>Ga0208636_100029_pt1 | contig 243701 bp, 212 predicted proteins | sample LakWasM103_HOW12_2_FD_183921 | JGI IMG/M metagenome (GOLD analysis project Ga0208636, IMG submission 183921) | Freshwater sediment methanotrophic microbial communities from Lake Washington under simulated oxygen tension - Sediment Metagenome... | ecosystem: Environmental > Aquatic > Freshwater... | reverse complement strand
ACCGACGGGATCTGTGACGGATGCATGGAGAAGCTGCGCAAGCCCATGCCGAGCAGCAAATCGGTAAAGGCCGGGTCGCCCGCCATCTCGCCACAGACGCTCACCGACTTGCCCGCTGCGCGCGCCTGAGCGATCGATGAAGCGACCAAATGCACCACCGCCGGGTGCCAGGGGTCGTACAAATGCGCCACCGCTTCGTCGGCGCGATCGATCGCCAGGGTGTACTGAATCAGGTCATTGGTGCCAATGGAGACAAAGTCCACATAGCGCAGCAATAGCGGCAGCATGATGGCTGCGGCCGGGATCTCGATCATCACGCCCAGCTCTACCGATGTGTAAGCCTGGCCGGCATCGGTCAGTTGCTGCTGGACGCGCTTGATGGCTTCGTGAATCTGCCGCATCTCGCCCAGATGCGCGACCATCGGGATCAGCAGGCGTATCTTGCCGAAGGCACTGGCACGGTAGATGGCACGCAGCTGCTGGCGGAACATGCTGGGCTCGGCCAGGCTCCAGCGAATCGCGCGCAGGCCCATGGCGGGGTTCAGCACATGCTCGTGCCTGAGCTCGCTGGCCGACATGCGATCGAGCGGCTTGTCAGCCCCCACATCCACCGTCCGTATGGTTACCGGCATGCCGCGCATGGCTTCGACCGCGGCGCGGTAAGCAGTGAACTGCTCATCCTCACTGGGCAGTTCCCCATCCCGGTTCATGAACAGGAACTCGCTGCGGAACAGCCCCACCCCGGTGGCCCCCGCCTCCACGGCGGCGGCGGCGTCGGCCGGAAGTTCAATATTGGCGTGCAGTTCGACGCGCTCGCCATCCAACGTCACGGCCGGGGTATGCCGCAAGCGCGCCAGGCGCGCCCGTTCCAGCTCGCTCTGCCGCTGCCTGAAGCGGTATTCCTCCAGCACGATGGGCGAAGGATTGACGATCACCGCACCGGCATCGCCGTCGATGATCACCCAGTCGTCCTGGCGTATCAGGCGCGAGGCCTCGCGCGTGCCAACCACGGCGGGAATGTCCATGCTGCGCGCCACGATGGCGGTGTGCGAGGTCTTGCCGCCAATGTCGGTGATGAAGCCGTGGAACACGCTGCGCTTGAACTGCATCATGTCGGCTGGCGCAATGTCGGCCGCCACCAGCAGCAAGGGGTCCTCGCCCGCGAAGTCGCGGTTGACCACCGCGGCCGCGCCCACATGCGCGCCGCCCTGCTCGGCCGCGAGGGCCGACAGGATGCGCTCGACCACCTGCTCCAGATCGGCCTTGCGCTCGCGCAGGTAGTCGTCTTCCATCTCGTCGAACTGGCGCGCCAGCACTTCGAGCTGGGCGGACAGTGCCCACTCGGCGTTGTAGTGGCGCTCGACGATCCACTGCTTGGTGGCGCCCAGCAAGGCGTCGTCGTGCAACAGCATCAGATGCACATCCAGCAGGGCCGCCAGCTCATGCGGCGCGTCCGCGGGCAGGTCTTGCTTGAGCGTCTCCAGTTCGCGCGCCACCTCGTCGCGGGCGCGCAGGGCGCGCTGGATTTCGGCGGCAACCGCAGCTTCTTCGATGAAGTAATGAGCCACGTCCACGCGGCTGGACGCGACCAGCACGGCGCGCCCGATGGCGACGCCGCGAGAAACAGGAATGCCAAAGACCTGAAAGCTCATGCGTTGAATGTAGCAGCGTGCCGCCGCACCCAACCCCAGGAACACCCGCGCGCGTGGGCGTGCGGGCGGGTCACGATTTCGTCACCGCTTGGTCACGCCCGCGTCACCGCCGCAGTCGAGCATCACGTTCGTCCAACAACGACAAGGCCGATCATGAGGGATCTCCCTTTGCCGACATTGCCCTTCTCCGAACTGCATGCGCCCCAGGCGCCTCGGAGGTCACTTCCAGCGGGCTCCGCGCTGGAATCCCAGGGGCTGGCCCGCACTCGCCTGGACGTGGTCTGGGCGCGCACTGAAGAGGAAGTTCGCCAAGCCCAGCGTCTGAGATACCGGGTCTTCGTGGAGGAGATGGGCGCGCGCCTGAGCGTCCCGCAGGGCGCGCCGGTGGGCCACGACATCGACAGCTTCGACCCCTTCTGTGAGCACCTGCTGGTGCGCACCCTGGACGCGCATGGCCGCCCCGACGAGGTGATTGGCACCTACCGCGTGCTGACCCCGGCCGCCGCACTGCGCGCCGGCGGGCTCTACAGCGAAACCGAGTTCGATCTCACGCGGCTGCGCAGCCTGCGTCCGCAGATGGTGGAACTGGGTCGCTCCTGCGTGCACCCCGAGCACCGCTCGGGCGGGGCCATCATGGCCCTGTGGGGCGCGCTGGCCGAATTCATGCTGCGCAACGGGCTCGACACCATGATCGGTTGCGCCAGCGTCAGCATGCGCGACGGCGGCCACTACGCCGCCAGCCTCTGGAAGCAGTTGGAGAAGACCCATCTGGCCGGCATCGAATGGCAGGTGCGCCCGCGCCTGCCCTTGCCGGTGGATGAGTTGCGCCACGACATGAGCGTCGAGGCCCCGCCGCTGATCAAGGGCTATCTGCGCTGCGGCGCGCGCATTCTCGGCCGCCCGGCCTGGGACCCCGACTTCAACACCGCCGACCTGCCCATGATGATGCGCATCGCCGACCTGCCGGCACGCTATCGCCGGCACTTCCTCAACGAGGCCTGAGCCTACTGACCCTCACCAAACTTGTCGTTGACAAGCGCGGTGATGGCGTCCTGGGCCGCCTGCTCGTCCGGCCCCTCGGTCTCCAACTCCACCTGGGCGCCCATGCCGGCGGCCAGCATCATCACGCCCATGATGCTCTTGGCATTCACGCGGCGGCCGTTGCGGCTCATGAAGATCTCGCACTGGAAGGAGCCGGCGAGCTTGGTGAGCTTGGCCGAGGCACGGGCATGCAAGCCCAGCTTGTTGCTGATGGTCAGATTGGACTTGATCATGGACAGGTCAGGAGGACACGTTGGAGACGGTTTGGGCTGACTCGCCCTGCAAAATCCCCTGCTTGCCACCGTCGGCGGCACGCTGCAGCAGGGCATCCAGGGGTTCGTGGGCATAGCACAGCGAACGCCACAACATCGGCACGTTCACCCCGCTGAGCACACGCACATGCCCGCTGGCGTCGAGCAGGCGCTGAGCGCCATTGCAGGGCGTGGCGCCAAACACGTCGGTGAGCACCAGGGCCTCGGCATGACCGCCCGCGGCCAGCAGCGCGCGCGCGCGCGACTCCACCAGCTCGGCCGTCATATCGGGCGTGACGTCGAGCACCGACAGCTGCGGCGCGCAGTTCGGGAAGGTGTGCTCGGCCACCGCCTTGAGGGCGGAGGCCAGCGGGGCATGGGCAATCACGAGCAGACCGGGCATGGCAGGATTATCGGTCCTGCAACTTCACCGAGTTCAGAAAGCTCTCCCAGGCCGGCCCGCCGGCCTGCGGCCCCAGGCGCACCAGCTGGTACACGCGCAGGCCGCGCGCGAACACCGCCACCTCGGCCTGCACCTCCCGCCCCTCGGCCTGGCCGCCACGCAAGGCCTGCGTCAATGCCTCGGGGTTGGGCGTCATGCCCGCCAGAGCGAGCGGCTGCGCCGGCTCCGCCCGCGCATGCAGCTTGGCCGCCAGCGATGCACGCATCTGCGCCAACGCCGGCGTCAATTTTGCGGGCTCGTCCACGTCGGCCCAGGCGAGCGAAAAGCGCGCGCCTTCGGCCATGCAGACGGCCAGCCCCATCTCCAGGGCCGGCTGCCCGGCCGATGCGGCGCGCAAGGGGCGGCTCTCCACCTCGGGCTTGCAGGGAAACAGCAGGCTCAGGCCGGCATGCTCGGGGCGCACCTCGCGCCAGTTGAGTCCGGGGGAGCAGGCCAGCAGCGCGCCGGCCAGTGCAAGCAGGGCACAACGGCCCGGCGTCTGGGTTGAGAACGACATGACCGCATTATCCCGGGGCAGGCCGCCAGCGGCCGTGCCGCAAAATGTCCCCCCATGCAGACACCCGCATCCAATACCGCACTGGCCGGCATACGCGTCCTCGATCTCTCCCGCGTCCTGGCCGGCCCCTGGTGCACCCAGACGCTGGCCGACCTGGGCGCCGACGTTCTCAAGGTCGAACGCCCCGGCACCGGCGACGATACGCGCGCCTGGGGCCCGCCCTATCTGAAAACCCGTGAGGGGCAGGACAGCAGCGAGGCCGCCTACTTCCTGGGCGTGAACCGCAACAAGCGCTCGATCGCGATCGACATTGCCAGCCCGCGCGGCCAGGCCCTGATACGCGAAATGGCCGGCAAGGCCGACGTGCTGGTGGAAAACTTCAAGGTCGGCGATCTGGCCCGCTACGGCCTGGATGCCCAGAGCCTGCTGGCGGAGTTTCCCGGCCTGGTGATCTGCTCGGTGACCGGCTTCGGCCAGACCGGCCCCTACAAGGACCGCGCCGGCTACGACTATGCGGTGCAGGGCCTGGGCGGCCTGATGAGCGTGACCGGCGAGCGCGACGGCCTGCCCGGCGGCGGCCCGCAGAAGGTGGGCGTGGCGGTGGCCGATCTGTTCACCGGCATGTATGCCACCGTGGCGGTGCTGGCGGCCTTGCGCCACCGCGATGCCACCGGCCAGGGCCAGATCGTCGACATGGCCCTGCTGGACACCCAGGTGGCGATGCTGGCCAATCTGGGCGCCAACTACCTCTGCACCGGCGTGCCGCCGCGGCGCATGGGCAACGCGCACCAGAACATCGTGCCCTACCAGGTGTTCGAGGCCAGCGATGGCCATGTGATCGTGGCGGTGGGCAACGACAAGCAGTTCGCCAAATTCGCCGAACTGGCCGGCCACCCCGCATGGGCGGCCGACGCACGCTTCGCCAGCAACGCCGACCGGGTGCGCCACCGCGAGCTGCTGGTGCCCATGATTGCCGACGCGCTCAAGACGCGGCCGCGGCAGCATTGGCTGGATGCCATGGAAGCCGCCAAGGTGCCCTGCGGTGCCATCAACGACCTGGGTGAGGTGTTCGCCGATCCCCAGGTCCAGGCCCGCGAGATGACGGTGCCCATGCCCCACCCGCTCAGCGACGGGCTGACGCTGGTGGCCAGCCCGATGAAGCTCTCGGCCACGCCGGTCAGCTACCGGCTGGCTCCGCCGCTGCTGGGCCAGCACACCGAGGAGGTGCTGGCCGAATTCGGCTACGCGCCCGCCGAGATCGCGGCCCTGCGCGAACAGGGGGTAATCGCATGAGCTCCAGCATCGTGCTGGTGCATGGCGCCTGGCACGGTGCCTGGTGCTGGCGTCGCGTGCTGGCGCCGCTCTGGGCGGCCGGGCATCGCGTCTTCCCGGTCACGCTGACGGGCGTCGGCGAACGCGCCCATCAGCTCAGCCGGGAGGTCACGCTGCACACCCATATCGAGGACGTGGCGCGCGTGATCGAGGCCGAGGAGCTCGACCAGGTGCTGCTGGTGGGCCACAGCTACGCCGGCATGGTGATCACCGGCGTGGCCGACCGCATGGCCGCGCGCATCCGGCGCCTGGTCTATCTGGATGCGGTGGTGCCGCTGCCGGGCGAAAGCTGGTCCAGCCGCCACAGCGAGGCCACCCAGGCCGAGCGCCGCGCGGCGATTGCCGCCCATGGCCATATCCCCGCGGCAGCCCCCTCGGCCTTCGGCCTGCAGGCCGAGGATGCTGACTGGGTGGCGCGCCGCCAGACCCCGCAGCCCGGCGGCGTGTACGACAGCCCGCTGCACTTCGACGCCCAGCGCCTGGCCGCCCTGCCGCGCAGCTTCATCGACTGCACGGCGCCGGCGCTGGCCACCATCGCCATCGCACGCCAGCGCGTGCGCGAGCAGCCCGGCTGGGATCTGCACGAGATCGCCACCGGCCACGACGCGATGATTTCCGCGCCGGACGCGCTGCTGGCCATCCTGCTGAAGTTGGCCTGCGCGTGAGGGAGTTCACGAAACCGGGGCCGCATCCCCTGCCCTGAGGAAGTTTCCCCCGAGACGGGGGATGGACGCCCCCAGGCCCCGCCCGGACCATGGCGACCGACCCCGCCGCTCGCCATCGCGGGCGGTCGCTCAACAAGAACAATCCATGCCCACCCCGCCCGCCACCCCGCTTGCTCCGCCCGCTGCCGCCGCCAATGACGTGGCGCAGGGGCCGAGCCAATCCCAATGGGCGGAGATCGTGCAGCAGCTGGGCGCCGAGATTGCCGGGCCGCTGAGCGCAGCGCTGGAGCGGGTGCACAACCTCGTCGTGACCGGCCAGATCGACCGGCAGAGCCTGCGCGCCCTGCGCGACAACGTGGCGCTGGCGCGCGAGACCGGCATGATGGGCCAGCAACTGGCACGCCTGGCCTCGGGCCGGCTGCGGCTCTCGCGCGAACGCGTGCACCTGACCCAGGTGTTGCGCGGCGTGCTGGCGCATCGCAGCCGCGAGACCCAGGCACGCGGCATCCAGGTGCGCCAGGTGCTCAAGCCGGTGGAGATCGTGGCGGATGGCTCGCTGCTGTTCTCGCTGCTGAATGCCCTGCTGGACTGGGCCCTCGCCAGCACGCACTCGTCGATCGATCTGCGCCTGGACCTGACGCCCTGGCCCGCCAAGGCGCGCCTGATGTGCCGCTTCGCACATCGCTCGCTGGACCTGATCGACGACCCGCGCAAGCAGGAGCTGCCGCCGGCCTTGAATTCGCTGGCCTGGCGCCTGGTCGAGCAGACCGCGCTGACCATGGGCGTGCTGCCGCTGCGCGAGGACGAGGCCGGCATCACGGTGCTGACGCTGGAGTTCCCGCACACCATCAGCGACGAACCTGGCGCCACCCCGCCGGTGCTGGAGAAGGAGCCCGAGCACCAGCCCTCCACCAATTCCAAGCCGCTGGCCGGCAGCCATCTGCTGATCGTCACGCCGCGGCGCGAGCTGCGCGCGCAGATCCAGGACTCGGTGCGACACATGGGCCTGATCATCGACGTGGTCAACAACATGGACGAGGCCACCCAGTTCTGCCTGGAAGGCCTGCCACATGGCATCGTGTTCGAGTCGGCCCAACGCGGCGCGGCCTTCGAGCTGCTGCGCGCCGACGTGCTGCGCGAGGTGCCGGAGTTCAGCTTCGTCGAGGTGCTCGATGAGGACCATGTGACCCAGCTCTCCACCGCCACCAGCGACGGCATGGCACGCATCGCGCGCAAGCACCTCACCGACGCGCTGCCGTCCATCCTGCTGTTCGAACTCTCAAAGTCCCTCTGAAGCAGCGGGCCGGCGGCGCTGGCCTACACTGGCGGGGCTATGAAAACCTCTCGCATGCTTGCTTCCGTGGTGATGGCGGCCGCCCTCGGCGGCGCTGCCTGGCTGGGCTACCAGAGTCTGGCGAAGAAGGAGCAGGCCCCCGCGGTGCGCTATGTGCTGCTGGACGGCAGCAAGGTCGACTCCAGCGCCTGGGCCGGCAAGGTCGTGCTGGTGAACTTCTGGGCCACCAGCTGCACCACCTGCGTGCACGAGATGCCGCAAATCATCGCCACACACGAGAAGTTCAAGGCCCGTGGCTTTGACACCGTGGCGGTGGCGATGAGCTACGACCCGCCCGCCTTTGTCGCCAACTTTGCCGAGAGCCGCAAGCTCCCCTTCGGCGTGGCGATCGACAACACCGGCGAGATTGCCAAGCAGTTCGGCCGCGTGCAGCTGACGCCCACCACCGTGCTCATCAACAAGCGCGGCGAGATCGTCAAACGCTATGTGGGCGAGCCCGATTTCGCCGCCCTGCACGGGCTGGTGGAGCAGCTGCTGGCCGAGACCTGATCAGCTCAGGCGCCGCTGGCGCCCTGCAGGGCCTGTGCGGCCTGTTTGTCAGCGTGGTAGCTGCTGCGCACCATGGCGCCCACGGCGGCGTGGGTGAAGCCCATCTTGTAGGCCTCGGCCTCGAACATCTTGAAGGTGTCCGGGTGCACGTAGCGGCGCACCGGCAGGTGGTGCCCGGAGGGCGCCAGGTACTGGCCGATGGTGAGCATGTCGATGTTGTGGGCGCGCATGTCGCGCATCACCTGCAGGATCTCCTCGTCGGTCTCGCCCAGGCCCACCATGATGCCGCTCTTGGTCGGCACGCCCGGCACTTCCTCCTTGAAGCGCTTGAGCAGGTTCAGGCTGAACTCGTAGTCCGAACCCGGGCGCGCTTCCTTGTACAGGCGCGGCGCGGTCTCGAGGTTGTGGTTCATGACATCGGGCGGCGCGGCCTTGAGGATCTCCAGCGCGCGGTCCACGCGGCCGCGGAAATCGGGCACCAAAACCTCGATCTGCGTGCTGGGGCTTTGCGCGCGCACCTGGCGGATGCACTCGGCGAAATGGCCGGCACCGCCATCGCGCAGGTCGTCGCGGTCCACGCTGGTGATCACCACGTACTTGAGCTTGAGCGCGGCAATCGTCTTGGCCAGGTTCTCGGGCTCGCTGGTATCCAGCGGGTCGGGGCGGCCATGGCCGACGTCGCAGAAGGGGCAGCGGCGCGTGCACTTGTCGCCCATGATCATGAAGGTGGCCGTGCCATGGCCGAAGCATTCGCCGATATTGGGGCAGGAGGCTTCCTCGCAGACGGTGTGCAGCTTGTGCTCGCGCAGGATCTGCTTGATCTCGTAGAAGCGCGTGCTGGGCGAACCGGCCTTGACGCGGATCCAGTCGGGCTTCTTCAGCGTCTCCGCCGGCACGATCTTGATCGGGATGCGCGCCGTCTTGGCCTGGGCCTTTTGTTTGGCGCTGGCGTCATAGGCCTCGCCGCTCTTCGCTTCGTGGGTGATGTTCTCGGTCGCCATGACGCCTTGTACTCGTTCCTTCAGCGCACCAGCTGGGCGGCAAGCCGCTCGCCAAAACACTGGGCCACAGTGGGCCAATCGGTGAAAACGCCAAGTGTAGCGAGGTCCACCGTCCGCAAGCCGGCATAGCCACATGGGTTGATGCCGGTAAAGGGCTGCAGATCCATGGCCACGTTCAGTGCCACGCCGTGGTAGGTGCATTGCCGGCTGACCTTGATGCCCAGCGCCGCCACCTTGCCCAGGCCGCGGAAGGGGTCGTCCGGATGGGCCGGCCCGGTGAGCGCGGCATGGGCACCGGGATCGTCCAGGCGTACATAGATGCCGGGGGCGCCGCTGACGCGATGACCGGTGATGCCAAAGCCCTCCAGGGTCTGGATCACGGCGGCCTCGAGCCGGAACACATACTCGCGCACGAAATAGCCCTGGCGCTGCAGATTGATGAGCGGATAGGCCACCACCTGGCCGGGGCCGTGATAGGTCACCTGGCCGCCACGGTTGGTCTGCACCACCGGAATCTGGCCGGGGTTGAGCAGGTGGGCGGCCTGGCCGGCCAGGCCCTGGGTGTAGACCGGGTCGAATTCGCACAGCCAGATCTCGTCGGGCGTGTCGGGGCCGCGCGTCTCGGTGAAGGCGCGCATTGCCTCCAGGGTGGCCACATAGTCCACGCGGCCCAGGGTTTTCACAATCATGCCGCCATCCTAGCCGGTGCGCTGTAAGGCCCTGGGCCCGCCAGGCGACCGAGTTTGAGTTAGCGTTCACCCAGCCACAAAGGATGCCCGATGCGTTTTGCTTTCGCCCTGCTCGCCCTGCTGCTCGCCTCCAGCTTGAGCTGGGCCGCACCCGACATCGACGCCGTCATTGCCGCCTACGCGCAGGGCGATCTGAAAGCGGCCGCGCGCGGCTTCGGCGCACTCTCCAGGCGCGCCGTACCGCTGGCCGACTACAACCTGGCGATGATGCACATCCGCGGTGAATTGCCGGCGCCGAGCTTGCGTGAGGCGCGCCGGCTGCTGGAACGCGCCGCCGCCGGCGGCCTGATCCGCGCCGAACTGAGCCTGGGCCAGTTCCACGAGCAGGGCCTGCTGGGCAAGCCGGACCTGCGGCAGGCCAATAGCTGGTACGCGCGCGCCGCCGAGCATGGCAGCGTGGATGGTCAGGTCGCCATCGCCACCGCGCTCTATCTGGGCCGGGGCATTGCCCAGGACCTGGCGGGCGCCGCGCACTGGTATCGCGAGGCGGCCAAGGGCGGCGATGTGGGCGCGCAATACCTGCTCGCCTCGATGTATGAGGCCGGACTGGGCGTGGATCAGGACCTGCGCCTGGCGCGCTACTGGTACGACATCGCCGCGCGCAATGGCGACGATGCGGCGCCCTACAAGCTCAAGGAAATCGACGCCAAGCTGGCGCCCGCAAACGAGGCCTGAGTTGGGCGCGCGTGGCGCTCAGAGCACCACCTTCACCATCGGATGGGTGGTGAGGGTGCGGTAAAGCTCGTCGAGCTGCTCGCGGCTGGTGGCCGTGACGGTGATGGTCAGCCCCAGGTACTTGCCGCCCGAGCTGGGGCGGCGCTCCACGGTGGCGCCATCGAACTCGGGGTCGAACTGCTGCGCCACCATCACGATGGCCTCGACAAAACCCTCCACATGCGCGCCCATCACCTTGATGGGAAAGCGCGAGGGATATTCGATCAGCGATTCTTCGGGGGGAATGGGTCGGTTGAAATCCATATTGACCTCAGATGGATTGCATCAGCTTGGCGCGCTGATAGGCCTCGTACAGGCGGCCATACACGGGCCCGGGCTTGCCATGCAGTGCGCCATGGCCCACCGGCTCGCGATCCAGCGTGGTGACGGCCAGCACCTCCTTGGTGGCTGAGCTGAGCAGGATCTCGTCGGCGGCGAACACCTCGGCCTCGGAGATCGGACGCAGGTTGTAGGCGATGCCCACCTCCTCGCACAGCTCGCGCAGCAGGTCCACGCGAATGCCTTCCAGCACATGCTCGCTCTTGGGCGGGCCCAGCAGGGCGCCTTCCTTGACGATCCAGACATTGGACGCCGAGGCCTCGGTGAGGAAGCCGTCGCGGAACATGATGGTCTCCAGCGCGCCCTGGTCGGCCGAAATCTGCCGCGCCAGCACATTGCCCAGCAGCGACACGCTCTTGATATCGCCGCGCTCCCAGCGGAAATCGCGCGCCGACACGCAGGCCACGCCATGGTGGCGCTGCTCGGCCGACACCGGCTTCTGCGGGCTGCTGTACGAGAACACGGTGGGCGCAATGTCCTTGGGCATCACATGGTCGCGCGGCGCCACGCCGCGCGTCACCTGGATGTACCACCACTGATCGGGCACACCCACCTCGGCCACCAGCCGGCGCCCGAGCGCCAGCCATTGCTCGCGGCTGAGCGGGTTGGCGATGCGCAGCTTGGCCAGGCTGCGCTCCAGGCGCGCCAGGTGCTCGTCGAAACGGAACAGCAGGCCGCCATAGACCGGCACCATCTCGTAGGCGCCATCGCCGAAGATGAAGCCGCGATCCATCACCGAGATCTTGGCCTCGGCCAGCGGCGAGTACGCGCCATTCAGGTAACAGGGGACGTCGGGCAATGCACTCATGAACCACTCCTCTTCGATGCGCCTAGCTTACGCCCGGCACCCGCGGCCACGCACGCCAAATGCGGCATTACTTGATCCACAGCCTGATCGCATCCCAGGCACGGCCGAAGATACCGGCCAGCGGCACGGCTTCCTGCACCACCAGGGGCACCTCGGCCACCGCCACTCCGGCGGTGGTGCTGACCTTCAGGGTGCCGACGCGCTGGCCCTTGACCAGCGGCGCCACCAGCGGGTCGGTGCGCTCGACCTGGGTCTGCAGCTTGCCACCCTCGCCGCGCGGCACCGCCACGAACACCGGGCCTTCGGCGCCCAGCTTGGCCTCGGGCACGGCGCCCTTCCAGACCTTGGCGGTGGAGACGGCCTGATCCTTGTCGAACAGGCGCACCGCGTCAAAGGCGGAGTAGCCCCAGTTCAGCAGCTTCTGGCTCTCGTTGGCGCGCGCCTCCTTGGAGGCCGTGCCCATCACCACGCTGAGCAGGCGGCGCTTGCCGTTCGGGAAGTCGCGCTGCGCGCTGGAGACCAGGCAGTAGCCGGCGGCCTCGGTATAGCCGGTCTTCATGCCGTCGACGCTGGGGTCGCGCGTCAGCAGCAGATTGCGGTTGTGCTGGCGGATCTTGTTGAAGCTGTATTCGCGCTGCGAGTAATAGGGGTAGTACTCGGGGAAGTCCTTGATGATGTGGCCGGCAATCACCGCCAGGTCACGCGCACTGCTCTTGTGGCCGGGCTCGCTCAGGCCGGTCACATTGGTGAAGCTGGTGTTCTTCAGGCCCCAGGCCTGGGCCTGGCGATTCATCATCGCGACGAACTGCTCCACCGTGCCAGCCACACCCTCGGCCAGCGCCACCGAGGCGTCGTTGCCCGACAGGATGATCATGCCGCGCAGCAGCTCATCGACCTTGGGGCGCATGGTGGTGTCGATGAACATCAGCGAGGGGTCGCCCTTGCGCTCGTCCCAGGCGCGCTTGGAGATGCTCAGCTCCTGCTCCAGCGTGAGGCGCTTCTCCTTCAGCGCATTGAAGACGATGTAGGCCGTCATCAGCTTGGTCAGCGAGGCCGGGTCATTGGGCGTGTCGGCATCGCGCTCGGCCAGCACCTTGTGGTTGGCGCTCAGGTCCACCAGCACATAGTTGCGTGCGGCGATCTCGGGCGGCTGCGGTGCTTGTGCATGAACAGCCAGGCTGCCGGCCGCGGCCAGCACAAAGGCGATGAGGGATTTCATCCGGTATCGGAACTACGGGAAAAGCAGGGATGGACGCGGCGCTCAGGCGGGATGCCAGCTGCGCAGCACGATGTTCTTGAGCAGCGGCAGCTGCCCGTGGAAAAAATGCCCCACGCCAGGCACCACGGTGACGGGCAGGCTTTGCGGCCGCGCCCAGTCCAGCACCGCCTGCAACGGCACCACATCATCCACCTCGCCGTGGATCACCAGGGTATCGGCGGGCACGGCAGCGGTATCAAAACGTGAAGTCGCGGGGCCGACCAGGGCGAGGCGCTCGGCGGGCGCGTCGGCGGGCAGGCGCAGGGCCGCCTGCGAGGCCACATAGCCACCGAAGGAGAAACCGGCCAGCGCCAGCGGCAAGCCGGGCTCGCGCAGCGCTGCGATCACCGCCAGCGCATCGTCGACCTCGCCGCGCCCTTCATCCCAGGCGCCTTGCGAGCGGCCGATGCCGCGGAAATTGAAGCGCACCGCGCGATAGCCCAGCTGCACAAAGGCGCGCGCCAGCGTCTGCACCACCTTGTTGTCCAGCGTGCCGCCCTGGGTGGGGTTGGGGTGGCAGATCACCACCGTGCCCCGCAAGACCTGACCCTCGGCCGGCGCGTCGATGGCGCACTCCAGCTCGCCCGCGGGGCCGGCGATCTGCCGGCGTTGAGTGTGCAGGTTCACGGCGGCCTCAGCGTCCCACGTGCTCGGGCAGCAGCAGGCGTTCCACCACCTTGCCGTCCTTCAGATGGCTGTCGACGATCTCGTCGATGTCGCTCTGGTCCACATAGGTGTACCAGACCGCCTCGGGATAGACCACCGCCACCGGGCCGCCCGCACAGCGGTCCATGCAGCCCGCCTTGTTGACGCGCACCCCGCCGGGGCCCGCCAGCCCGGCCGCCTTGACGCGCGCCTTGCAATGGTCGAAACCGGCCTGCGCGCCATGCTGGGCGCAGGCGTTCTCGCCGTTGTCGCGCTGGTTGAGGCAGAAGAAGATGTGGCGCTGGAAATAGCTCATGCGCCGATTGTAGGCAGTGCCTGGGGTCAACCCTGGTTGGCGGGGCTTCCGGGCTCGCGCTGCACCACGCACCACAGCAGCCAGGCCAGCGCCGCGAAGGGCCAGACCCAGCCTATCCATTGCGCCAGGCCGTAGAGGTTGATGAAGCGGCCCTGCTCCCAGGTCTGCAGGCTTTGCAGCAGATAGGGGTCGGAGGGCGCCTCGCTGATGAGGGCGATCAGCGCCGTCAGCACCACCAGGGCAAAGGCCGCATTGGCGCGGCGCGGCGCCAGGCAGGCCAGCAGGCTCAGCAGCACGCCGGTGGCAAGACCTGGCATGGTGGGCGCGGTCAGCCAGGCCCAGGCATGCTGCGGGCCGAAGTTCAGCGCGGTGGACCAGGCCGTCACCAGCACCCCCAGCGCCAGCGCCCCCAGGATCAGCAGGGCGCGGCGCTTGCCCGGCCGCGCCACCGAGAGCGCCAGCAGGCAGGGGCCCAGCAGGCCCAGCGCGATGGCGATCGCCTCGAGCCCCGGCGGCAGGGGCAGCGGCTGTGCGGCCTGCTCCACCGTGATGGCCCAGGGCGTGCCGTCCAGCGCGCTCTCGCTCAATTCGCGCAGGCGCGGCAGCCATTGCCCCAGGCCCAGCGGCACCGGGGCGGGAAACAGCAGGCCCACGGGCCACAGCGCCAGCAAGGCGAGCGCGCCGGCGCTGTGCGGCACGAACCAGCGCTCGCGCCAGCCATGCCAGCGCTGCAGGCCGCCGTGCCGGTGCAGCAACCAGCCGCCCAGGCCGCCGATGGCGCCGCCCAGGCTGTTGAGCAGCCAGTCCGCCCGCGAGGGCGCACGGCCCGGCAGAAAGAACTGCAGGCTCTCCATCAGGTAGGACAGCGCCGACAGGCCCAGCACCGCCAGCATGAAGCCCGCGCGCTGCCGCCCGCCACTGCGCACCACCGCCGCAAAGCCGAGCAGGCCCAGCGGCAGGTAGCCCATCACGTTGACCCAGTTGTCGAAGCTGCTCCAGTAGCGCGGCCAGGGCAGGCCGTTCAGCAGGCTCGGCGACCAGCGCCAAGGCCAGAAGGGGTAGAGGCTGGCATAGACGACCAGCAGGGCATAGATCAGCGCCAGCCAGCTGGCCGAGCTGCGTCTGCCCATCTCAGAACGGCTTCACGACCACCAGGATCACCATGGCCATGAACATCAGCACGGTGATTTCGTTGAAGACGCGAAACCAGCGATGGCTGCGGCGATTCGCCATCTGCTCGAACTGCCGCAGGATGCTCCGGCACCAATGGTGATAGCCCACCGCGGCGATCACGCAGGCGAGCTTGGCATGCATCCAGTAGGCATCGGCGCCGCGGCCGATACCGTAGTACAGCCACAGCACCAGGCCCAGCACCAGGGCCGGCACCATCAGCAAGGTCATGAAGCTGTAGAGCTTGCGCCCCATCAGCAGCAGGCGTTCGCGCTCGGCATGGCTGTCGGCGGGCACCATGGCCAGATTCACAAAAATGCGCGGCATGTAGAACAGGCCGGCAAACCAGGACGCCACGAAGACGATGTGGAAGGCTTTGATCCAGAGCATGGGCCCATTATGGGCTGCCGCCGCACCCATCGCCTTGATCCGTACGGACGAAAAAAAGCCCCGGCTATGAAGCCGGGGCGGCAAAGCCTTATCGCTGTCATCACGCTAAGGCTCCTGCTCAGGGAGGAAAAGCAGGGAACGACGCCTTGCGGCTATCATTCGCTGCCAAGTTTAACAGAGCTGTCGCAATCCAGTCTCTACGGGATGTCGCGTAGATCAGCGCAGGATTGCACGCTTGCCCTTCTCAGCCCCCGCTTTTGAGGGGTCAGCCCGCTGGCCCCGTCTGGAGACTCGCTTGTCCCGCCGCCTGCCTAGCCAACTCCCTGCCCCTTATCCCGCCAGCCGCCCGCGCCGCCTGCGCCGCGACGCCTACACGCGCGCCCTGGTGCGCGAACACGCCTTGACGGCCAGCGACCTGATCCTGCCGGTGTTTGTCCATGAGGGCGAGAACCGCGCCGAGCCGGTGGCGTCGATGCCGGGCGTGTCGCGCTTGACATTGGACAAGCTGCTGCTGGTGGCCGAGGAATGCGTGCAGCTGGGCATCCCGGTGCTGGCGCTGTTCCCGGTGATCGATGCCAAGCTGAAGGATCCGGAAGGTCTGGAGGCCACCAACCCCGATGGCCTGATACCGCGCGTGGTACGCGCCCTCAAGGACAAGGTGCCGGGCCTGGGCATCCTCACCGACGTGGCGCTGGACCCCTTCACCAGCCATGGCCAGGACGGCGTGCTGGACGAGCAGGGATACATCATCAACGACCGTACCGTCGAGATCCTGACCCGGCAGGCGCTGGTGCAGGCCGCCGCCGGCGTGGACATCGTGGCGCCCAGCGACATGATGGACGGCCGCATTGGCGCGATCCGCCAGGCGCTGGAAGCGCAGGGCCACATCCACACGCGCATCATGGCCTACAGCGCCAAGTACGCGAGCGCCTTCTACGGCCCCTTCCGCGACGCCGTGGGCTCGAAGGGCAATCTGGGCAAGGCCGACAAGAAGACCTACCAGATGGACCCGGGCAACAGCAACGAGGCGCTGCGCGAGGTCGCGCTGGACCTGGCCGAAGGCGCCGACATGGTGATGGTGAAGCCCGGCATGCCCTATCTGGACATCGTGCGCCGCGTCAAGGATGAGTTCGCGGTGCCCACCTTCGCCTACCAGGTGAGCGGCGAGTACGCCATGATCAAGGCCGCGGCGGCGAATGGCTGGCTGGACCACGATGCGGTGATGATGGAAGCGCTGCTGGCCTTCAAGCGCGCCGGCGCCGACGGCATCCTGAGCTACTTCGCCCTCGAGGCCGCGCGCCTGCTGAAGGCCGGAGCCTGAAGGCCTTGCGGCGCTTCCACCTCAGCGGCGAGCATTTCACCGAGCTCGCCGAGCTGCCCGCCGATCTGCCCGCCGAGGGCTTTGTATGGATAGGCATGGCGCGCGCCGAGTTCGAGCGCGAGGTCGGCCACCTGCAACAGCAGCTGCAGCACTGGACCGGCGCGCAGCTGGTGGACCTGCATGTCTCCGACCTGCTGAACGACCAGCTGCCCTCGCATTTCGACTACACCTCCTGGTACGACCTGATGGTGTTCCGGCGCCTCGCCGCGGTGGCGGGCAGCGAGGAGGCGTTGCAGGCCATCGACACCAGCCCGGTCGGCTTCGCGGTGTTCGACCGCGTGCTGCTGACCGTGCATCCGGACGATTGCCAGGTGCGCGACTTCTTCGCCGAGCGCCTGGGCAAGCTGCAGGAGGGGCGCGACTTCCGCGGCAGCGCCCGCCTGCCCACCAGCCCGGCCGAGTTGATGCTGCGCATGGTCAACCATATGGTGGACAGCTATCTGGAGCTGCGCCGCCTGCTGACGCGCCAGCTCGGCGCGCTGCAGCGGTCGCTGATGGACACGCACGGCCACTTTGACGACTGGCCCACCCTGCTGGCCTCGCGCGATGCCCTGCATCTGCTGGAGGACACCTGCGAGGATCAGCGCAGCGCGGTGCAGGAGTGGATCGACTCGCTGGCCGACTGGCCGGTCAACGGCAGCCTGCTGGCCGAGCGCGAACGCGAGCTTCTGCGCGTGCGCTCACGCGATGTGCTGGAGCATGTGGAACGCGTGCTCAGCCATGTGCGGCGCCTGGAGAGTTCGGCGGAGAGCGCGGTGCAGATGCACTTCTCGGCGCTGGGGCATCGCACCAACAGCATCATGCGCACGCTCACCGTGCTGACCGCGATCTTCCTGCCGCTGAACCTGATCACCGGCATCTTCGGCATGAACTTCGACACCCTGCCGCTGATCCACAAGGCCACCGGCTTCTGGATTGCGTTCGGCCTGATGGCGGCGCTAGGCCTGGGCCTGGGCGCCTTCTTCTGGCGCAAGCGCTACCTGGGCACGCAGCGCTGATCAGCGCTTCTGGTAAGGGTCGGCAAAACCCAGCGCCAGCATGATCTCGGTCTCGCGCGCCTCCATGGCCTCGGCCTCGTCGTCCTCTTCATGGTCGTAACCCTGCGCATGCAGGGTGCCGTGCACCAGCATATGGGCGTAGTGGGCCAGCAGTTCTATGCCCAGCTCGCGCGCCTCGCGCTCCACCACCTCGGCGCAGATCACCAGGTCGGCGCCCACCACCGGCTCATGGCTGTAGTCGAAGGTCAGCACATTGGTGGCGTAGTCCTTGGCGCGGTAGTCATGGTTGAGGGCGCGGCCCTCCTCGGCGTCGACGATGCGCACGGCGATCTCGCCCGGCAGCTCCAGCGCCGCGCGTATCCAGCGCATCACCTTGTGGCGCGGCAACTGCGCGCGATGGCGCGCATCGGCGAACTGCAGCGACAGGCTCAATTCCGGCCGGCTCATCGCTGCCCTCCTGCTTGTGCGGCCTCATAGGCTTCGACGATGCGCGCCACCAGCGGATGGCGCACCACATCGGCCGAGGTGAAGCGCGTCATCGCAATGCCCTGCACGCGTGCCAGCACGCGCTCGGCATCGATCAGCCCGCTCTGCATGCCCTTGGGCAGGTCGACCTGGCTGGTATCGCCGGTGACCACGCATTTGCTGCCGAAGCCGATGCGGGTGAGGAACATCTTCATCTGCTCGGGCGTGGTGTTCTGCGCCTCGTCCAGGATCACGAAGGCATGGTTGAGCGTGCGGCCGCGCATGAAGGCCAGCGGCGCGATCTCCAGCTGGCCCTTCTCGAAGGCCTTGGTGACGCGATCGAACCCCATCAGGTCGTAGAGGGCGTCATACAGCGGGCGCAGATAGGGATCGACCTTCTGCGTCAGGTCGCCGGGCAGGAAGCCCAGGCGCTCGCCCGCCTCCACCGCCGGGCGCGTCAGGATGATGCGCTGCACCGAGGAGCGCTCCAGCGCATCGACGGCGCAGGCCACCGCCAGAAAGGTTTTGCCGGTGCCGGCCGGGCCGATGCCGAAGCTGATGTCGTGCGCCATGATGTGGCGCAGGTACTGGTGCTGGTTGGGCGTGCGGCCCGCCAGGTCGGCGCGCCGCGTGCGCAGCACGATGGCGTCGCCGGCCGGCTTGGCTTCCAGCACGCGCTTGCCGCGCAGCTTCTCACCCAGCTCGCCCGCCGCCTCGACGATGGCGAGCTGCAGGTGCTCGGCCGGGATGGCCTTGCGGGCGCGCTCGTAAAGCGACTCCAGCAAGACCAGGCTGCGCTCGGCCGCGGCCTTGGGGCCTTCGATGCGGAAGGCCTCGCCGCGCCGGCTGATGCGCACATCCATGGCCTGTTCGATCTGGCGCAGATGCTCGTCGAGCATGCCGCATAGATGGGACAGACGGCGGTTGTCTATCGGAGTAAAAACGTGACGGAGAATCAAGGCGGCACTTTCTGGGTGGGTCTGCTCGGTGCAAGCGCTTATTGTCGCCCGAGCCCGCCCGCTCCTCCCGACGCGCTCCGTCCTGCACAATCGCCGCCCATGCACAGTCAGAGAATTCGACGATTTGCCGCCAGCCAGGGCGGCTGGCGCCTGCTCATCAGCGCGCTGCTGCTGCCGCTGCTCCTGCTGGGCCTGCGGCCGGCCCATGCGCAGGAACTGGTGCTGAGGCAGGCCTTGGCCGTGGCCAGCGATGCCGCTGAATTCCCCTCCCATGCTGATGCCGCCGCGGTGCAACTGCCCGACCACTGGGCCAGCAGCCGGCCCGGCTTCAGCGGCGCGGTCTGGTATCGGTTCAAGCTGGAAGGCGGGAGCAGCCAGCTGTTGCGCCAGGCGCTCTATATCGAGCAGGTCTGCAGCAACTACCAGCTCTGGGTCAATGGCGTCAGCCTGGTGGCGCGCGGGCGCATGCTCGACCCGATTTCCGAGCGCTGCTTCGAACCGCAGCTGATCGAGCTACCGCCGGGTCTGCTGCGCGCTGCCGGCAACGTCATCGACATCAAGGTCGCCGGCTATGCCAAGCAGGTGCTAGGCAGCAGCAATCGGGCCGCCAGCCTCTCGGCCGTCGAACTCGGCGAGCTGGAAACGCTGGCCAAGCGACAGGCGCGGGCCTGGTTCTGGCAACAGACCCTGCCGCTGCAGCTGTCGGCCATGCTGGTGCTGATGGCGCTGACGCTGGCGCTGCTGGCGCTGCGCCATGCGCGCGACCAACACCTGCTGTTCCTGGCCGGGCTGATGGCCTGCTGGGTGCTGTTCTCCAACCGCCTGTGGATCGGCGACATCCCCTGGCCGCGCGCCCTGGTCGAGGTGCTGATCGCCTCGCTGCTGCCGCTGCTGACCCTGTGCGCCGTGCAATACCTGCTGCGCGCCCTGGGCCGCCAGGACAAGCGCATCGACCAGGTCCTGCTGCTGCAGGCCCTCATCGCACCGACCAGCCTGGCGCTCACGCCGCTGAAGTTCCAGTTCGTCGCGGTGAGCCTCTGGAGCCTGGTGCTGGCGGCCCAGATCCTGGGCGCGCTGGGCTGGCATCTGCGCCAGCAATGGCAGCGCGCGCAGGGGCCGCACAGCCTGCCCAGGCAGGGCAAGCAGCAGCGCCGGCAATGGTGGATCACCACGGCCCTGCTCGGGCTGGCGGCGCTCAGCGTGCTGCTGGAGTTGGCCGCCCAGCAATTCCGCGCCCCCGCCGGCGCCAGCCTGACGGCCGTGGTGGTGCCGCTGGTGATGCTGGGCATGGGTTTGCAGGCCGTGCTGGCGCTGGCGCACGCACGCCAGGAGGCCGAGGCCATGCAGCATCAGCTGGAGCAGCATGTGCAGGAGCGCGTGGCCGATATCGAGCGGCACTACAACCAGATGGCCGAGCTCAAGCTGGAGCAGGTCACCGAGCGCGAGCGCAAGCGCATCGCCGCCGACCTGCACGACGACCTTGGTGCCAAGCTGCTGACCATCGTGCACACCAGCGAGTCGGACCGCATCTCCACGCTGGCGCGCGAGGCGCTGGAAGAGATGCGGCTGTCGGTGCGCGGCCTCACCGGCAAGCCCGTGCAGCTGCTGGATGCGCTGGGCGACTGGCGTGCCGAGGTGGTGTCGCGGCTGGCGCAGGCCAACATCCTGGCGGAATGGAAGGCCCCGGCCGAGGACATCGTCCACACGCTGCCGGCGCGCGCCTATGTGCAGACCACGCGCATCTTCCGCGAGGCGGTCAGCAATATCATCAAGCACAGCGGCGGCACGCATTGCGTGGTGAGCTGCAGCGTCGAGGACGGCTATTTCATCGTTGTCATCCAGGACAACGGCCAGGGCATCCCGATGGAGCTGGACGGCCGCCTGGACCGCGGCCACGGCATGGCCAGCATGAAGGCGCGCGCCAAGCAGATGCATGGGCAATGCCTGGTGGAATCCGGCCCGGGCTGGGGAACCGTGATCCGCCTCACGATTCCCCTCTGATCAGCGCAGGCGTAAGCTTCATTGCCTAGGCGAAGCTCCGATAAACGACTACCGTAGGCCTCCAGCGTGCTGATCGCGCGGCCTACCCATTGCCAGAGAAGAACGCCATGAACCACATCCTCCTGCTCGAAGACATCCCGGAAATCCGCGCCTGGCTGAAGGCCCTGGTCAAACAGGTGTTCGCCAATGCCGTGATCACCGAGTGCTCGCGCGTGCAGGATGCGCTGGCCCAGGTCAACAGCCAACGCTTCACCCTGGCACTGCTCGATCTGGGCCTGCCCGACGGCTCGGGCGTGGACGTGATCGCGGCGCTGCGCGAGAAGCAGCCCGAGGTGCAGTCGGTGATCGTCACCATCCACGATGACGACGAGCATCTGTTCCCGGCCCTGCAGGCGGGCGCCTTCGGCTATCTGCTGAAGGAGCAATCGCGCGAGTTGCTGGTCGAGCAGCTGCAGCGCATCAGCCAGGGCGAGCCACCGCTGTCGCCCTCGATCGCGCGCAAGGTGATCGCCTATTTCGCCGCGCAGCGGCGGCCGCAGGCGGCGGCGCAATTGCACGAGGTCTCGCTCACCGATCGCGAGACCGAGGTGCTGCTGCGCGTGGCCAAGGGTTACACGCTGCCGGAGATCGGTGTGCAGCTGGGCCTATCGCGCCACACCATTGCCGACTACGTGAAGCAGATCTATCGCAAGCTGAATGTCTCTTCGCGCGCCGAGGCCGCCCTGGAGGCGCAGCGCCTGGGCCTGTTCGGCAGAAACTAGCCGCGGCCCTGCGGCCCCTGATAATGGGGCGATGATTGGCAGACTCAGCGGCGTCATCGCGGAAAAATCGCCCCCGCTCGTACTCGTGGATGTGCAAGGCGTCGGCTACGAGGTCGACGTGCCCATGAGCACCTATTACAACCTGCCAGGCATCGGCGAGCGCACCACCTTGCTGACGCATTTCGTGGTGCGCGAGGACGCCCAGGTGCTGTTCGGCTTTGCCAGCAGCGAGGAGCGCGCCACCTTCCGTCAGCTCATCAAGATCAGCGGCATCGGGCCGCGTATGGCGCTCTCGCTGCTGTCGGGCCTGAGCGTGGCCGAACTGGCCCAGGCGGTCGCGCAGCAGGAGGCCGGCCGGCTCGTGAAGGTGCCCGGCATCGGTAAGAAGACGGCCGAACGCCTGCTGCTGGAGCTCAAGGGCAAGCTGGCGCCGGACCTGAGTGGCGGCAGCGCCATGCGCGCCGAGAACGACAACCAGGCCGACATCCTGCAAGCCCTGGTGGCCCTCGGCTACAGCGAGAAGGAAGCCGGCAGCGCCCTCAAGGCCCTGCCCAAGGAGGTGGGCGTGAGCGAGGGCATCAAGCTCGCATTGAAATCACTGTCGCGCTAAACCATGAGTATCCAGACCGACGATTTCGGCAGCATCCCGGCGCAGCGCGTGGTGAGCGCCGCCCCGACCTCCCCCAACGAGGAGGCCATCGAACGCGCCCTGCGTCCCAAGTGGCTGGACGAGTATGTGGGCCAGAGCAAGGCGCGCGAACAGCTGGAGATCTTCATCAGCGCGGCCAAGAAGCGCAGCGAGGCGCTCGACCATGTGCTGCTGTTCGGGCCGCCCGGCCTGGGCAAGACCACGTTGAGCCACATCATCGCCGCCGAGCTGGGCGTGAACCTGCGCCAGACCTCGGGTCCGGTGCTCGAAAAGCCCAAGGACCTGGCCGCCATCCTCACCAATCTCGAGAAGAACGATGTGCTCTTCATCGACGAGATCCACCGGCTTTCACCGGTGGTGGAGGAGATCCTGTACCCCGCGCTGGAGGACTACCAGATCGACATCATGATCGGCGAAGGCCCGGCGGCACGCTCGATCAAGCTGGATCTGCAGCCCTTCACCCTGGTGGGCGCCACTACGCGCGCCGGCATGCTCACCAACCCGCTGCGCGATCGCTTCGGCATCGTGGCGCGGCTGGAGTTCTACACGCCTGCCGAGCTGCAGCGCATCGTGACGCGCTCGGCCAGCCTGTTGAACGCGCCCATGGATCCGGACGGCGCGCTGGAAATCGCGCGCCGCTCGCGCGGCACACCGCGTATCGCGAACCGGCTGCTGCGCCGCGTGCGCGACTATGCCGATGTGAAGGGCAACGGCCAGATCAGCAAGGGCATTGCCGACAAGGCACTGGCCATGCTGGACGTGGACCCGCAAGGTTTCGATCTGATGGACCGCAAGCTGCTGGAGGCGGTGGTGCACCGCTTCGATGGCGGGCCGGTCGGCCTGGACAATGTGGCCGCAGCCATCGGCGAGGAGCGCGACACCATCGAGGACGTCATCGAGCCCTACCTGATACAGCAGGGCTTCCTGCAACGCACGCCACGCGGCCGCATCGCCACGCTGGCGGCCTTTCGCCACCTGGGTGTGGCGCCGCCCAAGTCCATGGGCGATCTGTTCGAGTAGCCCGCCGCTGCCGCCGCCGCGGCAATAAAAAAAGGCGCCCCGAGGGGCGCCTTTCTCGCATCCGATCCGGAGATCAGAAGTTGTGGCGGATACCAGCAGCGAACGACGAGAAGTCGCCAGCGTTGTTCAGCGTGTTCTTGGTGTCGATGGCCGTGTAGTAGCCATACACCTTGGTGCGCTTGCTCAGGTTGTAGTTGTAGCCCAGGGTCCACTGGTTGGCCTTGTTGGCTTGGTTGGCACCGGCTTGCGTGCCGCCGAAGTTGGCGTGGAACTCCGAAGCACCCAGGGTGTACATACCGGCCAGACGCCAGATGTTGCGCGACTTCTTGACAGCAGCGTCGTTGGTTTCACGTTGGACGTAGCCGCCCAGGGTGATGGCGCCCAGCTCGTACAGAGCGCGAGCAGCGTACTGGCTCTGCTTGTCTTGCTTGGTGTAGCCAGCGCCCAGGTGCAGAGGGCCTTGGTCATAGTTGACCGAACCGTCGAATGCACGCTTCACGCCAGGAGCGCCTTCGCCAGCAGCCACAGCCAGCTCGGTCGAGAAGCCGCCGGCGCTGTAGAAGTAGCCCACCTTGTTGGCGGTCGGGAAGGGGCCGCCGTACAGCGCGTCGCTGGACGAACCGGTGTCGTGGTTGTGCATGCTGACGTAGTCAGCAGTGGCGTAGTACGAACCCGGGGTCCAACGGCCCAGACGCACGGCGCCGAAGGCACCAGCGATCTGCACCGAAGCCTCACGGCCCCAGAAAGCAGCGGTGCCACCGGTGGCAGCGCCGTTGTCGGAGTTGAAGCCGTGCTCGATATCGAACGAAGCCTTCAGGCCGCCGCCCAGATCTTCCACGCCCTTGAAGCCGATGCGCGAGGAGTTGTTGGCAACCACAACCTTGCGGCCTTGGTTGTCGACCTTCTGGCTTTCAACGGTGGTGTTGACGCGGCCATACAGGGTGACCGAGCTTTGTGCGAATGCGGGTGCGGCGATGGCTGCGAGTGCAGCGACGAGAGCAATCTTCTTCATCATTTGCCTTTAAGAGTTGAGGGTGGGCCGGGTTTGAAGTACCCGGTCTTTGCGCGAAATGTGGCCGCAGTATAGGAGGGCCAGGGTTTCACCGGGTTCGTTCCGACGCGAAATTGCAACACTCCCCCGCTATAGCTAGGGATGTGCCAAATGACACTTGAAGACCCTCCGGGCGACACCATCTGGCCCGCCCCCCCTCGGGCTAGGTCTGCGCCAGATCGTCCAGGGCAAGGTCCCGAAGATGCTGATCGTCGTTCCAGCCCACCAGGCCAAAGCCCTCGGGAGAGTAGATCAGCCGGTTGATGCTGGCGTTGCCCAGCGTCCAGCTGCGCGCGGCATGGAGTTCCAGGCGCGCCGCCAGGCGGTACAGACAGTCCATCACGCCACCATGAGCGACGATGGCAATGGTCTGGCCGGGATGGGCCTGGGCCAGCTCCCGCACCGCCTCGGTACAGCGCGCATAGAAGCGGCTCAGGCTTTCGCCCCCTTCGGCGGCGAAGTCGGGGTCGCGGCGCCGCCAGCGCAGGCTCTGTTCGGGCCAGCGCCTGGCAATCTCGTCCCAGGTCTGGCCCTCGAAATGTCCGAAGGAGCGCTCGCGCAGCCGCGCGTCGGCGTGGATCGGCGCACCCAGCCCCTGCAGCGCGGCAGCGGTCTCCCAGGCGCGCGCCAGATCGCTCGCATACACGGCGGCCAGTGGCTCGCCAGCCAGCGCAGCGGCCAGCCGGCGCGCCTGGGCGCGACCGCGCTCATTCAGCGGGATGTCCAGCTGCCCCTGGATGCGCGTGTCGCGATTCCAGTCGGTCTCGCCATGGCGGATCGCCAGGACCTGGGTCGCGTTTTCCAAACTCATACGCCCCAGACGATATCGACGGCCGCGCGCTGGCTGTGCCGCATCAGCTCCAGCAGCGGCCAGACGCGCTGCCGCAGGCTCACCCCTTCGCGGCGCGGCACCTCCTGCCCGGCGGCCTCGGCCTCGGCCTGCAGGCGGGCGAACTCGGCCTCGTCGTCGGCCACAGCGGCCTCCAATGCGGCCATCGCGGGGCCCAGCTCGGCCAGCGCCAGCAGGCCCTGCCTGGCGGGTTCGCGGCCCAGCAGCCGCAGCACGCGCTCGCCCTGCGGGCCCAGCATCAGCACATCGGCCCCGGCCTTGGATTTGAATTTGTAGATCACCTGAAACTCCGCGTTGCTGCGGAGGATTGTCACCGCTCAGGCGGCGCCACGGATCAGATGCACGGGCGCACGCGGCGCCGATGGGCCGGGGCGCCACACCCGCTCCTCGAAGGCGCGCGGGTCGAGCGCCGGGGCATAGAGGAAGCCCTGGAACTCATGGCAGCCGGCGCGGCTCAGGAACTCGCGCTGGGCGTCGTTCTCCACGCCCTCGGCGATCACATGCAGTTGCAGCGCTCGCCCCATCTGCACGATGGCATTGACGATGCCGGCGTCACTGGCGTCGCCCGGCAGTCCGTTCACGAAACTCTTGTCGATCTTGAGGCGCTGGATCGGAAAGCGCTTCAGATAGCCCAGCGATGAATAGCCGGTGCCGAAGTCGTCGATCGACATGCACACGCCCAGCTCGGCCAGCGCCTCCAGGCGCAGCAAGGCCTCCTGCGCGTCGCGCAGCAGGATCGATTCGGTCAGCTCCAGCTCCAGCAGCGAGGGCGGCAGATCGGCCGCCTTGAGCGCCTGCGCCACCGAATCGACGAACTGGGTCTGCTGGAACTGCAGCGCCGACACGTTCACCGCCACCGGCATGCGCCAGCCCTGCTTGAGCCACTGCGCCGCCTGGTTGACGGCCTGCTGCAGCACCCAGTCACCGATCGCGACGATGAAGCCGCTCTCCTCGGCCACCGGAATGAATTCGGCGGGCGAGACCTCGCCACGCAAGGGGTCGCGCCAGCGTATCAAGGCCTCGGCACCGATCACCTGGCCGGTGCTGAGCGAGATCTGCGGCTGGTAATGCAGCCGGAATTCGCGCTCCTGCAGCGCCTGGCGCATCGCGTGATCCAGGCGCATGCGCGAAAGCAGGTCCACGTCCTTGCGCGGCTGGTGGAAGCGGAAGGTGGCGCGGCCACTCTCCTTCACCCAGTGCATGGCGCGCTCGGCGCTGGCCATCAGCTCTTCGGCGTTCGCGCCATCGCCGGGGAACAGCGCGATACCGATGCTGGCGGTCACCGTGAAGCTGAGGGTGTCAAAGCAGAAGGGGCGCGACATCGCCTCCTGCACGCGCCGGGCCGCATGCTCGGCACCGCGCGCATCGGCCTGATGGATCAGCAGGGCGAACTCGTCGCCGCCCAGGCGCGCCACGGTATCCACCTCGCGCAGGCTTTCCTTCAGGCGCAGCGCCACTTCCTTGAGCACGCGATCGCCATAGGAATGGCCCAGGGTGTCGTTGATCTGCTTGAAGCGGTCCAGGTCGACGTTCAGCAGGCCGAAGGGCGTGGCCTCGCGGCGCGCCATCGCCTGCGCATAGTCCACGCGCTCGCACAGGGCGCGCCGATTCGGCAGGCCGGTCAGCATGTCGGTATGCGAGAGTTCCTCGATGCGCTGGCTGGCGGCCAGCTTCTCGCTCAGGTCACGGAAGGAGTAGACCCGGCCGATCGGACGGCCGCGGCTCCACTGCGGCAGCGAGACGCGCTCCAGCACCCGGCCGTCGATGAGCTTGATGTTGTCGCTGGTCTGCAGCAGCGGCGTGTCCTGAATCGAGGCCAGGCGCATCGCATAGGCCGGGCCATCGACCACGCTGCGCCGCATCCAGGCTTGCACGGCCTCGTCGTTGCGCTCGTTCAGCAGGTCCTCGGGAATGCCCCAGAGCGAAGCAAAGCGCTGATTGAAGCTGCGCATGCGGCCGGCCAAGTCGGCCACCAGGATGCCGTCGGCGGTGGACTCCAGCGTGGCGCGCAACTCGGCCAGCAGGGCCTCGCGCTCGTCGTCGTGCTGGCGCTGCGAGGTCTGGTCGCGCATCGAGATGAGCCAGAGCCCGCCGCCTTCCAGCTGTTCCACATAGCTGATGCGGCGTGCCACCCACAGCATGCGCCCATCGGCATGGCGCATCATGGTGTCGGTGTGCAGCGGATCGAAGCTGCCGGCCGCCACGTCCATCCAGAACATCGCGTCCTCGGGCGTGGTCGCCAGCGACTCCATCGCGCAACCAAGCAATTGTTCGGCCTCCATACCCAGCAGCTGGGTCGAGGCCTGGTTCACTGCGACGATACAGCGCGTTTCGGCCTCCACCAGCCACACCGCTTCCTGCAGCCCGTCGATCAGGGCCGTGTAGCGTTCGCAGAGCTGGAGGGCCGAAGGCGATGTCTTCGGTCGCAGGAGTCTCACGCGGCCATCTCCCCGACCGGTGCCGTGGGCACGGCCTCGAAGAAATAAGCCACTCGGGTGCGCGGGCTCAGGTACTCGAGCGAGGCGCGCGGCAGTTGCTGGGGCTTGAGGCTGCGCCGGATACCCAGGTCGGGCAGCTCTTCCAGATTCATCACCAGGGCCTCGTCCTTGGGCACCTTGGGGTCGTGCACCATCACGCGCGGCTTGAGCGGGCGCGAGGAGTTGACCGCCACCACCAGCGCATAGCGGTCATCGGTGAGTTGCACCGTGGAGCCGGGCGGGTAGACGCCCATCATGCGGATGAAGGCGTTCAGCATGGTGGCGTCGAAGCGGTTGCGCCCCTGGGCGAACATCAGCGAGAGCGCCTCGTGCGGCGTCATCGCCTTGGACGCCAGCAGCGGATTGCACAGGCCGTCGAAGCGATTCACCAGCGCGACGATGCGCGCCCCGGCACTCATGCGGTCCACATTGATGCGCTGCGGGAAGCCGGAACCGTCGGCATTCTCATGGTGCTGGGCCACGATCAGCAGCGGCCCGGGCTGCAGCCCCATCTGCTGGGCCAAGGCCACGCCCTTCACCACATGCTGCTGATACAGATGCGTCTCGGCAGCGGTGAAGCTGTCGTCGCGGTTGCGCACGCGCGGCGGCAGTTCGATCTTGCCGACATCGTGCAGCAGGGCGCCGACGCCCAGATCCAGCATTTCGTCGCGCCCCAGGCCGAAGGCACGGCCCAGCAACAGCGAGACGATGGAGACGTTGAGCGCATGGGCGGTGCCGCGATCACCGGCGCCTTCGTTCAGCAGGCGGATATTCAGGTCACCCTCGACCAGCATCTTGTCCAGCAGGGCGGTGGTCAGGGCCACCGACTGGTCGCGCGCATTGCGCGGCTCGCGCGGCACCAGATCAATCACCTGGCGATAGGCGGCGGCCGCCTCACCGTATTGCTTCTCGCAAAGATGCAGGGCCTCGCGCTGGGCGGCCAGCGCCTGGCGGTGGCGCTCGCGGGCCAACTCCTCCGCGGAGATCGTCTGCACGGCCTCGACGACCGCCTCGGGTTGAGGCGCCGGCGTGGCATCGGTCTGCAGATCGCTCTTGCCCGGGCTCCAGCGCACCTGCTTGAGACCCAGGCGGCGCAAGATCAGCAACTGTTCTTCCGAGCTCAGCTTGAAGCTCGAAAGCGGAAAGGGATGGGACATCCAGCCCAGGTCCAGGTGGATGAACATCCCCACCCGAAGCTGAGTCACATCTATCAAAGGATCTGCTGATCTGTCCTTCATTCGATTCTCTACGCCCATTTTTTGAGGCGCCCTCGTCAGGGGCATCGGCAATAGGGCGAGACTACTTAAGTGATTTGCGACCTCAAATGTAAACGGCCTGCAGCCGCAGCCGAACGCGTGCAAATTCTCACAACTTGTGACGATGCCGCCGTATCATCGCCGGCGCGAACGTTCTTTAATTGAACGTGAGTTCTAATTACGAACCAGTACCGCTGAAAGCCATGCCGTGATCGACAAATTGCAGCCCTCGCCGGCCGCCGCCTTGGCCGACGTGCCGGACGGCGCCACCGTGATGATTGGCGGCTTTGGCGAAGCCGGCCTGCCGCAGGAACTGGTGAGCGCCTTGCTGGACCAGGGCGCGCGCGAGTTGACGGTGGTGAACAACAACGCCGGCAATGGCGACCGCGGGCTGGCGGCCCTGATCGCCGCCGGGCGGGTGCGCAAGATCATCTGCTCCTTCCCACGCCAGGCCGACTCGCATCACTTCGATCGCGCCTATCGCGCCGGGCAGATCGAGCTCGAGCTGGTGCCGCAGGGCAATCTGGCCGAGCGCATCCGTGCCGCCGGCGCCGGCATCGGCGCCTTCTACACGCCCACCAGCTTTGGCACCGAACTCGCGCACGGCAAGGAGCAGCGCCAGATCGGCGGGCGCGGTCACGTCCTTGAATATGCGCTGCATGCCGACTACGCCCTCATCCAGGCCGAGCGCGGCGACCGCTGGGGCAATCTGGTCTATCGCAAGACCGCACGCAACTTCGGCCCGGTGATGGCGACGGCGGCGCGCATCACCGTGGCCGCGGTGCGCGAGGTGGTGGCGCTGGGCGCGCTGGACCCCGAGGCCGTGGTGACGCCCGGCATCTTTGTGCAGAGGCTGGTGTGCTGCCCGCGCCCGGTAGCCACCACGGAGGCCCGCTCATGAGCTGGCAGGTCTGGACGCGTACGCAGATGGCCGCCCTGGTGGCCCAGGACATTCCCGAGGGCGCGGTGGTGAACCTGGGTATCGGCCTGCCCACCCTGGTGGCCAGCCAGCTGCCGCCGGGGCGAGAGATCATCCTGCACAGCGAGAACGGGGTGCTGGGCATGGGGCCACCGCCCAGCCCCGAGGCCGCCGACCCCGACCTGATCAATGCCGGCAAGCAGGCCGTCACCCTGCTGCCCGGCGGCTGCTTCTTTCATCATGCCGACAGCTTCGCGATGATGCGCGGCGGGCATCTGGACATCTGCGTGCTGGGCGCCTTCCAGGTCTCGGCCCGGGGCGATCTGGCCAACTGGCATACCGGCGCCGCCGACGCCATCCCGGCCGTGGGCGGCGCCATGGATCTGGCGATCGGAGCCAAGCAGACCTTTGTGATGATGGAGCACCTCAGCAAGAGCGGGGACAGCAAGATCGTCGCCGCATGCAGCTATCCGCTTACGGCGGCGGCCTGCGTCAGCCGCATCTACACCGATCTCGCCGTGCTGGCCGTCGAAGCCGCGGGCTTGCGCGTGCTGGCGCGCTGCCCGGGCCTGGCGCACCGCCAACTCGAATCCCTCACCGGCCTGCCATTGCGGGCCTGATGCATCCCTTCCTCAGCTTTGGAGATCCCATGACTCAAGCCTTTATTTGCGACGCGCAACGCACGCCCTTCGGCCGCTATGGCGGTGCCCTCTCCTCGGTGCGCGCCGATGACCTGGGCGCCATCCCCATCAAGGCGCTGATGGCGCGCAACCCGCAGGTCGATTGGGCCGCGCTCACCGACGTGCTCTACGGCTGCGCCAACCAGGCCGGCGAAGACAACCGCAATGTGGCGCGCATGTCCGCATTGCTGGCCGGCCTGCCGCTGGAGGTGCCGGGCGCCACGCTGAACCGGCTGTGCGGCTCGGGCATGGACGCGGTGGGCTCGGCCGCTCGCGCCATCCGCGCCGGCGAGGCCGAGCTGATGCTGGCCGGCGGGGTCGAGAGCATGAGCCGCGCGCCCTTCGTGATGCCCAAGGCCGAAAGCGCCTTTTCACGCAGCAACGCGGTGTACGACACCACCATCGGCTGGCGCTTCGTCAACAAGCTGATGAAGGAGCGCTACGGCGTCGACTCCATGCCCGAAACGGCCGAGAACGTCGCCACCGACTTCGGCATCGAGCGCGAGGCGCAGGACCGCATGGCGCTGGCCAGCCAGCTCAAGGCCGTGGCGGCCCAGCAGGCGGGCTTTTTCGACGCCGAGATCACCCCGGTCAGCATTGCCCAGAAAAAGGGCGATCCCATCGTCGTCAGAAAGGACGAGCATCCGCGCGAAACCAGCCTGGAGGCGCTCGCCAAGCTCAAGGGCGTGGTGCGGCCGGACGGCAGCGTCACCGCCGGCAATGCTTCGGGCGTGAACGACGGCGCCTGCGCCCTGCTGCTGGCCAGCGAGGCGGGCGCGGCCCGCCATGGCCTGACGCCGCGCGCCCGCGTGGTGGGCATGGCCACCGCCGGCGTGGCGCCGCGCATCATGGGCATCGGCCCGGCGCCGGCCAGCCAGCGCGTGCTGGCGCTCACCGGCCTGAGCCTGGCGCAAATGGACGTGATCGAACTCAACGAGGCCTTCGCGGCCCAGGGCCTGGCGGTGCTGCGCGCACTCGGCCTGCGCGACGACGACCCACGCGTCAATCCGAATGGCGGTGCGATCGCCCTGGGTCACCCGCTGGGCGCCAGCGGTGCCCGCCTGGTCACCACGGCGGTCAACCAGCTGCATCGCAGCGGCGGCCGCTACGCCCTGTGCACCATGTGCATCGGCGTGGGCCAGGGCATTGCCCTGATCGTCGAGCGCGTCTGAGCGCCGGACCGCGGGCAAGACCTGCGTCTTGCCTGCCTGCACCGAGGCTGAGCCAAGCCATGAGAAAAGCGCAGGGGTGCTTGAACTTTTGTCATGACCTAGCAAGCCATGACCGGCGGTTTGCGACGAGGCCCCATGGGATACTCGCCGCGGATTGAGGCGCATACCGCACATATACCAATGCAGTAGCGCCGCTTCGCCCTGGCACACCCGCCCTTTCAGGCCGTGGGATAGCGCTCACCCAGACTTCACCAATTTGGTGCACACGGGTGCGTAGATCGCCCAATATGCCGCCTGAAATAGGGACAAGCCCGGGCCCAATCCCTATAGTCGGCTCATCGCATGCTCGCGCCCAGCGGATTTGGGCGCTTTACGCTCAAAACTGGCACCCATGTCCGCTGAACGTGATTTCGAAGATTTGCCCTCGACCAACCAGGTGGTCTACACCGAGGCGCCCGCCGCCGAGGCCAGCGGCCCCCTCAAGCGCGACCTCGTTGCCGGCCTGGAAAAGGGCCTGGCGGTGATCGAGGCCTTCGACCAGGAGCGCCCGCGACTGACCATCAGCGAGGTGGCCGCGCGCACGGGTCTGACCCGCGCCGCCGCCCGCCGCTATCTGCTGACCCTCACCCATCTCGGTTTCGTGTCGCAGGACCGCAAGATGTTCGCGCTGACCCCCAAGGTGCTGCGCCTGGGGCAGAGCTATATGCATTCGGCCCGGTTGCCGCGCATCGTCGAGCCGGAGCTGCACAAGCTGGCCTACGCCCTCAAGGAAGCCAGCTCCGCCGGCGTGCTGGATGGCAGCGACGTGATCTGCATTGCCGCCACCAGCGCCGGCCGCGTGGTCTCGCCGACGCTGCAGCCCGGCACCCGCGTGCCCGCCTACTGCGCCGGCAACGGCCGCGTGCTGCTTGCCGCCCTGCCCCAGCCCGAGGTGGACGCCTGGATCGCCCGCCAGGAGCTCGCGGCCCTGACGCCGCACACCATCACCCATCCCGAGCGCCTGCGCATCGAGATCGCACGCGCGCGCTCGCTGGGCTATGCCTGCATCGACCAGGAGCTGGAGCTGGGCCTGCGCACCGTGGCCGTGCCTTTGAAGAATTACCGCGGCGATACCGTGGCGGCGATGAACATCAGCGTGCATGCCTCGCGCATGAGCATGGATCAGCTGGTTGAACATTGCTTGCCGCCCCTATTGCAAGCCCAGGCACATTTGCGCATGCTGCTGTAACCCAGCGCCAGCGCGCCTTGCGGCTGGGGCCTTCACAGGAGACCTCAGCATGCAGCGTACCCAGGTGGCCATCATCGGGGCGGGCCCGTCCGGACTGCTGCTCGGTGCCTTGCTGCATCAGGCCGGCATCGCCAATGTGATTCTGGAGCAACGCAGCGGCGACTATGTGCTCTCGCGCATCCGCGCCGGCATCCTGGAACAGACCCTGACCGAGCTGCTGGACGAAGCCGGCGTAGGCGCACGCATGCGCCGCGAGGGCCTGGTGCACCATGGCATCTATCTCAGCACCCAGGGCCAGCGCCACCGCATCGACCTGAGCGCGCTCACCGGCGGCAAGTCGGTGCTGGTCTATGGCCAGACCGAGGTCACGCGCGATCTGATGGAGGCGCGCATGGCCGCCGGCCTGCAGACGCTTTACGAGGTGGACCATGTGAGCGTGCACGGCATCGAGGCCAGCCCCAGCGTGCGCTACCAGCGCGGCGGTCAGAGCCATGAGCTGCACTGCGACTTCATCGCCGGTTGCGATGGCTTCCACGGCATCTCGCGCACCAGCGTGCCGCGCGACGCGATCCGCACCTACGAGCGCATCTACCCCTTTGGTTGGCTGGGCGTGCTGGCCGATGCGCCGCCGCCGGCCGAGGAGCTGGTCTATGCCCAGCACCAGCGCGGCTTTGCGCTGTGCAGCATGCGCAGCCGCACGCGCGTGCGCTGCTACGTGCAATGCAATCTGAGCGACAAGGTCGAGCAGTGGAGCGATGAGCGCTTCTGGGCCGAGCTGCGCTGCCGCCTGGATGGCGAAACCGCGGCCGCCTTGCAGCCAGCGCCCGCGCTGGAGAAAAGCATTGCCCCCCTGCGCAGCTTCGTGGCCGAGCCGCTGCGCTTCGGCCGGCTCTTCCTGGCGGGCGACGCGGGCCACATCGTGCCGCCCACCGGCGCCAAGGGGCTCAACCTGGCCGCCTCCGATGTGCGCTACCTCTCGCGCGGCCTGATCGAGCATTACCGCGATCACAGCGACGCCGGCCTCGAGAGCTATTCCGAGAAGGCCTTGCGCCGCATCTGGCGCGCCGAGCGTTTCTCCTGGTCCATGACCAAGCTGATGCACTGCTTCCCCGACATCGCCGGTTTCGACCACAAGCTGCAGCAGGCCGAGCTCGAATACCTGCTCAGCTCGCGCGCGGCGCAGGCGGTGCTGGCCGAGAACTATGTGGGCCTGCCCTTCGAGGACTGATTAAGTTTCACCTCACTCAGCGCCCGCATCATGGGCACTCCCAACGAGAGGAGATGCATATGCGCGGCTGGTTCAAGCACAACAAGGGCTTTCTGGTCTTCCTGATCTGCTTTGGCTTTTTCCGCACCGCCATCGCCGACTGGAACCCCATCCCCTCGGGTTCGATGCGCCCCAATCTGCTGGAAGGCGATGTGGTGTTCGTGAACCGCCTGGCCTACGACCTCAAGCTGCCGCTCAGCAACCATGTGCTCGTGCACCTTGGCGAGCCGCAGCGCGGCGACGTGGTCACCTTCTCCTCGCCCAAGGACGGCACGCGGCTGATCAAGCGCCTGATCGCCCTGCCCGGCGACCGGGTTGAAATGCGGCAGGGCCGGCTGCGCATCAATGGCGAAGAGGCGGCCTATGAGGAGATCGAGTCGCTACCCGAGCCGGTCGAGCCCTGGGGCCTGGTGCCGGCCCTGCGCATGACGGAGAAGGTCGCCGATGGCCAGCGCCGCGTCCAGCATCTGCAGGGCGTGCTGGCGCGCGACCTGCCCGCCACCGTGATCCCGCCCGGCCAGTACCTGATGCTGGGCGACAACCGCGACAACAGCGCCGACTCGCGCTTCATCGGCACCGTGCCGCGCGAGCTGCTGATCGGCCGCGCGGTGCGCATCCTCGCCTCGGCCGATATCAAGGGCAGCTGGCTGCCGCGCTTCGAGCGCTTCGGCCAGCGCCTGTAAAAGAGCGTTGTAGGGCTCTCAGAGGTACAAGCGCTGGCGCAGCAAGGGGCTGACGCGGTAACGCTCGCTGCGGTAGGCATGGAAGAGCTGGTCGAGCAGATCGGCCACCGCGGCGGCGCCCACCAGGGCGAGCCACTCGAACGGCCCGGTCGGGTAGTTGACGCCCAGCTTCATCGCCAGATCGGCAGCCTGCTCCTCGCAGACGCCCTGCCACACTGCGTCGGCGCCCTCGTTGACCAGCATGGCCACGGTGCGCGCCACCGCCAGGCCAGGCACGTCGCGCAGCACCAGCGGCTCCCAGCCGAGCGCGCGCAGGAAGTTCTGCGCCTGCAGCTGCTGCAGCGCGCCGGCATGCGGCGCAAAGGCCAGCGCCAGGGCATCGGCCTTGTCGGGCGCCACCGGCCAGTCCATCACCGCCAGGCTGGCATGGCCGCGCTCATGCGCCAGCTGCGCGGCGCTGCGGCCGCTGCTGAGGTGCAGCTGCATATCGCCCAGCTGCACGCCGCACCAGTCGGCCGATTCGCCGCGCGTGTAGTCCAGCCCCTTGTGTGTGAGCCAGTCGGCCAGGCGCTCCACCAGCGCGCCGCGCCCCACCACGCTGATCGCGGGCAGCGCGCCCTCGGGCGCCGCCACCGCCGGCACGGTCGCCGGCAGGCCCTCGTAAAAGCCCTTGCCGACCTTGCGCCCCAGCCGCCCGCCATCGACCAGCGCCTTCTGCACCAGCGAGGGCACATAGCGCTTGTCGCCAAAGTTGGCGTCGTAGACCGACTGCGTCACCAGGTAGTTGGTGTCATGCCCGATCAGGTCCATCAGCTCGCAAGGCCCCATGCGGAAGCCGGCACCGCGCAGCGCGCGATCCAGCTGCGCCGGCGTGCCCGCCTGCTCCTGCAGCAGCGCCAGGGTCTCGGCGTAATAGGGCCGGGCGATGCGGTTGACGATGAAGCCGGGCGTGCTCTTGGCATGCACCGGCGTCTTGCCCCATTGCCTGGCCAGCGCCTCGATCACGCGCGCCACGCCGGCATCGGTCTCGGCGCCCGACACCACCTCCACCAGCTTCATCAGCGGCACCGGGTTGAAGAAATGCATGCCCACCAGGCGGGCGGGATGCTGCATGCCGTTGGCCAGCGCGGTGACGCTGATCGACGAGGTGTTGGAGGCGATGATGGCCCCGGCCGGCAGCAGCGCGTCCAGCTCGCGCAGCAGCGCCTGCTTGGGCTCCAGCTTCTCGATGATGACCTCCACCACCAGGGCGCAATCGGCCAGCTCGGCGATTTGCGCCGCCGGGCTGATGCGCGCCATCACCGCGTCGCGCTCGCCCTGCACCATGCGGCCCTTGGCCACCAGGCCGTCGAGCGCCTTGGCGGTCTGCGCGATCGCATGCGCACTGGCGCCCTCGCGCACATCCAGCAGGCGCACCGGATGGCCGGCCTGCGCGGCCACCTGGGCAATGCCGGCGCCCATCACGCCGGCGCCCACCACGCCGATCACCGCGCTCGCGGCCGGCTCGCTGGCGACGCGCCAGCCCTGCATTTGCATCTCGTCGCTCATGTCTCAGTCTTCCTTGTCGTTCGTCGCCGGCGGCACCCAGGCCGCCGGACGCTTGGCCAGAAAGGCCGCAAAGCCCTCGCGCGCCTCGGCGCCCATGCGCACGCGCGCGATGGTCTGTGCCGTCAGCTCGCGCACCTCGGCCGTCACCGGCCCCACTTCCAGCTGCGCGAACAGCTGCTTGATCTCGCCCTGCGCCTGCGGGCCGTTGGCCAGCAGCTCGGTGATCCAGCGCGCCAGCGCGGCATCCAGCTCGGCGGCCTCCACCACCTCGTGCACCATGCCCATCGCCAGCGCCTCGGCGGCCGCGATGCGGCTGGCGGTGAGGGCCAGCCGCCGGGCCTGGCGCGGCCCCACGGCATTCATCACATAGGGGCCGATCACCGAGGGCAGGATGCCGAAGCGCGCCTCGCTGACGGCGAACTTGGCATCGCTGCTGGCCACCGCGATATCGCAGGCCACGGTCAGGCCCACACCACCGCCCAGTGCCAGCCCCTGCACGCGCGCGATGGTGGGCTTGGGGCAGGCGGCAATCTTGTGCAGCATCGCGGCGAAGCGCCTGGCGTCCACCAGATTGACCTCCTGCGTGGCCTCCGAGGCGCGCTTCATCCACTGGATGTCAGCGCCGGCACTGAAGGCCTTGCCGGCCCCGGCCAGCACGATCAGGCGCACCCGCGGGTCGGCCGTCAGCTGGTCCATGGCCTGGCCCAGCTCGGCAATCATGGCCTCGTTGAAGGCGTTGAACACCTCGGGCCGGTTCATGGTCAGATGCGCCACGCCGCGCGCATCCACCTCGATATGCAGTGTCTCCACGTCTTGTCACTCCTGCGTCAAGGCCAGCAGTATCGCCGCCAACGCACAATGCAGCCTTCCCGCACCGAGCCTCACGATGAATCTGTTTGTCTCGCTGAAATACCTGGTGGCGCTGGACGACCACAAGCACTTCGGCCGCGCCGCGCTGGCCTGCCATGTGACCCAGCCCGCGCTGTCCAACGCGCTGCGCGCGCTGGAGGAGCATTACGCCTGCTCCATCGTCAAGCGGGGCCGCGCCTTCGCCGGCTTCACCGAGGAGGGCGAGCGCGTGCTGGCCACCGCGCGCCAGCTGCTGCGCGAGCAGGAGCTGCTGCAGCAGGAGCTGCAGAGCCGCGTCGAGGCGCCGCGCGGCCATCTGCTGATCGGCGCGGTGCCCACCGCCATGCCGGTGGCGGCGCGCTTTGTCGCGATGCTGCAGGACCGCCATCCCGGCATCGTGCCGACGCTGCGCTCGATGAGCTCGATCGAGCTGGAGACCGGCCTGGAAAGCCTGGCCCTGGACCTGGGCCTGGGCTACAACGAGCGCATGCATGAGGGCCGCACCCAGCTGCGCGTGCTGCCGCAATACACCGAGCACTACTTCCTGCTGCAGCGCGCCGCTGCTGCGGGCCCTGCAGGCAGTACCGACCGCCTGCACATGGGCGCACCGATAGGCTGGGCCGAGGCCGCCGCGCTGCCGCTGTGCCTGCTGAGTGCCGAGATGCACAACCGCAGCATCGTCGACCGCGCCTTCGCCGCGGCCGGCGCGCGCGTGCAGCCGGCGATCGAATCCAACTCCACCGTGACCCTGTTGACCAGCGTGCTGGCCGGGCGCGTCTGCTCCATCCTGCCCGGCGCCCTGCTCGACACCGTGCAGGGCCACCCCGGCCTCGAGGCCCGGCCGCTGATCGCGCCGCAGATACGCGTGCCGATCGCGCTGATGGTGCACAACACCAACCGGCCCTCGCGCACGCTGGCGGCCGCGCTGGACTTTGCCCAACAGGCCGACTGGCTCGCCAGCGCGGCCCGGCATGCCGGCCTGCTGGGTGGCTAGGGCAATCCCTGATTTTTCGTAGCTATCGCCCCATCACCCGAAAGAATTGGACGTCTCCGGCGCGCTTGCCAACACTCGCGTCCGCAAGCCCATCGCTTGCCCAGGCACCGCATGAGTGCCCTGACCCTATAAGGAGACGAGACGATGTCCACTGTTCTTGCAGGCGGCGCGCGGCCGTTGGGTGATAGCAGCGAGCAAGCGCCAGGCTTTCTCGCCAAGGAACGCATCATTGCGGCGCCGGGTTTCAATCGCTGGCTGGTACCGCCGGCCGCCCTGGCCATCCATCTGTGCATCGGTATGGCCTATGGTTTCTCGGTGTTCTGGCTGCCGCTGTCCAAGGCGCTGGGCATCAAGGAGGCCATCAAGTGCGGCCCCGAGATCGGCTTCCTGCAGGAGCTCTTCGTCAGCAGCTGCGACTGGAAGATCTCCACCCTGGGCTGGATGTACACCCTGTTCTTCGTGCTGCTGGGCAGCTCGGCCGCCATCTGGGGCGGCTGGCTGGAGCGCGCCGGCCCGCGCAAGGCCGGCGTGGTGAGCGCGCTGTGCTGGTGCGGCGGCATGCTGATCTCGGCGCTGGGCGTGCACCTGCATCAGTTCTGGATGATGCTGCTGGGCTCGGGCGTGATCGGCGGCGTCGGCCTGGGGCTGGGCTATATCTCGCCGGTCTCCACCCTCATCAAATGGTTCCCGGACCGCCGCGGCATGGCCACCGGCATGGCCATCATGGGCTTTGGCGGTGGCGCCATGATCGGCTCGCCGCTGGCGGCCGAGCTGATGAAGCAGTTCGCCACCCCCACCGATGTGGGCGTGATGCAGACCTTTGTGGTGATGGCCCTGATCTACTTCGTCTTCATGATGGGCGGGGCGCTGGCCTACCGTGTGCCCGCCTCGGGCTGGAAGCCCGAGGGCTGGACGCCGCCGGCCGCGCAGACCAGCAACGCCATGATCACGCAGCGCCATGTGCATGTGAAAAAGGTCTGGGGCATCCCGCAGTTCTGGCTGATCTGGATGGTGCTGTGCATGAACGTCTCGGCCGGCATCGGTGTGATCGGCATGGCCAGCCCGATGCTGCAGGAAGTGTTCGGCGGCAGCCTGATCGGCGTGGCCAAGAAATTCGGCGAGCTCGACAAGGCCCAGCTCACCGCCATCGCCGGCGTGGCCGCGGGCTTTGCGGCCCTCATCAGCCTGTTCAATATCGGCGGCCGCTTCTTCTGGGCCAGCCTGTCGGACAAGCTCGGCCGCAAGCTCACCTATGTGGTGTTCTTCGTGCTGGGCGGCCTGATGTATGCCAGCATCCCGGGCAGCGCCATGGCCGGCAGCAAGCTGCTGTTCGTGGGCGCGGTGTGCATCATCCTGAGCATGTATGGCGGCGGCTTTGCCACCGTGCCGGCCTATCTGGCCGATCTGTTCGGCACCCAGATGGTGGGCGCCATCCACGGCCGCCTGCTCACCGCCTGGGCCACCGCCGGCATCCTCGGCCCGGTGGTGGTGAACTACATGCGCGACTACCAGCTGGGCCTGGGCCTGCCGCGCGAGCAGGTCTACAACCAGACCATGTACATCCTGGTGGGCATGCTGGTGATCGGCCTGATCTGCAATCTGCTGGTGCGCCCGCTGGATGCCAAGCATTTCATGAGCGACGCCGAGCTGGCCGAGGAGAAGCGCCTGGCGCATGACCGCGCCGTCGCCACCGAGGTGGGCCAGGGCACCATGACCTACCACGGCAGCAGCCCGCTGCTGGTGGTGCTGGCCTGGGCCGCGGTGGGCATCCCGCTGGCCTGGGGCATCTACCGCACCGCGCTGAGCGTGGCCAAGTTCTTCAACTGAAAGACCGTGCGCAGCGCGTAACGATAGGCCGTCCGCGCGCGGACGGCCTATCCTCTCGATTGGCAACCGCTTATTTCCCCATGGACGATCTCATCCGCGAACTGCTCGCCGCGCATCCCGCGCAAGACGGCGCCCTGCTGCCCATCCTGCACGCCGTGCAGGAGCGGCTCGGCCATGTGCCACCCGCCGCCGTGCCCCTGATCGCCGAGCATCTGAACCTCTCGCGCGCCGAGGTCCATGGCGTGTTGAGCTACTACCATTTCTTCCGCAGCACGCCGCCCGGGCGGCAGGTGCTGCAGGTCTGCCGTGCCGAGGCCTGCCAGTCGCGCGGGGCCGAGGCCCTGCTGGCCCATGCCGAGCAGCGCCTCTCCTGCGCCTCGCACAGCACGCGCGCCGATGGCGCGGTGACGCTGGAGCCGGTCTACTGCCTGGGCCTGTGCGCGCTGTCGCCGGCCCTGCAGCTGAACGACCGGCTGCATGCGCGCATGACGCCGGCCAAGCTCGATGCCCTGCTCGCCAAGGAGGGCCTGTGATGAATGCCGCCGTGACCAAGATCTTCGTGCCGCGCGACTCCGCCGCGCTGGCGGTGGGCGCCGACGACGTGGCCGCCGCCCTGCAGCGCGAGGCCGCGCAGCGCGGTCTGGCCATCGAGCTGGTGCGCAATGGCTCGCGCGGCCTGTTCTGGCTGGAGCCGCTGGTGGAAGTGGCCACGCCCGCCGGCCGCATCGCCTATGGCCCGGTGGCGCCCGAGGACGTGCCGGCCCTGCTGGATGCCGGCCTGCTGGCCGGTGGCGCGCATGCGCTCAGGCAGGGCGCGACCGACGACATTCCCTATCTGGCCAGGCAGGAGCGCCTGACCTTCGCCCGCATGGGCATCACCGACCCGCTCTCGCTGGCCGACTATGAGGCCCATCGGGGCTGGGCCGGGCTGAGGCGCGCGCTGGCGCTGGACGGCGCCGCCATCGTGCAGGAAGTGACGCAGTCGGGCCTGCGCGGCCGTGGCGGCGCGGCCTTCCCGGCCGGCATCAAGTGGCGGACGGTGCAGCAGACCGCGGCGGCGCAGAAATACATCGTCTGCAATGCCGACGAGGGCGACTCCGGCACCTACTCCGACCGCATGACGCTGGAAGGCGACCCCTTCATGCTGATCGAGGGCATGGCCATCGCCGCGCTGGCCGTGGGCGCCACGCGCGGCTATATCTACATCCGCTCCGAATACCCGCATGCCATCGCCACCATGCAGGAGGCGATCCGGCGCGCCAGCGCGGCCGGCTTCCTGGGCGCCAGCATCTGCGGCTCGGGCCATGCCTTCGAGCTGGAAGTGCGCAAGGGCGCGGGCTCGTACGTCTGCGGCGAGGAGACCGCGATGCTGGAAAGCATCGAGGGCAAGCGCGGCGTGGTGCGCGCCAAGCCGCCGCTGCCGGCCATCGAGGGCCTGTTCGGCCAGCCCACCGTCATCAACAACGTCATCACCTTCGCCACGGCGCCCCTCATCCTGGCGCGCGGGGCCCAGTTCTATCGCGACTACGGCATGGGCCGCTCGCATGGAACCTTACCCTTCCAGCTGGCCGGCAATATCAAGCATGGCGGCCTGGTGGAGAAGGCCTTCGGCCTCACGCTGCGCGAGCTGCTGATCGATTTCGGCGGCGGCAGCGCCAGCGGCCGGCCCATCAAGGCGGTGCAGGTGGGTGGCCCGCTGGGCGCCTACATCCCGGCGTCGCAATGGGATGTGCCGCTGGACTACGAGGCCTATGCCGCGATGGGCGCGGTGCTGGGCCACGGCGGCATCGTCGTGCACGACGACACGGCCGACATGGCTCGGCTGGCCCGCTACGCGATGGAGTTCTGCGCCATCGAGTCCTGCGGCAAATGCACGCCCTGCCGCATCGGCTCGACGCGCGGCGTCGAGGTGATAGACCGCATCAAGGCCGACCAGCACCGCGAGCAGCAGGTCGTGCTGCTGCGCGACCTGTGCGACACCATGCTGCACGGCTCGCTGTGCGCCATGGGCGGCATGACGCCCTACCCGGTGCTCTCGGCACTGAACCATTACCCGCAGGACTTCGGCCTGGCCGCCGTGCAGGAGGCATCAGCATCATGAAAAACCAAGAAATGGACTACGGCACACCCCGGCGCGAATCCAAGCAGGAAGTCACGCTGGAGATCGATGGCTTCGCCGTCACCGTACCGGCCGGCACCTCGCTGATGCGCGCCGCGGCGGACGCCGGCATCCAGGTGCCCAAGCTCTGCGCCACCGACAGCCTGGAGCCCTTCGGCTCCTGCCGGCTCTGCCTGGTCGAGATCGAGGGCCGCAAGGGTTATCCGGCCAGCTGCACCACGCCCGCCGAGGCCGGCATGAAGGTCAGGACCCAGAGCCCCAAGCTGCAGGACCTGCGCAAGGGCGTGATGGAGCTCTACATCTCCGACCATCCGCTGGACTGCCTGACCTGCGCCGCCAACGGCGATTGCGAGTTGCAGGACATGGCCGGCGTGACCGGACTGCGCAATGTGCGCTACGGCGTCGGTGCGGCAGCAGGGGCACATCATTGCGACGCCCAGAAGGACGAGTCCAACCCCTACTTCACCTACGACCCCGCCAAGTGCATCGTCTGCAACCGCTGCGTGCGCGCCTGCGAGGAGACCCAGGGCACGTTTGCGCTCACCATCTCGGGCCGCGGCTTCGAGTCGCGCGTGGCCGCCGGCCAGGACCAGCCCTTCATGGCCTCCGACTGCGTCAGCTGCGGCGCCTGCGTGCAGGCCTGCCCCACCGCCACGCTGCAGGAGAAGAGCGTCATTCAGCTGGGCCAGCCCGAGCACAGCGTCATCACCACCTGCGCCTATTGCGGCGTGGGCTGCGGCTTCAAGGCCGAGATGAAGGGCACGCAGGTGGTGCGCATGGTGCCCTGGAAGGACGGCAAGGCCAACGAGGGCCACAGCTGCGTGAAGGGCCGCTTCGCCTGGGGCTATGCCACCCATGCCGACCGCATCACCAAGCCGATGATCCGTGCCTCCATCCAGGACCCCTGGCAGGAGGTCAGCTGGGAGGTGGCGCTGGCCCATGCGGCGAGCGAGTTCCGCCGCATCCAGGCCAAGCATGGCAAGGACTCGATCGGCGGCATCACCTCCTCGCGCTGCACCAACGAGGAAACCTATCTGGTGCAGAAGCTGGTGCGCGCCGCCTTCGGCAACAACAACGTCGACACCTGCGCGCGCGTCTGCCACTCGCCCACCGGCTACGGCCTGGGTCAGACCCTGGGCACCTCGGCCGGCACCCAGACCTTCAAGTCGGTGGAGCATGCCGATGTGGTGATGGTGATTGGCGCCAACCCCAGCGATGCCCACCCGGTGTTCGCCTCGCGCCTGAAGAAGCGCCTGCGGGGTGATGGAAAAAGACCGGGTGCCCGGCTGATCGTGGTCGATCCGCGCCGCATCGACCTGGTGAAGACACCCCATGTCCAGGCCACCCACCATCTGCAGCTCAAGCCCGGCACCAATGTGGCGGTGATCAGCGCGCTGGCCCATGTGATCGTCACCGAGGGCCTGGTGAACGAGGCCTATGTGGCCGAGCGCTGCGATACCAAGAGCTTCAATGAGTGGCGCGCGTTCGTGGCCCGGCCCGAGAACTCGCCCGAGGCGCTGGAGGCCGCCAGCGGCGTGCCGGCGGCCGAGGTACGCGCGGCCGCGCGCCTGTACGCCACGGGTGGCAATGCCGCGATCTACTACGGCCTGGGCGTGACCGAGCACAGCCAGGGCTCCACCATGGTGATGGGCATTGCCAACCTGGCCATGGCCACCGGCAATGTCGGCCGCGAGGGCGTGGGCGTGAACCCGCTGCGCGGCCAGAACAATGTGCAGGGCAGCTGCGACATGGGCAGCTTCCCGCATGAGCTGCCGGGCTACCGCCATGTCTCCGACAGCACGGTGCGCGCGCAGTTCGAGGCCGCCTGGGGTGTAGCGATCGACCCCGAGCCGGGCCTGCGCATCCCGAACATGTTCGACGCCGCGCTCACCGGCAGCTTCAAGGGTCTGTACTGCGAGGGCGAGGACATCGTGCAGTCCGACCCCAACACCCAGCATGTGGCCGCCGCGCTGATGGCGATGGAATGCGTGGTGGTGCAGGACATCTTCCTCAACGAGACCGCCAAGTACGCCCATGTGTTCCTGCCGGGCTCCAGCTTCCTGGAAAAGGACGGCACCTTCACGAATGCGGAGCGCCGCATCTCGCGCGTGCGCAAGGTGATGCCGCCGCTGGCCGGCTATGCGGATTGGGAGGTCACCGTCAAGCTCTCCGAGGCGCTGGGCTATCCCATGCCCTACAGCAAGCCCGAGGAGATCATGGCCGAGATCGCGGCGCTCACGCCCACCTTCGCCGGCGTCAGCTACGCCAAGATCGAGCGCCTGGGCAGCGTGCAATGGCCTTGCAACGACAACACCGACGAGGCTGGCACCGCCATCATGCACGTCGACAAGTTCGTGCGCGGCAAGGGGCGATTCATCATCACCCAGTACCTGCCCACCGACGAGAAGGTGACGCGCCGCTTCCCGCTGCTGCTCACCACCGGCCGCATCCTCAGCCAGTACAACGTCGGCGCGCAGACGCGCCGCACGCCCAACAACGAGTGGCACAGCGAAGACCGGCTGGAGATCCACCCGCACGACGCCGAGGAGCGCGGCATCCGGCAGGACGATTGGGTCGGCATCCAGAGCCGCGCCGGCGAGACCGTGCTGCGCGCCACGCTCACCGAGCGGGTGCAGCCGGGCGTGGTCTACACCACCTTCCACTTCCCCGAGTCGGGCGCCAACGTCATCACCACCGACAACTCCGACTGGGCCACCAACTGCCCCGAATACAAGGTCACGGCGGTGCAGGTGATGCCGGTGCAGCAGCCCTCGCACCAGTCGAGTTGGCAGCAGGAGTACAGCCGCTTCAACCAGGTGCAGCAGCAGCTGCTGCAGCAGGCGCATGAGGTGGTGCATGGCAAGTAACAGCAGCAAGCCGGGCTTTTGCGAGGGCGCGCGCACCCTGCCGGTGAAACGCGTGCGCGCCGGCCAGGGCCTGGAGCTCATGCAGGACTGGGTGGCCGACGAGGTGCCGGTGGCGCTGGAATACAACGGCATCTCGCATGCGGTGATGCTGGCCACGCCGCTGGATCTGGAAGACTTCGCGCTCGGCTTCTCGCTCAGCGAGGGCATCCTGGGCGCCGCGCACGAGCTCTACGGCGTCGAGGAGGAAGCCTCCGAGCTCGGCATCACCCTGCACCTGCGCGTCGCCGGCGAGGCCTTTGCGCGCCTCAAGGAACGGCGCCGCTCGATGGCCGGCCGCACCGGTTGCGGCCTCTGCGGCACCGAAAGCCTGGGCCAGGTGGCCCGCAACCTGCCCGTGCTGCCCGGGGGTCAGGTCTTGCAGCGCGAGGCCATCAGCCATGCGATGGCGCAGTTCGTCGATCTGCAGACCCTGCAGCAGGCCACCGGCGCGGTGCATGCCGCCGCCTGGTGCTCGGCCGATGGCGAGGTGCAATGGCTGCGCGAGGACGTGGGCCGCCACAACGCGCTGGACAAGCTGATCGGCGCACTCGCCCGCCACGCGGTGGATGCCTCGCAGGGTTTCATCGCCGTCACCAGCCGCGCCAGTTTCGAGATGGTGCAGAAGACCGCCGCCGCCGGCGTGCCCCTGCTGGCGGCCGTCTCGGCGCCCACCTCCTTCGCGGTGGCCACCGCCACGCGTGCCAACATGACCCTGGTGGGCTTCGCGCGCCAGCAGGACCTGGTGGTCTACTGTCATCCCGAGCGGCTCGCGCTTGAACATCTTTCCTCTGCGCATCATGCACATTGACACCCTGGTCCGCATGGCCAACCAGATCGGCGCCTTCTTCGAGGCCATGCCCGATCATCAGGAGGCGGTGGAAGGCATCGCCCAGCACCTCAAAAAGTTCTGGGAGCCGCGCATGCGGCGCGAGCTGCTGGCCCAGCTGGACGGCGGCCACAACCCGGGCCTGCACGCCATGGTGCTGGAGGCGATCCAGCGGCATCGCAGCCTGCTGGCCTGAGCCAGATGACGGCAAGCTGGCTGCAGCCGCTGCACCTCGAGGGCCGGCAGCTGCAGATCGAATCGCAATGGCTGAGCGCCGAACGGCGCGCCCGGCCCCTGGTGGTGTTCCTGCACGAGGGCCTGGGTTCGCTGTCGCAATGGCGCGATTTCCCGCAGCGCCTGTGCGATGCGCTGCAGTGCCGCGGCCTGCTGTTCTCGCGCCCCGGCTATGGCAACAGCACGCCGCGCACCGAGCCCTGGCCGCAGGACTATCTGCAGCGCCAGACGCGCACGCTGCTGCCGGCCTATTTCGACGCGCTCGGCCTGCAGCACGAGCGCCTGTTCCTGTTCGGCCACAGCGACGGCGCCAGCCTGGCCCTGCTGTTCGCCGCCGCCTATCCGGCGCGCGTGCGCGGCCTGGCAGCGCTGGCGCCGCATCTGTTCGTCGAGCCGATGACGCTCGCGGGCCTGCGCCAGGCCAAGCAGGCGTTCGAGTCCGGCCGCTCGCTGCGCGCCGCGCTGGCACGCCACCATGCCGACGTCGACTCGGCCTTCTATGGCTGGAACGATGCCTGGCTGCGGCCGGGCTTCGAGCAATGGAATATCGAGGCCGATCTGCGCGGCCTGGCCTGCCCGGTGCTGGCCCTGCAGGGCGAGGGCGATGAATACGGCAGCCTGGCGCAGATCGAGGCGGTGGGGCGCATCCATGCGGACACGCGCGTGGTGGCCCTGGCGCAATGCGGCCACGCACCGCAAAAGGACCAACCCGAGGCCGTCATCGCCCACACCAGGGCACTGCTGCCCGAGTTCAGCTGATCAGCGCGCCTATGCCCGGCCCCACCACCAGATTGCGCCCGCCCTGCTTGGCGCGGTAGAGCGCGGCATCGGCGGCGGCCACCAGGCGTTCGGCCACTGCCGGCAGGGTGGCGTCGGCGGCCGAGCCGTCCACCTCCTCCAGCATCGCCAGCCCGATCGAGGCGGTGATGTTGAGCACCTGGCCGGCAGCCGCGGGCACTTGCTGGACGGCGATGCGCTGGCGGATGCGCTCGGCGATGTCGCGCGCCGCGGCCGCCGCCGCGCGCGGCAGCAGCACCACGAATTCCTCGCCGCCCCAGCGCGCCACCGTGTCGCCGGCGCGCAGCTGCGCCTGGATCAACAGGCCCACGGTGCGCAGCACCAGGTCGCCGCGCGCATGGCCATGGCTGTCGTTGATGCGCTTGAAGAAGTCCACGTCCAGGAACAGGCAGGCCAGCGCATGGTGGTGGCGGCGCGCCTGCGCGATCTCGATCTGGCAGCGGTGCTCGAAGTAGCGGCGGTTGTGCACGCCGGTGAGCATGTCGGTGAGGCCGGCGAGCTTGAGCCGCTCCTGGTTCAGCACGCTCTCCAGGCATACCGCGACGATGGCCGCCAGGCGCTCGAGGAACTGGGTGCCCGCCTGCGCGTCGTAGCGCTGCGCATCCAGGCTGCCGAAATGCAGGCTGCCGATCAGCTCGCCGCGGCGCAGCAGCGGCAGCAGCGCCACCGAGCGCGGCCGGACCGCACCGAACAGGTCGCCATGGCGGCGCGCATCGAAGGGCCCCAGCCAGGGCCGCGGCGTCATGCCGTAGAGGGCCTCGAGCTCGTCACCCAGCGGCAGCAGGCGCAGCGCCTCCAGCTCCGGCTCGCCCTGGGTCTTGAGCAGGCGGCTCAGCTCCAGCTCGCGGTCCAGCAGGCTCAGGGTCACGCTGTCGATGCCGAAGGCCGGCTTGTAGTCGCACAGCAGCAGCTTCACCAGCTCGACCACCGAGCCCGCGCCGATCAGGCGATGCTCCAGGCCCTCGAAGCGGCGCAGCTTGTCTTCGTTGGCACGCGCCTCGCGCAGCAGTGCGTCGAGCTGGCCCCGCAAGGCCAGGTTCTCTGCCGCCAATCCCTCGAGTTCTGTTCGCACGCCGCGCTCCTCCACGCCTCAGGCGAGAATGTAGCCGCAAGCTGGCGGCGTGCCAGCAGGGGAGACACCATGATTCTGGAACTTGCCGATATCCGCATCCAGCCCGGCCAGCAGGCCGCTTTCGAGGAAGCCCTGCATCGCGGCGTGCAGAGCGTGATCTCGCGTGCCCAGGGCTTTGTGGGCTACCGCCTGCGCAAGGGCCTGGAGTCGCCCGAGCGCTATCTGCTGCTGATCGAATGGGCCACGCTGGAAGACCATACGGTGCATTTCCGCGGCGGGCCGCTGTTCGCCGAATGGCGCGCCATCGTCGGCGGCTTCTTCGCTAGCCCCCCGCAAGTGGAACATTTCTGCCAGGTATGAACGCAAGGCTGCTGCTGCCGCTGGTGCTGATGCTGACCCTGCTCGGCTGCGCCGGCCCGCGCGGCCATCAGCGCAGCCAGGCGCCCGCGCCGCAGGCGCAGCACCTGGCGAACGCCCAGGCGCTGGCGGCCGGCGGCTACCGTGCGCCCATCCAGGAGGGCGCGAGCTTCAGCCCGCAGCATTGGCTGGTGCAGGGCGAGAAGCTGCCGCTGGCGCTGACCCTGCCGAGCCAGGGTCAGGCCTTGCCCCTGGTGGTCTATCTGCCCGGCCTGGGCGAGTCCGAACAGGCCGGCGCGCTGTGGCGCCAGGCCTGGGCGCGCGCCGGATACGCGGTGCTGTCGGTGCAGCCGCTGGACGAGGATGCGCTGGCCTGGGGCTCGGAGCTGGCGCGTGCCGCCGAGTTCAGGACCCTGGCGCGCGAGCGCCATGCCGCCAGCGCGGCACGCCTGGCCAAGCTGGACGCGCTGCTGCAGGAGGCGCGCCGCCGCGCCGCCGCCGGCGACCCCGATTGCGCAAGGCTGGACTTCGGCCGCATGGCCATCGCCGGCTACGACCTGGGCGCCCAGAGCGCCCTGCTGCTGGCGCCGCAGTTCCGCGCCAGCATCCTGCTCAGCCCGCTGGTGGCGCCGGGCGAGGAAGGCGCCGCACGCTATGCCGGCATCCAGGTGCCGGTGCTGAGCATCACCGCCAGGCAAGACCTGGACCCGAGCGGCTTCGTCGCCTCCGCCGAGGCGCGCCAGCTGCCCTTCCGCCTGATGCCCGCCGGCGCCAAATACCTCTTGCTGCTGGACGGCGCCAACCATGCGCGCCTGGCCGGCCACAGCGAGGAGGAGCTGGACGCGCTGGCGCAGGACCGCAGCGCCGCGCGCGCAGGCAGCAACACCGGCAACGGCCGGCGCGGGCGTGGCGGCAGCGGCAACCTGCCCCGCGGCGCCGAGCCGACCCCCATGCTGCCCAGCGCGCGCGGCCTGCCGCTGCGCGAGTCGCATGGCAAGGCGGAGTTCGACGTGCTGATCGCCGGCACCACGGTGGCCTTTCTGGACGCCCATCTGCGCGAGCGCCCGGCCGCGCGGCAGTGGCTGCAGGCGCAGGCGCAGGCCTGGCTGGGCGAGCTGGGGCAGTGGCAGCAGCGCTAAGGAGCCGGCTAGCCGGCGTGGCGCAGGATGCCGCCACGGCCGCCGGTCTTGACGCGGTACATGGTCTGGTCGGCCAGGCGCAGCAGCTCGGTGGCGCCGCTGCCGTCCTGCGGGTAGAGGGCATAGCCCAGGCTGGCTGAGAGCTGCACCGAGCCCCACTGCGCGCCCAGGTCGATGGGTTGGCGGATGCTGGCCAGCACGCGCTGCAGGATCTCCTCGCCGTCCTGCGCCACGCCCGGCAGCACCAGCACGAACTCGTCGCCGCCGATGCGGCAGACCGTGTCCACCGCGCGCAGGCATTGCTGGATGCGCCTGGCGATCTGCACCAGCACCTGGTCGCCGGCGGCATGGCCCAGGCGGTCGTTCACCGGCTTGAAGCCGTCCAGGTCCAGCATCGCCACCGCCAGCGTGCGACCATCGCGCTGGCTCTGCGCCAGCGCCTGGCGCAGGCGGTCGTCCAGCAGGCGCCGGTTCGGCAGGCCGGTGAGCGCATCGTGGCCGGCCAGATGCTCGATCTGGGCCTGCTGCTGCTTGAGGGCGCTGATGTCCACCAGGATCCACAGGCTCTCGCCACTCTGCGGGTTGAGCAGCGCGCCGTGCACCGCCAGCCACAGCGTGGCGCCGTCCTTGCGCCGCACCTGCAGCTCGCTGCGGTAGGCACGCCCCGCCTGCAGCGCCGCGCGCGCCTGCGCCACCTGGTGGCCGAAGCTGTCGGCATCGGCGAAGGCCAGCTGGCCGTCCTGGCCCAGCATCTGCTGCTCGTCATAACCCAGCATGTGCTGCACCGCGCGGTTGAGCCACACCACGCGCCCGTCCTTGAACTTGACGATGCCGACCAGCTCATTGTCCAGCATCACGCTCTGCTCGTTGCTGAGCGCGCGCAGCGCCTGGCGGGCCTGGTTCAACTCGGTGATGTCATGCATCACCGAGCGACTGCTCAGCACCCGCCCCTGCGCATCGCGCAGCGCGGTGGCGCTGATGCTGACCTGGCGGCGCGTGCCATCGCGGCTCAGCAGTTCGATCTCGACGTCGTGGATCTCGCCCTCGGCCAGGAAGCGCGCGAACTGCGCCTTGAACAGCGCCAGCCCCTCCGGCGTGAAGAAGTCCGCCGGCCCGAGGCGGCCGATCAGCTCCTCGCGCCGGCAGCCCAACCAGCCCAGCTCGGTATTGTTGACGAGCAGGTAGCGCCCCTCGGGGTCGAGCGAGTGGTAGCCGCAGGGCGCGTTGTCGTAGAGATCCTGGTAGGTGGCCTTGGCCTCGTCCAGGCGCCGCGCCAGGCCGGCCTCGTTGCGCCAGGCGCGCAAGCCCGCCACGCCGCTCGCGCCCAGCGCCAGCAGCGCCATCACGGCCAGCCCCAGGGTCAGCCAGGCCTGCTCGCGCCAGGGCGCCAGATAGCCCTCACTCGCCAGGCCCACCACGATGTACTGGCCCGACAGCGGGATGCGCCGGTAGCCAAAGAAGCGATCGATGCCGTCGGAGACCGTGTGCACCCGGTACTGCCCCTCGTCCGGCTGGGTCGTCAGCGAGCGCCGCAGCTCGCCCGACACCTGGTTGTCGCCCAGCTGCGCCGGCGGGCCGCCGTTGCGCACATGGCGGGCGATCAGCCTGACGCTGGCGGAGCGCAGCGCGATGGAGTCCTTCGGCTCCAGGCGCACGGCGGCAAACAGGCGCTCGAAATGCGCGCTCTGCAGGGTCGCAAACACCACGCCGGCAAAGCTGCCGTCGCGGCGCTCAAGGCGGCGCGCCAGCGTGAAGCCCCATTGCCCGCTGATGCGCGAGAGCTTGGGCTCGGACACCGCCAGCCGCGCCGGCAGGTCGCGCGCCTGCTGGAAATAGTCGCGGTCGGCATTGCTGACGCCGGTCCCCGCCTGCGATGCGCCGGGGCCGCGCACGCGCCCGTCGGCATCGGCCACGCGCAGGCTGTCCAGCTCGGGCAGCAGGGCGCGCTGGCGGTTCAGCAGGGCGTCGAGCGCCGGCTCGTCGAGCGGCTCGCGCAGGCGCTCCTGCAAGGTCTGCAGGGCCAGATCGACGCGCCTGAGCTCGGCGGACACCAGCAGGCTCAGCTCGGAGGCACGGCTGACCGCCGCGGCCTGCGCCCGCTGCTCGTAGCTGCGGCGGCTGTCCACCAGGCTGCTGAAGGCCAGCGCGGCGATCAGCAACACCACCACCCCATGCGCCAGCAACAGGGGCAGCAGCAGGCGCCGCGGCATCGCGGAAAGGCGCAGGGGCGGGGCGAGCCCGCCGACGGGTTGGTTGGCCATGTCATCCAGATTGTTCGTCACCCAGCATAGGCCGCCGCCCACTGTGCGGCTTGACCTGCATCATGAGCGCGACGTGCCGCTGCGGAGACGCCGCGGACGTACGCCGGACTGTCCGCGGCACTGTCCGCGGACACTTTCCGCCCCCGGGAGCCAGCGCCAAGTGCTTGATTCATATGGCCGAGGGCGCGGCGCCGCGGCTGGCACGTGGCTTGCGATAAGGGCCGCATACCCACGCCACAAGCGCCCAGATGATCCGAGACACCTCCGCCCAAGACAAGCTCCTGCCGCAGGGCCCGCGCCGCGGCCGCCGCTTCGCGATCGCCGCCGCCGGCCTGGCCGGCCTGGGCCTGCTGGCCTGGGCCGCGCCCGGGCTGAAACGCCAGCTCTCGGCCGACCAGTCGATCAGCGCCGGCCGCCTGGCCATCGCCACCGTGGAGCTGGGCCAGCTGACGCGCGACGTGGCCGGCGACGGCAAGGTCGTGGCGGCCGTCAGCCCCACCCTCTATGCCGGCAATGCCGGCAGCGTCAGCCTGCTGGTGCAGGCCGGCGATGCGGTCAAGCGCGACCAGCTGCTGGCACGCCTGGCCAGCCCCGAGCTGACGGCCCGGCTGGCGCAGGAGCGCTCCAACGCCGATGCGCTGAAGAGCGACATGCTGCGCGCCGAGGCGGACGCGCGCCAGCAGATCGCCCAGGCGCAGAGCAATCTGGAAACCAGCAGCATCGCCCACCAGACCGCGCAGAACGACCTCAAGCGCCAGACCCAGGCCTTCGAGGCCGGCGCCACCGCCGGCATGCAGGTGGACCTGGCGCGCGACGCGGTGGCGCGCGCCCAGGTCGCGCTCAAGCAGGCCCAGGGCCTGGTGGGGCTGAAGGACGACGCGCTCAAGTTCGAGCTGCTCGCCAAGCGCCAGGCCTACGAGCGCCAGCTGATGCAGGTGAAGGAGCTGGAGCGCCAGGTCGAGGAGCTGAACGTGCGCTCGCCGGTGGACGGCCAGGTGGGCCAGCTCTTCGTCACCGAGCGCAGCACCGTGGCCAAGGATGCCAAGCTGCTGTCGGTGATCGACCTCAGCGCGCTGGAGGTGCAGATGCAGGTGGCCGAGAGCTTTGCGCGCGAGCTGGCGCCCGGCATGCCCGGCGAGATCCGCGGCAACGGCCAGAGCTGGAAGGGCGTGGTCAGCTCGATCTCGCCCGAGGTGGTCAACAACGAGGTGGCGGCGCGCCTGCGCTTCGAGGGCCAGCGCCCGGAGCAGCTGCGCCAGAACCAGCGCCTCAGCGTGCGCGTGCTGCTGGACCAGCGCGAGCAGGTGCTGAGCGTGGCGCGCGGCAGCTTCATCGAGGAGAGCGGCGGCCGCTACGTCTACGTGCTGCAGGACGGCCAGGCGCTCAAGCGCGCGATCCGGCTGGGCGCGCAAAGCCTGGCCAAGGTCGAGGTGCTGGAGGGGCTCAAGCCGGGCGAGCGCGTCGTCATCTCCGGCAGCGATGCCTTCAAGGGCGCCGAGCGCGTCAACGTCAGTCAATGAACAGCGAGAGGAACAACACCATGCTGAAGATGAAGAACCTGTCCAAGGTCTACCGCACCGAGATGGTCGAGACCTATGCGCTGCGCGACTTCAACCTCGAGGTCAAGGAGGGTGAGTTCGTCGCCGTCACCGGCCCCTCGGGCTCGGGCAAGACCACCTTCCTCACCATCGCCGGCCTGCTGGAGGCCTTCAGCGGCGGCCATTACGAGCTCGATGGCGTGGACGTCAGCGCGATGAACGACGACCAGCGCTCGCGCCTGCGCAACCAGAAGATCGGTTTCATCTTCCAGGCCTACAACCTGATCCCCGACCTCAATGTGCTGGACAACATCGAGGTGCCGCTGCGCTACCGCGGCATGAAGGCCGAGGAGCGCCGCCGCCGCGCGCGCGAGGCGCTGGCGCGCGTGGGCCTGTCGGCGCGCGAGAAGCATTACCCGGCCGAGCTCTCGGGCGGCCAGCAGCAGCGCGTGGCGATCGCGCGCGCGCTGGCCGGCGAGCCGCGCCTGCTGCTGGCCGACGAGCCCACCGGCAACCTCGACAGCCAGATGGCGCGCAGCGTGATGGACCTGCTGGAGGAGCTGCACCGCGAGGGCGCCACCATCGTGATGGTGACGCACGACCCGCAGCTGGCCGCGCGTGCGCAGCGCAATGTGCATGTGATCGACGGCCAGGTGGTGGACATCGCCGCCGAGCTGGGCCTCAGCCCCGATCTGTTGTCGCCGCGCCGCCCGGCGGAGATGGCATGAAGCTGCACGCCCTCGTGCTGAGCCTGGCCGCGACCCTGGTCGGCGCCGGCCCGGCGCATGCCGAAGACCTGCTGCAGGTCTATGCCCAGGCGCGTGCGGCCGATCCGCTGCTGGCCGGCGCCGATGCCCAGCGCGGCGTGCAGCGCGAGCTGGCCACGCAGGCGCGTGCGGCCCTGCTGCCGCAATGGTCGCTGGGCTATAGCGAGACGCGCTACCAGGCCGATGGCGCGCGCGAACAGCGCAGCACCAGCAGCCTCAGCCAGGTGCTGCTCGACCTCGGCCAGCTGCGGCGCTGGCAGGCCGAGACCAGCCTGGTCACGGCCCAGGACGCGCGCGTGCTGGCGGCCGAGCAGGACCTCTGCGCACGCGTGGCGAGCGCCTATTTCGGCGTGCTCTCGGCCCAGGCGGCGCTGAAGAATGCCGAGGCCAACGAGGCCGCCTTCGCCCAGCAGGTGCAGCAGGCGCAAGAGCGCTTCAAGGCCGGGCTGTCGGCGGCGGTGGACGTGGAACAGGCGCGCACCTACTACCAGCTCTCGCGCGGCGCCAGCATCCAGGCGCAGGAAAGCCTGGCCGATGCGCGCCAGGCCCTGGCCCAGATCACCGGCCAGCAGCCCGGCGCGCTGCAGGCCCTGGCCGCCGATCTGCAGGCGCAGGAACCGCAACCGCAGGACCGCCAAGCCTGGGTCGAGCAGGCCCTGCAGGCCAACCCGGCCCTGCAGGCGCAGCGCCTCGCCCTGCAGGCCAGCGAGCAGCGCATCGGCGCCGCCGGCGCTGTGCATCTTCCCACCGTGAGCGTCGGCCTCGACAGCACGCGCCGCCAGGGCTCCGCCGTCAGCGAGCCGGACAGCGGCCGCAGCCTGACCCAGCTGGCGCTGCGCCTCAACATCCCGCTGTTCGCCGGCGGCGCCACCGAATCGGCCAAGCGCCAGGCCGTGCACCAGCGCGACGCCGTGCGCGAGCAGCTGGAGGCCGCGCGCCGCGCCCTGGTGCGCGAGACCGAGGCCCAGTACCAGGCGGTGCGCGCCAGCCTGGCGCTGCTGCAGAGCAGCGCCGCGGCGGTGCAGGCGGCCAACCAGGCGCTCGCCTCCACGCGCGCCGGCCAGGCCCTGGGCACGCGCAGCATGACCGATCTGCTGCTGGCGATCCAGAGCCAGACCGCCGCCCAGGGCGCGCATGAGAACGCGCGCCACCGCTATGTGCTGGCCACCCTGCTGCTGCAGCAGGCCGCCGGCCAACTGGGCGAGCCCACGCTTGCCAAGCTGAATCTGCTGTTGCAATCCAAAGGGGAATCCTGATGCTCGGCCACTACTTCGAACTGGCGCTGCGCAGCTTCAAAAGCAGCCGCGGCCTCACCATCCTGATGCTGCTGACCATTGCCATCGGCGTGGCCGCCTGCATGACCACGCTGACGGTGTTCTACGTGCTGTCGCGCGACCCCATCCCGGCCAAGAGCGCACAGCTCTACAACATCCAGCTCGACGCCGAGCGCCTGGGCAACGGCTTCCAGCCCGGCGGCGAGCCGACCCAGCAGCTCACGCGCCTGGATGCCGAGGCGCTGCTGCGCGAGGCACGCGCCGACAAGCAGGTGATGATGACCGGCGGCGGCGTGGCCCTGACGCCCGAGCAGTCGGGCGAGCGCCCCTTCAATGTGCGTGCGCGCTATCCCAGCGCCGACTTCTTCGCCATGTTCGACGCGCCCTTCCTCTACGGCGGCGGCTGGAGCAAGGCCGACGAGCAGGCCGAGGCGCGCGTGGTGGTGATCTCGCGCGAGCTCAACGAGCGCCTGTTCGGCGGCGCCGACAGCCGCGGCAAGATGCTGCGCCTGCGCGACAAGGAGATGCGCATCATCGGCGTGCTGGACCATTGGCGCCCGGTGCCGCATTACTTCGACCTCACGCTCGGCAGCTTTGCCGACACCGCCGAGGTGTTCGTGCCCTTCGCCACCGCCATCACGCTGAAGTTCTCCAGCTGGGGCAATTTCAACTGCTGGGCCAATGTGGCGCCCTCCGAGGCGCGCAACGTCGGCGCGCCCTGCGCCTGGCTGCAGTACTGGGTGCAGCTGGACACGCCCGCCAAGGCCAGCGCCTATCTGGACTACCTGAAGCGCTACTCCGATGCCCAGCGCAGCGCCGGCCGCTTCGAGCGCCCCACCAATGTGCGCATGCGCCCGGTGATGGCATGGCTGGACGCCAACCGCGTGGTGCCGCATGACATCAGCCTGCAGCTCTGGCTGGCCTTCGGCTTCCTGGCCGTCTGCCTCACCAACACGGTGGGCCTGCAGCTGGCCAAGGCGCTGCGCCGCTCGGGCGAGATCGGCGTGCGGCGTGCGCTCGGCGCACCGCGCCGGCAGATCTTTCTGCAGTTCCTGGTCGAGGCCGGCAGCCTCGGCCTGGTGGGCGGCGTGCTGGGCCTGGCCCTCACCTGGGCCGGCATCTGGGCGGTGCGCCAGGGCAGCAGCGACTACGGCGCCCTGGTGCATATGGACCTGACCATGCTCGCCACCACCCTGGGCCTGGCCCTGCTGGCCAGCCTCACCGCCGGCCTGCTGCCGGCCTGGCGCGCTGCCCAAGTCCAGCCTGCCCTGCAACTCAAGTCCCAATGAGAGGCCTCACCATGGATCTGCTGCCCATCCTCGCGACGCTCAAGCGTCACAAGACCGCCGCCGGCCTGATCGTGCTGCAGGTGGCCCTGACCTGCGCCATCGTCTGCAACGCGCTGTTCCTGATCAGCCAGCGCCTGGAGCGCATCAACGAGCCCAGCGGCCTGGTGGACGATGAGCTGGTGGTGGTGTCGGTCGTCGGCGTCGGGCCGAGCCAGAACGCCGATGCGCAGACGCGCACCGACCTGCAGGCGCTGCGCGCCGTGCCCGGTGTGCAGCAGCTCAGCGTGATCAACCAGCTGCCCTTCGGCCGCAGCTTCAGCATGAGCACCATGCGCACCCAGGCGGACCGCAATGCGCCGGGCGTGGGCGTGGCGTCCTACAACGCCTCCGAGGGCTGGCTGCAGGCGCTGGGCCTGCGCCTGGTGGCGGGGCGCGACTTCGAGGCCTCCGAATACCTGGACAACAGCGCGCTGGAGCAGAGCGAGACCGGCAAGGTGACGGCGCTGGTGATCAACAAGGCGCTGGCCGAGCGCCTCTTCCCCGGCGCCGATGCGGTCGGCCAGACGCTCTACGGCATCAGCGACGAACCCACCCGCATCGTCGGCGTGGTGGAGCGCCTGGTCACGCCCCATCCCGGCGGCAGCGACGACATGAACGTCTACAGCATGCTGCTGCCGGTGCGCGAGAGCTTCCGCGGCGGCGCCTATGTGCTGCGCACCGAGCCCGGCCGCCGCGAGGCCGTGCTGAAGGCCGCCATCGCCGCGCTCGACCAGACCGGCCCCGGCCGCATCCTGCGCCAGCAGCAGCTGTTCAGCGAGATGCGCAGCGCCTACTACGCGCAGGACCGCAATATGGTGCACCTGCTGGTGGGCGTGTGCCTGGCCCTGATGGTGGTCACCGCCTTCGGCATCGTCGGCCTGGCCAGCTTCTGGGTGCAGCAACGCACCCGCATGATCGGCACGCGGCGGGCGCTCGGCGCCACCCGGGGTCAGATCTTGCGCTACTTCCAGGCCGAGAACTTGCTGCTCTCGGGCCTGGGCATCGCGCTGGGCATGGCGGCCGCCTACGGCATCAGCCTGCTGCTGATGCGGAACTACGAGATGCCGCGCCTGCCCTGGAGCTATCTGCCGGTCGGCGCGCTGGTGCTGTGCGCGCTGGGCCAGCTCGCCGTGCTGGCACCGGCACGCCGCGCCGCCGCGCTGCCGCCGGTGGCAGCCTTGCGCGGCTGAGGCACCCGCATGTTCGCCTACTACCTGGACCTGGCGCTGCGCAGCTGCCGCGCCAACCCGGTGCTCACCGGCCTGATGGTGCTGGCCCTGGGCCTGGGCATAGGCGCCAGCATGACCACGCTGACGGTCTACCACGTGCTCTCCGCCGACCCCTTGCCGGGGCAAAGCCAGCATCTCTACCAGGTGCAGTTGGACCCGGGCCAGCTGGCCTATTACCGGCCCGGCGCCGAACCCGAGGAGCAGCTCACCCGCTTTGATGCCCAGGCCCTGCTGGCCGAGGCACAGGCGCCGCAGCAGGCCATGATGACCGGCGGCCAGGTGATTCTGCAGGGTCCGGACGAGCAGCTTGAGCCGCGCTCCAGCGATGTGCGCTACACCTCGGCGGACTTCTTCGCGCTGTTCGGCCTGCCCTTCCAATACGGGGGGCCCTGGTCGGCCGCCGACGATGCGGCGCATGCGCGCCAGGTGGTGATCTCGCGCGAGCTCAACGAGGCCATGTTCGGCGGCGGCAACAGCATCGGCAAGACGCTGCGCGTGCAGGACACCGAAATGCGCGTGGTGGGCGTGCTGGGCGCCTGGCGACTGACCCCGCATTTCTACGACCTCAACACCGGCGACTATGGCCAGACCGAGGGGCTCTACCTGCCCTTCAGCACCAGCCGCGAACTGGAGCTGCCGCGCTCCGGCACGATGAACTGCTGGGGCAACGAGCATATTCCCGACGCCACCGCGCCGAACGCGCCCTGCGTCTGGATCCAGTACTGGGTGCGGCTGCCCGATGCCGGCGCCGTGCAGCGCTATCGCGATTACCTCAATGCCTACTCGGAACGCCAGCGCGGCGCCGGCCGATTTGAGCGCCCGCCCAATGTGCGCCTGCGCAATGTGCCGGAGTGGCAGGCGTTCAAGCAGGTGGTGCCCGGCGACGTGCGCCTGCAGCTGTGGCTAGCGCTGGGCTTTCTGGTCGTCTGCCTCACCAACACCGTCGGCCTGCTGCTGGCCAAATGCCTGCGCGGCGCGCCGCAGATCGGGGTGCGCCGCGCGCTCGGCGCCTCGCGCAAGGCGATCTTCCTGCAACACCTGGTGGAGGCGCTGGCGATCGGCCTGGCGGGCGGTCTGCTGGGCCTGCTGCTGGCCTGGCTGGGGTTGCTGGGCGTGCGCCACAACCCGGCCAGTTATGCCGAGCTGGCCCGCCTGGACCTGCCCATGCTGGCCGCCACGCTGGCGGTCTCGCTACTCGCCAGTCTGGCCGCCGGCCTGCTGCCGGCCTGGCGCGCCGCCCAGGTGGCACCGGCCCTGCAACTCAAATCACAGTAAGGCCGCACCGCCATGTCTTTGCATTTGGGCCCCATCTTCAAGACCCTGCGCCGCCACAAGATCGCCGCCGGCCTGATCGTGCTGGAGGTGGCGCTCAGCTGCGCCATCATCTGCAACGCGGTGTTTCTGATCGGCCAGCGCCTCACCGGCATGGAACAGCCCAGCGGCTTTGTCGAAGAGGAGCTGGTGATGCTGCAGGTCAACGCGATCCGCAAGGAGGCCAAGCCCGAAGCCGCCACGCAGCGCGACCTGGCCCTGCTGCGCGCCCTGCCCGGGGTGCTGCACGCGACCGTCACCAACCAGGTGCCCTTCGGCGGCAGCTCCAACAACGGCGGCGTGGCTACGAGCGGCGAACCCGGCCGCCCCGACACCAATGCCGCCTGGTATCTGATGGGCGATGGCTGGCTGCAGACTTCAGGCCTGCGCCTGATCGCCGGCCGCGATTTCCTGCCCGAGGAGTACCGGGATCCGAGCAGCCTCGGCGCCGACGGCCTCGGCGGCATCCCCGGCATCATCGTCAACCGCGCGCTGGCCGAGAAGTTCTTTCCCGGCGAATCGGCGCCGGGCAAGGTGGTCTACGCGGGCAGCGACAAGCCGGTGAAGATCGTGGGCGTGGTGGAACGGCTCGGCCGCATCCGCCCGGCCGACGAGCAGTTCAACGGCCCCGCCGCAGTGCTGCTGCCGCTACGCCCCAGCTACGACATGGGCGTCTATCTGTTGCGCGTGGCACCCGCGCAGCGCGATGCAGTGATGAAGGCCGCCAAGCTGGCGCTGCAACAGCAGGGCCGCCATCGCATGGTGGAAGCCCCCGTCAGCCTCACCGAGCTGCGCAGCCGCCAGTACGCCCAGGATCGCTACATGGCCTGGACGCTGGGCATCGTCTGCCTGGTGCTGCTGGTGGTGACCGCGCTGGGCATCATCGGCCTGGCCAATTTCTGGGTGCGCCAGCGCAGCCGCATGATAGGCACGCGCCGCGCCCTGGGCGCCACGCGCGGCCAGATCCTGCGCTACTTCCAGCTCGAGAACCTGCTGCTCTCGGCGCTGGGCATCGCCCTGGGCATGGTGGCGGCCTATGCCATCAACCTGGCGCTGATGCTCAACTACCAGCTGCCGCGCCTGCCGCTGGCCTATCTGCCGGTGGGCGCGCTGGCCCTGCTGGCGCTGGGCCAGCTGGCGGTGCTGGGGCCGGCGCGCCGCGCCGCCGCGCTGCCGCCGGTGCAGGTCTTGCGCGGATGAGGCTTGTTGCTATGCTGCGCCCCGCATGCGCACCGTTCTGATCATCGACGACAACCCCGGCGTGGGCGAGGCGCTCTCGCTCTCGCTCTCGCTCAACGACATCCGCGCCCTCTATGCCAGCGAGCCCGAGCAAGGCCTGGCCCTGCTGGCGCGCGAGCCGGTGGACCTGGTGATCCAGGACATGAACTTCAGCGCCGACACCACCTCGGGCGAGGAGGGCCGCGCGCTGTTCCAGCGCATCCGCGCCCTGCACCCCGACCTGCCGGTGATCCTGCTCACCGCCTGGACCCAGCTGGAGCAGGCGGTGGCGCTGGTGAAGGCCGGCGCGGCCGACTACCTGGCCAAGCCCTGGGACGATGCGCGCCTGCTGGCCACCGTGGAGAACCTGCTGGAGCTGGCCGAATCCACGCGCGAGCTGCAGCGCCGGCGCCAGGCCAGCCGCCAGCGCCATGCCGCCCTGCGCGCGCGCTACCAGCTGGGCGAGCTGGTGTTCGCCTCCGACGCCATGCTGGCCACGCTGGAGACCGCCTGCCAGGTGGCGCGCGCGCCGCTGCCGGTGCTGATCAGCGGGCCCAATGGCAGCGGCAAGGAGCGCATCGCCGCCATCGTGCATGCCAACTCGGCGGTGGCCGGCGGCCCCTTCGTGGCGCTGAACTGCGGCGCCCTGCCGGGCGAGCTGATCGAGGCCGAGCTGTTCGGCGCCGAGAGCGGCGCCTACACCGGCGCCAATCGGGCGCGCGAGGGCCGCTTCGAGGCCGCCGACGGCGGCACCCTGTTCCTGGACGAGATCGGCAACCTGCCGCTGGCCGGCCAGGTCAAGCTGCTGCGCGTGCTGGAGACCGGCCGCTTCGAGCGCCTGGGCTCCAACCGCACGCGCGAGACCAAGGTGCGCGTGCTCTCCGCCACCAATGCCGACCTCAAGGCCATGGTGGCGGCGGGCAGCTTCCGCGAAGACCTCTACTACCGCCTCAACGTGATCGAGCTGCGGCTGGCGCCGCTGGCCGAGCGGCGCGAGGACGTGCTGCCGCTGGCCGAGCATTTCCTGGCCGAGCATGGGCGCCAGAACGGCGAGTCCGTGCAGCTCAGCGAGGCCGCGCGCGAGGGCCTGCTGGCCCATGCCTGGCCGGGCAATGTGCGCGAGCTCAAGAACGTGATGGCGCGCGCCGCCCTGCTGTGCCAGGCCGGCCAGATCCAGCTCGCCGACCTGGCGCTGGCGCCGGCCAGCACCGCACCCGCCGCGCTGCGCAATCTGGACGAGCCCAGCCGCGAGGTCGTGCTGGCCGCGCTGGCCGCCGCCGGCGGCGTGGTGGCGCGCGCGGCCCAGGGCCTGGGCCTGTCGCGCCAGGCCCTGTACCGGCGCATGGAGCGCTACGGGCTTCCCAGGGACTGACGCGATGAGCCTGCAGTGGCGCTTCGTTCTGCTGCTCTGGGGCGCCGCGCTGCTGAGCTGGCTGCTGCACGCCGCCCTGGTCTACTGGCCGCTGCCGCAGCTGCTGGCCTGGGCCGACGCCGGTGCGGCGCCGGCCCCCTGGGGCTGGCAGGCCCTGCTGCTGACGCTGGGCCTGATGCTGCCGATCGGCCTGCTCGCGGCCAGCGCCGCGCTGGCGCCGCTGAAGCGCCTGCTGCGCGCGCTGGAGGGCGCGGTGCTGAGCTACCGCGACGGCGATTTCAGCAGCGCCATCAGCGCCGATGGCGGCGGCGAACTGGCCGAGTTGCTGCGCCTGCACAAGCAGCTGGGCCTGGCGCTGCGCGAGCAGCGCCAGCATCTGGCGCAGCGCGAGCTGCTGCTGGACAGCGTGGTGCAGAACACCCCGGTGGCCCTGCTGCTGGTGGACGCCGGGGGCCGCATCGCCTATGCCAACATCGCCGCGCGCCAGTTGCTGGGCCAGGGCCGCAGCCTGCAGACGCGCATGCTGGACGTGCTGCTGGCGCAGGCCCCCGCCGGCCTGGCCGAGGCCCTGCACAGCGGCCGCGACCAGCTCTTCACCATCAACGAGGCGGGCGGCGCGGAAGAGGAGAGCTTCCATGTCTCGCAGCGCCAGCTGAGCCTGCAGGGCCTGCCGCACCGGCTGATCCTGCTGCGGCGCATGACGCGCGAGCTCTCGCGCCAGGAGGTGGCGAGCTGGAAGCGCGTGATCCGCGTCATCAGCCACGAGCTCAACAACTCGCTGGCGCCGATCTCCTCGCTGGCGCACAGCGGCGCCGAGCTGGCGCGGCGCGGCGATCTCGAGCGCATCCCCGGCGTGTTCGCCAGCATCGGCGAGCGTGCCCGCCATCTGCACAGCTTTCTGGCCGGCTACGCCAGCTTTGCCAAGCTGCCGACACCGCGCCTTGAGCCGGTGGAATGGGCCGGCTTCGTCGACGGCCTGGCGGCCCATTGCGAATTCCGGCTGGAGGGCGAGCTGCCGCTGGCGCCGGCGCGCTTCGACGGCGCGCAGGTCGAGCAGGCCCTCATCAATCTGATCAAGAACGCGCATGAGGCCGGCAGCGCCAAGGCGAATGAGGCCGGGCAGGTGAGCCTCGGCATCCAGGCCCAGGGCCCCGACTGGCGCCTCACCGTGGCCGACCGCGGCCCCGGCATGAGCGAGGCCGTGCTGGCCCAAGCCCTGCTGCCCTTCTACTCCACCAAGCGCAGCGGCACCGGCCTGGGCCTGGCGCTGGCGCGCGAGATCGCCGAGGCGCATGGCGGGCGCATCGCGCTGGCGAACCGCGAGGGCGGCGGGCTGCAGGTCAGCCTGTGGTTGCCGCGATGAAGAACAAGTTCAAAGCACTGCAGGCCCACGCGGCGTCACTGCCCGGCGCCACCGTTGACATCAAATGGGGCAACAGCTGGGTGGCCAGCGTGGGTGGAAAAATGTTTCTGTGCGGCGGGCCCGAGCCGGGCCTCTGGACCGGCTGCTCCTTCAAGGTCGAAGAACATCGCTTTCTCGAGCTCACCGGCCTGCCCGGGCTGCGCCCCGCGCCCTACGCGGCGCGCTACCGCTGGGTGCAGCTGCAAGACCCCAAGGCCCTGCCCCTGGCGGACCTGCTCGCGCTGGTGAGCCGCTCGCATGCGCTGGTGTTCAGCAAGCTGACGAAGAAGCTGCAGCGGGAGTTGGGTACGCGCCAGGAATAAGCTCGTTGGCAACCCGACAGCTAGGCCTCTGCGCGAGGCACATCGAAGTACTCAGGTGCAGGGGTGGCCAGAGTGTCAACGTCGAGGCGAACCTCGTCGCTATTCAGCCGGCGACATGAGATTTTGCGAATGATCAAATCGTCAATTCCCACGAACAGGGTTACCGGATAGCGTCCATGCAACCCAGTAACTCGATAGCAGGAAATCCCGTCGACTTTCTTGGGCGAACGAAGCCGGGGTCGCGTGAGATCCGCAAGCGACCAGCCGCCAACTTCGTCAAACAGCAACGAGGCAATGGTGTGCGCCGCACCTCCGGAGATACCAGTCGCACCGGCGATCGCCATGTCAAAGTCGTCTATCAGTTCGACCGAGCTGCTCCCGTCGGGACTATTGCTGCTCAGGTATGACTTCCCTCGGCAGCGTCCAACAACCTGCCGAGTCACCTTGTGACGCAACGGACGGTAGGGGTGTGGTCGGTCAAAGGTGAAGCGGAAATCGCCGCCTTCACCAAGTGCTGTCTGGAAATAGATGACATAGTGTCCAGCCTGCAGGCGCACTTGCACGTAGCCCGTATCCGTGTAGTTCTTCATCGCACGATATTGAGCAATGACTGCACTCACGAACTCCTTTGCGCTGGAATAGCTCGCCATAGGAAGCCTAACGTTTAGTGAGCCCGGGCAACCTGCGGGAATATGGGGGCCTAGAACGTATCCGGTTCGCCCCTGGGCTTGCCCGATTCTGGCACGCTGCCACGGCTGCAATCGCCCTCCGAAGAAAGGCGAGAAGGCGCTTACCGACCGCTTAAGTTTCTCGGCATGGGCAGTCGAACCAACATGGGCGCAGAGTGGCTGAACTCGGCGGCAACGCGAACATGGCGTCGCGGCGCTCGCCGGGCCGCACGCCTGGCCGTATTGACACTGCCACCGTGTGTAACAAAGAGGCAGGTCTTTCCCCTGCATTCAAGACCTGACCCCTGTCGCGGCGCCCGTAGCCGGGCAGGCTTGATCTGCCTACCTGCCTACCTGCCTACCTGCCTATCTACTTACTTGCGCGCGCGGCGGGAAAAACCCATGCCAGCCAGCGCCAGCCCCACCAGCAGGTAGCTGGCCGGTTCGGGCACATGACCCACGTCGCCGGGCGTCAGTTCCTTGTCGTAGAGCCGAATCTGCGCCACGCTGCCGCTGGCGAACTCGCCCTGGCCGCCACCCTGCACATTGTCGGCAAAGAAGTGGATCAGCTTGTCCGGATTGACGCCGCCATAGGTGTCGAAGTTCAGCACATCGCTGACAAGATCGAACTGGAACACACCGTCCAGATAGGCCACCAGGTGGTTGCTGCCGCTGTTGGTCAAGGAGACCCGGTGGTACTCGTTGAAGGTAAACAAGTTCGGGCCGCCACCCACCGGATAGACCTGCAGGTGGTTGCTGGGTTCGACATAGAAGGAGTTGTCGCTCGTGCGGTTGGAGACGCCGAAGATTTCCTTCCAGCTGCCATTGTCGGCATTGAACTTGAAGGTCATGTCCACCGTATAGGCATTGCCGTTGCTGAGCAGGCCGGTGGTGTTGAGCGACAGGCCAGCTTGCTGGGCCACCGGGAAACGATTGCCGTTGAACTGGTAGACGGTCTGGCTTTGGCCAAACACGGTGTCGGTCACGAAGGCATTCAGGCCCAGCGGGTCGATCGCCAGCAGCGCGGGCGCGCCAGCCTCGGCGGCATTCAGGGTGTTGGCGAAATTCCAGGTCGCCACCGGGACGGGCAGGGCCTGAGCGGCGGCCCCGACGAGGCCCATGGCCAGGGTGGCCAGCGCAAACTTAAAGCTCTTCATGAGGTGCATTCAAGGGTTTGGTGATCGGAAAGCCGCCTCCCCGACTGGCCGCGCAGCGGCGACCCCCAGGGGCTGAGTGCGAGACGACGATGATAGGTACTTGGCGCAAGCCGGCCATCCCCGATCCGGGGGCCGACGCGCCGGCGCCGGCCCCCGGATCGGGGAAAGTCCCAGGCCGAAACTTTCGGCGTGAGGGTCGATGGCCGCTAGCCTCCCGGCTTTGCACCCAACACGCTGCACCATGACGAAACAATCCCTCAAGCTCACGACCCTGGCCCTGCTGCTGCAGCTGGCCGGCGCGGCCTTTGCCGCCCCCCTGAGTTCCGGCCTCGACATGCCCGGCTTCGATCCCGCCGTGCGCGCCCAGGACGATCTGTTCCGCGCCGCCAATGGTGGCTGGATGAAGGCCACCGAGATCCCGGCCGACAAGTCCGAGTACGGCGCCTTCATCCAGCTGCGCGACCTCAGCGACAAGCGCGTGCGCGCCATCGTCGACGAGCTGGCCACGCAGCAGCACCCGAGCGGCAGCGTGGCGCAGAAGGTCGGCGCCTTCTATGCCAGCTTCATGAACACCGAGGCGATCGACAAGGCCGGGCTGGCGCCGGTCAAGCCGCTGCTGGCCGAGATCGATGCGATCAAGTCGCTCAAGGAGCTGGCCGCCTGGCAGGGCCGCATGCAGGGCCGGCTGGAGACGCCGGTGCAGCTGTGGGTGATGGGCGACTTCAAGGAGCCCACCGTGAATCGCGCCCTCACCTGGCAGGGCGGCCTGGGCCTGCCGGACCGCGACTACTACCTGAAGAAGGACGACGAGCGCATGGGCAAGGCGCGCGCCGCCTACGCGCAATACCTGACCCTGCTGGCCACGCAGGCCGGCGAGGCCAAGCCCGCCGAGGCCGCGGACCGCGTGATGGCGCTGGAGCAGCGCATCGCCGAGGCGCATTGGGACAAGGTCGACAACCGCAATATGGTGAAGATCTACAACCCGATGACGCCGGCCGAGCTGGCCAAGGCGGCGCCGGGCTTCGACTGGGCCGGCTTCATGGCCGCCGCCCGCCTGGCCGGGCAGGACCGCCTCTCGATCTCGCAGCCCAGCGCCGTCAGCGCGATCGCCAAGCTCTATGGCGAGCTGCCGCTGGCCGACTGGAAGCTCTACTTCAAGCTGCACCTGCTGGACGCCACCGCCGACCTGCTGCCCAAGCCGCTGCGCGAGGCGCGCTTCGCCTTCCGCGGCACCGCGCTGACCGGCGCCACCGAGGAGAAGCCGCGCTGGCAGAAGGCCATCGCCGACCTCAACGGCGCGCTCGGCGAGGCGGTGGGCCAGCTCTATGTGGCCAAGCATTTCCCGCCCGCCTACAAGGCGCGCATGCAGGAGCTGGTGGGCAATCTGCTGGCCTCCTACAAGGAATCGATCGACGGCCTCGCCTGGATGACCCCTGCCACCAAGGCGCAGGCCCAGGACAAGCTGGCCAAGTACATGGTGAAGATCGGCTACCCGGACGTCTGGCGCGATTACAGCAAGCTCGACGTGCGCGCCGGCGACGCGCTGGGCAATGCGCTGCGCTCGGCCCGCTTCGAGTGGGAGCGCGTGGCCGCCAAGGCCGGCAAGAAGGTGGACCGCGCCGAATGGGGCATGACGCCGCAGACCGTGAATGCCTACTACAACCCGACGCTCAACGAGATCGTGTTCCCGGCCGCCATCCTGCAGCCGCCCTTCTTCGACATGGGCGCCGACGATGCGGTGAACTACGGCGCCATCGGCGCGGTGATCGGCCACGAGATCAGCCATGGCTTCGACGACCAGGGCAGCCAGTTCGACGGCGACGGCGTGCTGCGCAACTGGTGGACCGAGGCCGACCGCAAGGCCTTCGAGGCGGTGGGCGCCAAGCTGGTGGAACAGTACGCGGCCTACGAGCCGATCGCCGGCAAGAAGCTCAATGGCAAGCTGACCCTGGGCGAGAACATCGCCGACCTCTCGGGCCTGCAGATCGCCTACAAGGCCTATCTGCGCTCGCTGGGTGGCAAGCCCGCCGCGACCATCGACGGTTTCAGCGGCCAGCAGCGCTTCTTCATGGGCTGGTCGCAGGCCTGGCGCGAGAAGGTGCGCGAGCAACGCTCGCTGCAGCTGCTCACCACCGATCCGCATTCGCCGCCCGAGTTCCGTGCCAATGGCGCCGCCATCAACCACGATGGTTTCCATGAGGCCTTCGGCACCAAGGAGGGCGACAAGATGTTCAAGCCCGCGGGCGAGCGCATCCGCATCTGGTAAGCAGCTAGCAGCTGGACAAGGAGGCCGCGTCCAGCGCCCGGCTCGCGCCGAGCAGGGCGGCCTCCTCGCCGTTGCGCACCACCAGGGTCGGGATCGCCTGCAGATAGCTGGTGAAACGGCCCTTGGCCTCGAAGCGGGCGCGGAAGGGCGAGCGCCCGAACCAATCGCCCAGGCGCGGCACGATGCCGCCGCCGATATAGAGCCCGCCGCGCGCGCCCAGCGTCAGCGCCAGGTTGCCGGCCACCTCGCCCAGCAGGCCGCAGAACAGCACCAGCGCCGCTTCGCTCAGCGCATCGCTGCCGGCCAGGGCGGCGGCGCTGATGGCGGCCGCCTCCTGCGCGCGCCGCCCCAGGCCGCGCACCTCGGCGAGCGCGCGGTAGAGGTTCTCCAGACCTGGCCCCGAGAGCGCGCGCTCGGCCGAGACATGGCCGAACTCGCGCCGCAGCAGCTGCAGCACCGCCGCCTCCTCGGGCTCGAAGGAGGCCAGGCTGACATGGCCGCCCTCGCCCCCGATGGGGACGAGCCCGGCGCCGCACACCGCCGGCACCAGGCCCGACACGCCCAGCCCCGTGCCCGGGCCCAGCAGCGCGATCGGCGCGCCGGCCACCGCAGCGCCGCCGCCGACGCGCCAGCAATCGGCCTCGGTGAGCGCCGGCAGGGCCAGCGCCAGCGCCGAGAAGTCGTTCAGCACCAGCAGGCGCTCCAGCTTCAGCGCCTGCTTCAGCCCCCTGATGGAGAAGGACCAATGGTGGTTGGTCATGCGCACATGGTCGCCGGTGATGGCGGTGGCAATGCCGATCGCGCAGGCCTGCGGCGCCGCCAGGCCCAGGCGCCACTGGTGGTGGCAGATCGCATCCCAGAACGTCTCGAAGTCGGCGCAGGCGTAGCCGGCGCGTTGCAGCAGGGGGCCCTGCGGCCGCAGCTGGGTGGCGAAGCGCACATTCGTGCCCCCGACATCGGCCAGCAGGCGCGGGAAAGCGCCGCCCTCCACCGGCTGGCGCGCGTTCACAGCGTGCGCCCCTGGGCGTCAAAGGCCAGCAGATGCCGCGGCTCGGCCTGCAGGCACAGGGCCTCGCCGGGCCGCAAGACCTGGCCCTGGGCCGCCTCCAGCTTCACGGCCAGCGGCTCGGTCGCGCCGGCCAGGCGCAGATAGGCGATGCTGGTGTCGCCCAGATGCTCGATCAGGGCCAGCTCGCCGCGCAGGCCCCAGCCTGCCTCCGGCGCCACCAGGCGCAGGTGCTCCGGGCGCAGGCCGACGCTGTGCACCGGGCCGGCCTGCGCCAGCATCAAGCTGCCGGCCTGGGCGGTGTGGAACATGCCGTCCGCGGCGTGCCCCTCGAGAAAGTTGATGCGCGGCGAGCCCAGAAAGCCGGCCACGAAGCGGTTCACCGGCCTTGCATAGACGTCCATGGGCGCGCCCACCTGCTCGATGCGGCCGGCGTTGAAGACGGCCATGCGATCGCCCAGGGTCATGGCCTCCACCTGGTCATGCGTCACATAGACGATGGTGGCGCCCAGGCGCTTGTGCAGCTGGGCCAGCTCCAGGCGCATCTGGTGGCGCAGCGCGGCGTCGAGGTTGGAGAGCGGCTCGTCGAACAGGAACACCTCGGGCTCGCGCACGATGGCGCGGCCGATCGCGACGCGCTGGCGCTGGCCGCCCGAGAGCTCCCTGGGCCGGCGCGCCAGCAGCGCCTCCAGCTGCAGGCTCTGCGCCGCCCTGCCCACGCGCGCCGCCACCTCGGCCTTGGGCAGGCCCATCATGCGCAGGCCGAAGCCCATGTTCTCGGCCACCGTCATGTGCGGGTAGAGGGCATAGCTCTGGAACACCATGGCCACGCCGCGCTCGGCCGGCGCCACCCGGCTGACCTCGCGCTGGCCGATGAAGATCTGGCCCTCGCTCAGTTCTTCCAGCCCGGCCAGCATGCGCAGCGTGGTGCTCTTGCCGCAGCCGCTGGCGCCCACCAGCACCATGAATTCGCCCGGCTCGACCTTCAGGTCCAGGCCCTTCACCACCGCGTCGTTGGCGCCGTAGCGCTTCACCACGCCGCGGAACTCCAGCCCCGCCGTCATGGCCGGTGCGCCTGCTTGAAGGCCTCGATGAAGCCGCGGTACCAATGCGCGCTGTCCTTGGCCAGGCGCGCCTGGCTGGCGTAGTCCACATGGAAGAGGCCGAAGCGCTTGGTGTAGCCGGAGTTCCACTCGAAGTTGTCGAGCAGGCTCCAGTAGAAATAGCCGCGCACATCCACGCCCAGCTCGGCGGCGCGCGCCAGCGCCTGCAGGTGCGAGCGCAGGTAGGCGACACGCTCGACATCGGCCACGCGCCCGTCCACCACCTGGTCGGCATTGGCCATGCCGTTCTCGGTGATGTAGATGGGCGGCGGCGCGTACTCGCGCGTGATGCGCACCAGGTGCTGGGTCAGCGCCTTGGGGTAGATCTCCCAGCCCATGTCGGTGAAGCCCTGCTTGCCGGGCGCCGGCACGGCCGGCTGCTGGGTGCTGATGAAGCTGCGCGTGTAGAAGTTGACGCCCAAAAAGTCCAGCGGCTGCTGGATCAGGGCCAGGTCTTGCGGCTCGATGCGCGGCGCATCGGCGCCCAGGTACTCGATCACGTCGGCCGGGTAGCTGCCGCGGAAGATCGGGTCCATGTACCAGCGCACGTTCAGGCCGTCGTCGATGCGGGCGGCGCGGCGGTCGGCCTCCAGCGCGCTGGCCGGGAAGGCCGGCGTGTGGTTGAGCACCACGCCCAGCGGCGCCCGGGTGAGCGGCCGCATCGCCCGGATGGCCGCGCCATGCGCCAGCATCAGGTGGTGCGAGACCTGCATGGCGGTGGCGCGGCTGGTCAGGCCGGGCGCGAACTGCGCGGTCTCATAGCCCAGCGTGGCCACGCACCAGGGCTCGTTGAGGGTGGCGATGCTGGCCAGGCGGTCGCCCAGGCGGCGCGCCACCTCGGCCGCATAGGCGGCAAAGCGCGGCACGATCTCGCGCGCGGTCCAGCCGCCCATGCTCTCGTGCAGGGCCTGCGGCAGATCCCAGTGGTAGAGCGTGGCATGGGGCTGGATGCCGGCCTCCAGCAGGGCGTCGACGAGGCGGTCGTAGAAGGCGAAGCCGGCCTCGTTCCAGGCGCCCGCGCCGTCGGGCTGCACACGTGGCCAGGCGATCGAGAAGCGATAGGCGTCCAGGCCCAGCCATTTCAGCAGCGCCACGTCCTCGCGGAAGCGGTGGTAGTGATCGCAGGCCACGTCGATGTTGGAGCCGTCGTTGATGCGGCCGGGCTGGCGGCAATAGGCGTCCCAGATCGAGGCGCCCTTGCCCTCGCCGAAGGCGGCGCCCTCGATCTGTGCGGCGCTGGTGGCGGCACCCCAGAGGAAGTCGGGCCGCAGCGCATGGTGCAGCTCGGCCAGGGCGGAGGGATTCAGGTCAAGGGCGTTCATAGGTTTGCGAGAGGAGAAATTCAGCCGCGTTCAGCCACGTACAGCGCCGGCGGTGAGGCCGGCCACCAGGCGCTTGGCAAAGAAGACGAAGGCCAGCAGCAGCGGCAGCATGGCGATGGCACTGCCCGCCATCAGCGCGCCCCATTCGGTGTTGTTGGGGCTTTGCATCGAGCGCAGCGCCAGCGGCAGGGTGTATTGCTCCACCGAGCGCAGCACCACCAGCGGGCCGACGAAGTTGTTCCAGGAGGCGATGAAGGTGATCAGCCCCAGCGTGCCCAGCGCCGGGCCCAGCAGCGGCAGCACCACGCTGCGGAAGATGCGCAGCTCGCTGCAGCCGTCCATGCGCGCCGCGTCCAGCAGCTCGAAGGGGATGGCCGAGGCGATGTACTGGCGCATCATGAAGATGCCCAGGGCGCCGGCCGCGGCCGGGATGTAGAGCGCGCGCGGCTGGTCGATCCAGCCCAGCGCGTCCACCACCAGATAGCCCGGGATCATGTTGAGAAAGCTGGGCAGCATCATCGAGCCCACCACGCAGGCGAACAGGCCGCGCTTGAAGCGGAACTCGTAGACCGCGAAGGCGAAGCCGGCCAGGCTGCACAACAGCAGGTTGAGCGCCGTGGTCATCAGGCCCACGTAGATGCTCATGCCGACATTGCGCCAGAAGGGCAGGCGCTCGGTGAGCAACTGCAGATTGCCGAGGAACTGCGCGCCGAACCAGAGCGGCGGCGGCGCGCTGAAGATCTGCGCGCGCTCGTGGGTGGCGAACACGAAGGTGAAATAGAAGGGCGCCACCAGGATCAGCAGGCCGGCGCCCAGCAGCAGCGCGGCGATCCAGCGCCCATGGGGTTTAGCGGCCATGCTCGCCTCCGGCCTGTCCGAACAGGCGGTGGTTGCCCCAGCTCAGCGCCGCGATGACCAGGAACAGCAGCCAGGAGATCGCCGAGGCGGTGCCGAAGTCGCCATAGCTGAAGGCCATGCGGTACATGAACATCGCGGTGGTCATCACCGCCGGCGCCACGCCGCTTTCCGAGTCGACCAGGATGAAGGGCTCGTCGAAGAGCTGCAGGCTGCCGATGATGGTCATGGTGACGGCGAAGTAAATCATCGGCCGCAGCAGCGGCAGGGTGATGTGGCGGAACTGCTGCCAGGGGCCGGCGCCGTCCAGGGTGGCGGCCTCGTAGAGCGACTCGTCGATCACCTGCAGGGCCGAGAGGTAGAGCACCAGGTTCCAGCCCAGGTAGCGCCAGAACACCACGAAGGCGATCGCGGGCATGGCGTAGTCGGCATCGCCCAGCCAGTCGCGCGGCGCGCCGGGCAGGATCAGGTTGATGAAGCCAAAGTCCTTGGACAGCAGGGTGCTGAAGATCAGCGCGATCGCCACGCTGGAGGTGATGTAGGGCAGGAAGTAGCTGCCCACCACGAAGTTGCGGCTGCGCTTGAGGCGGCGGTGGATGTAATAGGCCAGCGGCAGGGCCAGCAGATGCTGGGGCAGGCCCGCGGCCAGGCCGTACCAGAAGGTATGACCCAGCGAGCTGCGGAACCAGGGGTCGGTGAGCGCATACCAGTAGTTCTGCAGCCCCACCCACTGCATCGCGCCGAGGCCGGCCGAGGCATCCCATTGGTGCAGCGAGAGCACGATGGAGAACAGCAGCGGGAACAGGCCGAAGGCGGCGAACAGCAGGAAGAAGGGGGCGACGAAGAGATAGGGGGCGGCGGCGCGGCCGCCGAGCTGGCGCAACAGCGTCTTCATGGCCGCCTCACCCGGTGCTCGATCATGGCGCGCGCATCGGCCAGCGCGCTGGGGATGTCCTTGCCCTTGCTCACCACCAGCTCGTACTCGGCGCGCACCACGTCGGTGGCCAGGGCGTCCAGGCGATGCACTGGCACGGCCTGCACCTGGCTGGCGATCTCGCGCCAAAGCCGGCGCGCGCGCTGGCCGCCCAGATAGGGCATGGGCTCGTCGAAGAGCGCGTCCTGCTGCGCGGCCTTCAGGGCCGGGAAGCTGTCCAGTGTGCGCAGCGATTGCAGCTGGGTCTCGGCATCCGCGCACATGAAGCGGATGAAGTCCCAGGCCGCCTGTTTGTGCTCGGACTTGGCCGGGATCGCGTAGAAGGAGCCGCCATAGGAGGCGAACACGCCGTTGGGCAGCTGGGTGGAGCGCCACTGGCCGGCGCTGGCCGGTGCAAGCCAGTTCTTCAGATGGCCGGCCAGCCAGGCGCCCATCATCTGGCTGGCGATCTTGTCGCGCCGGAAACCGGCCACCCAGTCATTCGTCCAGGCGGTGGCATGGGCGTCGATGCCGGCGCGGCGCGCGGCGCGGCCGAGCTCGAAGGCGCGCACAAAGCGCGGGCTGTCCACCAGCACCCTGCCCTGGCTGTCGAAGTACAGGCCCTCGCCCGGCGCCAGGCCGGTGCGCAGCACGATGTCGCGGATGTCGGTGCTGTCGGCCAGCAGGTAGGCGCCGGTGGCGGCCTTGAGCTTGATGCCGGCGGCGATGAACTGCTCCCAGCTGCCGGTCAGCTCGGCCTCGCTGATGCCGGCGCGCGCCATCAGGTCCTGGCGATAGAGCAAGGTGCCGGGGCCGATGTCGGCGGGCATGGCGACGAACTCGCCGCGCGGGCTCGTGCCCTGCGGCCAGCTGTAGGCCACGAACTGCGCGCGCAGCTGCTGCGCTTGGAAGGGCGGCGCGCCCAGATCGCTGAGGCCGCGGCCGGCGGCGAACTTGCCGATGAAGCGCAGGTCCAGCGCCATCACGTCGGGCAGGCCCGAGCCGGTGGCAAGCGCCGCCGTCATGGCGGTGTGGTGGTCGGCGTACTGGCGCGAGACGATCTTCACCTCAATGTCGGGGTGCAGGGCGCGCCAGCGCGGCAGGGCCGCGCGCGCGGCGCGGTCCAGGTCCGGGAAGCTGGCCACCGTGATGGTGAGCGCCTGCGCCAGCGGGCTCCACAGCCCCAGCAGAAGCAGGGTGCCGGCCAGCGCGGTGTGGAAGGGTTTGGGCATGTGGGGAGCAGCGGGTGCCGCCGGCTCGGCGGCACCCAGCGGCAGGGTCAGGGTCAGAAGCTGTAGCCGGCGTTGATCTGGTAGCTGCGCGGCGCCTGGTACTGCGCCGTCCAGATCGGGTTGGCGAAGGAGCCGCTGCTGCCCGCGCTGGTCTTGACCTTCTGGTCGGTGGCGTTGCGCACGAAGGCGTCCACATACCAGTTCTTCTTGGCCGCATAGCGCAGGCCCAGGTCCAGCGTGGTGTAGGCCTTCTGCCGGTCGCCATCGCCCAGATTGAAGACCGAGAGCCAGTTGGACGACTGGTAATGCGCGCCGATGCGCGGCGTCAGGCTGTCGCCGCCGCCCAGGTGGAACTGGTATTCGTACTGCAGCTGCACCGAGATCTTGGGCGCATGCGGCAGCTCGTTGCCGGTCACCTTCAGGCAGTTGCCGCCCAGCTGCGGATCGAAACAGGGCGGCAGCTGGTAGTCGTTGGAGGCCGCCACCAGCTCGCCCAGGCGGGTCTTGGTGTAGGAGACGGTGAGGCCCAGCTTGCCCTCGGCACCCACGCGCGCGGCCAGCTCGGCTTCCAGGCCCGAGACCTTGGCGCCCTCGGCATTGCTGTAGGCGAACTGGCGGTTGCCGTTCACGATCACCGGCGCGCTGAACTGGAAGTCCTTGAAGTTCATGTGATAGGCGCTGAGGTTGAAGGTGGCGCGCCCATCCAGCAGCGTGCTCTTCAGACCGGCCTCGACATTGGTGAGCGTCTCGGGGCCGTAGTGCAGGCCGCCGTCGCCCGAGCCGCCCGACTTGTAGCCGGTGGAGACGCTGGCATAGACCATCATGTCCTTGCTCAGCTCGTAGCTGGCGCGCGCCAGATAGGTGGCCTTGCTGCCGGTGTAATGGGCGTCGTTGACATTGCCGGCGTTGTAGCCCGAGCCCGGCTTGCTGGGGTCCAGGCCCGGATCCAGCGGCACCTGCGGCACGCTGGCGTCATAGCCCCAGAACCAGCCGCGGCCGCCGATGTTCTTGCGGTCGTCGTGGGTGTAGCGCACGCCGCCGGTGAGGTGCAGCTTGTCGCCCACATTGAAGGTGGCCTGGCCGAACACCGCCTGCGTGTCCACCGTCTCCTTGGGCTGGATGAAGGAACCCTGCCAGCCCACGCTGCCCTGCTGGGTGCCGTTCATGATCGGGATGTCGAAGCGGATGCCGTTGTCCTCGGCGGCGTAGTACAGGCCCAGGATCCAGTCCAGCTCCTGCTTGCCGTTCGACGCCAGCGTCAGCTCGTGGCTGTGGTTGTTGTACTTGGACCAGACGGTGTTGTCCTCCTGGTGGCTGGCGCCGGTGCTGAAGCTGGTGGGGGCCTGCACGCCCAGGTCCTGGTCGTAGGTACCCGAGCCGCTGAAGCGGCCGATGCCGGCCACATAGGCCAGGTTCATGCCGCCCAGGTCGTATTCCAGCCGGCTACGCAGCGCGGTGGAGTCGCGCTTCAGCGAGGGCGCGGTGTCGATCAGCGCCGACCAGAATTTCTCGCCCGCGCGCGGCGTCTGCATCAGGCTCATCGAGGGCGTGCCGCGATCCTGGAACTTCTCCAGCGAGACATCCCAGCGCAGCTGGGCCGAGGGCTTCCACAACAGGCTGACGCGTGCGGCGGTCTGGTTCTGTGCGTTGTACTTGGGGCCGCCCTGCACGAACAGATTCGGGTTCAGGGCCTGGAAGCCGGTGAGGCTGCCGTTGTTGGCGGCGACATAGGCGGCCTGCTGGCTGGCCAGGCTGGGATGCGGGGCGCGCTGGTAGTCGACATAACCGTCATGCTGCTCGTGCACGAAGGCGAAGCGCATCGCCAGGGTGTCGCTCACCGGCACGTTCAGCGCACCGCGCGTGCCCAGCCGCGAGAAGCTGCCGATGCCGCCCTCGACATAGCCCGACTGGTCGCGCAGCACCGGTTTGGCGGTCTTCAGATTGATGGTGCCCACGGTGGAGTTGCGCCCCCACAGCGTGCCCTGCGGGCCGCGCAGCACTTCCAGGCCATCGAGGTCGAACATCAGCGTGGAGGCGCCCTCGGGCCGCGGCGAGAACACGCCGTCGACGAACAGCGCCACCTCGGGATCGGCGTACTCGGTCTTGGCGCTGTCGTTGCCGATGCCGCGCAGCGTGATGCTGACGATGCCATGGTCGCCCTGCCCCGTGCCCTGCAGGCTGGGCACCAGATTGAACACGTCCAGCAAGGTGTTGGCGCGCGTGTCCTCCAGCGCCGTGGCGGTGACGGCGGTGACGGCCACCGGGGTCTGCTGCAGCGAGGTCAGCTTCTTGGTGGCCGTGATGGTCACGATCGGCAGCTTGTCGGGCTCGGTCTTGGCGGCGGGCTCGGCCGTCTGGGCCCAGCTGGAGCAAGAGGCACCGGCGATCAGGCTGATGACCGCGAGTTGGACGGGGGTGCCCAGGAATTTCCGGGCCGGCAGGGCGGGGCTAGTCATGTTGTCTCCTGTGGTGGGTGGGCATCGAGGCCCTCTTTTTGCATGATCCGATGTCATCGTAGTCAGCGACTGACAACGTTGTCAATTAGAAAATGACAACGCTGTCGTTTTCCCTAGGTGACGTGGATTTGGCGGCCCGCCCGTCCTACATTGCCGGCATGCAAGCGATCCAGCACATCCTCATCGTCGGCGGTGGCACGGCCGGTTGGCTCACGGCCGCCTTCCTCGCCAAGACGCTCGGACCGGCCATGCGCATCACCCTGGTGGAGTCCAGCGAGATCGGCATCATCGGCGTCGGCGAGGGCAGCTTTCCCTCGATACGCGGCACGCTGGCGGCCATCGGCATCGGCGAGGCGCGCTTTCTGCGCGAGTGCCATGCCAGCTTCAAGCAGGGCATCCGGTTCGACCACTGGGTCAGGCCACCCGATGCGCCTCGCACGGCCGGCCACAGCCACTACTTCCATCCCTTCAGCCAGCCCAGCCAGCGCCCGCACCGGCCCGAGTTGCTGCCCTACTGGCTGCTGGGCGCGGCCGCCGAGGGCAGCGCCTTCGCGGAAGCCGCCACCATGCAGAAGCGCGTGGCCGATGCCGCGCGCGCGCCCAAGCGCGCCAGCGACGGCGACTTCCTCGGCCCGCTCAACTACGCCTACCACTTCGACGCAGGCAAGCTCGCCGCCCTGCTGGCCTCGCATGCGCGCGAGGCACTCGGTGTGGGCCATCTGCTGGCCACCGTCGAGCGCGTGGAACTGGACGCCGCGGGAGCAATCGCCGCCGTGCACACGCGCGAGCAGGGCCGGCTCACGGCGGACCTCTATGTGGACTGCACCGGCTTTCGCGCCGCCCTCATCGGCGAGGCGCTGGGCTCGCCCTTCAAGGACCTCAACAGCAGCCTGTTCGTGGACCGCGCCATCGCCATGCAAGTGCCTTATGCGCGCGCCGACCAGCCGATCCCCTCCTACACCATCTCCACCGCCCACGAGGCCGGCTGGACCTGGGACATCGGCCTGCAGCAGCGCCGCGGCATCGGTTATGTCTACTCCAGCAAGCACAGCGACGAGGCCGCGGCCGAAGCGGTGCTGCGCCGCTACATCGGCCCCGCCAGCGAGACCCTCAGCCCGCGCCTGCTGAAGCTGCGCGTCGGCTATCGCGAGACGCAATGGGTGAAGAACTGCGTTTCCATCGGGCTCTCGGGCGGTTTTCTCGAGCCGCTGGAGTCATCCGGCATCGGCCTGATCGAGACTGCCGCCTACCTGCTGGGCTTTGCCTTCCCGCGCGACGGCAACACCGAGCCGGCGGCGCGCCAGTTCAACGCCCACATGAAGGCGCGCTATGAGCGCATCGTCGATTTCGTCAAGCTGCATTACTGTCTGACGCAGCGGCAGGACAGCGCCTTCTGGCGCGACAACCAGCGCCCCGAATCCATCCCCGCCAGCCTGCAGGAGCGCCTGGCCCAGTGGCGCTGCCGCCCGCCCCATCGCATGGACTTCATCACCGACCTGGAGATGTACCCGCCCTCCAGCTGGCAGTACGTGCTGCACGGCATGGAATATGACTGCGACCTGAGCGCCAGCCGCGCCGCCTACCCGCAATTCGCCGAGGCCCAGCAGGAGTTCCGCATGATCCAGCAGCTCAGCGAGCATGCGCTGCGCGACCTGCCGGATCATCGCGCGCTGCTGGAGCAGCTGACCGCCAGGGGCTAGGGTCAGGTCTTGCGCTTGCCCTTGCCATGCAGGGCGCTGGTGGAATTGCGCACCAGCAGCTCGTGCGGCAGCACCCGGTTGACGGACGGCGGCGGCGCGCCCTCGGCCGGCTCGCGCGGCGGCGCGATCAGCATCTCCACCGCCGCGCGCGCCATCTCCTCCATCGGCTGGCGCACCGTGGTGAGCGGCGGCCACACCAGGCTGGCGGCGGGCGAATCGTCGAAGCCGGCGATGGAGAGATCGGCCGGCACCGCCAGGCCCAGGCGCTGTGCCGCGGCCAGCACGCCCAGCGCCATGTCGTCGTTGCCGGCGAATACCGCGGTGGGGCGCACGCGCCGGCTCAGCAGCTGGTGCGCGGCCTCCACGCCCGAGGGGAAGGTGAAGTCGCCGCCCCACACCAGCTCGGGGTCCACCGCCAGCCCATGCGAGAGCATGGCGCGCTCGAAGCCCTGGTAGCGCATGCCCGAGGCGGCCTGGTCGTCCGGGCCCTTGATGAAGGCGATGCGCTGATGGCCCAGGCTGATGAGCAGGTTGGTGACCTCCTCGGCCGCACGCACATCGTCGATGCGCACGCTGGGCTGCGCCGCCGAGACCTCGCGCGGCGACATCAGCACGCAGGGCGTGTTGGAATCCAGCAGGGCCTTGAGCACGCGCGCGTTGTCGCACAGCGGCGGGGTCAGGATCATGCCGTCGGGGCGCAGGGCCGCCACCATGCGCTCGACCTGGCTGTCGATGTCGGGCGCGTCGTTGTGCAGCGACTCCACCACCAGGTGGTAGCCCGATTCGCGGCAGCGCAGCGTGGCGCCCTTCTGCACCCCGGCCACAAAGGCCGCGCTGGGGTCGTAATAGAGCAGGCCGATCAGAAAGCTGCGGGCGCCGGCGAGGCTGCGCGCCGACAGCTTGGGCCGATACTTCAGCTCGGCCACCACCTTGAGCACCTGGGCGCGCGTCTGCTCGTGCACACCGGGCTCTTGGTTGAGCACGCGCGACACGGTCTTGATCGACACACCGGCCTGGGCGGCCACGTCGATGATGGTGGGGGCTGAACCTGCTTTGGCGCTCAATGCACTGTCCTCGTGCCATTTCTGGGAGTCGAGGCCGCACTGTGCCACAGGCCCATGCGCGCATGCCGGCCCAAGCCGTGTACTTTTGCCACAGAGCCGCGCGGCCGGCGCCCGAGTTTGCGCGCAAGCCGCCCAAGCTGGCTAAAGTATCCCGCAATCTTCCAACGCCTTGAATCGACACCACGGGATGAGTTCCGCCCCCCTGCCAGATCCCCAGCACAGCGACCAGCGCAAGGCCGAGGCCGCGCTGCGCGAGGCCGACGAGATCTGGAAGCTGGCGCTCGAAGCCACCGGCGATGGCGTCTGGGACTGGTGGGTGCAGGAGGGGCGCGAGACCTTCTCGCCCGGCTACCTGGCCATCTATGGCTATACGCAGGCCGAGATCGAGGAGAGCCCGGAGAGCTTCGACACGCGCACCCACCCCGACGACATCGCCCAGATGGAGCTGGACCGGCAGGCCCATTTCGAAGGCCTGACGCCCAGCTATGTGAACGAGCACCGGGTGCGCTGCAAGGACGGCAGCTGGAAATGGATCCTGACGCGCGGCATGGTGATCGCCCGCGACGAGGAAGGCCGGCCGCTGCGCATGGTGGGCACGCATACCGACATCACGCACCGCAAGGAAAGCGAGGCGCTGATCTGGCAGCAGGCGCATCTGGACAGCCTCACCGGCCTGCCGAATCGCCGCATGCTGCGCGAGCGCCTGGAGCGCCAGCTCGAGCTCTGCGGCGGGGCGGGCCAGCAGCTGGCGGTGCTGTTCGTTGACCTGGACCATTTCAAGGAGGTCAACGACACGCTGGGCCATGGCAAGGGCGACGCGCTGCTGTTGCAGGCGGCCCAGCGTATCCGCGCCGTGCTGCGGCCGCAGGACACGGTGGCGCGCATGGGCGGCGACGAGTTCACCGTGCTGATGCCCGATGTGGGCGGGCGGGCCGAGGTGAATGCGGTGGTCGAGGCGCTGATCGCGGGCATGGCCGCCGTCTACCTGCTGGACGGCGAGCGGGCGTTCGTCTCGGCCAGCGTGGGCATTGCGCTGTTCCCCGAGCATGGCCGCGAGATCGAGGCGCTCTTCAAGCATGCCGACCAGGCGCTCTACGTGGCCAAGGACAGCGGCCGCAACCGTTATCACTACTTCACGCCCGAGCTGCAGGCGCAGGCCCGCATGCGCGTGCGCCTCACCAACGATCTGCGCGGTGCGGTCGAGCGCGGCGAGTTCAGGCTGGTCTACCAGCCCATCGTCGAACTGGCCAGCGGCCGCATCCTCAAGGCCGAGGCCCTGCTGCGCTGGCAGCATCCGCAGCTGGGCCTGATCACGCCGGGCGAGTTCATTGCGTTGGCCGAGAACAGCGGCCAGATCGTCGAGATCGGCGAATGGGTGTTCCGCGAAAGCGCGGCGCAGGTGCAGGCCTGGCGGCGCACGCTGGCGCCGCAGTTCCAGCTCAGCATCAACAAGTCGCCGCTGCAGTTCCGCGCCGAGACCGGCGTGCACTCGCTGTGGGTCGCGCAGCTCGAGGCACTGGGCCTGCCCGGTTCGGCGCTCGCCGTCGAGATCACCGAGGGCCTGCTGCTGGAGCGCCACAGCCCCGCGGGCGAGCAGCTGGCGCATCTGCGCCGCGCCGGCATCAGCATCGCGCTGGACGATTTCGGCACCGGCTATTCATCGCTTTCGTATCTGCAGCGCTACGAGCTCGACGAGCTCAAGATTGACCGCAGCTTCGTCAGCAATCTGCAGCCGGGCTCCAAGGATCTGGCCCTGTGCAAGGCCATCATCACCATGGCCCATGAGCTGGGCATGCGGGTGGTGGCCGAGGGCGTGGAGACGGCCGCGCAGCGCGATCTGCTGCTGGAGGCGGGCTGCGACCTGGGCCAGGGCTACTGGTTCGCGCGCCCAATGGCCGCACCGGCGCTGGAGCGCCTGCTGGAAAACAGCATCGGCTAGGGCGGGGCGGACCATGGCTTGCACCGTCACCACCTTCGCCCGCCGGCTCGCCCTGCTGGCCGGTCTGCTGCTCGTCGCGCCAGCGGCGCTGGCCGAGCCGCCGGACGAGCCTCAGACGGTGTGGGTGGGCGGCTATGTCTTCCCGCCCTTCGTCGACAAGTCCGCCGGCGTCACGCATGAGCTGATCGGCGCGATGAACCGCTTCCAGCAGGACTATCGCTTCCGCTTCATTCCCACCTCGTCCAAGCGCCGCTATGCCGACCTCGCGCGCGGCGCCTTCAGCGTGATCCTGTTCGAGAACATCGAATGGGGCTGGGACCGCCAGCAGGTGGAGGCCAGCAAGGTCTATCTGCAGGGCGATGGCGAGGTCTATGTGGCGCTGAACAAGCCCGGGCGCGACCAGCGCTTCTTCGAGGACCTGAGCCAGCGCAGCCTGATCGCCGTGACCGGCTATCACTACGGCTTCGCCAATTTCAACGCCGATGCCGCCGAACTCAGGAAGCGCTACCGCATCACCTTCAGCGACGACAACGAAGCCAGCCTGCGCATGCTGCAGCTGGAGCGCGGCGAGGTCGCCATCATCACCCGCTCTTATCTGCAGCACTATCTGCAGGCACGGCCGGCCCTGAGGGAGCGCCTGCTGGTCTCGGAGCGGCTGGATCAGGCCTATGCGCACACCGCCCTGGTCAGAAAGGGCAGCCGCCCCAGCGCCGAGGAGATCGACGCCCTGCTCGGCCGCATGGCGGCCAGCGGCGCGCTGGCCGAGGTCTGGCGCAAATACGGCCTCGACGCGCGCTGAACGAGAACCCAAAAACGCAAAAGGCCAGCACTTGCGTGCTGGCCTTTCTTGTTTGGTGCCCAGGAGAGGACTCGAACCTCCACGGAGTTACCCGCTAGTACCTGAAACTAGTGCGTCTACCAATTCCGCCACCTGGGCTTGCTTTTCTTCGCCGTTCTTGCTGCTGCTTGTTCAGCGAAGAGGCCGGACTATAGCATGGGATTTGAGGATTTCAAGAAATTCCTTTCAGGGCCTCGAATATTCGCGTCACATCGTCCATGCGGGTGCGCCAGTTGCTGAAGGCCGCGCGCACCGCCCAGCGGCCCTGGAACAGGGTCGGCGTGAGGAAGGCCTCGCCGCTGTCGCGCAGGCGTTCCAGCCGGGCCTGCACGCTGGCCGCATCGGTGCAGCCGCGCAGCGCGAAGCAGACGATGTTGAGCCGCACCGGCGCCAGCAGTTCCATGCCGGGCTGCTGCGCGATCAGCTCGCCCAGCCGGCGCGCACCATCGATATTGCGCGCCACGATCTCGGCATGGCCGGCGCGGCCATAGGCCTGCACGGCGAACCAGGCCGGCAAGGCGCGCCAGCGGCGCGAGTTCTCGGGCGTGAGGTGCACGAAGTCCGCGCCCCCGGCCTTCTCGTCGGGCTCGCCCAGATAGGCGGCCGCGTTCTGGAACACGCGCAGCTGCAAGGCGCGGTGGCGCGTGAACTGCAGGGCGCTGTCATAGGGCACGTTCAGCCACTTGTGGCAGTCCACGCAGACCGAATCGGCCGCGTCCAGGCCCGCCACCCGATCCGCCACCCGCGCGTCCAGTGCGGCAAAGGCGCCGAAGGCCGCGTCCACATGCAGCCAGAAGGGGTAGCGTTCGCGCAGCGCGGCGATGGCGCGCAGCTCGTCGAAGTCGCCGCTGTTGACGGTACCGGCATTCGCCACCACGATCACCGGCCGGCCCTGCTGGGCCTGCAGCGCCAGCTCCAGCGCCCGCGGGTCGACGGCATCGCGCCCCGCCAGCGTGGCCACCGGCTGCAACGCCTGGCGCCCCAGGCCCAGCATGGACAGCGCCTTGTGGATGCTGGAATGCGCCGCGCCGGAGAGCACCGTCACTGGCCCCAGCGCGCTCACGCCGACCTCGCTGACGCGCACGCCGCGCTGCTCGCCCAGCCATTCGCGCGCCAGCGCCAGGCCGACGAAGTTGGACATGGTGGCGCCGGAGACGAAGGCCCCCTGATGCGCGGCGCCGAGGCCGAACCAGCCGGCCAGCTCGCGCACCGTCTGGCGCTCGAGCTCGGGCGCCTCGGAGTCCCAGCCGGCCGTGGGGTTCTGGTCCAGCGCGGCGGTCAGCCAATCGCCCATCAGGCTGGCCGGCGTGGCGCCGCCGGTCACGAAGCCCAGGTAGCGCGGCCCGGCACTGCCGGCCAGGCGCGGCAGCCAGCGCTGCTCGAACAGGCGCAGCGCCGCCGCGGCACCGGGCTCGGCGCTGCGCAGCAGGGCCGCTTCGGGCGCCTGCGGGCGCACCGCCGCCGGCCGCTCGTCCAACCCCGTCAGGCTGGTCAGCGCGGTCGCGCGCGCCGCCGCCAGCAGCGCGGGCAGATCCAGCAGATCACGTTGCAACAGCTCATGCATGATGAAAAGCTCCTGTCTCGATGCCCCATGCTAGAGTCAATTGGACCGACTCGAGCAATCCAATTCATCCGCCATGGACTGGCACCATCCATTCGCCCTTCACCCTGCCCTGCAAGAGGCGCTGACGCGCTCGCCGCGCTACGCGGCCCTGGCCACCGCCCTGCAGGGCCTGATACTGCGCGGCGAGTTGCTGCCCGGCGATCGCCTGCCGCCCGAGCGGCGCCTGGCCGAGCTACTGGGCCTGAGCCGCAGCACCGTGGTGGCCGCCTATGCGCGCCTGGCCGAGGGCGGCTGGGTGAGCGCGCGCCAGGGCCAGGGCACCACGGTCGCGGCCGGGCCACCCGGCCATGTGGCGGCGGGCAAACGCCATGTGCGCCTGGGCAACCCGGCGCTGCGTTATGCGCCGGCGCAGGCCACCGAGCCCTGGATCGACTTCGCCCTGGCCACCGCCGTGCCCGAGCTGGCCTGGCTGCAACCCAGTGCCGCGGCCGCCAGCCTGGTGCTGCGCGAGCATGCCTACCAGCCCGAGGGCATGCTGGCGCTGCGCGAGCGCATCGCGGCGCGCTACACGCGCCAGGGCCTGCCCACCACGCCCGAGCAGCTGCTGGTGTGCGCCGGTGCGCAGCAGGCCATCAGCCTGCTCGCCCAGCAATACCTGACGCCCGGCGACCGGGTGCTGCTGGAGTCGCCCAACTACTTCGGCGCCATCGATGCCTTCCGCAGCTGCGGCGCGACGCTGGACGAACTGCCGGTGTTGCCGCGCGCCGGCCATGTGGCGGCCTTCTGCGCCGCGCTCGCCACGCGGCGCCACAAGCTCGCCTACGTGTGCCCGACGGTGCACAACCCCAGCGGCATGAGCTGGCCGCGCAGCGCCTGCGAACGGCTGGCGCGCACTGCCGCGCAGGGCAGCAGCCTGCTGCTGGTGGACGACTCGCTCGCCGAGCTGCATTTCGAGGCGGAGGCCAGGCCCTTGCCGGCACCGCACGGCGCGCCCATCGTGCACATCGGCAGTCTCTCCAAGACCTTGTGGGCGGGCCTGCGCATCGGCTGGCTGCGCGCGCCCACGCCCATCATCGAGACCCTGCGCCGCGCCAAGGCCAACGCCGACATCAGCTGCAGCATGCTCGGCAGCGCCCTCGCCTGCGAGCTGCTGGACCGCTACGACGGCCTGCTGGCGCCACGCCGCCGCCAGCTGCAGTCACAGGCCCGGCAGCTGCTGGCGGAGCTGCAGCGGCTGCTGCCCGACTGGCACACGCGCCTGCCCGAGGGCGGCCTGTTCCTGTGGGCGCAGCTGCCGGCGCGCGGGCGCAATGCCGAGGCCTGGGTGGAGGCCGCCGCCGCGGCCCGGGTCAGGCTGACCCCAGGCACGGCGATGACGGCGGGGCCCGGCTACCAGCACCATCTGCGCCTGACCTTCACCCAGCCGCCCGCGCTGGCCCTGGCGGGCCTGCAAAGGCTGGCCGCGCTGGCCGCCGCTCACTGAGCGGCGGGGCCCCAGTCCGTCAGCCCCAGGCGGGCCGCCGGATCGAACAGGCGCTGCAGCCGGCCCGACCAGTCCAGCAGCGCGGCCTCGCTGAGCTGCCGATAGCTGGCCTGCAGCTGCGGGCCGATACCATGCTCGGCGCTGAAGCTGCCCTCGAAGCGCTGCACCAGGGCATAGACGCCGGCGCGCAAGCCTGCCTCGTCCAGCGGCGGCGCGCTCCTGGGCCAGACCAGATTGAAATGCATGCCGCCATCGCCCAGATGGCCGAAATCGGCCAGCTCGGCGGGCGCGAACTGCTCGGCCAGCCAGGCGCGGCCGGCCTCGCGGAAGGCCATGAAGTGGCGACGCGGCAGCGCCACGTCGAAGCCCACGACCTTGCCACGCGCGCGCAGGCCTTCGCTGATGTGGTGGCGCAGGGCCCAGCAGGCGGCGTCGGCGCCCAGCACCGCATCGGCCACACGCTCACCGAACTCGGCCTCCAGCCAGCCTTGCAGCAGGGCCTGCAGATCCAGCTGCTCGGCGGGAAGCTCGGAGGAGAGCTCGATCAGCAGCGCGTACTCGGGCAGCTCGCCACCGAACCAGCGTGCGCGCTCACCACCGCCGCAAGCCAGCGCCGCCTCGAAGGCCGGGCGCGAAATGCCCTCGCAGGCGCTCACCAGGCTGCCCAACTCGTCCATCAGGCGCTGGTAGAGCGGCATCACCGCGGCCACGCTGCTGGGTGCCACCAGGGCCACGGCCTGCTGACGCGGGCAGCGCGCGAGCGCAAAGGTCGCCTCGGCGATCACCCCCAGGCTGCCCGATGAGCCGATGAAGAGCTGCTGCAGCGGCAGCGCCGCGTTGTCCTTCTGCAGGCCGCGCCCCAGGCGCAAGACCTGACCCTCGGCCAGCACCACGGTCAGCGCCAGGGTGTTGGCGCGCACATCGCCGTAGCGCAGCATGCGCGTGCCGCCGGTGTTGTGCGCCAGCATGCCGCCCACGCTGGGATCGGCGCTGAGGTCGATCGGCAGCATCAGGCCATGCGGGGCCAGGCGTTCGTTGATCTCGGCGAGCCGGTAGCCGGCCGAGACGCGCAGCGTGCGGTCCAGCGGGTCCAGCTCGAAGACCTCGCGCAGGCGCTCGGTGGCCAGCAGCACGTCGCGTGCGGCATCCTCCGGCGTGGCCGCGCGCACCAGGCCGGTGTGGGCGCCCTGCGGCACCAGGCGCAGGCCATGGCGGCCGGCCAGCGGCAGCAGCTGCGCCAGCTCGGCCGTGCTGGCCGGGCGCAGCAGGGCCGCGGCCCGGCCCGGCGCATAGCGGGCCGGTTCCAGATAGCGCGGCTCGATGGCCGCGCCGGCGGCGACATGGGCGGCGCCGCAGATACGGGCCGCTTCGCGCAGAAAGGCCTCGATCATCGTGCTCAGCAGGCCTCGGCAGCCTGGGCCGTCATCTTGAAGATGCCGGTGGCATTGCCGGCATCGAAGCCCAGGTCCAGCTCGGCGCCCACGCGCTCGCGCTGGATGAACTCGTAGAAGGAACCCGGCACCTCCATGCTCAAGACCTGACCCTGATGCAGGAATTGGCGCTGCACCTGGGCGGCGCGGAAGGCGGTCTGCCTGACGCGCCCCGAGGCCGAGACCTCGATGCGCGCCTTGAGCGGCCGCGCCAGCGCGCGCTGCGCGCTGGCCAGGGCCTCGATGTCGGCGACGCGGTCGGTGGCATGGTTGAAGGCCGTGCCCTCGGTGGCGATCCAGGCCATCTCGGCCGATTCCAGCAGCAGGGCCTGGTAGTCCTCCAGCGCGATCAGGCCATGCTGGCGATCGAAGCAGGCGATCAGATGCGGCAGCAGGGCCAGAGCGGCCGCCCAGGGCAGGGCCTGGTCGCGCGCCAGCTGCTCCAGCCAGGCCATGTCCTGCGGGCTCAGCGGGTCGCGCGAGCTGGAGAGCACGCGCGTCACCGCGGCCTGGAAGCCGCTCGAGAAGCGTTCGGGGTGCAGCTCGGAAACGAAGAACTGCGCGATGTCCTCGGGCAGGTCTTCATGGCACCAGGCGCGGCCGGTCATCTTCAGCGCCGGCAGCGGATAGGTCTCGGCCAGGGCAAAGCCCAGGGGGCGCAGCACGCGGGTGATGGCGGCCTCGCCGGGCGGCAGCGCGCCGCTGGCCCAGGCCACCGTGCGCAGCGCGCCATGGTCGAAGCTGAGGCGCTGGCCGGCGCGCTGCTGCTCGGCCACATAGGTCGCGGCGGCGGGCACGCGCAGCGTGACGTCGCGGAACAGCGCCATGTTGAGCGCCTGCGCCAGCTCGGCGCGCGAGACGGTGTCGGTGACGGGCCGATGCAGGGCGGGCGCGACCTGCAGTTGGGCAAAGGTGTCGGACGCGGCGGCCACGCCGATGGCGCTGCCGAGCAAGCGGTAGAGGCCGGATTCCAGCATATGGTTTTCAAACTCCAGGCAGGGCAAAGCAAAGCCCGGACATGCCGGGCTTTGTGCCATCGAGAAACGAGGGGGCTTAGATGTCGAACTTCACGCCCTGTGCCAGCGGCAGCTCGCGCGAATAGTTCACCGTGTTGGTGGTGCGGCGCATATAGGCCTTCCAGGCGTCGGAGCCGGACTCGCGGCCACCGCCGGTTTCCTTCTCGCCGCCGAAGGCGCCACCGATCTCGGCACCCGAGGTGCCGATATTGACGTTGGCAATGCCGCAGTCCGAGCCGCTGGCCGACATGAAGGCCTCGGCCTCGCGCACGTCATTGGTGAAGATGGCCGAGGACAGGCCTTGCGGCACCTCGTTCTGCAGCGCGATGGCCTGCTCCAGGCTCTCGTACTTCAGGGTGTAGAGGATGGGCGCAAAGGTCTCGTGCTTGACGATCTCGGTCTGCGCCGGCATGCGCACCAGGGCCGGCACGGCATACCAGGCTTGCGGGCAGGCATCCGCCAGCGCACGCTCGCCACCGCTCACCGCTCCGCCCTGCGCGCGTGCCGCGGCCAGGGCCTGTTGCATCGCGTCGAAGGCCGCCTGGTCGATCAGCGGGCCGATCAGGTTGCCGGCTTCCATCGGGTTGCCGATCTTGAGCTGGGCACGCGCCTTGTCGAGGCGGTTCACCAGTTCATCGTGGATGCTGCTGTGCGCGATCACGCGGCGCGTGGTGGTGCAGCGCTGGCCGGCCGTGCCATAGGCGCCGAACAGGATGCCGCGCACCGCCAGGTCGAGATCGGCGCTGGGGGTCACGATGATGGCGTTGTTGCCGCCCAGCTCGAGCAGGCAGCGGCCGAAGCGCGCGGCCACGCGCGGGCCCACGGCACGGCCCATGCGGGTCGAGCCGGTGGCCGAGATCAGGGCCACTTGCGGGTGGTCCACCATCGCCTCGCCCACCGCCGCGCCGCCGTTCAGCAGCTGCGAGAGGTGCGCAGGCGCGCCTGCATAGCGGGCCACGGCCTTCTCGAACAGGGCCTGTGTGGCAAGTGCCGTCAGCGGCGTCTTTTCGGACGGCTTCCAGATGCAGGTATCGCCGCAGACCAGGGCCAGGGCCGAGTTCCAGGCCCACACGGCCACCGGGAAGTTGAAGGCCGAGATGATGCCCACCACGCCCAGCGGCAGGTACTGCTCCATCATGCGGTGGCCGGGGCGCTCGCTGGCAATGGTCAGGCCATGCAGCTGGCGGCTCAGACCGACGGCGAAGTCGCAGATGTCGATCATCTCCTGCACCTCGCCCTCGCCTTCGCTGGTGACCTTGCCGGCCTCCAGCGAGACCAGGCGGGCCAGGTCGGCCTTGTGGGCGCGCAGCTCTTCGCCGAACAGGCGCACCAGCTCGCCGCGCTTGGGCGCCGGCACATTGCGCCATTGCAGGAAGGCCGCATGGGCGCGCGCCACGGCGGCGCGCATGTCCTCGGCCGAGGCCTCGTGCACGGCGCCGAGGGCGGCGCCGTCGATGGGCGAGCGCACCTGCAGCGTGCCGCCGGTATAAGCCGAGGAGGGAACGCCCAGGGCGTTCAGGAGATCAGTGGTTTGCGTGTTCATGCCGGGATTCTCCGCTCAACCAATACTTTCCACCTGGCGCGACTGCTGATAGGCCTTGCCGAACTCGTTGGCCAGGAACTCGGGCAGCGAGACCTGCTCCTGCGCCACGAAGCCGGACTGCGGCAGCTTGCCCTGGCGGAACAGATCGACCGCGGCGCACATGCCGGCGGCGGTGGTGATCTGGATGGCCGAGAGCGGGCGGGCGCCGTCGCGTTCGGCAAAGATCTTGCGGGCGAACACCTCCTGCACCAGGCGGCCGTTCTTCATGCCCGAGACGGTCACGAACACCAGCACCACGTCCTGCATGGTGGCGGGCATGCTCTTGCGCATGATGTCCTTGAGCAGCTCCTGGTCGTTCTTGAGCATCAGGTCGCCCAGCAGGAACTGCATCAGGTCGCGGTGGCCGGGGTAGCGCACCGTCTTGTAGTCGAGGTTCTTGACCTTGCCTTCCAGGGTCTCGCACAGGGTGCCCAGGCCGCCCGAGGTGTTGAAGGCCTCGTACTCGGTGCCGTCCAGCGAGAAATGCTCCAGGCCTTCCAGCGGCAGCGCGTCGATCTTCTCGCCGTCGTGGATGCATTCGCAGGGGTGGCAGTACTCGTTGATGAGGCCGTCCACGCTCCAGGTCAGGTTGTACTTGAGCGCATTGGTGGGGAAGGCGGGCAGCGCGCCGACGCGCATCTTCACGTCGTTGAGGCTGTCGAAGCTCTTCGCCAGGTGGGCGGCGACGATGCCGATGAAGCCGGGCGCCAGACCGCATTGCGGCATGAAGGCGGTCTTGGCGCCCTCGGCAATGCGCATGATCTCCTTGGTGGCGGCCACGTCCTCGGTGAGGTCGAAGTAATGGCAGCCGGCCTCCAGCGCCATATGGGCGGCGGGAATCGCGAGTTGGTAGGGCAGTGCATTCACGATGGCGGCAAAGCCGCGCACCAGCGCCGCCGAGCCGGGGCCCACGTTTTCGATCGTCTGCACCTTGATGCCCTCGGCCGCCAGCGGCTGCAGCGAGGCGGCGTTCTTGTCGAACACCGTGACGTCGTAGTGACCCGAACCATGCAGCAGACGTGCGATGGTTTCACCGATATGGCCTGCGCCCAGCAATGCGATCTTCATTTCTTGATGCTCCACAAATGGATTGGATGAGCCGCAGTCTAGGAAGGCAGGCAGACGAATGAAAGCGCGAGTTCGTCGAAACTCCTTGTTGTTTTGACGATCCGTCGGACAATCCTGCCGATTGGCATCAAACAAGGGTTATCCATGAGCACCCCCAAGGACCAGGTCGACCGCCAGCTGATCGCCCTGCTGCAGGCGAACGCGCGCGAGAGCACGGCCAACCTCGCACGCAAACTGGGCGTGGCGCGCACCACCGTGGTGGCCAGGCTGGCCCGCCTGGAGGCGGAGGCGGTGATCGTGGGCTACACGGCGCGCCTGGGCAGCGAGGCCACGGACCGCGGCGTGCAGGCCTATGTGGGCATCAGCCTCAGCCCCAAGGCGCAGCGCGAGGTGATCAAGAAGCTCTCGCGCCTGCCCGAGCTGCGCCAGCTCGCCTCGGTGAGCGGCGAGTTCGATTACATGGCGTTGCTGCGCGCCGAGACCACCATGCGGCTGGATGCGCTGCTGGACGAGATCGGCGAGATGGAGGGGGTGATCAAGACCACCACCTCGGTGGTGTTGGCGCTGCGCGTCGACCGTTCGGCCTGAAACAAAGTGTCCGGGCTGTCAGCCTGGCACGCCACTTGCTCGTTGAGTGCGTATCTCGCAAAGGAGTGCACCATGAAGCAACAGCATCTGATGGTCGGCCGCGGCCAGAAGTTCATCACCGCGATGAAGGCCTTGGTCCTGGTGGCCGCCGTCTGGGGCGTGATGTATCCCGCCCTGCTCTGGAGCCTCGAGCGTGCGCTCGCGCCGCTCTGATTGATCAATCAGCACAGGGAGGCTTTATGAGCACCCTCACCATGCACCCGCCCTCGGCCTTCTGGCGCATCGTCAGGGCCCTGCTGCTCTGGGCCGTGCTGTTCCCGCTGCTGCTGTGGCTGGGCTTTGCCCTGCTGAGCGAGCTGGAGGGCGATGTGCGCGAGGCGCAGCTGGCGCCCGCGCCCCACACCGCCCTGGCCACGGCTTAGGCCACGGCTTAGGCCTGAGCCAGGCCGAAGGGATCGTCCACCGAATGGGCCGGCTGGCTGAACCAGCGCGGGCCCTCGGCCGTCATATAGACATGGTCCTCATGGCGCACGCCGAACTCGCCCGGGCAGACGATCATCGGTTCGTTGCTGAAGCACATGCCGGGCTCCAGCAGCGTCTGGTCGTTGTCCACCAGATAGGGCCACTCGTGGATGTCCAGGCCGCAGCCATGGCCGGTGCGGTGCGGCAGGCCGGGTAGCGCATAGCCAGGCCCCAGGCCGGCGGCCTGCAGCACGCGGCGCGCGGCGCGGTCCACCTCGCAGCAGGGCGTGCCCAGCTGTGCCGCCGCGAAGGCCGCCGCCTGCGCCGCCTGCTCCAGATTCCAGATCTCGCGCTGGCGTGCGCTCGGCGCGCCGAACACATAGCTGCGCGTGATGTCGGACATATAGCCATGCACCAGGCAGCCGGTGTCGATCAGCACCATGTCGCCATCCTGCAGGATCTGCGGCTCCTTCACGCCATGCGGGAAGGAGCTGGCGCCACCGAACAACACGATGCAGAAGTAGGAGCCGCTCGCGCCGACGCGCTTGTGCGCCTGGGCGATGAAGGCCTCCACCTCCACGGTGCTGATGCCGGGGCGCAGCATGCTGGCGGCCGCGCGGTGCACCGCCATCGTCATGTCATGCGCGCGCTGCATCAGCGCCAGTTCGTGGGCGGACTTGCGCATGCGGCCATGCGCCGTCACCGGCTTGGCGTTCAGCCACTGGTGGCCCGAAGCCTGTTGCTGCAGGCCGTCCACCACGAAGAAGGGGCAGTCCTCGCTCAGGCCGACCTTGGCGCCGCCCGCCACGCCCAGGCCCTGCAGCACCCGGACCAGCAGCGCATAGGGGCTCTCGTGCTCGTGCCACAGATGCAGCGCGCCCGGCACCTGCATGTATTCGCGCAGCGTGCCCTCCTCGAAGGCCGGCGCCAGGTACTGCGGCTCGCCCTCGGCCGGGATGATGGCGCCCACCAGGCGCTCGCTGGGGTACCAGATGGTGCCGGTGAAGTAGCGCAGATTGGTGCCGGCATGCACATAGATGGCCGACCAGCCGAGCTCGCGCATGCGCGCCTGCGCCCTGGCCACGCGCTCGCGGTATTCCTCCAGGGCGATGGGCTCGGCGCCGGCCATCATGTTGCCCAGGCCCATCAGGGCCTCTTCGGCGCTCTTGCCGCCCACACCCAGGGTCATGTCCTGCTCCTTGAATAGATATATTTAGAGAATACATCATTCACGAAAGCCCGCACGGCGCAAGCCGCGAAGTTCGCGTACAAATCTCGCGTACAAAGGCGCCCTACAAGGAGAGCTTCTCAATATGGCTTATCTGATTCTCGGACTGCTGCTGTTCCTGGGCGCGCACTCGCTGCGCATCGTGGCCGAAGACTGGCGCAACAGCACGCGCGCGCGCCTCGGCGAGAACACCTTCAAGGGCCTCTACAGCCTGGTCTCGATCGCCGGCTTCGCGCTGCTGATCTGGGGCTATGGCCAGGCCCGCCTCGCGCCGCAGCCGCTGTGGGCCACGCCCAAGGGCATGGCGCATCTGGCCGCCCTCCTGACCCTGATCGCCTTCGTGCTGCTGGCGGCCGCCTATGTGCCGCGCAACCATCTGAAGGCGGGGCTGCGCCACCCCATGGTGCTGGGCATCAAGACCTGGGCGCTGGCGCATCTGCTGGCCAACAACACCCTGGCCGATGTGCTGCTGTTCGGCAGCTTCCTGATCTGGGCCGCCTTGAGCTTCCGCGCCGCGCGTCAGCGCGATCGCGCCAATCCGCCCGCCCCCATCCAGGCCACCGCCGCCGGCACGCTGCTGACGCTGGCGATCGGCATCGCCGCCTGGGCCGGCTTTGCCTTCTGGGCGCATGGCGCGTGGATTGGCGTGCGCCCCTTCGGCTGAACGCTGAAGGTTCATGCTCAAGCCCCTGCGCGCCAGCTGGCGCAAGCTCGTCGTGGGTCATGCTGAGGCGGGCGGACCCTGCGCCGCCATCACGGCGCATCAACTGCTGCGCCCCGAAGGCCCGCGCAACTACCGGCTCGCGCGGCCCACCCGGCCGGCCGGCGAACCGCGCCCGCTGGTGATCCTGCTGCACGGTTTCGGCGCCTCGGGTGCGCAGCTGCTAGGCCAGGGTTTCCCACCCTCGCCGCTCTCGCAATGGCTGGAAATCGCCGAGCGCGAGCAGCTGCTGCTGGCCGCCCCCGATGGCACGGGGCACAGCTGGAACGATGCCTTCGCCGATGCCCGCGCGAATGCCCGGACCGACGACTGCGGCTTCATCAGCGCACTCATCGACGAGCTGATCGTCAGCCAGGGCGCCGACCCGTCGCGGGTCTACGTGATGGGTGTTTCCAAGGGCGGCATGCTGAGCCTGCGCCTGGCGGCCGAGCTGGGCCACAGGCTGGCGGCCGTGGCCCCGGTGCTGGCTTCCATGCCGCGCCACAGCCGTATCCCGCTGCCCAGCCGCCCCCTGCCCGTCTTGATGGTCGCCAGCAGCAGCGATCCTCTGGTGCGCTATGACGGCGGCAGCTTCCGCAAGAACCGGCGCCAGGCCGGCGAGATGCTGGGGGTGGAGGCCACGCTGGCGATCTGGCGCGAGCTGGCCGGCCTGGGCGGTGCACCGCATCGCGAGACGCTCGCGCAGCGCCATGCCGGCAGCCGCGTCACCCGCATGATTTGGGGCGACGACCCGGCCGGCCTGCAGGTCGGCCTGTTCCGCATCGACGGCGGCGGCCATGCCGAGCCCAGCCCATCGCGGCGCTACCCGCGCTGGATCAACTGGCTCACCGGCGCGCAGAACGCCGATTTCGAGACCGCCGAGGCGGGCTGGGCCTTCTTCAAGGACAAGCGGCGCGCCGCCTAAGCGGCGGCCAAGGCCGCTTCAGATCAGCCCACGCGTCTGCGCCATCAGGCGCGTCAGGCCCAGCATCGCATCGGTATAGGGCGTGGCGATGCCGCAATGCTGGCCGATCTCGCGCACCGAGGCCACCAGGGCATTGAGCTCCAGCGTGCGGCCGGCCTCGGCGTCCTGCAGCATCGAGGTCTTGAAGGCCCCCAGCTTGCGCGTCACCTCGTGGCGCTGCTCGGGCGTCTGGCCCACCGCGCAGCCGATGTGCTCGCCAATCGCGGCGGCCTCGCGCATCACCGCGGTGACGAAGCCGCGCACCAGCTCGTCATCCAGGATGCGATCGCAGGTGGCCCCGGTCAGCGCCGAGATCGGGTTCATGGTCATATTGCCCCAGAGCTTGAACCAGATGTCCTTCTGGATGCGCTCGGACACCGTGGCGTTGAAACCGGCCCGCGTCAGCAGCTCGGCCAGCGCGGTGATATGCGGCGGGCGGCCGCCGGCCGGGTCGCCGATGATCAGGCCCATGCCCATCGCATGCCTGACCAGGCCGGGCTCGGGCGTGGAGCAGCTGGCATGCACCACGCTGCCGATCACCCGCTCGGCCGGAATCGCCTGGGCGATCAGGCCGCCCGGGTCCACCGACTGCAGCTGCAGCCCCTGGCAAGGGCCCTCGAAGCCCTTGAAGAACCACCAGGGCACGCCGTTCATCGCCACCAGCACGCGCGTCTCGGGGCCCATCAGGGCACGCACCAGCGGCGCCACGGCGGCCAGCGCCGGGCCCTTCACGGCCAGCACGACGAGGTCCTGCGGGCCCAGGTCGGCGGGCAGATCGCTGGCGCGTATCGGCACCGTGATGAGCTGGCCACCGCTGTCCATGCGCAGGCCATGCGCGCGCAGCGCCGCCAGGGTGGCGCCGCGCGCCAGCGCGCTGAGCTCCACCTCCGCGCCCAGCCGGTGTCCGACATGGGCCGCGAACCAGCCCCCGATGGCGCCAGCGCCGACGATGCAAATCTTCATGTGCTGCTCTATCTAGCTGCTTCGTGATGCCGGAAGTCTAGGCCCTGTGGCGAGCCGGCACAGGGCCGGGGCAAAGCGGCCGGCCGCGCGCGCCACAGCTGCTATGGTTTGGGCCCTATGGCTTTTTCGTCCACCGACACGCGCCGCCTCTGGGGCCTCTACGCCGGCCTGGTGCTGGCCATCGGCCTGCTGCTCAGCGTGGCCGAGCTGCAGCATTACCTGGCGCGCGGCGGCAGCCACCCCTGGGAGCCCTTTCTCTGGGAGCTGAGCTCGGTGCTCTGCGGCGGCTTGCTGGGGGTGGCCGTCTACCGCTGGCATGTGGCCGGCCTGGCGCTGCACTCGCGCTGGCGGCAGCTGGGGCGTCACTTGCTGGGGGCCGCGACCTACATCCTGGCCCATGTGTCCGGCATGTTCGCGATCCGTTTCGGGGTCTATGCCTTGATGCAAGTGGACTACTACACCGACAGCCCCGCCCAGGTGCTGGCCTACGAGGCCGGCAAGGACCTGGTGTCCTACGGCTTCGCGGTGGCCGTCTGCCATGGCCTTTACCTCAGCCTGCAGGCGCAGCGCCTGCGCGGCGAACTGGCCGAGGCGCGGCTGGCGCGCCTGGCCGAGCAGGTGCAGCCGCACTTCCTCTTCAACAGCCTGAACCTGATCTCGGCCACCATGTACGAGGACGTGGCCAAGGCCGACCGCCTGCTGTGCCAGCTCAGCGATCTGCTGCGCCAGACCCTCAAGGCCCAGCAGGCCGGCTGGCACAGCCTGGACGAAGAGCTGCGCCTGGTGCAGCCCTTTCTGGATCTGATGCAGGCACGCTTTGGCGGCCGGCTGCGCGTGCGCGTCGAGGCCAGTGCGGCGGCGCGCGCCTGCCAGCTGCCGGCCCTGCTGCTGATCTCGCCGGTGGAGAACGCCGTCAAGCACGATGTGGCGGCCAGTTCGGCCGAGGTCGAGTTGCTGGTGGCCGCGCAGCTGCAGGGTCAGCTCCTGCTGATACGGGTGGAGAACAGCGGCATCGCACCGCAACGCACCGAACGCGAGGGCGCCTTCGGCCTGGCCAATCTGCGTGAACGCGTGCTGGCCAGCTTCGGCAGCGGCGCCGAGGTGCTGCTGGCGCCGCGCGCCGGCGGCGGCGCGGTGCTGAGCCTCAGCCTGCCACTGACGGGGCGGCTCGCATGAGGTTGCTGATCGTCGACGACGAACCGCCGGCGCTGGCCAAGCTGCGCCACCTGCTGCAGCGCGATGCCGGCATCAGCTGGCTGGGCGAGGCCGGCGATGCCGCGCAGGCGCTGCGGATGCTGGCCGAGCAGCCGGTGGACGCGGTGTTGCTGGACATCCAGATGCCCGGCCAGAGCGGGCTGGAGCTGGCCTTGCAGCTGCCGCCCGGCGTGGTCTGCGCCTTCTCCACCGCCTACGACGAATACGCCGTGCAGGCCTTCGAGCTCAACGCGGTGGACTACCTGCTCAAGCCCTACACGCCCGAGCGGCTGGCGGAATGCCTGCGCCGCCTGCGCGCGCGCCTGGGCCAGCGCCAGCAGGCGCGCGGCTCGCTGCTGAGCGCCCTGCAGCAGCTGCAACCGGTGGCCGCGCATTGGCTGGTGGAGAACAGGCGCGGCACCCTGGTGAAGCTGCCGATGAGCGAGCTGCAATGGGTGGCGGCGGCCGACAACTACATCGAACTGCACGCGCCGCCCGAGTGCTTTCTGGAGCGCCGCAGCCTCGCCGACTTCCTCGCCCACCCGGCCGCCCAGGGCCTGTTCGTGCGCGTGCACCGCAGCCATGCGGTGAACGCCGCCCACATCAGGGCGATCGCCCCGCTGCCGCATGGCGAGGCGCAGCTGACGCTCAGCTGCGGCGCACAGCTGCGCGTCTCGCGCAGCTACCGCAGCCAGCTCGCCCCAGCCGGCTAGCAACTCGCCACAGCCCGCTTGTGCCGGCGCCGCCCCGCCGCGATGCTGGCGCCCATGAACAGCCACCCCCTGCCCCAAGGCCGCCAGTACTTCCTCGACTGGCTGCGCATCCTCGCCTTTGCCCTGCTGGTGCCCTATCACGTGGGCATGTACTACGTCAGCTGGGGCTGGCATGTGAAGAGCGCCACCCTCTATCCCGGGCTGGAGCCCTTCATGATGCTGAGCTCGCCCTGGCGCCTGGGCCTGCTGTTCCTGATCGCCGGTGCCGCCAGCCAGGGCCTGATGCAGCGCGGGGCGGGTTTTGTGCGCTCGCGCAGCAAGCGCCTGCTCTGGCCGCTGCTGTTCGGCATGCTGGTGATCGTGCCGCCGCAGGCCTATTTCGAGGTGGTCGGCAAGCTCCAGTACGCGGGCAGCTACGCCGACTTCATGCGCCTCTATCTGCAGGCCTATCACGGCTTCTGCAACCAGGAGGGCTGCCTCACCCTGCCGACCTGGAACCATCTCTGGTTCCTGCCCTATCTGTGGGTCTACAGCCTGCTGGGCTATGCCCTGCTCAAGACCTGGCCCCGCCTCAGCGCCGCCGCCGGCGCCTGGATGTCCGGGCCCGGCGGTGGCTGGCGCCTGCTGGGCCTGCTGGCGCTGCCGCTGATGGCGGCGCGCAGCCTGGTGGGACTGTTCCCGTCCACCCACAACCTCAGCTGGGATTGGTACAACCATGCGCAGTACGGCTGGCTGTTCCTGCTGGGCCTGCTGGCGGCGCGCAGCGAGCTCTGGGAGCTGGCACGCCGCCACCGCAACCTGGCCCTGGGCCTGGCCGCCGCGTCCTGGACGCTGGTGCAGCTCTACTTCCAGCACTATCAAGACCTGGCCCCGCCCGACGCGCTGCGCTGGGCCCAGCGCGGCCTCTATGGCGCCATGCAATGGTGGTGCCTGGTGGCGATCTGCGGCCTCGCCAAGCAGCATCTGGACTTCGACCACCGCTGGCGCGCCGCGCTCAACAGCGCCATCTTCTGCGTCTACATCCTGCACCAGACCCTGATCGTGCTGCTGAGCCGCGCCCTGCTGCCGCTGCAGCTGCCGGCCGCCGTGGAGGGGCCGCTGCTGATCGCGCTGACCCTGGGCCTGAGCCTGCTGGGCTATCTGGCGCTGCGGCGCGTGCCGGTGCTGAATCTGCTGATGGGCGTGCCGGGCGGCAAGACCCCGGGCCAGCAGCGGCCGGGCCGGGCAAGCACAATGGCGCCATCCTCCGCACCGATGAGCAGCCGATGAAATACCTTCACACCATGGTCCGCGTGGCCGATCTGGACCAGAGCCTGGCCTTCTATCGCGACGCGCTGGGCCTTGAAGAGGTGCGCCGCAGCGAGCATGCCGCCGGCCGCTTCACCCTGGTCTACCTGGCCGCCCCGGGCGACCACGATGCACAGGTCGAGCTGACCTACAACTGGGACAGCGAAGACTACGGCGGCGCGCGCAACTTCGGCCATATCGCCTATGCGGTGGACGACATCTACGCGAGCTGCCGGCGCCTGATGGAGCATGGCGTGACCATCGTGCGGCCGCCGCGCGATGGCCGCATGGCTTTTGTGCGCTCGCCCGACAACATCTCGATCGAGCTGCTGCAGGCCGGCCCCGCGCTGGCGCCGGCCGAGCCCTGGACCAGCATGCCCAATATCGGCGGCTGGTGAGCTAGCTGCGCGCCGACCACAGCGCATCCCAATGCGCCGCCGGCATGGGGCGGCCCAGCAGATAGCCCTGCATCATGTCGCAGCCATGGCGGCGCAGGAACTCCTGCTGCGCCGCGGTCTCGACGCCCTCGCCCACCACGGCGTAACCCAGGGTATGCGCCAGCGCCAGGGTGGCGGCGCAGATGGCGGCGCTGTTGTCATTGGTCTCGAGGTCGTGCACGAAGCTGCGATCCAGCTTGAGCGTCTGGATGGGCAGCAGCTTCAGATAGGTCAGCGATGAGTAGCCCGTGCCGAAGTCGTCCAGCGCCAGGCGCAGGCCCAGCGCGCGCAGGGCACGCAGCCGTTCGATCGCCTCCTCGGGCTTGCTCATCGCGGCCGACTCGGTCACCTCCAGTTCCAGCGCCTCGCCCTCCAGGCCATGGCGCTGCAGGGCGGCGCGCACATGCTGCAGCAGCTTGTCCGAGCGCAGCTGCTGCACCGACACATTGACCGCCACGCATTGCGGCCCCTGGCCGCAGGCGCGCCAAGCCGCCAGCTGACGACAGGCCTCGTCGATCACCCATTCGCCCAGCGACTCGATCAGGCCGGATTCCTCGGCGACGCCGATGAAGGCCAGCGGCGGCACCAGGCCGCGCACCGGGTGGCGCCAGCGCAGCAAGGCCTCCATGCCACACAAGCTGCCATCGGCCAGCCGATATTGGGGCTGGTAGTGCAGTTCGAACTGGCTGAGCCTCAGGGCATGGCGCAGATCGTGCTCCAGCTCCAGCCTCTCGGTGGCGCGCAAGGTCATCGCCGCGGTGAAGAACTGGTAGTTGTTGCGCCCCATCTCCTTGGCGTGATAGAGGGCCACATCGGCCTGCTTCATGAGCGCCTGGACGTCCTGGCCGTCGTCCGGAAACAGGCTCACGCCCAGGCTGGCGGTCACGTCCAGCACACGCTCGGCCAGGTGGTAGGGCTCGCTCAGCAGCAGATGCAGCTTCTGCACCACCGGCACCGCATCCGCGCTGCGGCTCAAGCCGGTCAGGGCGATCACGAATTCATCGCCGCCCAGGCGCGCCACCACGTCGCTCTCGCGCAGGGTGGAGCTCAGGCGCCTCGCCACCTCGCTCAGCAGCAAGTCGCCGACCAGGTGGCCCAGCGTGTCGTTCACCAGCTTGAAGCGGTCGATGTCCAGAAAGACCGTCGCCACCGCCGTGGCGTCGCGCCTGGCCGTATGCAGCGCCTGCTCGAGCCGGTGTTCGAGGCTGTGGCGGTTGAACAGGCCGGTGAGCGGGTCGTGATGCGCGAGATAGTCGATGCGCGCCTCGGCTTCGCGGCGCTGGCTCATGTCCGTGTAGGAGGCGATGTAGTTGCGCACCCGCCCTTGCGGATCGCGCACCGCGGTGATGGCGGCCCATTTGGCGAACACGCTGCCGTTCTTGCGCTTGTCCCACAGCTCGCCCTGCCAGTAGCCCTGCTCGGCCAGCGCCTGCCACAGTTCCACATAGTTCTCGCGCGGCGTCAGGCCGGAGGCAAACAGGCTGGGATTGCGGCCGCGGATCTCGTCCAGCGTGTAGCCGCTGTCACGCGTGAGCGCGGCATTGGCGGTGACGATGCGGTTGTCGGCGTCGGTGATCAGCAGCGCCTCGCCGCTGTGCTGGAACACGGTGGCATACAGGCGCAGCGCGTCCTCGGCCCGCTTGCGGTCGGAGATGTCGCGCCAGGTGCAGTAGATCGCCGCCTCGCCCTCCAGCTCGATGCGCGCCAGCGTCACCTCGGCGTCGAAGGGCGTGCCGTCGGCGCGCTGGTGCACCCAGTGGAAGCGGTGCAAGCCCTGCTCCACGGCGATCGCCATCATGCGCTCGGCCTTCTCGAACGAGCCCTCGCCATCGGGCTGGTGGCTGGGCGAGAGCTGCGAGGGATGGGTGTTGAGCAGCTCATGGCGGCTGCGGTAGCCCAGCATCGCGACCGCCGCGTCGTTGCAGTCCACGAAGCGATTGCCCTCGATGATCCAGACCGGATCGGGCGAGGATTCGAACAGGCGCCTGAAGCGCGCATTGGCGCGCTCGCGCTCCGTCGTGTCGTGCAGGGATTCGAGCACCGCCAACAACTGCCCCGCCGGGTCCCGCACGGGGCTGGCGTCGATGGCCAGATAGCGCTCCATGCCGCGCAAGGGCATTTCCATCCAGCATTCGGCATGCACGCCGGGGCTGGGGCCGGGCAGCTCGCGATGGCGCGGAAACAGCCGCGCGATCTCGGCACTGCGCCCCTGCGCCAGCAGCTCCGCCAGGCAGGGCCGCGCCACGCCGAAGAAGGCTTGCCGATACGCGCCGCCCATGGCCTGGGCGGCCGGCATGCCGGTGAGGATCTCGCAGGCGCGGTTCCAGGCCAGCAGGCGCCCGTCGATGCCCACCATGAAGGTGGGCACCACCCATTGCTCGACGATGTGGGTCGTCAGTTGCAGCAGGTCTGGCGCATCGAGTCGATCTGGCATGACCGAGAGGCTGGCAATAGGGGGGTGGCCGCAGCGATGAGGCCTCCACAAATGTAGCAGTGACCACACGCGGCGTGGCCGCACAGGCTCACGGCTTCACGCCACAATGGCGCACTGCTTGAGCCGGATCCAACCCCATGTGCCTGCCCCGCGCCATCGCCAGCCTCTTGCTGGCCCTGCCCCTGCTCTGCGCCGCCCAGGGCAAGCTGCTGCTGACCGGCGGCGTCTCCACCATCGAGGGCGCGGCCGGCGGCGGGCTCACGCCCTGGGCCGTCACCGGCAGCTATGCCAGCGCCGGCGAGGTGGGCGGCAGCGCCTACCTGACCCGCGTGAGCAGCCAGGACTACAGCCTCAACAGCTTCGGTGTGCTCGTGAGCCTGCATGACCGCGCCGAGTTCTCGCTGGCGCGCCAGGATTTCAACACCGGCCCCACCGGCACCGCCCTGGGCCTGCCCGGTCTGCATCTGAAGCAGACAATCGCCGGCGCCAAGCTGCGCGTGGCCGGCGAGGCGGTGCTGGACAGTGACCGGCTGATGCCCCAGCTCGCCCTGGGTCTGCAAGCCAAGCGCCTGGATGCCGGCGGCCTGGAAGCCACGCTCAAGAGCCTGGGCGCCAAGACCCATGGCCTGGATCTCTATGTCAGTGCCACCAAGCTGCTGCTGGCGCAGAGCACGCTGGTGAACCTGACCCTGCGCGCCAGCAAGGCCAACCAGACGGGCCTGCTGGGCTTTGGCGGCAGCGCCAGCAGCAGCCTCAGCCTCTGCCCCGAAGTCTCGGCGGCCTATCTCTTCAGCAAGCACCTGGCGCTGGGCGCCGAGTACCGCGTCAAGCCCGACAAGCTCAACCCCTCGGCCCTGGGTGCGGCGCTGAAGGAAGACGACTGGTGGGATGTGTTCGTGGCCTGGGCCCCGAACAAGCAGGTCTCCATCACCGCCGCCTATGTCGACCTGGGCCGCATCGTGCCCGGCATCGTCACGCGCCGTCAGAACGGCGCCTACCTCTCGGCCCAACTGGCGTTCTGACGACCATGAAGCACCACCTCAGCATCGCCGCCCTCGCCCTCTTCTCCCTCCACTGCCTGCATGCCAGCGCGCAAGCCCCCAAGGACGAGCTCTACCAGGCGCTGGGCGGCAAGGCCGGCATCACGCGCCTGAACGCCGACTTCGTGCCGCGCCTGTTCAATGACGCGCGCATCAAGCACATCTTCAAGGACGCCAATCCCAACAACCTGGTCGAACAACTCACCGACCAGATCTGCGCCGCCAGCGGCGGCCCGTGCAAATACGAGGGCGGCGAGATGAAGGCGGTGCATGCCGAACTGGGTATCAACCGTGCCCACTTCAATGCCCTGGTTGAAGACCTGCAGGCGGCGATGGACGCGGCCGCCATCCCCTTCGCCACGCAGAACCGCCTGCTCGCCCTGCTGGCGCCCATGCACCGCGACATCGTCACGCGCTGAAGCTGCTGCCCCTCACTCGCTCCTGAGCTCGCGCGCCTTGAGCGCGCTCATCAGGCCCAGCAGGGTGGAGAAGGCATTCGCGTCGGCCCCGCCACCCAGCTGGATCTGTGGCACCAGCGGCACCTTGGCGGTTTCGAAGGCCTCGGCCAGGCGCAGCATCACCGTCTGCATCAGCTGCTTGTCGGCGCCCTCGCCCTGCAAGGCATCCGATTTGGCCTGGATGGCCGCGCCCTCGGCCTCGCCCACGCTGCGGATCGCGGCGGCGCGGCCCTGGCCCTCGGCCTCCTGGCGGAAACGGTCGGCCTGCGCCAGCGCCTCGATCTCCTGACGCTTCTTTTCCGCGGCCTTGACGTTGGCCGAGCCGTGGTTCTCCTTGATCGAGATGTCCACCAGCGAGGCGGTCAGCTCGGCCTGCTTCTCGGCGCGCTTCTCGGCCTCGTTGAGCTCGCGCTGCTTGTTGGCGGCGATCTCCTTTTGCGCAAAGGTCTCGACCTGCTCGCGCGCGATCTGGCGGTCGCGCAGCTGGGCCATGATGCTCTCGATCTTGTGGTCGCCCGCCTGCGGCTTGGGCGTGCCGATCAGCACCTCCTGGAACTCCAGCGAATAGGCCAGGAAGCGCTCGCGCATGTCCTTGGAGGCATTCGCCTGCAGCTCGCTGCGCGACTGGATCAGCTCGATGAAGGTGCGCGTCTGCGAGACGTTCTTGAAGTAGCTCGACACCATCGGGTCCAGGGTCTGCTCCACCAGCTGCTTCACATTGCCGAAGCGCTGCACCACCATGGGTGCCTTGCGGTAGTCGATGTGCACCACCACCGAGAGCGGCAGCTGGGGCTCGAAGGCATCCTTGGTGATGAGGGTGATCTCGCGCAGATTCGAGTCGAAGCTGGAGCCGCTCTCGCCCGATTGCCACATCAGCACGAAGTTGGTGGTGGGCACCAGCTCGATCTTGCCGGCATAGGTGTTGAAGGCGTACTTGCCCGGCATCAGCGGGTCGCGCCAGACACCGCGGCAGCCGCCCTCCACCAGCTCGCCATGGCTGTACTCGCTGCCCGAGGTGTCCTCGCCCTTGCGGCCGGTATAGGACACCACCACGCCCACAAAGCCCACCGGGATGATGGTCTTGGCGATGAACTCCACCGTCGCGAACAGGCGGTTGACGTAGTAGGTGCCTTCCACCAGCACGCGCTCCTGGCGGCCGCGCCGGCCGCCGGCCTCCAGAAAGCGCTCCGGCTCCTGGAAGCTGTTGTGGGCGTCGCCCACATCGGGGGCCAGCAGTTCGTCGCGCGCCAGCGCGGGGCCGTCCTGCACGGTCACGATGGCAAGCTGGTCGCTCTCATGCGCACCGCGGCTTTCCTTGATCACCACCGGGCTGAAGCCAGCGCGTTCGTCCAGCAGCTCGCGCATGCGTTCGTAATAGGCGCGCTCCTGCGCGTCCATGTTCAGCGCGTAGGTGCCCTCCTCGGTCATCACGACGAACAGGGCCGGGTTGATGATGTGGGTGCCCTCGCGCAGGATCTTGCGCTGCGGGCCCTTCTGGCCACCGCCGGCGAGGAAGCCACGCACGTCGAGGAAATCGCTCACCTGGGCATTGCTGGCCAGGGTCTGGCCGGCCGGCAGGTCGATGCCGTCGCGCGCAAACACATAGCCCAGCTTGCCCTGGGTCACCGACACCATGGGGTGGATGTGCACACGGTATTGCAGCGGCGGGAAGAAGTGGAAGCCGCCGCGGCGCAGCGCCGGCTGGAAACCGGCCTCGCCCTGCATGGCCAAGAGGCCGGCCTGCACCGAGCCGCGCAGGCTCCAGAGCTTTTCAACCACGCCTATGCGTTCGTTGGGGATGTAGCGCACCATGCCCAGGGCAAAGGCCAGCAGCGCCAGCGTGCCCAGGCCGGCCAGGCCAAGCAGGGTGTAGTAAAGCGGGCCGGAGCCCAGCCATTCGATGATGAACATTCAATTCCTCCTGATGCATTCACGTCGCCGGGCCTTGTGAATGGTTTGGCCCGGTGACGCGTTTGTCGCGCCGGGCGCATCAGGAAGGCATAAGGATCACATCGCTAGGTCTTGCCTCCATTGGCCACCGGCGCCAGCGAGCGCAGGTAGCTGATCAGCGCCGCCATGTCGGCATCGTTGATGTTCTTGTAGAAGGGATAGGCCATCGGCGGCTTGTAGGGCTGGCCCTGGCGGTCCACGCCCTCGCGTATCGCCCTGGCGATCTGTGCATCGCTCCAGCTCTTGAGGCCGCTCTCATGCGAGGTCAGGTTGCGCGACACGCTGATGCCCCAGGGCCCCTTGAACTCCATGCCGCCGGCACCGACTCTGCCTGGCACCGGCATGCCGCGCTCGTCGCGCGCGGTGTGGCAGTCCATGCAATGGCCGATATTGGCCAGGTACTCGCCGTACTTGAGCTGCTCGCTCCTGGGCGGCGCCTGCACGCTCTGCAGCGGCGGGCCATAGTTGGGCGGCAGCGGCATCTTGTAGCTGGACTTGGGCACCGCATTGCGCACCGCCGGCTGCGCACGCAGATAGGCAATGATGGCGGCGAGGTCGGCATCCGAGAGGTGGCGGTAGTACTCGATCGGCATCGGCGGGCCGATCAGGCGGCCGTCCGGGCGCATGCCCTCGCGTATCGCCTTGGCGAGCTGGGCATCGGTCCAGTTGCCGATGCCGGTGGCCTTGTCGGGCGTGATGTTGGCGGCATAGGCCATGAACACCGGCTCGTCGAAGGGCAAGCCACCCGAGAGCCCCTTCTCGAACAGCGGCTGGCCCTGCGGCCCGCGTGCGAGGTGGCAGTTGCCACAGGCGACGATGCCCTCCATCAGGTACTTGCCGCGCTCCAGCGCGGGCTGGGCCTGGGCGGCCAGGGTCAAGAGCGCGAGCGCGCTGAAGGTCATAGCTGGGCGCATGGGAACCTCCTGAGCCAGCGCTGCACCTGGAAACAGGCGGCTGACGCCGATCAAGCGCGCATTGTCCGGCCGCGCCGGCCACGAGCAAGCGCCCGGCGTCGCTCTTGCAGGTGACGGGCGGGCGCGCGCCCCCATCCCTAATGCGTAGGGCCCGGATGCTTGTCCGGGTCAGGTTTTGCCCCCATGCTGCCGTGAGCGCCCGCGCGCCTCGAGCAAGACCGCACAGTTCCTCTCGACAAGGACCGCAGCCATGGCCAGCACCCCCACCCCGCCCTCCGCCACCATCGCCCTGCGCGTGGCCAGCGATGGCCTGACGCCCACCACCCTGGCCACCAGCCAGGTCAGGATCAGCGGCACGCCGCGGCGGGTGCGGCCGCTCAGCGCCGCGCGCGACGCCGGCCAGGCGGCCGGCACGCTGAACGTGCAGGCCGACGAGGTGGTGCGCGTCGAGTACGAGAACGGCCTGGTGATGTGGGCGCGCGCCGACGACCTGCTGCGCGACCGCGGCCGCAAGGGCGCGCAGCGCGGCGATGGCGAGGCCAGCTGGGAGATCGACGCCGGCGCGCGCATCGGCGCCTACCGCGACGACATCCAGCCCAGCAGCGAGCGCGGCCTGCTGAGCCTGGGCATCAAAGCGCTGGACTTCATCGGCATCGACCTGGCCGGCGCCACCGCGCGCAGCATCGGCCTCACGTTCGAACGAAAGCAGCTCGGCAACGAACCCGGCCTCTACCGCGTGGCGCTGCAGCCGCAGCTGGGCATGAGCGCGGTGGCCGACGGGCCCGCCAGCATGAAGAGCGATGCGCCGGTGCTGCTGTTCCTGCACGGCACCATGTCCAGCTTTGCCGGCAGCTATGCGGCACTGGCCGCCACCGCAGCCAGCACCACCGATGAGGGCGGCCGCGCCGCCGCGGCGCTGCGCCAGCAGATCGCGCAGCGCTATGGCGCCGAGGTCTATGCCTGGGAGCACCGCACGCTCAGCGAGAGCCCGATACGCAATGCGCTGGAGCTGGTGAAGCAGCTGCCGGTGGGGGCGCAGCTGCACCTGGTCTCGCATTCGCGCGGCGGCCTGGTGGGCGAGTTGCTGACCCTGGGCCAGCGCGCGCGCAGCGGCGACGACCCGCTCAATGCCGCGCTGCTGGACCAGCTGTTCGCGCAGGACGGCACCGCGGCCGAGCAGCTGGGCCTGGGCGCCCTGATCGGCGAGGCCGCCAAGCTGCGCAGCGGCGGCTACCAGGAAGACCGCCGGCTGCTCGGCGAACTGCTGACCCAGCTGGACGAGCGCCGCATCCGCGTGCTGCGCTTCGCGCGCGTGGCCTGCCCGGCGCGCGGCACCACCCTGGCCTCCGGCCGCCTGGATCGCTGGTTGAGCGTCCTCGACACGGTGCTGGGCAAGCTCGTGCCCGGCGGCCTGTTCGGCGACGCGATGGATTTCCTGCTGGCGGTGGTGAAGGAGCGCACCGACCCGCGCACCCTGCCCGGCCTGGAGGCGATGATGCCGGGCTCGGCGCTCACGCGCCTGCTGCAGACACCCGGGCTCACGACCAGCGCCGACCTCAGCGTGATCGCCGGCGACATCGAGGGCAAGGGCCTGCTGGGCCAGCTCAAGCTGCTGGCGATCGACTGGTTCTACGCCGCCGACCACGACCTGGTGGTCAACACCGCCTCGATGCTGGGCGGCATCGCGCGGCCCGAGGGCGGCGCGCGCTACCGCCGCGACCAGGGCGAGCAGGTCTCGCACTTCAACTACTTCCGCAACAAGCTCTCGATCGACTGGCTGGCCGCCGCGCTGGCGCGCAAGGACGGCAGCGACGCCGGCTTCCTGCCCATCGCCGAGGCGATGGAAAAGCCCGAGGCGCCGAGCTGGTGGAAGGCGGTCAGCGCCAGCCGCGCGGCCAGCACGCCACGGCCGATCGCCATCGTCGTGCCCGGCACCATGGGCAGCGCGCTCAAGGCCAGGGGCGATCCGATCTGGCTGGAATACTGGCCGCTGCTGAAGGGCGGGCTGGGCGAGATCGGCATCGAGGCCGGCGATATCGAGGCGGTGGACCTGCTGGGCGATTTCTACGGCCCGCTGCTGGAGCATCTGACGCGCACCCACCGCGTCGAGATCCTGCCCTATGACTGGCGGCTCTCGGTGCGCGAGGCCGCCCAGCGCCTCACCGCCAAGCTCGAGGCGGTGCTGCCCGAGGCCGAGCGCAGCCACCAGCCGGTGCACATCGTCGCGCATTCGATGGGCGGCCTGGTGGCGCGCGCCATGATCGCCGATGGCGGCGCCGGCGCGCAGGCCTGGCGGCGCCTGTGCGCGCTGCCGGCCAGCCGGCTGCTGATGCTGGGCACGCCCAACCGCGGTTCGCACGAGGCGGTGCGTTGGCTCACCGGCAACAACCCCACCCAGGCCAAGCTGATCCTGCTGGACCTGACGCGCGGCGCCGATGGCGTGATCGACATCGTGCGGCGCTTCCCCGGTCTGGCCGAACTGCTGCCCTGGGATCAGGAGCCCAACCCCTGGGCCCAGTCCGCCACCTGGAAGGCCTTGAAGAAGGAGATCAACGCCAGCTGGACGCCGATCGAGGACACGGTGCTGCGCCAGGCCGCCAGCACCTGGAAGCTGCTGCGCGACGCCGCCGTCGACCCCGAGCACATGATCTATGTGGCGGGCTGCCAGAGCGCCACCGTGGTGGACTATGAGGTGGTGGACGAGGGCTGGGGCCTGGCGCGCAAGAAGCTGCGCTGGATCGCCAGCAGCGAGGGTGATGGCACGGTGCCCTGGGCCTCGGGGCGGCTCAAGGACGTGCGCACCTTCTACGCCCCCGACACCGGCCACGATCAGCTTTGCAGCAATGCCGACGACCGCAGCATCTTCCGCGGCTATGTGGATCTGCTGCTGAGCGGCAACACCGATCAGCTCTCCAGCACGCCGCCGACGCGCGCGCGCGCCGGCGGCGCGGCCGAGCGCTTCGTGCTGCCCGAGCTGCCGGTGTTCGACGAGCTGCCCGATGCGGCGGCGCTGCGCGGGCTGGGCTTTGGCGGCACGCGCGCACGCCGGCGCGGCGCCGGGGCCAGGCCGCAGAGCGCGCGCCTGCGCGTCAGCCTCCGCCATGGCGATCTGCGCTACGCGCGCCACCCGGTGCTGGTGGGCCATTACCAGGACGACACCATCGTCAGCGCCGAGGCCTCGCTGGACCAGCGCCTGCGCGGCCGGCAGGCGCTGGGCCCGCTCACGCGCAAGCGCGAGCTGGGCCTCTACCCCGGCGCGGCGGGCAGCCATGCGGTGTTCTTCAACGAGATCGCCGAGCGCTCGCCCAGCGGCGCCCTGGTGGTGGGCCTGGGCCAGGTGGGCGAGCTCTCGCCCGGCCGCCTCGAGGCCGGGGTGCGCGACCTGCTGCTGGACTACGCGCTGCAGCTGCTGCAACGCGATGCCTTGGCCCGCAAGGGTGCGCCGCGCGACCAGGGCAAGGACGGCCGCATCAGCGCCAGCCTCAGCAGCCTGCTGGTGGGCACCGGCGCCAGCAGCCTGTCGCCGCAGGAATCGATGGAAGCGGTGCTGCGCGGCGCACTGGCCGCGAACCGCAAGCTCGAGGACGCGCAACTGGACCAGCAGGTGCTGATCGACGGCGTGGAGTTCGTCGAGCTGTTCCAGGATCTCGCCATCGGTGCCGCCAAGGACCTGGCACGTCTGCTGGCCAGCGCCGAGCTCGGGCCCAAGCTGCACTGGCCCTGCCCGGTGGTCGAGGAGGGCGAGGGCCGGCTGCAGCGCAGCCGCTTCGACGCCGACCAGAGCTGGTGGCAGCGCATCGAGATCACCGAGGACCGCAAGGCCGACCGGCTGCGCTTCGTCGTCACCGGCGACCGCGCGCGCGCCGAGGCCATCCTGGCCTTCGGCCAGCTGCGCCTGGCGGACGGCTTCATCGCCCAGGCCTGCGGCAGCGCCGGCAACAACAGCGAGGTCTCCAAGACCCTGTTCGAGATGCTGCTGCCGAACCGCCTGAAGGAGAGCGCACCCGACCAGCGCGCCATGGTGCTGCTGCTGGACGAGGCCTCGGCGCGCTTCCCCTGGGAGCTGCTGGAAGACCGCTGGAGCCATCTGGGCCGGCCGCCGGCGGTGGTCAGCGGCATGGTGCGCCAGCTCAAGACCGAGCTGTTCCGCGCCCAGCCCAACTACGCCTACCAGAACAGCGTCTACGTGGTGGGCAACCCCGACCTGGACGGCTGGGACGGCTTTGTCGACCTGCCGGGCGCGCGCCAGGAGGCCGAGCAGGTGCGCCAGCTGTTTGCCCAGGGCGGCTACGACGTCACGGCCAGCATCGACGCCAACGCCTCCAGCATCCTCACCGGCCTGCACGGCCGGCCGCTGCGGGTGCTGCATCTGGCCGGCCATGGCGAGCACGAGTTCGAGGTCGCGCAGGAGGCCGCGCCGGCCGAACTCAGCATCACCCTGCCCGATGGCAGCAGCGCCCAGCGCCTGCCGGAGCGCCGGAAGTACTCCGGCATGGTGATCGGCAAGGGCGTCTTCCTGACGCCTGGTGACGTGGAGCAGATGCGTTATGTGCCCGAGCTGGTGTTCGTCAACTGCTGCAAGCTTGGCAAGACCGGCGGCAGCCTGGGCGGGCAGAACCTGCTGGCCGCCAACCTCGGCGTGGGCTTCATCCGCATGGGGGTGCGCGCGGTGATCTGCGCCGGCTGGGCGGTGGACGATGCCGCCGCCCTCACCTTTGCGCAGTCCTTCTACGGTGCCATGCTGGCCGGCAAGACCTTTGGCCAGGCCGTGCTGGAGGCGCGCCGCGCCGCCTGGGAGCGCCACCCCGGCGCCAACACCTGGGGCGCTTACCAATGCTATGGCGACCCGGGCTACCGCCTGGTGCGCGAGGATGGCGAGGCCGAGCGCGCCGCCAAACCGCCCTTCTGCTCGGCCGCCGAGCTGGTGGTGGAGTTGCGCAACCGTGCCGAGGACACGCGCATGCAGTCCAAGGAGAAGGACTGCGACGAACCCGCGCTGCAGGCCCAGTTGCGTGCCCGCATCGACGCCCTGCTCAAGCGCATCCCCGCGCAGGACCGCGCCGACTGCCGCACCGGCGACTGGCTGGCGCGCGCCGACGTCTGCGCGGCGCTGGGCTTTGCCTATGGCGAGGGCAATATGTTCGAGGATGCGCTCGTCTGGCTGGACAAGGCGCTCGCCTCCGACCAGGGCGAATGCCCGGTGCGCGCGGCCGAACAGGCGGCCAACTACCGCGTGCGCCTGGCCGCACTCGAATGGGTGGCGCTGCGCCAGCGCGCGGGCGCCGGGGCTGGGCCCGGCCTGCAGCTGCAGCGCCGCGCCATCGCCGAGCGCATCGAGCAGGCGCTGCGCGAGCTCGACGTCATCAATGCGCGCGCCAGCAGCGGCGAGCGCCTCAAGCTGATGGGCAGCGCCTGCAAGCGCCTGGCCTGGGTGCAGATCGAGCATGGCCGCAGCGAGGCCCTGCTCAATATGGCCGCCTACTACCGCCAGGCCTTCGACGCCAAGCCCGACGCCTATGCCTTCTGCAACTGGGCCCTAGCCTGCCTGCTGCTGGAGGCCTACGACCCGGCCTATGCGCGCGGCGACTGGCATGCCGCGCTCGACACCCAGTGCGAGCAGCAGGCCAGCGCGGCCGCCGCCGAGCTGGAGGCCTCACCCAGCTTCTGGGGCGAATGCGCCCTGGGCGACCTGGCGGTGGTGCAGCTGCTGCTGGCGGCGCGCGACAGCGAGCGCTGCGCGGCGCTGGCACAGGCCGCCACGGCGCGCTACGAGGCCGCGCTGGCGCGCGGCGCCAGCCTGCGCGAGGCCGCCACGATCCAGGAGCATCTGGACTTCCTGATCGAGCTCACCGGCGAGCGGCGCGCGCCCTGGGACCTGGCCGTGCATGAAGCGCTGCAGACCATGCGGCGCGCCGTTTGACCGCAGGGAGGCTCACCCATCATGGCAGGACAAGATCTCAGCAAGGCCGCGCTGGCCAGCCTCAGCACCGCCACGGTGCGGCCCGAGGACCTGATCGCGCCCAACTTCCAGCTCTACGAGCTCACCGTCTCGGAGCTGGCGGCGCGGCGCGGCATCGACAACGCCCTCCACGACGACGCGGCCCTGTGCAGCGCCGTGCACCTGGCGCGCGCGGTGCTGCAGCCGATACGCGATCGCTTCGGGCGCTTCACGCCCAACAGCGTGTACCGCAGCCAGGCGCTGGAGCGCCTGCTGAAGGACCGTCCGGCCAGCTGGATCTCGACCAGCCAGCACACCGAGGGCCGCGCCTGCGATGTCGAGATCGCCGGCATGGCCACGCTGGAGCTGGCGCGCTGGGCGAGCGCGAACCTGCCCGACTACGACCAGATCATCTGCGAGTGCTACGACCCGCGCAGAGGGCCCAACTCGGGCTGGGTGCACATCTCGCTGCTGCCGCCCGGCATGGGCAAGAACCGGCGCCAGCTGCTCAGCTATGTGGTCGATGCGGCGAGCGACAAGCTGGTCTACGTGGAAGGCCTGCAAGCCGCCATGGGCTGAGGCCGCGGGCTGCCACAAATTTGCTGTGGACGGGATGTTTGGGCGTTAGGATGGTCTGGCGCGGTGTGCGCCATGAGCCGGGGAAAGCCCATGGTGCGCGCTATTGCCCACCACCCAAGAGGCAGCCATCATGTTCAGTTCATTCAAGATCAAGACGCTGATCGCGTCCACCCTCGGGCTATTGATGGTGCTGGTCAGCATCGTCGGCGGCCTCGGCCACTACGGCGCCAGCCATACCGAGGCGGTTTACAAGGACCTGCTGCTGCGCGATGCCCGCTCCGAGCGGGCGCTGGCGCAGATCAAGTGGCAGATGGAAACCAATCGCAGCCAGATCCTGCAGGCGCTCCAGCACAACCCGGGCTTTGAGTGGGCCAAGCTGCACGACCACCCGCTCGACTTGCACTTTGCGGCCATCAAGTCCGGCAGCGAGGAGCTGCGCAAAGCCTGGGACGACTACAGCGCCACCATGGCCGACGAGGCCGAACGCCGACTCGCGCGCGAATGGTTCGACAAGAGTGGCGGACTGGGTCTGGTGGCGGTGGACGAGGCGGCCGGCCTGGTGCGCAGCGGCGCATGGGACGGCGCCGAGGCGGTGCTGATCAAGACCATCAACCCGGGCTACCGCAGCGGCAACGCCGCGGCCGCCGAGCTCTCCAAGTTGCTGGGCGCGCGCGCTCGGGCCAACCAGGCTCAGGTCGCGCAGGATCTGAGCCGGCAGCGCCTGCTGATGTGGGCCGCCTCGCTCGCCGCGTTGGCGCTGGCGGCCGCTTGTGGCCTGCTGCTGGTGCGCGGCATCACCGCGCCACTGGACCAGGCCATCGCGGTAGCCAACCGGGTGGCAGGTGGCGACCTCAGCGTGCGCATCGAGGTGCGCGGCAACAACGAGCTGAGCACGCTCCTGCATGCGCTGCAGGCGATGACGGACAGCCTGGGCCGCATCGTGCTGAGCGTGCGCTCGGGCAGCGACAGCATTGCCACCGCCGCCGGCCAGATCGCCACCGGCAACCAGGACCTCAGCCAGCGCACCGAGCTGCAGGCCTCGAACCTGCAGCAGACCGCCTCGGCGCTTGAGCAGATCAATGGCACGGTGCGCAGCAGCGCGGATACCGCGCGCGAGGCCACCCGGCTGGCCAACGCGGCCAGCCAGGTCGCACAGCAGGGCGGCGAGGTGGTTGGGCGCGTGGTCGCAACGATGGACGAGATCAACAGCGCCAGCCGCAAGATCGCCGACATCATCGGCGTGATCGACGGCATCGCTTTCCAGACCAATATCCTGGCGCTGAATGCCGCGGTGGAGGCAGCACGCGCCGGCGAGCAGGGGCGCGGCTTCGCGGTGGTGGCAGGCGAGGTGCGTTTGCTGGCGCAGCGCAGCGCCCAGGCCGCACGCGAGATCAAAAGCCTGATCAATGACAGCGTCGAGAAAGTGCAGGCCGGCAGCCAACTAGTCGGTGATGCCGGCGCCACCATGGTCGGCATCGTCGATCAGGTCCGCAAGGTCAACGAACTCATCAGCGGCATCAGCACCGCCACGCAGGAACAGACCAGTGGCATGAGCCTGGTGGGCGACGCCGTGACCCGGCTCGATCAGGCCACGCAGCAGAACGCCGCGCTGGTCGAACAGAGTGCGGCGGCCTCGCAAAGCCTGCGCGAACAGGCGGCGCAGTTGGTCAACGCGGTGAGCGCGTTCAGATTGGGATAGGCATCGTTGATGCCGCGCAAACCCATGTGTCGCCGGCTTTGACTTGGCCGCGAACAGCGCCAAATATTTGCTTGCGGCCGTCCGGCGCCGTCTGGCGCTGCACGGGCGATCCTGCCGCAACCCGCGGCTTATGGAGGACCATCATGAGCTCCCTGATCACTCGCAGCCATCTGTTCGACGACCTGCTGCGCGATTTCAACACCGGCTTCTACGTCCGGCCCCTGCACGGCGACCCGCTGCCCTCGCCCGACAAGATCAAGATCGACGTGAAGGAATCGGCCGAGCTCTTCACCGTGCATGCCGAACTGCCCGGCGTGAGCAAGAACGACATCAAGGTTGCCGTGGATGGCAATGTGGTGACCGTCAGCGCCGAGGTGAAGCAGTTCGACGCGCGCGGCCGCGACGAGAAGTCGCTGCGCGAAGAGCGCTATTTCGGCACCGTGTCACGCAGCTTCCAGCTCGGCACCGAGGTCGATGAAGGCCATGCCAGCGCCAAGTACGAGAACGGCATCCTGACGCTCACCCTGCCGAAGAAGCAGGGCACGGGCAGCCGCCAGCTGAAGATCGACTGAGCGCGCTCAGCCCAGCGCTGCGGCCAGTTGCTCGGCCACGTCGTTGTCGAAGCTCATCAGCAGCTCGGGATCCTGAGCGCTGGCGGCGGCGTGCAGCACCTCGGCAATGCAGCGCTGCTGCGCGGCGCTGGCCGGCTGTTTGAGCCTGGCCTCCAGTCGCGCCACGGTGGCCTCGCGCAGGCGCGCCGAGCCGAGCACATGCCAGGCGTAATCGATCTCGTAGCGTTCCACCGCCTGCTGCAGGCTCTCGCCGTCCAGCCGCGCCTCGGCGGCGAAATGATTCAGGCTGCGCGTGCTCAGCGCAGCGATCACGGTGGCGAGCAGGGTGGCGTGGTCTTGCGGGGCGATGGCTTCGGCTGGCGTGGGTGGGTTCATGTCGATGGATCTTGAGCCCACGAAAAAGGAATCAGAGCAAGCCGGTCCATGGGCGGACCGGCCGGGCAAGAGGCGGATTGTGCCTGTTCGGCCCGCGCCGGCCTTGCAGCCATGTATCGCTAGCCCGCCAAGCCCCAGACCTGCAGCACCGACTCCCGCACCGCCGTGAGCGCCGGCAGCTCGGCTGCCGCCTGCGGGCCGACCCAGCACAGCCAGGTTTGCCCGCGCCAGCCTGGCCAGACCCGGCCCTGCCCCTGGCGCTCGAGTTCCTCGGCCTGATCGCGCCGCATCAGCCCCGCGCCCAGGCCACTCGCCACCATGGCGCGCATCGCCGCTTCGGCATCGGCCATGGGGCCGACCGGCAACTCCCTGCCCACGCTGCGAAACAGCGTCTCCAGCTGCAGACGCAGGCCGCATTCGGTCGGCGTTGCCACCCAGGGCAGCTCGGTCAGGGCGCTGAGCGAGCCTGGCAGGCTGTCGGCCCGCCACTGCGGCGGCAGCATCGCGACGATGTCGACCGGCGTCAGGCGCAGCACCTCCAGGCCATCCAGCTGCGCCTGCTCGTTGAGCACATAAGCACAGTCCAGCTCGCCGCGCCGCACCGCCTGCATGGTGCGCAGCGACAGGCCCTGCTGCAGCTGCAGCGCCACCTGTGGATGCCGTTCGGCCAGCTGCACGAACACCTCGCCGAGGCGCAGCGAGACCGGATCGCTCACCGTGCCCATGCGCACCGCGCCGCGCGCCTGCCCGCGGATCTGCGCCGCGGCCGCCTGCAGGGCCTGCGAGGCGGCGATGGTGCGCTGCGCCTCGGCCAGCAGGCGCTGGCCCGCGACGGTGAGCGACATGCCGCGCGCCGTGCGGTCGAACAGCCGCACGCCCAGCTCGTCTTCCAGCGCCTTGAGCTGGGCGCTGACGGCCGGCGGGCTGGTGAACACCCGCTCGGCCGCACGCGTGAGATTGCCTTCCGCCGCCACGGCGATGAATGTCTTCAGCTGGTAGATCTCCATGCCGCCATTCTGCCCAGGCGGGTCGCGGGCGCATGTCGAAATTCCGAACGGCGCGTGCCGCCGAAGCAAATGGACCGCCAGGGCGACGACGGCAAGACTGCGTGCATCGACAACTCATCGCTTGCTGACCATGCTGCATCCCGCGCTCGCTCCGATCGTCGCCCTGCTCTGCGCCACCACGGCCTGGGGCAGCCTGTTTCTTGTCGGCAAGCCGCTGCTGAGCGTGCTGGACCCGCTGTGGTTCACCGTCGTTCGCTATCTGCTGGCCGGCCTCCTGCTGGGCGCGCTGGCCCAGCTCTTCGGCTCGACGCCCTGGCGCAAGCTGCGCGCCCGGCTCGGCCGCCTCACGCTGCTGGGCCTGGCCGGCTACGGCTTCTTCAGCGTGCTGGTGTTCTACGGCCTGGCGCGCTCGCTGCCCTCGCATGGCGCGGTCATCATGGCCAGCATGCCCTTCACCACCCTGCTGCTACGTTGGGCGTTGGACGGGCAGCGCCCCTCGACCGTGTCGCTGGTCGGCGCCGCCATGGCATTGGCCGGCGTGGCCACCGTGGCCAATGTCTTCAGCCCGGCGCAGGCGGCCGACGCGCCCATGCTGCTGGGCGATCTGCTCAGCCTGGCCGGCACCCTGGGCTGGGTGCTGTACACGCGCGGCGCCGCCGCCATGCCCGAGCTGAGCCCGCTTGAATACACGGCACTCACCGCCGTGGCCGCCTGGCCCTGGATGCTGCTGGCCGCGCTCGTGGCCACGCTGCTGGGCCTGGCGCCGGCCCCGGCCATCGGCGTGCTGGCAAGCCGGCTGCCAGCGCTGCTCTACATCGCCGTGCTGCCCACCGTGCTGGCGGCCATGGCCTTCAACTTCGGCGTCCGCCGCCTGGGCGCCGTGGCCGGCACGCTGTTCATCAATATGGTGCCGGTCTCGGTGCTGGGCGTACATGCCTTGATGGGGCAGGCACCGAGCGCGGCGGAACTGGGCGGGGCGGGACTGGTGGCGCTGGCCTTGGCGGTGAATGCCTGGGCGGGGAGGAAGCTGACGGCTGGTGTGGGCGGCCATGCGGCAAGGCGGCCGCAAACGGGCGCTGCGGACTGTGCCTGCTCGGCTTAGGCCGAGCAGTCATCCTCCGTGCCCTGCCGGACACTCCGGACCGTTGCTGCGCAACGTCCCATGGCAGCCACTGGCTGCCATAGAGCGAACGTGGTTCTCATCCGCGCCGCGAACCGCCAAACGAAAATGGCTCCCACGAGGGGAGCCATTTGCGTTTGGTGGCCTGGGGCGGAATCGAACCACCGACACGCGGATTTTCAATCCGCTGCTCTACCAACTGAGCTACCAGGCCTTGTCTTGTCACCGCTGCTTGGTGGCTTTTTCAAGCCGCTCAAATCAGCGAAGACCGAGAGTGTAGCACTAAATTCCGCTGTTGCGCTTGTTTCTTGTGAGATCGACACCCAGCTGCTTGAGCTTGCGGTACAGATGGGTGCGCTCGAGGCCGGTCTTCTCGGCCACGCGGGTCATCGAGCCGTTCTCCTTGGCGAGGTGGAATTCGAAGTAGCTCTTCTCGAAGGCATCGCGCGCCTCGCGCAGCGGCCGGTCCAACTCGAACACCTGCTCGGAGGCCAGGCCCTGGGGCGGCAGGGCCACCGCGGGCGCCACGCTCAGGCCGGTGGGCGCATGCGAGATGGGCAGGCCGCCCACCATGTCGTTGCGCTCGAAGCTGGCCATCGTCACCGTGGGCGCGGGGCGCGGGGCGGTCTTCACCAGGGCCTGCTCCACCGCACGCAGCAGCTTCTGCAGGGTAATGGGCTTTTCGAGGAAGGCGATGGCACCGAACTTGGTGGCTTCCACCGCGGTGTCGATGGTGCCGTGGCCGCTCATCATGATCACCGGCATCGAGAGCTGGCCCGAGCTGCCCCACTCCTTGAGCAGCGTGATGCCGTCGACATCGGGCATCCAGATGTCCAGCAGCACCAGGTCCGGGCGCATGCGCTCGCGCACGCTGCGGGCCTGGGCGGCGTTCTCCGCCAGTTCGATGGTGTGCCCCTCGTCGGAGAGGATTTCAGACAAGAGGGCTCGGATGCCCAGTTCGTCGTCGACTACAAGAATGGTTGCCATGTATGCCTACTGTTCACGCGGGCCGGCGCGTTTCTGGCGTCTCGGCCGGGCTCGGTGCAGTCGCGAGTTTTGAAAATGATAACGAAACTTGAGCGCCCACTACCGGCAGCGCCTCGTCGCCTTCCTTGTGCAGATTCACCAGGCGGATGCGGGCGCCATGTTCATCTGCGATTTTCTTCACCACCGCCAGCCCGAGGCCGGTGCCCTTGGACTTGGTCGTCACGTAAGGCTCGAAGGCCCTCTTGAGCACCTTCTCCGCAAAACCGGGCCCATTGTCCGTCACTTGCAGACGCAGGCCGCGCAGCTCTCCGGCATCGCTGAAAGCCTTCTGCGTGCGCACGGTCACGTGGCCGTCGGGCCGCTCGCTCACGGCGTCGAGCGCGTTCTGCACCAGGTTGTGGATGACCTGGCGCAGCTGGGTGGCGTCGCCGTTGATGAGGGGCGGCTCACTGCTAAGCTCGGCATGCAGGCGGCCGGCTTCCTGCGCCGGCGCATAAAGCATCAGCACCTCGCTCACCAGCGCGTTCAGGTCCAGGCCCTTGAGGCTGGCGGCGGGCAGGCGCGCGTAATCGCGGAACTCGTTCACCAGCTGCTTCATCGCCTGCACCTGGTTGACGATGGTGGCCACCGAGCGCACCAGCATGGCCTGGTCGGTACCCTCGAGCTTGGCCTCGAGCTTGTGCTGCAGGCGCTCGGCGGAGAGCTGGATGGGCGTGAGCGGGTTCTTGATCTCGTGCGCCAGGCGGCGCGCCACCTCGCTCCACGCCTGGGAGCGCTGGGCTGAGACCACCTCGGAGATATCGTCGAACACCATCAGGCGCGCATCATGCGGCAAGGATGCGCCTCGCACCAGCAGGGTTAGCACGTCCTGGCTCTGGTCCAGCTGCAGCTCGAACGCCTCCTGCCAATGGTCGCGCTCGCCCGCGCCCTCGGTGCCCAGCCGGGTGCCTGCATTCATGTCGTAGCGCTGCCAGACCGCCTTGGCAAAGGCCGCCAGCTCCGGCACCTCGTCCAGCTGCCGGCCGCGGTAGGCCGCCAGCGGCAGCTTGAGGATGCGGGTGGCGCCGGGGTTGACGGTGTCGATGCGCTGCTGGGCATCGAACACGATCACGCCGGCGGTGAGGTTGTCCAGAATCGTCTGCAGATTGGTGCGCGCGCTCTCCAGCTGGGCCACGCTCTGCTCCACCAGGCCGCGCGCATCGGCGAGCTGCTGGGTCATGTCGGCGAAGGAGCGCGTCAGGCCGCCCAGCTCGTCGCGCGAGCTCAGCACCGGCTTGCGCGTCAGGTCGCCCTGCGCCACCTGGCGCACGCCGTCGGCCAGCAGCAGCAGCGGGCGCGCCAGCTGGTTGCCCAGCGTCACCGCCAGCAGCAGCGCGGCAAACACCGCCAGCACCAGCACCAGGGTCAGGGTGCCCAGGTACATGCGGCGCAGGCCATCGCGCTCCAGGCCGCGCTGCAGGTACTCGGCATTCGCCGCCTGCACCGCCAGCGCATTCGCCACCATGCTGGCGGGCAGGGCCTGCACCACCATCAGGTAGCGGTCGCCGCCGCCCAGGCTGAGGTCGCTGGAGGGCAGCAGGGCCAGCGCGCGCAGGCGCGGCGGGTCTTCCTCCAGGCTGTCGATCTTGCTTACCAGGCCCCGGGCACGTGCCTGGCGCAGCAGCTCGGGCTGGGGCCGGTCGGGGGTGAGCGAATGGGTGTCGCCGCCCACACCCACCAGGATCTGGCCGTTGGGGCCCACCAGGGCCACGGTGCGCGCCGAGAGCTGCTCGCGCACGCGCTCCAGCGCCAGCGTCTGCGGCATGCTGTTGAGCTCGGCCAGGCGCTCGGCGGCGCTGCGCGTCTTCACGCCCAGGTCGTCCACCAGGCTGTCCAGCGTGCCCTGGCCCAGCTTGAGGCCGGCGTCCAGCGCGCTGGCCAGCTTCACATCGAACCAGCTCTCGATGCTGCGGTTCACGAACTGGTAGGAGACGGTGTAGATCAACAGCCCCGGCACCACCCCCACCAGCGCGAAGATGGCCGCCAGCTTGAGCAGCAGGCGGCTGCCGAACTTGCCGCGCTTCACGCGTATCACCAGGCGCACCGCGGCGATGCCGATCACCAGCACCAGCAGCGCCGCCACCACCACGTTGAGCCAGAACAGCCAGACATAGTGGCGCTCGAAGAAGCCGCGCGGCGCGGTGGCACCGATCGAGAGCAGGAAGGCCAGCACCCCGCAGGCGCCGGTCACCGCCACCAGGGAGACCACCCAAGCCCAACGCGCCGCTTTTGTCATGGCGCCAGCTTGGCGCTGAAGTCCGGGTTCAGGTTCAGCGTGCGCTCAACCTTCAGGTCCCAGCCCTGCGGCGCGCCCAGGCCGATCTGCATCGGCCGCGGCAGCTGGCTGGTGTCGAGCTTGTAGCTGAACTCCAGGTAGTAGCGGCCGTCGTCCTCCAGCTCCTTGGCCTCGGCGATGCGCCAGCCCGACACGCCGCGCAGCGAGGCCACCGCCTCGGCCAGGCTCTCGTAGCTCTGGTTCAGGCCGCCGGTGCTGACGCGGTACTGCCGGGTCAGCGGCTGCCAGGCCAGGCGCCAGCTGCGCGAGGCGCGCGCCACGCGGGCATCGCGCCAGTACCAGCGGTTGCGCAGCACCGCCGCCTCGGCGGAGAAATAGATCGGCACGCCCTTGGCCAGCGCCTCTTCCACCGGCTTGGGCAGCTCGAAACGGGTGCTGAAGTTGAGCGCCAGGCCATCATCCACGCGCTCGGTGCTGAGCTGGTTCAGCAGCACGCCGTCGGCGCGCGCCAGCCCCAGACCCAGGCCGAGCCACAGCAGCAGCCCGGCCAGCCACAGCAGCGCCCGGCCCGGGCGGGCGGCGCCGGCGGGCCTGGCGGTGGACGAGAAGGGCGTGCTGAGGATCAAGGCGCGGTTCAGGCTTGCTTGGTGATGAGGGCGTAGTAGAAGCCGTCCAAAGCCGCGGCTCCCTCCACATGCGCCTCATTGTCGGCCAGGGGCAGCAGGTGACCCGTGACGCCTTGCACCGCGATGGACTTGGCATCGGCATGGCGTTGCAAAAACGCGTCGGTCTGCGCCTGGCCCTCGGCCTTGAACACCGAGCAGGTGGCGTAGACCAGGCGGCCGCCCGGCTTCAGCGTGGGCCACAAGGCCTCCAGCAGCTCGGCCTGGATGGCCGCCAGCTGGGGAATGTCGCCCGGCCGGCGCAACCAGCGCACGTCCGGGTGGCGGCGCACGATGCCCGAGGCGCTGCAGGGCGCATCCAGCAGGATGGCGTCGAAGGGCCGGCCATCCCACCAGGCGGCGGTCTGGCGTGCATCGGCGGCCTTCAGCGTCGCGCGCTGCCCCAGGCGGTCGAGGTTCTGCTGCACGCGCTGCAGGCGCTTGGGGTCGGCATCCAGGGCCAGCAGCTCGATATCGGGCCGCAGTTCCAGCAGGTGCGCGGTCTTGCCGCCCGGCGCGGCGCAGGCATCCAGCACCCGGGCGCCCGGGGTCAGGTCTTGCGGCTGCCACTGCAACAGCAGCGGGGCGGCCAGCTGGGCGGCGGCGTCCTGCACCGACACCTCGCCCGCCTCGAAGCCCGGCAGGGCAGTGACGGGCACGGCCTTGGCCAGCCGCACCGCCTGCGGCGTCACGCCGTCCAGGGCCTGGGCGGCAATCCCGGCCTCGGCCAGGCGCTCCAGATAGGCGGCGGCCGTGCCGTGGCGGGCGTTCACGCGCAGGGTCATCGGCGGGTGCAGATTGTTGGCGGCCAGAATGGCGTGCCATTGCTCCGGCCAATCCTGGCGCAGTTGCGCGATCCACCAGGCCGGGTGGTTGTGGCTGGCCACCGCATCGGCCTGCAACTGCGCCAGCAGGGCGCTACGCTCGCGCAGAAAGCGGCGCAGCACCGCATTGACGAAATTGGCGCTGCCCTGGGCGCGCTGGCGCACCGCGCTCACCGCCTGGTCCACCACGGTGTGCTCGGCATAGGGCGGCGCCTCCTCACGTTCAGGGGGCAGCAGCAGAGCCAGGGCGCAGATCAAGAGGTTGTCCACCTTGGGCGGCGGCGCCTTGGGCGCCAGCAGGGCGCGCAGGGCCTGGGCCGTGCCGAGCCGGCGCAGCACCAGAAAGCTCAGTGCCTGCGTGCCCGGGCGCAAGGCGGCGGGGCAGCGACCCAGCAGCTCGGTGAGCGATTGGCCGGCGCGCACGGCCTGCACGGCATCGGCCACCTGCAGGAGCAGGCGTTGCAGGGTGGCGGACTGAGGCGAAGAGGGGACTGCGGGCTTTGGCACGGCGGCAGTGTAGAGCCACCCCGGGGCCACGCCGGGGCCGGGCCCGACCTGCAAGGTTTTGCCAATCCGGCCACAATCCCGGCAACCGAGCTACCTGCCGAGAGACGAGAAGCCCATGCCCGCCAAGAATCCGCCCCAGCTGGCCGCCGCCGAACTGGCCGCCCTGCCCGCTTCCGAGCGCATCCGCTACCGCCTCATCAGCGCCAACTGCCGCCACCACGCCAACGACAACATCGCGGCCTTCATCGAAGCGGGCGAGCTGGACGAGCTGCAGGCCGAGGTGCAGGCCAAGCTGCAGGAGGTGCTGCGCGCCATGGTGATCGACACCGACAGCGACCACAACACCCAGGAAACCGCCAAGCGCGTGGCCAAGATGTTCGTGCGCGAGATCTACAAGGGCCGCTATGTCGAGGCGCCGCCGGTGACCGAGTTCCCCAACGTCACGCGCCTCAACGAGCTGATGATCGTCGGGCCCATCAAGGTGCGCAGCGCCTGCTCGCACCACCTCTGCCCGATCATGGGCCGGGTCTGGATCGGCCTGCTGCCCAACGAGCATTCCAACCTGATCGGTCTCTCCAAGTACGCGCGCCTGACCGACTGGATCATGAGCCGGCCGCAGATCCAGGAAGAGGCCGTCACCATGCTGGCCAACGAGCTGCAGGAACGCGTGCAGCCCGACGGCCTCGCCATCGTGATGGAAGCCGACCATTTCTGCATGCATTGGCGCGGCGTCAAGGACAGCGAGTCCATGATGACCAACAGTGTGATGCGCGGCGCCTTCCTGAAGGATCCCAACCTGCGTCGCGAGTTCCTCTCATTGCTCAGCAAGAAGTGACCCCACCATCATGCTAGTCCGCCTCCTCTATGCCAGCCGCGCCGTCCAGCCCCTGAGCGACGCCGATCTCGCCACCATCCTGAAGCAGTCGCGCGAGCACAATCCCGCCGAGGGCCTGACCGGCCTGCTGTGCTACAGCGAGGGCGTGTTCATGCAGGTGCTGGAGGGCGGCCGCGACGCGGTGAACGCGCGCTACAAGCACATCGTCGGCGACACGCGCCACAAGGACGTGATCCTGCTCAGCTACGAGGAAGTGCCCGAGCGCCAGTTCGCCGGCTGGACCATGGGCCAGGTGAATCTGCACCGCCTCAACCCCGCCCTGGTGCTGAAGTACTGCGACTCCACCCGGCTCGACCCCTACGCGATGAGCGGCCGCGCGGTGATGGCGCTGTTCCAGGAACTGGTGAGCTCGGGCGCCATCGTCTGCAGCTGAACGCGCATCAGAGCGAACGCGCTTCGGCGAAGCCGAAGAAGCTGCTCAGCACCCGTGTCGGGAACTGCTGCACCGCCTGGTTGTAGGCGCCCACCGCCTGGTTGAAGACCTGGCGCGCGAAGGCGCGGTGGCGCTCCACCATCTTGAGCTCGTCCGCCAGGGTGTAGACCTCGGGATGCTCGCGCAGCTCGCCATGGTGCTCGATCAGCGACATCAGGCGCGTCAGTGCGGCCGCATGCACGGCCGCGGCCACCGCCAGATTGGCCAGCGGGTCGGCCGCGAAGGGGCGCGCGCGCACCGTCTGGGCCGCCGCATGGGCCTCGGCCTGGGCCGTTTCCAGCGCATCGAAGGTGGCCTGCTCGTTGCTGAGCAGCGGGCGCAGCAGGCTCAGCAGCTTGGCGCACAGCGCGGCGCGCTGGTTCAGCGCCTCGTCCAGCTGGGCATAGGCCGCGACGATGGCATTGCGCAGCCGCATCACGCGGTTGTAGGCGCCCACGGCCCAGAAGAACAGCGCGGCCAGGCTGACCCAGCCGGCCCAGGACCAGGTGTTCATCGCACCCCGGCCCGGTATTCCTCATGGCCGCGCGCGCGCAGCTCGCAGGCCGGGCAGCTGCCGCAGCCATAACCCCAGGCATGGCGCTGGCTGCGCTCGCCCAGGTAGCAGGTGTGGGTGTGCTCGATGATCAGCTCGTTGAGCGCCGCGCCGCCGAGCTGCGCGGTGAGCGCCCAGGTCTCGGCCTTGGTGATGAACATCAGCGGCGTTTCCAGCGTCATGGGCGCGTCCAGGCCCAGGCTCAGCGCCACCTGCAAGGCCTTCAGCGTGTTGTCGCGGCAGTCGGGGTAGCCGGAGAAATCGGTCTCGCACATGCCCCCCACCAGCACCGAGGCGCCGCGGCGGTAGGCCAGCGTGGCAGCGAAGGTGAGGAACAGCAGGTTGCGGCCCGGCACAAAGGTGTTGGGCAGGCCGTTGGCCTGCATCTCGATGGCGCGCGCCTCGGTCAGCGCGGTGTCCGAGATCTGGCCCAGCAGGCCCAGGTCCAGCAGATGGTCCTCGCCCAGCTTGGCGGCCCAGGCCGGAAAGGCGGCGGCGAGCTCGCGCCGCACCACCTGCCGGCAGTCCAGCTCGACGCGATGCCGCTGGCCGTAATCGAAGCCGATGGTCTCCACCTCGGCATAGCGCTGCAGCGCCCAGGCCAGGCAGGCGGTGGAATCCTGGCCGCCGGAGAACAGCACCAGCGCCTTGCGCGTGGCCGCCGCGCTCATTGGCGCACCTCGCCCTGCCCCAGCACCAGCCACTTCATCGAGGTCAGGCCCTCCAGGCCCACCGGGCCGCGGGCATGGAACTTGTCGGTGGAGATGCCGATCTCGGCGCCCAGACCGTACTCGAAGCCATCGGCAAAGCGCGTGCTGGCGTTCACCATCACGCTGGCCGAATCGACCTCGCGCAGAAAACGCATCGCGTTCGGGTGGTTGGTGGTGAGGATGGCGTCGGTGTGGTGCGAGCCGTAGCGGTTGATATGGGCAATCGCCTCGTCCAGGCTGTCCACCACCTTGACGCTGATGATGGGGGCCAGGTATTCCTCGCTCCAATCGGCCTCGGTGGCCGGCTTGGCAGCTGGCAACAGGGCCAGAGTGCGCAGACAGCCGCGCATCTCCACGCCCTTGGCCGCGAAGATCGCCGCGATGCGCGGCAGGAAGGCGCCCGCCTGCTTGCTGTGCACCAGCAGCGATTCGGTGGCATTGCAGGGGCTGTATTTCTGCGTCTTGGCGTTGTCCACCACCTTCAGCGCCAGCTCCAGATCGACCTCGGCATCCACATAGCTGTGGCAGTTGCCGTCCAGGTGCTTGATCACGGGAACGCGCGCCTCGCGGCTGATGCGCTCGATCAGGCCCTTACCGCCGCGCGGGATGATCACGTCCACATACTCGGGCATGGCGATCAGCAGGCCTACCGCGGCGCGGTCGGTGGTGTTGACGAGCTGCACGCCGTCGGCGGGCAGGCCGGCCTCCTGCAGCGCCGCCGCCACCAGGGCCGCCAGCGCCAGGTTGGAATGCAGGGCCTCTGAACCACCGCGCAGGATGCAGGCATTGCCGCTCTTGATCGCCAGCGAGGCAGCCTCGATGGTGACATTGGGCCGGCTCTCGTAAATCATGCCGAACACGCCCAGGGGCACGCGCATCTGGCCCACGCTGATGCCGCTGGGGCGGCGCTTCACGCCGCTGATCTCGCCGATCGGATCGGGCATGGCGGCGATCTGCTCGCAGCCCTCGGCCACCGTGGCCAGCACCTTGGGCGCCAGCTTGAGGCGATCCAGCATCGGCGCATCCAGGCCGCTGGCGGCCTGGAGATCGCGTTCGTTGGCGGCCTGCAGGGCCGGGCCGGCCTCGCGCAGGCGGCGCGCCAGCGCCAGCAGGGCCTGGTTCTTGGCGGCAGTGGAGGCCGCGGCCATCAGGGTGGCGGCGGCGCGGGCGCGCTCGCCCAGCTGCCGCATATAGGGCGCGAGATCGTTGGGGAGGACTGCTGCGTTCATGGCGAGCATTCTCGCCCAAGCCCGGAAATCACGCGCCCATCACGCGCCCATCACGTGGTGAGCGGCCGCCACATCAGCCATTGGTGCAGGGGCTGGAGCGCGAAGCCGAGTTCGCGCAGTGCGTGCCCGCCCAGGTCCAGGCGCTGCAGCTGCGGCACGCGCAGGCGGCGCTGCGGGAACTCGGCCGCCAGGGTCTGCAGCAGGGCGCGCGCATCGGCCTGGGCCGGGCCGGTATCGACCAGGCTGGCGATCTGCACATGGGCCTCGTCCGGCAACGAGAACAGCAGCTGGGCCTGGCCATGCCGCCAGGCCTGCAGCGCCGACTGGCCCAGGATGGCGGGCGTCACCTGCAGCGGCAGGTCGGCCAGCGCCAGCGCGTCCAGCCAGGCCAGCGCCTCGGCCTGCGTGACTTGCTGCACCGCATGGGCCTGCGCCGGCACGCTGCCGGGCTCGGCCAGATAGCCATGCAGCTCGTGCAGCAGGGCAAAGCCGCGGCCCTCGTAGAGCCGGCGCGCGCGCTCGTTCTGCGCAAACACCTCCAGCTCCACCGCCGCCATGCCGGCCCTGCGGGCGCGCGCGATGAAATCGTCAAGCAGGGCCGGCGCCGCGCCGCTGCCGCGCGCCGCCGGCGTCGCGCCCATGGTGCCGAGGCGCCAGCGGCCGATGCCGGGGCGCGGCGCAGTGAAGGCAAAGGCCAGGATCTCGCCCTCGCTAACACCCTCTCGAACGGCCACGCGGCTGAGCCCCAGCTCAACCCCCTGGCGCGCCAGAAAGCCCGGCCATTGCGCCGGGCTGAGCTGGAAGGGCCCGATCAGGTAATCGGCAAAGGCCGCGCCGAAGGCGGCATGCAGGCGCCCGGCCGGCACGGCATCGGCGGGCCGCACATCGATGGGGGTCAGGTCTTGCGTCATAGCTTCAGGTAGGCGAGCAGCGCCAGCCAGAGCGGCGCGCTGAGAACGAAACAGAGCGTCGAGATCACGATGGCGGCGGTGGTCTCGCCCTCCATGCAGCGGTAGCGCTGCGCGAAGATCAGCGCGTTGGAACCGGCCGGCAGGGCCGCCATCATCACGATCACGCCCAGCGGCATGCCTGAGAGGCCCAGGCCCCAGTGCGCCAGCAGCAGCACCAGGGCCGGCAGCAGCAGCAGCTTGAGCGCCGCCAGCCCGAGCGCGCCGCGCCAGGCGCGCGGCCAGCCGTAATAGGCGAGCGACATGCCGATCAGGGTGAGGCACAGCGGCACCACCGCGGTGCCCAGCATCTGCAGCACCTCGTCCAGCACCGCCGGCAGGGTGAAGCCGGCGGCATTGAAGAGCAGGCCGGCCAGCACCGGCAGCACCACAGGATGGATGACGGTGTTGCGCACCGTGGTGGCGAGCGTGCGCAGCAGGCTCTCGGCCTGGTCGCGCGCACGTTCGCGCGCCAGGTCCAGCTCCACCAACAGGGTCAGCACCGTCAGCAGGGTCAGCGCGTGCAGGCTCACCACCGTGATGTGGATGGCCAGGCCGGCCTCGCCGAACACGCCGGCGGCCAGCGGCACGCCCACCTGCAAGGTGTTGCCGAAGCTGGCGGTGATGGCCTGAACACTGGGCACGGCCACCACCGCGCGGCCGGCGCCGCGCCAGCGCTGCACGCCGTACACGCCCAGCATCAACCCGATCACCGGCACGAAGAAGGCCGTCAGCGTGGCCCAGGGCAGCGCCGCGAACTCGACCCGCGCGGTGGTGCGGAACAGCAGCGCCGGCACGAAGATGTAGAAGGCCGCGCTGGACAGCACGCGCGCGGGGTCGCCCCCGCTGCCGCCCGCCTGGCTGTCACCCAGCCAGCGCATGCGCCCGACGAACCAACCAATGGCCACCGCGATGAAGATCGCCAGCAGCTTGTAGAACACCACCACCGTCATGCGGCCAGTATCACCGTCGGCGCGCGCCGGCGCCGTCGGTAATGTCCACATGCGTCAAGGCAGTGTGGCCGCGCGCGCCTCCTCGTCGCCCAGGTGCTTGTGCAGGATCTTGCTCAGCACGCCCTCGCGCTTGAGCTGCGCCAGGCTGGCGGCGAGATGCTGGCGCAGCGCCGGCGCCATGCGCTGGCGGCTCATCGCCAGGCAGGCCTCCTGCTTGGGCTGCTGGTTGAACCAGGGTTGGGTGAGCAGGGGCGGCGCCTGCTCGCCGCGCTGCTGCAGCAGGCCCGGCAGCACCGTCGGGATGATGGGCACCGCGTCGACGCGGCCGCTGTCCAGCAGGCGCATCAGGGTTGGCAGGTCGCCGGCGGTCTCGACCCGCCCGCTGTTGCGCAGGCCCTCGATCCAATCGTCCCAGCCCGCCCCATGCTTGTAGCCCAGTACCACGCCCAGGTGCAGCGCCGGCATGGCCTCGAACTCGGCCGGCGAGTTCAGCCCCTTCAGCTCGGCGCGCATCAGGATCACGTTGCGGGTCTGCATATAGGGGAGGAATTCCGCGTAGCGCTGGCGCTCCGGCGTGGCCAGGCCGGAGACGGTCATGTCCAACTGGCCGCTCGCCAGGCGCCGCCAGATCAGCACGCGCGAGAGATAGACCGGCCGGAAGCTGCAGCCGCTGCGCTCGCCCAGCGCCCGCACCAGATCGGTATCGATGCCCTCGCCGTTGCGCGCGTCGTAATGCGCGCCGAAGTCGTAGAAGCCGACGTCGATCGGCTTGGGGCACAGCGGATGCGCGCCGGCGCCGGCCATCGCCAGCGTCAACAGCAGCGGCCAGGCCCAGGTCCTCATGGCAGCGCCGCCATCGCCTGCACCGGCAGCTCGAGCACGAACTGGAAGCTGCTGCCGCGGCCGAGCTCGGTCTGCACCTCGATCTGGCCGCCCATCAGCCGCACCAGCTCCTGGCTGATCGACAGGCCCAGGCCGGTGCCGCCCTGGCGCCGCGTCGCCTCCGAGACCTGCTCGAAGGGCTGGAACAGGCGCGCGACCTGCTCGGCCGGGATGCCGATGCCGGTATCGCTGACCTCGAAGCGCACCCGCGCCATGCCGCCCTGGTAGGCCAGCAGGTCCAGACGCAGGCTGACATGGCCATGGTCGGTGAACTTGACCGCGTTCGAGAGCAGGTTCAGCAGCACCTGGCGCAGGCGCTGGCCGTCGGCGCGCACCCGCGTGGGCACGCCGGGGTGCAGCTCGAGGCGGAACTCCAGCCCCTTCTCATGGCTGCGCAGGCGCACCGCATCGCAGACCATCTCCACCAGCGCCAGCAGGTCCAGGGTGGCGGTCTGCAGGCTGACCTTGCCGGCCTCGATGCTGGCCATGTCGAGCAGATCGGTGATCAGGCTCAGCAGATGCTCGCCCGAATCGCGTATCAGCCTGATCTTGCCCTGCTGCCCCTCCTGCAGGCTGGCGTCCATCTGCAGCAGCTGGGCAAAGCCCAGGATGGCGTTGAGCGGGGTGCGGAACTCATGGCTCATGGTGGCCAGGAAGCGGCTCTTGCTCTGGTTGGCGCTCTCGGCGCGCTGCTTGGCCTGGCTCAGCTCCTGGGTGCGCTCGGCCACCAGCTCCTCCAGGTGATCGCGGTGGCGCGTCAGCTCCTGCTCGGCCAGGCGGCGCTGCGAGATGTCGCTGACCATGCCCTCGACGCGCTGGCGCCCCTGGGCGTCGGCGACGATGTGCACACTCAGCTCGATCCAGAGCTCGCGCCCGTCGCGCGTGGCCACCAGCATCGGCACCTGCTGCAGCAGGCGGTGGCGCAGCAGCGCGCGCGCGATGCGGCGGTATTCGTCCGGCTGCACATGCGCCAGGCGGCGCAGGCTGGCGCCCTGCAGCCTGGCCTGCTCGGGCCGCGCATAGCCCAGCATGGACGAGAGCGCGCGGTTCAGGCTCAGCAGCCGCCCATGCGAATCGGCCTGGAAGATGCCCTCGCTGGCGTTCTCGAACAGGCTGCGGTAGCGCTCCTCGCTGGCGCGCAGGCCCAGCGAGCTCTGCTGCAGCTGCAGGCTCATGGCGTTCAGCTGCGCGGTCAGCACGCCGATCTCGTCGGCCCGCTCCACCGGCAGCTGGGCGCCCAGCTCGCCCTCGGCGACGCGGCTGGCCAGGTCGCCCAGGCGCGACACCGGCCGCTTCACCAGCCGGTTCACCAGCACATAGCTGGCCCCCACCACCGCCAGCAGCACGGCGGCCAGCAGGCTGGCGACGAAGCGCCGCGTGCTGGCCACGCTCGCGCGCACCAGGGCACGCGTGTAGACCAGGTCCACATGGCCGACCACGCTGGAGGCACTGCCGGCACGCGCCTGGTAGATCACGTCGAAGCGATGCGCGAGCGGCTGCACCGCCGCCTCCTTGCGCGAGCGCGACAGCACCAGGCCCTCGACCCCCATGGCCGTCAGCGTGATGCCATGCACCTCGGGGTCGGCCATCACCGCATCCAGCAGGTTGGCGATGGCGGCGTTGTCGAGGTTCCACACCGGGCCGGCAAAGCCGCGCGCCAGCAACTGGGCCATGCGCGCCTCGCGCAGCTCCAGGGCCGCGTTGAGCTCGCGCTCCTCGCGGCCGGTCCAGTACCAACCAATCAACACCACCAGGGCCGTGGCGGCCAGGCCTATGCCGGCGATTAAGCGCGTCTGGATGCTGAGCACTCTGGGCGACAGGCGCAAGCTCCTCTCCTGTACGCTGCCGCACCGGCAGCTTTGGGCCGGAGTGTCGCCCAAAAAAACGCGCTCAGGGGCGGAATTGCGGCGCCGGCTCGGCCTCGCTCCAGCACCAGGGCAGCACGGCGGGGCGCCACAGCCCGCCCAGCACCGCCAGGCGCAGATCATGTCCCTCGAGTTGGGCGCGCACGCGCAGGTGCAGCAGGCCGCCGTCGCGGTAGTCCACCAGCAGCAGGCCCGCCTGCGGATGCACGGCCAGATTGCCCAGGGTGTTGAAGAACAGATTGCCCGGGTAGTCCTCCAGCTCCAGCCAGAGCTGGCCGCCCTGCGCGCGACGGCGCAGAAAGCCTGGCGGCCCGCCGCGGTGCGAGACATCCAGGCCCTCACTGCGGCCCGGGCTGTGCGCCCGCGCCGAGGCGCTCGCGATGAAGGCGGTGTCGCTGCGGGCGATCAGCGCCAGCGCCGCTGCGTCCAGGCCGGGGCCGAGCGTCTGGCTGGCCGGCGCCGGGCCGGGCGGGCGCGGCAGCGGCTGCCGCGCCTGGATGTACTTGGGGCAGTTGCCGAAGCTCTGCAGCACCTCGATGCGCAGCCGGCCCTCGGCATGCGCCAGCACGCGGCCATTCATGCGATTGCGCCGGCGCGTGTGCGGCTCCAGGCCCAGCACGCCCACCGGCGCGCCGGGGGCCAGCAGCGCCAGCACCGGATCGTCCGGCGCGGGCCCCAGCGCCACCGCCAGCTCGCGCTCATGCGGAGTGCTGACAAAGCCCGGCGCGCCCGCCACCATGCTGGCCCAGGGCTGGCCCTCGGCGTCCAGCGCCGCCAGCAGCAGCGTGGGCAGCTTGCCGAACAGCTCGCGGTGCTGCTCGGGCATGTGCTCGCGTACCAGCTTGGGGCCGATCTCCGCCATCCGCGCGCGCACGCCGGCCTCGGCCTGCAGGGCCTGCTCGCCGGCGTGGAAGGGGTCCTGCAGCCCGCCCGTCATGCCACCACCATCGGCACAAAGCCCGGCAAGGCCTCGACGCGCGCCAGCCAGGCGCGCAGGCGCGGATAGGGCGCGAGCTCGATGCCGCCCTCGGGCGCATGCGCCGTGTAGGTATAGAGCGCCACATCGGCCAGGCTGGGGGCGGCGCCCAGCAGCCAGTCGGCGCGCTGCAGCTCCTGCTCCATATGGCCGAACAGCCGCTCGGCCAGCTGGACCGCCTGGGCCGGCACCTCGCGGCCGCTCAGCCTGGCGAAGCGCGCCGTCGCCGGGCCCTCGTCCAGCCAGCTGGCGGCCAGGCTGAACCAGCGCTGCAGCCGCGCCCAGCCCAGCGCATCCTGGGGCAGCCAGGCCTGGCCGCCCGGGTAGCGCATCGCCAGATAGACCAGGATGGCGTTGCTGTCGCTCAAGACCTGACCCTCATCGTCCAGCACCGGCACCTGGCCGAGCGGGTTCAGCGCCAGAAAGCCGGGCTCGCGCTGGGCGCGCTTGAACAGGTCCACCTCCACGCGCTCGTAAGGCAGGCCCAGCAACGCAAGCATCAGGGCGACACGGTGGCAATGGCCGGAGATGGCGAACTGGTAGAGGCGGCGGGACATGGGCGCTCCTGTGCGGAAGGGAGAAAGAGAGATGCCCGCAGCGTAGGCAATCCGGCCGGCCGAGGGAACGGCGCTATAAAGCCATACAGAATTTCAGGGCCTGAAAGAATGGACCATCTCGATTCGCTGCGCTGTTTTGTCGCCGTGGCCGAACTCGGCAGCCTGGCCGCCGGGGCACGGCGCCTGGGGCTTTCGGCCCCCACGGCCACACGCGCGCTGGCGGCGCTGGAGGCGCGCCTGGGCAGCCTGCTGCTGCAACGCAGCACCCGCAGCCTGCGCCTCACCGAGGTGGGCGAGCGCTTTCTGCAGGACTGCCGGCGCATCCTGGCCGATCTGGACGAGGCCGAGGGCCAGGTGGCGGGGCTGCAGCGCGAGGCCAGCGGCGTGCTGGCGGTGACGGCCTCGGCGATGTTCGGCCGCCTGCATGTGGTGCCCATCCTGATGGAGTTTCTGCAGGCCCAGCCGCGGGTGCAGCTGCGCAGCCTGTTCGTCGACCGCATCGTGCATCTGCAGGACGAGGGCATGGACGTGGCGATACGCATCGCCCGGCTGCCCGACTCGGGCCTCACCGCGCTGCGCGTGGGCAGCCTGCGGCGCCTGGTGGTGGCCTCGCCGGACTATCTGGCGCGCCATGGCGAACCGCGCAGCCCGCAAGACCTGACCCTGCACCGGGCGGTGGGCTTTTCCTTCGACGGCCTGGTGCCCGAGCCCTGGGCCTTCGGGCCCGACGCGGCGCGGGTGCAGGTGCAGCCGCGCATGGACTGGGTGGCCAACACCAGCGAGATCGGCATTGCCGCGGCCCTGGCCGGCCATGGCCTGACGCGCGGCCTGGCCTACCAGGTGGCCGAGCATGTGCAGAGCGGCGCGCTGCGCATCGTGCTGGCCGAGTTCGAGCGCCCGCCGGTGCCGGTGCACATCGTCTACCCGGCAGGGCGGCGCGCCCCCGCCAAGGTGCGCGCCTTCATCGAATTTGCCGGCCAGCGCCTGCGCGCCGAGCCGATCCTGCAGGGCGGCGGCCTGGGCTAGGCTTTCTTGGCCGCGGCCTTCTTGGCCGGTGCCTTGCCCGGCACCTTGGCGGCACGCGGTTCGAACTCGAACATCACCTTGCCCTCCTTCTTGTCGAAGGCGAGGAAGGCCTTGAACTTGCGGCGCGTCTTGTTGGAGACGAAGTTCTCCAGCAGATCGGTCTTGCCGGTTTCCAGCAGCTTCCTCATCTGGCCCAGCTCCACCGGCTGCTGCAGGATGATCTTGCCGCTCTTGAAATCGCAGGCGGCCTTGGCGCCGACCGCGTTCTGGCAGATGTAGTTCGTGCCATGCTCGTAGACGCCGCCGCCGCACTTGGGGCAATGGCCCAGCGATTCCTGGGCGCTGAAGTCCACCGGCTCGCCCTCTTCCTCGGCCTTCTTGGCGTCCTCGCCGAAGTCGAACTCGAGCTTCCAGTTGGCCAGCTCCTCGTCGTAGACCAGGGCCAGCTCGGCGGTGAAGGGCCAGCCCGCCTTGGAGCGGAAGCCTTCCAGCGGCCCGATCTTCTTGTGCGCCAGGAACTGCTCCACCTCGGCCAGCTCGAAGCTGCGGCCACCGGGGATCTTGCCAATGGAGAAGCCGCAGCCCTCGGCGTCACCGGTCTTGCCGGTGCAGGTGAAGCGCCGGTAGTTCTCCTTCACCACGCCGCCGCACTTGGGGCAGGGCGTCTTCAGGGTCGCGTAGTCGCCCGGGATGGTGTCGCGGTCGTATTCCTTGGCCTTCTGCACCACGCGCTGGGTCATGGCGGCGATCTCGGCCATGAAGGCGTCGCGGTTCAGGCGGCCCTTCTCCATCTCGGCGAGCTGGAATTCCCAGTTGCCGGTGAGCTCGGGCTTGGTGAGGTCCTCCACGCCCAGGCCGCGCAGCAGCGTCATCAGCTGGAAGGCCTTGGCGGTGGGGATCAGCTCGCGGCCCTCGCGCAGCATGTATTTCTCGGTGATCAGGCCTTCGATGGTGGCGGCGCGCGTGGCTGGCGTGCCCAGGCCCTTCTCGGCCATGGCCTCGCGCAGCTCGTCGTCGTCCACCAGCTTGCCCGCGCCTTCCATCGCCGAGAGCAGCGTGGCTTCGGTGTAGCGCGCCGGCGGCTTGGTCTGCAGCGCCTTCACGTCGGTGCCCTCGGTGCGCACCAGTTCGCCGGCGGCCACCGGCACCAGGTTGGCGCCCGTGCCATCGGCGGCGTCGTCGACCTGGCTGTCCTTGCCATAGATGGCCAGCCAGCCCGGCTTCACCAGCACCTTGCCATTGGTCTGGAAGGCGTATTCCTTGCCAGCGTTCTTGACGGTGGAGATGCGCGTGGTGACCTGGAACTCGGCCGCCGGGAAGAACACCGCCAGGAAGCGCTTGACCACCATGTCGTAGAGCTTCGCCTCGGCCTCGGTGAGGCTCTTGGGCGCCTGCAGCGTCGGGATGATGGCGAAGTGATCCGAGACCTTGGCGTTGTCGAACACCTTCTTGGTCGGCTTGATATAGCCGTTCTTCAGCGCCGTGCCGGCATGCTGGGCCAGCGCCATCAGCGGGCCGGGCAGGTCCTCCGAGGCGATCATCTCGGCGGTCTGCTTGGCCACCGCCAGATAGTCCTCGGGCAGATAGCGCGAGTCGGTACGCGGGTAGGTCAGCACCTTGTGCTTCTCGTACAGGGCCTGGGCCAGGCCCAGCGTGGTCTTGGCCGAGAAGCCGAAGCGCGAGTTGGCCTCGCGCTGCAGCGTGGTCAGGTCATACAGGCCCGGGCTGGCCTGGGTGCTGGGCTTGCTTTCCTCGCTGACGCTGGCGGGCTGGCCCTTGGCCGCGGCGGCGATCGCGTCGGCCTCGGCACGGCTCCAGACGCGGTCGGCGCGCTGCTCGGCATCCTCGGGGTTCTTCTTCCACTTGGGGTCGAACCACTTGCCCTCGTACTGACCGGCCTGCGCGTCGAAGCTGCCACGCACCTCCCAGTAGTCGCGGTAGATGTGCTTGCGGATCTTTTCCTCGCGCTCCACCACGATCGAGAGCGTGGGCGTCTGCACCCGGCCCACGGTGGTGAGGAAGAAGCCGCCGTCGCGCGAGTTGAAGGCCGTCATGGCACGCGTGCCGTTGATGCCCACCAGCCAGTCGGCCTCGGAGCGGCAGCGCGCCGCGTCGGCCAGGGGCAGCATCTGGGCATCGCTGCGCAGCTTCTCGAAGCCGTCGCGGATCGCCTGCGGCGTCATCGACTGCAGCCACAGCCGCGACACCGGCTTGCTGATGGCGGCCTTGGCGGTGCCCGCGTACTGCACGATCAGGCGGAAGATCAGCTCACCCTCGCGGCCCGCGTCACAGGCGTTGATGAGGCTGGTCACGTCCTTGCGACGGATCAGCTTCACCAGCGCGTTGAGGCGGCCCTTGCTCTTGTCGATCGGGTTCAGATCGAAATGCGGGGGGATCACCGGCAGATTGTTGAAGCTCCACTTGCCGCGCTTGACGTCGAACTCCTCCGGCGCCTTGATCTCGACCAGGTGGCCGACGGCCGAACTGACCACGTAGTCGTCGTTCTCGAAATACTCGTCGTGCTTCTCGAACTTGCCCGAAGCGGGCGTGAGCGCTCGCACGATGTCCTGGGCCACGCTGGGCTTCTCGGCAATGATCAGTGACTTGCTCATGGTTCCTTCGTTGTTCTGTTCGCCAAACTGCGGCCTGATACGGGGTGCTCGAAGCCATGCCTACAATGCGGCCTCGCGCGCACACGCACACGCGCGCACCCATGATTTCAATGTAACCAACTCGAGCCATGCCGCAAGCCAAGCCGAATGCCAAGCCCTTTGCCGCGCGCCATGCTGCCCACGTCATCAAGACGAGCGGCAGGCGCATCCAGGTGCGGCGTTCGGGCGTGCATGGCCGCGGCGTCTACGCGATGGCCCATATCGAGGCCGGCGAAACCCTGATCGAGTACACCGGCGAACGCATCAGCTGGGACGAGGCGATGGACCGCCACCCCCACGACCCGAGCGACCCGAACCATACCTTCTATTTCCAGCTCGACACCGGCGAGGTGATCGACGCGCTGTACGGCGGCAACAGCGCGCGCTGGATCAACCACAGCTGCGAGCCCAACTGCGAGGCCGATGAGATCAACGGCCGCGTCTTCATCAAGGCGCTGCGCGACCTCTTCCCCGGCGAGGAGCTGTTCTACGACTACGGCCTGGTGATCGACGAGCGCTACACCCCCAAGCTGAAAAAAGAATACGCCTGCCGTTGCGGCTCGGCCGACTGCCGTGGCACGATGCTGGCGCCCAAACGCTAGACCGACAGACAAGGACCGCACGCGTGCCCAACTCCGCGCTTACGCACCAGCACTGGGGGGTTGAAGCCCTCTGGCAAGACCTGGAACCGGTGCTGCCGGGCCTCTCCATCGAGGTGCTGGCACGGGTGGACTCCACCAACACCGCCCTGCTGGAGCGCGTGCGCAGCGATACGCGCCACCCCGGCGAGCGCGGCGGCGAGCATGGCACCTACGGCCGGCGCGCCCACGACATGAACCCCTGCCTGCTGGTGGCCGAGCACCAGACCCATGGCCGCGGCCGCATGGGCCGCAGCTGGCATGCCCAGCCCGGCGCCTCGCTGACCTTCTCGCTGGCGGTGCCGATGGACCTGGCCGACTGGTCGGGCCTCTCGCTGGCGGTGGGCTGCGCCATCGCCCAGGGCCTGGAGCCGCAGCCGGCCGCGCAGCCGCGCCTGCAGCTCAAGTGGCCCAACGACATCTGGCTGGACGGGCGCAAGCTCGGTGGCATCCTGATCGAGACCGTGCCGGCCGGCAGCCAGCGCATGGCCATCATCGGCATCGGCCTGAACGTCGCCCGGCAAGACCTGACCCCGCAGGCCCTGGAGGGCCAGTTCAGCACCGGCTTTGCCAGCCTGGACGAATTCGAACCCGGGCTGGATGCCCCGGCCGTGCTGGCGCGCGTGGCGCGCCCCCTGGTGCTGGCGCTGAAACGCTTTGCCGAGGCCGGTTTTGCGCCCTGGCAGGCCGAATACGCCAGCCGCGACCTACTGCGCGGCCACGAGGTGGTGGCCGGCAACCTGGAAGGCGTGGCCCAGGGCGTGAGCGCCCAGGGCGAGCTGCTGGTGCAGACGGCCGATGGCCTGCTGCCGGTGAGCGGCGGTGAAGTCAGCGTGCGGCTGGGTAGCTGATGCTACGCGCCCTGCTGGTCCTGCTGCTTGCCGCCAACGTGGCCTTCTTCGCCTGGACCCAGGGCTGGCTGGACGCCGTCACGGGCCTGCGCGCCCAGGGCGACCGCGAACCCGAACGCCTGCAGCAGCAGCAACACCCCGAGCGCCTCACCCTGGTCTCGCCGCAAACCGCCAAGGCCTTGCAGACGCGTGCCTGCCTGGAGCTGGGCCCGGTGGAGGGCGAGGAGGCCCTGCACGGCCTGCAGGCCCAGCTCGACAAGGCCGGCGTGGCCACCGGCGAGTGGCAGGACATCGCCAGCGAGGTGGCGGGCGTCTGGGCCGTGGCCACCATCAAATTCCCCAACAAGGAATTCCAGACGCGCAAGGAAGAGACCTACAAGCGCCTCAAGATCAGTTATGAATACCTTGACGGCCCGGCCGACGAGATGCCCAGCATGGTGCTCTCGCGCCACGCCAGCGAGAAGGCCGCCGCGGACCAGGTCGAGGCGCTCTCGCAGCGCGCCCTGAAGGGCCTGCGCGTGCTGCCCCTGCAGGCACCCAAGGCCCTGCACCTGCTGCGTTTTGCCCAGGCCGATGGCGGCCTGCAGGCACGGCTTGCCGCCATCAAGAACGGCGGCAGCCTGAACCTCAAGCCCTGCGCCGCCGAGGTGGCTGCGGCGGCGGCCAGTGCGGCCGCATCATCTGCCCAGGCGCCGGCGAGCGGCGCCTCGCGCTGATCAGCGGCGCGCCCGCCGCAGCAGCGGCACACAGGCCAGCAGGGCCAGCAGCCAGGCGCCCTGCATGGCGCCGCCACCGCCGCCGCCACTGCTGCTGCTCACCGGTGCCGCCGCCACGCTGATGCTGGTGCTGGCACTGTAGACAAAGCCCAGGTCATCGGTGAGCGTCAGCTTGACGCTGAAACTGCCGGCCGCGCTGGGCGTGACGCTGGCGCTGAGGCCGCTCTGGCTGGCAAAGCCGCTGACGATGCCGCCGCCGTCGACGATGCTCCACACCGAGCTCGCCACCGTACGCCCGGCGGCCAGGCCCAGGGCCGCGCCGCTGAGCGAGAGCGTCTGGCCGGCCACCGCGGCGGCGCCGGCAGTGATCTGCACCGAGGCGGTGTTGGCGGCCGCCACCGCCTGCACGGCCGCGGCCGCGTCCAGCATGCCGGCGCCGCAGGTGCTGGTGGTGCAGTAGCACTCCAGCTGTTCGGTGCTGTCGGGCGCGCGGCATTGCGTCACCGTGCTGGCGGCGCCGCTGGTCGGAAAGCGCCGGGTGGTGCTCTTGAGCACGTTCACCAGCTCGGCCACGCTGAGGCTGGGCCGCGTCGACAGCAGCAGGGCCGCCGTGCCCGACACCAGGGGCGCCGAGAAGCTCGTGCCCACATTGGCATTGCTGTTGGTGTAGCCGCTGGCGCCCGGCGCCTGCGCGCCCAGGTTGGTGGTGGTGATGAGGGAGTAGAGGCAGGCGCCGGTCTCGTTGACGCAATTGCCGCCCGGCGCGCTCAAGCCCACCTCGGGCCCCACGGCCGAGAAGCCCACCTTGCTGCCGATATGGCGCAGCGCCCCCACCGCCAGCACGCCCGGGCAGTTGGCCGGGATGCCCACCGCCTGGCCGGCATTGTTGCCGGCGGCGGCGACCACCAGCGCGCCCTTGGCGCCCACATCCGCGATGGTCTCGCGGTAGAGCTGGCCGGTCGCGTCGCTGGCGGCGCAGGAGCCGTCGCTGCCCAGGCTCATGTTCAGCACGCGCGCCACATTGGCGTTGAGCGGCAGGCCGGGCACGCTGATGCCGGCGGCCCAGCGCATGCCGGCCATGATGTCGGAGTCGTAGCCGCCGCAACGGCCCAGCACCCGCACCGGCAGGATCTTGCTGCCCCAGCTGACGCCGGCGATGCCCACGCCGTTGTCGGTGGCCGCGCCGATCAGGCCGGACACCCGCGTGCCATGCCAGGAGCTGCCGCCCACATCGCTGCTGCTGCAGATGTCCTTCAGCGGGCCGTCCACATCGGCCTGGGTGACGCCATCGCCGGGGTCGCTGGCATCGCTGTCGCGCACATTGCCATCATTGGCGACCAGGGTCTCGCTGATCAGGTCATAGCCCGGCAGCAGCTTGGCGGCCAGGTCGGGGTGTTCGTAGCGCACGCCGGTATCCAGCACCGCCACCACGGCGCTGCCGGTGCTGCTGTCCCAGGCCTTCACCGCATTGATGCTGGAGATCACCGTGCTGTCCGGGGCGCGCAGATACCACTGGCCCGCCGCGAGGGCGCTGTTGCCCTCGGCAAACAGCGGATCGTTGGGCAGCGCGGTGGCGCGGCGGCGCTGGTCCACCGCCACCAGCTCCACCTCGGCATCGGCCGCCAGGCGCTTGGCCAGCGTGGCCGCATCGATACCGGCCGCCGTATAGACATGGGTGCGCGCGTCCAGGCTGCGGCCCGCATGGGTCAGCGCGAGGCCCATGCGCAGGCCCAGCGCCGTACCGCGCGTCTGCGCCACCTGGATGGCCTGGCTAGGCAGCGCATCGGCGGCCAGGATCTTGGCGCGCACGCTCTGGGCCGCGGCCTTGAAGCGCACGATCACGCGCGCCTGGCTGCTCGCACTCACACTGCTGGCGGCCGCGCTCGCCGGCAGCGGCGAAACGGCGGCGAGGCTCAGGCCGGCCAGCAAGGCGCTGGCGGCAAGGGTTCGACGAAAGGTCTTCACGGCAGGATCTCCAGACGCATGGCTATCCGGCCCAGTGTAGGCGTCGGGCCCATTTCCGCAGCCGTAAAGAAACGCAAAAAAACAAGCCAGTCGCGGACACAAAAAAGGCCCCGCAAGCGGGGCCTTCGTCATCGCGATGGCAGCGCGATTACTTCGCGATCACGCGCACCATCTCGAGCACCTTGTTCGAGTAGCCCCACTCGTTGTCGTACCAGGACACCAGCTTGACGAAGGTGCCGTCCAGCGCGATGCCGGCGTCGGCGTCGAAGATGGAGGTGCGGGCATCACCACGGAAGTCGGTGGCCACCACCTTGTCTTCGGTGTAGCCCAGCACGCCCTTCATGGCGCCCTGGCTCTGTGCCTTCATTTCGGCGCAGATCTCGGCATAGGTGGCGGGGCTGTTCAGTTCCACCGTCAGGTCCACCACCGACACGTCGGAGGTAGGCACGCGGAAGCTCATGCCGGTGAGCTTCTTGTTGAGCTCGGGGATCACCACGCCCACGGCCTTGGCGGCGCCGGTGCTCGAGGGGATGATGTTTTCCAGGATGCCGCGGCCGCCGCGCCAGTCCTTGTTGCTGGGGCCGTCCACGGTCTTCTGGGTGGCGGTGGCGGCGTGCACGGTGGTCATCAGGCCGCGCTTGATGCCCCACTTGTCGTTCAGCACCTTGGCCACGGGGGCCAGGCAGTTGGTGGTGCACGAGGCGTTGGAGATGATGGCCTGGCCGGCGTAGCTCTTGTCGTTCACGCCGAACACGAACATCGGGGTGTCGTCCTTGGAGGGAGCCGACATCACCACCTTCTTGGCGCCCGCGGCGAGGTGCTTCTCGGCACCGGCCTTGTCCAGGAACAGGCCGGTGGCCTCGACCACGATGTCGGCGCCGACCTCGTTCCACTTCAGGTTGGCGGGATCACGCTCCTGCGTCAGGCGGATCTGCTTGCCGTTCACCACCAGGGTGTTGCCCTCGACCGAGACCTCACCCTCGAACTTGCCGTGCACGCTGTCGTACTTGAGCATGTAGGCCAGGTAGTCGGGTTCCAGCAGGTCGTTGATGCCGACCACTTCGATTTCCTTGAAGTTGGCGATGGCAGCGCGGAACACCATGCGGCCGATGCGGCCGAAGCCGTTGATACCGATCTTGATCGTCACGTGAGTCTCCTTGAGAGAAAAGAAAACAAAAACCGTCGAACCTATGCAAAAGGGGTGCCGCTGGCACCCCCGTCATATCACTTGCTCTTCTTGACCTTCAGCTTGGCCACGCCCAGCGCCACCTTGACGGTGTCCACCACGTTTTCCGCCGTGAAACCGAAGTGCTTGAACAGCACCGGGGCCGGCGCCGATTCGCCATAGGTGTCGATGCCCACCACGGCGGCACAGCCGTACTTCCACCAGCCGTCGGTGACGCCCATTTCCACCGCGATGCGCGGCAGACCGGCGGGCAGCACGGCCTTCTTGTAGGCGGCGTCCTGGCGATCGAACACATTCGTCGAGGGCATCGAGACCACGCGCACGCCGATGCCGTCCAGCGCCAGCAGCTCCTGCGCACGCAGGGCCAGCTGCACCTCGGAGCCGGTGGCGATGATGACGGCGCGGGCCTTGCCCTTCATGCCCACTTCCTTGGGCTCGGCCAGCACATAGCCGCCCTTGGCGATGTCGTCCACCGCGGTCTTGGGCGCATAGGGCAGGTTCTGACGCGACAGCGCCAGCACGCTGGGGCGCTGCGCATTGCCGATCGCCATGGTCCAGGCCACCACGGTCTCGGTGGTGTCGGCGGGGCGCCAGACGTCCAGGCCCGGGATCAGGCGCAGCGAAGCCACATGCTCGATCGACTGGTGGGTCGGGCCGTCTTCGCCCAGACCGATGGAGTCGTGCGTGAACACATGGATGACGCGCTGCTTCATCAGCGCGGCCATGCGGATGGCATTGCGGCTGTAGTCGCTGAAGGTCAGGAAGGTGCCGCCGTAGGGGATGTAGCCGCCATGCAGGGCCACGCCGTTCATGATGGCGGCCATGCCGAACTCGCGCACGCCGTAGTTGATGTGGCGGCCGCCATTCGAGGAACCATCGGCCTCCAGGCGGAAGGCCGGGGTGCTCTTGGTGTTGGTGAGGTTGGAGCCGGTCAGGTCGGCCGAGCCGCCCAGCAGCTCGGGCACGGCGGCGGTAAAGGCCTCCAGCGCCAGCTGGCTGGCCTTGCGGCTGGCCACGGTCTCGGCCTTGCCATGGGCGGCGATCACCGCGTCCACCGCGGTCTGCGCGAAGTTGGCGGGCAGCACGCCGGCCATGCGGCGCTGGAACTCGGCGGCCAGCGCGGGGTGGGCCGTGGCATAGGCATCGAAACGCTCGTCCCAGGCGGCCTCAAGCGTGGCGCCGGTGGCCTTGGCATCCCAGTCGGCATACACCTCCTGCGGAATCACGAAGGGCTCATGGGCCCAGCCCAGCGCCTCGCGGGTGAGCTTGATCTCCTCGCCACCCAGGGCCTCGCCGTGCGCCTTGGCGGTGCCGGCGCGGTTCGGGGAGCCCTTGCCGATGGTGGTCTTGGCGATGATCAGCGTCGGCATGTCCGTGCTCATCTTGGCCAGGCTGATGGCGGTGTCCACCGACTCCACATCGTGGCCGTCCACCGGGCCGATCACGTTCCAGCCATAGGCCTCGAAACGCTGGGCGGTGTTGTCGATGAACCAGGGCGCGACCTGGCCATCGATGGAGATGCCGTTGTCGTCGTAGATCGCGATCAGCTTGTTGAGCTTCCAGGCGCCGGCCAGGGCGCAGGCCTCGTGGCTGATGCCCTCCATCAGGCAGCCGTCGCCCAGGAAGGCGTAGGTGTGGTGGCCGACGATGTCGTGGCCTTCACGGTTGAATTCCTTGGCCAGCATCTTCTCGGCCAGGGCCAGGCCCACGGCATTGGTGATGCCCTGGCCCAGCGGGCCGGTGGTGGTCTCGACGCCGGGGGTGATGCCCACCTCGGGGTGGCCCGGGGTCTTGCTATGCAGCTGGCGGAAGGCCTTCAGCTCCTCGATCGGCAGCGCGTAGCCGGTCAGGTGCAGCAGCGCATAGATCAGCATCGAGCCATGGCCGTTGGAGAGCACGAAGCGGTCGCGGTCGGCCCATTGCGGATTGGCCGGGTTGTGGCGCAGGTGGCGGTTCCACAGCGCCACCGCGATCTCGGCCATGCCCATGGGGGCGCCCGGGTGGCCGGAATTGGCCTGCTGCACGGCGTCCATGGCCAATGCGCGAATGGCGTTGGCCATCAGGGTGGTGTTGCGGGCAGCGGTATCGGCCATGGTGTGTGCGGGATGGAGTTGCGGGGGAAAACCCGGCATTTTACGTGCGTCCGCGGCGGCGCCAATCTTGATCCAGAGCAATGCGTCACGGCCCGCTAGGCTTCAACCTCTGGCATAGAACGGAGACAAGACCATGCAAGCCCTGACCCTCACCGTGATCCGCGACGAGCACCGCGCCCTCGCCGCGATGCTGCGCTCCATCCCGCTGCTGCTGGCCGAGCACCGCCGCCGCAACAGCCTGCCGGACTTCCACGCCCTGCGCGCGATGCTGTTCTATGTGGACGAATTCCCCGAGCGCCTGCACCACCCCAAGGAGAGCGAGCTGCTGTTTCCCAAGCTGCGCGCGCGCGCCCCGGAAATCCGCGAGGTGCTGGACCAGCTGGACCAGGACCATGGCCGCGGCGAGCGCGCCATCCGCGAGCTCGAACATGCGCTGCTGGCCTTCGAGATGATGGGCGAGGCACGCCGCGACGCCTTCGAGGAGATGGCGCAGCGCTATGTGACGGCCTATCTCAGGCATATGGAAACCGAGGAGCGCGAGATCCTGCCGCTGGCGGTCAAGATGCTCAGCCCGGCCGACTGGGCCGACCTCGACGAGGCCTTTGCCGCCAACCAGGACCCGCTCACCGGCCATGCCGCGGCCGAGGAATACCAGGCCCTGTTCCAGAAGGTGCTGGCGGCCGTGCCGGCGCCGATCGGGCTGGGGCCGGCGCTCTAGCGAGCCGCATCTCACTACACTCCCGGCCCATGCGAGCCATCATCCTCGCGGCCGGGCGCGGCGAGCGCATGCGGCCGCTCACCGACCACCAACCCAAGCCACTCCTGCAGGTCGCCGGCAAGCCGCTGATCGTCTGGCATATCGAGGCCCTGGCGGCCGCCGGCGTGCGCGACATCGTCATCAACACCGCCTGGCTGGCCGAGCAGTTCCCGCAGCAGCTGGGCGACGGCAGCCGCTGGGGCCTGCGCCTGCATTACAGCAACGAGGCGCGCGACCATGGCGGTGCGCTCGAGACCGCCGGCGGTATTGCCAAGGCCCTGCCGCTGTTGTGCGCCGATGGCGACGAGAGCTTCTGGGTCGCCTCGGCCGACGTGCACCTGCCGGACTTCCGCGCCTCGGCGGCGCGCGCCGAGGCCTTTGCGCGCAGCGACATGCTGGCGCATCTGTGGATGGTGCCGAACCGGCCGCACAAGCCCGGCGGCGATTTCGGCATCGACGCCCAGGGCCTGGCCACCAGCGCGGCCAGCACGCCCGACGCCAGCGGGCCGCGCTACACCTGGTCCTGCGTGGGCCTGTTCAAGCGTGCCCTGTTCGAGGGCGTGCGCGTCGGCGAACATGCCGCGCTGCGCCCCTGCCTGGAGAGGGGCATCGCCGCGCGCCGCATCAGCGCCGAGCTCTACACCCAGGCCTGGGAGGACGTGGGCACGCCCGAGCGCCTCGCGTCACTGAATGCAGTGACGCGCTAGGGTGTAGCCCGGGGCCGGGCCGGGCGGGGCGAGGGCGAGAATCGGTGCGCACCGCGCACCCGCCATGACGCCCGCCGTACCCTCCGCCGACCTGCCCGCCAGCCTGGCCTGGTGGCTGGTGTTGGCGCTGCTGCTGGCGCTGGGCTGGCTGGCCCATGGCTGGCGGCGCGCCCGCGATGCCCAGCGCCAGTGCGAGGCGCTCGCACGCACCGCCCGGGCCGAGCGCGCCGAGCTGATCGAAGGCATCGAGACGCTCAGCGAGGCCTACTCGATGTTCGACGCCGACGACCGCCTGCTGATCTACAACCAGGCCTTTGCGCGCCTTTACCCGGCCAGCGCGCCGCATTGGCGGCCCGGCATGCGCTACGAAGACTTGCTGCGCGGCATCATCGCCGCCGGCGAGGTGACGCCGGCGATCGGCCAGGAGGAAGCCTGGCTGGCCGAGCGCATGCAGATGCACCGCGCGCCGGGCGAGCCCTGGCTGCAGGAGCTGCCCGGCAATCGCTGGGTGCGCATCTACGAACGCCAGACCGCCTCGGGCGGCACCATCGGCATCCGCGCCGACGTCACCGAGCTGGTGCGCACCCAGCAGGCCCTGCAGACCAGCCAGGCCCAGCTGCGGGCCATCATCAGCACCGCCGGCGTGGCCATCGTCACCACCGATGCCGAGGGGCGCATGCGCAGCGCCAACCCGGCGGCGCTGCGCCTGTTCGGCTACGAGCTCGACGAGATGCTGGGCCAGGACGTGGCGATGCTGATGGACGAACCCGAGCGCAGCACCCATGGCCATTACCTGCTGCGCTTCCGCCAGGGCCAGGGCGGCCAGTTGATGGGCCGCGCGCGCGAGTTCAACGCCCTGCACAAGAGCGGCCGGCCGCTCACGGTGCAGCTCTCGGTCTCCGAGGTGCGCAGCGAGGCCGAGCAGCTGTTCGTGGCGGTGATCAGCGATCTCACCGAACGCAAGCGCTTCGAGATCGAGCTGCAGCATGCCAACGAGCAGCTGCTGCGCCTGTCCACCACCGATGCCCTCACCGAGCTGGCGAACCGCCGCCTGCTGATGCAGCGCCTGGAGGACGAATGGCGGCGCGGCCTGCGCACCGGCGCGCCGCTGTCGCTGCTGCTGGTCGACGTGGACTACTTCAAGCTCTACAACGACCATTACGGCCACCAGGCCGGCGACGATGCGCTGGTGGCGGTGGCCTCGGTGCTGCGCAACAGCGCCAATCGCCCGGCCGATCTGGTGGCGCGTTATGGCGGCGAGGAGTTCGTGCTGCTGCTGGCGCAGACCGATACCGAGGGCGCGCGGGCGGTGGCCACGCGCTGCCGCGAGCTGCTGGCCGGCCTGGCCCTGGCGCATGAACTCTCGCCGCTAGGCGGTGGCCTGCTGACGCTCTCGATCGGCATGGTCAGCGGCGTGCCCTACCGCGGCAGCTCGGCCTCGCAATGGCTGGCCCAGGCCGACCTGGCGCTCTACCAGGCCAAGTCGCAGGGCCGCGACCGCGCCGTGGTGGCGCCAGTGTTCTCGGAAGCCTAGTTCGCCGGCCGCTCGCGCGAGCCCGCCATCTGCAGCGCGCCGGTGGCCAGCCATTCGGCCAGCGGGCGCTGGCGCCAGGCGCGCAGCTCCTCGTCCGACGCAGCGCTGGCGCTCACCACCCCCAGCCAGCCGTTGCGGCCGGCGCGCTTGACGGCATAGAGCGCCGCATCGGCCACGTCGATGACGCTGGACCAGTCGAGCGCGCGCGCATGCGCCGGCGCCAGCGGGAAGCAGGCAAAGCCCACCGAGCAGGTCTTGTGCAGCAGGCTGCCGTCGTCCAGCACAAAGGGGCGGTCCGCCACCATGGCGCGAGCGCGCTCGGCCAGCTCGGCGGCATGGTGGCGCGAGGTGGCGCGCGCCACGATCAGGAACTCCTCGCCGCCCCAGCGCACCAGGTAGTCGGCATCGCGGAACACCGACAACAGGCGGCCGCGCATCTGCTGCAGCACCGCGTCGCCGGCGGAATGGCCATGCTGGTCGTTGACCTGCTTGAAGTGATCCACGTCGACCAGGAAGAACAGCAGGTCGGCGTCGTCGTGCAGGGGCGCGCCATGCTGCTGATGGCCCTCGTGGCGGCGGATCGCCAGCGCCACGTCGGCCTCGATGTGCTGGGCCAGGAAGCGGCGGTTGCGCAGGCCGGTGAGCGGATCGGTGAGGCTGGATTCGCGCATCGCCTGCGAGAGGTTTTCCAGCGCCAGGGTGCGCTCGCGCACCTTGGCCTCCAGCGCCAGCTGCTGGCGCTGCAGATAGCCGGTGCGCCATTGCACCAGCGCATAGACCAGGCCGCCCAGCAGCAGCACCGCCAGGGCGCGCGCCCACCAGGTCTGCCACCAGGTGGGCCGCACATGCACCGGCAGGCTCAGCTCCTGCGCGCTCCAGTCGCCCACGCGGTTGCTGCCGCGCACCTTGAGCAGGTAGTCGCCGGGGCTCAGATTGCTGTAGCTGGCGACGCGGAAATCGGCGTCGGTGTCGACCCAGTCGGCGTCCAGCCCCTGCAGCTGGTAGCGGTAGCGGTTGCGTGCCGGGTTGCTGTAGTCCAGCGCCGCAAACTCCAGGCTGAAGCCGCGCTCGCCGGGCGCCAGGGTCAGGCCTTGCGCCACGGTGGCCAGGGGGCGGCGCTCGCCGTCCACGCGCAGCTCGGTGGGCACCACCGGCGGCGCATAGGCCCAGCGCTTGAAGCGCCCGGGCTCCACCACCAGCAGCCCCTTGTTGCCGCCATAGGCCAGCCGCCCGTCTGCCAGCTGGGCATAGGCGCGGAACCAGCCGGTGCCGATGTCGGCGCCATCCGCCGGGCTGAGCTCGTAATAGCGGCCATCGGCCGGATCGAAAACGGCGCGATGCGTCCAGATGCGGCCATCGGCATCGGCCAGCAGATTGGCGCCGAAGCCGCGCCCGCCAAAGCCATGGCGCTCGGCCACGCGCTCGAAGCTCGCCAGCCGGCCGTCCCAGGCCTGCAGCCGGTGCAGGCCCGCGGCGGTATCGATCCAGAGCCGCTGCTGCGCGTCCACCAGCAGGCCCAGCACCGATTTGCTGGCCAGGCCCGCCTCCGGTTTGGCGACGATGGGCTGCAGCTCGCGCGCCCCCGCCGCCACCCGGTAGAGGCCGCTCTCGCCGCCCACCCAGAGGCTGGCATCGGGCATCTCCACCAGCGCGTTGACATCGCCGCTGAGGGTCTGGCCGCCGGCCAGCTGCACGCGCTCGAGCCCGCGCGCACCCGGATCATGCCGGTACAGGCCGTCCTGCGTGCCGATCCAGATCGCGCCGTCGCGGCTGGCGCGCAGGCAGCGCGCCCGGCCCTTGCCGGCGCTGTACACGCTCAGCAGCTCGCGCCGCGGGCTGAATTCATAGACGGCGGTATCGGTGCCCACCCAGACCCCGCCATCCAGGGCCTGCGCCAGGCCGCCCACGCGCCCGCCCTGGAAGCGCCCGGCCACGCCATGCTGCGGCCGGATCGCGCCGATCACGCGCAGCTGCGCATCCATCACCGCCACGCCGCGCTCATTGGTGCCGACCCAGATCTCGCCCTCGCGGGTCTGCAACAGGCTGCGCACATCGGCCTCGCCGAACACGCTCGCGGCGTCGGCATCGGCGCGCCGCACCCAGAGCCCGGTGGCCGCCGGGTTGTGGCGCTGCAGGCCACCGCCATAACTGCCCACCCAGATCCAGCCGGCGGCGTCGCGCAGCAGCACGCGCACATCGTTGGCGGCCAGGCCCCAGGGGCGCGCGTCGTCGTGGCGCAGCTGCTTGAGCAGGGCGCCGTCCTGCACCGCGCGCAGCTCCAGGCCGGTGGCGCTGGCCACCCAGACCTCGGTGTCGTTGAGCGCCGCCAGCGCATAGACCGAGCTGGACTTGCTGCCGCCCTGGCCGGCGGGCGCACGCGCCAGCCAGCGGCCGGCGCCGCTGACGGGATCGACGATGGCCAGTTCGCCCTGCTGGGTGCCGACCCAGAGGCGGCCGTCGGGCGCCTCGGCCAGCATCGAGATGATCTTGCCCGCCAGCTGCTGCGGCTGCGCCGCATCGGAGAACACCGGCTCGAAGCGCTGCCCGCCCGGGCTCAGCCGCGCCAGCCCGTTCCACGTGCCGGCCCAGAGCTGGCCGCGCCGATCCAGATAGAGGCTCTGGATGCGGTCGTCGGGAATGCCGCCGCCGGCGCGGTTGAAATGCTGGAACACCGCCTTGGCGGGATCGACGCGGTCCAGCCCGCCGCCGATCGTGCCGACCCAGATGCTGCCATCGCGGTCCTGCGCCAGCGCCCGCACCGTGCCGGGAGCGAGCGACTTGGGATCGGCGGCATTGCTGCGGTAGAAGGTCCAGCGGTCGGCCGCGGGGTCATAGAGGCCCAGGCCATCGCTTTCGGTGCCCACCCACAGCCGGCCATCGCGCGCCGCCAGGATGGAGCGGACGAAGCTGGTGCCGAGCTGGCGGCGCTGCTCGTTGTGCATGGCCACCGACTTGACTTGATAGCCATCAAAGCGCACCAGGCCGACACTGGTGCCGACCCAGATGAAGCCGCTGCCGTCCTGGGCGATCGCCGACACCACGCCGTCGGCGATCGAGCCGGCATCGCCCACCGAATCGAAGCGCGGCTCCGCCAGCAGCGGCTGCTGCGCCGCCGCCGGGCCGCACAGCAGGCACAGAAACCACAGGATCAAGACGCGCCCGAGCATGCCGCGATATTAGCGGCCCGCGGCGCCATCCCCATGCCGCGCCAGCCACACCATGCGGCCGGGGTCAGTTCTTGCCTTACTTGGCCAGCGGCTTGGTGATGGCGTCGATGCGTTCCAGCACTTCCGGCGTCAGCTTGGGCGCCAGCGCCAGGGCGGCGAGGTTGTCCTGCAGCTGGCTGAGCTTGCTGGCGCCCAGGATCACGGTGGAGACATGCGGGTTGTGGTTGGCCCAGGCGATCGCCAGCTGTGCCACATTGCCGCCCAGCTCGGCGGCCAGCTTCTCGAGCTCGGCCACCGCGGCGTTCTTGGCGGCGTCCTGCAGCTGCTCGCGCATCCAGGCCATGTTCTCCAGCGAACCACGGCTGCCCTCCGGAATGCCGGCCTTGTACTTGCCGGTCAGCAGGCCCGAGGCCAGCGGGCTCCAGGTGGTGAGGCCCAGGCCCAGGTCCTCGTACAGGCGCGCGTACTCCTGCTCGACGCGCTGGCGGTGGAACAGGTGGTACTGCGGCTGCTCCATCACCGGCTTGTGCAGGTGGTGGCGCTCGGCGATCTCCCAGGCGGCGCGGATGTCGGCGGCCGACCATTCGCTGGTGCCCCAGTAGAGCGCCTTGCCCTGGGTGATCATGTCGCTCATCGCGCGCACCGTCTCCTCGATCGGCGTGTGCGGATCGGGGCGGTGGCAATAGACCAGGTCGATGAAGTCCAGGCCCAGGCGCTGCAAGGAGCCATCGATCGCCTGCATCAGGTACTTGCGGTTGAGCGTGTCCTTGGCATTGACGGTATTGGCCTCGCGGCTGATGCCCCAGAAGAACTTGGTCGAGACGATGTAGGACAGGCGCGGCCATTTCAGCGCCTTGAAGGCCTCGCCCATCACCACCTCGCTCTTGCCCATGGCATAGACCTCGGCGTTGTCGAAGAAGTTCACGCCGGCATCGAAGGCGGCCGCCAGCATCTCGGTGGCGGCCTTGGTGTCGACCTGGTTGTGATAAGTGACCCAGGAGCCCAGCGAGAGCTCGGAGACTTTGAGGCCGCTGCGGCCCAGGCGACGGTATTGCATATGGATGCTCCTGCTTGGAAGGCCGCTAGCGTAGCGGACTCCCGCCGCTATAGTGGGCGGCGCACGGCAAAGCCCGCCGGCGTACCCCGAATTCATACGCTATGCGCACCATGCCCACCGAAGCCAGCACGCCGACCCGCATGTCACTCGCCGTGGTGGGCGCCGGGCCGGCCGGTCTGAGCCTGGCCCTGCTGGCCGCCCAGCTGCTGCCCGAGGCGGCCATCAGCCTGTTCGACGCGCGGCCGCTGGAACGCGATGTCTCGGGCGACCCGCGCACCCTCGCGCTCTCGCTGGGCAGCGTGCAGCTGCTGCAGCGCCTGGGCACCTGGCAGGCGGGCCAGGCCGCGCAGGCGCAGGCGATCCTGCAGGTACAGGTGAGCCAGGCCCCGCCCACGCTCAGCCATCCCTGGCTGTTCGGTGCCGGCGGCCAGCCCGAGGTCAGCATCAGTGCGCGCGAGCAGGGCGTGGAGCAGCTCGGCGCGGTGCTCAGCTACGGCCAGCTGGTGGCGCCGCTGCAGGCTGCCTGGCTGCAAGCCTGCGCGCGCGCGCCGCAGCGCCTGTCCGCGCGCTTCGGCCAGGGCGTGTCGGCCATCAAGCCGGAGGGCTCGGGCGTGGAGATCGACGCCGGCGATGCCCATCTGGCCGAGCGCTTCGACCTTGCCGTGGTGGCCGAGGGCGGCGTGTTTGCCGAGCAGGCCCGCAAGGCGGTGGCGCGCGACTATGCGCAGAACGCCTGGGTCGGCACGGTGGAGCTGGACCCGGCCGCGCCGCCGGGCGTGGCCTACGAGCGCTTCACCCGCAACGGCCCGCTGGCCCTGCTGCCCCTGCCCGAGCGCGCCGGCCAGCGCCGCGCGGCCCTGGTCTGGTGCCTGCCGCAGGCCGAGGACGAGATCGGCACGCTCAGCGACGCGCAGCGCCTGGCGGTGCTCAACACCCTGCTGCCGCCGGGCCTGCCGCCGCTGCGCGGCATCGGCGCGCTGAAGTGCTTCCCGCTCGGCCTGAACGCCGAGCGCACCCTGGTGGAGGGCCGCGTGATCCGCATCGGCAATGCCGCCCAGACCCTGCACCCGGTGGCCGGCCAGGGGCTCAACCTGGGCCTGCGCGACGCCTATGCGCTGGTGCAGGCGCTGCGCACGGAGGGCGCGATCGACAGCGCGCTGCGCCGCGTGGAATGGCAGCGCGCGCCCGACCGCTGGAGCATGATCGCCGCCACCGATTTCCTGGCGCGCAGCTTTGCCTGGCGCTGGCCCGGCCTGCCGGGCGCACGCGGCCTGGCGCTGGCCGCGCTGCAGGCCGCCCCGCCGCTGAAGCGCGCGCTGGCGCGGCAGATGATGTTCGGAAGGCGCTGAGGCGCCGGCGTCGAGGCGGCCGTAACAAGGGTTAACCCTTGCCTCAGGTATAGTCATCGACTTCACCGCAAGACCGAGGTCGCTTGTCGACCGTCTTGCCGGCCACGAGCCCGAGCGACGTCGGGAGAGTCCGCGTGCCACCCGCGCGGCGCCGAAGGAGCAACCGCCCCGGAAACTCTCAGGCAAACGGACCGATGTCGCGGATGAACTCTGCAGAGTTGCCGGCTGCCTGACGTCCGCCGGTACGCCGAAGGAGCAAGTCTGGCCCCCGGGGGCCGCACGAATCTCTCAGGTGTCAGCAACAGAGGGGGCGACGACCACCGCGTCCGGTGGCGTCACTTGACCCACCGACGTCGACAAAAGAGATTTCATGAAACCTACCCCATCACGCCTCGGCGGCATCGCCCTGGCCTGCCTCGCCATGTCCGCGCACGCAGCGGAGCCCCTCGTGGTCAAGATCGGCCATGTCGCCGCACTCAGCGGCCCCGCCTCACACCTCGGGCGTGACAACGAAAGCGGTGTCCGCATGGCGATCGAGGAATTGAACGCCAAGGGTCTGCAGATCGGCGGCCGCCCGGCCCGCTTCGTGCTCCTGGCCGAGGACGACGCCGGCGACCCCAAGCAAGGCACTGCCGCGGCGCAGAAGCTCGTGGACAACAAAGTCAACGGCGTCGTCGGCCACCTGAATTCAGGCACCGCAATCCCTGCCGCGCGCATCTACGCCGACGCCGGCATCCCGCAGATTGCGCCGTCGGTGACGAACCCGCGCTACACCCGCCAGGGCTTCAAGACGACCTTCCGGATGGTCGCCGACGACGCCCAGCTCGGTGGCACGCTGGGCCGCTACGCTGCACAGACGCTGAAGGCGAAGACCGTTGCGGTCATCGACGACCGCACCGCCTATGGCCAGGGCGTTGCCAGCGAGTTCGAGAAGGCCGCGAAGGCCGCCGGCGCGACGATCGCCAAACGTGAGTTCACCAACGACAAGGCGACCGACTTCACGGGCATCCTCACCGGCATCAAGGCGGCCAAGCCCGACGTGATCTTCTACGGCGGCATGGACGCGGTGGCCGGCCCGATGCTGCGGCAGATGAAGCAGCTGGGCATCCAGTCGAAGTTCATGGGCGGCGACGGCATCTGCACCGCCGAGTTGCCCAAGCTGGCTTCGGGCCAGGTGCCCGACGGCCAAGTGGTCTGCGCGATCGCTGGTGGCGTTGACGCGGCACAGCGGCCGGCGCTCGACAAGTTCAAGGCCGACTTCAAGAAGAAGTTCGGCATCGAGGTCCAGATCTACTCGCCCTACACCTACGATGCCACGAAGGTGATGGCCGAGGCGATGGTCAAGGCGGGATCGGCCGAACCGGCCAAGTACCTGCCGGTGCTACAGAAGATCAGCTACCCCGGCGTCACCGGCAGCGTCGCTTTCGACGAGAAGGGCGATATCAAGAACGGTGCACTGACGCTCTACACCTTCAACCGCGGACAGCGCGAGGAGCTCGGCGTCGTGCGCTGAGCAGATGCGGGCGGCACGGTGGCCAGACCGTGCCGGGCGAGCGCCTGCCCCCCGGCTCAGGCGCCCCGCCCTGCACGGCCTTCAACGGCCTGTCATCAAGCGCCCCGACACTGGGGCCATGAACAATATTCAGGCCCAAACCCTCCGTCAACTCCTGCAGACCACGCGGCAAGCCTGGCTGGGCCAGCCGCAGCCGGCGCAGGCTCGTCTCAGTAGCGCAGCTCCAGCAGCTCCCGCAGCGCGGCATTGATGTTCTTGCGCAGCGCGCCCTCGTTGGCCAGGCGCAGGCGCTCGTTCTGGTCCAGCATGGCGTCGCCGAACTCGGCCACATGCACGCTGCGCAGCTCGCGCTGGTAGAGCTTGTTGCCGCTGGCCTTTTCCAGCAGTTCATAGGCCATCGTCAGCGCCACACGGGCGTCGCCCACCGCCAGCGCGGGTTGCTCCAGCGCCAGCAGCGCGGCGCGCAGCTCGTAGCGGCCGCCCTGGGGCTGCGGCGCCAGCATGCCGGCGGCCTTGAGCGATTCCTGCAGCGCCACGCGCAGCGCCTCGTCGCCGATCTTGGAACCCCAGAGGCGGCCGGTCGGCTGGCCGCCCAGCACCTGGCCCAGCTGCACCTGCTGCTTGAGCGCCTCGGGCACCCAGCCGCGCAGCTGCAGGCCGTCGGCCACGCTCAGGCGCATGCCCTCGGGGTCGGCGGGCGTGCCGCAGCCGGCGAGCGCAAGACCTGCCCCCAGCAGGGCCAAGAGTGATGTGCGGCGTTGCATGGCGTGCTCCTCGATCAAAGTCGGCGGTGTTGCAGGGCCGGCAGCTGGGCGCGCAGGGCGGCCATGCGCGGCGCGTCCAGCTCGGCGATGGCCAGGCCCTCGCCCTCAGGCAGGCAGGCGAGCACCTCGCCCCAGGGGTCGACGATCATGCTGTGGCCCCAGGTGCGGCGGCCGTTGGGATGCGTGCCGCCCTGGGCCGGCGCGATCACATAGGCGAGGTTCTCCACCGCGCGGGCGCGCAAGAGCAGCTCCCAATGCTTCTGGCCGGTGGTGTAGGTGAAGGCCGCGGGCACGGCCAGCAGGTCGCAGGGGCCACCCACGCCCATGGCACGGTAAAGCTCGGGAAAGCGCAGGTCGTAGCAGACCGAGAGCCCGAGCTTGAGCGGCCCGGCCTGCAGCGTCACCGGCGCGTCGCCAGGCTCGAGCACGCGGCCCTCGTCATAGCGCTCGCGGCCATTGTCGAAACAGAACAGGTGCAGCTTGTCGTAGCGCGCCGCGCGACGGCCGTCCGGGGCATAGACGCAGCAGGCATTGCGCACCTTGTCGGCCCGCGCGCTGCGTATCGGCAGGGTGCCGCCGATCACCCACAGGCCCAGCTCGTGCGCCGCCTGGCTCAGCATGGCCTGGATCGGGCCCTCGCCATCGGCCTCGGCGATGGCTAACTTGTCGGCGTCGGCCGTGCCCATCAGGCAGAAATACTCGGGCAGGGCCACCAGCTCGGCGCCCTGGGCGCGGGCGGCCTCCATCCAATGGCGCGCACGCGCCAGATTGGCCGCCACCTCGGGGCCCGAGACCATCTGTATCGCTGCCAGCTTCATGGTGCTGCTCCTGATGCCGCCTCCTCGGGCGGCTTGCGCTCGGACTTCTCGATGCGATCGACCTTGGGCGCATCCCACATGCCGGTGACATGGAATTCCTCCGTGCCGGCCGCTGCCATGGGCTTGCGCAGCAGCCATTGGGCCAGGAAGGTGCCCAGGCCGATCGCCGGATTAATGGCCGCATAAGCCAGCGAAGCGCCGCCCACGTTGAGCTCGGGCACCACCAGCACGCGCAGATCCTGAGTCTCGGCGGCCAGATCGGCCTGGCCCTCCATCAGCACCGCCGCCTGCAGGCCCACCATGCGCAGATTGCTGGTATGGGCCACGCCCTTCTCGATGCGCAGGTCGCCGGTGAAGCTGTCGAAGGCAAAGCCCTGCGAGAACACATCGCGGAAGTCAAGCAGCAGGCGGCGCGGCAGCGATTGCAGGCTCAGCACGCCCAGCAGCCGGCCCACGCCGGGCTCGGCCTGCAGGAACTGGCCGGCGTCCAGCGCCACATGCAGCTGGCCGCCCATGCTGGGGTAGTCGGGGCTCAGCGGCGAGCCCTGCCAGCCGAGCTGGCCGTTCAGGCGGCCCTTGCCGCCGCGCAGGATCTGCCCCTGGCCCAGCGCCTGCAGGAGCTTGCCGCCGTCGCTGACGTCCAGCTGCCAGTCCAGCAGGGTGCGGCGCTGACCGGAGACTGGGTTCGAGCCAGGCTCGGCCACCCATTGCCCGGTGGCGTTGAGCAGCGCGTCGGGGTGCTTGATCTGCAGCCGGGCGAGCTTCCATTCGCGCGTCGGCCCCACCAGCTGGGCATCGATCTCCAGGCGGCCCAGCTTCTTGCCGCGCAGCTCGAAATCCTCCACCACGATGTCCAGCGCCGGCACGCTGCTGGGCTGCTTCTCCAGCAGCTGCAGCACCGAATCGGCCTCACTCTTGGGCAGGGCCAGCCGGCCCAGGCGGGCGTAGACGCGGCCGGGCTGGCCGGCGCGCGCCTGGCGCAGCTCCAGATAGCCGCTCAGCTGTTCGGCGTCGATGGTGGCGCGCCAGCCGTTCTGCTCGGGCGCGCGGCTCAGGCCCGCCACCAGGCGCGAGACCTGGCGGCCCGCGGCCTTGAAGCTCTGGGCGCGCAGGGCCAGCTGGCTGGGCGCGTAGCCGCTGTCCATGTTCTCCAGGCTCACCGGGCCGAGCAGGCGCTGCGCGGTGGCGAGCCAGGCGTCGGCATCGAAGCTGGCCAGATTGGCCTGCAGCTGCACGCCGCTGGGCGGCAGCGGCGGCAGGTTGTCCAGCACGCTAAGCGCGCCGCGCAGCACCTGCGCGCTCTCGCCGCCGAGCTCGCGCTGGTAATGCGCTTGCAGCTGGTTGCCCAGCTCCAGGCGCAGCTCGTCGCGCGTGGCGCTTTCATTCCCATTCACCGGCAAGAGCCGCGATTGCAGGCGCAGGTTGAGCGTGCTGTCGGCCTCCTTGCGCAGCGGCGCCGGCAGGTCCAGCGCCAGGCCCTGCAGCGAGCTACCGAGGTTGAACTCGGCCTGCCCCTTGACGAAGCCCAGCTCCAGCTTGTAGCCGGTCGAGCCGCTCATGAACTGGGCCAGGCGGCTGGGCAGGCCCAGCTCGCTGGCGCGCCGCAGCGCCTCCGCGCTCAGCTGCCCCTGGGCACTGAAGCGCAGGCTGCCATCGGCCTGGCTGCCGCCCTCGAACAGGGCCTCGCCGCCCAGCACGCGTGCGCCGGCGGCCTGCAGCTGCACGCCCTTGCGGTCGAAATCGATGCGCGCGCGCGTGTTGGAAAACAGCGGCACGTCGGGCCGCAGGCGCAGCTCGTTGCCGGCCAGCAAGACCTGACCCTTGACGCTGGACTTGCTGGCATCCAGCAGCGGAATCTTCAGGCCCAGCTTGAGGCTGGCGTTGCCGCTGGCGCTGGCGGCGTCCAGGCCATGCGAGGTCCATTCCGAGAGCGGCGAGCTGCGCATGAAGCGCAAGAGCTCGGCCATGGGGCCGCGGCCCTGGCCGTCCATCTCCAGCTGGGCCTGGTGCGCCAGGTCCGGGATGCCGCCGTTCACGTTGAAGAGCTCGTAACCCAGCACCTTGGCGCGGCCCTTGCGGATCTGCATGCTGCCGCGCTCGAAGATCAGCTCGGCGTTGAGCTGCTCCATCACCGGCCAGGGCGAGTTGTAGGCGGGGCTGGTCTCGGTGGCGGCGTGGCTGGGCACATAGGCCAGCTCCACGTCCTTCACCTGGCTGCTGATGCGGAAGATGCCCGCGCCAGCATGGGGGCCGTCGAAGGGGAAATCGGCCAGGTCGCCGCGCACGCGCGCCTGCACCTGGTGCGCCTCGCCGCCGCGGATGGCATCGCGCACATAGCCGCGCGCGGTCTCGCCCACCACCAGCGGCAGGTAGCGCACCACGCGCCTGGCGGGGGCCTGGTCGATGCGGCCGCTGAGGTCCAGGCTGCCGGGCAGGCGCGCGCCGCGGCCGCTGCCGGGCTTGGCGCCGGTGCGCCAGGTGGCCTCGAATTCGGCCTTCACATCCTCGTTCTGCAGGCGCAGCTCGCTGACGCGCAGCTCCACCTGGGGCGGGCCGCCGTCCTTGCGCGCCTCGATGCGCCAGTCCAGCCCGGCGCTGAGCGTCTGCAGGGGGATGCGCGGCTCCTCGAACACGCCGGGAAAGTCCAGCATGCCGTCGCGTATCGCCAGCCGCGCCGTGCCGCCCTTCTCGGTGGCATCGAACTGCAGCTGCGCTCCGGCCAGGCCCGGGCGGGCCGCGCCGTGCGCGTCGGCCGGCACGCCGGCGGCCAGGCTCAGTTGGTCCAGCGCACCCTTGATGCGGTAGCTCTGCGGCGCCTCGGGCGCCCCCTCCCAGCGCGCGCTGAAGGCGCTGACGCGGCCGCTGGGCGCCATCTCCTGCGCCAGCTGGTGCGCGGCCGCCGGCACCGGCAGGCGCGCCATGATGCGCGCGGCCAGGCCCAGGTCCATCTGCTGGGCCGTCAGCTCACCGCCCAGCAGCTCGCCCAGCTCGGCGCCCAGCACCTGGGAGGCCTGGCGCGTGCGCAGCGAGAGCGACCAGTCCGAGCGCGGCCACACCAGGCCCTCGCCATCCTCGAAGCCAAGTTGGCGCGCGGTAAAGCTGAGGCCTTGCGCATTGCGCTGCATCGAGAGCCGGCCGGCGATCTGCGCCAGCTCCAGCGCCTCGATGCGCTTGCCCAGCTTGAGCTTGACGGCGCGCAGCCCCAGATCGAGGGTGGCGGCCTGGCTCTGGCCCTGCTTGATCTCCAGCCAGGCGCGCAGCGCACCATCGCCCTCGCTGAGCTCGAAGGGCAGGTCCAGGTAGCGGCGCAGCTCGCGCACGTCGGCGCGCGGCAGGTCGGCGAACAGCGAGCCGCTCCAATGCTGCAGATCGCCGGGGCGCTTGAGCAGCGACTGGGTGAACTGGCCGCGCAGCGAGAGCCGCTCGCCCCAGGCGGGCGGGGGCGTGGCGTCGAGGCGCAGCTCGTGGCGGCGCAGGCCGTTGCGCAGCACCAGGTCCACGCGCGAGAGCTCCAGCGGCGGCGCCTGGCGCGCCTCGTCGATCCAGCGCACGCGGCCGTTCAGGATCACGAACTCATGCTGGACGAAGAACCAGTCGGCCAGATCGCCGCCGGCCTCGGCGCGCTCGGCCTCGTCCACGCTCAGGCCGGCCACGAAGATGCGGCCCTGGGCGTCGCGCCGCACCACCATCTCGGGGGCATCGATCAGCAGCTGCTCGAAGCGCAGCTCCAGCGCCAGCAGCGAGCGCGCCGAGAGCGCCGCCGCCACCCGCGGCAGGCGCAGGGCCTCGCGGCCATGCTGGTCGATGAGGCGCACATCGCGCATTTCCAGCGCCGGTATCCAGCCCCCCGAGCGCACCTCGATCTGGCCGATCTGCAGGTTCAACCCCAGCGATTTGGAGGCTTGTCGCGCCAGCGCAGGGCGCCATTCATCGATGTGCGGCAGAATCGCCCAGTGCAAAACCAGCCAGGCCAGCAGCATCAGGCTCCATGCCAGCAGCACCAGGGCCACGGCCCATCTGGCGCAGCGGCGGGCCCAGCGGGCGGGGCGGTTGGCGGCGGCGAAGACGGTGGCTAGCAAGGACATGTAGAAGGCACGCGCTCTCGGGCGCGGCACACAGGATGAGAAACGATGACACTCGCAAAGCCTTGGGGGGCGCCCCATCGCTCTCAGGATCGCAGCGAATCTAGCACAGGCCACCCTGCCCCATGAGCGTCGACGAGCATTCTTTACCCTCTGCAACCAAGGCGGCGCTGGCCGCGCACAGCCGCTTCGTGCAGCGCATCCGGCGCCGCTACGACCAGGAGCTGCCCCTGCTGGCCGCCGGCCTGCCCGACCGGGCCGCCATGCAGGCGCTGATCGCGCAGCTGCAGGCCGAGGGCCGCAACCTCGCCAGCGCGCTGCGCGTGACCCGCCATCTGGTGCTGGAGCGCCTGGCGGTGCACGACGTCGAGCTGGCCGCGCCGATGAAGGCCATCACCGAGGCGATGACCACGCTGGCCGAGGTGACGCTGTGCGCGGCGCTGACGCAGGCGCGCATCGAGCAGGACGCCATCCACGGCCAGCCGCGCAACAGCGCCGGCGAGGTGATCGAGTTCTGGGTCGTGGGCATGGGCAAGCTGGGCGGGCGCGAGCTCAATGTCAGCTCCGACATCGACCTGATCTATGTCTACGACGACGAGGGCGAGACCGATGGCGCCAAGCCGGTCTCGGCGCACGAATACTTCACCCAGGTGGCCAAGAAGCTCTATGCGCTGATCGGCGACGTCACCGAGGACGGCCAGGTGTTCCGCGTCGACCTGGCGCTGCGCCCCAACGGCAACTCGGGCCCGCCGGTGGTGAGCCTGTCGATGCTGGAGGAGTACTTCCTCGTGCAGGGGCGCGAATGGGAGCGCTTCGCCTGGCTGAAGAGCCGGGTGGTAGCGCCGCGCCAGCCCGAGGCGGGTGCGCCGCCCTCGCGTGCGGTGGCGCTGCGCTCGCTGGTCACGCCCTTCGTCTACCGCCGCTACCTGGACTACGGCGTGTTCGAGGGCCTGCGGCAGCTGCACCGCAAGATCCGCGACGAGGCGCAGAAGCGCGCCGCCGGCCGGCCCGAGCGCTCCAACGACGTGAAGCTCTCGCGCGGTGGCATCCGCGAAATCGAGTTCACCGTGCAGCTGCTGCAGGTGGTGCGCGGTGGCCAGTTCCCCGAGATCCGCACCCGCTCCACCGTCAAGGCGCTCTCCCGGCTGGCGGCGCGTGGGCTGATGAAGCCGGCCACCGCCGCCAAGCTGGCCGAGGCCTACGATTTCCTGCGCCGCGTCGAGCACCGCATCCAGTTCCTCGACGACCAGCAGACCCATTGCCTGCCGGGGGCCGACGATGACCTGAAGTGGATCGCGCGCTCCATGGGCATGGTCTGCAGCGCCGAAGCCTGCCAGCTGCTGGACCGCCTGTGCGAGGTACGCGAGCTGGTGGCCACCGAATTCGACGCCTTGCTGCACGACGGCCAGGCGCCCAAGCCCGGTGCCTGCAAGAACGGCCAATGCGGCGGCCCGGCCCTGCCGGTGGATGCCGACGAGTTCCTTGAGAAGCTGCCGCCCGAGCTGGCCGCCGCGGTGCGCCGCTGGGCCCAGCAGCCGCGCGTGCAGAACCTGCGCGAGGAATCGCGCCTGCGCCTGGCCAAGCTGGTGGGCCGTGCCGCCATCGGCGTGAAGGAGGGCGCATGCTCGCTGGACGCCGCGCTGCGCTTCGTCGACTGGGTCGAGCCGCTGCTGCGCCGCGAGAGCTATCTGGCCCTGCTGGTGGAGCGCCCCGCGGTGCAGACCCGGCTGTTGCGCCTGCTGGGCCTGGCGCGCTGGCCGATGCGCTATCTGATGCAGCATCCCGGCGTGATCGACGAACTGGCCGACAGCCGGCTGATGCACGAACGCTTCGACGGCGCCACCTTCATCGCCGACCTGCAGGCCCGCCACGATGCCTGGGCCCAGCATGGCGAGGCCGATGAGGAGGCCTTGCTGGACAGCGTGCGCCGCGCCCACCATGCCGAGGTGTTCCGCACCCTGGTGCGCGACGTCGAGGGCCATATCACGGTGGAGCAGGTGGCCGACGATCTCTCGGCCCTGGCCGACGCCACCCTGCAATGCGTGATCAGCTGGTCCTGGGCGCGCCTCAAGCAGGCGCACCGCCCGGCCCCGAGTTTTGCGGTGATCGCCTACGGCAAGCTGGGCGGCAAGGAGCTGGGCTATGGCGGCGACCTGGACGTGGTGTTCCTGTTCGATGATGCGGACGAGAACTCGCCCGAGATCTACGGCGCCTTCGTGCGCAAGCTGATCACCTGGCTGACCCTGCGCACCGCCGCCGGCGAGCTGTTCGACATCGACACCGCGCTGCGCCCCAACGGCAACTCGGGCCTGCTGGTGACCTCGCTGGCCAGTTTCGAGCACTACCAGACCGGCCGCGGCAGCAACACCGCCTGGACCTGGGAGCACCAGGCCATCACGCGCGCACGCTTCTGCGCCGGCGCACCCGAGCTGGCCGCGCGCTTCGAGGGCGTGCGCCGCGCCGTGCTGACGGCCGAACGCGACATCCAGGCGCTGCGCCAGGAGGTGCAGGCGATGCGCGAGAAGGTGCGCCAGGCCCGCCCGGTGCGCGCCGGCCTGTTCGATGTGAAGCACAGCCCGGGCGGCATGATGGACGCGGAGTTCGCGCTGCAGTTCCTGATCCTGGCGCATGCGCGCCAGCATGCCGAGCTGCTGGACAACGCCGGCAATATCGCCCTGCTGCAGCGCGCCGAGGCCGCCGGCCTGTTGCCCGCCGGCGTGGGCAAGGCCGCCGCCGATGCCTACCGCGAGCTGCGCCGCGTGCAGCACCGGGCGCGCCTGGACGAACAGTCCACCGCGCTGGACGAGGCGGCGCAGGCGGCGCAGGGCATTGCCATGCACCGCGACGCGGTGCTGGCGCTCTGGCGGGCCGTGTTCGGCTGATGTCCTGGGCGGCCCTCAGCGCCGGCCTGGCCACGCTGGCCGGCCTGGCCTGGTGGCTGCCGCGCGCGTGGCTGGACTGGCAGCCCGCCCTGTGGGCCCATGAGCCCTGGCGCGTCCTCAGCGCCGCCCTGGTGCACTGGAGCGCCCAGCATCTGCTCGCCAATCTGGCCGGCTGTGCGGTGCTGGCCCTGCTGGGCCGGGCCGGCCGGCTGCGCGCCACCCCCGCCTGGTTGGCCGCCTGGCCGCTCACCCAGCTGGGCCTGCTGCTGCAACCCGCGCTGCTGCACTACGGCGGGCTCTCGGGCCTGCTGCACGCGGGCGTGGCGGTGGCGGTGGTGGAGCTGCTGGCACGGCGCGGGCGGGATCGGCTGGTGGGGGCGGCCATCGCGGCCGGCCTGCTGGCCAAGCTGTGGCTGGAACAGCCGCTGGGTCCCGCGCTGCGCACCGTGCCCGGCTGGGACATCGCGATCGCGCCCTTTGCCCATCTCAGCGGCACGCTGGCCGGTGCGCTCAGCGCCCTGGCGTGGCTGGCCTGGCGGCGGCTGCGGGCATCATCGCGCCATGCTGAAGTCTGATCGCAAGCCCCATCTCGACGCCTTTGCCGTCGCCTCCGTGCTGTTCTGCTGCGCCCTCTGGGGCCTGGGCCAGGTGGCCATCAAGGCGGCGCTGAGCGAGATCACCCCGTTCTGGCAGGCGGGGCTGCGCTCGCTGATCGCCGGTGCGCTGGTGTGGCTCTGGGCGCGGGCGCGCGGCATCGCGCTGTTCGAGCGCGACGGCAGCCTGGGTGGCGGCCTGCTGGCCGGTGGCCTGTTCGCGGCCGAGTTCGCCGCCATCTTCTGGGGCATGCAGTACACCAGCGCCTCGCGCATGGTGGTGTTCATCTACCTCGCGCCCTTTGTGGTGGCGCTGGGCATGCCCTTCATCTCGCGGCACGAGAAGCTCACGCCGCGCCAGGGCCTGGGCCTGCTGCTGGCCTTCGGCGCGGTGGCGTTCGCCTTTGCCGAAGGCTTCAGCGCGGGCGGGCAGCCGCAGCAATGGCTGGGCGATGCGCTGGGCCTGCTGGCCGCGCTGCTATGGGGCGGCACCACGCTGGCGATACGCGGCAGCCGGCTCGCCAGCGCCAGCGCCGAGAAGACGCTGTTCTACCAGCTGGCGGTCTCGGGCCTGGCGCTGAGCCTGGTGGCCCTGGCCCTGCACGAGCCGCTGCCGCTGGCCTGGTCGGCCCGGCTGCTGGGCTGGTTCGGCTTCCAGGCGGTGATCGTCTCCTTTGCCAGCTACCTGCTGTGGTTCTGGCTGGTGCGCCATTACCCGGCCACGCGCCTGGCCAGCTTCACGCTCAGCACGCCGCTGTTCGGCCTGCTGGCCGGGGTGCTGGTGCTGGGCGAGGCGATCACGCTGCGCCTGGTCATCGCCCTGATCGGGCTGGCGCTGGGCATCCTGCTGGTGAACAAATAGCGGCATGTCTCCTGGGTGGCAAAGGCGCGCCGCGCCTCGGCATAGACTGCGCCCACCCCACAAGGAGACACTCACCATGACGATCACACTCTGCGGCTTCTCGCTCTCGAACTACTACAACAAGGTCAAGCTGGCCCTGCTGGAAAAAGGCATCCCCTTCCAGGAGGAGGTGGTGATGACGCATTCCAAGGACGAGGCCGTGCTGGCCGCCTCGCCGCTGGGCAAGGTGCCCTTCATCCGCACCGAGCAGGGCACGCTGTGCGAGAGCCAGGTGATCCTGGACTATCTGGAGCAGGCCTACCCCGCCCAGCCCCTGCTGCCGGCCGAGCCCTTCGCGCGCGCCAAGGTGCATGAGCTGATCACCTTTGTTGAGCTGCACCTGGAGCTGGTGGCGCGCGAGCTCTACGGCCAGGCCTTCTTCGGCGGCACGTGCAGCGACGCCAACAAGGAACGCGTGAAGAAGCTGCTGGACAAGAACATCCCCGCCTTCAAGCGCCTCGCCAAATTCGGCCCCTATCTGGCCGGCGACAGCTTCACCCAGGCCGATTGCGCCGGCTGGGTCAGCCTGCCCCTGGTGGCGATGGCCACCAAGTCGGTGCTGGGCGAGGACCTGCTGGCCGCCCATGGCGTCGAGTGGAAGTCCTATGCCAAGCTGATCGGCGAGCGCCCCGCCGCCCAGAAGGTGGCGGCCGACCGCAAGGCCGACCAGGACCGCTTCGCCGCCAAGTAGGCGCAGGCGCCCCGCCAGCGGGAGACTCCTGGCCTTTTGCTCACCTACCCTACAAGACCAGCCCCTGGCGAGCGGCCCGGGCGTACGCGCTGAGCGCCTGCTCGCTGGCGTCGATGCCGACCTGGAAGCTTGCCACGCTCCGGTCGATGTCCGGCTGGCAGTCCGGATAGGTTCGGTGCTGGCGGATGCCAGCTGCGCCGGCAGGCGCTGGGCGCGCCAAGGAGCCTATAGGCCCGGCTGGATGATCTGCGCCACCGTTCGTGCGATCAGGCGCGCGTTGGCGTGCCGTTCGTCCAGATTGGTCATGACGATGACCGTCAGCTGATCGTCCGGATAGCGAATGAAGTCGACCACATGGCCAGGCATGCCTCCTGAGTGATAAACCCAGCGATGCCCCTGCTGGGTGCGCAGCTGCCAGCCCAGGCCGTACCAGATGTCGGGCGTCGTCGCGTTCGCGGCCTGCATCAGGCTGTTGGGCGTCCACATCAGGTCCAGCGTGGCGCGCTTCAGAATGCGCTCGGTGTACAGCGCCGCGTCCCACTTCGCCATGTCAAGTGCGTTGATCTGCAGGCCGCTGGCCGCCAGCGCCAAGTAGTTGCGCTCGGCGCTGTTGTAGGCATGGGGACGGCGTTGCTCGGCCACGATCTCGTAACCGATCGCGTTGCCTGCTGCCGACTCGTTCGGCGCCATCAAGCGCGCGCTGTCCATGCCTAGCGGCTGGAACACGCGCCGGCGCAGGAACTCACCGTAGTGCTGGCCGCTGACCTTCTGGATGATCAGGCCGATCAGATCGTAGCCCGTATTGCTGTAGAGGAAGGACGAGCCGGGCGGGAAGGCCAGGCCATAGGTTTTGAAGCGCGCCAGCAGCTCCGCGTCGGAGAAGCCCTGATCACGTTCGAGCGCGGCGAAGAAGGCATCGTCCGGGTATTCGGGCAGGCCCGAACTATGGTTGAGCAGATGCCGGATCGTGATGCCGTTCCAGGCCGCGGGCGTGGCGCCAAGATACGGATCAAGCCTGTCATCGAGCGTGAGGAGGCCGTCTTCGACCAGCAGCATGATGGCGCTCGCGGCAAAGGACTTGGTGACCGAACCGATCTCAAAGCGCTGTTCGACCTGTATTGGCGTGGCAGCCTCGAGATCGGCATAGCCATAGCCCTTGGCATAGACGATTCGGCCGGACCTGGCCACCACCAAGCTGGCCCCCGGAATGCGCTGTGCGAGCAACTGCTGCTGGACCATATCGTCGACCGCGGGTATCGCCCCCTGGCTCGAACCAGCAGGCTGCGTGCTGACCTGGGGCAGCACGCGCTCGGACGCCAGCGCCCCCTCGCCGCCCCCGCCTCCTCCGCCACAGCCAGCCAAAGGCAGAGCCAAAATAGATTGCAGGAGCAGGCGGCGCTGGGTCAACTGGGACATGATGTTGGGGTGTCGTGGAAGCAGCGCGAGTCTGCCAGCGCGCGCCCGACTTCGGGGTAGCTGCGGCAGTGCGCTTTGGCTGGCCTTTGGCCGCGCGCCTCCCGACCGCACCGATACTGCGCCATGCACATTCTGTTAATCGAGGACGATCTCGACCTTGGCAAGGCCCTGCAGGCCGCGCTGCGCCAGGGCGGCTTCAGCAGCCGATGGCTGCGCCGCGGCGCCGATGCGCCCGAACGCTTGGACCCTGTCCAGCAGGACGCGGTGTTGCTCGATCTCGGTTTGCCCGATGGTTGCGGCTTGCAATTGCTCAAGCGCTGGCGCGCTCAAGGGGCCGCCACGCCGCTGCTGGTCATGACCGCACGGGTCGGTCTTGCCGATCGATTGGAGGGTCTGGACGGCGGCGCCGACGACTACCTCAGCAAGCCCTTCGAGATACCCGAGTTGATGGCCCGCTTGCGGGCCCTGCTGCGTCGCAGCGCGGGCCAGGCCAGCGAGAACTGGCGCATCGGCGACCTGACGATCCGGCCGCGCGAGCGCGAAGTGCGGGTGTGTGGGCGTGCTGTCGAGCTGAGCCCGCGCGAGTTCGATCTGCTGAATCTGCTGGCCGGCGAAGCTGGCACCGTCGTTCCCAAGGGCAAGCTGGCGCAAAAGCTGGCGCCCTTGGGCGAGGCGCTGGATTTCGCCAACCTCGAGATGCACCTGTCGAACCTGCGCCGCAAGATCGGCGCCGAGCGCATTGGCACCGTGCGCGGCATAGGCTATCGCCTGCTGACATGAGCCGCCGCATCGCGTGGCGCCGGATGCTCGGTCCCTCACTAAGTCGCCGCATTGGCCTGGCGCTGCTTGCGACCTTGATGTTGGTCGGGCTGGAGATTCTGGCCTGGAATTACCTCGAATACCGGCGCGATATGGCGGTGGATCCCGGCGTCCGGGAGATCGTCGTCAACATCACCGCACATTTGCAAAGGACGCCCGCGATGAATCGCGCGGTTTCACTGCGCGTCCTGATCGACGACGCCAACCAATGGCGCCGCGCCCAGCCCGATCGTTGGAAGGGCGAGCTGGCGGTGCTATGGCTGGCACCTGATGGTCAGGTCCTGTACGAATCGCACCCCCATTGGCGTGCCTCCTTGCTGGCCCAGACCCCAGGTCGGGATGACCACATGATCGAAGGGCGCCCACATTGGGCCTATCGGCAAGACAGCGCCGTGGGCTCGGTGCGCGTCGCCGAGCCAGTCCGCGGCCCCGAGGCGATGCTGCGCAAGGTGGCGCATCAGCTGGGGTTCTACCTGCCGATCGCATTCCCGGTCGTGCTGCTGCCCCTGTGGTTGGCTTTGCATCGCGGCCTGCGCCCGCTGCGCGAACTGGTGCAGCGCCTGTCGCAGCGGGATGCCCAGGACCTGGGCCCGCTGGACGTACACCTGCCGCAATCGGAGTTGCAGCCCCTGGGCCAGGCCTTCGACGCGATGCTCGGTCGTCTGCGCCTGCAGCGCGAGCGCGAACGCCGGTTCGTGCAGGAAGCCGCGCACGAGTTGCGCACGCCGCTGGCCGTCATCGCTGCACAGGCCCATGTGTTGCGCCAGGCCGAGACCGAAGCCGAACGTGAGCAGGCCGCGCGAGCCCTGGAGGGCGCGGTCACGCGCGCCGCGCATCTGAGCCAGCAACTGCTGACTCTGGCCAGCGTTGAGTCTGTCCACACCACATCCGACCGGAACACCGATCTGGCCGAGCAGACGCGCGCCCAGCTGGCTGAACTGTTGCCGCTGGCCGAGGCGCGCCGCATCAGCCTGGCGCTCGAAGCGCCAGACCAATTGCCCAGCCGGATATCGCCTACGCTGTGGGGCTCACTGCTCGGCAATCTGGTCGGCAATGCCTTGCGCTATTGCCCCGAAGGCAGTCGCATCGAAGTCCGCTTGAGCGAGCAGGCCGAAGGCCTGTGCCTGCAAGTCGCCGACGATGGCCCTGGCATTGCCGAAGCCGACCGGCAACGCGTGTTCGAACGCTTTTGGCGCAGCGACCAAACCGGAGCCAGCGGCAGCGGCCTGGGCCTGGCGATCGTGCGCCAGGTGGTGCACAGTCTGGGCGGCACCGTCGCCATCGGTTCCGGTCTGGACGGGCGCGGCGTCGCCTTCAGCGTCAGCGGGCTTGCGCCGCAAGGGGATTGAGCGCGATACCGCCCCGGGCGGTATTCGACGTTTCATCCGTCTTTTTGAGCAGCCTGTCGCCACGGCCTGGGTCCCCCAGGCCGCTCTTGTTATGGTGTGCTACATCAGCAACACACCGCGGGGTCCCGCCCCGACAAGGACATGCAAAGCTGGAACGACAACGCGCCGATCTACCAGCAGCTGGCCGACCAATTGGCCGCGCAGCTGCTGGACGGCACCCCTCCCGAGGGCGAAGTCCTGCCCTCGGTCCGCAGCCTCGCAAGCCGCTACCTGATCAATCCGCTCACCGTCAGCCGGGCCCTGCAGGCCCTGGTGGACAACGGCCTGGTCGAGAGCCGCCGCGGCGTGGGCATGTATGTGCGCCAGGGGGCGCGCGAGCGCCTGCTGCAAAGCGAGCGCCAGCAGTTCCTGCAAAAGGAATGGCCGCAGCTGCGCGCCAAGCTGCAACGCCTGGGCCTGTCGGCCTCGGATCTGAACTGGGGACAACAATGAACAACACGGACCACTCCAACCTCGTCGAAGCCAGCGGCTTCAGCCTGCGCTACGGCCGCAAGACCGCCGTCGACGACATCAGCTTCAAGATCCCCAAGGGTCGCGTGGTGGGCCTGCTGGGTCACAACGGCGCCGGCAAGACCTCGCTGATGAAGGCCATGGTGGGCCTGATCGGTGGCTCGGGCCAACTCAGCGTGCTGGGCCTGGACCCGCGCGCCCAGCGCAACGAGTTGCTGACCTCGCTCTCCTACATCCCCGACGTGGCGGTGCTGCCGCGCTGGGCCAAGGTGGAAGAGCTGCTGACCCTGATGAGCGGGCTGCAGCCGCGCTTCTCGGCCGAACGCGCCCGCACCCTGCTCAAGCGCACCAGCGTGGCCAGCGGCGACAAGGTGAAGAACCTCTCCAAGGGCATGGTGACGCAGCTGCACCTGGCGCTGATCGCCGCCATCGACACGCGGCTGATGATCCTGGACGAGCCCACCCTGGGCCTGGATGTGATGTCGCGCAAGAGCTTCTACGAGATGCTGATCGACGAATGGTGCGATGGCGAGCGCACCGTCATCATCTCCACCCACCAGGTGGAGGAGATCGAGACCCTCCTGTCCGACGTGATGATGCTGGACGAGGGCAAGCTGGTGCTCAACATCAGCCTGGAGGAGATGGACTCGCGCTTCGTGGCCCTCTCGCACGATGCCGCCGCCGCCGATGCGGTGGCCTCGGCTCATCCGCTGCTGCGCTACCGCCTGCAGGGCAAGCCCGCGGCGCTGTTCGACGGCGAGCCGCCGGTGCACTTGCAGGCCCTGGGCCAGCGCTTCCGCCCCAGCCTGGTGGACCTGTTCATGGCCCTGACCCGCAAGCCCGAAATGCAAAGCCGCCAGGCCTGAGCAGAACAAACGAGGAGAAAACCATGTCCACACGTTTCATGACCCTGCTGCAGCGCGAATGGATGCAGCACCACCGCGGCTGGCTGCTGCTGATCCTGATCCCGCCGCTGCTGGTGCTGCTGGCCATGCCCTTCGGCCGCGTCGAAACCGATGCCAGCAGCGCCCCCACCATGGCGGTGGCCGCGGTGGCCCTGGGCGCCACCGCGCTGGGCGGCTTCGGCATCAGCTGGCTGGTGTCGATGTTCCAGATTCCGGGCCTGGCGCGCCGCGACCAGCAGGATCGCTCGATCGAGTTCTGGCTCTCGCTGCCCGGCACGCACACCGAGAGCATTGCCGCCACCGTGCTGATGCATGTGGTGTTCGTGCCCCTGCTGGCCCTGGCGATCAGCGCCGGGCTGGGCCTGGTGATGGCCGCGGCGGTGGTGATCAAGGTCAGCGGCCTGGCGGCCCTCACCGAGGTGTCCTGGCTGGGCCTGCTGATCGCCGGCGTGGTGGGCGTGCTGCGCCTGGGCTTCGGCGTGCTGCTGATGAGCTTGTGGCTGGCGCCCATCTACCTGGGCCTGATGGCCGCCTCGGCCTGGCTGAAGCGTTGGGGCGCACCGCTGCTGATCGTGGCCACGCTGATCGCCGGCAATGTGCTGAACAAGGTCTACGACAACCCGATCGTCTGGAAGCTGCTGCAAGCCCAGGCGGACGGCGCCGGCCGCGCCCTGATGGATGCCAAGAAGGAGCTGGAGCGCACCGTGGACGGCCCGGCCAGCCTGCCGCAGTTCATCGGCGAGATCTCCAGCTGGGCGCTGCACGACGCGCTGGCCGCCCTGGGTCAGCTGGCCTCGCCGCACCTGATCGGCGGGCTCGCCATCGCCGCCGCCTGCTTCGGCCTGCTGATCCTGCATCGCCGCAACGCCCACTGAGCACGGCACCAGGCCGAATGCCAAGAGCCCGCGTCAGCGGGCTCTTTTCATTGGGGGCAGGGGCCGGCGCTTCAGCTTGATGCGAGCGGCACCACCACCCCGGTGGCCGCGGCGACGCGCGCCGCCATCTCCTTGCGGAAGCGGTTCAGCTCCTGCACGCTCGCGAAGCTGCGATCCATCAGCAGGCTCATGTTGTGGAGGATGCGCTCCACCACCTTGTTCTCCCACACCGCGTCGAACTGGATCTGCGTGTCCAACCACTTCTCCAGCCACTCGGGGTCGGGCAGGCGGCTCTGGATGGTGTCGCGCGGGAACAGCTTGGCGTTCACATGCAGATTGGTGGGATGCAGGGCCTGGGCGGTGCGGCGCGCGCTGGCCATCAGCACCCCCACCTTGGCAAAGGCCGCCTTGGCCTCGTCGCCGAACTTCTGCATGGCGCGCTTCATGTAGCGCAGATAGGCGCCGCCGTGGCGCGCCTCATCGCGCGCCAGGGTCTCGTAGATCGCCTTGATGACGGGTTCGGTATGCCATTCCGACGCGCGCCGATACCAGTGGTTCAGGCGGATCTCGCCGCAGAAATGCAGCATCAGCGTTTCCAGCGCCGGCGCGGGATCGAAATCGAATCGCACCTCGTGCAGCTCCTGCTCGGTGGGCACGAGGTCGGGGCAGAAGCGGCGCAGGTATTCCATCAGCACCAGCGAATGCTTCTGCTCCTCGAAGAACCACACGCTCATGAAGGCCGAGAAGTCGCTGTCGTCGCGGTTGTCGCGCAGAAACATCTCGGTGGCCGGCAGCGCCGACCACTCGGTGATGGCGTTCATCTTGATGGTGCGGGCCTGGTCCTCGGTGAGCCGGCTGGCATCGAACTTGTCCCAGGGGATGTCCGTGTCCATGTTCCAGCGCACGGCTTCGAGTTGCTTGAAGAGTTCGGGGTAAAGCATGACGAGTCCTCGCTAAGGCAGCAAATTCTATGCGTCTGCCGTGACAACGCACGCGTGGCCGGACGGCCGGCAGGGACTCGCTCAGGCGGGGTCGGCGCGCCAGCGCTGCACCGCGGCGGCCACCTCGCCCAGCTGCGCGACGCGCTGCACGCCGCCGACCGCGCTGCGCTGCAGGGCGCTGCCGCTGCCGCCGGCCCATAGTGCCACTGCGGGCGGCAGCAGGGCGCGCAACTGCTGCAGGCCCTCGTGCACCGCGCCAGCGGGCAGCACATTGCTGAAGCTCAGCGCCACGATGTCGGCGGCATGGGCGCGCGCCGCCAGCGGGATGTCGGCCAGCGGCGTCTGCACGCCCAGCGAGAGGCATTGGCAGCCCTCGATCGTCAGCATCGCCTCGGCCATCAGCAGGCCCAGGCCATGGGCCTCGCCGGGCAGGGTGCTGAGCAGCACGCGCGGCCGCTCGCTCAAGGCCTGGCGCGGCACCGCATGGATGGCCTGGCGCAGCACCTGCTGCAGGCATTCCGAGTAGATGTGCTCTTCGAACACCGCCAGCTCGCCCTGCATCCAGAGCTCGCCCACCTGCGTCGTCAAGGGGGCGATCAACTCCAGCACCGCCGCGCCCAGGCCCATGCGCACGATGGCCTGGGCCAGCAGGCGGCGCAAGTCTTCCACCCGATGCGACTGCAGCAAGTCCAGATAAGGCGCGAGCGTCTCGGCAGGCAGGTGGCCCTGCTTGGCCTGCAAGCTGCTGCGCCGCTGCATCGCCTCCGCCAGCAAGGCCTGCAACACCTCCCGATCGGCGGGCACGACGCGCCCGGGCCGATGGCCGGCATCGAGCAGACGCTTCAGCAGGCGCAGCTTCTCGACCTGCTCGGGTGGATAGATGCGCTCGTCCTGCGCATCGCGCAGCGGCGCCGGAAAGCCATAGCGGCGCTCCCAGATGCGCAAGGTGTCCTTGCTGAGCCCGGTCTCGCGCTCGACGGCGGCAATGCCCGGCATCCCGGAGGACGCGGATTCAGCCACGGCGCGTTCCGTCCAGCAGCCATTTATTTGCAATTTTGTCCTGGACAAACATATGACATTCCGTTTGATATGCCCTAATATAGCGACGCGACATCGATTTGACTAGGACAAACAATGTTCAAAGCCGGCCCAATACCAGCGCACCCATGCCGACTCACCGGGCGGCAAGCCGCGTCAGCCAGGCGTTAACTTCATGACCCATACTGTTGCTCATCTGCTGACCATTGTCCCCGCTAGCTGGGACAAATCCGGCCCGGCCAGCGCCAAGCGTGGGCGGACGCAGTACACAGTGGTCAAGCCCTTGAGTGCGGCTGCCGATACCGTGGCAGACGTCTCGGCTTTGAGCACAAGCCCGCAACAAACAGGTAAAGTTTCCACCAACTTTCAGTCGCAAGATCTCCCCGTCAATGGGGCTGTAATCCCGGAGCCTTTCTCCTCCTCCTCCCTCCCTCCCTCGTTAGCTCCGGGGCGTCTTGCGGCTACTTTTATCTCCAGGGCTTCCGCCTCGTGCGGAAGCCCTTTGCTTTTGCGCCAAACCTCGGGCGCCGCCGATCATGCACGCGGGCTGAGCGAGTTCCTGGCCGGCCTGCATGCGCTCCCCCCCGATGGTGGCGCCGGCCCTGGCGGCCCGCGCGTGGCGGTGGTCGGTTCCGGCATTGCGGGTCTTTCGGCCGCCTGGGCGCTCAGCCGCCACGCCGACGTCACGCTGTTCGAGGCCGGGGACTATTTCGGTGGCCACACGCACACCGTCGACATCACGCTGCAGGGTCAGCAGCACGGCGTCGACACCGGCTTCCTGGTCTTCAACGAACGCACCTACCCGCTGCTGATCCAGTTGTTCGCGCAACTGGGGGTGGAGGTCGCAGCCAGCGACATGTCCTTCTCGGTCCAGCTGCCCGAGCTGGCCCTCGAATGGAGCGGCTCCAACCTCAACAGCGTGTTCGCCCAGCGTCGCAATCTGCTGCGCCCCGCGTTCTGGGGTATGTTGCAGGATCTGCTGCGCTTCAACCGCCTCTGCACCGCACTGGCCGAGCGCGGCAGCGAAGCCGCACTGTCGCAATCGATCGGCGACTTCCTCGGCGAGCAGCGCTTCGGCGAGGCCTTCCGGCGCTGGTATCTGCTGCCCATGGTGGCCTGCATCTGGTCATGCCCGACCGTGCAGATGCTGCAGTTCCCGATCCGCACGCTGATCCGCTTCTGCCACAACCATGGGCTGCTGCAGGTGACGCAGCGGCCGCAGTGGTTCACGGTGCGCGGTGGCGCACGCCACTATGTGGACAAGCTGCTGCCGCAGATCCGGCACAAGCGCCTGAACTGCGCCGTCCATGCGGTGGAGCGTTGCGGCACGCAGCTCAGGGTGCACAGCGGCGCCGGCACCGAGCTGTTCGATGAGGTGGTGCTGGCCGGCCACAGCGACCAGTCGCTGGCCCTGCTCGGCAACGCCAGCCTGCAGGAGCGCCAGATCCTCGGCAGCATCGGCTACCACCGCAACCGCGCCGTGCTGCATACCGACGCGGGCCTGCTGCCGCAGCGCCGGCGCGCCTGGGCGGCCTGGAACTACGAACATGGCGGCAGCGCCGGCCAGCTCCGGCGCGGGCGCGAAGACCAGGCGGTCTGCCTGCATTACCTGCTCAACCGGCTGCAGCCCCTGCCCTGGCAGCAGCCAGTGCTGGTGTCGCTGAACCCGGTGCGCGAGCCGGCTGCCGCGCAGGTGCTGGGCGAGTTCGACTACGCGCATCCGGTGTTCGATCTGCCCGCCGTGCGCGCGCAGGAGCGCCTGCACGAGATCCAGGGCCGCGATCATCTCTGGTACTGCGGCGCCTGGACCCGCTATGGCTTTCACGAGGATGGCCTGCTGTCGGGCCTGGGCGTGGCCAAGCGCATGCTGGAACATTGGGCCGCGCGTGCCCCGGCCGGAGCCACGCCGTGAGCAGCAGCGCCTGGCCGCAGCAGGCGCTGCTGGGCATGGGCCGGGTGCGCCACACGCGCCTGCGCCCGGCCCGGCACCATTTCAGCTATGCCAGCTACTTCCTGATGCTGCCGTTGCGGCGCCTGCGCGAACAGCCCTGCGCGGCCCTGCATCGCAACGGCTTCGGCTGGCTGAGCTTTCACGACGCCGACCATGGCGACGGCGGGCCCGACTGCCTGCACTGGCTGGATGCGCTGCTGGCGCGCGAGGGCATCGACGACGCCACCGGCGAGGTCTGGCTGCACTGCCTGCCGCGCGTGCTGGGCTATGCCTTCAAGCCGGTGAGCTTCTGGTACTGCGAGCGCGCCGACGGCGCGCTCGCCGCCATCGTGGTGGAGGTCAACAACACCTTCGGTGAACGCCACTGCTATCTGCTGCAGGGCGCGCAGCTGGGGCGCGAGCTGCGCGCCCACAAGGTCTTCCATGTCTCGCCCTTCTGCCGCGTCGGCGGGCATTACCGCTTCCGCTTCATGCATGCCTGGCAGGCCGGGTGCGCGCGCACCGTGGCGCGCATCGATCACCACGACGAGGCCGGCGCGCTGCTGGAGACCAGCGTCAGCGGTGAGCTGCAGCCGCTCAGCGAGCGCAGCGCCCGCGCCGCCTTTCTTGCCATGCCCTGGCTGAGCGCCGCCGTGATGGCGCGCATTCACTGGCAGGCGCTCAGGCTCTGGCTCAAGCGTGTGCCCTTCTTCCGCAAGCCGGCCGAGCCGCCCCGATTCCTGACCCGCTGACGGCCTCGCCAGAAACCGCCACCACGATGAACTCGACCACCTGCACCAACCGCTTCGGCCTGCCGGAGAGCGCCCCCGGCGCCGCGCGCCGGGTATTCCGCCTGCTCAGCCTGCTCCAGCATGGCAGCCTGGACGTGCAGCTGCCCGACGGCAGCCAGCTGCATTTCGGCCGGCATGAGGGGCCGCGGGCGGCGCTCCGCATCAAGTCCTGGGAGGTCTGCGCCGCCGCCCTGCGCGCCGGCGACATCGGCTTTGCGGAAAGCTATGTGGCGGGCGACTGGAGCACGCCCGACCTCTGCGCGCTGCTGGAGCTGCTGGTGCGCAACCGCGAGGCGCTGGAGCGCGTGGTCTACGGCCGCTGGTGGGGCGCGCTGGCCTACCGCATCAGGCATTGGCTCAACCGCAACAGCCGCGAGGGCAGCCGCAAGAACATCCACGCGCACTACGACCTCGGCAACAATTTCTACAAGCTCTGGCTGGACCCGAGCATGAACTACTCGAGCGCCTGGTTCGACGGCGACCGCCGCCAGCCCCTGGCGCAGGCGCAACAGGCCAAGATGCGGCGCGCCCTGCGCGAATGCGAGCTGCAGCCGGGCCAGCGCGTGCTCGAGATCGGCTGCGGCTGGGGCGCCGTGGCCGAGACCGCCACGCGCGACTTCGGCGCGCGGCTCACCGGGGTGACGCTGTCGAGCGAGCAACTTGCCTGGGCCCAGCAGCGCCTGCAGTCCGCCGGCCTGGCCGAGCGCGCCGAGCTGCGCTTCCAGGACTACCGCGACATCGCTGACGCCCCCTTCGACGCCATCGTCTCGATCGAGATGTTCGAGGCGGTGGGCCGGCAGTACTGGGACGGCTACTTCCAGACCCTGCGCGACAAGCTCAAGCCCGGCGGTCGCGCCTGCATCCAGAGCATCACCATCCGCGACGATCTGTTCGAGCGCTACACGCGCTCCAGCGACTTCATCCAGCAATACATTTTCCCCGGCGGCATGCTGCCCAGCCCCAGCCAGTTCCGCGCCCATGCGGCCAGGGCCGGCCTGCGCGTGGTCAACGAGCTGGCCTTCGGGCTCGACTATGCCGAGACGCTGAAGCGCTGGCGCGAGGCCTTCCTGGCCCAGGAGGCGACGGTGCGCGAGCAGGGCTTCGACACCCGCTTCATGCGGCTGTGGGAGTTCTACCTGGCCTATTGCGAGGCCGCCTTCGCGGCCGGCAATACCGATGTCATGCAGTTCACGCTGCGGCGGGATTGAGGCCGCGATGCCGCGGCGCCGCGCCCTGCTGAGCCTGGCCGCCGCGCTGTGCTGGCCGGCCGCCCATGCACGCCCCGCCCCGCCCGAACTGGCGGGCATGCATTTGCAGAGTCAGGCGCGCATGCGCTTCTTCGGCCTGGCCATCTACGACATCCGGCTGTGGGTCAGGGAGCGCGTCGATGCGCGCAACTGGCCCGAGCAGCCGCTGGCGCTGGAGCTGGAATACGCGCGCAGCCTGCGCGGCGCCGAGATTGCCAAGCGCTCGCTGCAGGAGATGCGCCGCCAGGCCGAGATCGCCGACGCCGCGGCGCAGCGCTGGCTGGCCGAGATGCAGCAGAGTTTTCCGGATGTGCAGGCGGGCGACCGCCTCAGCGGGCAGCTGCTGCCGGCGCAGGGTGCGCAGTTCTTCGTCAACGGCCGGCGCGGCCGGCTGATCGCCGAGCCCGAGTTCGCGCGGCTGTTCTTCGGCATCTGGCTGTCGGAGCGCAGCTCCGAGCCCGGCCTGCGCAACACCCTGCTGGAGGGCCGGCATGACGGCGGCTGAACTCGGTGCGCTGGCCGGCCTGCGCTATGGCGCGCTGGGCTTTCCGCTCGCCTTCGTGGCGCTGCCGCTGTATGTGAACCTGCCGGCGCACTATGCGCAGCAGTACGGCGTGCCGCTGGCGACGCTGGGGCTGCTGCTGCTGGTGTCGCGCGCGCTCGATGCCCTGGCCGACCCCTTCATCGGCCTGGCCTGCGATCGCTGGCTGCGGCGCGGCCCGCGCCCGCTGTTCGCGCTGCTGAGCCTGGCCGCGCTGCTGCTGGCCGCGGCCTTTGCCGCCCTGTTCCACCCGCCCGCCTGGGGCCCGGCGGGCCTGCTGGCCTGGTGCGCGCTGATGCTGATGGCGGCCTACCTGGCCTACAGCCTGCTCAGCGTGATGCACCAGGCCTGGGGCGCCAGCCTGGGCGGCAGCGCCGTGCAGCAGACGCGCATCGCGGCCTGGCGCGAAGGGCTGGCCCTGGCCGGCGTGATCTGCGCCTCGGTGCTGCCCGGCCTGGCTGGCATCGGCGCCACCAGCCTGCTGCTGCCCCTGGCGCTGGCCCTGGCGCTGCTGGGTCTGTGGGGCGCACCCCGGGGGCGGCCCGGGCAGGCCACCGCGCCGCGCCCCGACCCCTGGCTGGCCTGGCGCGTGCCGGGCTTTCGGCGCCTGCTGCCGGTGTTCCTGCTGAACGGCGTGGCCGCCGCCATCCCGGCCACGCTGCTGCTGTTCTTCGTGCGCGACCGCCTGCAGACGCCGCAGGCCGAGGGCCTCTACCTGGGCAGCTATTTCGCCGCCGCGGCGCTGTCGATGCCGCTCTGGCTGCGCGCCGTGGCGCGCTTCGGCCAGGCGCGCAGCTGGCTGATGGCGATGCTGCTGGCGCTGGCCTGCTTTGCCTGGGCGGCCAGCCTGCCGAGCGGCGCGGTGGCGGGTTTCACCCTGGTCTGCCTGGGGTCAGGTCTTGCCTTGGGCGCCGACCTGAGCATCCCTGCCGCCATGCTCGCGCGCGTGCTGCAGGCGGCCGGGCTGAGCGGCCGGGCCGAGGGCGTCTTCTTCGGCTGGTGGAACCTCTGCAACAAGCTCAATCTGGCGCTGGCCGCCGGGCTGGCGCTGCCGCTGCTCGGCGCGCTGGGCTATGCGCCGGGGCAGCGCGAACCCCAGGCATTGCAAGCCCTGACCCTGGCCTATGCCGCCCTGCCCTGCCTGCTGAAGGCCGCTGCCGCGGCCTTGCTCTATCTGCTGTGGATACGCCGCGAGCCAAGTGCGCTGCGGCTGAAGGAAGCCCGATGACAGCTCTCACCCGTCGCACCCTGCTGCTGAGCGCCCTGGCCCTGGCGGGCTGCGCCAGCGCCCCCGAGCCGGCCGACTACGCGCGCGAGGCCCCGGCACTGGACCTGCGCAGCTATTTCAACGGCCCGCTGCTCGCGCATGGCATCTTCACCGACCGTGCCGGCAAGGTGCAGCGCCGTTTCATCGTCCGGCTGCTGGGGCACTGGCAGGGCGACGAGGGCGTGCTGGAAGAGGACTTCGAGTACAGCGATGGCGCCAGGGAGCGCCGCGTCTGGCAGCTCAAGCGCCTGGGTGACGGCCGCTGGAGTGGCCGCGCCGCCGACGTGCTGGGCGAGGCGCAGGGCATGTCGGCGGGCAATGCGCTGCGCTGGAGCTACACGCTGAAGCTGCCGGTGGACGGCAAGGTCGTCGAGGTGGACTTCGACGACTGGATGTACCTGCTGGACGACAAGGTCGTGCTCAACAAGGCGCAGATGAGCAAGTTCGGCATCCGCCTGGGCGAGGTCACGCTGTCGTTCCGGAAGCTCTGAACATGGCGCTCAACCCCAAGCTGCAGGACTGGGAGGGCAAGGTGGTCTGGCTGGTCGGCGCATCCAGCGGCATCGGCCAGGCGCTCGCCACCGCGCTGCATGCGCGCGGCGCGCGCGTCTGCGTGTCGGCGCGCCAGGCGGCGCGCCTGCAGGACTTCGCGCGTGCGCATCCCGGCAGCCTGGCCCTGCCGCTGGATGTGCTGGACCCCGGCGCCCTGCCGCAGGCGCTGCGCCAGATCCTGCGCCAGCATGGGCGCATCGACCTGTGCGTCTACTGCGCCGGCCATTACCAGGCCATGGGCGCGGCGCAGTTCTCACTGGCCGAGGCCCAGCGCCACCTGGACATCAACTACGTCGGCGCGCTGAATCTGCTGGCGGTGCTGCTGCCGCAGCTGGCCCTGCAATCGCACCAGGGCCGGGGCGGGCACCTCAGCCTGGTGTCGAGCGTGGCCGGTTACCGCGGCCTGCCGAGGTCGATGGCCTACGGGCCCAGCAAGGCCGCGCTGACCCATCTGGCCGAGGTGCTCTACCTGGATCTGCAGCCGCTGCGGCTGGGGGTGTCGGTGGTGCATCCAGGCTTTGTGGCCACGCCGCTGACGGCGCGCAACGACTTCCACATGCCAGCGCTGCTCAGCCCCGAGCAGGCCGCCCAGGCGATGCTGCGCGGCTGGGCGCGCGGCGCTTTCGAGATCCATTTCCCCAAGCGTTTCACGCTCTGGCTCAAGCTCATGCGCATGCTGCCCTATGGCCTGTACTTCCGGCTCGTGCGGCGCGCGACCTCGCCTTCCCAGTCATGACCACAGCCCCACGACACCCCGACAAGCGCATGGCGGCATTGATCGCCTATTTCGAGCAGCTCGGCACGTCCGATCTTGCGCGCCTGGGCGAGCGCTATACGGAGCAGGCCTTCTTCAAGGATCCGTTCAACGAGGTGCAGGGCCTGGCCGGCATCGAGCGCGTATTCGCCCATATGTTCGAGACCCTGGCCTCGCCCCGCTTCGTGGTGCTGGATGCGATCACGCAGGGCTCCCAGGGCTTCATCAGCTGGGACTTTCTGTTCCGGCTCAAGGGCGAGACCCAGGAGCGCCGCATCCATGGCAGCAGCCATCTGCGCTTCGCTCCCGACGGCCGCGTGGCCTACCACCGCGATTACTGGGACGCTGCCGAGCAACTCTACGAGCAGGTGCCGCTGCTGGGCACGCTGCTGCGCCTGATCAAGCGACGGCTGCGCGCCTGATCAGCGCAGCCAGCCCTTGCGGCGGAAGTACACAAAGGGCGCGGCCACCGTCGCGACCATCAGCAACAGCGCGAAGGGATAGCCCCATTCCCATTCCAGCTCGGGCATGTGCTTGAAGTTCATGCCATAGATGCTGGCGATCAGCGTCGGCGGCAGCAGCGCCACGCTGGCCACCGAGAAGATCTTGATGATCTTGTTCTGGTTGATGTTGATGAAACCGACGGTCGCATCCATCAGGAAGTTGATCTTGTCGAACAGGAAGGCGGTGTGCGAGTCCAGCGAGTCGATGTCGCGCAGGATCTGGCGCGACTCCTCGAACTGCTCGGCATTGAGCATGCGGCTGCGCATCATGAAGCTGACCGCGCGGCGCGTGTCCATCACATTGCGGCGGATACGGCCGTTCAAGTCTTCCTCGCGCGCGATCGCCGCCAGCACCTCGCCGGCCTCGGTGTCGTTGACGTCCTTCTTCAGCACGCGCGCACTGACCTTCTCCAGGTTGTCGTAGATGCCTTCCAGCACATCGGCCGAGTACTCGGCGTCGGCGTCGTAGAGCTTGAGCAGCACATCCTTGGCATCCTCGATCAGGGCCGGGATGCGGCGCGCCCGCAGGCGCAAGAGGCGGAACACCGGCAGGTCCTCGTTGTGCACCGAGAACAGCACGTTGTTGTAGAGGATGAAGGCCACGCGCACGTTGCGCGCCGACTCGTCGTCGTCGATCAGGAAGTCGGAACGGATGTGCAGCTCGCCGTTGTCTTCCTCGTAGAAGCGCGCCGACTCCTCCAGGTCTTCGTCGACGATGTCCTCGGGGATGGTGAGCCCGAAGCGATCGCGTATCCAGCCCTTTTCTTCCTGGGTCGGGCTTTCCAGGTCGACCCAGATCGGCCGGCTCAGGGCCAGGTCTTCGGCGGTTTCGATTTCTTCCTGGAACAGCCCGCCCTTGAGGCGGCCGTTGTCCAGCGTGAACACGTTCAGCATGCAGTCTCCAGCGTATGGCGCTGATGGCGCCTGGCGCAGGGGGACGGGCCTGGTGTTGATGCGGGCGCAGGGCGCCCGAGGCTCGTCCGGATGAGGGTCAAAAGTTCGGAACCCGTCTCACTCCGGACAAGCGGCGCGGCCCGCATTCAGATGCGCAGGCCGCTGCGTTTGGCACTGGAGTGGACGGTCACCGAGGGTGGTCGCTGTCCAAGTAAGGCTCCAGAGATGGGAAGCGCGCATTATCACATCGCGGCAGGGGCCTCCAAGCAAAAACGCCGCAGGGCTTGAAACCCGCATCAACAGGCGCATCTGAGGCCTGTGCGCATTTCGTCACAAGTCGGGGAAGGCGCGGAATTGGACTTTCAAATGGCCACAAACCCTGGTTTAAAACGCTTGTCACGATCAGGCTTCAGGAGCACACTGAATTCGACAAGTTCCCCACTCCCTCCTTATCCGCTACCCGACATCCTCCCCCTATCCCCTGCTCTTTGATTGATCCGCTTTCCCGTCTTTCCGACCAAGCCCTTGTGAAAGGAGGCTTTATGAACCTGACTATCAGCGGCCACCATCTTGAAGTGACACCAGCTTTGCGTGAGTACGTGCTCACCAAGCTAGACCGGGTGACCCGCCACTTTGACCAGGTTGTTGACATCAACGTCCTGCTCACCGTGGAGAAGCAAAAGGAAAAGGAACGCAGACAGAAGGCCGAAGTCACCGTCCATGTGAAGGGACGCGACATCTTTGTCGAACAGGCCAACGAGGATCTCTACGCCGCGATTGATCAGTTGATGGACAAGCTAGACCGTCAGGTCGGACGCTACAAGGAAAAGGTTCAGGACCACCACCACGCCTCCGCCAAGCGGCTGGACGTACCGGCCCCTTGAGCCCTGGAGCAAGCAGCGAAGGCGACCGCATCGGTCGCCTTTTTGTTTACAAGGCACAATTCGCCCTGCGTACCCGGATGTTGCTGCAGTGCCGCAAGTTCCGTGAATACTGCACCCCCGGCGATTGCAGGGCCCCACCAGGCCCGGGCAATTTCTATAATCCGCAGCCTAGCTACCGAACAAGCGTCCCGCCCAAGGCCTATCCAGCCGTAATCGGCGCTGTGACCTGATGAACCGTCTCGCAGCCATCCTCCCTGCCGGCAATGTGCTGGTGAATGTGGACGCATCCAGCAAGAAACGCGTGTTCGAGCACGCCGGCCTGCTGTTCGAGAACAACCATTCGATTTCCCGCGCCTCGGTGACGGACAACCTGTTCGCCCGTGAGCGCCTGGGCTCCACCGGCCTGGGTCATGGCGTGGCCATCCCGCACGGCCGCATCAAGGGCCTGAAGAACCCGCTCGCCGCGGTGCTGCGCGTGCAGCAGGCGATCGGCTTCGATGCCCCCGACGACGAGCCCGTCAGCCTGCTGATCTTCCTGCTGGTGCCCGAGGCGGCCACCCAGCGCCATCTGGAGATCCTCTCCGAGATCGCTGAGATGCTGTCGGACCGCGACCTGCGCGAAAAGCTCAAGACCGAGCCGGACGCCGCCGCCGTGCACCGGCTGATCGCCGACTGGGAACCACTCAAGTCCGTGGCCTGAACCCGCGCTAGAGTCCAGGCTTAGTGAAACCCACCTCGATCAGTGCCGACCGGCTCTTTGAAGAGCACCGCGAAACCCTGCGCTGGGAGTGGATCGCCGGCCACGCGCATCCGGAGCGCCGCTTCGATGACACCGCGGTGCGCGACGCGCAGTCCGCCGCCGATCTGGTCGGCTACCTCAACTACATCCACCCCTACCGGGTGCAGATCGTCGGTCGCCGCGAGGTGGCCTATCTGAGCCAGGCCTCGGGCGAGGTGCTGGATCGCCGCATCTCGCGCATCGTCACGCTGGAGCCACCGGTGATCATCGTGGCCGACGGCGAAAGCCCGCCGGACCGCCTGGTGGCGATGTGCGACCGCGCCGACATCCCGCTCTTCGTCACGCAGGAATCGGCCGGCCACGCGATCGACGTGGTGCGCACCTATCTGGCCCAGATCTGCGCCAACCGCACCACGCGCCACGGTGTCTTCATGGACATCCTGGGCCTGGGCGTGCTGCTCACCGGCGAATCCGGCCTGGGCAAGAGCGAACTTGGCCTGGAGCTGATCTCGCGCGGTCACGGCCTGGTGGCCGATGACGCAGTGGACTTCTACCGCATCGCCCAGACCGCCATCGAGGGCCGCTGCCCCGAGCTGCTGCTGAACCTGCTGGAGGTGCGCGGCATCGGCCTGCTGGACATCAAGGCCATCTTTGGCGAGACCGCGGTGCGCCGCAAGATGCGGCTCAAGCTGATCGTGCACCTGGTGCGCAAGGAGACCATGGAGCGCGACTTCGAGCGCCTGCCCTATGAGCCCCTGTACGAAGAGGTGCTGGGCATGCCGGTGCGCAAGGTCATCATCGCGGTGGATGCCGGCCGCAACCTGGCGGTGCTGGTGGAGGCCGCGGTGCGCAACACCATCCTGCAGCTGCGCGGCATCGATACCTACCGCGAGTTCGTCGAGCGCCACCAGCGCGCGATTGAAAAGGGCCTCAGCGACGATAGCTGAGGGCCTTTCGGGTCTGCACCCAAGCGCTGACTAGCGCTCCTTGTGCGGGCAGTCCTTCTTCACGCAGGCCGCATACAGGGCCAGCGAATGCTCCTGCAGCTCAAAGCCCCGCTCCTTGGCGATGGCATGCTGGCGGGCCTCGATCTGCTCGTCGTAGAACTCCTCCACGCGACCGCAGGTCATGCAGACCAGATGGTCGTGATGGTGGCCCTGGTTGAGCTCGAACACCGCCTTGCCGGTCTCGAAATGGTTGCGCGACACCAGACCGGCCTGCTCGAACTGGGTCAGCACGCGATAGACCGTCGCCAGCCCGATGTCGGCATCCTCCACCAGCAGGGCCTTGTAGACGTCCTCGGCCGTCATATGGCGCTGCGAAGTCTTCTGGAAGATCTCCAGAATCTTGATGCGCGGCAGCGTTGCCTTGAGGCCGCTGTTCTTGATCTCGTCGGTGCGGTTCATGTCAGACTTGGGCCGGCAAACCCTCCATGGGCCTGCCGCTAGAATGCGCCGATCATAGCCAGCTCAGCCCCCGGCCGAGCCCCAAGCCCCTAAAGGCATCCCCCGAGAGCCCTGAAGACATGCCACTGTTGACTCGTTTTGCAGGTGCGGCCCGCGCACCGCTCGCTGTGCTGGCCCTGCTGCCGGTGTTGGGTGCCTGCTCCTACCTGCCCACCCTGCCGAGCTCCGAGACCTTCTCGGTCAGCGGCGACAAGGTGCTGGGCCTGATGCGCCCCTATCGCGTCGAGATCGTGCAGGGCAATGTGCTGACCAAGGAACAGTTGGAGCGCGTCAAGCCGGGCATGAGCCGCGCCCAGGTGCGCGACCTGCTGGGCTCGCCCCTGCTGACCGACCTCTTCCACGGCGAGCGCTGGGACTATGTATTCACCATCCGCCGCCAGGGCGTGGTGTCGCAGAGCCGCCAGGTGGTGGCCCTGTTTGACGGCGACAAGCTCAAGTCCATCGCCGCGCCGGACGACCTGCCCACCGAGCAGGAATTCATCGCCTCGATCAACACCTTCAAGCCCAGCGGCCCCGCGCCCAAGCTGGAGCTGAGCGAGGCCGAGCGCCAGGCCCTGCCCAAGCCGGTGCGCCCCGAGGCCGCCGCCGTCGAACCCATGGGTGCCGTGCGCGCCTACCCGCCGCTGGAGCCGCGCTCGTGAGCGAGCCGCTGCGCATTGCGGTGGCCGGCGCCTCCGGCCGCATGGGGCGCATGCTGATCGAAGCGGTGGTCAACGCCCCCGACTGCCAGCTGGCCGGTGCGCTGGACCTGCCCGGCAGCCCGGCGCTGGGCCAGGACCCCGCCGCCTTTCTGGGCCGCACGAGCGGCGTCAGCATCAGCGCCGATCTGCATGAGGGCCTCAAGAATGCCCAGGTACTGATCGACTTCACCCGCCCCGAAGGCACGCTGGCCCATCTGGCCGTGTGCCGCGAGCTGGGCGTGAAGGCCGTGATCGGCACCACCGGCTTCGATGCCGTGCAGAAGGCCCAGATCGGCGCCCACGCCCAGCACATCGGCATCATGATGGCGCCCAATATGAGCGTGGGCGTGAACGTGGTGATGAAGCTGCTGGACATGGCGGCGCGCGCCCTCAACGAGGGCTACGACATCGAGATCATCGAGGCCCACCACCGCCACAAGGTCGACGCCCCAAGCGGCACCGCGCTGAAGATGGGCGAGGTGGTGGCCGCGGCCCTGGGCCGCGATCTGAAGGACTGCGCCGTCTACGGCCGCGAAGGCGTGACGGGCGAGCGCGACCCCTCCACCATCGGCTTTGCCACCGTGCGCGGCGGCGACATCGTGGGCGACCACACCGTGCTGTTCGCCGGCACCGGCGAGCGCATCGAGATCACGCACAAGTCCTCCAGCCGCGTCACCTATGCCCAGGGCAGCCTGCGCGCCGCGCGCTTCCTGGCCAGCCATGGCGCCGGCCTGTTTGGCATGGACGAAGTGCTCGGCCTGGGCTGATGAGCGGCATCGGCAGCTATACCGAGTTCTGGGCCCAGGGTGACGCGGTCACGCGCGCCGTGGCCCTCTTGCTGCTGCTGATGTCGGTCAGCGCCTGGATGCTGATCCTCTGGAAGAGCTGGGTGCTGGGCCGCGCACGCCGCGACCTGGCGCGCGCCGTGCCGGCCTTCTGGGCCGCCGCCGATCTGGAGGCCGGCCGCATCGCCCTGCGGGCCATGGACCGCGAGTTGCTGCTGCTACCCATGCTGGACGCGGCCACGGCCACCGCCCAGGGTCAGAGCCTGGAGGCCGCTGGCCGGCGCGAATCGCAGCTCACGCGCCGCCTGCGCGATGCCCTGCACCAGGCCCTGCGCAGCTTGCAATGGGGCCAGGTCTTGCTGGCCTCGATCGGCAGCACCGCGCCCTTCGTGGGCCTGTTCGGCACCGTCTGGGGCATTTACCACGCGCTCGTGAGCATCTCGGCGGCCGGCAATATCAGCATCGAAAAAGTTGCCGGCCCGGTGGGCGAGGCCCTCATCATGACCGCCGCCGGCCTGGCCGTGGCGATCCCCGCGGTGCTGGCCTACAACGTCTTCGGCAAGCTGGTGGGTGCCTGCGAGGCCGAGCTGGAAGGCTTTGCGCACGACCTGCGCGAGCTGCTGGACCACTAGCATGGCCTTCGGTCGCCTGGAGCGCCGCGATCAGCCCAAGCCCATGGGCGAGATCAATATGACGCCCCTGATCGACGTGATGCTGGTGCTGCTGGTGATCTTCATGATCGCCGCGCCGCTGATGTCCTCCTCGCTGCGCCTGGACCTGCCCAAGAGCGAGGCCGCCAGCCCTTCGGAGGCGCCGCAGTTCATCGCCGTGGCCATCACCCCCGATGGCGCCCTGCACCTGGGTGACGAGCAGCTCGACGCCAAGGCCTTCAAGGCGCGCATCGCCGAGCTGGCCAAGGCACGGCCCGAGGCCGAGATCCAGCTGCGCGCCGACCGCCTGGTGCCCTATGGCCAGGTGGCCGAGCTGATCGGCTGGGTGCAGGGCGTGGGCCTGAACCGCATCGCCTTCGTGGCCGAGGCCGCAGCGTCGGCGCCTTGAGGGGCTGAGGTGGGCGGGGCGGCGTGACCCGCCACGTACAATTTGCCGCATGAACGACAAGTACGCCCCCTCCGAGATCGAAGCCGCCGCGCGCCAGTACTGGAACTCCCGTGACGCCTACCGCGTCGGCGAAGACCAGAGCAAGCCCAAGTTCTACGCTTGCTCCATGCTGCCCTACCCCAGCGGCAAGCTGCACATGGGCCATGTGCGCAACTACACGATCAACGACATGCTCACGCGCCAGCTGCGCATGAAGGGCTACAACGTCCTGATGCCGATGGGCTGGGACGCCTTCGGCCTGCCGGCCGAGAACGCCGCGATGAAGAACAAGGTGCCGCCCGCCAAGTGGACCTACGAGAACATCGCCTACATGAAGAGCCAGATGCAGGCCATGGGGCTGGCGATCGACTGGTCTCGGGAAATAGCCACCTGCACGCCCGAGTACTACAAGTGGAACCAGTGGCTGTTCCTGAAGATGCTGGAGGCCGGCATCGCCGAGCGCCGCACCCAGGTCGTCAACTGGGACCCGGTGGACCAGACCGTGCTGGCCAATGAGCAGGTGGTGGATGGCAAGGGCTGGCGCTCCGGCGCGGTGGTCGAAAAGCGCGAGATCCCGGGCTACTACCTCAACATCACCAAGTACGCCGACGAGCTGCTCTCGGCCGTGGCGAACCCCGAGGACAAGAGCTATCTGAGCGGCTGGCCCGAGCGCGTGCGCCTGATGCAGGAGAACTGGATCGGCAAGAGCGAGGGCGTGCGCTTCGCCTTCCCGCATGCGATCAAGGGCGCCGACGGCGCGCTGATCCAGGACGGCAAGCTCTACGTCTTCACCACCCGCGCCGACACCATCATGGGCGTGACCTTCTGCGCCGTGGCCCCCGAGCATCCGCTCGCCAGCCACGCCGCGGCGTCGCAACCCGAGCTGGCCGCCTTCATCGAGGAATGCAAGCGCGGTGGCACCACCGAGGCCGAGCTGGCCACGCAGGAAAAGAAGGGCCAGCGCACCGGCCTCGTCGTCACGCATCCGCTCACCGGTGCGCAGGTCGAGGTCTGGGTCGGCAACTATGTGCTGATGAGCTATGGCGACGGCGCGGTGATGGGCGTGCCCGCCCATGACGAGCGCGATTTCGCCTTTGCCAAGAAGTACGGCATCGAGATCAAGCAGGTCATCGCCGTCGACGGCGCGACGTTCAGCCTGGACGCCTGGGCCGAGTGGTATGGCGACAAGTCCAAGGCCGTCTGCGTCAACTCCGGCGAACTCGATGGCCTGGGCCACAAGGCCGCCGTGTCCAAGGTGGCCGAACTGGTCGGCGCCAAGGGCCTGGGCGAGAAGAAGACCACCTGGCGCCTGCGCGACTGGGGCATCAGCCGCCAGCGCTACTGGGGCACGCCCATCCCCATCATTCATTGCGATGACTGTGGCTCGGTGCCCGTGCCTGCCAAGGACCTGCCGGTGGTGCTGCCCGAGGAATGCATCCCCGATGGCAGCGGCAATCCGCTCAACAAGCATGCCGGCTTCCTGAACGTCGGCTGCCCCACCTGCGGCAAGCCGGCCAAGCGCGAAACCGACACCATGGACACCTTCGTGGATTCGTCCTGGTACTTCATGCGCTACTGCGATGCCCAGAACGGCGAGGCCATGGTTGGCGAGGGCTCGCAGTACTGGATGCCGATGGACCAGTACATCGGCGGCATCGAGCACGCCATCCTGCACCTGCTGTACGCGCGCTTCTGGACCAAGGTGATGCGCGATCTCAAGCTCATCAGCTTCGATGAACCGTTCAAGAACCTGCTCACCCAGGGCATGGTCTTGAAAGGCGCGTTCTCGCACAAGCCGGCCGACGCGGGCAAGAACTACTACTGGGAGCACGAGGTCAACGTGCAGACCAACGAGCATGGCCAGGTCATCGGCGGCACGCTCAAGACCGACGGCACGCCGCTCGAGTACGAGATGACGACGATGTCCAAGTCCAAGAACAACGGCGTCGACCCGCAGGAGCTGATCAACCAGTACGGCGCCGACACCGCGCGCCTGTTCGTGATGTTCGCCTCGCCGCCCGAGCAGACGCTGGAGTGGAACGATGCCGGCGTGGAAGGCGCGCACCGCTTCCTCAAGCGCGTGTGGGGCTTCGGCGCCAAGCACGCGGCCGCCATCCAGGCCGCCGGCACTGACTTTGCTGCGCTGAGCGGCGAGGGCAAGGCGCTGCGCCGCGAGGTGCACATGGTGCTCAAGCAGGTCTCGTACGACTACGAGCGCATGCAGTACAACACCGTGGTCTCGGGCGGCATGAAGCTGCTGAACGCGCTGGAAGGCTTCAAGGCCGCCGGCCAGGACGCCGCGGTGCGCGAGGGCTTCTCGGTGCTGCTGCGCGTGCTCTACCCGGCCTGCCCCCACATCGCCCACACCCTGTGGCAGGAACTCGGTTTTGCCGCCGAGCTCGGCGACCTGCTGGACGCGCCCTGGCCCGCGGTGGACGAGGCCGCCCTGGTGCAGGACGAGATCGAGCTGATGCTGCAAGTGAACGGCAAGCTGCGCGGCGCCATCAAGGTGCCGGCCGCCGCCGACAAGGCCGCCATCGAGGCCGCGGCGCTGGCCAGCGAGGACTTCGCCAAGTTCAGCGAAGGCAAGGCGCCCAAGAAGGTCATCATCGTGCCCGGTCGCCTCGTCAACCTGGTGGTCTGATGCACAGGCGCCTGCTGCTGGCATCCGCGCTCGGCGCGGCCCTCACGGGCTGCGGCTTCGAGCTGCGCCGCGAGCCCGAGCTGCAGTTCCGCAGCCTGGCCCTGCAGGGCTTCAAGCCCGGCTCGCCCTTCGCGGCCGAGCTGAGGCGCCAGCTGGCGCGCACCCAGGTGCAGTTGCTGGAAGACCCCAACAAGGCCGAGCTGGTGCTGGAAGCCAAGCGCGACGAGCGCAGCAAGAACGCGGTGGTGTCCACCAGCGCCGGCCAGGTGCGCGAATGGCAGCTCAAGCTGAACGTCGATTTCCTGATCCGCACGCCGGGCATGGACATCCTCTTGCCGCGCACCGAGCTGCGCATCCTGCGCGACATGAACTACACCGAGAGCCAGGCCCTCGCCAAGGAGCAGGAAGAGGCCTCGCTGTATCGCGCCATGCAGTCCGAGGCGGTGGCGCTGCTGATGCGCCGCCTGGCCGCAATACGCCTGCCGGTGAACTGATGCAGATCCGCGCCGAGGCCCTCGCCGCCCAACTCGCCAAGGGGCTCAAGCCCATCTACACCGTGCATGGCGACGAGCCCCTGCTGGCGCAGGAGGCGGCCGACACCATCCGCGCCGCCGCGCGCGCGCAGGGCTATGGCGAGCGCAAGGTCTTCATCGTCGCGGGCGCGTACTTCGACTGGGGCCCGGTGCTGGGCGCGGCCCAGGCCATGAGCCTGTTCGCCGAGCGCCAGTTCATCGAGATCCGCATCCCCTCGGGCAAGCCCGGCAAGGACGGCTCGGAGGCCTTGCAGCGCTATTGCGAACGCCTGCCCGAGGACGTGGTCACGCTCGTGACCCTGCCGCGCCTGGACAAGACCCAGCTCAGCAGCGCCTGGTTCAGCGCGCTCGACGGCGCCGGCGTCACCCTCAAGGTGGAGCCGGTGGAGCGCCGCGCCCTGCCGCAGTGGATCGCCCAGCGTCTGGCCGCCCAGGGCCAGCGCGTCAGCGAGGGCGAGGAAGGCCAGCGCGCCCTGGCCTTTTTTGCCGACCGCGTGGAGGGCAATCTGCTCGCCGCCCACCAGGAGCTGCAGAAGCTCGCCCTGCTCTATCCGCAGGGCGAGATCGCGCTGGCGCAGATCGAATCGGCGGTGCTGAACGTGGCGCGCTACGACGTCTTCAAGCTCAGCGAGGCGGTGCTGGCCGGCCAGGTGCCGCGCGTGCTGCGCATGCTGGAGGGCCTGGAGGCCGAGGGCGAGGCCGCGGTGCTGGTGCACTGGACCCTGGCCGAGGACGTGCGCGCGCTCAAGAAGGTGCGCGATGCGCTGGACGCCGGCAAGCCCCTGCCGATGGCACTGCGCGAAGCGCGCGTATGGGGCAACAAGGAGCGGCTTTTCGAGCGCATCGCGCCAGGGCTGAACGATCAAAATCTGGCCAGCCTGGTGGCGGCGGCACAGATCTGCGACGGCATCGTCAAGGGCCTGCGCCACCCCGAATGGCCGCTGGACGCCTGGGGTGCGCTGCGCCGCCTGGCCCTGATGCTGGTCGAGGCAACGCAGGCGCGCGGCGGCGTCAAGCTGGCTCTGCAGGCCTGAGGCGCGGCCCGGCCCGCATGCCGCGGGGCCGAATTCGCGTTATGGTCAAGGCTGCAAAGCCAGGGAGATTGCTCATCATGACTGTGCTGCCGCGACAACGGTGGACCGCCGGACTGGCGCTGGCATCGGCCATGGGCGCGGCCCAGGCCGTGCCCTGGACCATCGAGCTGCGCAACAGCGCCGGCCAGCCGCTCGCCAACGCCGCCGTGGCGGTGGAACTGAAGGGCCAGCCCAGCAAGGCCGGCCCCGGCGCCAAGGCCGAAATGGCGCAGCGCGAGCGCCAGTTCCAGCCCGCGCTGCTGGTGGTGCAGACCGGCACGCCGGTGAGCTTCCCGAACTTCGACACCGTGCGCCACCATGTCTATTCCTTCTCGGCCGCCAAGAAGTTCGACCTCAAGCTCTACTCCGGCACGCCGGCCGAGCCGGTGCTGTTCGACAAGCCCGGCGTGGCCGCGCTGGGCTGCAATATCCACGACCGCATGAGCGCCCACATCGTGGTGGTGGACACGCCGCTGTTCGGCAAGAGCGATGCCCAGGGCCAGCTGAAGCTGGACCTGCCGGCCGGCGAGCACCGCCTACTGGTCTGGCATGCCAGCATGCCCACGCCGCAGCTGCAGGCCCAGCCCCTGCAGGTCGGCAACAGCGCCGGCCACACCACGCTCAGCCTGCCCGCGGGGCCATGAACCGGCCATGCGCCTGCCGGACTTCCTCAACCTGAAGCGCCTGGAGGGCCGCATCGTCGGTCTCTTCCTGGGGCTGCTGCTGGTGGTGCAGCTGGCCAGCCTGGCCCTCATCACCAGGAGCATCGACAGCAACGCGAGCGCCTCCATCAGCCAGGAGCTGGCCACCGGCGCGCGCGTGCTGCAGCGCCTGCTGGTGCAGGACGCCCAGCAGCGCCTGGACGCGGCGCGCCTGCTGGAGGCCGACTATGGCTTCAGCCAGGTGCTGGGCGATGGACTGAACACCGAGGAAGACCGCGAGACCCTGAAGAGCGCGCTCGTCAGCCATGGCGAACGCATCAAGGCCAGCCTGGTGGCCTATGCGGACCCGGCCTTCCGGCTCGTCACCGCCACCACCGAGCAGGCCGCGCCCTTCATCAAGCTGCTGCCCAGGCTGGCCGGCGCGAAGGGCGGCGCCAGCGCCAAGTCGCCCAATCTGGCCCTCGTCGACGGCAAGGCCTACCAGGTGGTGACCGTGCCGGTGCGCGCCGCCGGGCTGGGCGGCTGGGTGCTGATGGCCTTCGAGCTCGACCAGACCGAGCTGCTGGAACTGCAAAGCCTCTCCAAGCTGCAGGCCGTGCTGCTGCTGCGCCGGCCCGACAGCAGCTGGCAGGCCCTCGCCTCGGTGCTGGACGAGGCCGCCACCCGCACCGTGGCCGGCCAGGTGCCGCAGGGCGAGCGCGAGTTCCCGCTCGCGCTCGGTGCGGAACGCTGGCGCGGCCTCTACCTGAAGCTGGGCGAGGAAGAAGCAGGCCAGCAGCTCGGCGCCGTGCTGCTGCGCTCCTTCGACGAGGCGGTGGCGCCCTACCGCCGGCTGCAGCTGACTCTGCTGGGCCTGAGCGCGCTGGGCGTGCTGGTGTTCGCGGGCGGCAGCATCCTCACCGCCAGGCGCATCAGCGGGCCGGTGAAGGCACTCTCCGAGTCGGCCGAGCGGCTCGGCCATGGCGACTACACCACGCCGGTGGCGCGCACCTCCACCGACGAGATCGGCGACCTGGCCCAGGCCTTCGAGGGCATGCGCATGGGCATCCGCGAGCGCGAGGCGCAGGTGCACCGCCTGGCCTTCTGGGACACCCTCACCGGCCTGCCCAATCGCGAGCAGTTCAGCCAGCAGCTGCAGGCGCGGCTGAGCCAGGGCGAGGCCCCCTGCGCGGTGCTGATGCTGGACCTGGACCGCTTCAAGCATGTCAACGACGTGCTGGGCCACCGCTTCGGCGACGAGCTGCTGCGCGGCCTGGCCGAGCGTCTGCGCCTGCTGCTGAAGGACCAGGCGCATCTGCTGGCGCGCCTGGGCGGCGACGAATTCGTGCTGATGCTGGAAGGCGCGGGCGAGGAGGAAGCGCTCGAGGCGGCGCGCCGCATCCACCGCGATTTCGAGCGCCCGCTGCACATCGAGGACCAGACCGTGGACCTCAGCGCCGGCATCGGCATCGCGCTCTACCCCAAGCAGGGGCGCGAGGTGAGCCAGCTGCTGGCGCGTGCCGAACTGGCCATGTACGCGGCCAAGCGCAAGCAGGCCGGCAGCCAGATCTATGTGCCCGAGCTCGACGCCGGCAGCCAGGAATCGCTCTCGCTGCTGGGCGAGTTGCGCCGCGCCGTGGAGGGCAACGAGCTGCGCCTGTTCCTGCAGCCCAAGGTGGACCTGCGCAGCGGCCTGGTGATCAGCGCCGAGGCGCTGGTGCGCTGGGAGCATCCGCAGCGCGGCCTGGTGCCGCCGATGCAGTTCATCCCCTTTGCCGAGCAGACCGGCTTCATCCGCAGCCTCACCAGCTGGGTGCTGGAGGCCTCGGTGCAGGCCTGGGCGCGCGCCGAGGCGCGGGGTCAGGCCTTGCGCATCAGCGTCAACCTCAGCACCCGCGACCTGCTCGACCAGGACCTGCCGCTGAAGATCGCCGCAGTGCTGCAGCAGCACCGCGTGCCGCCCCATGCGCTGTGCCTGGAGATCACCGAGAGCGCCATCATGGACGACCCGACGCGCGCCATGATGACGCTGGAACAGCTCAGCGCGATGGGCTTCAAGCTCTCGATCGACGACTTCGGCACCGGCTACTCCTCGCTCGCCTATCTGAAGCGCCTGCCGGTGGACGAGCTGAAGATCGACAAGAGCTTTGTGATGGCGATGGAGCGCGACCTCGACGATGCCAAGATCGTGCGCTCCACCATCGAGCTGGCGCACAACCTCGGGCTCTCGGTGGTGGCCGAGGGCCTGGAGACGGCCAAGACCTGGAAGCTGCTGGCCACCCTGGGCTGCGACGAAGGCCAGGGCTATTACGTCAGCCGCCCCATGCCCGAGGCCGAGTTCGCGGGCTGGCTGGAACAATGGCAGCCGCCCGATCTGGGCGAGGATTCGCCGGACACCGTGCTGGCCGGGCTGCTCTGAGGCCGGGGCGTCAGGGCGCGCGCAGCGGCAGCTCCATGGTGAAGCGGCTGCCCTGGCCGGGCGCGCTGCTGACGCTCAGATGCCCGCCCAGCAGGCTCTCGACGATGTTGTGCGCGATGCTCAGGCCCAGGCCGCTGCCGCCCTGGCCGAAGCGGGTGGTGAAGAAGGGCTCGAAGACGCGGCGCCGCACCGCCTCGCTCATGCCCACGCCGTCGTCGGCCACGCTCAGGCTGATGCGTTCGCCGGCCAGCGCATGCAGCTCCAGCGTCAGCGTGCCACCGCTGCGGCCGGCAAAGGCATGGGTGAGCGCATTGCTCATCAGTATCACCAGCACCTGGCCCAGCGCGCCCGGGTAGGCGTCCAGCTGCGGCGCCGTCTCCAGCTGCAGTTGCAGGCCGACGCCGGCCTGGCGCAGCGCCACGCCCAGGGTCTGCGCGCATTGCTCGCAGACCTCGGCAACGCGGAAGCGGCGGCGCTGCTCGGCGCTGCGGTCCACCGCCACCTGCTTGAAGCTGCTCACCAGGGCGCCGGCGCCCTGCATGCTGCGCTCGATCACCGCCAGGCCCTCGCCAGCCTGCTGCAGATAGGCCTGCAGCTCGGCGCGCCGCATCGGCTGGGGCTGCTCCACGCGCTCGGCGAGCGCGTGCGTGGCGGCCAGCACGGTGGAGGCCACCAGCAGGCTGTTGCCGATCGGCGTGTTGAGCTCATGCGCCACCCCCGCCACCATCGCGCCCAAGGCCGCCAGCTTCTCCTGCGCCATCAGCTGCTGCTGCAGCGCGCCCAGGCGCTGATAGGCGCGCGCGTTCTCCAGCGCGATGGCGCCATAGGAGCACAGCATGCGCAGGATCAGCTGCTCGCGCTCGCCATAGACGGCGGCGCGCACCGACTGCACCGTCATCACGCCCAGCATGCGCTCGCTCAGGCGCAGCGGCACGAACATCATGCTCAGCATCGCGCGCGTGCCCGGCACCTCGCTGTGCGGATCGGCCAGCTCGCCGGCGCCCAGCACGAATTCGCGGCGCTCGCGCAGCGCCCGCGCACAATAGCTGTTGGGGCTGTCCAGCGCGATCGGCGGATCGACGAAGGCCTGGCCGGACTCCATGCCGAAGCTGCAGACCAGCTGGCCGGCCGCCTCGTCCAGCGTATAGATGGCCACGCTCTGCGCGTCCAGCATGGTGTGCACCAGGCGCTCCAGCGCCTCGAAGATGCGTTCGGCCTGCAGCTCGGTGGTGATCTCCTGGCTGATGCTGCTGAGGTGCAGCAGCAGCTCGTGGTTGCGGCGCAGATGCTCGTGCTCGACGCGCGCGCGCTCCATCTGGTGCTGGGCGCGCAGGCCGGTCATGCGGCGCGTCGCCTCCTCGCTGAAATGGCGCTGGCGGTTCGCGCTGGCCTCATGCGCCAGTGCATAGGCGCGCTCGAACCTGCCCTGGGCGGCCTGCGCCGCCGAGGCCGCCTCCAGCAGGGCCGCCTGCGGCCGGTAGGCGGGCAAGGTGGCGGCCTGGGCCAGCGCCTGCTCGTACCAGCCCAGCGCCGCCGGCCCATGCGGGTCCAGCGCCAGCGCGATGTCGGCCTGGGCCCACAGGGCCTCGATCTCGTAGTTGCGATTGAACTGGGCACGCGCCCGGCTGAGGGTCTGCTGGATGCCGGTGGCGGCCTCGGCCACGCGCCCCAGGCCCAGCAGCGCGCGCGCCCGGCCGATGCCGGCGATCACGCGCAGATCAGCGGCCGCGGCGCTGGGCAGCGCCGCCATCTCCTCGTAGGCCGCCAGCGCCTCGGCATAGCGGCCCGACTCCAGCTCGATGCGCGCCAGCACGTTCAGGCGCACCGCCTGGTTGCGGCCATGCGGCAGCGGGCGCAGCACCTGTTGCGCTTCCTGCAGGGCCTCGCGCGCCGCATCCAGCTGGCCCAGGTGGCGCAGCACCTCGCCCACATGCATCAGGCAGCCGCCCACCAGCGAGGGCCAGCCGGCCGCGCGCGCCAGCTCCAGCCCGCGCTGCAGCCAGCTCAGCGCGGTCTCGTAATCGGCCATATTGCCGTAGTTGAAACCGAGGTTGCTGGCCAGCGCGATGGCGCGGCGCAGCTGGCCCGATTCGAGCGCCGCCTCGAAGGCCGCGCCGAAGCTGGCGATGCAGGCCTCGTAGTCGGCGCGCAGCGCCGCCAGCACGCCGCGGAAATCGGCCACGGCGGCGCGCGCCGCCGGCGGCAGGCCGGCCAGCTCGGCGGGCAGCAGCGGGCCCCAGTCCTGCTCGGACTTGAGGTTGTCCTGGAAGGCGGCGCTGCGGCCCAGCTCGGCGCGGAAGATCAGCAGGCGCAGCGTATCGCCGGCCTGCTCGGCGGCAGCGGCCGCGGCCAGCAGCTCGCGCTGCTCGCCGGCAAAGTCGCCGCGCAGCGCGGCCAGGCCCTGGGCCAGCCAGGCCGCGTCCGCCTGCGCGCCGAGGTCGCCCAGCGCCAGCGCCTCGGCCCGGATCGCGGCCAGCAGGGGCTCGAGCTGCTCGAGCTGCGCATACAGCAGCGCCGCCTCGGCGCGCAGCAGCTGCAGGCGCAGCCGCAGGCCGCGGCGCTCGGGCTCGGCCAGCGTGGCCGCATGGGCCTCCAGCGCCTCGGCCAGCGCCAGGGCGCGCGGCATGTCGCGCTGGCGCAGCGCCCAGGCCATGAAGAGCTGCAGCTGGGGATCCTGCGGCGCGGCGCGCAGGCGCTGCTCGCCCGCCTCGAGCGCGGCTTGGCTGGGGAACAATTCCAGGGCCGCACGGAACGGCATGCGGATGCTCTTGTAGGGGCCAACGACAGCGCCAGACTACTGCAGCAGGCGCCGCCTGCCTACCGCGCCTGGCCCACGGCGCCCGCGCGGGCGCGAGCAAATCACGCTATGCGCACAAACGCGGCACTCAGGGGGCTTGCAGCGGCAGTTCGAGGGTGAAGCGGCTGCCCTGGCCCGGCTCGCTGCTGACGCGGATGCGCCCGCCCAGCAGAGTCTCGACGATGTTGTGGCAGATCGAGAGCCCCAGGCCGCTGCCGCCCTGGCCGAACTTGGTGGTGAAGAAGGGCTCGAAGATGCGCTCCTGCAGGGCCGCGCTCATGCCCTGGCCGTTGTCGGCCACCCATAGCGCCAGGCGGTCGGGGCTCAGGGCCTGGGCGCCGAGTTCGATCTGCCCGTTCTCGCGGCCCTCGAAGGCATGGGCCATGGCGTTGTTGATGAGTATCAGCAGCACCTGCCCCACCTCGCCCGGATAGCCATCCATACGCAGCTCGGCAGGCACCTGCAGCGACAGCCGCAGGCCGGCGCGGCGCAGCGCCAGGCCCATGGTCTGGGCGCATTGCTCGCACACCTGGGCCAGCGCGAACGCGCGCCTTTGCTCGGCGCTGCGGTCCACCGCCACCTGCTTGAAGCTGCGCACCAGCGCGGCGGCGGCGTCCATGCTGCGCTCGATCACCTCCAGGCCCTGCACATGCTGGTCGGCAAAGCGCTGCCAGTCCGAGCGCCGCAGCGCGCCCTGGGTCAGCCGGGCGTTGAACTCGCGCGCGCCGCCCAGCAGGGTGCTGGCGAGCAGCAGGCTGTTGCCGATCGGCGTGTTCAGCTCATGCGCCACGCCGGCCACCATCGAGCCCAGCGCGGCGAGCTTTTCCTGCGCCATCACATGGCGCTGCAGATCGGACAGGCGCCGATAGGCGCGCGCGTTGTCGAGCGCGATTGCCGCGTAGGCGCTCAGGCTGCGGAAGGCCAGGGTCTCGCGTTCGCCATAGGCCGGCAGATGCAGGGATTGCACCGTGATCACGCCGATCACGCGCTCGCCCACGCGCAGCGGGGCAAACATCATGGCCTGCATGGCGCTGGTGCCGGGCACCTGGTAATGCTCGCGCGGCAGCTCCGACATGCGCAGGATGAGCTCGCGCCCCTCGCGCACGCAGCGCGCCGAGTAGCTGCGCGCGTCGTCCAGCGCGATCGGCGGATCGACAAAGGTCTGGCCATCCTCCATGCCGAAGGCGCAGTAGAGCTGGGTGCCGCCCTCGTCGAGCAGGTAGACCGCCATGCTGTCCACCTCGATGAGCGCATGCACATGGCGCTCCAGCACCGCCAGCACGCGGTCGGTCTCGAGCTCGGCGGTGAGCTCGCGCCCGACCTCGCTGAGATGCAGCAGCACCTCGTGCGTGCCACGCAGGGCCTGGAAGCGCGCCGCCTCCGATTCGGCCAGCTGGCGCAGGTGCTCGCTTTCGGCGCGCGCACGTTCGATCTGGTGATGGGTGTGCAGGGCCAGCGAGCGCTGGCCCACCTCCTCGCCGAAACGCCGCTGGCGCAGCACGCCGGCGCGCTGCGCCAGCTCGTAGGCCTGCTGATAGGCGCCCGCCAGCGCATGGGCCCGCGCGGCCGCCTCCAGCAGCTCGGGCGGGGGCACGAACGCTTCCACGCGCGCGGCGCGCTCGAGCGCCTCCAGGTAGTACCGCAAGGCCTGCTGCGGCGCGCCGGTCTCGGCCAGCGTGACCTCGCCGAGGATCCACAGCAGGTCCACCGTGGTCTCGAGCTGGCCGTGCGCCAGCTGCAGCGCGGCCTCGGCGGCGCTGCGCGCCTCGGCGTGGCGGCCCAGCGCCAGCAGGGCGCGCGCGCGCCCCAGCTGGGCATCGATCTTCAGATCGTTGGCATCGGCATGCACGGCGCGCTGCATCAGGGCATCGAAGGCCTGCAGCGCCGGCTCGGTGCGGCCATCGTCCTGCTCGGTATGGGCGAGGTATTTGAGCGCCAGCGCCGCGGTGCGCGAGGCCGGCTGCGCGCCCAGCATGCGCAGGCAATCCTGCAGCTGCGCGCGCGCCTCGTCGCGGCGCCCCAGCCGCCTGAGCGTCTCGCCCGCCTGCGCCATGCACAGCGCCATCGAGGCCGGCCAGCCGGCCTCGCGCGCCAGCGTCAGGCCGCGCGTCAGCCATTCCATCGCGGCCTGGAACTCGCTCATGCCCCAGTAGGCGCGGCCGAGGTTGCTGGCCAGCGCGATGGCGCGGCGCAGCTGGCCGGTCTGCAGCGAGAGCTCGAAGGCCCGCGTCATGGCCGCGATGGCGGGGGAGAATTCGGCCGCCATGCCGGCCACCAGGCCGCGCAGGTCGGCCACGGCGGCGCCCACCACCGGGCTCAGGCCCTCGATGTCCAGGCCCAGCAGCGCGGCCCAGGTCTGCCGCGCGGTAGAGAGGTCGCGAAAGGTATCGGCCCGGCCCAGCACCGCCTGCAGAAACAGCAGGCGCTCGCCATCGCCGGCGCGCCGGGCGCAGGCAATGGCCAGGCCCAGCTGATCGTGCACCCGCTGCACCTCGCCCAGGTCGGCCGCCAGCGAGGCGGCGAGGTGGTGGGCATCGGCGCAGCCGATCTCGTCCTGCTGCGCCTGCAAGCCGCCCAGCGCCTCGTCCAGCAGCGCGCGCGCCGCCTCGAAATCCATCGCCTGCAGCGCCAGCTCGGCGCGCACCAGCCGCATGCGCGCGCGCCAGGCGGCCTGCGCGGGCAGCGGCCAGCCGGAGGCCGCCAGGCCTTGCTCGACCTGCTCGGCCAGCCCCTGTGCACGCGCGCCGGCAGATTGGCGCAAGGCCCAGGCCAGCTGTGCCTGCAGGGCCAGGCTCGGGCCCTGCTGCAGCGCCAGCTCCAGCCGGGCAAGTTCATCGGCCGGGAGGAAGAGTGCGGGGGCGGCCGGAGCGCTCATCGTCATGCTCAGTAGCCGCGCGTGCGCGCCACCAGATGCTGCAGGGGCGCGCCGCGGCGCAGCGCCGCCAGGTTCTCGGCCACCACCAGCGCGGCGCTACGGGCATCGGTCTGCGCCGCCGTATGCGGCAGCACCGTCACGCGCGGGTGGCTCCAGAAGCGATGCGTGGGCGGCAGCGGCTCGACCGCGAACACGTCCAGCAGCGCATGGCCGATCTGGCCGCTGTCCAGCGCCGCCAGCAGGGCCGCTTCGTCGACATGCGCGCCGCGCGCCAGGTTCACCAGGCCGGCCCCGCGCTTGCACGCGGCCAGGCGCGGCGCGTCGAAGAAGCCCTGCGTCTGCGGCGTCAACGGCAGCAGGTTGATCAGGGTGTCGGCGCCGGCCATCGCCTCGGCCAGCCCGGCCTCGCCATGCCAGCAATGCACGCCGTCCAGCCGGCGCGGGCTGCGGCTCCAGCCGCTCACTGCATAGCCTTGCGCCGCCAGCGCGCCGGCCACGCGCCCGCCCAGTTCGCCCAGGCCCAGCACCAGCACCGACCATTCCTGCGCGCGCAGCTGCGGCAGCGGCCGCCACAAGGCCTCGCGCTGCTGCGCCTGCAGGCGGAAGAAGCCGCGGTGCAGGCCCAGCACCGCCCACAGCGCGGTGTGCACCATGGCCTCGTTCATGGCCGGGTCGACCATGCGCGCCAGCGGCACCTCGGCGGGCAGCGTCGGGTCGCCGAGCAGCTTGTCCACCCCCGCCCAGACCGACTGGATCAGGCGCAGATTCGGCAGGCCCTGCAGGCTGCCATGGGGCGGGTTGGCGACGATGGCGGCCTCCACGGCGGCGGCCTTGGCGGCCGTGCGCGGCGGCTCCAGCAGCCATTGCTCGCCGGGCATGGCGGCCTGCAGGGCCTGGAGCCAGGCCTGCTGCTCGCCCTCGGCCCAGCGCCCCAGCAAGAGCAGACTCATCAGCTGTCCCTGTCCTCCAGGGCCTCGCACAGGGCCGTCAGGCCGGCGCGCACGGTGGCCATGCGCACATCGCAACGATCGCCCGGGAACAGCTCCTTCCAGACCCGCACCGGCTTGCCGGCATGCAGCAGCGCCAGCCACACCGTGCCCACCGGCTTGCCCTCGCTGCCGCCGGTGGGGCCGGCGATGCCGGTGACGGCCAGGGCCCAGTCGATCGGCGCATGCGCCATCAGGCCGCGCGCCATGTGCTGGGCCACCTCGCCGCTGACCGAGCCATGCAGCTCGATGAGCGCGCCGGGCACGCCCAGCAACTCGGTCTTGGCCTGGTTGCTGTAGCTCACCACGCCGCGCTCGAACCATTGGCTGGAGCCGGCCAGGCTGGTGCAGGCGGCGGCGATCAGGCCGCCGGTGCAGGACTCCGCCGTGCCCATGCGCTCGCGGCGCTGTATCAGGGCCAGGGCAATGCGATCGATCAGCTCGGACTCGTCGGGGAACAGCATGATGTTCAGCCTCCAGAAGAAACGGCGCGCCACAGCGCCAACACGACTAGGGTACAGCCAGCCGCGACGAAATCATCGAAGAGGATGCCGAATCCCTGGGCCCAGCTGACGGCCGCGCCACGCTCACCCTTGAACAAGCGGTCGGCCCAGCCCACGGGGCCAGGTTTTGCCGCATCGAAGAAGCGGAACAGCGCGAAGGCCGCCAGCTGCATCCACAGGCCCGCCGGCATCACCAGCCACAGCACCAGCCAGAAGGCCAGCACCTCGTCCCAGACGATGGCGCCCGGGTCCGGGGTGCGCAGATGGCGCGCGGTGACGGTGCAGGCCCACCAGCCGATCAGCGTGCCGATGCCGATCACCCAGGCCCACCCCTGCGGCGTGAGCCAGCGGTTCAGCACCAGAAAGGCCAGCCAGGCCCACAGCGTGCCGACGGTGCCCGGCGCCTTGGGCGAGAGCCCGCTGCCGAAGCCCAGCGCCATCCAGTGCGCCGGGTGCTCCAGCATGAAGGCGGCGCTGGCGCGGCGCGGTGCCAGGTCGGCGGGTTCGCTCATGATTTGAAATGGTCGAAGGAGGACAGCGCCAGCGGCAAGACCTGGCCCTGGGCGTCGAACAGGCGCAAGCCCGGCTCGGCCTCGATGCGGCCGATGCGGGTGACGGGGGTGGCGGCCTGCAGCGCCGCAGCCAGCACCGCGTCGCGCCGATCCGGCGCGGCGGTGAACACGAGTTCGTAGTCGTCGCCGCCGCTGAGCGTGCACAGGCGCTGCAGGGCCAGGTCTTGCGCGGCCAGGGTTGCGCTGCGCGGCAGCGCATCCGCCTTCAAGCGGGCGCCGACGCCGGAGCGCGCCAGGATATGGCCCAGATCGCCGCACAGGCCGTCCGACACATCGATGGCGCTGCTCGCGAGGCCGCGCAGGGCCTGGCCCAGGGCCACGCGCGGCTGCGGCAACTCCATCGCGCGGCGCACGCTTTCAAACGCATCGCCCGCCAGCTGCACCGTGCCGCGGAACAGCTCCAGCGCCAGGCGCGCATCGCCCAGCGTGGTGCCGGAGACATAGATGTCATCGCCCACCAGCGCGCCGCTGCGCAGCAAGGCCTGGCCGCGCGGCACCTCGCCCATCACCGTGATACAGATGTTCAGCGGCCCGGCCGTCGTGTCGCCACCCACCAGGGCAATGCCATGCGCCTGCGCCAGCGCGAACAGCCCGCGCGCAAAGCCGGCCAGAAAAACCTCGTCGGCGCGCGGCAGGCTCAAGGCCAGGGTGAAGGCCCGCGGCGTGGCGCCACAGGCCGCCAGATCGCTCAGATTCACCGCCAGCGCCTTGTGCCCCAGGCGCTCCGGCGCCACCGTGGAGAGGAAATGCCGCCCCTCCACCAGCATGTCGCTGGACACCAGCCACTGCATGCCCGGCGTCGGATTGATGACCGCACAGTCATCGCCAATGCCCACCGGCACCTCATCACCCGCCGCCAGCCGGCCCTGGCCCTCAAGAAAGAAGCGCTGGATCAGATCGAATTCACCCATGGGGGGGATTGTGTCAGGGGTGGGGAGTGGCGATGAGGGCGGGAGGCAGCAATAGGCTGATCTGAGTCGCCCGCGATCCAGTGCCTGAACTGCAGCAAGCGCCACCACAATCGGCAGAGTCACTCCATTGGCACAATGCCCCATCTGGCTGCATTGCGCCCCGTGCCGTTGCCAGCCCTTTCATGCTCCCAGCCGTCGCCCTTTTGAAAAAGCAGCTCTCGATGATTTCCCGCTTCCACTCCGCCTTCCCGCTTCCCGTCGTGCTTGCCAGCGCCTTCTTGGTCGCTGCGCACACGACGGCCCTCAGCGCCCCGCATGCCAAGCCGCGCGCCGCCGCGCACAAGCAAAAGGCCGCTGCCCCCGCCGAGCCCGCGATGACCACCGACGCCAACGGGCAGTCGGTGCCGGTCCTCGCCAACAAGGCCTGGGTGCTGATGGATTTCAATACCGGGCAGCTGCTGGCCTCGTCGAACCCGGACGAGCCGCTGCCGCCGGCGTCCTTGACCAAGATGATGACCAGCTACCTGGTCGAGCAGGCGCTCAAGAGCGGCAAGGTCAAGCCCAACGATCCGGTCACCATGAGCCTCAGCGCCTGGTGCCGCGGCGGCAAGGAGGGTGACAGCTGCATGTTCGTGCCGCTCAACGCGCAGGCGTCCCTGATGGACATGCTGCGCGGCGTGGTCATCGCCAGCGGCAACGACGCCTCCAAGGCCTTGGCAGAGCACATCGGCGGCTCCGAGCCCGGCTTCGTGGCGATGATGAACACCGAGGCGAAGAAGCTGGGCATGAGCAAGACCCAATTCGCGAATTCGGCCGGACTGCCCGACCCCAACAACAAGGCATCGGCACGCGACCTGGCCGTGCTGGCGGCCGCCATCATCCGCAACAGCGCCGAGTACTACCCCATCTATGCCGAGCGGCAGTTCAGCTACAACGGCATCAAGCAAGGCAACCGCAATGCGCTGCTGTACACCGACCCCACGGTCGACGGACTCAAGACCGGGCACACCGACGAAGCGGGCTACTGCCTGACCGCGTCGGCCAAGCGCAACGGCATGCGCCTGATCTCGGTCATCATGAATGCCGACAGCAAGCAGGCCCGTGCTGACCAGACGCGCGTGCTGTTCAACTGGGGCTACGCGAACTTCGAGGAAGCGACACCCGCACAGGCAGGCGCGACGCTCGCCAGCGCCAAGGTCACCTACGGCGTGGCGCCCACCGTCAATGCAGGCCTTGCACAGCCATGGACGCTGGTGCTGCCCAAGGGCCAGGCGGCCGCAGTCAAGACGGCCATCACGCTGAATCCTGCCATCGAGGCGCCGATCGCCAAGGGCGCCGTGATCGGCAAGATCGTCGCCACGGCCAACGGCAAGCAACTCGGCGAGGCCCCCGTCGTCGCGCTCGCGGACGTGGAGCGCGCAGGGTTCTTCGAGCGTTTGCGTCAGCGCGTTGTCGGCTGGTTCTCGAAGTAAGGCAGCTGGTGAGCGTCGACGTCGAGCTATCGCTGTCAAGCGCGACCGGCGCCCACCAACTGGTCTGAGTCGTTCGCGGTTCAGTGCCTGAGCGACCGCGCCAGCCAAGACCAGCCATTCAGCGCCGCTGGCGTGACAGGCTCAATTCGCTGCGAAGCAGTCGTCGTGCTTGCCAACCCAGCCGACTAGATTGGGTCGATGGCGGACAGCCAGGGCAGGGCTAGAGCGGCGGGAATGGATTCACGCCATCCGTGGGCAACTTGTGCATGCAGGCAACGAACAGCGGGTTGACGAGCCATCCGTCGAGCCACTGCCGTACCGATGGCAAGTCCAGCCTCGCAAACCATCCCGGCTCCACAGCGGCGAACTGGCGAACGAAGGGCAGCACGGCCAAGTCGGTGGCGCACGGCGTGGCCCCTCCCAGGTAGGACGCCTTGTGCAGCCGTGCCTCAAGCGGTTCCAGAAGCACTCCCAGTGCCCTGTCGCGGTGTTCGTCTGGGGTGAGCATCTCATTTGCGTACCGTTGGGGGTACTTCCAGCGGTCCAGGTGACGCTTGAAATCGCCGTCATTTCGCTGCACAAGGTCAAGGTTCGCTGGCGACTGCGCCCTCGCCCACCAACCCTGTGCATCGGGTGCTGCCAGCGCCCAGCGCATGATGTCCCAACTCTCCTCGATCACGCAGCCATCGGGCAAGTGCAGCACCGGCACCGTAGCTTTGGGAGACAAGGCCAGCAAGCTTGCCGGCTTGTCGCGCAAGCTGACCTCCGCTGCCTCGAAGACCTGTCCAGCTTGCAGCAACGCCATCCGAGCGCGCATCGCATAGGGGCAGCGGCGAAAGGTGTAGAGCCGAGGCAGGAGCGGGCCTGAGGCGCAGAGAGGTGCCCGCGGCGTCAGCGTCGATGGGTGCATGGGTGAGGCGTGAACTTGCTGGCGGCTCAATGAACCCACAGCACCTCGAACTGCTGTCGGATGGGCGCCCCCTCCATTGACACCTCATCACCCTCGTATTTGCCCAACATGGCCTTGCCCAGGGGGGCTTCACTGCTGATGACCTGAACGACCTGAGTGCCATTGACCAACTTCATGCTGCCTCCAGCCGGGCCGAGAAGGAACTGTTGCTGCTTGTCGTCGGCATCGACGAGGCAAACCAGCGCGCCAACCTGAATGCCTTTGTCGGCATCGTAGGCGCATGGACGGAATTGGCGCCAATTGGCCATCGCCTGGCGGATGGCTTCGGCGCGACGAGCTTGGCCGGTGGCCAGATAGGCAGCTTCAAGACCGAGCGTGTCGTACTTGTTCTCCGCGATGTTCTCTTCGTGTGTTGCCGTTTCATGCGCCACCCGCGCGGCCTCGTCGGCTAGCAGCAGGTCTTCGGCAAGCCGCTCAAGAACCTGCTGTTGCAGCAAGAATTTATCCATGATTGAAGGTCGGCATCTCAAACAAGCGCGGCGCTTGATTATGAAGGGCCTCACCAGATCTCTACGCTGCCGTGAATGACTCAGTTCAGCCTAGAACTGTCTCCTGCATCGGATGGGCGAACTTCCGCTCCTGGCCGGGAGCGGTCCCTATGTACCAGTCAGATGACTGACCACACCCCCTGCATCCCTGCCCTATCCCACCCCCCTCACATACTCCTCGTCATCCATCACCATCCCCCTGATCACATCGTTGCCCGGCAGGATGCGTGTGAACTGAAAACCAATTCTCTGCAGCAGCCGCCCCGAGGCCTGGTTGCCCACGGTCACGGTGGCGACAAAACGGCGCACGCCTCGCGCCGTTAGCTTCTCAATCGCCGCGGCGGCGGCTTCGCTGGCGTAGCCCTGGCCCCAGTAGCGGCTGAAAAAATAGAAGCCGAAATTGCTGGCCTCCAGGCCGTCGGTGATCTCGGCATCGACGCGGCCGAGGTAGTGGCCATCGGACTTGCGGCGCACCGCCCAGATGGGCCATGCGAACTGGGCGTCGGGGTCCATGCGGCTGTGCTCGATGCGCTGCCAATGCGCGCACAAGGCCTCCAGACTGGCCGGCTTGGCCATGGAGATCCAGCGGTACAGGGCCTCGTCGTCCTGCAGCGGCTGGAAGAACGCCGCGGCATGGCGCGCACACAGCGGCTCCAGCAGGAGCCGGGGCGTTTCGATGGCGGCTGCCAGTTGGGCGGCGATCTCTAGCTGCATGCAAAAAGAAGGAAGGGAGGGCGGCCTGGTTGCGGGCTGCGGTGATGTGATGGATCAGCAGCTTGGGAATGTAAGGCCAGCTTCCGCACATGGGTGACACTCGGCATTTCTTTGCCCCGCACCGTTTACTTTGCTTCAAGCCCCCACTTCCGCCGCCCCGCCCGCCAGCCTGGCCACCCTGGCCAATGGCCTGCGCACCGTCACCATCCCCATGCCTTGGCGCGAGACGCTGAGCCTGAGCGTCTTCATCCGCACCGGCAGCCTGCACGAGAGCGCGCGGCTGAACGGCATCAGCCATGTGGTGGAGCATATGGCCTTCAAGGGCACGGCCAACCGCGACTGCCAGCGCATCAATCTCGATGCCGAGGCGCTGGGCGCCGAGGTCAATGCCCACACCGACAAGGACCACACCGCCTTTCATATCGAGGGCCTGCCGGGCGATCTGCCGGCCTTTGTGGAGTGGCTGGCCGATATCGTGCTGAACAGCAGCTTCCCCGCCGACGAGCTGGAGCGCGAGCGGCGCGTGATCGAGCAGGAGTTCAGCGAGTTCGAGGACGACCCGGGCAGCGTGGCCTTCCTGCTGCTGGACCGTGCCTGCTACGGGCCGGGCCATGCGGCGGGCCGGCCCATCATCGGCACGCGCGCCAATATCCAGCGCTTAGGCCGCGCGGACTTGCTGGCCTATGCCCGGGCCCAGTACACCGCCTGCAATGTGGTGGTGGCGGCGGCCGGGCCGGTGGATGCCGAGGCCTTCACGCGCCTGGTGGAGCAGGCTTTTGGCGCCATGCCCGCCGGCCAGCCCAATGGCTTGAGCGCGCCGCGCTGGCAGGGCGGCCTGAAAACCCGGCGCATGGCCGGCAGCGGCCAGTGCCAGGTCTTGCTGGGCTTCGAGGCGCCGAGTCTGGGCGATGAGGCCGAGAGCACCGCGCACCTGCCCCATGTGCTGGCCGCCGCGCTGATGGGCGAGGGCATGAGCTCGCCGCTGCTGGACGAGATCCGCGAGCGCCGCGGCCTGGCCTACCACGTGGCCTGCTCGGCCGACATCCTGCCGCTCTACGGCCAGTTCCTGATCGAGGGGGCCACCGCGCCGGCCCAGGCCGAGGAGTACCTGCAGGCGGTGCATGCGCTGCTGCTGCGCCAGGCCCAGGGGCCGCTGGATGCGGTGGCGCTGGCGCGCGCACGCAAGCAGCTGCAGATGCGCGGCCTGCGCGCTCTGGAGCAGCCGGCGCGGCGCATGGAAGCGGCGGCGCAGGAGCTGTTCCACTTCGGCCGGCTGCGTGCGCCGCAGGAGCTGATGGCGCAGCTGCAGGAGGTCTCGGCGGCACAGGTGCAGGCGGTGTTCGAGCAGCTGCTGCTGGGGCCGCAGCAACAGCCCGGCCAGCCGCGCCCGGCCATCGCCCTGGCCGGCAGCGTGCCGCAGCGCGTGCGGGCCTGCGCGCAGGCGCTGGTCGGCTGAGCGGCTGAGCGGCTCAGCCGTCGCGCAGCATGTTGGAGAGTTCCACCGCGGACTTGACGTCCATCTTCTCGAACACGCGCGCCCGGTGCACCTCCACCGTGCGCACGCTGATGTTGAGCTGGTCGGCGATCAGCTTGTTGGGCAGGCCCTGAATCACCAGCTGCATGACTTCGCGCTCGCGCTCGGTCAGCTCGGCCATGCGATGCGCCAGCGCGCCCTGGGCCGAGCGCGCGGCGATCGCCTTGGCGCTCTCGGCCAGCGCCAGCTCGACGCGGTCGACCAGGGCGTTGTCGGAGAACGGTTTCTCGAAGAAGTCGAAGGCGCCGCGCTTCACCGCGGCGACGGCCGTCGGCACGTCGCCATGGCCGGTCAGGAAGATCACCGGCAGCGAGGCCGCCAGGCCGCGCTCGATCAGCCGCTCGAACAGGGCGATGCCGCTCAGGCCGGGCATGCGCACGTCCAGCAGCAGGCAGCTGGGCGCATCGGGCCAGCCCTCGCCGCGGCGCGGCAGCGCGTCCAGCATGGCCTCGAAGGCCTCGGCGCTGGCATAGCCCTCCGACAGCAGGCGGCGCGAGCGCAGCAGCCAGGCCAGGCCATCGCGCACCACCTCCTCGTCGTCCACCAGATAGACCATGGGCAAGGCGACTCGGTTCATGCTTGGATCCCTCCTTCATCGGTGGGCGATGCTAACGCGGCACGCTCAGCGCTTGGCAAGGTGAAGCGGAACTCGGTGCCGCTGGGCAGGCCGGCGGCGGCCTCGGTGCGGGTTTCGAAGTCCATCGCGCCGCCATGCTGCTCGATCACGGTGCGGCACAGGCTCAGCCCCAGGCCCATGCCCTCGCTGCGCGTGGTGAAGAAGGGCGTGAAGAGCTGCTTGGCGATGGCGGGCGCGATGCCGGGCCCGCGGTCGCTCACCGCGATGCTGACCCAGCGCTGCTGCAGCTGGCGCACGCGCAGGGTCAGCACGCGCTCGGTCGGCGGGGTGGGGCCGTCCATCGCCTGGATGCCGTTGCGGGTGAGGTTGAGCAGCACCTGCTCGACCATGGTGCGATCGCAGCGCACGCGCGGCGCGGGATGCGGCAGGTCGAGCTCGATGCGGGTGCCGCTCTTGCGCGCCTGCAGGCTCACCAGCGGCAGCACCGCGTCGATCAGCTCGTCCACCGCGATCGGCTCGCGCGCCTGCTCGCGGCGGCGCACGAAGTCGTGCACGCTCTTGATGACGCGGCCGGCGCGCGCCGCCTGTTCGGCGATGCGGGTGACGGCCTGGCGCACCATGTCAGGCGTCTGCGGATCGGCGGCCTCGTGGGTCAGCAGGTTGAGCGAGGCGGTGGCATAGCTGGAGATGGCGGAGAGCGGCTGGTTCAGCTCGTGGCTCAGCAGCGAGGCCATCTCGCCCACGGTGGCCAGGCGGGCGGTGGCCTGCAGGCGGTCCTGCTGCTGGCGCGAAAGCTCCTCAACGCGGCGCTGCGCGCTCACGTCCAGCACCGCGCTCATCCAGCCGGTCTGCTGGCCCTCGGCGTTCAGCAACGGCGCCTCGAAGATCAGCACCGGGAAGCGCTCGCCGCTACGGCGCATGAACACCGTCTCGAAGCCCTGGCGCGGGTCCAGGCCCGCCTCCATGCGGGCGCTGCGGTCGCGATGGCGGCGCTGGTATTCCTCGACGAATTCCGGCGGCCAGTAGGGTGGCACCGATTGCCCCAGCAAGGCCTCGGCGGGGAAGCCGACGATGGCGCAGAAGGCCGGGTTCACGTAGGTGATGATGCCGGCCATGTCGCGCGCGCGCAGGCCGGTGATGAGCGAGTTCTCCATCGCCTGGCGAAACGCCAGCGACTCGGCCAGCGCATGCTCGGCAAAGGCGCGCCGCCGCACGTCGCGCGCCAGCAGCAGCACCACGGCGAACAGGGCCAGCGAAAGCCCCAGCACCAGGGCGGTGGCGAGGTTGGGGATCAGCTTGGGCTGGCCGGCGGCACTGTCCACGCGCAGCTGCAGGCTCAGGCCGGCGAGGTCGACCACGCGCTCGGCCTGGTAGTAGCCGGCACCGCGCGTGAGGCCGACGCGCGCCAGCCGCGTGCCATCGCCCTCCACGAAGCTGAGCTCATGGTGGCGTGCATGCTCGCTGGTGGTGGCCTCGTCCAGAAGCTGGCGCAGCCCCAGGGTGGCAACGACATAGGCCTGGGGCTGGCCGGCGCGCAGCTGGGGCAGGCACAGGTCCACCACCTCCAGGCCCTCGCCGCCCGCCAGCGGCACGAAGTAGGAGCGCGAGAACAGCGGCGTGCCCTGGCGCAGCGCGGCCGCGCAGGCCAGCTCGGTCTCGAGCTGCATCTGATCGCGCGAGAGCTGGGCAAACAGCGGCGTGACGAAGGGCGACTCGACCGCGGTCTGCACCTGACGGCGCGCATCGCGGTACTCGATGCGCAGCACCGGCCGGTTGAAGCGCAGCAGCTCGGCGGCCTCGCTGTGCCAGCGCGCGTCATGCACCTCGGCCCACAAGAGGGCCTGCAGGCTCTGCAGCTCGCGCCCGGCCAGCTGCTTGGCGCGCGCCGCGACCTCGGCCGCTACCTGGTCCACCTGCTCCTGCGAGCGCGCCGCCTCGTAGCTGAGGGTCAGCGCCACCAGCAGCGATTGCGCCACCAGCAGCAGGCCCACCAGCGCCCCCCACAGCAGGGCACGGCGCCAACGTCGCCTGAGCGCGGGGCTGGAAGAGTTGGCCGCGTCGGGCACGGGGTGAGGCGTCATGCGTGGGATCTGCGAGCTGCCGCACAGTATGCGAGCGGCGTTGGCCGCGGGGATGCGCAGTTTCGCGTATGCCGGCGCGCGCGCCTGGCCCGACACTTGCAATGCACGATAGGCATGAGGGCGCAAGCTTCGCGCCAAGATGCACTCCTACAATCGTCGGCCAGTATCGAGACCACGCCATGTCCACCTCTGAACAGAAAGCAGCCCAGCTGCGCCAAGCCGCACTCGAATATCACGAGTTCCCGACCCCGGGCAAGATCGCGATCGCGGCGACCAAGCAGCTGGTCAACCAGCGCGATCTGGCGCTGGCCTATTCCCCGGGCGTGGCGGCGGCCTGCGAAGAGATCGTGGCCGACCCGGCGAACGCCTTCCGCTACACCTCGCGCGGCAATCTGGTGGCGGTGGTCACGAACGGCACGGCGGTGCTGGGCCTCGGGAACATCGGCCCGCTGGCCTCCAAGCCGGTGATGGAAGGCAAGGGCGTGCTGTTCAAGAAGTTCGCCGGCATCGATGTGTTCGACCTGGAGATCCAGGAGAACGATCTCGACAAGCTGGTGGACGTGATCGCGGCGCTGGAGCCCACCTTCGGCGGCATCAATCTGGAAGACATCAAGGCGCCTGACTGCTTCTACGTCGAGCGCAAGCTGCGCGAGCGCATGAAGATCCCGGTCTTCCACGACGACCAGCATGGCACGGCCATCGTGGTGGGCGCGGCCTTCCTGAATGGCCTCAAGGTGCTGGGCAAGGACATCAAGCAGGTCAAGCTGGTGACCTCGGGCGCCGGCGCCGCGGCACTCGCCTGCCTGGGCCTCCTGATGAAGCTGGGCCTGCCGCGCGAAAACATCTGGGTCACCGACCTGGCCGGCCTGGTCTACGAGGGCCGCACCGAGCTGATGGACCCGGACAAGGCCGTGTTCGCCCAGCCCACCTCGCAGCGCAGCCTGGGCGAGGCGATCGCCGGTGCGGACGTGTTCCTGGGCCTCTCGGCGGGCGGCGTGCTCAAGCCCGAGATGGTGGCCAAGATGGCGGCGCGGCCGCTGATCTTCGCGCTGGCCAATCCCACGCCCGAGATCCTGCCCGAGGAAGTGAAGCAAGTGCGCGACGATGCGGTGATGGCCACCGGCCGCACCGACTATCCGAACCAGGTCAACAACGTCCTGTGCTTCCCCTACATCTTCCGCGGCGCGCTCGACTGTGGCGCCACCACCATCACCGATGAGATGGAAATTGCCGCGGTGCGCGCAATTGCCGAGCTGGCCCAGGCCGAGCAGAGCGAGGTGGTGGCCGCGGCCTATGCCGGCGCCAACCTGAGCTTCGGCCCCGAGTACCTGATCCCCAAGCCCTTCGACCCGCGCCTGATGATGAAGATCGCGCCGGCGGTGGCACAGGCGGCGCTGGACTCGGGCGTGGCCTCGCGCCCGGTCAAGGACATGGACGCCTACCGCGAGAAGCTGCAGAGCTTCGTCTACGCCTCGGGCACGACCATGAAGCCGATCTTCAACGTCGCCAAGCGCGCCGTGAACAAGCGCGTGGCCTATGCCGAGGGCGAGGAAGAGCGCATCCTGCGCGCCGTGCAGGTGGTGGTGGACGAGGGCCTGGCCCGCCCCACCCTGGTGGGCCGCCCCGGCGTGATCGCCGAGCGCTGCGAGCGCTTCGGCCTGCGCCTGCAGGAGGGCCGCGACTACGACATCGTCAATGTCGAAAACGACCACCGCTACCGCGACTACTGGCAGACCTATCACCAGATGACCGAGCGCAAGGGCGTCACCCAGCAACTCGCCAAGATCGAGATGCGGCGCCGCCTCACGCTCATCAGCTGCATGATGCTGCACAAGGGCGAGGTCGACGGCATGCTGTGCGGCACCTGGAGCAATACGGCGATGCACCTGCAGTACATCGACCAGGTGATCGGCCGCCGCCCCGGCGTGAAGACCTATGCCTGCATGAACGGCCTGATCCTGCCGGGCCGCCAGGTCTTCCTGGTCGACACCCATGTGAACTACGACCCCACGGCCGAGCAGCTGGCCGAGATCACCATCATGGCCGCCGAGGAGCTGATGCGCTTCGGCATCCGCCCCAAGGCCGCCCTGCTCTCGCACTCCAATTTCGGCTCCAGCAACCAGCCCTCGGCGCTGAAGATGCGCGAGGCCCTGGGCCTGATCCAGCAAGCCGCACCCTGGCTGGAGGTGGATGGCGAGATGCATGGCGACACCGCGCTGGACGCCGCCTACCGCAACCAGCTGATGCCGCGCAGCACCCTCAGCGGCGAAGCCAATCTGCTGGTGCTGCCGAACATCGACGCCGCCAACATCTCCTACAACCTGCTCAAGACCACCGCCGGCGGCGGCATCGCGATCGGCCCGGTGCTGCTGGGTGCGGCCAAGCCGGTGCATGTGCTGACCCCCTCGGCGACGGTGCGCCGCATCGTCAACATGACCGCGCTGACGGTCGCCGACGCCAACGCCGCACGCTGATTTCAGCGCCTTATTCCGCCCAGTCTGCAGCCGCGCGGGCCGCAGACTGGGCGAAATCGCGTCCGTATGAGCCCTGAGAAACAAAAGTTTGTAAAGGCTCACAAGGGCGTGACGGCGCCATTATTTCGGCGCCAGCCGTGAGCATCCAAAGGTGCGTGCGCACACTAACTTAGCCAATTCCTGAAGGCCTGGCAAAGCCCCGGTCTTGAGCTTTCGGGCCTCATTCTGTACCATGTTGCCTTCAGGATTCAGGGTAAACCCGTGTTGTTGCTCTCCCGGTCACCGGCGTGGCCACTGTGGCACAAGCTAGGCTCAGCAGTCGCTCTGGTGGCGATGTTGGGGCTGGCAGGCCCAGCCAATGCCAGGGAATCGTTCAAGGATTCCACCGCAGCGCAAGACACGGTCGCTTTGACGGCCTTGCCGCCCGAAGCCCAAACCACGCACCGTCTGGTACTCGCCGGGGGACCTTTCCCGCAAGCCAAGGATGGCGTCGTGTTTGGCAATCGCGAACGCAGACTGCCGCCACGGGCGAGGGGCTACTACCACGAATATACCGTCAGAACGCCAGGCGCCCGGAACCGGGGCGCGCGGCGTCTGGTATGTGGTGGCACGCCGCCCACGAAGCCTGAGGTTTGCTATTACACCGACGACCATTACGCGAGCTTCCGAAAGATCGCGCCGTGATCGGCGGCCACAAAGTTCTGTGACTATATAGGAGGATCGCGACCATGCTTTTGCAGACCGTCCGTCCCAATATCGTGCAGGCCATAAGGGCCTATCGCGTAGAGGACTTGATGCAAGCCGCACAGGATGCGGGCCAGCATTTCCTGTATGCCAACCTGACCGACGCCGAGTCGAAGCAGGACGTGCTCGAAGGGATTGCCCAGGCCTTCCTGTTTCCCGCCCACTTCGGCAAGAACCTGGACGCGCTGTACGACTGCATGACCGACCTCGTGCACAAGTCGGGCGCGCAGCCCGGCTTTGTGGTGGTGCTGGAGCAGATCCCCGACAGCATCAAGTTCGACCGCGAGGCGCGCGAGCAGTTGCTCGATGTGTTCCGAGACGCGGCCGACTACTGGGCCGATCGCAAGGTCCAGTTCCGGTGCTTCTATTCTTTTCAGTAGCCCGCTCCCAAGAAAACGGGTCATGGGAGCGGGCTACTGAGGTGGCCCCGAGCGTTACTGTGAAGCCTGCAGCCAAGAGCAGCAGCAACAAGCCCAACGCCAATCCAAACTTCGGCATGAATATGCCGATGATGAGCAGCGCATTCGACACAGCCATGTGGCTCAGCGCAGCCTGAGCTTCGGCTCGGCATCAGCAAAAAGGGGCCTGCGGGCCCCTTTTGTTTTGCTCAGAGCGCTTGCGCCAGGGCGACGAATTCCCGCACCGGCACCTCCTCGGCGCGGCGCTGCAGGTCGAACTGGCCCGTAAAACCGCGCTGCGCCAGCCACACACCCAGGCTGTGGCGCAGCAGCTTGCGGCGTTGCGAGAACGCCGCCGCCACCATTTCGCCGAACAGCTGGCGATCCAGCTGCACCGGCTCGGCATAGGGCAGCATGCGCACGATCGCCGAATCCACCCGCGGCGGTGGGTCGAAGGACTCGGGCGGCACGTCCAGGATCGACTCGATCTGGTAGCGCCATTGCAGCATCACCGAGAGGCGCCCGTAATCCTTGCAGCCGGGCGCGGCGGCCATGCGATCGACCACTTCCTTTTGCAGCATGAAGTGCTGGTCCTGCACCTGCTCCACGAAGTCGAGCAGGTGGAACAGGATGGGGGTGGAGATGTTGTAGGGCAGATTGCCCACCACCCGCAGCTTCTGGCCGCGCTCGGCGGCCAGGGCGGCGAAGTCCACCTTCAGCACGTCGGACTCCACCACCACCAGGCCCTCGCGCTGGCGCAGACGGGCCGCCAGGTCGCGGTCCAGCTCGATCACGGTGAGCGGCTTGATGCGCGCCAGCAGCGGCAAGGTCATCGCACCCAGGCCGGGGCCGATCTCGACCATGGCCTCGCCGGGCTGCGGATCGATGGCGTCGACGATGGCCTCGATGATGACCCGGTCGGTCAGGAAGTGCTGACCGAAGCGCTTGCGCGCAATGTGCTGGGCCATCAGTCCAGCCACTCGCGCACTTCGACGAAGGCCTTGGCGCGCAGGTCCTTGACCCATTCGCCATAGGCATCGTCGTACTTGCGCTCGCGCAGCGCGCCGCGCGCCTGCTCGCGCAGCTGCTTGGCCTCCACCGCCACGGTGCGGCGCTCCAGCACCTGGATCAGGTGCAGGCCGTAACGCGACAGCACCGGGGCCGAGATGCCGCCGAGCGGCAGGGCGTTCATGGCGTCCTCGAATTCGGGCACGAAGCCGCCGGGCGAGGCCCAGCCGAGCTCGCCACCGTCGGCGGCGCTGCCGTCCTCGGAGTTCTCCTTCGCCACCTGCTCGAAGCTCGTCTTGCCGGCCTCGATATTGCGCTTGAACTCGTTCAGGCGGCGCGCCGCCAGTTCGGCGTTGAGCTGGGCCGAGGGCCGCAGCAGCACATGGCGCGCACGCGTCTGCGTGACCTGGTTGGCCACGCTGCCGTCCAGGCGATCGATCAGCTTGAGCAGGTGAAAGCCGGCGCCCGAGCGCAGCAGCTGCGGCGCGACCTCACCGGCCTTGAGGCCGTTGACCGTCGCCACGAACAGATCGGGCAGGCGGTCGGACGCGCGCAGGCCGATTTCGCCGCCGCGCAGCTTGTTGCTGTCCTCGGAGATTTCCTTCGCCACCGCACCGAAATCCTCGCCCGCCTTGATGCGTGCCAGCGCGCCTTCCGCGCGCGCACGGCGCTCGGCCTCGACGCTGGCACTGGCGCCCTCGGGCACCGTCACCAGGATCTGGGCAATATTGAGCTGGGCGTTCTTGGCGAAGGCGGCCTGGCGCTCGTCCAGGTATTTGTCAATCTCGCCATCGGTGATGCGGATGCGGCCCTGCACCTCGCGTTCGCGCACCCGCTCGGTGAGCATCTGGTCGCGCAGGTTCTCGCGGAAGGTGCGGTAGTCGATGCCCTCGGTCTTGAGGCGCTCGCGCAGCTGCTCCAGCGTCAGCTTGTTCTGCGCCGCCACATTGGCCACCACGCGGTCGAGTTCGGGCTCGTCCACCTTGGGGCCGTTCTCGCGCGCATAGGTCACCAGCACGCGGTCCTCGATGAGGGCCTCGAGCGCCTGCTTGCGCAGGGTCTCGGTCACCGGCATGGCCTCGCCGCGGCGCTTGGCATCGTCGCGCAGGCGCTCGGTACGCTGCAGGACCTCGCTGGCCGCCACCACATCGGAATTCACCACGGCGGCGATGTAGTCGCCCGGCCGCAGTTGGACATTGCTTGGCACGCTGGCGCCCACCTGGGCCTCGGCGGCCGCGATGCCGGCCACGCTCAGGGCGCAGGCAAGGGTCAGATTGCGTATCGACAATTCAGTCATAGGAAGCTTCAAGGCGTCCGAGCTTGTCCGAGCTCAGGGGTCGGTAACCGGGAATATTGTCTCTCAAGACCTTGAGCGCATTCGAGCCCAGCTGGGACAGGCCCACCAGCTCGATCTGCAGCATCAGCCGGGTGTTGGTTTCGGCAAAGCCGGTGGAAAGCCGCTCGACGCCGGCACGCAGGATCCAGCAGCCGGCGTCGTACTCCACGCCCACCACCGAATCGGTCAGGCGCTTGTCGCGCATGCTGTACTGCACCCGGCCGGCGCTGTACCAGGCGCCCTGGCAGGACGAGGCCGAGCGCGCACGCCCCGCGTCGGCGGTACCCCACAAGGGCCATTGCCAGCCCAGCTCGATCTGCTCGCTCTGGCCCGACACCAGCCGGTAGGCCGCGCTGAGGGTGCGGAAGGGGCCGGGGGAGTAGCGCGTGCGCAGCACCGAGCGCACCGCCCGGCCGTTGTCGGCATTGAACTGCATGGCCGCATCCAGCCACCAGGCGCGGCTCAGATGGGCCGAGCCCAGCAGCAGCACGTCGGAGAAGCGCTGGCCGGCCGGCTCGCCGCCATCGGCGGTGATGCGCTGGTCGCGGAACAGGAAGCGCTGCACCAGGCCCAGGCGCAGCAACTCCTCGCCCTGGCCGGTGTCGACCCAGCGCGAGGTCGCGCCCAGCGTCAGCTGGCGCGCATCGGCAACCCGGTCCACACCCGAGAACGGGTTCTCAGCGTAGATCGAATCGAAATTGAAGTCCTTCGCCGCGGCGTCGAAATTGGGCACCGCCGTCTGGTCGCGGTAGGGCGTGTTGACGTAGAGCGCGCGCGGCTCCAGGGTCTGGGTCAGGCTGCGGCCGAACAGCTGGGTCGGACGCTCGAACACCCAGCCATGGTCGATGCTGAAGGTCGGGATGCTGCGCCCGATCGAGCGCGCACCGTTGCTGAGCGGCTGGTCGACGCGGTAGCTGGCGGCGTTCAGCGACAGCCTGGGGATCAGCCACCAGGCCGCGGTGCCCAGCGGCAGGCTCAGGTGCGCCAGCAGATGGGCGCGCTCGCCGGTCTGCTGCGACTGGCTGGCCAGGGCCTGGGCCGGCAGGTCGAAGCGGTTGTACTCGAGCTCCAGCCCGCCCTCCAGGCGCGCGCGCCGGCCCCAGGGCAGATAGCCGGCCAGCACCAGATCGTCGGCCTGGCTGTTGAGGCGCACGCCGATCTGGGGCGAGCGCTGGTAGGGCGCCTCAAAGCGCGTGAGCGTGTCCAGGCCCTGCAGCGGCTGCCAGCGCTGCACCCTTGCATAGGCCTGGCCCTCGCCCCAGCCATAGGCAAAGTCGCGCTGCAGTTGCAGATCGGTGGCGAGCAGGCGCTTGGTGAGGCTGTTGACGCGCCGCGGCAGATCCTTCCAATACTCGTCGTCCGAGACCCGCTCGGAGCTCAGCCGGAACTGCAGCCCCGCGCCCAGCTGGCCCTCGCCCGCCAGGCGCAGATCCCAGCGCTGGCGCCCGGCCTCGCGGTCGTGCGGCAGCCAGGCGAAGTTGATGCTGCCGCCATGGCTGGGCTCCAGATAGCGGAACTCGCTGTCCACCCCGGGGCCGCGCCGCGTCATCACAAAGGGCAGGAAGGTGGCATCGCGCTGTGGCGCGATATTCCAGTAGTAAGGCAGGCCCAGCTCGAGGCCGCTGCGGTTGTCGAGGTTGATGTCGGGCGGCAGCCAGCCCGACTTGCGCTGATCGCCCACCGGGAAGCTCAAGGCCGGCGCGGCCAGGATGGGCACGCCGTAGAAGCGCAGCACCGCGCCCTTGGCCAGGCCCTCGTTGTTCTCGAAGTCCATGCTGAGGCTGTCCATGCGCAGCTCCCAGGCCCGCGCCTGGCCGCTCTCGTCGGCCGGGCAGCTGCTGTAGGTGGCCGCCTCGGCGCGCACGCGCTGGGCGTCGAGGAACTGGATGCGCTTGGCATGGCCGCTGCCGCCGGTCTGCGAGAAGAAATAGCTGGGATCCAGCATCTCGCCCTCGAAGCGCTGCACGAACAGCTGCAGGCTGGGGCCGCGCACCAGCGAACCCTGGTGGCGCAGCTCCACCTGCCCTTGCGCGCGGGCGAGATCCTGCACCTGGTCGTAGCTGATGCGGTCCGAACTCAGCAGCAGCTCGCCATAGCGCAGCTCGGCGGCGCCCTCGGCCACCGAGGTCTGCGAGATGTGGCTGCTCAGCTGGCGCGCGCTCAGCACCATGGCGGGCCGCGTGAGGCCGCGCGCCACCGGCAGCAGCTGGCGGATCGGCCGCAGGCTCAGGCCCTGCTCATCCAGGCCCTGTGCCTGCGTCAGCCCGGCCGCCAGCAGGCCGAGGCATATGAGGCTCAGGCGAGGCAGGGGCGAGGCAGATGGGCGGGCGGATTGGGGGCGCAGCACGGGTGTGGGACGTCTTCAGGGGGCATCCTCGCGCCGGTGGCGGACGGGACGGTTTGTAGAATTCATTATCCATGAGCCCCGGCGTGAGCCGTGCTCGGCCCTTCATCGCCTCTTCAGCCTCTTTTCTTCATGCACCCCAAGTTCTGGCCCGACCCCGCCCGCCACGAGCGCTTCTGCCGCTGGCTGCAGCCCCTGGTCGAGGCCCATGGCCTGTTGCCGGACACGCTGGCCGAGGCCGGCAGCGATGCCAGCACGCGGCGCTATTTCCGCATCCGGCGCGCCGCCGGTGGCGAGTTGCTGGTGATGGACGCGCCGCCGCCCGGCAACGATGTGCGCCCCTATCTGGCGCTGGCCGCGCACATGGCCGAATGCGGCCTGCGCGTGCCCGAGGTGCTGGCCGCCGACGCGGCCGAGGGCTTTGCCCTCATCACCGACTTGGGGCCCCAGACCTATCTGCAAGCCCTGCAGGGCGCCAGTGCGGCCGAGGCCGACCGCCTGATGCGCGCCGCCATCGGCAGCCTGGTGCAATGGCAGCAGCGCGGCGATGCCAGCCGGCTGCCCGTCTATGACGAGGCCTTCGTGCGCCGCGAGTTGCAGATCTTCGTCGACTGGTGCGTGCAGGCCGAGTTCGGCAAGCAGTGGTCGGCCACCCAGCTCAAGTGGTGGGACCATGTCAGCCAGCAGCTGGTGAACAACGCCCTCGCCCAGCCGCAGCTGGCCATGCACCGCGACTACATGGTGCGCAACCTGATGGTGGCGGAGGGCGCACCGGGCATCCTGGACTTCCAGGACGCGGTGCGCGGCCCGATCGCCTACGACATGGCCTCGCTGCTGCGCGATGCCTTCATCTCCTGGGACGAAGAGCGCGAGCTCGATTGGGCGATCCGCTACTGGGAGCAGGCACGCAAGGCCGGGCTGCCGATCGACGCCGATTTCGGCGAGTTCTGGAAGGCGCTGGAATGGAGCGGCCTGCAGCGCCACCTCAAGATGATGGGCATCTTCTGCCGCCTCAAGCACCGCGACGGCAAGCCCGCCTATGCCGAGGATCTGCCGCGCCTGTTCGCCTATGCCACCAAGGTGTCGACGCGCTACATCGAGTTCTCGCCGCTGACCCATTTGCTGGAAGACCTGCGCGGCGGGCTCACGCAGACCGGCTTCAGCCTGCGCTAGGGTGAGGGGCAGCCCGCGGCCGCCAGCCAGGGGTCGCGGTCCTCGCCGCCGAACACGCTGAGCAGGAAGTCGAGGAAGGCGCGCGTGCGCGCCGGCACGAACTTGCGCGTGGGCATGGCCGCCCAGATCGTGAAGCTGAACAGCCGCCATTCGGGCAGCACGCGCTCCAGCGCCCCTTCCAGCAGGGCGTCGGCAATCACGAAGGACGGCAGGCCAGCAATGCCCAGCCCATGCAGGGTGGCCGAATAATTGGTGTCGATCGAGGCGGTGCTCAGCACCGGCCGGTTCGGCACCCCGGTGAAGGAGTCCTGCACCGTGTCGTCGTCATGGCCGCCGCGCAGGAACACGATGCCGCGCTGCAGCTCCGACATCGGCGGCAGCATCGCGTCATGCCCTTTCAGATCGCGCGGATGCTGGGGCCGGCCATGGCTTTCCAGGTACTCGGGTGCGGCGCACATGATGACCTCGGTGCGCGCCAGGCGGCGCGCCACATAGTCGCCCTCGAGCGGATGGCGCGAACTCAGGATGGTGATGTCGAAGGCCTCGTCCAGCGTGTCCACCGGGCCGGGCGAATGCAGCTCCAGCGTGATGTGCGGGTACTGCTGGTGAAAGCGCGCCAGGTGCTTGGCGAGCTGGTGCACGGCGATCGCCGGCGGCACCAGCACGCGCAGATGGCCACGCGGCTCGTTGGTGGAGGCCGAGGCCAGGGCTTCGGCCTCTTCCACTTCGGCCAGGATGCGGCGGGCGCGCTCCAGATAGGCTTCGCCCACCTCGGTCAGCGCCAGCCGGCGGGTGGTGCGGTTGATCAGGCGTGCGCCCAGGTGCTCCTCCAGCTCGGCCACCAGGCGCGTCACCACCGCGGGCGCCAGATCGAGCGAACGTGCGGCGCCGGCAAAGCTGCCGTCGTCAATGACGCGCACGAACACGCGCAAGGCCTTGAGCTGATCCATGCTGGCTCCCCCGCCAAAAACAAAGCCCGGACAGAGCCGGGCTTGGAACGTCTGTGCCATGCAGCTTATCAGGGGTGGGCAGCCATCACCTGGGCCACCGCGGCGGTCAGGCGCTTGCCATAGGGCACATGCAGGAACTCGTTGGGGCCATGCGCATTGCTCTTGGGGCCCAGCACGCCGCAGACCATCATCTGCGCGCTCGGGAAGCCCTTCTGCAGCATGCTCATCAGCGGGATCGTGCCGCCCTGGCCGATATAGCCCACCGGCGCGCCGAAATGCGTCACGCTGGCCGCGTTGACCGCCTGCGACAGCCAGGGGCTCAGCTCGGGCGTGTTCCAGCCGGTGGCGCCATAGGCACCCGCGCGGCCATCGGGCACGAAAGTGACCTTGGCGTTGTAGGGCGCGTTGTCCTCCAGCAGAGCCTTCAGGCGCAGCGCCGCCTCGTTGCCATCCACCAGCGGCGGCAGGCGCAGCGAGAGCTTGAAGGCGGTGTAGGGGCGCAGCACATTGCCGGCGTTCTTGAGCTCGGGGAAGCCGTCCACCCCCACCACCGACAGGGTCGGCTTCCAGGTGCGGTTGAGCAGCACCTGCACCGGATCGGTGGTGACCGGCAGCACCGCGCCGCCATCGGCACCGCAGGCCCAGGGCAGGCGCTTGTAGACCTCTTCGCCCAGGATGGCGGCGGTGGCCTTGGCCTGCTCCAGGCGCACGCCGGGGATCTCGCAATGGAAGCTCTCGGGCAGCAGATTGCCGGTCTTGGAGTCCTCCAGGCGGTCCAGCACCTGACGCAGGATGCGGAAGCTGGAAGGCACCACGCCCGAGCCGTCGCCGCTGTGGATGCCTTCGGTCAGCACCTCCACCTTCAGCACGCCCGACACCATGCCGCGCAGCGAGGTGGTGAGCCAGAGCTGCTCGTAATTGCCGGCGCCCGAATCCAGGCACACCACCAGCGAGACCTTGCCCAGGCGTTCCTTCAGCAGCTCGATATAGGCGGGCAGATCGTAGGAGCCGCTCTCCTCGCAGGTCTCGATGATGCCGACGCAGCGCGGGCGCGGGATGCCCTGCTTGTCCAGCGCCATGATGGCGGTGAGCGAGGCGTAGACCGCGTAGCCGTCGTCGGCGCCGCCGCGGCCATAAAGCTTGCCGTCCTCGTACTTGGGCGTCCAGGGGCCCAGGTCGGCGCGCCAGCCATTGAACTCGGGCTGCTTGTCGAGGTGGCCGTAGAGCACGATGGTCTCGTCCGAGCCGGCCTTGGTGGCGGGCACCTCGAAGAAGATCACCGGCGTGCGGCCGGGCAGGCGGATCACCTCGAGCGTGAGGCCGGCGACCTTCTTGCTCTCCACCCAGCTGGCGGCGTCGCGCAACACCTTCTCGATGTGGCCGTTGGCGGCCCAGTCGGCGTCGAACATCGGGCTCTTGGCCGGGATGGCGATGTACTGGGTCAGTGCCGGGACGATCTCCTCGTCCCACATGCGGGCGGCGTAGTCACCCAGGGCGCTGGCCTCATCGGCCTGCAGCGGCAGCAACGGATCACGTGCGTTCATCTCATGTCTCCTCGCGAGGGGTAACTCGCCTGAAGCTGAGATTCTAGAACTTGGACTCCAGCCAGGTCTGCAGGCGCTCGAACACCTGCTCCTTCTCGGGCTCGTTGAAGATCTCGTGGTAGAGGGCCGGGAAGACATGGCCCTGCACCACCGCCGGCGGTGCGGCGGTCACGAAATCGGCGCTGCCCTCGGGCGAGACGCAGCGATCGCTGCCGGCCCACAGCACCAGGGTCGGCAGGGTCCAGGCCTCGGCCTGGTCGCGCACCAGCTCGCCGCCATCGACGATGCTGCGCGCCAGCGTCGGCGTGATGTGCTTGTGTACCAGCGGGTCCTGCACATAGGCCTGCACCACCGCGGCATCGCGCGAGATCCAGCTGGGCTTGAGCCCGTTGCCGGCGGCCAGGTGCGGCAGCAGCGGCAGGGCCACCGTCAGCAGCAGCTTCTGGAACGCGGACATGCCGGGGTCCAGCGCCGGCGAGCTCAGCACCAGGGCGTCGAGCGGGCGGAACCAGGCCGGCAGGCTGCCGGCCGCGGTGCCCAGCAGGCCACCGGCGGCAAAGCGCGCCGCCACCATGCCGCCCATGCTGTGGCCCAGCATCACCAGCGGGCCGCGGCCCAGCACCTCGTCGCCACGGGTCTGGTCGATCACCAGGGCCAGATCGTGCATCAGGCTGAGCTCGTCGGGCACGTCGCCGCGCGCGCCGCCCGAGGCGCCATGGCCACGCTGGTCGTAGCCCACCACATGCCAGCCCCATTGATTCAGGCGTGCCGCCACCTGCTCGTAGCGGCCGATATGCTCACCCAGGCCATGCACGATCAGCACCGTGCCGCGCGCGGGATCGATGCCGGGTTTGGTCCATTGGCGCCAATGCAGGGGCAGGCCGTCGTGGGTCGTCAGGGGTCGCATGGCTGGCAGTGTAGGGACGCCACCCCGGCCGCCACCCCGGGGCTTCCCCCAGGCGCGGGAAACCCTGTCCCGGATTGGATAGACAGCTCTAGACCGCAGGGCCTAGGCTGCGCTCCGGACAAGGAGACCCCATGAGCAACAACGAATTCTTCACCCTGAGCCAGCCGGAGCCGGGCCTGGCGCATCTGCAGTTCAACCAGCCCGAGCGCATGAACACCATGAGCCCGCGCTTCTTCCCGGCGCTGCGCGACGCGGTGCGCGCGCTCGACGACGCGGGCGAGACGCGCGTGCTGGTGATCTCATCCACCGGCAAGCATTTCAGCGCCGGCATGGCGCTGGACACCTTCGCCGGCCAGGGCGCGATGCTGGACACCGGCAGCGCGCGCACGCGCCTGAGCTTCCAGGCCTCGCTGCGCCGCCTGATGGCTTGCTTCAGCGTCCTCGACGAGGTGCGCTTCCCGGTGCTGTGCGCCGTGCAGGGCGGCTGCATCGGCGGTGCGCTGGACCTGGCCGCCGCCTGCGACATGCGTTATTGCACGGCCGACGCCTTCTTCACCATCCAGGAGACGGTGATCGGCATGGCGGCCGACCTGGGCGTGCTGCAGCGCCTGCAAAAACTCATGCCCCAGGGCGCAGCGCGCGAGATGGCCTATACCGGCGAGCGCCTGCCCGCCGAGCGCGCGCTGGCCCTGGGCCTGGTGAACGCGGTGCTGCCCGACCAGGCCGCGCTGCTGGACCATGTACTGGGCCTGGCGCGCAATATCGCCGCCAAGTCGCCGCTGGCGGTGGCCGGCAGCAAGGCGGCGCTGAACCATGCGCGCGACCATGGCGTGGACGCCTCGCTGGCGCATATGGCGGTGCTGCAGAGCGCCATCTTCGACACCGAGGAAATGGGCCGCGCCATCATGGCCTGGAAGATGAAGCAGCCGGCCGGCTTCGCGCCGCTGGCCGAGATCGCCAAGATCTAGGGCCTGTGCAGCGGCAGGCGGATCACGAAGGCCTGGCCCTCGCAGACCGCCGATCCACCATGGCGCTGCGCAATCTGGCGCACCAGCGCCAGCCCCAGGCCCGAGCCCGTGGCGCGGGTGTCGCCGCGGTAGAAGGGTTCGAACACCGCCTCGCGCTGCGCCTCGGGCACACCCGGGCCGGCGTCGCTGACGCGGATGACGGCTTCGCCGCCACTCGCGCTGAGCTGCAACCGCGTGGGCGGCTGGCCATGCCGCTCGGCGTTCTCCAGCAGATTGCGCAAGAGGCGCCGCAGCAGGCGCGCATCCGCGCGCAGTGGCAGGCTTGCGCCTTCGAGTTGCACCTCGGTGTGCGCGGCGGCCAGCTCGGCCGCCAGCGCCAGCAGGTCCAGCTCCTCCAGCTGCAGCGGCTCGTTCACCGCGTCCAGGCGGCTGGCCAGCAGGATCTCGTCGATCAGGCGGTCCAGCTCGGCAATGTCCTGCTCCAGGCCAGCACGGCGGCGCGGCTCCACCGCGTCCTTCACCAGCTCCAGCGCCAGCTGGATGCGCGTGAGCGGCGTGCGCAGCTCGTGCGAGGCATGGGCCAAGAGGGCCTTGTGCGCGCCCACCAGCTGTTCGATGCGCTCGGCCGCGTCATTGAAGCGTTGGGCCAGGCGCGCCACCTCGTCGCGCCCCTCCACCGCCACGCGCGCCGAGAGCTCGCCCGCCCCCAGCCGCTCCACCCCCTGCTGCAGGCGTTCGAGCCGGCGCGTCAGCTGGCGCACGATGGGAAAGGCCAGCAGGCCCACCAGCAGCGCAAGCAGCAGCATCACGCCATGCAGGCCCAGGCCCAGCGCGGGCGGGCCGAGGGCCCAACGCAGGCGCACCAGCAGCACGCGCCCATCGGGCAGCGGCAGGCGGTAGCGCCCCCAGCGCCGGCCCGGCGGCGCCTGACCGACCTGGGCCAGGGTCTGGCCCTGTGCGTCATAGAGCGTGGCATGCTCGCTCACACCCTCGGCCAGGCGCAGCAGTCCGGCCTGCTGCTCGGCCGGCGGCGCCGCGGCCGCGGGCAGCGCGTTCTGCACCAGCCGGCCCATCAGCTGCAGGGCCACGTCCATGGGCCCGCCCTCGCGGTGCCACAGCGCCACGCTCACCAGGGCCAGCACGATCAGGCAGGCCAGCAGCGCCAGGTAGAAGCGCAGATAGAGCCGGGGCAACAGGCGACTCAGCATCAGTCTTGCTGCCTCGCGAACACATAGCCGCTGCCGCGCACGGTGATGATGCGGCGCGGCTGCTTGGGATCGGTCTCGATGGCGGCGCGCAGGCGCGACATGTGCAGGTCGATGCTACGGTCGCTGGCCTCCAGTTTTTCGCCCGTCATCAGGTCGAGCAGGCGTTCGCGCGAGAGCACGCGGCCGGCGTTCTGGGCCAGCGCCAGCAGCAGGCTGAACTGGCTGGCCGAGAGCTCGCACACCGCGCCGTCCAGGTAGGCGGCGCGCGCCGCCGGGTCGATCTCCAGGCGGCCGAAGCGCAGCGGCTGGTCGGCCGGCAGCAGGCCGCCGTGACGGCGCCGCAGAATGGCGCGCAGCCGCGCCAGCAGCTCGCGCGGCACGAAGGGCTTGGCGAGGTAATCGTCGGCACCGATCTCCAGCCCGACCACGCGATCGAAGGCGTCGCCGCGCGCGGTGAGCATCAGCACCGGCACGTCGGAGCGCGCGCGCAGCTGGCGGCACAGGTCCAGCCCGTCCATATCGGGCAGGCTGAGGTCCAGCAGCACCGCGTCGAAGGCCTGCCGGGCCAGCGCCTCCAGGGCCGCGCTGCCCAGCCCGGCCACGCTGACCCGGTAGCCGGCCGCACCGAGATACTCCCCGAGCATCTCGGCCAGCGCCGGATCGTCTTCCACGACCAGGAGCTGTTCAAAGCTGCGTGCGGGGCCGGCTTCCAGCATCGGCATCAGCCCTGCTTGGGCGCGTGGTGCTTGCCCAGATGGTCGACCAGCTGCTGGCGCTGCGCCGGCGTGAGCTGGTCCCCCACATCGGCCACCAACTGCACCAGGCGGCGCGAGGCCTGGTCGGCCAGCTGCAGATGGCGCTGGCGTGCCTGCTCCAGCGCGTTGCGGTCCAGCGGCGTCTGGGCCAGCAATTGCAGGGCCTGGGTGTGGGCCTCGTGCAGCTGCCGGTGCATGGGCAGCAGGTCGGTGACGGCCTGCTTCACGAGCGGATCGATCTGGGTCTGCTGCGCCGCGTTGACGTTAAGCTCGCTGTAGAGCCGGGCCAGCATGCGGTCCACATGCTTGGCGGCCTGCTCCGGGCTGCCGATGGCATGGCGCCCGTGCAGATGCGGCGCGCCGCTGGCCACCGCGGCAACGCCGGCGGTGAGCGCGGCACCGGCCACGAAGGCGGCGATCACGCTGCCCTTGAAGAAGCGGCGCAGCGAGCGGCGCGCTGGGGTGGAGGAGGATGGGCTGTTGTCCATGATGGTGACTTTCATAGCAAGGGGAGGCAACAATCCAAGCGGTGCAGGCCGCCCATTGTGGCGCCCTCACCGATTGCAGCCAGGAGGCCGGAGCCGCCTGGTCATGTCGCCACTGTGGAGCGCCCAGCTCGCAGCCCCATGTGATCGCGGTAAAGATTTGTACGGCATGATGCTGGGCCATGAGCGAAGCCCCGATCGAACTGCTGCCACCCGACATCAGCCCCTATCGCCACAGCGCCAGCGGCGTCGATTACGTCCATGTGCTGGACTCCGGCCGGCCCGGCCCCACGGTGATGGTGCAGGCGCTCACCCATGGCAACGAGCTGTGCGGCGCGCTCGCGCTCGACTGGCTGTTCCAGCAGGGCATGGGCCGCAGCCTGCAGCCCCTGCAGGGCCGGCTGATCCTCAGCTTTGCCAATGTGGCCGCCTTCGAGCGCTTCGACCCGGCCGACCCGAACGCCTCGCGCTGCGTGGACGAGGACCTGAACCGGGTCTGGGCCGACGCGGTGCTGCTCGGCCCGCGCGATTCGCTGGAGCTGCGCCGGGCGCGCCAGCTGCAGCCCTTCGTCGATGCGGCCGACTATCTGTTCGACATCCATTCCATGCAGGACGCCTGCCGGCCGCTGATGGTGTGCGGCCTGCTGGACAAGGGCGCCGACTTCGCCTGCCAGCTCGGCATGCCCGGCGATCTGCTGATCGACACCGGCCACCCCTCGGGCCTGCGCATGCGCGACCGCGGCGGCTTTGGCGACCCGGCCAGCACCAGGAATGCGCTGCTGATCGAATGCGGCCAGCATTGGGAGCGCAGCTCAGTGGACGTGGCGATCGATGGGCTGGTGCGCTTTCTGCGCCTCACCGGCATGGTGGATGCGGCCTGGGCCGAGGCGCGCCTGCGCCTGCCGCTGCCGGCGCTGCAGCACCGCATCCGCGTCAACCAGGCCGTGACGGCGCTGAGCAGCGACTTCCACTTCCTGTTCCCGGTGCGCGGCCTGGACGTGATCGCCCGGGCCGGCACGCCCTATGCGCAGGACGGCGAGACCATTTTCAGTACCGAGTTCGACAACACCGTGCTGGTGATGCCCTCGATGAAGCACGGCCTGCCGGGCAACACCATGGTGCGGCTGGGGCGTTTCGAGAGCTGATCAGCCGACCACGAAGGCGTTCAGCTTGTTGCCGTCGAGATCGCGAAAGTAGGCGGCGTAGAAACCCTCACCGCGCGGGCCCGGTGCGCCCTCGTCCTTGCCGCCCAGGGCCAGGGCCTTGGCATGCAGGGCCTTGACCTTGTCCTGGCTGTCCACCACCAGGGCCACCATCACGCCATTGCCGACCGTGGCCGGCTGGCCGTCGAAGGGCAGCATCACGCCGAAGCCGGGCTTGTCCATGCCCGTGCCCCAGGCATAGCCGCGGCCGAAATCCATCATGCGCTTGACACCGATGACGGCGAACAACTCGTCGTAGAAGGCCGCGGCGCGCGGCAGGTCGTTGGTGCCCAGGGTGGTGTAGCCGATCATGCAAAGCTCCCGTGAAGTGGTTCAGCCTCGATCAAATTTGAACACGGCCATGCTGGCGAGCAAGTTTGGCATGTTGCGCACCACCCTGCCCTCCTGGATGCCGAAACTGTCCAGGATGTTGAGCCGGTTCTTGCGCGCCAGCACCTCGAAGTCGGCATAGGTGCCGACGCGGATATTGGGCGTGTCGTACCACTCGTAGGGCAGCACACGCGTCACCGGCATGCGGCCCAGCAGTACCTGCAGGCGATTGGGCCAATGCGCGAAATTGGGGAAGCTGACGATGCCGATGCGGCCCACGCGCGCGGTCTCTCGCAGCATCAGCTCGGTATTGCGCAGATGCTGCAGGGTCTCCAGCTGCAGCACCACATCGAAGCTCTGGTCCTCGAAGATCGACAGGCCCTCTTCGAGGTTCAGCTGGATCGCGTTCACGCCGCGCTGCACGCAGGCGAGCAGGTTGGCGTCGTCCAGCTCCACGCCATAGCCGCTGCAGCCGCGGTACTGCTTCAGGTAGGCGAGCAGCTCGCCGGTGCCGCAGCCCAGGTCCAGCACGCGCGCGCCCTCGGGCACCAGGGCGGCGATCGTCTCCATCACGGCCTGCGCGCTCATGCCACCACCTCGCCGGCAATGCGCTGGAAGTAGGCGCGCAGCACGCCGTGGTAGCGCGGGTCCTCCAGCAGGAAGGCATCGTGGCCATGCGGTGCGTCGATCTCCGCATAGGAGACATCGAGCTTGTTGTCGAGCAGGGCCTTGACGATCTCGCGCGAGCGTGCCGGCGAAAAGCGCCAGTCGGTCGTGAAGCTGGCGAGCAGGAACTTGCAGCGCGCGCTGGCAAAGGTGCGCGAGAGGTCGCCGCCCTGCTCGCGCGCCGGGTCGAAATAGTCAAGCGCGCGCGTGATCAGCAGATAGGTGTTGGCATCGAAGTAGTCGCTGAACTTGTCGCCCTGGTAGCGCAGATAGCTCTCGATCTGGAACTCGATGTCTTGGGTCGAATAGCCCAGTTCGGCGGCGCGCATCTGGCGCCCGAACTTCTGCTCCATCACATCGTCGCTGAGGTAGGTGATGTGGCCGATCATGCGCGCCACGCGCAGGCCGCGCTTGGGCACCACGCCATGCTGGTAGAAATGGCCGCCGTGGAAATCGGGGTCGGTGATGATGGCGCGGCGCGCCACCTCGTTGAAGGCGATGTTCTGCGCCGACAGACAGGGCGCGGTGGCGATGGCGATGCAGTGGCGCAGCCGCGCCGGGTAGCGCAGCGCCCAATCCAGCGCCTGCATGCCGCCCAGCGAGCCGCCCAGCACGGCGGCCAGCTGGGTGATGCCCAGCTGGTCGAGCACGCGCGCCTGGGCATCCACCCAGTCCTGCACCGTCACCACCGGGAAATCCGCACCGTAGACGCGGCCGGTATCCGGGTTGCTATGCATGGGCCCGGTGGAGCCAAAGCAGGAGCCGAGGTTGTTGATGCCGATGACGAAGAACTTGTCGGTGTCCAGCGGCTTGCCCGGGCCCACCAGGTTGTCCCACCAGCCCTCGCTCTTGTCCTCGCCCGCGTAGACCCCGGCCACATGGTGGCTGGCGTTCAGCGCATGGCAGACCAGCACCGCATTGCTGCGCGCCGCGTTCAGCTGGCCATAGGTCTCGTAGACCAGTTCGTAGTCGCGTATCTGTGCGCCGCTGCGCAGCGGCAGCGGCTGCGCGAAGCTCATGCGCTGTGGCGTCACCGCCCCTAGCTGACCCATCTCATGCCCTCAGAAAAAACAAATCCGGCGCCGCCTCGATCATTGCGGACGCCGGAAGCTGCTGGCCTGCGGACGCCCTTTTAGCGGCATTTTTAGAGCGCCCGCAATCCGGAACAAATCGGCGCTATGGGTTGGATTATAGAAGCGGCGGCTCAGCCCTGATCGAGGTGGAACTGCGAGACCGCCTCGGCCAGGCGCCTCGACTGCTCGCGCAGGCTCTCGGCCGCCGCCGCCGACTGCTCCACCAGCGCCGCGTTCTGCTGCGTCATCTGGTCCAGCCGCGTCACCGCACCATTCACCTGGCCGATGCGCTGGCTCTGGTCGGAGGTGCCGGTGGCGATCTCGCCGACGATGTCGCTGACACGCTGCACCGAGGCCACGATCTCGTCCATGGTGGCGCCGGCGTCCTGCACCAGCTTGGCCCCCACGTCCACGCGCTCGACGCTGGCGCCGATCAGGGCCTTGATCTCGCGTGCCGCCGCAGCAGAACGCTGGGCCAGCGAGCGCACCTCGCCGGCCACCACCGCAAAGCCGCGCCCCTGTTCGCCGGCGCGCGCCGCCTCCACCGCGGCATTCAGGGCCAGGATATTGGTCTGGAAGGCGATGCCGTCGATCACGCCAATGATGTCGCCGATGCGGCGCGAGCTGCTGTTGATCTCGTCCATGGTGCTGACCACCCGTGCCACCACCTCGCCGCCGCGCTGCGCCACCTGGGCGGCCGAACTGGCCAGCTGCTTGGCCGTCATGGCCGAGTCGGCGCTGTCGCGCACGCCGCCGGTGAGCTGCTCCATCGAGCTGGCGGTGCTCTGCAGATTCGAGGCCGCCTGCTCGGTACGCTGGCTCAGATCCTGGTTGCCAGCCGCCACCTCGGTGCTGGCGGTCTCGATGTGCGAGGAGGACGCGCGCACCTCGCCCACCAGCTTGCGCAGCGACTCCTGCATGCTGTGCAGCGCGCCCAGCAGGTCGGCGGCCTCGTCGCGGCCCTCGACGCGGATCTGGCGGTTCAGGTCGCCCGCCGCGATCGCCTGCGCCACCGTGCGCGCATAGCTGATCGGGCTGGTGATGGAGGCCGAGTTCATCAGCGTCAGCGGCACCACCGCCAGCACCACCAGGGCCAGCACCGCCAGGAAGACGCTGGTGATGTTGCTCATGGTCTTGCCGAAGGCCTGCTGCGTGTTGCCGGACTCGGTCTCGATCAGCTGCGCGATCTTGTTGATGCGCTCTTCCACCTGGGTCATGAACCCCTTGGCACGGCCCAGCATGCGGTCGGCCACGCGGGCGGTATCGAAGCCGCCATCCTGGATCTGGATCAGCACCGGGCCCGAGGCCTTGGCGTAGTCGTCCATCAGCTGGATGGCCTCGCGCGCGATCGGGTTGCCGGCGTCTTCCTCGCCCTCCAGCATCTGCTCCAGGCCCTTGCGGGTGGCGACGATGGCGGCCTGCCAGCGCTCGCGCGCCTTCAGCACCGTCACGCCGTCCTCGTAGTTGATCACCATCTCCTTTTCCCACAGGCGCACCTCGGCCAGCGAGGCGCGGATCTGCGCGAGCGTGGTGAGTTGCCTGATCGAGTGATCCATGAAGGCCGTGTTGAGGCTCTTCAGCTGCTGGCCACCGAACAGACCGGTCAGGCCGACCAGGGCAAACATGCCCAGCACCATCGCGATCGCACCCTGCATGCGCGTGCGTATCGTGAAGTGCCGCATCCACTTCATCAAGTCCATGGTAGCTCCCCGTTCCATGGTTCGAGCCTCATAGACGCCGGGCTCAAGGCGCGTTGATCCTATGTCCGAGCGCCGCCGATGGGTTGATTTGCATTTATTAAACGATCGACTAATAATTCCTCATGGCCCGCCCATCCCAAGCTCAAGACCTGACCCTGCTGGCCAGCGGCCGGGCGCTCTATGCCCAGCTCGGCTGCGCCGGCCTGTCGGTGCGGCGCCTGGCCGAGCATGCCGGCGTGAACCCGGCCATGGTGCACTACCACTTCAAGAGCAAGGACGGCTTTCTGCGCGCCCTGCTGCAGCAGATGTACGAGGACATGTTCGCCGGCCTGAGCCTGGAGGCGGCGCGCAGCGGCAACGCCCTGCAGCGGCTGGAAGCCAGCCTGCTGCGCCTGGCGCAGTTCGTGCGTGAGCATCGGCCCACCGTGGCGCGCGTCTGGGCCGACGCCCAGCAGGGCGAGCCGGTGGCGCTGGACTTCATGCGCGCGAACGCACCGCGCCATCTGGGCCTGCTGCTGGCCCTCATGCAGGAGGCCGAGGCTGCCGGCCTGCTGCGCCAGCAGCTGCCGATGCAGCGCTTTGTGTTCCTGATGGGCGCGGTGGTGGCGCCCCTGATGATTGCCGGCAGCGTGCAAGCCCTGGGCGTGCTGCCACCCGCCCTGTCCGCCCTGATGGAAGACCAGGCCCTCAGCGATACCGCGCTGCGCGAGCGCATCGGCTGGGCCCTGGACGCCTTGCGAAAGTAGCGCATGAGACGACAAACGAACCGCATCGCCGGCCTGCTGATCCTGTCGAGCCTGGCCGCCTGCGCCCCCCGGACCGAACCGAGCTGGTCGGGCTATGCCGAGGGAGAGACGCTCTACCTCGCCGCCCCGGTGGCCGGCCGCCTGGCAACGCTGCAGGTGCGCAGCGGCGACGCGGTGCAGGCCCAGCAGCCCCTCTTCACCCTGGACGACCAGCTCGAGCGCGCCGCCGATGCCGAGGCCGGGGCGCGTGCCCAAAGCGCCCAGGCCCAGGCCGCCAACACCGACAAGGGGCGGCGCCGCGAAGAGCTGGCCATCACCGAGGCCCAGCTGCGCCAGGCGCGCAGCCAGGCCGAGCTGGCGCAGGGCGAGCTGGTGCGGCAGCAGCAATTGCTGGCGCAGGGCTTTGTGCAGCGCGCGCGGGTCGACGATGCCGCCCTGCTGGCCCGGCAGGCGCAGGCGCGCGTGGCCGAGCTGGAGGCGGCGCTGCAGAGCGCCCGCCTGCCAGCGCGCGAGGACGAGCGCCAGGCGGCGCGCGCACTCGCCGCCGCCGCGCAAAGCGGCCGCGCCCAGACCGATTGGCGGCTGCAGGAAAAGCAGCAGCGCGCACCGCAGGCGGGCCGCATCACCGACACCTTTTTCCGCCCCGGCGAATGGGTCGCGGCCGGCCAGCCGGTATTGGCCCTGCTGCCGGCCGGGCAGCGCAAGGCGCGCTTCTTCGTGCCCGAGGCGGCGCTGGGAGCCTTGCGCCTGCAGCAGGCCGTGCAGCTGCGCTGCGATGGCTGCGGCGCGCCGATCGCGGCACGCATCAGCTATATCGCACCGCAGGCCGAGTACACGCCGCCGGTGATCTACTCGAACGCCCAGCGCGCCAAGCTGGTGTTCATGATCGAGGCCCGGCCCGAGCGCCTCGAGGATGCCGAGCGCCTGCACCCCGGCCAACCGCTGGACGTCGTGGCGTCAAAGACATGAGCGGCGAGCTGGCCATCGATGTACGCGGCCTCGCCAAGCAGTTCGGCGGCCGCAAGGTGGTGGACGGCATCGACCTGCGGGTAGGGCGCGGGCGCATCGTCGGCTTCCTGGGGCCGAATGGCAGCGGCAAGACCACCAGCATGCGCATGCTGTGCGGCCTGCTCACGCCGGATGCCGGCGAGGGCAGCTGCCTGGGGCTGGATTTCCGCCGCGAGGCCGCGGCCTTGAAGCGTCAGGTGGGCTATATGACGCAGAAGTTCGGCCTCTACGACGACCTCTCGATCCGCCAGAACCTCGACTTCGTGGCGCGCCTGTTCGAGCTGCCGCAGCGCCGCGCCGTGGTGGACCAGGCGCTCGCCAGGCTGGGGCTGACATCGCGCCAGCACCAGCTGGCCGGCGCGCTCTCGGGCGGCTGGAAGCAGCGGCTCTCGCTGGCCGCCTGCCTGCTGCACGAGCCGCGCCTGCTGCTGCTGGACGAACCCACCGCCGGCGTCGACCCGAAGGCGCGGCGCGAGTTCTGGGACGAGATCCACGCCCTCGCCCAGCAGGGCATCACCGTGCTGGTGGCCACCCATTACATGGACGAGGCCGAGCGTTGCAACGAGCTGGTCTTCATCGCCTATGGCGAGGTGCTGGCCCATGGCACGCAGGCCGAGGTGCTGGCCGCCGCCGGCCTCGCGGCGGGCCAGGGCAATCTGGAGGACGCCTTCATCCGCCTGATCGCCAAGGCGCGCGACAACTTCGCCGAGGCCGCGGCATGAGCATGTTCCGCTGGGCCCGCATGTGGGCCGTGTTCGTCAAGGAGTTCCAGCAGATGCTGCGCGACCGCCTGACCTTTGCGATGGCGGTGGGCGTGCCCATCATGCAGCTGGTGCTGTTCGGCTACGCGATCAATATGGACCCGAAGGGCCTGCCCACCGCGGTGGTGGCGCAGGACCAGGGCGTCATGGGCCGCAGCCTGCTGGCGGCGATGCAGAACAGCGGCTATTTCCGCATCGTCCACAGCGGCATGGCCGAGGCCGAGGCCGACGCGCTGATGGCGCGCGGCGAGGTGCAGTTCATCGTCGTCATCCCGGGCGACTTCGGCGCGCGCCTGGTGCGCGGCGAGCACCCGGCCCTGCTGGTGGCGGCCGACGCCACCGACCCCTCGGCCTCGGGCAATGCCCTGGCCGCCCTGCAGCAGCTGGGCACACAGGCACTGGCGCGCGAGCTGCGCGGCCCGCTGGCCGCCCTGCAGCCGCGCCCCCTGCCCTTCGAGATGCGCCTGCAGCGGCGCTACAACCCCGAAGGGCTCTCGCGCTACAACATCGTGCCCGGTCTGATCGGCACCATCCTCACCATGACGATGGTGATGCTGACCTCGCTGGCGATGACGCGCGAGCGTGAGCGCGGCACCATGGAGAACCTGCTCGCCACGCCGGTGCGGCCGCTGGAGGTGATGCTGGGCAAGATCCTGCCCTATGTGCTGATCGGCTATCTGCAGCTGCTGCTGATCTTGCTGGCGGCCTGGCTGCTGTTCGAGGTGCCCATGGTGGGCAGCTTCGGCCTGCTGATGGCGATGATCGGCGTCTTCATGCTGGCCAATCTGGGTGTGGGCTTCACCTTCTCGACGCTGGCGCGCAACCAGCTGCAGGCCCTGCAGATGACGTTCTTCTTCTTCCTGCCCTCGATGCTGCTGTCGGGCTTCATGTTCCCCTTCCGCGGCATGCCGGGCTGGGCTCAGAACCTGGGCGAGGTGCTGCCGCTGACGCATTTCCTGCGCATCGTGCGCGGCATCATGCTCAAGGGCAGCGGCGCGGCCGAGCTGCTGCCGGAGCTCTGGCCCATGCTGGCATTTCTGCTCGTGGCCGCCCTGGTCGCGCTGAAGCGCTATCGGCTGACGCTGGACTAAGGCTGCCGGCAGAGGCAGTGCACCACCGCGGCGAAGGGCTTGCGGCCCTCGCTGAGTTCGGCCGCCCAGGCCAGCTCTGTCTGCGCCTCCTGCAGCACCGCCGGCAGCTGCGGCAGGCCCAGCTGGGCGCGCAGGGTCGCGACCAGCGCGGGGCTCAGCACGTCGCCGAACGAGCTCAGCAGACGCTCGAACCGGCCCATCTCGCGCTCCACATAACTCACGCGTGGCTCGCCCTCCAGCTTGGCGCGCTGCGCCGCCGCGTTGATGGCATCCTGCAGGCTGCCCAGCTTGTCGACAAGGCCACGCTCCAGCGCCTGTGCACCGGTCCAGACGCGCCCCTGCGCGACCGCGTCGATCTCGGCCACCGGCTTCTTGCGCGCCGCCGCGGCCTTGCCGGTGAACTCGTCGTAGGTGTGCTGGATGGCGGTCTGCACCAGCGCGGCAAAGCGCGGATCGAGCGCGCGGCGCGGATCGTAGGCGCCAGCCAGCCAGGCGGTGGTGGTGCCGCCGGTATGGATGGAGAGCTTGTCCAGCAGCTTCTCGCCGGTGGGCAGCATGCCGAACACGCCGATCGAGCCGGTGACGGTGCTGGCGTCGGCGATCACCTCGTCGGCCGACATGGAGATCCAGTAGCCGCCCGAGGCGGCCACATCGCCCATCGAGACCACCACCGGTTTGCCGGCCTGCTGGGTCAACTCCAGTTCGCGGCGCACGATCTCGGAGGCGAAGGCGCTGCCGCCGGGCGAGTTGACGCGCAGCACCAGGGCCTTGATGTTCTCGTCCTCGCGCGCCTGGCGCACCAGCTTGGCGGTGGAGTCGCCGCCGACGCGGCCGGCACCGGCCTCGCCGTCGACGATCTCGCCTTCGGCCACCACCACGCCCACCGCCGGGCCGCGCTCGACCCTGGGCTTCAGATAGGCCTGGTAGTCGGCATAGGACACGGCGCGGAAGCTCCTGCCCTTGTCGTCCTTGGCGCCGCGCTCCATCAGCATGGCGCGGAACTCGTCGCGCGTCTTCAGCCCGTCCACCAGGCGCATCTCCAGGGCCATGCGCGCGGCGTCGCCCTTGGCCGCGGCCAGGCGCTGCGGCAGCTCGTCAATGCCCTTGGCGATGGCGCCCTTGTCGAGCTTGCGTGCCTGTTCAATGGTGGCGGTGAAACGGCTCCACAGATCGCCATAGAGATAAGCCTCGGACTCCAGCGAGGCCGGCGATGGCCCGTTGGCGAAATAGGGCTCGCCGAAGTTCTTGTACTTGCCGACGCGAATCACGTTCGCCGCAATGCCCAGCCGGTCCAGCGCGTCCTTGTAGTAGTTGCGGTAGCGGCCAAAGCCCTCCAGCATCACCAGCCCCATGGGGTGGAGATAGATCTCGTCGGCCTGGGCGGCGAGGAAGTAATCGCGCTGGTCGAATTGCTCGCCATAGGCCAGCACCGGCTTGCCGCTGGCCTTCTTGAAGCGCGCCAGCCCGGCCGCCAACTCGCGCAGACCAGCCTGGCCGGCGCCGCCGAATTCATGCAGATCCAGCGCCAGCACGCCGATGTTGTCGTCCTTGGCGGCGGCCTCCAGCGTGGCCAGCACATCGCGCAAGCGCGTCTGGCGCTGCGCCTGGCCCTTCAGCTGCGCCATCGCCTGCTCGCGTGCCGAGCCCGAGAACTGCTCCACGAGTTGGCCGCGCAGATTCAACACCAGGGTGGTCTTGGGCTGCAGGGGCTTGGGGCCGCGGGTCAGCAGCCCCACCACGATGGCGATCAACAGGGCCAGCAACAGCAGATTGAGGAGCGCGCGGCGACTGGCATCCAGCAGCCACCAGCACTTGCCCAGCAAGCGCCACAGCGGCGCGAACATCGTCTTCAGTCCCATGCAAGCTCCCTTGATCAGCTGCGGCGATTGTGCAGCAGGGTCAGAGACGTGCAGGTTTGGCGTCAGAACAGCGCCGAATTAGCTGGGAAGCGGGTGCCATGACGATGCTTCGGGGGCGCTAATTGTGCGCAGGAATTCACGCAAGTCGTCGCCAAAACTCCAATAGCAACAATGGCTTACATGCCTCACACAAGTCCTGATTAAGCTACACACACCAGGCAACGACTGCACCCTGGTTCAGGGAGCTGTTTCATGGCAAGCGCCCCACCGTGCACACGGTACCCCGCAGTCACGCATGCCCTGAATCTGAATCGGAATTGAATCATGACACTGACCGCAATCGCTCTGGCAGCCAGCCTGGCATCCTCCGCACCGGCCCAATGCGACTGGAATCCGTCGATGCAGGCGAGCTATGAGGGCTCGCTCCCGGCGTTGGTGGACCGATTCCAAGACATGTCGCCAGAAGTGCGCGCACGACTCAAGCGGCGACTGGACAGCCATCGCTACGATGAGATCGTCAGCATAGGCCGCGATGAAATCGTCGGCGTGCAGCGCTACAGCAATGAGATTCGCGGCCTGCAGACCGGACCTCGTTCAATCTGCACCCTGGGCAGCCGCAACAGTTGGGAAGCGTCCGCCAAAGAGCTGGCGCTCAGCTATTGCGAAGGCAGCCAGTGCTTGGTGGTCACCATCAACGGACGCCACATGGGTCGGATCACCAGGGTGACCGGGCCGCGCGACCCCAATGCGCCGTTCGATCCGCAGCGTGAGGTCGACACCTATCCAACCGCCGCGGGCCCGGAAGTCCCCGTCTTTGCACCCGGCCGCCTGTTGGTGGGAGCAAGGGCCGGACTCAGCGACGCCGAGCTGGCCAGAATCCTGACGACACATGGCGCCAAGGCGCGCCGCATTGGCAAGTCGGACCTGCACATCGTCGACCTGCCAGGCAAAGGGTCCGAGCAATCGGTAGCGGCCTTGCTGGCCAAGCATCCGCAGCTCAAGTTTGCTGAACAGGACCGGCGTGTCACGCCGGCCTTCGCCGCGAACGATCCCTACCTCGGCAGCCAATGGCACCTGAGCAAGGTCGGCGCCTCAAGCGCCTGGGACATGGGCCAGGGCGCAGGCGTCACCATTGCGATCCTGGACAGCGGTGTGGATGGCACCCACCCTGACCTGAGCTCGCGCATGGTGACTGGCTGGAACTTCTACGACAACAACAGCAACACCACCGACGTGACCGGTCACGGCACTGCCGTAGCCGGCGCCGCCGCCGCATCGCTCAACAATGGCACCGGCGTGGCCGGTCTCAGCGGGCAGGCCAAGATCATGCCCGTACGGATCAGCGATACGAATGGCTATGCCTACTGGAGCACGGTCGCCACCGCCTTGACTTGGGCTGCCGACAACGGTGCGCGCGTGGCCAACATCAGTTTTGGCGGCGTGTCGGGCAGCAGCACCGTGCAAAGCTCCGCCCAATACATGAAGAGCAAGGGTGGGCTGGTGGTGGCCGCGGCCGGCAACAATGGCATTGATGAGGGCATTGCTCCCACGACAACCATGATCACGGTGTCCGCGACCGACAGCACCGACACCAAGACCAGCTGGTCCAGCTTTGGCAGCTTCGTCACCATTGCCGCGCCTGGCCAAGATATCTGGACGACCACCAAGGGCGGGGGATATCAAGCCTGGTGGGGTACTTCGCTCGCGTCGCCCGTGGTGGCAGGCGTTGTCGGCCAGATGATGTCAAGCAACCTGGCGCTCACCAGCAGCCAGATTGAAAGCCTGCTGTACTCGTCGGCCACAGATCTCGGCGCAGCTGGCCGCGATAGCTACTACGGCTACGGTCGTGTGCATGCCGCGGCCGCCGTGCAGGCAGCCAAGGCAGCACCGCCGCCCGACACCACCGCGCCCGCGGTATCCATTGGCGCCCCCCTGGGTTCGAGCACCGTGAGCGGCTTGGTCCCGGTGGATGTCAGCGCCACCGACAACGTCGGCGTCGCCAGGGTCGAATTGCGTGTGAATGGTGCGACCGTGGCCACGGATACCGGCGCGCCTTTTGCTTTCAGCTGGGACTCCACCAAGGTCGCAAATGGCAACTACACCTTGACAGCCTATGCGGTTGATGGCGCCGGCAACGCCGCCAGCTCAGCCAATGTGGTGGTGAATGTGTCCAACACGGTGGCCAAGATCGTCGACACAACGGCACCGACGGTCGTCATCGCGAATCCGAGCAACGGCACGGCGGTTTCCGGCACCGTCTCTGTCAGCCTGTCAGCTTCCGACAACAGCGGCAGCGCGGGCATTACCCAGCAGCTCTACATCGATGGCAAGCTGGTCGCCAGCGGAAGCGGCGCCAGCCTGGTCTACAACTGGAACACACGCAAAGTAAGTTCGGGCAGCCATACCATCCAGGCCATCGCCAAGGATGCGGCCGGCAACTCCAGCACGTCCAGTGTGCAAGTCAATCGCTAACCGAACTCGGATCGACAAGAAACCGGCCTTCTGGCCGGTTTTTTTTGGCCCCCTCATTTCGGGGGCGGCTAGCAAAAGTCCGTACTCGTGGCGCAGTGGCTGTGCTGCACATTGCTCAAACGTAGGGCGATAAGCACGCTTGCCATTTGTTACTCGCTCCCAGTTCCCCGCTGATTGTTGCCGTGCACAATGCGCCGGTTTCCCAAAGGGCACAGCACCATGAGTAGTAGCGCCAAGTTTCCCGCTTTGTTGTTCTGCAGCAGCCTTGTGATACTGGGCAGCGCGTACGCGGCACCATCCACCGACGTGGCGACGCCGGGCTATGCGCCCAACCGCTTGCTGATCGGCACGCGAGCCGGGCTCAGCGACAGCGAGGTCGCCAAGATTCTCACGGTACACGGCGCAAAAGCCCACCGCATCGGCAGCACCCAACTGCACATCGTTGATCTGCCTGGTAACGGCTCGGCCCAGGCTATCGCCACCTTGCTGGCCAAACATCCAGCGCTGAAATTCGTTGAGCGCGACCGCCAAGTACACCTCGCGCTCACACCCAACGACCCCTATCTCGGCAGCGAGTGGCACCTGAACAAGATCGGCGCAGGTACCGCCTGGGATGTAGGACAGGGCGCTGGCGTAACCATCGCCATCATCGACACCGGCGTCGATGGCACTCATCCCGAACTCGGCGCCAAGATGGTGGCGGGGTGGAACTTTTACGACAACAACAGCAACACGGCCGACGTACAAGGCCACGGCACAGCGGTAGCCGGTGCGGCGGCGGCCACTACCAACAACGGCACCGGCGTGGCCGGGGTCAGTGGGCTCGCAAAGATCATGCCCATACGCGTCACCGACGCCAATGGCTACACCTACTGGAGTACCGTGGCCAGCGCGCTGAATTGGGCCGCTGACAACGGCGCCCGCGTGGCCAACGTCAGCTTTGGCGGCGTTTCAGGCAGCAGCACCGTTCAGGCCGCTGCAGACTACATGCGCAGCAAGGGCGGCTTGGTCGTGGCGGCTGCCGGCAACAACGGCATAGACGAGCACATCACCCCCACCACGAGCCTCATCACCGTATCGGCTACAGACAGCAGCGACACCAAGACCAGTTGGTCCAGCTATGGCGACTTCGTCACCATAGCCGCGCCGGGCCAGGACATTTGGACCACCACCAAAGGCGGTGGCTACCAAGCATGGTGGGGCACTTCCCTGGCCACACCGGTGGTCTCAGGCGTGATTGGCGTGCTGATGTCCAGCAACCTGAGCCTCACCAACAGCCAGATTGAAAAGCTCCTGTATTCGTCAGCCACCGATTTGGGCGCTGCCGGTCGCGACAGCTACTATGGCTACGGTCGCGTCAACGCTGCGGCGGCGGTGCAGGCGGCCAAGGCCACGCTGCTGCAGGACACGACGGCGCCCACCGTATCTATCAGCGCACCGATAAGCGCCAGCACGGTCAGCGGCCTGGTAGCGGTGAATACCGAGGCGAGCGACAACATAGGCGTCAGCCGCGTTGAGCTTCGCGTAGACAGCAGCACCGTTGGCAGCGATACCAGCGCACCCTTCGGTTTCAGCTGGGACTCGAGCAAGGTCAGCAACGGCAGTCACACCCTGGTCGCCGTGGCCTACGATGCGGCCGGCAACAGCCAAGGCTCGGCGCCCGTAACGATCAACGTGGCCAACCCCGTGCTTGTCGACACGAGCCCCCCCGTCGTCAGCATCACCAATCCCAAGTCCGGTAGCACCCTATCCGGCACGGTTAGCGTGACCGTCGCGGCGACAGACGACAGTGGCAGCGCCGGCATCCGCCAACGACTTTATGTGGACGGACTGCTCGTTGCCAGCGGCAGTGGCGGCAGCCTCAGCTACAACTGGAACACGCGCAAGATCGCACGCGGCCTGCACACGCTTCAAGCGGTGGCACAGGACTCCGCCGGAAACTCTGCCACGACCTCGGTTCAAGTCAGTCGCTGAGGCCTGCGCAGCACTCACGCGGCCAGCGTCTGATCCGTCGGGTTTTTTTACATTCAGCCCCCGAGCCAGCCAGCAAAGAAATAGAAAAGTCTTGTAATACAAATGGTTAGCGCTGCTGGCCTGACTTTTGCTAAATCAATGTACACACGTAGTGGCTGTGTCAAACCCAAGGGGCTCACATGAAAAAGTATCTCCGCACCGCGATCGCCGCCCTGACCGTCGCACTGGCGCCAGCGGCTCAGGCAGACTTCGTTCTGGATTTCCAGAATGTGCACTTCACGTTCTCCCAAGTGGACGCTGACAGCTTCAAGCTTCGCATCCAGAACTTTCTGAGCGGCCCGGATCTGCCTGGTGGCGGAGATTGGGCTTCGGCCACTCACTTGTATGGCCTGGGATTTAAGAATATTGGCGATGTGACCGGCCTGACTGCAGTGGCCGTGTCCGAAGACCCGAACGTCGCCGGGAATTCATGGTTCTTTACGAAGGACGAACTCGCCGCCCAAGGCTGCGGTCCTGACACGACTTCGGACTTCAAGTTGTGCGTCTTTTCGTCCCCGGTCATGGCTATGACCGATGACATGACGCTGCAGTTTGACTTCACGGGCGCCACGGTCAGCCTCGACCCGCTCAATCCCGTGCACTTGAAGGCCGAGTTCATGAAGGACTATGGCGGCACGAAAGGCTTTGACAAGGTCGGTTCGCTGATGTCGCAGGACATGACCTACAGCAGTTCGACCAGCAGCTCGACCAGTAGCTCGACCAGCACGGGCGGCGGCCAGAGCAGTGGTGGCCAGGTACCTGAGCCCGATTCGAGCGCATTGGCCGTGTTGGCACTCGGTCTGATGGCTCTTGGTTTCAAGACACGCAATTCAGCCTCGCGCAAGTAAGCGTCGGCGCTGACATACGTTTCCAAAACCCCGCTTTGCGGGGTTTTTCTTTTGGCTCTTTATGAAATGATTGCCGCCGAGGCACGTCGTGACGATGGCGTGAGGCGCTACGCTGATCCTGTGCCGGGCGATCACGTCGGTGGAGCGCTCAGTCAGTTCAAAATACAAGCGCTGGGTAGTGCTCGCGGGTTGGGTAGCGCCGTTCCATGCAAGGCGCATGTTTCTCATGGCGGGGTACCCGTGCGTAGCCACCTGCACCCCAACCTCACCCCCTAAGACTCGCCATGCCAGCAAGCACCAGCGCCATGCCATCAACGCTAGCAATCCGCCTGCAAAACATTGCGGCTGCCTGGCTTGTAATCAGCACAGCCTGCGGACTGTTCATCAGCATGCCTTACAACCAGCAGGCGATGCACGGCGCGCATGTCATCAGGGGCCGATGGCTGTTCACAGGTCAGGAATTCCTCCTGACGGCCGCCGTGGCTTACGCCTTTCTAGTGGCCGCCTGGTACCTGCTGGAGACACAGCCAGGACCTTCCAAATCGCTGCGCTGCTGCCAGGTGTTGGGCCGCCTGTTGCGCCAGCCGACATATGCCATCCGCCACTCGTTGAACAGTGATGAGCGCGTGGCGATATTGACAACACTGCTAAAGACCTTCTTCGCACCGCTGATGACGTTGTCGCTGATGCAATTCAGCATGGCGGCTCTGGTGCACGGCGAGGCTATGCTGCTCGACGTCGAACAACCCATCGACTGGTTTCGGCTGTTTGACCAACACGGTCACTGGACCCTGTTGAAGCTGCTTTACTTCTTCGATGTGCTGGTGTTCACAATCGGCTACCTGGTCGAAATTCCGCGCCTGCGCAATTGCATCAAGTCAGTGGACAGCAACTGGCTCGGATGGGCGGCAGCCATGGTGTGCTACCCACCCTTCAACTTCCTCACCAACTGGCTGCTGGGGGGCCAAGTGAGCGACTTCCCGCAATTCGACAACCGCATTCTGCATGTCCTGCTGAATACGTCGCTGTTGCTGTGCGTACTGGGCTACACCCTGAGTTCCTTAGCGCTTGGCTTCAAGGCGAGCAATCTGACGCACCGCGGCATCGTCTCGCGCGGCGTATATAGCGTTGTGAGACACCCCGCCTACACCTGCAAGAACATGGCATGGCTGATTGGGTCACTGCCCGCCATCATGGTGTCATTCCAGCAATCGATCGTCAGCGGTATGTTGGCCGTGGCCGCTGTGGTTGGCTGGGGAGGCATCTATGTGCTACGAGCGATCACCGAGGAAGACCATTTGCGCCGCGTCGACGATGAATACGCGCGCTATGCGCAACAAGTGCGATACCGCTTCATTCCTGGCATCGTTTGACGCTCCCCCAGATTCGGGGGGCGCGCGCTCGCGGGGTTGCCTGCGCCGCGCCGAACGGGACAATCGCCTCAGCTCTTCTCGTCCGCTCATGCGCTCCGTCTTCCTGCTACGCCGCTGCACCCAATCGATCCACCGTTCACGTGCGGCGCTCTTGCAGAGCGACTGGGAACTGGCCGGCAGCAGCGAGCGCCTGAGCGAATGCGCGGATTGGTTGGGCCGCCTACGCCCGGACGTGCTGGCCTGCGATCTGCGCCTGTTCGACGGCCATGTCAGCCGCCTGCTGCGCGGTTTGCGCCACGAAGCCTGGGCGCCCAAGGTATTGCTGTTCAGCAGTAGCGCCGACGAGGTGCTGCTCTACGACACGCTGGCCAGCGGCGCCCATGGCTACTG
>Ga0208636_100027_pt1 | contig 259431 bp, 222 predicted proteins | sample LakWasM103_HOW12_2_FD_183921 | JGI IMG/M metagenome (GOLD analysis project Ga0208636, IMG submission 183921) | Freshwater sediment methanotrophic microbial communities from Lake Washington under simulated oxygen tension - Sediment Metagenome... | ecosystem: Environmental > Aquatic > Freshwater... | reverse complement strand
GGCTGCCTGGGCAAGGAGTTCAACGACGAGATGGGCCCTGCCAGCCCCGTTCCCTTCGGGTTGCCACCAGAAAAACCGTGCACGTCGTTGCAAAGCCTCGCCGGGGGAGTCACCCCGGCTTCGGTTTACGCCTAGTTCACGGCTTTTCTGGTGGCAACGCATCGTGCAAACGTAGTGTGAACAGGCCCTAGTCGCCTTCGACCCACTCGATGCGTGCACCCAGCGAGCAGATGTTCTCGACGAAGTGCGGATGCGCGCGGCGGATCGGCGCGGCATGGCGGATCACCGAGCGGCCCGGGATGCTGGCCGCCACCATCAAGAGCGCGATGGCCACGCGGATGATGTAGGGGCTTTCGACCTCGGCCGCATGCAGGGGCTTGCCGCCGAAGGTGACCATGCGGTGCGGGTCGGAGAGGAAGGCATGGGCGCCAAACTTGGAGAGTTCGCTGGTCCAGCCCATCGCGCCGTCGTAGATCTTGTTCCAGAACATCACGCTGCCCTCGGCCTTCACACCCAGGGCCACGAAGATCGGCAGCAGGTCCACCGGCAGATAGGGCCAGGGGGCGGCCTCGACCTTTTGCAGGATGTTGCGGGTGAAGGGTTCCTTGACCTTGAGCGCGCCGGTGGTGATGGCGCGCGACCAGCCGTCCTTGTGCTCGATGCGGACGCCGAACTTGGCAAAGGTGCGGTCGATCAGCGGGAACTGCTCGGGTTGCGAGTTCTTCACCTGCACGTCGCCGCCGGTGATGGCGCCCAGCGCCAGGAAGGTGACGATCTCGTGGAAGTCTTCGGCAAAGGTGAAGTCGCCGCCGCCGAGCTTCTCGACGCCGCTGATCTTCAGGCGCGAGGTGCCCAGGCCCTCCAGCTTGGCGCCGAGCATCTGCATGAAGGCGCAGAACTCCTGCACATGCGGCTCGCTGGCGGCGTTCATCAGCGTGGAGCTGCCCTCGGCCAGCGCGGCGCAGAGCACGAAGTTCTCGGTGGTGGTGACCGAGGCGTAATCGGTCCAGTGGTCGTTGGCGCGCAGCCGGCCCGGCACGTTCAGCAGCAGGCCGTCGCTCTGGCGCTCCACCACCGCGCCAAAGCGCTCGAACACCTCCACATGCGGGTCGATCTCGCGCGCGCCCAGGGTGCAGCCCTTCACATCGTCCTCGATGCGCGCCGCGCCGAAGCGCGCCATCAGGCCCGGCACCAGCATGATGCTGGAGCGCATTTCCTCGGGCAGGCGATCGCTGGCCGGGTCGAAGTGCGTGCTCTTGTGGTGCACGTCGAGGATGCCGGTCTGGAAGTCCACCTCCACCGAGCTGCCCAGGCTGCGGAACACCTCGAGGATCTTCTTGACGTCGGTGATCTCGGTGATGCCGCGCAACCGCACCGGCTCGGCCGTGAGCAGGGTGGCGCACAAGATGGGCAGGATGGCGTTCTTGTTGGCCGAGGGAACGATGCGGCCGGCCAAGGGGGTGCCGCCGTGGACGATGAGGTTGGACATGGGAGGAGCTTGGGCTGCGGTGCTCTGAGCGGGAAGACTGCGTCGATTATCGGGGCAGCGCCAAATCCTCAGCCCGCCGGGTCCAATCGCCGCGCCCGCGCCAGCCGCCAGGCTTCGGCCGGGTCGCCCTCGAACACCTGCTCGGCAGTGGTGGCCGTTTCGTGCAGCTGCGTGTCGATGGCGATGCGCTTGTCGAACACAAAGCATTCGCCCTGCCAGTCGGCGCCGGCGTCGGCCATGGTCTCGAAGTAGTTGAGGATGCCGCCGTCCAGCTGCGCCACCTTGAGCCCCAGGGTCTGCTGCATCCAGCCGCCCATCTTTTCGCAGCGTATGCCGCCGGTGCAGTACATGGCCACGGTCTTGCCGGCCCGCTTCCATTCGTCGGCATGGGCCTGCACATAGGCCGGAAAGTCGCGGAAATGGCGCACGCCGGGGTCGATCGCGCCCTCGAAGCGGCCCAGCCGCCATTCGAAGCTGTTGCGGTTGTCGATCAGCACCACGTCCTCGCGCCGCATCAGCGCGCGCCATTGCTGCGGCGAGACATGGCTGTCGGGCAGGTCGGCCAGGCCGCTCACGCCGGGCAGGCCGAAGGCCACCAGCTCGGGTTTCACATGCACCTTCAGCAGCGTGAAGGGCGAGCGTTCGCATGGGTTGTGTTTGAAATGCACCTGAGCGAAGGCACCTTCGAACACGGGGTCGCTTTGCAGTGCTGCTTCAAAGACCTGCATGTCCGCGGGACGCGCGCTGATCGCCGCGCTGATGCCCTCGGGCGCCACCAGGATGTTGCCGCCGAGTGTCGCGCTTGGTGCCGTACCCAGCTCGCGCAGGCGCTGGGCCACGCGCTCGGGTTCGGCCAGGGGCACGAACTTGTAGAAGCTGTTGTGCAGGAACGCGGGCGAGGGATCCATTACACGTAGAGCGCGGCGTCGAAGCTGGGCTCGGGGCGCGGCCACAGGGCCAGGCCGCCGGCCAAGGTAAAGACCTGAGCATGCCCGGCGCGTGCCAGCGCCAGCGCGGCCTGGGCGCTGCGGTTGCCGCTGCGGCAGAAGCACACCAGCGCCGAAGCGGGCGGCAGGCTCCATTGCGCGGGCGGCTCGCTGAGCAGGCGCGAGAGCGGCATCGCCAGCACCCGGGTGCCGGCCTCGAAGCGCGGCGCCTGGGTGAGGCGTTGCTCGTAGAGCTCGCGCACGTCCAGCAGCAGGGTGTCGGGCCGGCCGGCCAGCAGCTCGCTCAAGCCCTTGGGGTCGAGCACGCGCGGGGCCTCGCCGGCGCCAGCGGGGGCCTGGGCCGTCACCGGTGCGGCCTCTGCTTCGCGGCTGACGCGCAGGGCCTCGCCGCAGGCGCGGATGCGCGCACAGGCCTCGGCGATGAAGGCCTCGTCCACCACCGGCCCGAAGGACATGCGTATCGCGCCGGCGGTCTGCCAGGCGGGCAGGCCCATGGCCTCGAGCACGAAGCTGGGCGCGGCCTTGGCGGCGCTGCAGGCCGAGCCGCCGCTGACGCGCACATCGGCGGCGTCGAACAGGTCCAGCAGCAGCTTGGAGGGGGTGCCCGGCACGGCGAAGTTGAGCGTGGTGGGCAGGCTTGTTTCCAGCGGTGCGTTCAGCACCAGCTCCGGGAAGGCGGCCCGCAGGGCCTCCAGCAGGCGTAGGCGGAAGCGCTGCAGCGTGGCGCCATCGCAAAAGCAGCCCTGGCCCTCCTCATCCTCCAGCGCGGCCAGCACCGCGCCCAGCGCGGCAATGCCCGACATGTTCTCGGTGCCCGAGCGCAGGCTGCCCTCCTGGCCGCCGCCGGCGATCAGCGGCGTGAAGGGTGCGCCCTCGCGCACATAGAGCAGGCCGATGCCCTTGGGCGCATAGAGCTTGTGGCCGGAGAAGGGCGCGTAGTCGATGCCCAGGGCCTGCAGGTGCAGGTCCAGCTTGCCCAGGCCCTGCACGCCGTCCACCATCCAGTAGCCCGAGCGTCCCGTCTGGCCGGCCAGCGCGGCGGCAATGCCCGCCAGATCGCTCACCACGCCGGTCTCGTTGTTGGCGGCCATGGTGCAGACGAGGCCGGCGCGGGCGGCATGGGCGCGCAGCCAGTCGAGGTCGTGGCGGCCGTCGCTGCCGACGGGGATGGCCTGCAGCGTGCAGCCCAGGCCCAGCAAGTCGTTCCAATGCCGCAGCGCCTCGGGCACGGCCTTGTGTTCGGTGGCGCCATAGAGCAGCAGCTCGCCCACCGCCTCGCCCGCGGCACGGCGCTGGCGCAGCGCATGCAGGGCCGAGAGCACAGCGGTCTGGATGCCCTCGGTAGCGCCGCTGACGAACAGCAGCTGCCCGCTCTGCACGCCCAGCACGCGCCGGGCGCGCTCGCGCGTGGCGTCCATCAGCGCGCGCGCCTTCAGGCCGGTGCTGTGCACGCTGCTGGGGTTGCCGAAATCCTCCGCCATGGCCGCGAGCGCGGCCTGCCGGGCTTGTGCCAGCACGGGCGTGGTGGCGTTGGCGTCGAGATAGATGTCCATGGCAGGGCGCGGGCGTGGCAAGGGCGCAATGGTAATGCGCCCGGCCGCGCCGGGGCACTGCGCGGCTTAGTGCAGGCGGCGTTGTCGCGCCAAACCGCCCACCGCGACCAGGCCGGCCAGCAGCAGCAGCGCACTTTGTGGCTCGGGCACCGCCGTGACCTCGAAGTCCAGCCGGCCCAGGCCCACGTTATAGGCCGAATCCTGCCACTCGATCACCCAACCCTGGCTGGACGCGCCCGCCGCAAAACTGAACGTGGTCGCCGTGTTGGTATTGGCATCGCCAGCCGTCGCCGCGCCCTGCATCAGCGTCTGGGCGCCGCCGATCTCGTACACATGCACCTGGGTGCCCAAGCTGCTGTTCAAATAGGCGCCCAGCGCAAAGCCGTTCAGCTTGACCTGGTAGCCGGGCAGGGCTTGCAGCGTGATGCTGGCATGCGAGCCGGCGTCGTCGCTGCCGGCGTAGAGGGCGCCGGGCAGGTCGTTGTAGCCGTCCTTCCACCAGCTCAGGCTCCAGTTGTCCGGGGTGCTGAGGTCGCGGTATTCGATGTGCAGGCCGGTCTGGTCGCCGAAACCCTGCAGCACTGGGCCGCCCGAGCCGGGGTCGCAGTCCGCGCCCGGTCCGGCCCCGAACCAGTCCGAGGCGCAGCCCGCCGCGCCGTCGAAGTTGAGCACCGTGGCACCGGCGCTGGCGCAAAGGCCGAGCAGCAGCGAAAGGCTGGCGAGCGAGGTCTTCATCATGGAGCGACTCCCGTGGACCGAAGGGCCGGCCCAGTCTAGTGATCTGGCGCGCCGCGTCCATCCCCCTGTTTGAAGCGCCCACCTACAATCCCGCAGCCTCGACTGCCCTCGCCCCATGACGCTCGCCACCCGCTTCGCCGTTGTGCCCCAGTATTTGCTGCCCAAGCAGGCGCTGACGCGCCTGGCGGGGGCGTTTGCACGTGCCCGGCTGGGCGGCCTCACCACCTGGGCGATCCGCCGTTTCGTGGCGCGCTACCAGGTGAATATGGCCGAGGCCGACCGGCCCCGGCCCGAGAGCTACGAGAGCTTCAACGAATTCTTCACGCGCCCGCTCAAGCTGGGCGCGCGGCCCATCGCCCAGGCCGAGCTGGTGTGCCCGGTGGACGGCGCGATCAGCCAGTTCGGCGCCATCCAGGGCGAACAGATCTTCCAGGCCAAGGGCCACCAGTTCACGACCACCGCCCTGGTGGGGGGCGATGCCCGGCTGGCCGCGCAGTTCCAGGACGGGGTGTTCGCCAACCTCTACCTGAGCCCGCGCGACTACCACCGCATCCACATGCCCTGCGCCGGCCGGCTCACGCGCATGATCCATGTGCCGGGCGAGCTGTTCTCGGTGAACCCGACCACCGCCGCCGGCGTGCCGGGCCTGTTCGCCCGCAACGAGCGCGTGGTGTGCGTGTTCGAGAGCACCAAGGGCCCCTTCGTGCTGGTGCTGGTGGGCGCCACCATCGTCGGCTCGATGGCCACCACCTGGCATGGCGTGGTGAACCCGCCGCGCCCCGGCCATCTGCGCGAATGGTTCTATGAGGACCAGCGCATCGACCTCGCCCAGGGCGAGGAGATGGGCCGCTTCCTGCTCGGCTCCACCGTGGTGATGCTGTTCCCCAAGGGGCCGCTCGCCTTCAACCCGGCCTGGCGGCCGGGCGGCGCGGTGCGCCTGGGCGAGGTGATGGCGACGGCGGGCTAAGGCGGCCCAAGGCAAGCTCAGGCGCCGAGCGGCTTCAGGGCCTGCAGCGCGCGCAGCGTCTGCAGGCAGGCCTGCGCCACCTCCTGACCCTTCTTCACGAAGTGCGCGGCGAAGTAGCGCCGGTGTTCCTCGTGCTCGTGGAAGTGGTGCGGGGTCAGCACCGCGGAGAACACCGGCACATCGCAGTCCAGCTGCACGCGCATCAGGCCGTCGATGACGGCGCCGGCCACGAACTCATGGCGGTAGATGCCGCCATCGACCACCAGGCCGCAGGCGATGATGGCCCGGTAGCGGCCTGAGCGTGCCAGGCGCTGCGCATGCAGGGGAATCTCGAAGGCGCCGGGCACCTCGAATTCGTCGACGTGATCGGGCGGATGGCCCTGGGCCTGCAGCTCGGCCCTGAGCGCCTGGCGCGCCTGGCCGACGATGTCGCGGTGCCAGCCGGCGCTGACGACGGCGATGCGCGGCGTGCCGGGGGACGTGAGAGAAGAAGAATACTGATTCATGTGAAGCTCCAACAGCTTGGTGACAAGAATCAGGGCAAGCACGCAAACGCACGGCGGCGCCGGGCCCTGCCTGTGGTGGGACCACAGCCAAGCCCGGCGCGCGCCGCGCACTCGCGTTCTCTTTCATCCGGACTGTGACCGTCGGCCCTGGCATCGCACCAGATCTGCTGACCCCGCGGCCTGGCGGCCGCGGGCGCTCGCGGGCTCGCATGAAGGCATGCATACCGCCGGTGGGGAATTCCGCCCCGCCCTGAGAACGCTGCCGGCTCATAGCGAACCGGCGGCCGAATTGTAGGCAGGCGCGTTGAAGCCCCGCCGCGCCGTGCGTGCAATGGCGCGCGGCTGGCGCGCCTGCGCCGCCTTGGGCACCATGGCGGCCTTGGCCATTCCAGCGAACGGGAACTCACATCATGCGATCGGATCAGGTGCAACACTGGGCTGCGTTTTCAGACGGCGAGCAGGGCGGCAATCCGGCCGGCGTGCTGCTGGGCGCGACGCTGCCGCCGGCAGCCGAGATGCAGGCGCTGGCGGCCTCGCTGGGCTATTCGGAAACCGTCTTCGCTGCGCCCCTGGGCGATGGCGATTGGCGGGTGCGCTATTTCTCGCCCGCGGCGGAGGTGCCTTTCTGCGGCCACGCCACCGTCGCGCTGGGTGCGGCGCTGGCGCAGGCGCATGGCGCGGCGCGCTACGAGTTGCAGCTCAACCATGCCCGCATCAGCGTCGAAGGCCAGCGGGCCGGCGCGCTCACGGTCGCCGCCCTGCAGTCGCCGCCCTCGCGCAGCGCGCCCGCCGCACCGGCGCTGCTGGCCGAGGCGCTGGCCTTGTTCGGCCTGTCCGCGCAGGAGCTGGACGCGCGCCTGCCGCCGGCGCTGGCCCATGCCGGCAACGACCATCTGCTGCTGATGCTGCGCGGGCGCGCGCGCCTGGCGGCCATGCACTACGAGCTGGAGGCGGGGCGGCGCCTGATGCAGGCGCACGGCCTTACCACCATCCTGCTGGGTTGGGCCGAGACACCGCGCCTGTTCCACACGCGCAATGCCTTCGCCATCGGCGGCGTGCTGGAAGACCCGGCCACCGGTGCCGCCAGCGCCGCGCTGGGCGGCTATTTGCGCGACATCGGCTGGCCGCACGAGGGCAGCATCGAGATCGTGCAGGGCGAGGACATGGGCATGCGCTCGCGCCTGCGGGTGGAGATCAGCGGCGAAGCGGGCGCCTCGCTGCGCGTCTCGGGCACGGCGCGTCAGCTGCGCGCCTGAGCCAGCAGCTCGCCGGCCGCCGCCGCGCTGAGCGGCCGGCCGAGGTGGAAGCCCTGCAGCTGGGTGCAGCCCAGCGCCTCCAGGGCCTGCGCCTGGTCTTCCGTCTCCACCCCTTCGGCGACGATCTCCAGCCCCAGCGAATGGCCCAGCGCGCAGGTGGCGCGCAGCACCGCCGCGGCGTCGGCGCGCGGCAGCGGCTCCACCATGCTGCGGTCCAGCTTCATGGTGCTGATGGGCAGCTTGCGCAACATCGTCAGCGAGGACTGGCCGGTGCCGAAGTCGTCCAGCGAGCACAGCACGCCGGCGCGCTTGAGCCGCTCCAGCTGCGGCAGCACATGGCCCAGGTGGCCGATCGCGGCGGTTTCGGTGATCTCGATCTCGATCGCCGCGTGCGGCAGGCCGGCCTGGTCCAGCATGCGCAGCACCTGTTGCGCGAAGTCAACGTCCTCGAACTGCAGCGGCGACACGTTCACCGCCACCGTGGGCACGGCTGCATAGCGGGCATGCCAGTCGCGCAGCTGGGCGACAGCGGTTTGCAGGATCAGCTCGCCCAGGCCCTTGATCTGGCCGGTGCGCTCGGCCGCGGGCACGAACTCGGCCGGGCTGACGCGCGTGCCGTCGGGCCGCTGCCAGCGCGCCAGCGCCTCGAAGCCGCACAGCCGGCGCGTGCCGGCGCGGAACTTGGGCTGGTACTCCAGCAGGATCTCGCCGGCCTGGATGGCCTGGGCCAGCGCCTGCTCGGCCTGCAGGCGCGCGCGCGCGGCGCGGTTCATGCCCTTGTCGAAGAACACATAGGAATTGCCCGGCAGGGCCTTGGCGCGGTGCATGGCCGAATCGGCCGCGCGCAGCAGGCTGGGGGCGTCGCGGCCATCCTGCGGGTAGAGCGCCACGCCGGCCGAGAGGTGCACGAACAAGACCTGACCCCCGACGCTGAAGGGCTGCTCCAGCAGCGCCAGCATGCGCTCCACCTCGCGCTGCGCGCCAGCGGCGTCGGCCATGCCCTCCAGCAGCACGATGAACTGGTCCTCGCCCAGGCGCGCCAGCATGGCCTGGGCCGGCAGCTCGCGGCACAGGCGCTCGCCCAGCGCGCGCAGCAGCTCGTCGCCAAGCTCATGGCCGAGGGTCTCGTTGATGAGCTGGAAGCGGTCCACATCGGCCGAGATGAGGGCGAAGGGATCGCTGCGGGCGGTCAGGCGCTGCAGCTGCTCGACGGCGAAATTGCGGTTCGGCAGGCCGGTGAGCTCGTCGTGCAGGGCCTGGCGGCGCAGCGCCTGGATGGCGTGCTGGCGTGCGGTGTCGTCGATCAGGGCCTGCAGCTCGGCCGGCGCGCCGTCCCATTCGATCTGGCTGGACAGGCCGCGCACATAGAGCGAGCGGCCGTCGTGCGAGAGCCGCGGCCCCTCCCACTCGACGCGCGCATCGGCGCGCGCCATCACCTGGGCATGGCGCTGCTCGGCCGCCGGCTGTAGATCGGGAGGCACCAGCTCGCGCAGCAGATCGGCGCGCTGCGCCTGGCCCAGCTCGGCATAGCCGAAGATCGCCAGCGCGGCGCGGTTGGCATAGAGCAGCCGATGGCCGCGCAGCACCGCCAGGCCCTGCAGCGAATGCTCGGCCAGGCGGCTGAAGCGGTCGGCCTGTTCGCGCACCTCGCGGTGCGCGCGCGCCACCGAGAGCAGGATCAGGCCCAGGCTGAGAATCGTCTGCACCGTCAGCCCCAGGGCATGGGTGAGAGGTGCGCGGCTGAGCGGATCCAGCACCGGGCCGATCGCGTGCACGCCGCCGGAGGCCAGCAGCGACAGGCCCACCAGGCGTTCACCCCGGCTGCGCGTGCCCAGGCCGATCCAGGCCGCACTGAGCCAGTTGCCCGCCGCCAGGATGATGGCGGCCGCCAGCACCGCGTAGCTGAGCTGCACGCGCGAAAGCCCGACGATCAACACCATCGCCAGGCCCAGCGCCGCGGCCCAGCGCCGGTGTGGCCAGGGCAGGTCGCGGTAGGCGCGCGCGCCCGCCATCAGCAGGTAGAGCGAGGCCATCACGGCCAGCGAGGCGCCAAAGGCCTGGGCGTCGCCGCGCGCGCCGTCCATATGCTCGGGCACCAGGGCGATGCCCAGCGCCAGGCCCACGCCAAGCAGCACGGCACTCCAGCCCCACAGGCGTACATACAGGTAGCGCTTGTCGATCAGCCAGAGCAGCAGCAGAGCGGTGCCCATCGCCACTTGCATGCAGGAGCTGATCAGAATCAGGCTGTCCATCCAGGGCCCTCGCCACAAACCCTCAAGCGGCCCGGGGCTGCGTCGGCGCCGGGCTCGCCCCTATCCTAGGTCATACGCGTTGCCGCCGGGGCAAGAACTGGCCCCACCGGAAGGGGGAGGGCTTTGCCGCGACAATAGCGGCCAGCCTGCCCGAACTCCTTCGCACCCACATCATGACCCAGCGCGTCCTGACCGGCATCACCACCACCGGCACCCTCCATCTCGGCAACTTCGTCGGCGCGGTGCGCCCGGCCATCGCTGCCAGCCGCGAGCCCGGCGTGGAGAGCTTCTTCTTCATGGCGGACTACCACGCCCTCATCAAGTGCGACGAGCCGGACCGCATCGAGGCCTCGCGCCTGCAGATCGCCGCCACCTGGCTGGCGGCCGGCCTGGACACCTCGCGCGTGGTGTTCTACCGCCAGAGCGACATTCCCGAGATCCCCGAGCTGACCTGGCTGCTGACCTGCGTCACCTCCAAGGGCCAGATGAACCGTGCCCATGCCTACAAGGGTGCGGTGGACGCCAATGTGGCGGCCGGCGAGGACCCGGACGCCGGCATCACCATGGGCCTGTACAGCTACCCGATCCTGATGGCGGCCGACATCCTGATGTTCAACGCGCACCGCGTGCCGGTGGGCAAGGACCAGGTCCAGCACATCGAGATGGCGCGCGACGTGGCGCAGCGCTTCAACCACCTGTTCGGCCGCGGCCAGGATTTCTTCGTGCTGCCCGAGGCGAACGTGGAGGCCGACATGGCCCTGCTGCCCGGCCTCGACGGCCGCAAGATGAGCAAGAGCTACGACAACGTGATCCCGCTCTTCGAGGGTGGCGCCAAGGCCATGCGGGAGGCGGTGGCGCGCATCGTCACCGACTCCCGCCTGCCCGGCGAGCCCAAGGATGCCGACAACTCGCACCTCGTCACCATCTATGACGCCTTTGCCGCGCCGGCGCAGCGCGCCGCCTTCCGCGCCGAGCTGCGCGCCGGCCTGGGCTGGGGCGAGGCCAAGCAGCGCCTGGTGGACCTGATCGAGGCCGAGATCGGCCCGATGCGCGAGCGCTACGAGGCGCTGATGGCGCATCCCGAGCGCATCGAGGCGATCCTGCAGGAGGGCGCCGCCAAGGCGCGCGCCCTCGCCGCGCCGCTGCTGGCCCAGCTGCGCGAGGCCGTGGGCCTGCGCCGCTTCCAGCCGCTCAAGGCGGCCACCGCGCCCGCCGCCAAGTCCAAGCCGGCCTTGCCGGTGTTCAAGCAATACCGCGAGGCGGACGGCAAGTTCTACTTCAAGCTCGCCAGCGCCGAGGGCCAGGTCTTGCTGCAAAGCCAGGGCTTCGAGCAGGGCCGCGAGGCCGGCCAATGGGTGGCGCGCCTGAAGCGCGAGGGCGCCGCGGCGCTGGCCGAGGCGCCTGTGCAGCGCGGTGAGGGCGTGCCGGCCGAGCAGGTGGCCGAGGCCCTGGCGGCCCTGCTGGCGGCCGAGCAGGCCTAGGGGGCGCAGGTGGCGTTGAGCGGCTGCTAGAGCGCCGCCTCTTAAATCGCGCCGACCCGCACAAACCCCCTGGCGGGCTTGTCGACACTGTCTACCATCTGCTGATAGCCTTCGCTAGCAAAAAAGCAGTATGAAAGAAAACAGGAGACAAGACCCCATGGCCAGCATTCCCGCCGACAGCCTCGCCCTGCAACGCCTGTACCACTGGGAGCGCACGGCCGCCGACCGCGTGATACTGACGCAGCCGCTCGGCGGCGGCGAGGTTCAGACCTTCACCTGGGGCCAGGTGGCCGACCAGGTGCGCCGCATGGCCGCGCATCTGCAGGCCCAGGGCTGGGAGCCCGGCTCGCGCGTGGCCATCCTCTCCAAGAACTGCGCCTGGTGGCTGATGAGCGACCTGGCGATCTGGATGGCCGGCTATGTCTCGGTGCCGCTCTATCCGACGCTGGCGCCGGACACGATCCGCCAGATCCTCACCCACAGCGAGGCCAAGGCCTGCTTCATCGGCAAGCTCGATGGCTGGGCCGGCATGAAGCCCGGCGTGCCGGCCGGCCTGCCCTGCATCAGCTACAAGCTCTCGCCGGACGACGCGAAGAACTCCTACGAGGGTTGGGACGCGATCTGCGCGCGCACGCAGCCGCTGGGCGGCGAGCCGCTGCGCGGCGCCGACGAGCTGGCCACGCTGATCTACACCTCGGGCACCACCGGCGCGCCCAAGGGTGTGATGCACAGCTTCGCCAACTTCGCCTGGGCGCTCACCGCCGCGATCGGCCGCGTGCCCATGGGCGCCGACGACCGCCTGCTCTCCTACCTGCCGCTGGCCCATGTGGTGGAGCGCGTGCTGGTCGAGCATGGCTGGCTGCGCGCCGGCTTCAGCGTCTACTTCGCCGATTCGCTGGATACCTTTGCCGCCGATCTGCAGCGCTGCCGCCCCACCATCTTCTTCTCGGTGCCACGCCTGTGGGTCAAGTTCCAGCAGGGCGTGCTGCACAAGATGCCGCAGGCGAAGCTCGACAAGCTGCTGCGCCTGCCGCTGATCGGCGGCCTGGTGCGGCGCAAGATCATGAAGGCGCTGGGCCTGGACCAATGCCGGGTGGCCGCCGGCGGCGCCGCCCCCATGCCGGTGGCGCTGCTGGACTGGTACCGCCGCCTCGGCCTGGCCGTCAACGAGGGCTATGGCATGACCGAGAACCTGGCGATCTCGCACATCACCATTCCCGGCAAGAACCAGACCGGCACCGTGGGGCCGGCCTATGACGGCGTGCAGACGCGCATCGACCCGGTCAGCGGCGAGCTGCAGATGAAGAGCCCGGCGGTGATGCAGGGCTACTTCAAGGAACCCGAGTTGACCCGCGATGCCTTCACCGAGGATGGCTGGCTGCGCACCGGCGACAAGGCCGCGCTGGACGCGAGCGGCTGCCTGCGCATTACCGGCCGCGTGAAGGACCTGTTCAAGACCAGCAAGGGCAAGTACGTCGCGCCCGCGCCGATCGAGGACAAGCTGATGCTGCACAGCGCGGTGGAGGCCTGCGTGGTGACCGGCGCCAATATGGGCCAGCCGGTGGGCATCGTGATGCTCTCGGCCGACGGCATCGTGGCCAGCCAGGACCCAGCGCAGCGCGAGCAGCTCAGCGCCGAGCTCAACGCGCACCTGAAGTCCATCAACGCCCACCTCGACCCGCATGAGCAGATGGATTGCCTGGTGGCGGTGAAGACCCCCTGGACGGTGGACAACGGCTTCATCACCCCCACCTTCAAGGTCAAGCGCAACCGCGTGGAAGAGATCTACGGCCCGCAACTGGAGGGCTGGGTGGAGCAGCGCAAGAAGGTGGTGTTCGGCGACTAGGCCGTGAAGCCCTCCAGCACATTGGCCACGTTGATGCCCAGCTCGGCCACCGCATAGCCGCCCTCCATCACCAGCACCGTCGGCAGCCCCAGGGCGGCGACGTGCTGGCCGATGCGCAGGAAATCCTCGCTTTGCAGCGTGAAGCGCGAGATCGGATCGCCCTCGAAGCTGTCCACCCCCAGGGCCAGCACCAGCGCCTCGGCGCCGAAGGTGCGGATGCGCGCCAGCGCCGTCTGCAGCGCGGCCAGCCAGGGCTCGACGCCGCTGCCGGCGGGCAGGGGCAGGTTCAGATTGCAGCCCAGCCCGGCGCCCGCACCGGCCTCGTCCGCATAGCCCAGGTAGAAGGGGTATTCGGTGCTGGGGTCGCCGTGGATCGAGACGGTCAGCACATCGGCGCGCTCGTAGAAGATCTGCTGCGTGCCATTGCCATGGTGGTAGTCCACGTCCAGCACCGCCACGCGCGTGGCGCCGGCCTCGCGCAGCGCCTGGGCCGCCAGGGCGGCGTTGTTGAGGAAGCAGTAGCCGCCATAGAAATCGCTGCCGGCATGGTGGCCGGGCGGGCGCGTCAGCGCCATGCTGGCGCGCCGCGCGCCGCTGGCAAGCGCACGCGCCGCATCGATGGCGCAGGCGGCACCGGCCAGCGCGGCCTCCCAGGTGCCGGCGGTGATGGGGCTGCCGGCGTCAAAGGCATAACGACCCAGCTGGGCGGACAGATTGCGTGGCGCGACGTCGCGGCGCAGCCCCGCGCCGGGCCAGACCGAGGGCAGCACATCCAGTGCCGCATGGGCCGGGTCCAGCGCCAGCCACTCGGCCCAGACGGTGGCGAGAAAGCGCAGGTAGTCGGGATCGTGGACGCGCCGCAGCAGGCCCATGTCGGGCGCGCCGGGCAGGCGCAGCTGGCCGAGGCCGCGGCGCATCAGCTCCACCAGCACATAGTCCAGCCGCGCCGGGGTCTCGTGGCAGTCCACCAGCCGGCCGCGGTACATCTCCTGGCGGCCGCTGTGGGCGTGGTGCACGGGGTTGTGGAAGATCAGCATGGCGCCCTCCCGTTCAGCGCGCCGCCAGATGGATGCCCGCCAGCATGCAGCGCACCGAGCCGCCGGCCAGCTCGATGGTGGGCACGGCCAGCGGCAGCAGGCGGGCCGAGCGCTCGATGACGGCGCGCTGCGCGGCGCTCAGGCAGGCATGGGCGCGCGCCGAGAGGGCTAGCAGGCGCTCGCCGGCCTGGTCCGACAGCTCGATCGCGTTGCCGGCGAACTCGCCGATCTGCGCGGCGCTCAGCGCCAGCACCGTGCGGCCGGATTCCTCCAGGCGCGCGCGCACCTGGGCCGCGCGCCCGGCGTCCGCGAACAGCTCGAAGCCCACCAGGGCGAACTCGCTGGCCACGCACATCAGCACATTGGTGTGATAGATCGGCCTGCCCTCGGCATCGTGCGCGTCGAACGCCATGGGCTCGTAGTTGAAATGGGTGCAGAAACGCTCCAGCGCCACCGGGTCGGCGCGCTGCGAGCGCGCCACGTAGGCCACCCGCGCCAGATGGTCCAGCACCATCGCGCCGGTGCCTTCCAGGTAGAGGCCGTCGGCCTCCAGGCCGGTGTAGTCGATCACGTCCTGCACGCGGTAGTCGCGCTTGAGCAGCTCGATCACGTCGCTGCGCCGTTCGCGCCGCCGGTTCGGCGAGTACATCGGGTGGATGGCCACATGGCCGCCGGCGTGGGTGGAGAACCAGTTGTTGGGGAACACCGCATCGGGCGTGTCGCGCGCGCCGTCGTCCTCGAACAGATGCACGCGCACACCGGCCTCGCGCAGCTGCCCGGCGGCCCGCGTCACCTCGGCGTAGGCCGCCGCCGCCAGCGGCCCCGGCGGCTGCGTGGCCGGGCGCTGGAACTGGTTGTCGGCGGCGGTCTGCGGGTTGGGTGCGAAGTGCCGGGGGCGCACCATCAGCACGGCGCTGGGGGCTTGGGCGGAGCGAAGACGAGCAATCATGAGGCTTGGGGCGAGGTGGCGATGGGCCGGATTCTTCGCGGGGCCAGCGCCGGAAAACAGCCTGCACTGTGCTCATAAAGTACGATGGACCAGGCAAATTGCATGGCTGAACAGCGCACTATGACTATTCCCAGCCTGGACGACACCGACCGCCAACTGCTGGCCCTGCTGCGAGACGACGCCCGCATGCCGGTCGTGACGCTGGCCAAGAAGCTGCGCCTGGCGCGCGCCACGGTGCAGAACCGGCTGGCGCGGCTGGAGCGCGAGGGCACCATCGTCGGCTACACGGTGAAGCTCAAGCCGGGCGCCGAGGCGCACCGCATCCCGGCCATCATGTGCATCGCGGTGGAGGGCAACCAGGCCGCCGAGGTGCGGCGCGCGCTCGCCGGCCATCCCAATGTGGTGGCCCTGCACAGCACCAACGGGCGCTGGGACCTGGTGGCCGAGCTGCGCGCCGACAGCCTCGAGGCCTTCGAGAAGGTGCTGGGCGCGATCCGCCAGACCGCCGGCATTGCCAATACCGAGACCAGCATCCTGCTGGCCACCTACAAGCTCTGATGCCATGCAACTGATCGCCGAAAAGCTCGCCAAGACCGACAAGCTCGACCGTCTCACCTGCCTGCGGGCCGATGGCTCGCGCACCCAGACCCAGATGCCGCGCCAGGGCATCGCCCCGCATGACCTGCTGCACTATGTGGTGGAGTCGGCGCTGCCGCTGCGCCATGGCTTTCTGGGCCTGGTGGCCGCCGGCGCCGATGCCGCCTATGTGATGGAACTGGCGCATGGCGCCGATGCCGCCAGGGTCGAGCTCGAAGCGGCGCAGACCGAGAGCGTGGTGGAGGCCCTGCAGACCCAGCTCTGGGCCGGTGCCTACGATGCCGAGGCCTTCGAGGAGGGCGTGCGCACGGCCTGTGCGGCGCGCGGCACGCCGCTGCCCGCCGGCGCCGGCGCGGCCGCGGGTTTGGCCATGTTCGAGGCGGCGCAGGCGCTGGGGCGGCAATGGCAGGCCCTGCCCTTCCATCAAAGCCTGACGCTGGAGTTCCGCGGCCATGAGTGAGCTGAGTTTCCGCCCCGCCACCCTGGCCGACATTCCCGCCATGTCGGCGATCCGCATCGCCGTGCAGGAGAACCGCCTCAGCAACCCGGCGCGCATCACGCGGCAGATGTACGAGGACTATCTGCACCGGCTGGGCCGTGGCTGGGTTTGTGAGCAGGAAGGCGAGATCATCGCCTTCTCCTATGCGGCGGCCGAGGACGCCTCGATCTGGGCCCTGTTCACACAACCGGGCCGCGAGGGCCTGGGCGCCGGCAAGCGCCTGCTGCAGCTGGCGGTGGAATGGCTCTTCAGCTTGGGCCATGTGCGCGTGCTGCTCGGCACCGGGGCGAACACGCGTGCCGACCGCTTCTACGCCGCCCAGGGCTGGGCGCGCGGCGCCATGCGGCCGGGCTCGGGCGAGGTGGACTACAGCCTGTGCAACCCCGGCCCGCTGCGCATCGCGCCGCTGGCGCCGGCCGAGGCCGGCGCTCTGCTGGCGGCCTCCGACGCCTACATGCTGAGCCGCTATCCGGCGGTCGGCAGCCATCTGGAAAGCGCCGCGGCGCTGGGCCGCCCGGGCGTCAGCCTGCTGGGCGCCTGGTGGGACGGCCAGCTGGTGGGCTGCGGCGCCGTCAAGCTGGTGCAGCCCGACGATGGCGGCCCCGCTTACGGCGAGATCAAGCGCGTGTTCCTGCTCGAGGCCTGGCGCGGCCGCGGCATCTCCAAGGCCTTGATGCAGCGCCTGGAGCTGCTGCTGCAAATCCAGGGCGTGACGCTGGCGCGGCTGGAAACCGGCATCCACCAGCCCGAGGCCCTGGCCCTGTACCGCGGCCTGGGCTACCAGCCGCGCGGGCCTTTCGGGAGTTATGTGGCCGATGCCACCGGGGTGTTCATGGAGAAATGCCTGTGAGTGGCGAGCCTGGCCTGAGCCTGCAACCCCTGATGCGCGGCGATGCCGCCGCCCTGCTGGCCTTTGAGCTGGAGAACCGCGCTTACTTCGAGCGCTGGATCAATCCGCGCGAGCCGGATTTCTACGCGCTTGCGGCGGTGCAGGCCTCCATCGCCGAGGCCGAACAGGCACGCGCCGCGGACAGCGCGTACGCCTATGTGCTGAAGCTGCACGACGAGATCGTCGGGCGCATCAATCTGCGCCATGTGGAGCGGCGCTTCTTCAACAAGGCCATGCTGGGCTACCGCATGAGCGCCGCGCACCAGGGCCGGGGCCATGCCACGCGGGCGCTGGCCATGGTGCTGGAGGAGGCGCGCACGCGGCTGGACCTGTGGCGCATCGAGGCCGAAGTGCGTGCCGACAATATCGGCTCCAGCCGCGTGCTGCTGCGCAATGGCTTTCGCGAATTCGGGCGGGCCACGCGCGCCATCGAGCTGGCGGGCGCCTGGCACGACCTGCTGCACTACGAATGGCATGCCGGTGCCGCGCCGCGCCGCTTCGAGCCCGCGGCCTGAATCGAGGCCGCCTGCCGCGTCGGCGGCGCTGTAGCATGTCGGCGCCGCATTCGGCACACAGCGGAGAACAACGATGCATGCATTCGCCACGCGCGCCCGCCAGCTGACCCTGGCCGCCGTCCTGGCAAGCGGTGCCGCCCTGGCACAGCAAGACCTGACCCCGGCGCCGACGACGCCCGTGGCCGCCAAGACCCAGCCCCAGGATGTCTTGCGCCTGCTGGACCTCTGGCTCGACGCCCAGCTCGCCTATGAGCGCGTGCCGGCGTTGTCGGTGGCGGTGCAGCGCGGCCCCGAGCTGCTCTGGGCCAAGGGCTATGGCAAGCTCGACGCCGCTGGCCGGCTGCCGGCCGGGCCCGACACGGTCTACGGCATCTGCTCGATCTCCAAGCTCTTCACCGCGGTGGCGGTGATGCAGCTGTGGGAGCAGGGCCGCTTCTCGCTCGACGACGACATCGGCAAGCTCCTGCCCGAGTTCACGCTGCAGCGCGACGATCCCGACAGCGGCGCGATCAGCGTGCGCGCGCTGCTGACGCATTCGGCCGGCCTGCCGCGCGAGGCCGATTTCGCCTACTGGACCGCACCGGACTTCAAGTTCCCCTCGCGCGAGCAGATGCTGCAGCGCCTGGGCAGCCAGCGCAGCTTCATGCGCGTGGGCGAGCGCTTCCAGTACAGCAATCTGGGCATGGCCCTGCTGGGCGAGCTGGTGGCCCGGCTCTCGGGCCTGCCGTTCGAGACCTATGTGCAGCGCCACATCCTCGCGCCGCTGCAGCTGGCCGACACGCGCACCGCGCTGCCGCTCGAGCTGCAGGGCAAGCGCCTGGCGCAGGGCTGGGGTTCGCTGCGGCGCGATGGCACGCGCGAGGCGCTCAAGCCCTATGCGGCCGAGGGCATCACGCCCGCGGCCGGCTTCAGCTCCACGGTGCAGGACCTGGCGCGCTTTGCCGCCTGGCAGTTCCGCCTGCGCAAGCAGGGCGGTAGCGAGCTGCTCAAGGTCGCCACCCTGCGCGAGATGCAGCGCGTGCAATGGACCGACCCCGACGGCAAGACCAGCTGGGGCCTGGGTTTCGCGGTGGGTCGCGATGGCAGCCAGACCCTGGCCAGCCATGGCGGCCTCTGCCCCGGCTACCAATCGGGCCTGGTGCTGGCGCTGGACGACGAGCTGGCGGTGGCGACGATGAGCAATGCCAACGACAGCGAGGACTTCGGCAGCCGCTACACGCGTCCGATCCGCAAGCTGCTGGCCAAGGGCCTGAGCCTGCCCGCCAGCAACCCGGCGCTGCCCGCCTATGCCGGGCGCTACAGCGACCAGCCCTGGGAAAGCGAGACCGTGATCGTGCCCTGGGGCGAGCAGCTGGCCCTGCTGCACCTGCCCACGCGCGATCCGGCGGGCGATCTGCAATTGCTCAAGCCGGTCGGGCCCGACCAGTTCCGCGCGCTGCGCGACGACGGCAGCCTGGCCGAGGCCTACCGGTTCCGGCGCAATGCCGCCGGCGAGGTGGAGGCGGTGGAGAGCTGGGGCCAGCTGATGCGGCGCGTGGCGCCGCTGCGCTGAACGATCAACAAACCAGCACAACTCGACATGATGCATCGCCTCACGCTCACCGATGTCGCCGACGAAGGCACCCGCCAGGCCATTCTGCAGCCGCTGCGGGCCTACAACGAGGCCCAGGCCGGCCCGGGGAACTACCAGCCACTGGTCATCGCCATCCAGGACGCCGCAGGCCAGATCATCGGCGGCCTCTGGGGCAGCACCGGCTACGGCTGGCTCTACACCCAGCTGCTGGCGGTGCCCGAGCATCTGCGTGGCCAGGGCCTGGGCGCGCAGTTGCTCGAACGGGCCGAGGCCGAGGCGCGGGCGCGTGGCTGCCTCGGCTCTTGGCTCGACACCTTCAGCTTTCAGGCGCGTGGTTTCTACGAGCGACTGGGCTACCGGGCCTTCGGCAGTATCGACAACTACCCGCCCGGTGGCGCGCGCTTCTTCCTCAGCAAGCGGCTGGATGGGACGGCAGGGGGAGGCGAGATCTGAGCAAGCTGCACACCATCGCCTCATTGGCACCGGCATCTACGACCGCCAGGAGCCCTTCGACCACCTGCTGCACGGCGATTGGCGCGGCGGCCCATGCCATCGTCAGCCCGGCCGCAGCGCTGCTACCTTGTGCCACGTCCCTGCCGGGCCGGCGTACCATGGGAGTGCTGGCAGGCCTGTGTTTGCGCCTGCTAGAGATCATGCCAGTACGTCTTGCCATATTGGGCGCTCAAGGCGCGACCGAGGGCCCGCCGCCATGCCGTCGTGGCGCGCCCGCGCGGCGCCATGCGGCGCTGCTCAGCGCCGCCCTGCTGTGCGGCGCGGGTGGCTTGCGGGCCGAGAGCTTCAACGTCTATGCCACCGACCTGCCGCCGCTGGTGGCGCCGGGCGAGCGCCAGCCGCAGGGCCTGTATGTCGAGCTGGTGCAGTTGCTGGCGCGTGCGACCGGGCACCAGTTCATTTGGGTCATCCAGCCCTGGGCGCGCGCCCAGCTCTCGGCCCAGAACGATCCCAAGGGTCTGATCGTCAACCTGACGCGCAACCCCGAGCGCGAGCCGCGCTATCGCTGGATTGCGCCGATCGGTTGGGGCCAGTACGCCGTGTTCGTGCTGGCCGCGCACCCGGCCACCAGTGCGATTGAGCTGGCCGAGCAGCGCATCGGCTATCTGAACGGCGCCGATGCTGCCGCGATCCTGAACGAGGCAGGGTTGCGTGTGCATGAGCCGGCCGCCACCGGCGTGTCCAATGCGCGCAAGTTGCGCGCCGGCCATATCCAGGGCTGGGCCGCCAATGTCTGGACCGGCCCGAGCACCTATGAGCAGGCTGGCTTTGACGCGCGTGAGCTGCGCGCCCTGCCGTTTGGCAAGCCCTGGCACCAGTGGCTGGCTGGCTCGTCCCAATTGGCGGAGGGTGTCGCCGTGGAACTCGGCGCTGCCATGCGCCGGCTCAAGGACGACGGCAGTTTCCGGGCGCTGGAGCTGCGCTACCTGCCGCCGGCAGCGCGTGCCATGGCGGCGGAGGTGGAAAAGCGCCTGCCCGACTGAGGGCGCGGCGGCCGCGAGCTCAGATCTCGAAGTTCTGCGCCTGCGGCGCCTTCAACGGCAGCAGCAGCTCGAAGCGCGTGCCCTCGCCCGGCGTGCTGGCGACGCTGATGCGCCCGCCCAGCAGCGAGCTGACGATGTTGTAGCTGATGTGCAGGCCCAGGCCGCTGCCGCCCTGGCCCAGCCGGGTGGTGAAGAAGGGGTCGAAGATGCGCTTCAGGTGGGCGGGGGCGATGCCGCGGCCGTCGTCGCTGAAGCTCAGCAGCACCTGCTCGCGCCCCTGCAGCTCGGCGGCGAGCCGGATGCGGCCGCCCTTGCGGCCCTCGAAGCCATGCAGCACGGCGTTCACGATCAGGTTGCTGAGCACCTGGCCCAGCGGGCCGGGGTAGCTGTCCAGCATGATGCCGTCGGGCACCTCGAGGGTCAGCTCATGCTGGTCGTGGCGCAGGAAGTTCTGCAGGGTCAGCACGATTTCGGCGCACACCTGGCGCAGGTCGAAGCGGCGGCGCTGGTCCGAGCTCTGGTCCAGCGCCAGCTGCTTGAAGCTCTGCACCAGGGTGGTGGCGCCCTCCAGGCTTTTCAGCAGCAGTTCGCTGGACGCGTCGATGCCGTCGCAATAGCTGTCCAGCTCCGAGCGGCGCAGGCCGCCGTCGCCCAGGCGCTGGCGGAAGCGCCGGCTGCTGTCGCGCAGCGTGCTGGCCATCAGCAGGGCGTTGCCGATCGGCGTGTTGAGCTCGTGCGCGACCCCGGCCACCAGTGCGCCCAAGGCGGCCAGCTTCTCCTGCTCCACCAGCTTCTCCTGCGTCAGCTCGAGGCGGTGGAAGGCCTCGGCCTTGGCCAGCGCCACCGCGGCATAGGCGCCCAGGTTGCGCAGCATGTCGAGGTCGGTTTCGCGGTAGGCGTCGGGGCGGCTGCTCAGCACGCTGATCACGCCCATCACCTGGCCCTTCAGCAGCATGGGCACGTACAGGCCCGAGCGCGCCGGGTTGGGCGCCAGCCCGTCCTCCAGCTCGATCTGCTGGGCCTCGCCGAGGGCGCGCACGCGCTCGTCCAGCGCGCGCACATCGCGGTTCAGCTCGCGCACGATCAGCTCGCGCGCGTGCAGGGCGCATTGCGAGGCATGCTGCTCCTGGGCGTCGAGGCTGCGCTTGTAGGGTTTGAAGGCGCGGCCGCCCTGGCGCACGAAGTCGAAGCGCACCAGGCGCTCGTCCCAGTCCACCAGGCCGACGCCGAACACGCTGACGTCCATCAGCTTGTCGACATGGCGGTACAGCGTCTCGCAGATGTCCTTGGCGTCCAGCGAGGCGGTGAGCTCGCGGCCGATCTCGCTCAGCAGCGTGATGCTGCGGCGCGCGCGCTCGGCGGCCTCGTGCTGCACCTCCACCGCCTGCTTCTCGCGCGCCAGCTGCTGCTGCTGCTCCACCACCTGCTGGGTGCGCGCCTGCACCTGTCGCTCCAGCAATTGCTGGGCGCGCTGCAGCGAGCGCAGGCGCAGCAGGTGCAGCAGGCTCAGGCCGAGCAGCAGCAGGGCGAGCGCCAGGCCGCGGAACCAGCGGCTGCCCCACCAGGGCGGCAGCACCTCCACGGGCAGGCTGAAGGCGTCCTCGCTCCAGACTCCGCCGGCACCGGCCGCCTTGACGAGCAGGCGGTAGCTGCCCGGGTCCAGATTGGTGTAGGTGGCCACGCCCTCGCCGGGCTTGCCGCGTATCCATTCCTTGTCGAAGCCCTCCAGCATCCAGGCGTATTGGTTGAGCGCGTGGTCATAGAAGCTCAAGGCGGCGAACTCCAGGCTCACCATCGCCTCGCGGTGCGAGAGCCGCAGCGCCTGCGCTTCGTGCAAGGGCCCGTCTATGCCCAGTTCCTGCAGGCTCAGCGGCGCGCTGGCCATGCTGGCACCTGGCGCGGCCGCTGCCGAGGCGCCCGGGCCCGCGTCCGCCAGCAGCGAGCGGTTGAAGACCAGCAGGTCCGACAGCACCACGCGCGGCGGGCTGAGGTTGTCGCGCAGCAGCTCGGGCTTGAAGACATAGAGCGCCGCCGCGCCGAAGAACAGGCTGCCGTCCTCGCTGCGCGCCGCCGCGCCGAAGCTGAATACGCCGTCGAAGGGCCCGCCATGGCTGGGGTAGAGGCGCGCCAGATGCTGCTCGGGGCGCAGCCGCACCAGGCCGCGCTGGCCCGACATCCAGAGTTCGCCATCGACGGCGTCCTGGATCGCATTGATCCAGCCCGGCGGCATGCCCAGGGTCTGGCGCCAGGAGGCCAGGGTCCAGCCCGACCCGTCCTGCAGCAGCTCGTAGAGGCCGAGGTCGGTGCCTACCCAGATGCGTCCGCGGCTGTCCTGGCGCAGCGCCTGGATGTTCAGGCGGGCCGGATTGGCGATGCCGGCGCTGGGCCGCAGCGGTTGCTCGAAGCCCTCGCTCTCGGGCAGCCAACGGTGCAGGCCGCCCTTGGTGCCGATCCAGAGCCGGCCCTCGCGGTCTTCCAGCAGGCAGTCCACCGTGTCGTGCGCGAGCGCGCCGGGGCTGCCGGTGGCGCGGTAGCTGCGCAGCCGGCCCGCGCCGTCGATGCGGTAAAGGCCGGCCGCGCTGCCGGCCCAGACCTCGCCCTGGCGGTCGCGCAGCAGCGAGCTGATCGAGGCGCCGGCCGGCGTGCGGTGGTCCAGCGCGATGCGCTGGTGGCGGTTCAGGCGGATGTCGTAGCGCGTCAGGCCCTCCTCGCCGCCGATCCAGAGCTGGTCGGCACCCTCGGGCAGCAGGGCCTTGATGCGGGCGATGCCGGTGGCGGCCGGCGCGATGCGCTCGGCATGGCCGCTGGGCAGGTGCAGGCGGTTCAGGCCGGCGCCGTAAGTGCCTACCCAGGCATGGGCGCGGCCGTCCGGCACGATCGCCATCACGCCCGGCTGGGCCAGGCTGTCGGCCACATCGGGCAGGTGGCGGTAGCTGGTGAAGCCCTGGCTCTGCAGGTCCACCAGGCTCACGCCATAACCCCAGGTGCCGACCCACAGCGTGCCGGCCTCGTCCTGGAACAGCGAGGCGACGGAGTCGCCGCCCAGGCTGTTCGGCAGCGCCGGATGGTGGCGGAACCACTCGGCCGGCGGCGCGGCGTCGCGCAGGCGCAGCAGGCCGGGGGTGCAGCCCAGCCAGACGGTCTTCTCGTCGTCCTGGCGCAGCGCGTACACCACGCCCAGCTTGGGCAGCAGCGCGGTATCGGCATGCAGGCGCGGCGCGGCGCCGCCCAGCTCCCAGATCTGCGCGCCCGCATGCGTGCCGACCCAGAGGCGATGACGATGGTCCAGCAGCAGGCTGCGCACCGTGCCGCGCACGGCGTCGCCACTGGCGGCCGCGGCGTCCAGGCTTTGCAGCTCGCGGCCCGCGGCGTCCAGATGCCGGACGCGTGCCCCCTGCCCGACCCAGACTCCGCCGCTGCCATCCGGCAGCAGGGCTCTTGCGCTTTCATCGGCCGTCGTGGCGTCAGCGCCGCCGCTGCCGACCCGCTCGGCCTCGCCGCTGCGGATGTCGTAGCGCAGCAGGCCGCCCATGGTGGCCAGCCAGAGGCGGCCGCTGCCATTCGGAGCGAGCGCGAACACGCGCCGCTGCTGGGCGCTCATCCAGGCGGGTAGCTCGTGGCGGCGGATGCGCTCGCTGCCCCAGTCCAGGTGGTCGAGGCCGCGCGCCGTGCCCACCCACATGCCGCCCGCGCCATCCGCCAGCAGCGCCAGCACGAAGGCATGGCTGAGGCTGGCGGCCTGCTCGGGCTCGGAGCCGAACAGCTTCATGCGCCGGCCGTCGTAGCGCGCCAGCCCGGCCACCGTGCCCAGCCACATGAAGCCGCGCTGGTCCTGCAGCATCGCGGTCACCGAGTCGTCCGGCAGGCCCTGCTCGCCGCGCAGATGCTGGAAGCGCAGGGTCTGCATGGCCGCGCTCTGCGCCTGCGCGAAGGCGGGCGCCAGCAGCAGGCCGGCCAGCAGGGCAAGCCTCGTCAGCGCGCGCAAGCAGGACAGGCGTGCCATGGCCATGTGCGTGGTGCCGCGGCTCGCCGCTGGCAGGCTCCCTGGCGTAGCGTCAACAGGCCCCTAGGTTACCGTAGACTGATCGCCTTTGGAGAAGGAAACACCACCCATGCTGGGCATCCACGATCTGGGCTTGTTCATTGTCTCCGGCCTGCTGCTGAACATCGCACCGGGCCCGGATTCCGTCCTCATCATGGCGCGCAGCGCCAGCCAGGGTTGGCGCGCCGGTTCGGCGGCGGCGCTGGGCATCGGCGCGGGCACCATCGTGCACATCCTGGCGGCGGCGCTGGGGCTCTCGGCCCTGCTCGCCACCTCGGCCACCGCCTTCGGCCTCATCAAGCTGCTGGGCGCGGCCTACCTGCTCTATGTGGGGGCCGGCATGCTGCTGGCGCGCGGCAAGCCGGCGGCTGCCGCCGAGGCGCCGCCGCCGACGGCCCTGCCTTATCGCAAGATCTTTGCCCAGGGCTTCTGGACCAATCTGCTGAACCCCAAGGTGGCGCTGTTCTTCCTCGCCTTCGTGCCGCAGTTCATCGCCCCGGACGCCGAGCACAAGGCGCTGGCCTTCATCGTGCTGGGTGCGATCTTCGATTTCAACGGCATGCTGTGGTGCCACTTCCTGGCCTGGAGCACCGCCATGGCGAGCCGGCGCGTGCGCCTGCCCGGCCGCTGGACGGCCTGGCTGAACCGCGCCATCGGCGCGATGTTCGTGGGCTTCGGCCTGAAGCTGGCGCTGGCCGAGCGCTGAAACAGGCAGGGCTCAGGGGCTGACCCAGTCGGGCGCCTGTTGCAGGCCATCCACCATGCCATGGTGGTGGCTGAGATAGAGCCGGCCCTTGAACCAGCGCTGCCAGTCGCTCGCCTTCAGGCGGTCCAGCACCGGGCCCTTGACCTCGCTGAGATCCAGGCGCACGCCCTGGCGCGCGAGCGTGTCGTGCAGCTCGCGCAGCGCCTCCAGGCCGCTGAAATCGATGCCGTTCACCGGCGACATCAGCAGCACCACCCGCCGGGCCTCGGGATGCTGGTCCAGATGGCCCTGCACCACGTCGCTGAGGTTGCGCACATTGGTGAACAGCAGGCTTTCGTCGATGCGCAGACCCAGCACGCCGGGCTGGCATTCGACCTGGTAGCGGCCCACGTTGCGGTAATGCTCGGTGCCCGGCACGCGGCCGATCAACGCCACATGGGGGCGCGCGGTGCGTTGCAGCAGCAGGGCGATGGAGCCCAGCACGCCCAGACCCAGCGCGCCGGTCACGCCCCAGCACAGCACCAGCAGGGTGACGCCCAGCATCAGCAGGCACTCGGGCCTGGCATAGCGCCAGGCCTGCGCATAGGGGCCCAGCTTGAGCCCCGAGAGCACCGCCACCATGATGGTGGCCGCCAGCACCGACTTGGGCAGCCAGGCCAGCGCGGGCGCCAGCAGCAGCATGGCCATGGCCATGAAGAAGGCCACCAGCACGCCGGCCACGCGGGTGCGCGCGCCGGCATCGCTCATCAGCACGCTGCGCGAGAAGCTCGCCGCCACCGGCATGCCGCCACTCAGCGCGGCGGCCAGATTGGCGGCCGCCAGGCCCATCAGCTCGCGCCGCGGCGTGACGCGCTGGGCATGGCGTCGCGCCAGCGACTCCGCCACCACCAGGCTGCTGACATAGCCCATCAGGGCGATCACCGCGGCGCCCGGCAGCAGCGTCCACCACAGCTCGGCCTGCAGCCGCGGCAGCGTGAACGGCATGTGCAGGGGCGGCAGCTGGCCCACCAGGCTGACGCCATGGCCGAGCGCATCGCTGCGCCAGGCGAGCGCCATCATGCATAACAGCAGCACCAGCGGCGCCAGCCGCGCCAGCACCGGGGTCAGGCCTTGCCGGGCCAGCACCAGCAGGGCCAGCGCGCCCAGGCCGAAGGCGGCGGTCACGGGTTTGAGCGTCCAGCCGCTGGCGGCGGCGCTTTGTAGGATGGTCGGCAGGTCGAAGCCCTGGGCCGGGCTGCCCAGCAGCACCGGCAGCTGGCTGGCGGCAATCGTGAGGGTGGCGCCGGTCTCGAAGCCGTGCAGCACCGGCACGCTCAGCAGCGCGGCCAGGGCGTCCAGACGCAGCGCTGCAGCCAGCGCCAGGATCAGGCCGATCTCGGCCGCCAGCACCAGGGCCGCCTCGCCGGGGCTCACGCCCGCGGGGGCCAGCCCCAGCGTCTGCGCAATCATCAGCGCCAGCACCGCCACCGGGCCCACCGCCAGAAAGGGGCTGGAACCCAGCGCGGCATAGAACAGCAGCGGCAGCAGGCTGGCATACAGGCCCACCTGGGCGGGCAGGCCGGCCAGCATGGCATAGGCCAGGCTTTGCGGAATCAGCAGCACGCTCACCACCAGCGCGGCGAGCAGATCGTCTTGCAGAAGGCGTTGTCGGTAGTCGCGCCAGCCGGACAGGTCAAAGTGCATTCAGGGGGATCTTCAAATAGCGTCTCCCATTGTCTTCCGGTTCGGGCAGGCGCCCACCTCGCACATTCACCTGCACCGCCGGCAGCAGCAGCTGCGGCATCTGCAGGCTGCGGTCGCGCGACTTGCGCATCGCCACGAAATCGTCCTCGCCGACGCCGCGGTGCAGGTGCACGTTGTGGGCCAGCTGGTCATCCACGGTGCTGACCCACATCGCCGGCCGGCTGGCGGGCGGGTAGTCGTGGCACAGATGCAGGCGCGTGTGGCCCGGCAGGGCCAGCAGGCGCTGCACCGAGCGGTACAGCGTGGCTGCATCACCGCCCGGGAAATCGCAGCGCGCGCTGCCGTAGTCGGGCATGAAGAGGGTGTCGCCGATGAAGACCTCGTCGCCCACCTTGTAGCTCACGCAGGCCGGCGTGTGGCCGGGGGTGTGCAGCACCTCGAAGCTCAGCTCGCCGAGCTGGAAGCGCTCGCCGTCGGCGAACAGATGGTCGAAGGGCTGGCCATCGGTGGGGATGGCGGGGTCGTTGAAGAGCTTGCGAAAGACCTGCTGCACCGCGGTGATATGGGCGCCGATGCCGATGCGCCCGCCCAGGCGCTGCTGCAGATAGGGCGCGGCCGAGAGGTGGTCGGCATGGCAATGGGTCTCCAGCAGCCAATCCACCGTCAGCCCCTCCTCGCGCACCCAGGCGGCGATCAGGTCGGCGCTCAGATGCGAGACGCGACCCGCCTTGGGGTCGTAGTCCAGCACGCTGTCGATGATGGCGGCGCGCCTGGTGACCGGGCAGTTCACCACATGGGTGATGGTGGCGGTGGCGGCGTCGTAGAAGCTGCGGATATGGGCGTCGGGCATGGCGGGCTCCCCTGGGCGAGGCCAGTATAGGCAGGGAGCGCCGACTGCCGGCTTGCTTCAGCTCAGCTTATGAGCGCTTGCGCCTCACCGCGCCGATCGCCAGCAGACCCATGGCCATCATGGCGTAGGTGGAAGGTTCGGGAATGGGGGTGAGCGCCTCTTGGACATTGCCGCCGGCGATGACGGCGAGCAAATATGTCTTGTCGGTGTTGCCGGTATTCTTCACGGTCAGCTTGAGCAGCTGACTCTCGGTCGAGGCTTCATAGGCGTCTGGTGACCACAACCAGTTGTTGCTGCCGGCGTACCTGCTGGTTGACTGAATGCTGCCCACCAGTAGGGAGCCTTCGAACTGAGCGGTCGAGTAGTTCCCGACGCCTGTGGCACCAGCGGGCAGCGTGAACGCTGGTGCCGTGGTCCCGGACAGCGAGCCACTCAGGAGGACGGAAAACGTCACCTGGGTGCCGGCGGCCAAAGTAAAGTCTTGGAAGATGTTCCCGCCGGCCGAACTGGCATGCCCTGCCTCCACACTTGCGCTGGCCACAATCGGCGTAGGGGTGGACGCAAGCACGCCCGAGAACGCATGAGCTTGCCCGCTTGCGGCATCGATGCTGACGCTGCCTGCATTGTTGAACACCGTGTTGCTGTGGAAGTCGGGCTGAGTCCAATCCGTGAGCACGGTGTTGTATTGGATGTGGCTGCCAGTCTGCGCCCACTCGCTGAATGCGCTCGTCAGCTGCCAGGATGGCGCCCAGCTGATGCTGGGGGCGACGCCATCGCTCAGATTGAGGTCCTTCAGACTCAGGCTGAAATCGCTCAAGGTCACGGTCATCTGAGTGGTGGCCTGTGCGGCCAGCGACGCAGTGCCAAGCAGCAGCGCTGCCAGAATGTTCGGGCGCATGGTTCCTCCCCGGTGATCGGTGTATGACGGTGCGCATTGCGCGCAAGTCTTGTGGGCAGGATTCTGGCAAGCACCACGACGCGAACACTTGGGGTTATCCACTCCACCCCCTCGTTCCCGGGGGTGGGAGTCGCTCAATCGACCTTGGCGCCCGAGGCCTTCACCACCTTGGCCCATTTGGCGGTCTCGCTGGCGATCAGGGCGGCGAACTCGGCGCTCGTGTTGCCGCTGGCGATCGCGCCCTGCGAGGCCATGCGTTCCTTGATGGCCGGGTTGGCGAGCGACCTGGCCACCTCGCGCTGCAGCCGCGCCACCTGTTCGGCGGGCATGCTGGCCGGCGCGAGCAGGCCGAACCAGGAGCTGGCCTCGTAGCCCTTCAGCACCGCGCCGCCGGCCTCCTCGACGGTGGGCAGCTCGGGCACCGCCTCGCTGCGCTGCGCGCTGGTGACGGCCAGGGCCTTGAGCTTGCCGGCCCTGATCTGCGGCAGCGCCGAGGGCAGGTTGTCGAACATCAGGTCGGTGTTGCCGGCCATCAGATCCATCAGCGCCGGGCCGGAGCCGCGGTAGGGGAAGTGCAGCATGAAGCTGCCGGTCATGCTCTTGAACAGTTCGCCGGCCAGGTGGATGGAGGTGCCGTTGCCGCTGGACGCCATGTTCAGCTTGCCGGGGTTGGCGCGCGCCACCCGCACCAGATCGGCCACCGAACTGATGCCGTAATGCTGGGCCCGGGCCGGGTTCAGCACCAGCACATTGGGCACCGCCGCCACCAGGGTGACGGGCGAGAAATCCTTCACCGGGTCGTAGGGCAGCTTGGGGTAGAGCGCCTGGTTGATCGCATGCGTGCCCACCGTGCCCATCAGCAGGGTATGGCCGTCGGTGGACTTGGCGACCTCGGCGGCGCCCAGGTTGCCGCCCGCGCCGGGCTTGTTCTCCACCACCACGGGCTGGCCCAGGGCCTTCTGCAGCTCGGGGGCGATGGCGCGTGCCAGCAGGTCGGTGGTACCGCCGGGGGCGAAGGGCACGACGATGCGCAGCGGCCGGCTCGGCCAGGGCGCCTGTGCCAGCGACCAGGGGCTGATGCTCAGGGCGGCCAAGCCCAGCAGTTCACGGCGCTTGATGGTGCTCATGCGCACCAGTATGGGCGCAAGCCCGAGCGCCCCACCCTGGGGCTTCCACTATTGGCCGAAGAACTGGCTCGAGTGCTGCCAGCGCGGCGGCCCCGCCACCTGCTGCAGGCTGACGCGCTCGGACGAGCAGGCGGCGTCGAAGTCGGCCTCGATCTGCAGCAGCGCGTCGCTGTCCTGCGCCAGCACGGTGACGATGCCGACCGCGCGGTTGCGGCCCTGGGCCTTGGCGGTGTAGAGCGCCATGTCGGCCCAGTTCACCGCCTGCTCCCAGTGCAGCTTGAGCTTGGAGGGCGGCAGCGGGAAATGCGCATAGCCGATCGAGACGCTCACCTGCAGCGGGCCGCTCTCGACCTGCACGGGTGTGCTGCCCACGCCGAACAGGATGCGCTCGGCCAGCTGCGGCAGCTGGCTCTGCGGCACGCCGGGCGCGAACACCAGGAATTCCTCGCCGCCCCAGCGCACCACCAGATCCTCGTTGCGCACCGCCTGGGTGATGCGCCGCGCCACCTCGCAGATCACGATGTCGCCCGCGGCATGGCCATGCTGGTCGTTGACATGCTTGAAGTGGTCGATGTCGACCATCAGCAGGGCGCCCTCGAAGCGGTCGGCCTCCTGCTGGGCCATCACGCCCAGGAAGTGGCGCCGGTTCGCCAGCTCGGTGAGCGGGTCGCGCTCGCTCTGGGCGCGCAGCAGGGCCTGCTTGGCCTTGAGCTTGCGGTTGGCATCGCGCACGCGCAGCAGCATCCAGCCCACCAGCAGCATCGACAGGCCCAGCAGCACCGCCAGCGCCACGCCCACCTGGCTGGCGCGGTTGCGGTTGACGAGCTGCTGCTCCTTGATGGCGTTCTCGCGCGCCAGCAGCTGCAGGTCGCGCTGCTTGCCCTCGCTGTCGTACTTCAGGCGCAGCTGCTGCAGCGAGGCCTCGCGGTTGCGCGCCGCCACCTCGGCGCTGAGCTGGCGCTCCTCGTGGTAGAGGCGGATGGCCTCCTTGGCCTGGCCGGCGTCGGCATAGGCCTGACCCAGCTCGCGCAGCTCGGTGACGCGCTGGGCGCCGTCGGTCTGGCTCTGGCGCAGCACGTCCACGCGCGCGATCTCCTGGCGGGCGGCATCGAACTGCTTGAGCAGCACCAGCGCCACCGAGAGGTTGTGGCGCAGCGTGCGTTCCAAGCGCAGATCGCGGAAGCGCGTGATCACCGGCAGCGCCAGTCTGGCCATCGCCACCGCCTTGGCGGGCTCGCCCTGGTGCATATAGGAGTCGACCAGATTGCCCTGCACCTGCGCCACGTCGCGCGTGGCATCGGCCTCGGTGGCATAGCGCAAGGCCTCTTCCAGCAGCTTGAGCTGCACGGCGGGCTCGCGCCGGCGCGCCGCCAGCGCGGCCTCGTAGACCTTCACCCGCCCCATCGCCTGGGCGTCGCCCTGCGCGGTCTGCAGCGCCAGCGTGATGTGGCGGCGCACGCCGTCGGCCTGGTCCTGCAGCTGCTCGACCAGGGCCAGGTCGCCCAGGCTGATCACGCTCAGCAGGTTGTCGTGCCCGGCCTGGGCCAGCGCCAGCGCGAAGCTGTTGCTGTTGTTGGCGAAGGCCAGCTCGCCACGATTGATCTGGTGGCGCTGCAGGATGCGCAGCGCCGCCCAGGTGGCGCGGAAATCGCAGCCGCCCCTGGCCACGCTCTCGGCCGGCTGGCTGCGCGAGCAGCCGCGCTCCAGGCCCTGCAGGCTTTGCTGCGCCAGCTCGGCGGCCAGGTCGCCCTGGGCACCACGCTCGGCGATCTCGGCGCGCAGCAGCTTGGCATGGTCTTCGGCGCGGCGCGCCAGTTTCTCGGCCAGCTCCTGGGCCTGGCGCACCTCGCCTGCGGCCAGCAGCAGGCGCGCGCGCGCCAGTTCAAACTGCCAATGGTCGGATTCGGCGCCGCCGCCATGCTTCTCCTTCTGCAGGCGCTCCAGCACCTGCAGGCCGGCATCCGGATGGTTGAAGGCCAGGCGCGCCACCGGCGCCAGCCGGGCGTCGAGTTCGGCGTCGAAGGCCTGGGCCCGCGCCGGGCCGCAGCAGGCCAGCAAGGCCAGCAGGGCGGCCCCGGTGAAGCGGCCCCTCATGCGGCCTCCTCGGCCTGCGGCCCCTGCAGGCTGCAGAGCTGCACCCGGCCCTCGTGCCAGGCCGCCTCCATGCGGCCGGCGAGGTCCTGCAGGCTGTCTTCGTCGTCGGCTTCCATGCTCTCGATGCCATAGGCCCGGTTGCGGCCATGCGCCTTGGCCATGTACATGACGGTGTCCACCAGGTCGATGGCACGCTCCCAGTTGACCGCCAGGTTGTGCGGCGCGAGCGGGAAGCTGGCAAAGCCGATCGAGGCCGTCACCCCGATGGCCTGACCGCCATGTTGCACGGCCTGCTGGCCGATCTGGTCCAGCAGGCGCTGGGCCAGCAGGCGGGCATCGTCGGCGGCGCGCGAGGCCACCACGATGAGGAATTCCTCGCCGCCCCAGCGCACCACCAGGTCCTGCTCGCGCAGCGTGTGGCGCAGGCGCTGTGCCACCTCGATCAGCACCGAGTCGCCGGCCGCATGGCCGTGCACGTCGTTGACGCGCTTGAAGTGGTCGATGTCGATCAGGAACACCGTGCCCGAGAGCCGGCCCTGGTCGGCCAGGCGCTTGATGGCGGCCTGGAAATGGCGCCGGTTCGCCAGCCCGGTGAGCGGGTCGCGCTCGCTCTGGATGCGCAACGATTCGTTGGTGTTCTTGAGGGCCAGATTGGTCTTGCGCACGCGGCGGTAGGCCAGGCTCAGCAGCGCCGCCGAGACCAGCACGCAGCCGCCCAGTGCGCCCCACAGCTTGAGCTGCAGGTCGCGCGCTGTGATCTGCTCTTCCTTGAGGCTGTTGTCATGGTTGAGCAGGGCGATCTCCTTGGCGCGCTGCTCGTCGTCGTAGCGCGCCTGCGCTTCCAGCACGGCCTTGCGGTTCTCTTCGCGCAGCACCAGATCGGAGAGCCGGCGCGCCTGGTGATAGGCCTGGATCGCCCCGCCCAGATCGGCGGCGCGCTCCAGATAGTTGCCCAGCTCCAGCCAGCCGTCGGCGGCATAGGCGGTGGCCTCGCGCTGCTCGTCCATCGCAATCGCCTGCATGACCTCGCGCTTGCCCTCTTCCACCCGGTGCAGGCCGATCTTGGCGATGCCGGCGTTGTGGCGCGCCAGCGTCTCGGCGGGCACGTCATGGGTCTGCCTGGCCAGCACCAGGCTCTCCTGCGCCATCTGCAAGGCCTTGGCATAGTTGCCGCGCCTGAGGTAGTAGTCGGCCGAGTTGCCGAGCGCCAGCGACACCAGCGTGTCGGACTTCATCTGGCGTGCCGCGGCGAGCGCCTGTGCGTGCGCTTCCAGGGCGACGCGGCCATCGCCCTGGTCGGCATAGACGATGAAGCGCGAGGTCTGCACCGCATTCAGCGTGGCCGGATCGGGATCCAGCTGGACCTCGGCAAGCGCCTGGGCGACGGTGGCGGTGGCGCGCTCCTGCTGCTGTGCGCGGAAGTAGGCGAAAGACAGATTGGCCAACGAGACGGCGCGGCGCCAGTGCGAGTCCATGCCTTCGGCCAGCTTGAGTGCCGCCAGCCCGCCGTTGATGGCCTCATCCATCTCGCCGCGGTCGCCCATCACCTTGGACAGGCGCAGCTGGGCGCGCCACAGCAGGCCGGCCTCGACCGGGCCGGGCCGGTAGGCGGCCAGGCCCGCGAGGGCCTGGCTGGCCGCGGCCAGCTCGCCGTTCTTGGAAAACTGGGTGGCGCGTGCGAGCTTGGCGGCCAGTTGCGCGGCCGGGCGCAGCGCCTCCTTGGGCCATTGCTCGAGCTCTTGCAGGATCTGGTCGAGCCCGGTACGGTCGCCCAGGTTGGCCAGCAGGGTCGCGCGCAGGCTGAGCGCTTCCAGGCGTTCGGCACTGCCGGCCGGCAGTTGTTCCAGCAGGCTCTGCAGGGCCTCGGCATCCTGCCTAGGCAGGGCAATGTCGTGCCGCTCGATCTGTTCCAGCGCCGCCCAACTCGCGCTGCTGCCGCGCAGCTGGCCGACGGCACCGGGGGCGGAGGCCGATGGCGCCACCGGCGCGGCCGGCGGCTGGCAGGCCTGCAGGCCCAGCGCCAGGCCGAGGCTCAGCGCCAGACGCAGGCAGACAGCGCCTACCGGTGTGGCACCGGGCGCGCGAGCTCCTGCGTCAGCCAAGAAAGCCTTGCTCATCCTCTGCCCTATCGACGCCCGGCACGACATCTTGAATGCCGCGGCCCTGGTCGCAGCCCCGGACCGTGCAATAGAGCATGTTTGCGGTCCCGTCATAGCGCCCGTTGCCCCGCAAAGGCAGGGGATGCAAGGCGCAAACCGCAGCCGGGTTGGACACCCGGCAAGGATTTGCAACGCCGCAGACGCTGTCTTTGCGGGGCAACCCGAAGGGCAAGGCAGCCCAGGGGTGCACTCGTCGTTGCCCACCTTGGCCAGGCAGAGAGCCTGGCCTGCGGCGCGCGCCTAGATTGCGCCCCTGGGCTGCCTTGCGGGCACCATGACGGGACCGCAAACACGCTCTTTTTGCCCAGATCCACCGCGCGCTCTCCTCTGCATGCCGGGCGCAGTGTAGTGAAGCGGCCGCGCGCGGCGCCTAGGGAAGTTCAGCATAGCCCGACACTTGGCCGGCGCAATCTGTGCAATTTGTCGTCAGATGGCGGGGTGCAGGTGGCGGAGCACAGCCCGGGCCACGGCGGCGTCCTGCAGGATGCGCCGGTGCCCCAGGCCCTCGGTGAGCTGCAGCTGTGCGATTGGCAGCGCCTGATGCAGGGCCAGGGCCTGCTTGAGTGGGGCGGCACGGTCGTCGCGATCGTGCACCAGCAGGGTGGGCTGGCGCAGGTGGGCACCCAGCCAGGCGGGTTCGAAGGTCTCCAGGCCGGTGCCGCCCAGCTGCACCAGGTGGGCCCGCAGGCGCTGCAGCACCGCCTCGCGCAGGCCGAAGGCATGGCCGAACCAGCCGAGCACCTGGCGCGGCGGGGCCGAGCAGGCGATCAGGGCCAGGCGCTGCACCGGCAGGCCGCGCGCCGCGGCATGACTCAGCGCCAGCGCGCCGATCGAATGCGCCACCGCGCCCTGCAGGGGGCCGAAATGCTGCGCCGCGGCATGCAGGGTCTGCAGAAACTGCGGCATATGGGTGCGCCAGCCGGCGCTGTAGCCATGCGCGGGCATGTCCAGCAGGATCGGGTCCATGCCGCCCAGCCAGAGCTGCTCGGCCAGCGCACGCATCTGGCCGGCGCCACCGCCCCAGCCATGCACCAGCAGCACGCGCGGCCTGGCCGGCGCGGCGGCGGCCTCGGCATGGCGCCAGGCGCACAGGCGCTGGCCCATCAACTCCCAGGGCTGGGCCACCCAGGGCGCGGGCAGGGGCTTGCGCTGCCCCCATTTGAGCGGCAGCGGGGTGCTGAACAGGCCGAAGGCCAGGCGTGCGCTGAGCCCGGGTGCCGGCCCCTGCAGCAGGCCCAGGCCCGCGCGCAGCAGGCGCAGGCTCAGGCCCCCGGCATAGAACAGGCTGGCGGGATTGGATTTGACGCGCGTGTTCATGGGCCCGCCTCAGCCGGGAAAGAAGGGCGAGAAATCGCGATTGCTGCGCGGGATGCCGCGCCACAGCTGGCGCCAGGCGCGCAGCAGGCGCCACAGCGCCATGACGATGAAGAACAGGATCGCTAGCAGGCTCAGCATGGCAGGCTCCTTGGCGTGGTGAAAATATTGCGCACGACCGTGCGAAATGCGGGAAAGGAAAAATGCGTAGCGGATCGCATGGTCTCAGGCCTTGTAGTGCTGGATGAGGCGCTGGTAGCTGGCCCAGCCGCGCGACTCGGCCTCGGGGTTGCGCAGAAAACGGGCCTCGCGCACCAGGGCGGTGAACAGCCCGTCGAGCTCGAACACCAGCTGTTCCAGGTCGGCATCGGCGCGCAGATGGCCGGCCTCCTGGGCCTGCAGCACGCTGCGCCGCAGCGCCTGGCGCCAGCGGCTCACGCCGGCCAGCAGCAACTCGCGCAAGGGGCCGTCGCGGTCGTCGAACTCGAAGGCGCCGGCCACATAGAGGCAGGCGCCGCGTGAGCCGGTGCGGGTGGCGCGCGCCAGCCAGGCGCGCATGATGGCGTCCAGGCGCGGCAGGCCGCGCGGCTCGCGCAGCGCGGGCAGCAGGATGTCCTGCTGGAAGCGCCGGTCGAACTCGTCCAGCACCGCCTTCTGCAGGCCCTCGCGCGAGCCGATGCGCGAGAACACCCCGCTCTTGGAGAGATTCAGGCGCTTCGCCACCTCGCCGATGCTGAGGCTGTCGAGTCCGTCCAGCGCGGCCATCTCCAGCGCCATGTCGACGATGGCACTCTGGGTCAGCTCGCTGCGTTCGGTCTTGGCTTCCATGGGCCTCAATTTAGCACGATCGTGCGAACAAATTCAAGTCGATTCCGCTTGCGGCGCTCGTTTTGTATACGTACTATTCATTCAATTGATAAATATTCAACGTAATGGATAGCAAATGAAGATATCCAAGTCGCAGCAGGACAAGAACCAGCGCCTGATCCTGGCCGCCGCGGTGGAGCTGATGAGCCGCCAGGGCTATGAGGCCACCAGCATGAAGCAGATCGCGCGCGCCGCCGGCCTGGGCGACGCCACCATCTACAAATACTTCCCCAGCAAGGAGAAGCTGGTGCTGGGCTATTACGAGCTGGCGGTGGCCGAGGCGGTGGCGCAGACGCTCAAGACCAAGGGCCTGGCCGGCTACCGCCTGCAGGAGCGCCTGCAGCGTCTGGTGGATGCGGTGCTGGAGCGGCTGCTGCCGGACCGCGAGTTCGTGGCCCTGACCCGGCAGCTGGCGCGCCAGTCGCCGCTGCTCCTGATGGGCGACGCCCTGCCCGGCAAGCCGCTGCTGAAGGCCACGGTGGGCGAATTCCTGACCCAGGCCGAGGCCGCCGGCGAGATCGCCGCCTGCGATTTCAAGGGCCTGCTGGCCGGCCTGTTCGCCGACTATGTGTTCGGCCTCGTCGTCTACTGGCTGCAGGACGAGAGCGAGGAGTTCTCCGACACCACTCAGCTCACCGACCTGAGCCTCGCCCTGCTGGTGCTGACGCTGCAGAGCGGGCTCATCAACATGGCCAGCGAGCTGCTCGGCTTTGTGCTGCGCAACCAGCTGGCGCGCCTGCTGCAGGGCAATGCCGGCGGGCTGCTGGAGCTGCTCAAGCTGGCCCGGCGCGGCCTGGGCGCGCAGACGGAGCCGCGCTCATGACGAGCTTGCAAAAGATCCCGGTGCCGGCGGCCAGCGTGCTGGCGGCCAGCCTGCACGACGCCGACTTTGCCGACTGCTATCTGCTGCCCGACCCGCAACCGGCGCGCGGCGTGTTCCAGAGCTATCTGGAACTCGCGGCGCTCACACCCGGCTGGATGAGTGCCTTGATGGCGATGCGCAACTGCGTGGTGCGCCTGGTGGGGCTCAAGCATCTGGGCAGCCTGCCGCCCCAGGATGGCGGCAAGCCGGCCGCGGCCTACCGCATTGGCGAGCGCGTCGGCATCTTCACGCTCGAGCAGCTGCATGCCGACGAGGTGGTGGTGGGCGACAACGACAAGCACCTGCATGTGCGCCTCTCGCTGCTGCGCCAGCGCCAGCCCGACGGCAGCACGCGCCTGGCGCTCAGCACCGTGGTGCACGAGCACAACCGCCTGGGGCGCATCTATATGTGGGTGGTGGGGCCGGCGCACAGCCTGATCGTGCCGCTGATGCTCAAGCAGGTGATGCGTGCCCAGCGGCGCTGAGGGGCGGCCGCCGCGCCGCGGCCGGCTGGCGCGCGGCGCGATCGCCGGCGGCGCGCTGGCACGCGTGGGCGTGGCGCGCCTGGCCCACAAGGCGCAAGACCTGACCCTCACCGAGCCCGATCGCAGCGAACGCGCCAGCGCGCGCGAGGCCGAGCTGGGCCGCATTCTGTTCACTGCGCTCAACCAGCTCAAGGGCGTGGCGCTGAAGGCGGCGCAGTTGCTCAGCAGCGAGGCCAGCCTCTTGCCCGAGGCCTTGCGCGCCCAGCTGGCGCGCGCCTGCTACCAGGCCACGCCGATGAACCAGGCCCTGGTGGCCAAGCGCATGCGCCTGGCGCTGGGGCCCGACTGGGAGCAGCGCTTCGCCGATTTCGAGCCGCAGGCCTTCGCGGCCGCCAGCCTCGGCCAGGTGCATCGCGCGCGCCTGCACGATGGCCGTGCCGTGGCCCTGAAGCTGCAGTACCCCGGCATTGCCGCGACGGTGAAGAGCGATATGCGGCTCCTGCGCAGCCTGCTGGGCGGCCTGGCCTGGGGCGGCGCGGCGCTGCCGGACGAGGCGCTGCTGGCGCGCGTGCTGGACGACATCGAGGCCACCCTGATGGCCGAGCTGGATTATGCGCAGGAGGCGCAGGCCCTGGCATGGTTCCGCGCCGAGTTGCAGCTGCCCGGCCTGGTGATTCCCGAGCCGCTGCTGGAGCAGGGCACGGCCCAGCTGCTGTGCATGCAGGCGCTGGACGGCCTGCATCTGCAGGCATGGCTGGCGCGTGGCCCCACGCAGGCCGAGCGCGATCACGCCGGCCAGCTGATCTTCGACAGCTTCCTAGCGATGATGTTCCGGCTGCGCCGCCTGCACGCCGATCCGCACAGCGGCAACTACCTCTTCATGACCGAGGGGCGGCTGGGGCTGCTGGACTTCGGCTGCACGCGCACGCTCGCGCCGGCCTTTTGCGAGACGCTGGCAAGCGCCTGGTCGGCCGGGCTGCGCGGCGACCACGCGGCGCTGCGCCGGGCCTATCTGGATCTGGGTCTGATCGCGCCGGGCTTGGACCAGGCGGCCTTCGATGCCGAGCTCTACCCGGCCCTGGCCGAACTGCTGGACTGGCAGCTCGAGCCCTTCCGGCACGAGCTGTTCGATTTCGGCCAGCGTCGCCCCATGCCACGCATGCAGAGCGAGCAGCACCGCCGGGCCTTGGCGCATCTGCAAGGCATGCCCGCCGAGCTGCCCTATGTCGATCGCGCCTATCTGGGCCTGAACCAAATGCTCAAGCAGCTGGGCGCGCGCGTGCGTACCTGCAATCCATTCATTCAATCCGGAGCTGATGTATGCAAGAAGTCCTGAAGAACAAGCGCAGCTGGATCGGCCATTGGCTGATGGCCGTGGCGGCCCTGCACACCGTGTTTGCGGCCCTGGCATTCGGCAAGGTCTACACCGGCGTGTGGCAGCGCGGCCTTTTCAACAGCGTGGGCGGCGACCCACTCACGGCCGCGGCCGTGTGGTTCCTGCTGTTCGGGGCGCCGCTGGCACTGCTGGCCCTGGCCATCACGCCGCTGGAGCGCAGCGGTGATGTGTCGACGCTGCGGCGCCTGGGTGGGGGGCTGTTGGCCACTGCCCTGCTAGGCATCTGCCTGATGCCGGCCTCGGGTTTCTGGCTGGCCTTGCCGCCGGCGCTGGTGATGCTGCGCGGCTCCTCCAAATCGTCCTGAGGTGGCCGGGGCAATGGGCGCCAACCCTATTGGCGTCTACCCGCATCCCCCCGTGAAACAGGGTGTAGTCGAGCTTGTCAGTGCCGTGACCCAGGTCATAGCATGAAGCCCTTCATGGCCCGGACCCTGCGAGTCCGGAGCCCCCGCTCCAATCATCGTCTTCTCCTCAGGAATCGCTGTATGCAACACGCCCCCCGCTTCGCCCAGGCCCCGCTGGCCATCGCCGCCCTGCTGCTTGCCGCCGCCGCCGCTCAGGCCGCGCCCGCCGACACCAGCCGCGTGATCGTGATGTTCAAGCCCGGCGCGGTGGCGGCCGGCAAGGCGGCCGTGGCCGCGGCGCGTGGCCAGATCAAGCATGAGATCCATGGCATGGACGCGATCGCGATCGAAGTGCCGACGCAGGCGATCAAGGGCCTCGAGCACAACCCCAATGTCGAGTACATCGAAGAGGACGTGAAGCGCTACCCGCTGGGCGGCACCAGCCCCTCCACCGGCAGCCCCTATGCCACCGGCCAGCTGGTGCCCTACGGCATCAAGATGGTGCAGGCCGATCAGCTGCCCGACACCTATGCGGCGAACCGCAAGATCTGCATCATCGACTCGGGCTATTCGCGTGGCCATGAGGATCTGGACGCCAGCGCCAACATCACCGGCGAGTACGACAGCGGCACCGGCAACTGGTACACCGACGAGAACCACCACGGCACCCATGTGGCCGGCACGATCTCGGCACTCAACAACAGCGGCGTGGGCGTGGTGGGCGTGAATGCCAACGGCCGCATCAAGCTGCACATCGTCAAGGTCTTCGGCGCCGACGGCTGGGCCTATTCGTCCACGCTGGCCTCGGCGGCCAACAAGTGCGGCACCGCGGGCGCGAACGTGATCAGCATGTCGCTGGGTGGCAGCCGTCTGAACAAGACCGAGGACAAGGCCTTCAGCACGCTGGCATCCAAGGGTGTGCTGTCGATCGCGGCCGCCGGCAACGATGGCACCACCGCCAAGTCCTACCCGGCCGGCTATGCCAGCGTGATGTCGGTGGCGGCGCTTGACGAGAACAAGCAGTGGGCCAGCTTCTCCCAGTACAACAGCAAGGTCGAGATCGCGGCCCCGGGTGTCAACGTGCTGTCCACCGTGCCGATGGGCGCGGGCTCGGCCTCCAGCCTGAGCGTGGGCGCCAGCACCTACGCCCCCGGCGGCATGGACGGCTCGCCCAAGACCTCGGCGAGCGCGCCGCTGGCCGACTTCGGCCTGGGCGACGTGGTCAATGCCGCGATGGCCGGCAAGGTCTGCCTGATCGCGCGCGGCACCATCGACTTCGCCACCAAGGTCAGCAACTGCCAGAGCAGCGGCGGTGTGGGCGCGGTGGTCTACAACAATGTGGCCGGCGGCTTTGGCGGCACCCTGGGCACCACCGTCACCAACATCCCCTCGGTGACCGCCTCCGACACCGAGGGCGCGGCCATGAAGCTGCAGCTGGGCCAGACCGCCAACCTGAGCGTCACGCCCACCAACTACGCCTTCTACGACGGCACCTCGATGGCCACGCCCCATGTGTCGGCGGTGGCGGCGTTGGTGTGGAGCTACTTCCCGAACTGCACGGCCGCCCAGATGCGCACCTCGCTGGACAACAGCGCCGAGGATCTGGGCACCGCTGGCCGCGACGTCAAGTACGGCTACGGCCTGGTGCGTGCCAAGGCCGCCTACGACCGCATCGCCGCGCTGGGCTGCGGCAAGTAAGCCAGCCTGCAGGCAGGCGCGCAAGCGCCCTGCCAAATGCAAAGGCGGCCCGTGAGGGCCGCCTTTTTCTTTCTGCTTCTCTTGCTTGCTCAGGCCGCGGCAGCTACCGCGTGCCCGCCCTGGTAGCCCCTGGGCACCGCACCGAGCAGGCGACGCGTGTACTCCTGCTTGGGTGCGGCCAGCAGGCTCTGGGTCTCGCTCTGCTCGACCACATCGCCGTTCTGCATCACCAGCACCTCGTCGGAGATGAACTTCACCACCGCCAGGTCGTGGCTGATGAAGATGTAGGACAGGCCGAACTCGTCCTGCAGGTCCTTCAAGAGGTTCAGCACCTGGGCCTGCACCGAGACGTCCAGTGCCGAGACCGATTCGTCCAGCACCAGCACCTCGGGGTTGAGCGTCAGGCAGCGCGCGATCGCGATGCGCTGGCGCTGGCCGCCGGAGAACTCGTGCGGGTACTTGTTGAGCGCGCTGTCGTCCAGGCCGACCTTCTTCAGCAGGGCGCTGGCGGTGGCCAGGCGTTCCTGGTGGCTGGCGCCGATGCCATGGATCTCCATCGGCTCGACCAGGGTCTGGCCGATGGTGAAGCGCGGGTTCAGCGAGGCATAGGGGTTCTGGAACACCACCTGGATGCGGCGGCGCATCTTCTGCCAGTCGGTCGGGCCCATCTTGAGCAGATCCTTGCCCTCGAACAGCACCTCGCCGCCGCTGGGCTCGTGCAGGCGCAGCAGCGTCAGGCCCATGGTGGTCTTGCCCGAACCCGACTCGCCCACCACGCCCAGGGTGTAGCCCTTGCGCAGCTTGAAGTTCACGTCCTTGACGGCCTGGAACTCCTTCTTGCCGAACAGGCCCTGCTTGAAAAAGAAGCTCTTCTTCAGGCCGCGCGCCTCCAGGATCACCGGCGCGTCCGGGTCCTTGGCCTTTCCCGCGCCCTCGTGCACGGTGCGGCCGGCGATGTGGTCGTCGATCACCATCAGGCGCGCTGGGTTCTCGGTGAGAGACGGGCGGCAGGCCAGCAGGGCCTTGGTGTAGGCATCCTGCGGGTTATGGAAGATCTCGGCCACCGGGGCCTTCTCGCGGATCTCGCCATGGCGCATCACCACCACCTGGTCGGAGATCTCGCCCACCACGCCCAGGTCATGCGAGATGAACAGCATGCTCATCTTGTGCGTGTCCTTGAGCCTGGCCATCAGCTCCATCACCTGGCGCTGGATGGTCACGTCCAGCGCGGTGGTCGGCTCGTCGGCGATCAGCAGCTTGGGCGAACAGGCCAGCGCCACCGCGATCATCACGCGCTGCTGCTGGCCGCCCGACATCTCGTGCGGATAGCTGCTCAGGCGGCGCTTGGGTTCGGGAATGCCCACCTCGTTGAGCAGCTCCTCGGCACGCGTGAGCGCCTGCCGGCGGCTCATGCCCATGTGCTTCATCAGCGGCTCCATGATCTGGTCGGCCACGGTGAACACCGGGTTCAGCGAGGTCATCGGATCCTGGAACACGCAGGCGATGTCGCGCCCGCGTATGCCCTGCAGCTCGGGCAGCGAGGTCTTGAGCAGGTCCTTGCCCTGGAACAGGATCTTGCCCTCGCGCTCGGCGTTGTCGGGCAGCAGGTTGAGGATGGACATGGCGGTGACGCTCTTGCCCGAGCCCGACTCGCCCACCAGGGCCACCGTCGAGTTCTCGGGAATGTCGAAGCTCACGCCCTTGACGGCCAGCGCACGCTGCATCTGGCCCTGCACCTTGCCCATGCGGAAGGCGACTTTGAGGTCTTGAATACTCAGCAGCATTTTGTTTCGCTCACTCCAGGCCGCGCAGCTTCGGATCGAGCGCGTCGCGCAAGGCATCCGTGAACAGGGCAAAGGCGGTCACGAACACGGCCATGAAGCCGGTCACCGCCACCAGTTGCCACCAATAGCCCAGGATCAGCTCGCTCTGCGATTCGCTCAGCATGGTGCCCCAGGAAACCTGGTCCACGCCCACGCCCAGGCCCAGATAGGACAGGATCACCTCGCTCTTGATGAAGCTCACCACATGCAGCGAGAGCTGCACCAGGGCCACATGCGAGACATTCGGCAGGATGTGCTTGAACATGCGCGACATGCGGCTCGCGCCGATCGCCTCGGCCGAGCGCACGTATTCGCGCACCGAATGCTTCATGAACTCGGCGCGGATCAGGCGGTAGATGCCGGTCCAGCCGGTCAGGCCCAGGATCAGCACCACCGATAGCACGCCGCGGCCGAAGATGGCCGCGAAGGCGAACACCAGCAGGATGTAGGGAATCGCGTTGAAGACGTTGTAGACCCACTCCAGGAAGTCGCCCACCTTGCCGCCGAAGAAACCCGACACCGCGCCCAGCACGGTGCCGATCAGGGTGGCCACCACGGCCGCCAGCACGCCCACCAGGATCGAGACCTCGGCGCCCTTGACGGCCTTGCTGAGCACATCGCGGCCCAGGCGGTCGGCGCCGAAGGGCAGCGTCTCGGCCTTCACCGTGGCCTCGGTCTTGTAGGCCTTGGCGCGCTCGTCCCATTCCTTGTACTTGGGCGCCAGCGGGTCGATGTCGCTGAGGTCCACGTTGGGGCCCTTGGGCTGGGCGATCACGCCGGTGGCCTCGGCCGGGGCCGGGCCCATGAAGTTGGGCTGGGCGTTGGGCACGCCCACTTCCTTCTGCCAGTCCTTGGCCACCAGGCCGCTGCCCGAGAGCGCCACCAGCACCAGGAAGAAGGCCACGATGGCCATGCAGAACATGCCCAGCTTGTTGGTACGCAGGCGGCGCCAGGAGGCGGCCCACACGCCTTGCGAACGCTGCGAGCCGACCGCGCTGTTGGGGGTAGAGAGAACCGCGCTCATTTCAGCACCACACGAGGATCGACCAGCTTGTAGAGTAGGTCGGTGATCAGATTGACGACCATGGTCAGCGCCGCGATATAGATCGCAAAGGCCTGGATCACCGGGTAGTCGCTGCGGTTCACCGCCAGCAGGATCTCGCGGCCCAGGCCCGGGATCGAGAAGAACACCTCGAGCAGGAAGGAGCCGGTGAACACGCCGGGCAGGGCCACCGAGATGTTCGTCATGATGGGGATCATGGCGTTGCGCAGCACATGCTTGAGCAGGATGGTGCGCTCGGTCATGCCCTTGGCGCGCGCGGTGCGCACATAGTCATGGCCGATCTCGTCCAGGAAGAAGGTGCGGTACAGGCGGGTGTAGGGCGAGAGCGCCACCGCCACCGCCACCGCCACCGGCAGGGGGGCGTAGGTGGTGAGGTTGGTCCAGAAGCTGTCGGTCCAGCCCTGCACCGGGAACCAGCCCAGGCGGAAGGCGAACACATATTGGCCCACGATCACGTACACCAGCAGCGAGATCGACACCGCCACGGTGGTGAGGATCATCACCGCGCGGTCGGTCAGCGAGCCGCGCACATAGGCCACGGCCAGCGCGAAGGGAATCGCCAGCAGCACTTCCAGCACCAGGATGGGCAGCATCACCGTCAGCGTGGCCGGCAGGCGGCTGGCGAACAGATTGGACACGGCTTCCTGCGTGGCCCAGCTCTTGCCCCAGTTGAAAGTGACGATCTGCTTGATGAAGATCCACAGCTGCTCGAGCACCGGCTTGTTGAGGCCCAGCTGCTCGCGGATGGCGTCGATCTGTTCGGGGCTGGCGTTCAGGCCGCCCAGCACCTCGGCAGGATCGCTGCCGAAATATTTGAAGAGGAAGAACACCAGCAGCACGACGCCGAGCAGGGTCGGGATCATTTGCCACAAGCGTCTTATCAGGTATGCCGCCATCGCTGTCGGTCTCCATTCGTCACGCGTCGATAAAGTGAAACCCCGGCCACTTATGGTGATCGGGGTTTTCCAGGCGCGAGTCTATGCGAGTCTCGCGCCGCATCCAACCGGCATTTCCCTCGGTCCGCCCCCCGATTCACGCGGCATAGCTCCCATGCCAAAAGGCATAGCTCGAGCCGGAATCCCCGCCCTGGGGTTGCTGGCAATGGCAAGGCGGCGGCGGGGCCCTTAGACTTCGCCCCCATGCGCCGGGCCCACAAGGTTGCCGGCGCCTTTGCTTGATGTGAATGGAAACCTCTGATGCGACGAGCTGGCATTGCCCGCACCGCGGCCGTACTGCTGGCCGGCGTATTCTTTTCGGCCTGGACCTCGGCCCAGGCCCCCGGCCCCGAGCCCAAGGTGCTGCGCTACGCCTTCCGGGTGGCCGAGACCGGCTTCGACCCGGCGCAGATCTCCGACACCTACAGCAAGACGGTGGCCGCCGGCATCTTCGACGCGCCCTTGAAGTTCGAGTTCCTCGCCAAGCCGGCCAAGCTGATCCCGAACACCCTGGTGGCGATGCCGGAGATCTCGGACGACTTCAAGACCCTCAGCTTCGAGCTCCGGCCCGGCATCCACTTCAGCGATGACCCGGCCTTTGGCGGCAAGAAGCGCGAACTGACCGCCGCCGACTACATCTACGCCATCAAGCGCCACTACGACCCGCAATGGAAGAGCCCCAACCTCTACCTGCTGGAGAACGTCAAGATCCTGGGCCTGTCGGAGCTGCGCAAGGAGCTGATGGCGGCCAAGAAGCCCTTCGACTACGAGCGCCCGGTCGAGGGCCTGCAGCAGCTCGGCCGCTACAAGTTCCAGATCAAGCTGGGCGTGGGTGATCCGCGCTTCATCAACCAGTTCGCCGATGCCGGCTTCCTGGGCGCGGTGGCACGCGAGGTGGTCGAGGCCTATGCCGACAAGATCATGGAGCACCCGGTGGGCACCGGCCCCTGGCGGCTGGCCGAGTGGCGCCGCAGCTCGCGCATCGTGCTCGAGAAGAACCCAAACTACCGCGAGGAGTTCTACAAGGAGCAGCCGCCGGCCGACAAGCCCGAGCTGGCCGCCCAGGTGCGAGCCCTGCAGGGCCGCCGCCTGCCCATGGTGGACCGGGTGGAAATCGCCATCATCGAAGAGAACCAGCCGCGCTGGCTGTCCTTCCTGGGCGGCGAGGCCGATGTGCTGACCGAGCTGCCGTTCGAGTTCGCCAACATCGCCATCCCCGGCAACAAGCTGGCGCCCAATCTGGCCAAGCGCGGCGTGCACATGACGCGCTTCATCTACCCCGAGATCGCGTTCTCCTACTTCAATATGGATGACCCGGTGGTGGGCGGCTACACGCCGGAGAAGATCGCGCTGCGCCGCGCCATCTCCCTGGCGATGGACGTGGACAAGCAGATCCGCCTGGCGCGCAGCGGCCAGGGCATCCCCGCGCAAGGCCCCTCGATTCCGGGCGTGTTCGGCTACGACCCCGGCTTCAAGTCGGAGATGAGCGAGTACAACCTGGCCAAGGCCAAGGCCTTGCTGGACCTCTACGGCTACACCGACAAGGACGGCGACGGCTGGCGCGACCGGCCCGATGGCACGCCGCTGCGCATCGAGTACGCGACCCAGCCCGACGGCACCAGCCGCCAGCTGATCGAGCTCTGGCACAAGGGCATGGAGGCGCTGAAGGTCAGGATGGACTTCAAGACCGCCAAATGGCCCGAGAACCTCAAGTCCGCGAATGCCGCCAAGCTGCAGATGTGGGGCGTGAGCTGGGTCGCCACGACCCCGGACAACGACACCTTCCTGGCGCTCGGCGATGGCCGGGCCAAGGGCAAGGCCAACAAGGCCCGCTTTGACCTGCCGGCCTACAACGCGCTCTACGAAAAGCAGAAGGCCCTGCCCAACGGCCCCGAGCGCGAGGCCGTGATGCGCGAAGCCCAGCGCCTGCTGATCGCCTACATGCCCTACAAGATGGACATCCACCGCATCTTCACCGACCTCTCCCAGCCCTGGGTGATCGGCTACGAGCGCAATGTCTTCGTGCGCAACTTCTGGCAATACGTGGACATCGACACCCAGGCCCTGCCGGGGCGGAGCAACAAGCCATGAAGCGCCTGCTGCTGACCCTGGCCGCCGCCCTCGGCCTCCTGCATGCCGGCATGGCCGGCGCGGCCGAGGCGCCCGCCGCGCCCAAGCTGCTGCGCTACAGCTTCCGCGTCGCCGAGACCGGCTTCGATCCGGGGCGCGTGACCGACATCTACTCGCGCATCATCACCTCGCACATCTTCGAGGGGCTCTACACCTACGACCACCTGGCGCGCCCCGCCAAGCTGGTGCCGCAGACTGCCGTGGGCATGCCCGAGGTGTCGGACGACTTCAGGACCTGGACCATCAAGCTGCAGCCGGGCATCTTCTTTGCCGACGACCCGGTGTTCAAGGGCAAGAAGCGCGAGCTGACCGCGGAAGACTATGTGTTCGTCCTCAAGCGCGCCGCCGATCCCGAGAACAACAGCCCGCACTGGAGCGAGATCGACGAGCAGGGCTTCGTGGGCCTGGCCGAGTACCGCGCCGAGGTGCTGAAGCAGAAGAAGCGCTTCGACTACGACCACCCGATCGCCGGGCTGCGCGCGCTGGACCGCTACACCCTGCAGCTGCGCCTCAAGCAGACGCGCCCGCGCCTGATCGAGATCCTGGCGCAGACCGATCTCTACGGCGCGGTGGCGCGCGAGGTCATCGAGGCCTATGGCGAGCAGAGCATGGGCCACCCGGTGGGCACCGGCCCCTTCGTGCTCAAGCAGTGGCGACGCAGTTCGCTGATCGTGCTGGAGAAGAACCCCGGCTACCGCGAGCGTTATTACGATGCCCAGCCGAATGCCGACGACGCCGAGGGTCAGGCCTTGCTGGCGCGCTTCAAGGGCCGGCGCATCCCGATGATCGACCGCGTCGAGGTCTCCATCATCGAGGAGAACCAGCCGCGCTGGCTGTCCTTCCTGGGCGGCGAGTTCGACCTGCTGGAGCGCGTGCCCGAGGACTTCGTCAACCAGGCCATGCCGCGCGGCAAGCTGGCGCCCAACCTCGCCAAGCGTGGCATCCAGGGCTATCGCACGCTGGCCTCGGACGTGCTCTACACCGCCTTCAATATGGATGACCCGGTGGTGGGCGGCTACACGGCCGAGCGCATCGCCTTGCGCCGCGCCATCGGCCTGGCCACCAACAGCCCGCGCGAGAACGCCCTGGTGCGGCGTGGCCAGGCGGTGGTGGCGCAATCGCTCTACCTGCCCAATACCAGCGGCTACGACCCCGACTACCGCAGCGAGATGGGCGACTACGACCCCGCGCGCGCCAACGCCCTGCTGGACCTCTACGGCTACAAGGACGTGGACGGCGACGGCTGGCGCGAGCTGCCCGATGGCAGCCCGCTGCTGCTGGAAAGCCTCACCACGCCCGATGGCTTCCAGCGCCAGATCGACGAGCTGTGGCAGAAGTCGCTCGCCAAGGTTGGGCTGAGGCTGAAGTTCAAGGTGGCCAAGTGGCCCGAGAACCTCAAGTCCATGCGCGCCGGCAAGTACCAGATCTGGTCGCTGGCCAACAGCGCCTCGATGCCCGACGGCAAGGACTCGCTGGCCGCCCTGCACACCGGCCATATCGGCACCTACAACTACGCGCGCTTCAGCCTGCCCGAGATGGACAAGCTGTTCGACGCGGTGGGCTCGCTGCCCGACGGCCCCGAGCGCGACGCGGTGTTCCTGACCAGCAAGCGCCTGGCCACCGCCTACATGCCCTACAAGTACCGCGGCCACCGCTTCCTCAGCGATCTGGCGCATGCGCAGCTGATCGGCTACCGCCGCCATTCCTTCAAGCAGAACTGGTGGGAGTTCGTGGACATCGACGACAGCAAGAAAAAGGCCGTCAAATGATCCGCGGCCTGGCCACCCTGCTGCTGGCGGCGGCACTGGGCACGGCGCAGGCCGCCGAACCCAAGCTGCTGCGCTATGCCTTCTCGAGCGCCGAGACCGGCTTCGATCCCTCGCAGCTCACCGACATCTATTCGCGCACCGTCACCGCCAACATCTTCGAGGCGCTCTACCGCTACGACCATCTGGCGCGGCCGGTGCGCCTGCTGCCCCTGGTGGCGGCCGGGGCGGCCGAGATCTCGCCCGACTTCAAGACCTTCACGGTGCGCATCCGGCCCGGCATCTACTTCGCGGACGACCCGGCCTTCAAGGGCCAGCGCCGCGAGCTGGTGGCCCAGGACTTCGTCTACACCGCCAAGCGCGTGGCCGCCCCCGCGCTCAACAGCCCGGGCTGGAGCTCCTATGAGGAGGCCGGCCTGCTGGGGCTGAAGGCGCTGCGCCAGCAGGCGCTCAAGTCCAAGCAGCCCTTCAACTACGAGGCCGAGGTCGAGGGCCTGCGCGCGCTGGACCGCTACACCCTGCAGTTCAGGACCGAGCAGGCGCGCCCGCGCCTGGTGGACCTCATCATGACGGACAGCAGCATCTACGGCGCGATGGCGCGCGAGGTGGTGCAGGCCTATGGCGACAAGATCGCCGCGCACCCGGTGGGCACGGGCCCGTTCCGGCTCAAGAGCTGGCGGCGCAGCTCGCAGATCGTGCTGGAGAAGAACCCCGGCTACCGCGAGCGTTATTACGATGCCGAGCCGGCGGCCGACGATGCCGAGGGTCAGGCCTTGCTGGCACGCTTCAAGGGGCGCCGCATCCCCATGCTCGACGAGGTGCAGATCGCCATCGTCGAGGAGGCGCAGCCGCGCTGGCTCAGCTTCCTGAACGGCGAGGCCGATTTTCTCGAGCGCGTGCCGGCCGAGTTCGTCAGCCAGGCCATGCCCAAGGGCAAGGTGGCGCCGAACCTGCTCAAGCGCGGCGTGCAGGGCTACCGCACCATCGCCCCCGATGCCACGCTGACGGTGTTCAATATGGACGACCCGGTGGTGGGCGGCATGGCGGCCGACAAGGTGGCCCTGCGCCGCGCGCTCAGCCTGGCCACCGACATCGAGCGCGAGATCACGCTGGCGCGGCGCGGCCAGGCGATCCCGGCGCAGTCGCAGCTGGTGCCGCACACGCTGGGCTACGAGGCCGACTTCAGCTCCGAGCTGAGCCGCCACGACCCGGCGCGTGCGATGGCCCTGCTGGACCTCTATGGTTATGTGGACAAGGACGGCGACGGCTGGCGCGACCTGCCCGATGGCCGCCCGCTGGTGATCGTGCGCAACACCCAGCCTGACGCCACCTACCGCCAGCTCGACGAGCTGTGGCAGAAGAACCTCACGGCCATCGGCGTGCGCCTGCAGCTCAAGGTGGCCAAGTGGCCCGAGAACCTCAAGAGCGCGCGCAGCGGCAAGTTCATGACCTGGGGCGTGGGCTCCTCGGCCGCCAGCCCCGACGGTCAGGAGGCCATGCAGCGCCTCTACGGCCCGGCCACCGGCGGGCAGAACCTCTCGCGTTTCAACGACCGGCATTTCAACGAGAACTACGAGCGCATGAAGGGCATGCCCGACGGCCCCGAGCGCGCCGCGCTGCTGCGCGAGGCCCAGCGCATCGCGCTCGCCTACCTGCCCTACAAGGCCCATGTGCACCGCATCTACACCGACCTCGCCTATCCCTGGCTGATCGGCTACCGGCGCGCGCTGTTCTGGCAGGACTGGTGGCAGTACGTGGATATCGACGACAGCAAGAAGAAGCCCACCCAATGAAACCATGGATGCTGGCCCTGAGCCTGAGTGCCTTGCTGGGCCTGGCGCATGGCGCCGACACGCCCGGCGCGGCGCCCGCCAAGGTGTTTCGTTATGCCTTCCCGATCGCCGAGACCGGCTTCGACCCGGCGCAGATCAGCGACATCTATTCGCGCACCGTCACCCCGCATATCTTCGAGGGCCTGTACGCCTACGACCCGCTGGCCATGCCGGTGAAGATCCGGCCGCTGCTGGCCGCCGGCATGCCCGAGGCCGCGGCGGACTTCAAGACCTACACGGTGCGCTTGCGCCCGGGCATCTTCTTCACCGACGACCCGGCCTTCAAGGGCAAGCCGCGCGAGCTGGTGGCGGAGGACTTTGTCTACAGCTTCAAGCGCTTTGCCGATCCGGCGGTGAAGAGCCCGATCTGGAACAGCGTGGACGAGATCGGCCTGCTCGGCCTCGCCGCGCTGCGCAAGCAGGCGCTCGCGAGCAAGAAGCGTTTCGACTATGACCGCGAGATCGAGGGCCTGCGCGCGCTCGATCGCTACACGCTGCAGTTCAGGCTGCAGCAGCCGCGCCCGCGCCTGCTGGAGACGCTGGCCCAGAACGACCTGTTCGGCGCGGTGGCGCGCGAGGTGGTCGAGGCCTATGGCGACGAGATCATGGGCCATCCGGTGGGCACCGGGCCCTTCGTGCTGAAGCAGTGGCGGCGCAGCTCGCTGATCGTGCTGGAGCGCAACCCGAACTACCGCAATATGCAGTACGAGGCCGAGCCGGCGGCCGACGATGCCGAGGGCCAGGCCATCCTGGCGCGGCTGAAGGGCCGGCGCCTGCCGATGATCGACCGGGTCGAGGTCTCCATCATCGAGGAGAGCCAGCCGCGCTGGCTGTCCTTCCTGAACGCCGAGCACGACCTGGTGGACCGCGTGCCGCCCGAGTTCGTCAACATCGCGCTGCCGCAGAACAAGCTGGCGCCCAATCTGGCCAAGCAGGGCATGCACCTGCACCGCATGCTGAACGCCGACAGCTCCTTCACCTTCTTCAATATGGAGGACGCCACCGTCGGCGGCTACGGCCCCGACAAGGTGGCGCTGCGGCGCGCGCTGTCGCTGAGCCTGGACATCGAGCGCGAGATCCGCCAGGTGCGGCGCGGCCAGGCGGTGGTGGCCCAGTCCATGGTGCTGCCGCACACCAGCGGCTACGACCCGCAGTACAAGAGCGAGATCGGCGACTTCGACCCGGCGCGGGCACGCGCGCTGCTGGATCTCTACGGCTTCGTCGACAAGGACGGCGACGGCTGGCGCGACATGCCCGATGGAGCGCCGCTGGTGATCGAGGTGGCCAGCCAGCCCGACGCCCTCTCGCGCCAGTACGACGAGCTGTGGCAGCGCAATCTCAATGCCGTGCAGATCAAGGCCAGGTTCTTCCACGGCAAATGGCCCGAGCAGCTCAAGCAGGCGCGCGCCGGCAAGCTGATGCTGTGGTTCCTCGGCACCACGGCCACCGGCCCCGACGGCATCGGCGCCCTGCAGCGCATGTATGGCCCGCAGTCCGGCAACCAGAATCTGTCGCGCTTCAGGAACGCCGAGTTCGATGCCCTCTACGAGCGCATGCAGGTGATGCCCGACGGCCCCGAGCGCGAGGCGCTGTTCCTGCAGGCCAAGCGCCTGCAGGCGGCCTGGATGCCGATGAAGACCCATGTGCATCGCATCGTCAACGACATCAGCCAGCCCTGGCTGATCGGCTACCGCCGGCCGCTGTTCCGCAACGAGTTCTGGCAGTTCATCGATATCGAACCGGCCGTCAGGCATTGAGCAGCATGGCCGCCTCGTTCCCCCGCGCCCTGGCCGCCCTGCTGCTGAGTCTGGCAACGCTGGGGGTGCTGGCCCAGAGCGAGCCGGCCGCGCCCCGCAAGGTGCTGCGTTATGCCTTCCTGGTGGGCGAGACCGGCTTCGATCCGGCCCAGCTCTCGGACCTCTATTCGCGCTACCTCACCGCCCATATCTTCGACGGGCTCTACAAGTACGACCACCTGGCGCGGCCCTACAAGATCAAGCCGAATGTGGCCGATGGCATGCCCGAGGTCTCGGCCGACTACCGTACCTGGACGGTGCGCTTGCAGAAGGGCATCTACTTTGCCGACGACCCGGCCTTTGGCGGCAAGAAGCGCGAGCTGGTGGCCGAGGACTTCGTCTACAGCTTCAAGCGCTTCTTCGACCCCGCCACCAAGAGCCCGCTCTACTCCACCCTGAAGGACGAGGGCATCCTGGGCCTGGACGAGCTGCGCCAGCGCGCGCTCAAGAGCAAGAAGCCCTTCGACTACGACCTCCCGGTGGAGGGCCTGCGCGCGCTGGACCGCTACACCCTGCAGCTGCGCCTCGCCGAGGCGCGCCCGCGCCTGCTCTACACGCTGGCGATCGGCGACGTGATGGTGGCGGTGGCGCGCGAGGTGATGGAGGCCTACCCGGGCAAGAGCATGGAGCACCCGGTGGGCACCGGGCCCTTCGTGCTGAAGCAGTGGCGGCGCAGCTCGCGCATGGTGTTCGAGCGCAACCCCAACTTCCGCGAGCTCTATTACGACGCCGAGCCGAATGCCGACGATGCCGAGGGCCAGGCCCAGCTGGCGCGCTTCAAGGGCCGGCGCCTGCCGATGCTGGACGCGGTGGAGGTGGCCATCATCGAGGAAGGCCAGCCGCGCTGGCTGAGCTTTCTGCGCCGCGAGTTCGACCTGCTGTTCCTGCTGCCGGAGGAGTACGCCGACATCGCCATCCCGCATGGCCGCATCGCGCCCCATCTGGCCAAGCAGGGCATCCGGGCGCACAGCATGGCCAGCCCCGACCGCACGCTGTTCTATTTCAATATGGAAGACCCGGTGGTGGGCGGCTACACGCCCGCCAAGGTGGCGCTGCGCCGCGCCATCGGCCTGGCCACCGACGTGGGGCGCGAGATCCGCCAGGTGCGGCGCGGCCAGGCGGTGCTGGCGCAATCGGTGGTGGCGCCGCTGACCTGGGGCTACGACGCCGACTTCAAGAGCGAGAACAGCGATTTCGACCCGGCGCGCGCGATGGCCCTGCTGGACATCTATGGTTATCTGGACCGCGACGGCGACGGCTGGCGCGAGCAGCCCGACGGCACGCCGCTGCTGATCGAATATGCCTCCTCGCCCGACAGCCGCTCGCGCCCTTTCGAGGAGCTATGGCAGAAGGATCTGGCGCGCATCGGCATCCGCATCAAGGTGAAATCGGCGCAATGGCCCGAGCAGCTGAAGGCCTCCCGGGCCGGCCAGCTGATGGTCTGGCAGCTGGGCTATGCGGCCGCCACGCCGGACTCGCAGCTCGGCTTCGAGTTGCTTTATGGACCAGCGGCGGGTGGGCAGAACCTCGGCCGCTTCCGCAACGCGCAGTACGACGCCGCCTACGACGCGATGCGGCGCCTGCCCGACGGCCCCGAGCGCCTCGCCCAGCTGCACGAGCTGCAGCGCCTGACGCTGGCCTATATGCCGCAGAAGTACCGCGTGCACCGCATCGTCAACGACCTCACCCAGCCCTGGGTGCTGGGCTTCCGGCGGCCCGCCTTCGGCACCAGCTTCTGGTCCTATGTGGACATTGATCCGGCCGGGCGGCCCGCGCCGTGAAACGCCGCCGCCTGCTGCAGGGCGCCATGCTGGCGCCGCTCGCCTGCCGGGCCGAGGGCGAGCGCGGCCATAGAAAAATCCTGCGCACCGCCTTGCCGTCGGCCGAGGTCGGCTTCGATCCGGCCCAGGTCTCCGACCAGACCTCGGTGCAGGTCAACGCCCATATCTTCGAGGCGCCGCTGGCCTACGACTACCTGGCGCGCCCGGCCAAGCTGGTGCCGCTCACCGCCGCGGCCCTGCCCGAGGTCTCGGAGGACTTCAAGCGCTTCGTCGTCACGCTGCGCCCCGGCATCTTCTTTGCCGACGACTCGGCCTTCGGCGGCAAACCGCGCGAACTGGTGGCGGCCGACTACGTCTACTCGATCAAGCGCTACTACGACCCGCGCATCAACTCCGAGCATCTCTACGTCTACGAGACCGCCAAGCTGCTGGGCCTGTCGGAGCTGCGCGCCGAGGCCCTGCGCAGCAAGAAGCCCTTCGACTACGAGCGCCCGGTGGCCGGGCTGCGCGTGCTGGACCGCTACCGCTTCGAGATCCGCCTGGCCGCGCCCGACCCGCGCTTCGTGCATGTGCTGGCCTCCAACAACTATGCCGCGGCGCTGGCCCGCGAGGTGGTGCAGGCCAACGGCGGCGAGGTGATGGCGCACCCGGTGGGCACCGGGCCGTTCCGGCTCAAGTCCTGGCGGCGCGGCTCGCAAATCGTGCTGGAGCGCAACCCCGGCTTTCGCGAGCAGCTGTTCGAGGCCGAGCCCGCACCCGGCGATGCCCAGGCCGAGGCGATCGCGCGCCAGCTGGCGGGCAAGCGCCTGCCGCTCTTGGACGAGGTGCAGATCGCCATCATCACAGAGAGCCAGCCGCGCTGGCTGGCCTTTGCCGGCGGCGAGCTGGATCTGCTGGAGCTGCCCACCGAGATGGCGCCGCATGCGATGCCGCGCGGCCGCCTGGCGCCGGCCCTGCAAAAGCGCGGCGTGCAGGCCTTTGCCAGCTCGGGCAGCGATGTCAAGTTCAGCTACTTCAATCTCGACGATGCGCAGATCGGCGGCCTGCAGCCGGCGCGCGTGGCGCTGCGCCGCGCCATCGTGCTGGCCTACGACAACGAGGCCGAGCTGCGCCTGGTCTTCAAGGGCCAGGGCGTGCTGGCGCAATCGATGCTGCCGCCGGCGGTGTATGGCTACGAGCCAGGCCTCAGCAGCGAGGCCAGCCGCAGCGACCCGGCGCGCGCGCAGGCCCTGCTCGACCTCTACGGCTACGAGCGGCGCGATGCCGAGGGCTACCGCACCCATCCCGATGGCAGCCGGCTCACGCTCAGGCGCGCCGGCAGCCCCGACGCGCGCCAGCGCCAGCTCAACGAGCTGTGGAAGAAGCGCATGGACGCGGTGGGCCTGCGCATCGAGTTCGAGCAGGCGCCGTTCGGCGAGCTGATCAAGAAATCGCTGGCCGGTCAGCTGCAGATCTGGGGCTATAGCTGGAGCATCGGCGCGCCCGATGGCGACTTCTTCCTGGGCATGGGCTACGGGCCCAATGCCGGCCAGTCCAACGATGCGCGCTTCAAGCTGCCGGCCTTCGACCGCCTCTACGAGCGCCAGCATGTCATGCCCGACGGGCCCGAGCGCCTGGCGCTGATGCGCGAGGCGAACCGCCTGCTGCTGGCCTACATGCCCTACCAGGTGCACAGCCATGGCCTGCGCGTGGACCTCTGCCAGCCGGGCGTGCAGGGCTTCATGCGCCATCCGCTGGGCCGCGACTGGTGGCGCTACGTCGATCTGGTGTCGCCTGCGCGATAGCCGCGGGGCGGGCCGCGCCGCCATCATGCGGCATGGCAGCCCCGCATGAACTCGATCGCTACCGCGACTTCCTGGCCCGCACCCAGGGCCTGAGTTTCACGGACTACGAGGCGCTGTGGCGCTGGTCGATCAGCGAGCTCGACGCCTTCTGGCTGAGCCTGTGGGACTTCTTCGAGCTGCACTCCGACACGCCCTTCGGCGATGCGCTCAGCGAGGACCGCATGCCCGGTGCGCGCTGGTTCGCCGGTGCCACCCTCAACCACGCGGCCCAGGTGCTGCGCCATGCTGATGCCGCCGCCGCGGCGGGCCGCCCGGCGATCCTGTGGGCCACCGAGGCGATGCTGGCGCGCGGCGAGCGCGCCGAGCTGAGCTGGCCCGAACTGCGCGCCCAGGTGGGTGCGCTGGCGGCCTCGCTGCAGCGCCTGGGCGTGCAGCGCGGCGATCGGGTGGTGGCCTACCTGCCCAATATCCCGCACACGGTGGTGGCCTTCCTGGCCTGCGCCAGCCTGGGCGCGATCTGGTCGGTGTGCTCGCCCGACATGGGGCCGGTGGCGGTGCTGGACCGCTTCCGCCAGATCGAACCCAAGGTGCTGATCGCGGTGGACGGCTATACCTATGCCAGCCAGGCGGTGGACCGCATGGACACGCTGGCCGAGGTGCTGGGCCAGCTGCCCAGCGTCGAGCATGTGCTGCTGCTGCCCTGGCTGGATGCCGGCGTGGACGAGCAGCGCCTGGCCGCGCCGCTGCGCCCGGCCTACCGCTTTGATGCCCTGGCCGGCGGCGCTGAGCACCTGGACCCGCTGCCCCTGCCTTTCGAGCATCCGCTGTGGATCGTCTATTCCAGCGGCACCACCGGCCTGCCCAAGCCCATCGTGCACGGCCACGGCGGCATCGTGCTGGAGGCGCTCAAGCTGCAGGTGCTGCATGGCGACCTGCGGCCCGAGGACCGCTTCCACTGGTACAGCTCGACCGGCTGGATCATGTGGAACTGCCAGGTCAACGCCCTGCTGGCGGGCGCCAGCATCTGCCTGTTCGACGGTAGCCCCGGCGGCCCGCGCGAGGCGCCCGACTGGGGCACGCTCTGGCGCTTTGCCGCGCTCACGCGCGCCAGCTTCGTCGGCGCCGGCGCGGCCTTCTATGCCAGCTGCCTGAAGGCGCGCGTGCGGCCGCAGCAGCAGGGCGATCTGAGCGCGCTGCGCGGCGTCGGTTCCACCGGCAGTCCGCTGGCGGACGAATGCTATGACTGGATCTGGCAGCAGCTGCCGGCGGTGGACGGCGCGCCGATCTGGATCAGCTGCATCGCCGGCGGCACCGATTTCGCCGGCGCCTTCCTGGGCGGCCTGCCGGGCGCGCCGGTGCGGCGCGGCCAGATGCAATGCCGCTGCCTGGGCGCGGCCGTGCAGGCCTACGGCGAGCCGGATGCCCAGGGCCGGGGTCAGGTCTTGCTGGACGAGGTGGGCGAGCTGGTGTGCACCCGCCCGATGCCCTCGATGCCGCTGTTCTTCTGGGGCGATGTCGACGGCCGACGCTACCGCGAGAGCTATTTCGAGATGTACCGCGGCTCGAACGGCGAGGGCATCTGGCGCCATGGCGACTGGCTGCGCATCACCCCCGAGGGCGGCGCCATCATCTACGGCCGCAGCGATGCCACCATCAACCGCCACGGCATTCGCATGGGCACGGCCGAGCTCTACCGCGCGGTGGAGGCGCTGCCCGAGGTGCTGGACAGCCTGGTGGTGGACCTGGAATACCTGGGGCGCGAGAGCTACATGCCCTTGTTTGTGGTGCTGCGCGAAGGCCTGGCGCTGGACGCCGCGCTGCAGCAGCGCCTGCGCCAGGCGATACGCGAGGCGCTCTCGGCCCGCCATGTGCCCAACGAGGTCTTCCAGGTCAGCGCGATCCCGCGCACGCTCTCCGGCAAGAAGATGGAGCTGCCGGTGAAGAAGCTGCTGCTGGGCGCGGCGGCCGACACGGTGTTCAAGCGCGATGCGATGGCCAACGCAAGCTGCCTGGCCTGGTTCGAGGACTTCGCGGCACGGCGGGCCGAGCGCGCCGCACACTGACGCGCAGGCGGGCCGGCAGCCAGGGGCTACTATCGGTGCATCGAAACCCCGTGGCAGGGAGTGCGATGAGGGGGGTGTCAGGCTTCGAGTCCAAGGTGCTGCTGGCCTTTGCCAGTGCCGCGCTGGTGGTGGCGGCACTGGCGGGCAGCATCTGGAAGCTGGTCGGCGACGAGGCCGATGCCACGCAGCGCGTGGCGCGCAGCCATGAGCTGATCAGCTCGCTGGCGCGCGTGCGGGCGCGCACCCTGCAGATCGAGTTGGCGACGCAGAACTTCCGCCTCACCGGCGATCCCGCCCGCATCGAAGAGCGCGACAGCTCGATCGCGCGGCGCGAGCAGCTGCTGCAGCGTATCCGGCTGCTGACCGAGCAGGACGCGCTGCAGCGCGGGCGCTGGGACCAGCTGCGCGCGGTCATCGACCAGCGCCTGCAGTTCGCGCGCCAGATCGAGACGCTGCGCAAGACCGAGGGCGAGCCCGCCGCCACCGCCTATGTGGCCAGCGTGCCGCTGGCGGCCACGCGCCAGCAGGTCTACAACCTGCTCACCACCATGGAGGACGAGGAGGTGGAGCAGCTGGCGCAGCGCAGCGCCGGCGAGCTGCGCACGCACCGGGCGCTGTCGCTCAGCGGCGCCCTGCTGGCGCTGTTCCTGCTGGCCCTGCTGGCGGGGGTCTTCGAGCTGATCCGCCGCCAGCTGCGCGTGAGCGAAGATCATCTGCGCAGCATCATCAGCAATCTGCCGGCCATGATCGCCTATGTGGATGCCGGCCAGCGCTATGTCTATGTGAACCAGCAGTACCTGCAGCGCTTCGCGCCCGCGCAGGGCGACCTCACCGGGCGCAGCGTGCGCGAAGTGCTGGGCGAGGACCGCTACGCGATCGCGGCGCCCCTGATCGCCCGGGCGCTGGCGGGCGAGGCCCTGAGCTACGACTGGCAGCCGTTCCCGGAGGTCTGGCAGGTCATCAACTACGTGCCCAAGCATGCCGCCGACGGCCAGGTGGCGGGCTATTACGTGCTGGGCTCCGACATCACCGAGCGCAAGCGCGCCGAAGCCCATATCCAGGGCCTCAACAGCGAGCTGGAACTGCGCGTCAGCGAGCTCGAGCATGTCAGCCGTGCGCTGCGCACCCTCAGCGCCGGCAACCGCACCATGCTGCGCGCCAGCGAGGAGCAGGCGCTGCTCGACAGCATGTGCGTCGCCATCGTCGAGTCCGGCGCCTATGCGATGGCGGCGGTCTGGTACCGCGTCGACGATGCGCAGCGCACGCTCGATCCCAGGGCCGCCTGCGGCTATCCGCAAGGCGTCGAGGGGCTGCGCGCCTTGCATGCCAGCTGGGGCGATGGCGAGCGCGGGCGCGGCGCCGCGGCGCGCGCGATACGCAGCGGCGCGCTGACCCTGGTGCGGGACATGCGCGGCCATCCCGACTACATGGCCTGGCAGGCCGAGCTGGGCGGCCACGTGTCGGTGCTGGCCTGCCCCTTGCGCGTGGAGGGCGAGGTGATCGGGGCGCTGGCGATCTACCACGCCGAGGCCGATGCCTTCGACGCCGACGAGATCCGGCTGCTGGGCGAGTCGGCGGACGATCTGGCCTTCGGCATCGGCACCCTGCGCGCGCGCGCCGAGCAGGCGCGCATCCAGGCCGCCATGCACCAGCTGACGCGCTACGACGCGCTCACCGGCCTGCCCAACGAGGCGGTGTTCAGCGATCTGCTGGTGGCGGCGATGCACCACAGCGAGCACAGCGGGGGCTCGTTTGCGGTGCTGCAGACCGACATCGACCGCCTGCGCGAGGTCAACGACGCGCTCGGCTTCAGCCATGGCGACCAGATGCTGCAGGAGTTCGGCGCGCGCCTGCGCCGGGTCGTGCCCGCCCATGCCACGGTGGCGCGCCTGCGCGGCGACGAGTTTGCCGTGCTGCTGCCGGAGGCCGGCCGCGCCGAGGTGACGCGCCTGGCGCAGCAGCTGGAGGCGGCGCTGGCGGCGCCCTGTCTGGTGGCGGGCATTCCGCTGGACCTGAGCGCCAAGACCGGCATCGTGCTGTTTCCCGAGCATGGCGCGACGCCGCACGATCTGTTCCGCCACATGGATATTGCGGTGCACGAGGCGCGCCACCAGGGGCGTCGCCATGTCATCTTCGACCCCGATCAGCAGTTGGACCGCCCCGGGCGCCTCAAGCTGGCGATCCAGCTGCGGCAGGCGATCGAGAGCGACGAACTCAGGCTCTATCTGCAGCCCAAGGTCGAGATGCGCAGCGGCCGCGTCTGCGGCGCCGAGGCGCTGCTGCGCTGGCAGCACCCCGAGCGCGGCCTGGTGCCGCCGGGCGAGTTCATCGGCCTGGCCGAGGACACCGGCCTGATCAAGCCGCTCACCGAATGGGTGCTGCGGGCGGTCACGCACTGGCTGCGCGCATCGACGGGCGCTGCCGCCGGCCTGCCGGTGGCGGTCAATCTGTCGGCGCGCAATCTGCGCGACGAGGGCCTGCTGGAGCAGTTGCGCGGCCTGCGCAGCGGCGGCGACTATCCGGCCGGCCTGCTGGAGATCGAGATCACCGAGAGCACCGTGATGGAGGATGCCGAGCATGCGCTGCGCGTGCTGCATGGCCTGCGCGAACAGGGCATCGCGCTCTATGTCGACGATTTCGGCACCGGCTATTCCTCGCTGAGCTATCTGCAGAAGCTGCCGGTCGACTTCATCAAGATCGACCAGTCCTTCGTGCGCTCGCTGGGCGGCGACAAGGACGCCGCGGTGATTGTGAAGTCCACCATCGATCTGGTGCACGATCTTGGGCGCCAGATCGTTGCGGAGGGCATCGAGACGCAAGACGCCTGGGATCTGCTGGCCGCCTGGGGCTGCGATATCGCGCAGGGCTATTTCATCGCCCGGCCGATGCCGGCGGCGGACTTCGGCGCCTGGGCCGCGCAGTACCGGCCACCGCAGTGACGCTGAGCCAGGCCGTCAGCTCATGTGCGCGCCCACCGTGCTGCGGTGCGGCTCCGCATCGCCGGGATGCCGGCCCATGTTCAGCGGCAGCGAGATGAAGGCCACCAGCACCACGGGTACCAGCGACATCGTGATGACGCCGGCGAGCTGGCGCAGGAACTGGCTGAGGTCGGTTTGCATGGCATGTCCGGTGCTGAGTTGAACGACGGTCTCAGCATCGGGCCGCGGCCTGAAGGATTTCTTAGCGGCGCCGCCGGCGCTCAGGGAATGCTCAGCCGGCCGCGCTCTTCCACCGCCACTTCCAGCTCGGGCCCGCGGCCGACGCGGTAGGTGACCCACAGGGTCTTGCCCACATAGGGGGCCGGGTCGCCGCCGGCGAGGTTGTTGTCGGCGGTGACGTCGAGCCGGCCATTGCGCACCATGGCGCGCAGGCGCTGCGTGATATCGCGCGTGCGGCCGTCGGCGCCGTAGCGCGCGCTGAGGATGGTGAGGGCGCCGCCCTCGTTGGCATAGCCGGGCTGATCGTCACCCCAGCCGCGACCCCAGCCGCCTTGGCCCCATTGGCCGCCGCCCCAGCCGATGAACTGGGCGCCGTCGACGCGCTGCTCTTCCTGGTACTCGAAGGTGCGGGTCTGGCCGTCGCGGCCGCGCGCGTAGATGCGCAGGGTCTTCTTCTGGTAGGGGTGGGGGTCCACGCCCAGCGAGTTGTTGCTGACCGCGAAGGGGCGGTCCTCGCTGGCCAGCTGCTTGAGGCGCTGGGTCACGTCGACATTGCGCTGCGCGGTGCCGTAGCGTGCTTCCAGGATCAGGTACTCGCCCTCGTCATTGCTGGCGCTGGGGCGGCCCGGCCGATTGCCATGCTCGCCCTCCCAGCCGCCGTTCCAGCGCCCCTGCCCCCATTGGCCGCCGCCCCAACCGGTGAACATCGCGCCATCGACGCGCTGGTTCTCCTGGTATTCGAAGGTGCGGGTCTGGCCGTCGCGGCCGCGCGCGTAGATGCGCAGCGTCTTCTTCTGGTAGGGATGGGGGTCGACGCCCAGGGTGTCGTTGGAGACGCGGAACTCGCGGTCCGAGCGCGCCAGCTCGCGCAGGCGCTGGGTCACGTCGACGTTCTGGCTGGCGGTGCCGTAGCGCGCCTGCAGGATCTGGTATTCGCCGTCATCGCCATGGCGGCCCTGCGCCAACGCGGGCGTCAGCAGGCCGGCGAAGAAAAAGGTCAGCAGCAGGGCGAGCCCGCGGCCGATCCAGAAATGTCTTGTTTGCATGGTGTGGCTCCTTGTTTGGAGGCTGACCATCTTCCCACGACTGGGGTGTAAGCGGGCGTAAACGCGGGCACCGTGATGGGGGTGCCACTGGGTGCGCTATCGCACCGACCTTGCGGCGGCGCGGGGGCAGCATGGGGGCGGAGGCAGCCATGCACAAGCACGAAGAGATTGCGACCCGGTTCCTGGGCCAGGCCTATGAGTCGCTGGACGCGTCCACGCAGAAGGTGGCGCGCCATCTGGCGCAGCGCAAGCTGATCGCGCACCAACCGGCCAGGGCCCATGAAGAGCTGCCGGCGGACCGCGGCCAGCGTGCCGCCGATGCGGTGGCCTCGTTCGGCGGCTCCTGGACCTTTGTGGCGCTGTTCGCCGCCGTCATGCTGCTGTGGGTGCTGCTGAATGCTGCGCTGCTGCTGACGCGCGGCCACACCTTCGACCCCTATCCCTACATCCTGCTGAATCTGTTCCTCTCGATGCTGGCGGCGATCCAGGCACCGGTGATCCTGATGTCGCAGAACCGCCAGGCCGAGAAGGACCGCGCCACCGCCGGGCATGACTACGAGGTGAATCTGAAGGCCGAGCTGGAGATCATGCTGCTGCACGACAAGCTCGACCTGCTGCGCGAAAAGCAATGGGCCGAGCTGCTGGAGCTGCAGCAAAGCCAGCTCCAGCTGCTGGCGGCGCTGGCCGAGCGCCCCAACAAGGCTTGACGAAGCGCCCTCAGGCGGCGCTGCAGGCGCGCAGGCTCTGGGCGCAGATGTTCTCGCCGGTGGCGGTGAGCTTGAGCCCGCCGCCCTCCCAAGAGAGCCAGTCCAGCGCCACGTAGTCGGCGATCTCGTCGGGCTTGAGCAGGTCGGCGCGGCGGCGTTTCAAAAAGGCGGCCGCGCCGGGCAGGGCGGCGCGCAAGCTATCGAGCCGGCCCTGGGCCAGGCCCGCGCGCACGCGCACGGGAGTGAGCGCCAGTTCTTCCTGCGGTTTACGTCGTCGCATATGCATCCCAAGCCGAGGCAGCTATTACCCGGCGAGCATAGCCTGTGTGCGTGAAGCGGCTCTGTGCGTTGTCGTACATAGCCGCTAGCGCGTCATCGGCAGTGCCAGGCCCATCGCCACGAACATGCCGCCGCAGGCGCGGTTGAAGCGCTTGCCCAGGCGCTCCAGCGCCGGGCGGATGCGGTGCGCCAGCAGCGCCAGCAGGTACTCGACCAGGCATTCCACCGCCACGAACACCAGGGCCATGACGATGAACTGGGTCAGCAGGTCGCGCGCCGGGTCGATGAACTGGGGCAGGAAGGCGCCGTAGAACAGCAGCGCCTTGGGGTTGGAGATGGCCGTCAGCAGGCCCTGGCGCAGCAGCGCGCTGGCACGTGCATCGCTGCCCGCCGCGGCCGCGCCGAGCTGGATCGCCGGGGCGCGCCACAGCTGCACGCCCAGCCACACCAGATAGGCACCGCCCAGCAGCTTGAGCAGGGTGAGCGCCTGTGCCGAGGTCTGCAGCAGCGCGCCAATGCCCAGCATCGAGAGCGCGATCAGCGCCAGAAATCCCAGCGCGCCGCCGGCCACGGTGTAGAGCGTCTTGCGATGGCCGTGCAGGGCGCCATGCGTCAGCACCAGCAGGCTGTTGGGCCCGGGCGTGAGCGAGAGCCCCAGCGCGGCGACGAGGTAGAGCAGCCAGGTGTGCAGGGCCATGCCGGGCTCAGCCTGCGTTCTTGATGCGGCTCACCAGCGCCTGGGTGTAGGCGGCGGTGCCGGCCGTGCCGCCCAGATCGCCGGTGCGCACCTTGTCGATATTGAGCGTGGCGTCGATCGCGACACGCAGCCGCGTCGCCAGCTCGCCGAGCTTGCAATGGTCCAGCATCATGGCGGCGGCCAGCAGCAGCGCGGTGGGGTTGGCGATGCCCTTGCCGGCGATGTCGGGGGCCGAGCCGTGCACGGCCTCGAAGATCGCCGCGTCGGCGCCGATATTGGCGCCCGGCGCCATGCCCAGCCCGCCCACCAGGCCGGCCACCAGGTCGGAGAGGATGTCGCCGAACAGATTGGTGGTCACCAGCACGTCGAACTGCCAGGGGTTGAGCACCAGCTTCATCGCGCAGGCATCGACGATCACCGTCTCGAGCGCGATGCGGTCCTTGTACTTTTGCTCCCACAGCTCCTGGCCGGTCTCCAGGAACAGGCCGGTGAGCGCCTTCATGATGTTGGCCTTGTGCACGATCGTGACCTTCTTGCGGCCGCTGGCGATGGCCAGCTCGAAGGCGTATTCCAGCAGGCGGCGGCTGCCCTGGCGGGTGTTGACGCCGGTGGCCATGGCCACCGCATGCGGGTCGTCGCCGATCGGCACGTAATGCTCATGGCCGATGTAGAGGCCCTCGAGGTTCTCGCGCACCACCAGCAGGTCGATGTTGTCGAAGCGGCCGCCGGGGATGATGGTGCGCGCCGGGCGCACATTGGCATAGAGCTGGAACTCTTCGCGCAGGCGCACGTTGGAGGAGCGGTAGCCGCCGCCCGAGGGCGTTTCCAGCGGGCCCTTGAGCGCCAGCTTGGTGCGGCGGATGCTGTCCAGCGTGGCCTTGGGCAGCGGATCGCCATGGGCTTGCACGCCGCCCAGTCCGGCGACCTGACGATCCCACTCGAAGGGGGCCTTCAGCGCCTCCAGGGCCGCCAGCGTGGCGTCGACGATCTCGGGGCCGATGCCATCGCCGGGGATCAGCGTGGCTGGAATGGTCTGGGTCATGGTGGGGTGGCTCGCTGCAAGTGTGGGCGCAAGCATAGCGAACCAGGCCTACGCGAGATTGACGCAGGTTCAGCGATGCTGATGCTGCCGCTGCACCGCCGTCAGGATGGCACGCAGGATCTCCAGCGGCGGCGGCGGGCAGCCCGGCACCGTGAGATCGACCGGGATCACATTGGCGACGCGCCCGCAGTGGGCAGCGCTGCGCTCGCCAAAGATGCCGCCGTCGCAGCCGCAATCGCCGACGGCCAGCACCAGCCGCGGCTCGGGCGTGGCCTCGTAGCTGCGGCGCAGCGCCTCGGCCATGTGCCGCGACACCGGGCCGGTGACGAGCAGCATGTCGGCATGGCGCGGGCTGGCGACGAACTTGATGCCCAGACCCTCGAGGTTGTAATAGGGGTTGTTGAGCGCATGCAGCTCGAGCTCGCAGCCGTTGCAGGAGCCGGCATCGACCTCGCGTATGCACAGCGCGCGGCCGAGGATCTGCAGCAGCGCCTGCTGGATGCGGCCGGCCTCGGCCGAGGGTTCGAGCGTGACTTCGGGCGCCGGCTCGCTGACGATGCCGGTGCGGGCGATTTGTCTGAGGATGCGCCACATCAGAGATCGTGCCCCGCATAGCTGAGGTTGAAGGACTTGTTGATGAGCGGGAAGTCGGGAACGATGTTGCCGATCACCGCATGCTCCAGCACCGGCCAGTTCTGCCAGGAGGGGTCGTGGCAATGGCAGCGGCGGATCGCGCCCGCATCCAGCTCCAGCGCCACGAACACCTCGCCGCGCCAGCCCTCCACCCAGCCGGCGCCGCGCGCCGCGCCGGCCGGCAGGCTCAGCGCTTCTGCACGCAGCGGCCCCTCGGGCAGGCCCAGGCACAGCAGGCGCAGCAGGCGCAGCGATTCCAGCAGCTCGTCGAAGCGCACGCTGACGCGCGCCGCCACATCGCCGTTGCGGTGCGTGGCCATATTGACGTTCAGCCCGTCATAGGGCGGCAGCGAGGGGGCACAGCGCAGATCCCAGGTCTGGGCGCTGGCGCGGCCAGCCAGGCCGGTCAGCCCCAGCTGGGCGGCCAGCTGGGGCGTGACGCGGCCGGTGCCGATGAAGCGGTCCTGCAGGCCGGCATGCTCGTCGTAGATATGGCGCAGCTGGCGCAGCTCGGGCTCCAGCGCATCGCATTGCGCCAGCAGGCGGCGCCGGCCCTCGGCATCGAGGTCCACCGCAACGCCGCCGGGCACGATGCGGTCCATCATGAAGCGATGGCCGAACAGCGCCATCGAGAGGCGCTGCCAGTCCTCGCGCAGGCGCGCGAACTGCGCCAGGCCGAGCGCGAAGGCGGCGTCGTTGCCGAGCGCGCCGAGGTCGCCCAGGTGGTTGGCGACGCGCTCGCGCTCCAGCAGCAGGGCGCGCAGCCAGGCGGCGCGCGCGGGCACGGCGCAGCCGGCGGCGGCCTCCAGCGCCATGCAATAGGCCCAGGCATAGGCGACGGTGGAGTCGCCCGAGACGCGGCCGGCCAGGCGATGGGCCTCCAGCGCCGGCAGCTCGGTGAAGCGGCGCGCGATGCCCTTGTGCTTGTAGCCCAGCCGCTCTTCCAGCCGCAGCACCTTCTCGCCCACCACCGAGAAGCGGAAATGGCCGGGCTCGATGATGCCGGCATGCACGGGCCCGACGGCGATCTCGTGCACGCCCTCGCCCTGCACGCGCACGAAGGCGTAGTCGGCCGGCAGGGCCCCGGCGGCATCGCCCTCCGCGCCCCACAGGCCATGGTCCAGCCAGGGCCGCGTGTCCGCGGCGCCCTCGGCCTGGATGCCGTCCAGATCGCGCGCGGCGCGCTGCAGGCGTGCGGCGGCGGGGAACAGCGGCGCCAGGTCCGGGTAGCCCTCGCCGGCGGCCAGTGGCAGCTCGATCCAGGCCAGGCCGGATTCGAAGGAGAAGGCGTAGGCGGCGTGGGCCGCGCGCGCGCCCTCGGCGCCGGCGCTGCTGCTACCCCATAGCGAGACCAGCCGGCCGCCGCCGGCCAGCACATCCTGCGCCACCGCGAGCCAGCCCTCGCGATCCACCACGCCATGGCGGATCGGCAGCGGCGTGGGCAGCGCAACAAGCATCGACATGCTCAGGGCCCTCCCACCAGCATGGCGGCGGCCTGGCGGTACCAGGCATCCAGATAGGGCGGTATGTAGAGGCCCAGCAGCAGGCCCAGCGCCAGGTGCACGAACACCGGGATCAGCGCGGGCGGATGGGCCAGCGGTTTGAGCGTGGTCTCACCGAACACCATCGGCTGCACGCGGCTGAACACCGAGGCAAAGGCCAGGCCCAGCGCGATCAGCAGCCAGGGCGTGGCCCAGGCCTGCTCGCGCATCGCGGTGGTGACGATCAGGAACTCGCTCGCGAACACGCCGAACGGCGGCATGCCCAGGATGGCCAGCGCGCCCAGCATCAGGCCCCAGCCGACCGTGGGGCTGACGCGGATCAGCCCGCGGATCTCCTCCATCAGCTGGCTGCCGGCCTTTTGCGTGGCATGGCCCACCGCAAAGAAGATCGCCGACTTGATGAGCGAATGCACCGTCATGTGCAGCAGGCCGGCATAGCTGGCGATCGGCCCGCCCATGCCGAAGGCAAAGGTCATCATGCCCATGTGCTCGATCGACGAGTAGGCGAACATGCGCTTGACGTCCTTCTGCCGGATCAGGAAGAACACCGCCGCCACCACCGAGAGCAGGCCGAAGCCCATCATCAGCCGGCCGGTGAGCGGGCCGTGCAGGGCGCCATCGGTCAGCACCTTGCAGCGCAGCACCGCGTACAGCGCGACGTTGAGCAAGAGGCCCGAGAGCACCGCCGAGACCGGCGTCGGGCCCTCGGCATGGGCATCGGGCAGCCAGTTGTGCACCGGCACCAGGCCTACCTTGGTGCCATAGCCGATGAAGAGGAAGGCGAAGGCCAGGGTGATGATGTTGGGGTCCAGCTGCGCTTTCACCGCGTCGAGATTGGTCCACAAGAGCGCCCCACCTTCGGCGCCGATCACCTTCTCGGCCGCCATGTACAGCAGCACGGTGCCGAACAGCGCCTGGGCGATGCCCACGCCGCAGAGGATGAAGTACTTCCAGGCCGCCTCCAGGCTGGCGGCCGTGCGGTACACGCTCACCAGCAGCACGGTGGTGAGGGTGGCCGCCTCCATCGCCACCCAGACGATGCCGAGGTTGTTGGTGGTGAGCGCCAGCAGCATGGTGAAGCTGAACAGCTGGTACATGCTGTGATACAGGCGCAGGCGCGGCGGCGTCATCTTGCCGTGGTCGCGCTCGATGCGCATATAGGGGCGCGAGAAGATCGCGGTGGTGAGGCCCACGAAGGCGGTGAGCGTGACCAGGAAGACGTTCAGCGCGTCGACGTAGAACTCGCGGTTCCACAGCAGCTGCGGCCCGCCGCGTACCACCTCGGCCGTCAGCACGCAGGCGGCGATGAAGGTGGCGAGGCTGAAGCCGACGTTGACATCGCGGGCGTTGTCGCGATGCCCGACCAGGGCCAGCACCAGGCCGCCGATGAGGGGCGAGGCAAGCAGGAAGGCGAGCGCCGACAAGGGGTTAGTCCTCCTTGAGTTTTTCGAGGTGGCGGATGTCCAGGCTGTCGAACTGCTCGCGGATCTGGAACATGAACACGCCCAGGATCAGCACGCCGATCAACACGTCCAGCGCGATGCCCAGCTCCACCACCATGGGCATGCCATAGGTGGCGGCGGTGGCGGCGAAGAACAGGCCGTTCTCCATCGCCAGGAAGCCGATCACCTGCGGCACCGCCTTGGCGCGCGTGATCATCATCAGGAAGGACAGCAGCACGCAGGCCAGCGCGATGCCCAGCGTGCCGCTGGCCAGCGCCGAGGACAGGCGCGAGATCGGCATCGCCAGGTTGAAGGAGAAGATCACCACGCCGATGCCGATCAGCATGGTGGTGGGGATGTTGATGAGGGTCTCGATGTCCCAGCGGATGTTCAGCCGGCCCACCACGCGGTGCAGCAGCCAGGGGATCAGCAGCACCTTGAGCAGCAGGGTCACGCCGGCGGAGACGAACAGATGCGGCTGGTGCGTGACCACGCCCACCACCGCGGTGGCCAGCACCAGGGTCGCACCCTGCATGGTGAACAGATGGATCAGCGAGACGATGCGGCGCTGCGAGATCATCGCGAAGGCCAGCATCAGCAGCACCGCGCCGAGCAGGTTGACGAATTGGGTGAGGAGATCGCTCATCTTGCCAACAACAGGTGAACCAGCATGCCGATCACCGCCAGCAGAAAGGCGGTGGCGAGGAACTCGGGCACGCGGAAGATGCGCATCTTGGCCGAGAGCGTTTCCAGCAAGGCCATCAGCGCGCCGCCCACGGCCAGCTTGCCCACCAGCACCGGCAGGGCCAGCAGCATCGCCAGCGGCGCCTGCGCCTCGGCCACGCCCCAGGGGAAGAACAGCGCCAGGCCGATGCAGGAATAGGCGAACAGCTTCAGGCTTGCCGCCCATTCCAGCAGCGCCAGGTGGCGGCCCGAGTACTCGAGGATCAGGGCCTCGTGGATCATCGTCAGTTCAAGGTGCGTGGCCGGGTTGTCCACCGGCACGCGCGCGTTCTCGGCCAGCGACACCATCGTGAAGGCCACGCCGGCGAAGGCCAGGCCCGGGTAGATGGCCAGTTCGCGATGGCCCAGGGTCTCGACGATGGTGGTGAGCGAGGTGGACTTGGAGATCAGCGAGGCCGAGAACAGCACCATCAGCAGCGCCGGCTCGGCCAGGAAGCCGATCAGCATCTCGCGCCGCGCGCCCATGCTGCCGAAGGCCGTGCCCACGTCCATCGCTGCCAGCGAGATGAACACGCGCGCCAGCGCGAACAGGCCCACCAGGGCGATGGCATCGGCGGCGGGCGCCAGCGGCAGGTCGGTGGAGAGCGTGGGGATGATGGCGCAGGCCAGCGTCATGCAGCCGAACTTGACATAGGGCGCGCTGCGGAACAGCGGCGAGGCATGCTCGGCCAGCACCGACTCCTTGTTGAAGAGCTTGTGCAGCAGGTAGTAGGGCTGCAGCAGGCTGGGGGCGCTGCGGCCCTGCAGCCAGGCGCGGCATTGACTGACCCAGCCGCTCAGCAGCGGCGCCAGCGCTACCGCCAGCAGGATTTCCAGCAGTTGAGAGAGCAGGCCGCTGAAGCTCATCGTTGTACGACCAACAAGGTGGCGATCAGGGTCAGGAAGCTGTAGAGCAGGTAGACCGCGATGCGGCCCTGCTGCAGCCGGCCGATCAGGCGCGCCAGCGTCGCGGCCAGCTCGGCCAGCGGCAGGTAGAGCCAACGCCAGAAGTGATCGTCCACCTGGACCCGGTAATGCGGCTGGCTGTCGAAGGGCGAGGGCAGCTCGCGCCGCATCAGGAAGAAGGGCTCGAAGATCTGGCGGATCGGCTGGCCGAAGCCCTCGGCGCTGTCCTGCATGCGCGCCGTGCCCCAGGGGAAGCCGCAGGCCCAGGGGATCGCGCGGCGCAGGCGGCCATGGTAGAGCCGGCGCACCAGCACAAAGGCGAGCGCGAAGCAGGCCAGGATGCCCAGCAGGAAGATGACGGGGCCGTAGCTGGCCTGATCCAGGCTCACCGGCGCGAGCAGCCAGCCATGCGCGGCCACCTGCGCGCCCAGGCCGGCCCGCACCAGCTGCTGCGTGACCGGGTCCAGCAGCTGGATGAACTGGCTCGGCAGCAGGCCCAGCGCCAGGCAGCCCAGCACCAGCCACAGCATGCCGGCGCGCTCCCAGTGGCCGGCGTCGTGCGCCTGGGCGAGCTTGTCCTCGCGCGGCTGGCCCAGAAAGATCACGCCGAAGAACTTCACCATGGTGTAGCCCGCCAGCGCCGACACCAGCGCGATCAGCGCCGCCACCACCGGGATCAGCATGGTCAGCAGCGGCACCGGCAGGCCGGGTGCGAACAGAAAGCTCTGCAGCAGCAGCCATTCCGAGACGAAGCCGCCCAGCGGCGGCAGGCCGGCGCTGGCCAGCACGCCCAGCAGGCTCAGCCAGGCCACCCAGGGCATGCAGCGGATCAACCCGCCCAGCTTGCCGAGGTTGCGCTCGCCGGTGGCATGCAGCACGCTGCCGGTGCCCAGGAACAGCAGGCTCTTGAAGCAGGCGTGGCTGGCCACGTGGTAGAGCGTGGCGGTGAGCGCCAGCGCGGCCATCGGCTTCATCGCATAGGCGCTGAAGATCAGCGTCAGGCCCATGCCGACGAACAGCAGGCCCATGTTCTCGATCGACGAGTAGGCCAGCAGGCGCTTCATATCGGTCTGCACCGCGGCGAACACCACGCCGAACAGCGCGGTGGCCAGGCCCACCGCCAGCAGCACGCCGCCCCACCACCACAGCGGCGCGCTCAGCAGGTCCAGCGTCACGCGCAGCAGGCCGTAGATGGCGGTGTTGAGCATCACCCCGCTCATCAGCGCCGAGACCGGCGAGGGCGCGGCCGGGTGCGCCTCGGGCAGCCACACATGCAGGGGCAGCACGCCCGCCTTGGCGCCGAAGCCCAGCAGCGCCAGCCCGAAGCCCGCCGAGGCCCAGAAGGGGCTGAGCGCCTGCGCGCGCATATTGGAAAAGCTGTAGTCGCCGGTATTGGCCTGCAGCACGCCGAAGCACAGCAGGATCGCGATCGCGCCGATGCGCGCCATCGTCAGGTAGAGATAGCCGGCGCTGCGCACCTCGGGGATGCGATGGTTGGCGGTGACGAGGAAGAAGGAGGCCAGCGCCATGGTCTCCCACATCACCATGAAGGAGTAGGCGTCGTCGGCCAGCAGCACGCCCAGCATGCTGACCAGGAAGACGTGGTACTCCAGGCACAGCAGGCCCGGCGGCGTGCCCTCGCCGGAGCGGAAATAGCCGGCCGCAAAGGCCGAGATGCCGGCCGAGGCGCCGCCCATCACCATCAGGAAATAGGCCGAGAGCGCGTCCAGGCGCAGGTGGAAGGGCAGGCCCGGCAGGCCCACCGGCAGCAGCGCCGTCTCGGGCGTGGCCAGCAGCGCGCTCAGGGCCACGCCGAACAGCGCCAGGCCCAGCAACCCGCCGGCCGGGAACAGCCAGCGCGCCACCAGGGCCAGCCGGTGCAGGGCCAGCGCGCCGGCGATGCCCACCGCCAACCAGCCCAGCGCGATCAGCAGCATCCAGTCGATGTGCAGCCATTGCGCTGAGGCGGGCAGTTGGTTCATGGCGCCTTGATGGTAGCGCATGGCCGGGGCCAGGTCTTGCGCGCCGCGCCCGGCGCGCTGGGCGTTTTAGCGCATCCAGCCGACGATCTGCGCCGCCTGCAGCGCGCCGCTGATGCGCTGCACCTCGCGCCCGCCGTTGCCGAACTGGATCAGCGTCGGGATGCTGCGGATCGCGTAGCGCTGCGCGAGCTGCTGGGCCTGGTCGCTGTTGACCTTGACCAGCAGGGCGCGGCCCTTGAGCTGGCGCGCCGCCTGCTCGAACTGCGGCGCCATCATGCGACAGGGCCCGCACCAAGGCGCCCAGAAGTCCACCAGCACCGGCAATTCGCTGCCGGCCACGATGGCGTCGAAGTTGTGTTCGCCCAGCTCCAGCACCTGGCCGGCCAGCAGGGCCTGGCCGCATTTGCCGCAGACCGGGTCCTGGGTGGCGCGCTCGGCGGGCACGCGGTTCTTGGTGAGGCAGTGGGGGCAGGTGATCAGCATGTGGCGCACATGGGGCTGTGTGTCCCGCTTTCAAGGCGCCTCCGCCAACGCCCGCTCCAGCGCCGCGCCGACCTCCTGCATGAAGGAGCGCACGCGCGCGGTGTGGCGCAGGTCCGGGTGGGTGAGCAGCCAGACCGGGGTGCTGACATCGTCCAGCACCGGCGACACCGGCACGAGCTCGGGCTCGTAGCGTTCCACGCTGGTGGGCAGCAGCGCCAGCGCCAGGCCGGTGCGCGCCATCGCCACCGCGGGGTGCAGCAGGTCCAGGCGCATCACCACGTTCTCGGCCGGCACATGCTCCAGCATCCAGCGGTCGAAGAAGCGCGAGCGGCGTTCGCGGTCGAAGCCTATCCAGGGATAGTCGCGGCACAGCTGGGCGGTGGGCAGCACGCGCTGCGGCAGATTGGCCGCGCCGCGCTGGGCATACACGCGCATGCGCAGCTCGCCCAGCTGCCGCCCCACCAGATGCTCGGGCACCTTGGCGCTCATGCGCAGGGCCACGTCGGCATCGCGGCGCGACATGTCCACCAGCGAGGAGTTCTCGTTCACCTCCACCTCGATGCCGGGGTGGCTGCGCCGGAACGCCGCCAGCGGCTCGGGCAGCAGATAGAGGGTGGCGACGAAGGCGGTGGTGAGGCGCAGCGTGCCCTGCAGCTGCAGATCGGCGCCGAGGATGCGGCGCTGCATCTCGGCAATCGCCGGCGCCATCTCGCGCGCCTGCGCCGCCATCAGCTCGCCGGCTTCGGTGGGCGCATAGCCCTGGCGGCGGCGTTCGAACAGGCGCGCGCCCAGGCGCTGCTCCAGGGCGTCGAGGCGCCGCAGCACGGTGGTGTGACGCACGCCCAGGGTCGCCGCGGCGCCGGCCAGCGAGCCGGCCTCGGCAATCGCCAGGGCATAGCGCAAGTCATCCCAGTTGAGGCTTTCCAGGCTGGTGGCCATGTGCAAATTTGCAAACTTGTGCTGCAAGTTACGCAGTTGTTGGTGCGAAGTTGCAAACATAGCATGTGCCATATCGGACGCCAACAGGTCGCGTCGACAGCCCCGAAAGGAATCGCGATGACCGCCACGCCTGCCCAACTGCCCGGTACCGGGCCTACGCCACGCCCGCCGGCCGCGCCTGCCGACGCCTCGCCCGCGCCACGCCCCTTGCTGGACCGCTGGTTTGAGGCCTGGGCCGCGCGCGCGGAGGCGCGCTGGCGCGCCCATGCCGATCTGCGCTCGCGCTACTACTGAGCACCCCCAGACCTGCCGCTTCGCGTCAGGCCCCCCGAGGGGGTCAAGCAAATTCGGGAACGACCCTTCGTTGACTTGAGAGCCCGCCCTACCCGGCGCTCACGCGGCCGGGTAGGGCAGCCGCACCTCGAAGCGGGCGCCCTGGCCGGGCTCGCTGTGCACCTCGATCTGCCCGCCATGCCGGGCGACGATGCGCTTGACGATGTCCAGCCCCAGGCCGCTGCCCTCGCCGACCGGCTTGGTGGTGAAGAAGGGCTCGAAGATCTGCGCATGCAGCTGCGCGGGGATGCCGCTGCCGGTGTCGGCCACCGACACCAGCGCCGCGTCGCCCTGGCGGCGCAGGCTGATGCGCAGCACGCCCCGGTAGTTCATGGCCTGCAGGGCGTTGTGGATCAGGTTGGTCCAGACCTGGTGCAGCTCGTCGGGCAGGCAGGGCAGCGGCGGCAGATCGCCCTGGTAGTCGCGCACCAGCTCCACGCCCTGCTTGAACTGGTTCTGGTACAGCGTCAGCACCGTGTCCAGGCTCTCGCGCAGATCGGTGGCGGTTGGCTGGCCCTGGGGGTCGCTGCGCGAGAAGCGCTTCAGCGCCAGCACGATCTTGGCCACCCGGTCCACCGCGGCATTGATGTTGCCGGCGCTGCGCAGCAGGGTGGCCACGGCCTCGGCCAGCTGCAGGATCAGCGCCTGCTGCGGGTGCTGCAGCAGCGCCAGCAGCTCGGGCCTGAGCCCTGTTTCGCCCAGCTGCACCAGCACACCGGCCGCGCGGCGCGCCTCGCTCACGCCGGCCTGCTCCAGCGCCTCGCCGAGTTCGCGCATGCGCTGGCGCTCCTCGCGGGTGCTGAGTGGGCTGGCCGGCAGGCTGGCGCGCCGGGTCAGCTCGATGAACCGGGCCTGCACGGGCGGCTCCAGCAGCTGGAACAGCCGCGGCAACTCGCTCAGGCACAGCGCCAGCGCGTCGCCGAGGTTGAGGCTGCTGGACTTGATGGCTGCGATCGGGGTGTTGATCTCATGCGCCACATTGGCCACCAGCTGGCCCAGCGAGGCGAGCTTCTCGTGCTGGATCAGCTGCGCCTGCGCGGCCTGCAGCGCGCTGATGTCATAGCACACCCAGACCGAGCCGAGCTCCAGGTGCTGCGGGTCGATATGCCGGCCGTGCAGCCGGCATTGGATCGGGCTGCCGTCCTTGCGCACCCATTCGACGTCGCCGATCCAATGCTGCTCGGCGGCGATGGCGGCATAGGCGGCCTTGCCCGCCGCCTCGAAGGCCTGGTCGGAGGCAAACAGCACGCGCGTGGAGGCGCCCACCAGCTCCTCGGCGCGATAGCCCAGCATCTCCGCCAGGCCGCTGTTGCAGGCCTGGATGCGCCGGTCTCTGACGAACTCGATGCCCACCGCGGCGTTGTCGAAGATGGCTTTCTGTTCGGCCAGGGTGCTGGCCAGCTGCAGGGCCAGCGCGCGCCGGCTGGCCCAGGCCGCCACCAGGCCGGCGCACAGCAGCGCCATCAGCAGGCCGGGCAGCAGGATGGCGAGCAGGCGCGCGTGCTCGGGCGCGTAGCGGCCGCCGGGCAGCGCGCTGAATTCGAAGGCCCACAGGCGCTGCCCCACCACCAGGGTGTCGCGCCGCGTCAGGCCCGCGGCCGGCGCCGCTGCTGTGTCAGGGGCGCTGTCGAACAAGGGCATGGGCGCGGCCGCAGCGGCGCCGCCGGGCCGGGGCTCGGCATAGCCGATGTCGCTGATGCGCACGCGCAGGGCGGGCAGCAGCTGGGCATCGATGGCGCCGCGCATCAGGTCGCCGGCGCGGTAGACCAGGGCGGCGAAGCCCTGCAGCGCGGCGCGGCGCTGTGCCAGCTCGTCCAGCGGCGCGCCGCGACGGTAGATCGGGATGCGCACCACGAAGCCGGTGCGGCCGGCCTCGTCCTGCACCAGCGTGAGCGGTGCGGTGGCCACCGGCATGCCGCTGTCGCGCCCGAGCTCCAAGGCCTGCAGATGGGCCGGCGCGGCGGCCAGATCGAGGCCGAAGGCGCGCTCGTTGCCGCGCATCGGCTCGTTGTACTCGATCACATAGTGCAGCGCCTGCGCCTGCACCGGATGGACGTCGAACTGCGGGTAGCCGCCGGCCTCCAGCGTACGGTCGCCGCGCACGCTGGCTACGAAGGCCACGCGCTCGGCCTCGGGCAGCACGCGCACATACTGCACGGCCTGAAAGCCCGGCGTGCTTTCGCGCAGACGCAAGCGCTCCAGGAACTGATGGAATTGCAGGCGGCTGAGCTCGGGCTGCGCCGCGAACAGGCCGCTGATGCTGCGCAGCGCCGCGAAGTGCGACTGCAGCCGCGTGTCCACCTGGGTCAGCAGGCGCCGGGTGTCGCTGGCGAAGCGGGCGTCAACCTGGCGCTGTTGCTCGCGTGCCACCAGCGCGCAGGCCAGCAGGGTCAGCGCCAGCACCGCGGCGAATGCCAGCAGCACCTGCAGCAGCGTGCGCGCGCCTGGCGCGGGCTTCAGAGCGCCTCCCGGCGCGGCTGGACTTCGTGGCCGCGCTCGCCCAGCTCGACCCGGTTGCGGCCATGCGCCTTGGCCGCGTAGAGGGCCCGGTCGGCGCGCGCCTCCACCGCCGCGATGGTGTCGCCGCGCGCGTAGGCGGCCACCCCGAAGCTGGCGCTGCAATGGCCGAGTTGGGCGAACACATGCTCCTCGACGCGCTGGCGCAGGTTCTCGGCCACCTGCTGGCCGCCCGCCAGATCGGTGTCGGGGCAGATCACCAGAAACTCTTCGCCGCCCCAGCGGCCCACCACATCACTGGCGCGTATGCGCACTTGCAGGATCTGGGCCAGCGCGATCAGCACCTCGTCGCCCACATGGTGGCCATAGGTGTCGTTGACGCGCTTGAAACGGTCGATGTCGAGCAGGATCAGCGCGAAGCTGCGGCCGCTGCGGCCGGCGCTGGCGAACTCGCGCTCCAGCACGCGGTCGAGGAAGAGGCGGTTGTAGAGCTTGGTGAGGCGGTCGGTCACCGCCAGCTGCTCGAGCTCGCGGTTCTTGTCCACCAGCTCCTGGGTGCGCTCGGCCACGGTCTGCTCGAGCTCCTCGTTCATGCGCCTGAGCTCCTGCACATGGCGCTGCAGCTCGGCGTTGAGCCGAAAGGCGCGCAGCGCCGCCTGCGCCGTCAGCACCACGTCCTCGTTATGCCAGGGCTTTTCCAGGAAGCGGAACAGATTCGCCTCGTTGATGGCGCGCTTCACGCCGTCCAGATTGCTCTGGCCGGTGAGCATGATGGTGAGCGCCTCCGGCATGCGGCGGTGCACGCGCGCCAGCAGCTCGTCGCCCTTCATGCCCGGCATGATGTAGTCGGCGATGATGACGGCCAGGGTCTGGCCCTCGCGTTCGATCTCGTCGATCAGTTCCAGCGCCTCGGCGCCGCTCTCGGCGATCTCGATCATCTGCCCGTGCAGCAGGTTCTTGCCGAGCAGCGAGCGCAGCGAGGTCAGCACCCCGCCGTCGTCGTCGACGCACAGAATCACTTCATGGCCCATGGTGCGGTCCCTTGCGCGAAATCAGAGCACGGCGGGTCGGCTGGCGGCAAAGCGCGCCAGGCCCGCGTCGATGCTGCCCAGCAAGGCCTGGGCGTCCCAGGGTTTGGCGATCATGCTGTCGAGATGGCCCTGCTGGCGCACCCGGTCCACCGCCGCGTCGCTGACCTGGCCCGACAGCAGCACCGTCACCACATAGGGGAAGCGCTGGCGGGCCTGGATGAGGAACTCATCGCCCTTCATGCCCGGCATCAGGAAGTCCGAGATCACCACCAGGGGCACCAGGCCCTGGCCGCTCAGCTCGCCGAGGATTTCCAGGCCCTCCTCGGCGCTCTCGGCGATCTCGATCAGATGCCGCGCGCCGTAGGCCTTGCGCAGCTGGTCGCGCAGCGCGCTCAGCACGATGACCTCGTCGTCCACGCAAAGCAATATTCCCTGCATCAGCTTGTCTCCCTGCTGGCGGTCGGGGCGGGGGCGCATGCGCCGTCCGGCTCAATGTTACGTGCGACTTCGATGCGCCCGGCAAGGATTTTTCTCATGCCTGGCCCAGCGGCAGGAAGACCGTGAAACAGCTGCCCATGCCGGGCTCGCTGCGCACCTCGATGCGGCCGTGGTGCTTGGCGACGATCTTGCTCACGATGTCCAGCCCCAGCCCGCTGCCCTCGCCGGCCGGCTTGGTGGTGAAGAAGGGTTCGAAGATGCGCTTCATCAGCTCGGGCGGGATGCCGGGGCCGCTGTCCGAGATGCTCACCAGCGCTTCCTCGCCCTGGCGCGTCAGCGCAATGCGCAGCCGGCCCTTGTATTGCATGGCCTGCAAGGCGTTGTGGATGAGGTTGGTCCAGACCTGGTTGAGTTCGTCCGGCAGGCACCAGACCGGCGGCACCTCGCCGTACTCGCGCTGCAGTTCGATGCCGCCGCGCAGCTTGCTCTGGTAGATGGTCAGCACGGTCTCGATGCCGTCGCGCAGATCGGCCTCGGCGAATTCGGCGTCGCGGTCGAAGCGCGAGTAGGACTTGAGCGCGAAGATGATCTTGGCCACGCGATCGACCGCCAGGTTGATGTTCTCGGTATTGCTGGCAATCGTCGCGGTGCTGTGCGCGGTGTCGAGGATGAGCCGGCTCTGCGCGTGCATCAGCAGGGGCAGGTAATCGTCCAGTCGCTGCTGCGCGCGCATCTGCACCAGCAGGCCGGCCTTGTGGCGCGCCTCGGCGACGCCGGCGGCCTCCAGCTGCGCCGCGAGCAGGCGCGTGAGGCGGCGTTCCTCGCTGGAGCTCAGCAGCGCCGCGGGCTCCAGGACCTGGCCGATCAGGCGGCTGAAGCAGTCGCGCTGCGGGCCGTCCAGCAGTTGCAGCACGGCGGGCAGATGCTCCAGCGTGTGGCGCAGGGCGTCGGCGATATTGCGGCCGCTGGACTTGACCGCGGCAATCGGCGTGTTGATCTCGTGCGCCACGCCCGCCACCAGCTGGCCCAGCGCGGCCATCTTTTCCGACTGCACCAGCTGCCCCTGGGCCTGGCGCAGCTCCTCCAGCGCGTGCGCGGCCTCGCCGCGTGCCGCTTCCACCGCGGCATAGGCGCTGGCATTGGCCAGGGCGATGGCGGCATAGGCCACGGTGGAGCGCAGGATCTCCAGCTCGCGCGCCTGGTAGGCCATCGCCTGGTGGCTTTGCGAGATCACCACGCCGATGCGCTTGCCGTTGGCCACCAGTGGCCACAGCGTCACCGAGCGCATCGGCGCCTGCGCCACCACACCCTCGGGCGTGGGCGACTGGCTGGATTCCTGCTCGTCCGCCACCATCATCTCGGCCTCGCTCAGGAAGGTGCGCACCGTGAGCCAGCGCAGGTCGGTCAGCATCAGGCTGGACGGCGGCGCCAGCATCTCGTCCTCGACGTAGTAGACGAAGTCCAGCCGGTCGCCGCTGGGCGCCAGCATGGCCACACCGAAGCCGTCCAGCGGCAGCAGGCGGCGCTGGTGCTGGTGCAGGGCCACGCAGATGGCGTGCATGTCCAGGCTGGTGGTCAGCTCCATGCCCACATTGCCCACCTCGCGCAGCACGTCGGCCGATTTGCCCAGCGCCTGGTTGGCGCTGGAGAGCTCCGCGGTGCGTTCGCGCACCAGCTCGGCGAGGCGGTCGCGGTGGGTGGCCAGCTCTTCCTCGTAGCGGCGCTTTTGCTGCAGGTATTCCGACAGGCGGTCCTGCAGATGGTTGATACCGCTCACCAGCATGGTCAGCTCGTCGGAGCGGCCGGCGCGGCGCGCCAGGCTCAGGCGCTCGCCCAGCTCCTCGGGCCGCATGCGCGCCAGGTGCATCGCGATGCGGCGCACATGCACGGTGACGAGGCGGCTGAACATCAGCATGATGAAGCCCGCCAGCAGCAGCGACTGCACCAGCTGGGTCAGCACAATGGCGCGCACCGCCTCGCGCAGCGAGGCCCAGAGCTGGCGCTCGTCGCCGGCGAGCAGCAACTCGCCCACCACCTCCTGGCGTCCACCCGCATAGGCCTGGTAGATCAGTGGCACCTGGCGCTGCGGCGCGCGCCCGGGGCCTGTCCAGCCGGGGCGGGTGAATTCAAGCCGCTCGGTGTGGCTGCCGGACGCGCCCAGCGTGAGCTCGGCATGGCCGATCGACTGCACCGAGGCGGCGCTGCTGAGGTGCGCCTGGATGGCCTCGCGGTCCATGTCCCAGACCGCCTTGCGCAGCGTGCTCTGGTAGACCTGCGCGATCAGCTCGATCTCCGCCTGCATCGCCGCATGGCGCGTGCGCCAGGCCGACCAGGTCTGCGCCGCCACCGCCAGCAGGGTGAAGATCAGGCAGAAGGCCAGGGTCGCCAGCACCATGCGGGTACCGAGGGACTCGCGGTGCTTGAGCAGGCTGCGCAACAGGCCTCGCTTCACGGGCGTTCATCCCGGGCCGGCAGCGCCGAGCCATTTCCTGCGGATGGCGGCATAGCGCCCATTCTTCTTGAGCGTTTCCAGCGCCTTGCGGAAGCGCTCGACCTGGGGGTCGGCGGTGGCGGGGCCGAAGGCCATGTAGTAATCCACCTGCAGCTCGGGCAGGGGCAGGGCCTTGGCCAGCAGGCGCGTGCCGTCGTCGCCGGCCTGGCTGGCCAGCTGCTGGGCAATCAGGTCGGTGGTGATCCACAGATCGACCCGCCCCATCTTGAGCTTCTCGAAATTGAACTGGTTCTTGGCGCTGGACTGCAGCTGCCTGCCCTTGGCAAAGCCATGCGCCTCCAGATACTGCTCGCCGACATCGGCGTTCACGGTGGCGGTCTGCCAGCGCATCGCCTCGCTCAGCGAGCCCAGGCGCAGGCCGCGGCTCGCCAGCGCGTACAGGCTGTACTCCACCTGGGTGAGCACGCCCGCCCACTTGAACAGCGACTCGCGCTGCGCGGTGCGCGCGATCGAGTAGATCAGCACGTTCTCGCCCTGGCGCGCCATCTCGTAGGCGCGCGCCCAGGGCAGCACGCTGAACTCGGCCGTTTGCTGCAGCAGGCTCAGGACCTCCTGGACCAGCTCGGTGCACATGCCGGTGAGCCGCCCGTTCTCGGTGAAGTTGTAGGGCGCGGCCTCCTCGGTGACGATCAGCAGGCCGGGCTGCTGCGCCTGCGCCGCATAGGCAGCCAGCCCGGCGGCGCCGGCCAGGCCCAGCATCAGCTTGCGACGCGCTTGATCATGCATGTGGACGTCCGGAGCTTCCCTAGAGCTTGAGCTTGCCTTCGGCCTTGAGGCTGTCAAAGGCGCGCCGCACCCGCTGCACCAGCGCGTCGGGCGTGGACTGGCTGAAGGCGGCATAGAGCCCGGTGTGCAGCTCGGCCAGGCGATGCACCTTCTCCAGCTGCGCGCAATCGAGTTGCGGCTGCCGGCACAGCACCATCCAATCCGCTTCGGTCAGTAGCACCAGATCCACCCGCTGGTTCAGGAGATGACGCACAGTCTCGACGCTCTGCGACGCCAGCAGCAAGCGGGTGAACCCCTGGCCGCGCAGGAACTGGTGGCGCACGTCGTCGCGCACCACGCCGATGCTGTAGCGGCGCGCGTCGGCGAGCCGCTCGACCGCGATGTCATGCCGCGACCGCAGGCGGTAGAAGTCATAACTCTGCTCCATGAACGCACCGATCCACTTGAACTGCTGCTCGCGCTCGGGCGTGCGGGCAATCAGGTAGATCAGCACATTGGGCTGCTTGAGCGCCAGGTCGTAGGCGCGTGCCCAGGGGTAGATGTCGATGCGGTAGTCGTCGATGCCGGCGCTGCGCAAGATCAGCTCCAGGCGCGCCGTGGCCGGCCCGCCCACGCGGTCGCCCTCGGCATAGGCGAAGGGGCTGGTCTCCGTCACCAGGTGCAGGGTGGCGGCGCCCGGCTGGGCCGCGCCAGCGCCGGCCGCCAGGCCCAGCAGCAGCGCCAGGGCCGCGCGCCTAGACCACATCGCCTTGATCATCCATAGCCCGCACTCCGGCTGACCTGACGCGAGCCATCTTAGCCAAGCCTGGCGCCCATATGGGATCCATATGCCCGCCCTGCTATGGTTCCGGCATGCTTCTCATCCAGCCGAACCGGCGCCCCTCCTGGCAAGACCTGGCCCTCGCGGCCGCGGTCTGGGGTCTGGCCTGGGCCCTGATGCTGGGCCTGGACGCCCGCCTGGGCCTGGTGAACCTGGCGCTGCTGCCGGTGCTGGCGGCCGCGCTGGCCTCGATCTGGCTGCCGGCCTGGGCGTCGATGCTCGCCAGCCTGCTGGCGGTGCTGGCCTTCAACTGGGCGTTTGTGCCGCCGCGCGGCAGCTTTGCGGTGGATGTGCCGCAGCATGGCCTGCTGCTGCTGTCGATGCTGGCGCTGAACTGGATCACCGCCGTGCTGATGGCGCGGCTCGCCTGGCAGGCCGCCCAGGCGCAGCTGCACGCCAGGCGCGCCGAGCAGCTGCGCGCCTTCAGCGAGGCCTTGCGCGACAGCCCGGAGCCGCTGGCCCAGGCACCGCTGCTGCATGAAGCGCTGGCCGGTCTGCTGGACGACGCCGTGCTGCTGATGCTGCTGAAAGACCGCCTGCCGGCCGTGAACGAGCCCGCCGCGGTGCAATGGCAGGGCGCCGCGCCGGATGCCGACCAGCGTGCCGGCCTGTGGGCCTGCCTGCGCCAGGGCAGTGCCTTCGGCCCCGGCACCGGCCGGCACGAGGAATTGCAGGCCTGGTATCTGCCGCTGCGCGGGCGGCGCGCCAGCCACGGCGCCGCCTGGCTGCGCCTGCCCGGCAACACAGCCCCGGATGCGCAGCTGCGTGCCCATGCCCAGTCGCTGTGCGACCAGCTGGGGCTGGCGCTGGAGCGCCAGGCCACCGAGCAGGCCGCGCAGCGCGCGCGCGACGAGGCCAGCGGCCAGGCCATGCGCAACGCCCTGCTGGCGGCGATCTCGCACGACTACCGCACGCCGCTGGCCAGCATCATGGGCGCCGCCTCCTCGTTGCTGGACCAGGACGCGCGCCTCAGCCCCGCGCAGCGCGAGCGCCTGGCCGCCACCATCGTCGACGAGACCGAGGCCCTGAGCCGCCTCACCGACAACGGCCTGCAGCTGGCGCGCCTGGACGCGCCGGGCGTGGTGCTGCGCATGGACTGGGAATCGGCCGAGGAGATCGTCGGCGCGGTGCTGCAGCGCGTGCGCCGGCGCCGCGGCGAGGCCGCCAGGCGCGTGCGCGCGCGGCTCGAGCCGGATCTGCCGCTGCTGCGCTGCGATGCCCTGCTGCTCACCCAGCTGCTCGACAACCTGGTGGACAACGCGCTCAAGTACGCACCCGGCTCGGCCATCGAGCTGCTGGTGCGCTGCGCCAGCGAGGGCGAGCAGAGCTTCATGGTGCTGGCGGTGCGCGACCGCGGCCCCGGCGTGGCGCCGGCCTGGCGCGAGCGCATCTTCAACGTCTTCCAGCGCGGTGTGGAACTCAACCGCGAGCGGCCCGACGGTGAAGAACGAAGGGGTGCCGGCGTCGGCCTGGCCGCCTGCCGCGCCATCGCCCTGGCCCATGGCGGCCGCATGAGCTACCGCGCGCGCAGCCATGGCGGCGCGAGTTTTGAATGCTGGCTGCCGCTCGCTGCAGCGCCGCAGCTGCGCGAGGAGGAAGGCCAGGCATGAGTCTGCGAGTCATGCTGGTCGAGGACGACCGCGAGCTGCGCACCACGCTCAAGGGGGCGCTGCGCGTCGAGGGCTACGAGGTCGACAGCGCCGCCAGCCTGGCCGAGGGCCTGGCCCTGCTGGCGCATGGCGAGCCGCCCGATCTGCTGCTGCTGGACCTGGGCCTGCCCGATGGCGAGGGCGAGCAGCTGCTGGCCGCGCTGCGCAAGGTGAAATCGACACCGGTGCTGGTGATCTCGGCGCGCGAGGCGGATGGCCAGAAGGTGCGCCTGCTCGACGCCGGCGCCGACGACTATCTCGTCAAGCCCTTCAGCGTCAGCGAGCTGCTGGCGCGCATGCGTGTGGCGCTGCGCCATCGCGGCGTGCACACCCAGGCGGCCATCACGCGCTACGCGCAGGGCGGCCTGGTGGTGGAGCTGGCGGCGCACCGCGTCAGCCTGGATGGCGCCGAGGTGCACCTCACGCCCACCGAGTTCAACTTGCTGGCGCGCCTGGTGCGCAGCGCCGGCCAGGTGGTCACGCACCGCGCGCTGCTGGCGGACGTGTGGGGCCCCGAATACACCGAGCACACCCATTACCTGCGGCTCTATATGGCGCAGCTGCGCGCCAAGCTGGAGGCCGACCCGGCCGACCCGCAGCGCCTGCTGACCGAGCCGGGGGTGGGGTACCGGCTGGCCGACTGAGCCGACCCTTATGCGTTCCTGATGCCGGCGCCGCGATGCTGCGCCCATCCACAGCATCAGGTGATCAGCTTGTCTACCCACACACCCGCCCGCCAAGGGCTTGCCGCCCTCACGCTCGGTGCCATCGGCGTCGTCTATGGCGACATCGGCACCAGCCCGCTCTACACCGTCAAGGAAATCTTTCTGCCCGCCACCGGCGTGGCGCTCAACCCGGCCAATATCACCGGCGCGGTGTCGGTGATCATCTGGGCGCTGATGCTGGTGGTGACACTCAAGTACGTGATCCTGATCCTGCGCGCCGACAACCGCGGCGAGGGCGGCGGCCTCGCGCTCACCGCGCTGGCGGCACAGGCGGTGCAGGGCCGGCCGGCCCTGCGTAGCGCCCTGCTGCTGCTGGGCGTGTTCGGCGCCACGCTGTTCTATGGCGATAGCGTCATCACCCCGGCGATCTCGGTGATGGGCGCGATCGAAGGCCTGGAGGTGCTGACGCCGGCGCTCAAGCCCTATGTGCTGCCGATCTCGCTGGCCATCCTGGTGGGCCTGTTCATGATCCAGCGCTTCGGCACCCACGCGGTGGGCAAGATCTTCGGGCCGGTGATCGTGCTGTGGTTCGGAGTGCTGGGGGTGATCGGCCTCATGCATATCCAGCAGCAGCCGGCCATCCTGGGGGCGCTCAACCCCCTGCATGCCTGGGCCTTCCTGAGCGAGCGCGGCTGGCACTTGTTTGCCGCGGTGGGCGCGATCGTGCTGGCGCTCACCGGTGCCGAGGCGCTCTATGCCGACATGGGCCATTTCGGTGCCAGGCCGATCCGGCTGGCCTGGACCGGTCTGGTGTTCCCGGCGCTGGCGCTCAACTACATGGGCCAGGGCGCGCTGCTGATCGGCGACCCGGGCGCGATCGAGAACCCCTTCTACCGCCTCTTCCCCGACAGCCTGGTGCTGCCCGCCGTGGTGCTGGCCGCGCTGGCGGCGGTGATCGCCTCGCAGGCGGTGATCTCGGGCGCCTATTCGATGACCAAGCAGGCCATCCTGCTGGGCTTTCTGCCGCGCATGGAGCTGCGCAACACCTCGGCGCGCGAGGCCGGCCAGATCTATGTGCCGGGCGTCAACTGGGCGCTGCTGGCGGGTGTGGTGGCGGCGGTGCTGCTGTTCGGCAGCAGCTCGGCGCTGGCCGGCGCCTACGGCATCGCGGTGACGCTGACCATGATGATCACCACCGTGCTGACCTTCTTCGTGGTGCGCGACGGCTGGAAGCTGCCAGCGCCGCTGGCGATCGTCGCCACGCTGTTCTTCCTCGCCATCGATGCCCTGCTGGTGGCCGGCTGCGCCATCAAGTTCCTCGATGGCGGCTGGTTCCCGCTGCTGCTGGGCCTGCTGCTGTTCGTGCTGATGAGCACCTGGCAGCGCGGCCGCCAGCTGCTGCTGCAAGGCATACGCAGCGAAGGCCTCGAGCTGGAACCCTTCATCGAGACCCTGAGCGATGCGAGCATCCACCGCGCCCAGCGCACCGCGGTCTATGCGGTGGCCAACCCCGAGACGGTGCCGCAGGCGCTGCTGCACAACCTCAAGCACAACCAGGTGCTGCACGAGACCAATGTGATCCTCACCGTCAAGTTCGCCGAGCGGCCCTGGGTGCCGGAGGCCGAGCGCGTGGCCCTGCAGGCGCTCACGCCGGGCTTCTGGCGCGTGGCCCTGTGTTACGGCTTCATGGACCAACCCCATGTGCCCCAGGCCCTGGCCCTGTGTGCCGCCAAGGGGCTGGTGATCGAGCCCTTCGAGACCAGCTACTTCCTCAGCCGCGAGACGGTGGTGCCCACGCCCGGTGCCGGCATGGCCAACTGGCGCGAGCGCCTGTTCGCGGCGCTGAGCCGCAACGCCGGCAGCGCGGCCGAGTTCTTCCACCTGCCCGACAACGCCGTCGTGGAATTGGGCACGCGCGTGCAGATCTGAGGTCGGCGGGGCGGCTGCGTTGATCGCTTAGACTCAGCGCGGGGAGTTGTGCGATTGGCGTAAAAATGGCCTTCGCCGGCGCAGGGCGTCACGGACGAAAGGCAAACAACTTTGGGCATGGCTTGGCGTGCCGCGCGGCCAGCGCGGCGTTCGTGCTTGCGGCAATGGGCCGCCTGGGGCTGCGGCGTTCTGCCGTGGTGGCCGGCGTTCGGCCAGGGTCTGGCCGGCGACCGGCTGGCGGTGATCTATCCCGAGATCGGCGAGCCCTTTCGCGCCGTGTTTGCCAAGATCCTGGAAGGCATCGATGAGCGTGCCCAGCAGCGCGTGCCGCGCATCGCGGTGGCGGCCGATGCCGACGCGCTGGCGCTCGCCAGCGAGCTGCGCCGCCGCGAGCTGAAGGTGGTGATCGCGCTGGGCCGTGCCGGCCTGCGCGTGGCGACCGCGCTGGACCCCGCCATCGAGGTGGTGGCCGGCGGCGTGATCAGCCCCAACGAGGCCGACGCCCGCGCCGCCACCCTGCTGAGCCTGGCGCCCGACCCGCTGCTGCTGATGCAGCGCCTGAAGAGCCTGCAGCCGGGGGTGAAGCGCGTCACCGTGGTCTATTCGCCGCGCCACAGCGCCTGGCTGATGCGCCATGCCCAGCCGGCGGCGCGCCAGCTCGGGCTGGAGCTGCGCGCGCTGGAGGTGGACGAGCTCAAGAGCGCCTTGCGCCAGTACCAGGACTTCTTCGCCCAGGCCGCGCCGCAGGACGCGCTGTGGCTGCCGCAGGATCCGCTCACGGTGGATGAATCGGCGGTGCTGCCGCTGGTGCTGCAGGAATGCTGGAACCGCAACCTGGCGCTGTTCTCCAGCAATCTGGGCCATGTGCGGCGCGGCGCGCTGTTCTCGCTCTATCCCAACAACCTGGAACTCGGCCGCAGCCTGGCCAGCAGCGCGCTGGCGCAGCTGGCCCGCCAGGCCGGGGCCCCGCGCGGCGCCCAGCCGCTGCGCGATGTGCATGCGGCGCTCAATACCCGCACCGCCAGCCACCTCGGGCTGGATCTCAGCCCCCAAGTCCAGCGCAGCTTCGAGCTGCTGCTGCCCGAGCGATGAGCGGCGCCTCCTTCCTGTCATCACGCGGCTGGCTGGACGCGCTGCGCCATGCCACCTTCCGCCGCCAGCTCACCGTGGTGGTGGCGGCGGGCGTGCTCAGCGTGGCGGCGGTGTCGGCGGTGGTGTCGAGCTGGCAAGGCAGCCTGCAGGTGCGCGAGACCCTGGTGCGCCAGGGTCTGAACCTGGCCACCAGCCTGGCCCAGCAAAGCCAGCTGGCGCTGCTCACCGAGGGCGCGGAGAACGCGCGCGAGCCGATCGAGCGCGCCTTCTCCTTCCCCGACGTGCTGCGCGTGGAACTGCTGCACGCCGATGGCGAGGCCCTGGTGGCGCGCGGCAACGCCCCGCCCATGGCCGCCTCCAAGCCGCAGTCCGATGCCCTGGGCCCCTATCTGGAGGCCGAGACCGACGACGCCTGGAGCTTCGTGGCGCCGGTGCGCACCCAGCCGGCCGAGGCCTCGCCCTTCGAGGCGCGGGCGCCGCGCGCCGAGCTGCTGGGCTATGTGCGCGTGACCCAGGGCAAGGCGGCGCTGGTGCAGCTGGTGCGGCGCCTGGTGGCGATCAATTTCGGCGTCGGCCTGGCGCTCTCGGCCCTGCTGCTGTGGGCGCTGCGCCTGCTGGCGCGGCGCCTGACGCGGCCGCTGGGCGAGCTGTCCGAGGTGATGCTGCGCGCCGGCGAGGGGCGCATGGGCCTGCGCGCGCGGCTCTCGGGCCCGCGCGACATCGCCAGCATGGCCCAGGTCTTCAACGGCATGATGGTGAACCTGGAGCAGCGCGAGCAGGAGCTGCAGCAGAAGAACGCCGAGCTGGCCCGCCATGCCGCCACGCTGGAGGAGCGCGTGGCCGAGCGCACCCATTCGCTCACGGCCGCCAACCGCGAGCTGCAGGGCGCGCTCGACACCTTGCGCGAGGCGCAGAAGCAGCTGGTGGAGGCCGACAAGCTGGCCTCGCTGGGCCGGCTGGTGGCGGGGGTGGCGCATGAGCTCAACACGCCGCTGGGGAATGCCCTGATCTCGGCCTCGGCGCTGGAGGCCGAACAACACCATATGAGCGAGGCGGTGAAGAGCGGCCAGGTGCGCAGAAGCGATTTCAATCGCATGCTGGCCAACAGCATCGAGGGCAATGCCCTGGTGGTGCGCAATGTGCAGCGCGCCGCCGACATCATCCGTGGCTTCAAGCAGCTGGCGCTGGACCAGACCACCGAGATGCGGCGCGAGTTCCGCGCCGACGAGGTCATTCACGAGCTGCTCGCCAGCCTGCAGCCGATGTTCCGCCACACCCCCTTCCGCATCGAGGCCGAGCTGGAGCCCGGCCTGCGCATGGACAGCTATCCCGGCCCGCTCGGCCAGGTGGTCAGCAATATCGCCCAGAACGCCCTGGTGCACGGCTTCGCCGGGCGCGCGCAGGGGCTGCTGAAGGTGCAATGCCACGCGCTGGGCGCCAACCAGGTGCAGATCATCTGCAGCGACGACGGCCAGGGCATGGACGAGGCGGTGCGCTCGCGTGTCTTCGAGGCCTTCTTCACCACCCGCTTCGGCCAGGGCGGCTCGGGCCTGGGCATGCAGATCGTGCACAGCCTGGTGACCGGCCTGCTGGGCGGCCGCATCGTGGTGGAAAGCCGGCCCGGCGCGGGCACGCGCATCCTCATCACGCTGCCGCGGCGGGCGCCGCCGCAGCAGCAACTTGCGGTCAGCCACCGCAGCGAGGCGCCATGAGCAAGCCACTCCTTGCCCTGGGCCTGCTGCTGTGTGGGCTGGCGCAGGCGCAGAGCAGCGAAGAGCAAGACCTGGCCCTGGCCTTTGGCGACAGCGCCCTGGTGAGCATCGCCACCGGCAGCGCCCAGCCGCTGCGGCGCGCGCCGGCGGTGGCCGCGGTGATCACCGCCGCCGACATCGAGGCGATGGGCGCCAGCGATCTGGACCAGGTGCTGGAGCGCGTGCCCGGCCTGCATGTCGGGCGCGGCAGCGGCACGTACACGCCGCTCTACGTGGCGCGCGGCATCTACAGCCAGTTCAATCCGCAGATCCTGATGCTGCAGAACGGCGTGCCGATGACGACCCTGCTGGTGGGCAACCGCGGCAATGGCTGGGGCGGCCTGCCGGTGCAGCACATCGCGCGCATCGAAGTCATGCTCAGCCCCGGCTCGGCGCTGTACGGCTCCGACGCCTATGCCGGCGTGATCAACATCGTCACCAAGGGGCCGCGCGATCTGCACGGCGGCGAGGCCGGCCTGCGCCTGGGCTCCTTCGGCGCGCGCGATGCCTGGCTGCAGCAGGGCGGCAAGCTCGGGCCGGCCGAGTTCGCCGCCTTTGTGCAGCGCGGCCGCGGCGAGGGCGCGCGCAATCTCGTCGAGGCCGATGCCCAGAGCTTCAACGACGCCACCTTCGGCTCGCATGCCAGCCTGGCGCCCGGGGCGCTCAACAACGGGCACGACAGCTGGGATGCGAACCTCGATCTGGCGCTGGAGGGCTGGCGCTGGCGCATCAACTACAAGCTGCGCGAGCTCGGCACCGGCGCCGGCATCTCGCAGGCGCTGGACCCGCAGGGCCTGTACCGCACCGAGCGCCTGGTGAGCGACCTGAGCTGGCAGCAGGCGGCGCTGCTGCCGGACCTGAGCGCCGGCTTCGGGCTCAGCGCCCTGCATTACAGCCAGCAGTTCCCGCGGCCGCTGCAGATCTACCCGGCGGGCGTGCGCTTTCCCACCGGGGTGTTCCCGGACGGCATGTTCGGCGCGCCGGAGACCTGGGAGCGCCAGTGGCGCCTGCATGCCTACCTGGGCTACGAGGGCCTGGCCCACCACAAGCTGCGCGCCGGCCTGGGCTACGAGGACCTGGACCTCTACCGCACGCGCGAGCTGAAGAACTTCGCCTTCGCCGCCAACGGCCTGCCGATCCCGCTGCCGACCATTACCGACCACAGCGACATCGACCCCTTCATGCGGCCGCAGCGCCGCAGCGTGGCCTATGCCTATCTGCAGGACGACTGGCAGCTGGCGCCCGACTGGACGCTCACCCTGGGCCTGCGGCACGACCGCTACTCCGACTTCGGCAACACCACCAACCCGCGCCTGGCCCTGGTCTGGGAGGCCGCCTACAACCTCAGCGCCAAGCTGCTCTACGGCCAGGCCTTTCGCGCGCCGGCCTTCAACGAGCAGTACAGCATCAGCAACCCGGTGGCGCGCGGCAACCCGGCGATCCGGCCCGAGACCCTGGCCACGCGCGAGGCCCAGCTGATCTGGCAGCCCGGGCGCCATCTGCAGCTCAGCCTGGCGGCCTTCGAGCACCGGCTCAGGGATCTCATCCGCACCACCCCCAATGCGCAGCCCGGCACCGGCACGACCTTCAACAACACCGGCGACCAGAGCGGGCGCGGGCTGGAGCTGAGCGGCAGCTGGGACCCGGGCGCCGGCCTGCATCTGCAGCTGAGCCTGAGCCAGCAGCGCTCGCGCGACGAAAGCAGCGGCCGCAGCCCCGGCTATGCGCCGCGCCGCCATGCCTATCTGCTGGCCGACTGGCGCGTCAGCGAGGCCTGGCAGCTGGGCGCGCAGCTCAACCGGGTGGCGGGCCGCGAGCGCCCGCCGGGTGATGTGCGCCCGCCGGTGGCCGACTACACCAATGTCGACCTGAGCCTGCGCCACGCGCCGCAGGGGGCGCGCTGGTCGGTGGCCGCGCTGCTGCGCAATGCCACCGACAGCGATCAGCGCGAGCCCAGCCTGGCGCCGGGCCGTATCGTCAACGACCTGCCCTTGGCGCCGCGCAGCCTGAGCGTGGAGCTGGACTTCCGCTACTGAGGAGACCGCCATGATCCGCCACGCCTGCCTGCTGATGGTCTGCATGCTGAGCGCGGTGGCGCATGCCCAGACGGCCGCCGAAGAGCAAGACCTGACCCTGGCCTTTGGCGACAGCGCCACCATCTCGGTGGCCAGCGGCGCCAGCCAGCAGCTGCGCCGCGCCCCCGCGGTGGCCAGCGTGTTCAGCGCCGAGGACATCCGCGCCAGCGGCGCCACCGACCTGACCCAGGTGCTGGAGCTGGTGCCGGGCCTGCATGTGGCGCGCTCGTTTTACTTCTACGAACCCAAGTACCAGGTCCGTGGCCTTCAGCACGACTTCAGCCCGCAGATCCTGGTCTTGATCGACGGCGTGCGCCGACAGAGTGCGGATACCGGCGGAGCCGAGGAACTCTGGGTCAGCATGCCGGTCGACCACATCGAGCGGGTCGAGGTCATCCGCGGGCCCGGCTCGGCGCTCTATGGCGCCGACGCGTTTGCCGGGGTGATCAGCATCACGACCAAGTCGCCCGCCGAACTGCGCGGCACCCGGGCATCGCTGCTTGCCGGCAGTTACCGCGAACGCGCGCTGAGCCTCCAGCATGGGGGCACGCAGGGCGAGCTTGGCTGGTCCGCCTGGCTGCGCCTGGGGCGCACGGCCGGGCCCAACGAGGCGATTGAGGTGGACGCGCAGACTGGTCTCGATGCGCTGTTCGGCAGCCATGCGTCGCTGGCGCCCGGCGGCCTGGACATGCGGCATCGCGCCGTCGACGCGGCCCTGCGACTTGACTGGCAGGACTGGCGTCTGCAGGCCAGCCTCAAACGCCGCAGCGACATCGGCCTGGCCGAGGGCATTGCGCAGGCGCTGAGCCGCGGCGACTGGGCCAATACCGAGCATCGCCAGCTGAGCCTTGCCTATCAACGCGCCGGCATCGCGCCCGACCTCGACCTGCAGCTGCAGGCGGCGATCGCGCACGAGGCCATCGATACCTTGGTCATGCTGTTCCCTCCTGGCGCCTTCGGCGGTGCCTACCCAGAGGGCATGCTCGGTGCGCCGGGCCGTTCCACCCGGCACGGCCATCTGGCCGCCACGCTCAGTTACGGCGGATTTTCTGCGCACCAGTTGCGCATCGGCGCCGGCAGCCAGCTGATCGACATGTACCGGGTCACCGAACGCAAGAACTTCAACTTCGTCCATGTGCCCGGCGTCGGCAACGTGCCGGTGCCCCTGGGCGGCCTGATCGACGTTTCCGACGAGCTGCGCTACATGGCCCCGCATACGCGGCGCGTCAACTACCTGCTGGTGCAGGACGAATGGAGCATCGCGCGCGATTGGACCCTGACGGCAGGCCTGCGCCACGACCGCTTCTCGGACTTCGGCGCGACCACCAAGCCGCGCGTCGCGCTGGTCTGGGACGCCGCCTACAACCTGACCGCCAAGCTCCTGCACGGCCGCGCATTTCGTGCGCCGACCTTCTCGGATCTATACACCATCAACAACCCGATCAATCAGGGCAACCCCAATCTGCGCCCCGAGACGCTCACGAGCAACGAGTTCGCGCTCGACTGGCAGCCCAGCCCCATGCTCCATGCGGTGCTCAATCTGTACCGGCTCAGCACGCAGGACATGCTGACCCTGCTGCCCAATGCCGACCCGAGCACGGGCGCCACGGCGGCCAACCGCGGCAGCTTGAGCGGGCGTGGTATCGAGGCCGAGCTGCGCTGGCAGGCCGCGCGCGGCCTGCGGCTGCAGGCGAGCTTCGCGCAGCAGCGCCTTGTCGATGCGGCCGGCGTGACGGCCGGCGATGCGCCGCGCCGCATGCTCAAGGCCGGCGTGGACTGGCGCATCGCCGCCGACTGGTCGCTCAATGGCCAGGCGCGACACATCGGTGGCCGCGCGCGCGCGCCGGGCGATACGCGGCCGCCGCTGTCCGACTACACACTGGTCGATCTAGCCTTGCAATGGCGGCGCGGCGCGCAGAGTGGCTGGAGCCTGTTGCTAGGCCTGCACAATGCGCTGGACGCCGACGCGCGCGAGCCCAGCCCGGCGCCCGGCAGCATCCCCAACGACTTTCCGCTGCCGCGGCGCAACTGGGTGCTCCAGGCGGGGTACGGCTTCTAGGCGGGCAGCGCGGGCGCGTTGTTCGGCGCACCTTAGAATCCGCCCCCCGGCGCCATCCAGGCGCCCAGCCAGCGCGTCCATGAACATCGTCGTCAACGAAGAACTCAAAGCCTATATCGATCCGCTCACCCCCGATGAGCATGCCGCGCTGGAGCGCAGCATCCTGGCCGAGGGCTGCCGCGACGCGCTGGTGTTGTGGGGCGAGGTGCTGGTGGACGGGCACAACCGCTACGGCATCTGCGTCAAGCATGGCCTGCCCTTCCAGACGGTGCAGAACCCGCGCTTCAAGTCGATCGAGGACGTGCACCTCTGGATGATCGACCAGCATCTGGGCCGGCGCAGCGTGTCGGACTTCCAGCGCGGCGTGCTGGCGCTGCGCAAGAAGGAGATCGTGGCGGCGCGCCGCGCGGTGGCCCTGCACACCGAGCCCGACGAGAGCCGTGCCGATGCGCCGCAGCTGCCGCCCACCGACCCGCTCAACACGCGCGAGGCGATTGCCAGGGCGGCACGCATCAGCAGCAACCAGGTGGTGCTGATCGAGAAGATCCAGAAGCAGGCCGCGCCCGAGCTGGTGGCGGCCGTCAAGTCGGGCGAGATCACCATCAGCGCCGCCGCCGCGGTGGCCAGCCTGCCGGTGGAAGAGCAGGTGGCCGCCGCCGCCGCCGGCAAGACCGAGCTCAAGCAGGCCGCCAAACGCGCGCGTGCCGCCAAGGCCAGGCCGGCCAAGGAGGCGGTGACCGATCAGGCGGAAGGGGCCGAACAGGCCGCCGCGCAAGACCTGACCCCGCTGACCGAATCCGAAGCCGACGAGCTGCAGCGCCTGCGCGCCCGCGTGGCCGAGCTGACGGTGGAGAACGCCGTGCTACGCCAGCAGCTCGCCGCCCTGCAGCGCTGAGTTCATGGCCGCATAGCCCAGGCCCTGGCCGAACAGGCCGGCCGTGGCCTGCTGCTGCAGGAAAGCGCGGATCTGCGCCTCGGCCTGCCCGTAGGCCAGCAGGAAGGGGGCCGGCCCGACGCTGAAGCGCCGCGCCCCGGCCGCATGCAGCTGCTCGATCGCCGGCATGCCGGGCAGCACCATCAGGTTCAGCGGCATGCCGATGGCCGGGGCCAGGCTGCGCACCTCGTCGACGCTGGCCAGGCCGGGCAGAAAGGCGCCGTCGGCGCCCGCCTCGCGGTACAGGCGCAACCGCTCCAGGCTCATCGCCGCGGCCGCCGCCCCGCTCGCCAGCCGGCGCAGATAGACGTCGCTGCGCGCGTTGATGAAGAAGGGCCGGTCGCTGCCCAGCGCGCTGCGGATGGCCGCGATCTTGGCCGCCAGCAGGGCGGGGGCCTGGTCGCCGTCTTCGAGATTGATACCCACCGCGCCGGCGTCGGCGACGGCGCGGGCCAGCGCGGCCACGGCGGCCGGGTCGGCGCTGTAGCCATCCTCCAGGTCGACACTCAGCGGCACGCTCAGCACCCGGGCCAGGCGGCGCACCGCGGCCAGCAGCTCCGCGGGCGGCAGGGCGCCGCCATCGGCATAACCGAGCGACCAGGCCAGCGAGGCGCTGGAGGTGGCGATGGCCGGCGCGCCGGCCAGCTCGAACAGGCGCGCGCTGGCGGCGTCCCAGGCATTGGGCAGCAGCAGTGGCGCCGGGGCCTGGTGCAGGGCTTGGAAGCGGTGGAAGGCGTTCATGGCAGGTCTCGAGGAATGAGCCTGCATGCTAGGCGGCGCGCCGACGCGCGTCTGGCCGTTTTCGGACCTCTGCCTCAGGACGCCCTACAGCGGCAGCTCGGTGTAGTACCTGCCGCCGTGGAAGATCAGCGGCTGGGCGCTTTCGGCGAAGCTGCAGCGCTCCACCTCGCCGACGAAAATGACGTGGTCGCCCTCCTCGTACTGGCTGCGGTTGGCGCATTCGAACACCGCGGCCACGCCCTCCAGCACGGGCGCACCGCCGGCGCCCTCGCGCCAGGCCACGCCGGCAAAGCGGTCGATGTCGCGGGTGGCGAAGCGCTGCGCCAGGGCCTTCTGGTCGGCCGCCAGGATGTTGATGGCGTAATGCGAGCCGCGGCTGAACACCGGCATCGAGCCGGCGCGCTGGGCCAGGCTCCACAGCACCAGCGGCGGCGCCAGCGACACCGAGTTGAAGGAGTTGGCCGTCAGGCCCACCAGGCTGCCGTCGGGCGCGCGCGCGGTCACGATCGTCACGCCGGTGGCAAACATGCCCAGGGCCGAGCGGAACTGCAGGGTGTCGAGCGGGTCGGCGGCAGTGGCCTGGCTGGGAACGGAGGGCGACAGGGTCATGCGCCTATTGTCAGGGCAGAGCGAATGCCCCCGCATTCTCTGCGGCAGATCAAATCCGCCGGCTGCGGAATTTGCGCTGCCTCATGACCGTGATCGCCGCGATGGGTTGCACTGCGCTCATGACAGCAGAGGATGGGAGACCCTTATGTTGCCTTGGACCATATTGCCCACGGGCCTGGACGCCTGCGGCCCGCAAGGGATCAGCGGCGACTGCGATCTGACCCTGCTCAACCAGCAGCGCCTGCACGGCCGGCTGGATCAGTTTCACGATGGCGATCGCTCCATCGACCTGCGCATGGCGCGCCAGCGCGGGCTCGTGAGCCTGCCGTTGCGCGAGGTGCAATGGCTGCGCATGCGCGCGCCCGCCGAGGCCGCCGCGGCGCTGGCCGCCGCACCGGCGGCGGCGGTGCCGATCCGCCTCAGCGGCCCGGCCGCCAAGCCTGTGCCGGGCCTGTGCCTGCGCTCGCGCGCGGTGCCGGGCGGGCTCTGGCTGGACCTGCTGGATGCCCAGGGCGAGGTGCACCGCTGGTTCGTGCACGACGTGCCGCAGGTGGAGCTGAAGCGCTTGAACTGAGGGGGCAGCGTCAGCGCAGCATCGCCACGGCGGTGCCGAGCAGCACATAGGTTTCCAGTTCGGCGCTGTCCACCCAGGCTTGCGGCCAGGCGCTCCATACCACCGCCACCACCTGTTCGGCGGGGTTGATGTAGATGAACTGCCCGTAGATGCCTTCGGCGGTGAAGGCGCCATCGTGCATCTCCAGCGCATCCGCCCCGGTGGGGAAGGACCACCACTGGTAGCCGTAGCCCAGCGGGTAGCCCGGGTAGAGCTGGCCGCAGGCGGTGGTGGCCGAGTCGGGGTGGCCGGCGAGATCGCGCCAGCCCGACGGCAGCACGGCCAGGTCGTCGATACGGCCCTGTTGAAGTACGAACTGGCCCAGCCGCCCGTAGTCGCGCAGCGTGGCGCTGAAGTTGTTGCCGCCCATCTCGAGGCCGCCGACGCCGTCGAGCATCCAGTAGCCGTCGGCCTCCATGCCCATCGGGGCCCAGATCTTTTGCGACAGATAGTCGCTCAGGGTCCGGCCGGTGGCGCGCGCGATCACCGCGCCCAGCACATAGCTTTCGCCGGTGCTGTAGCAGAACGCCGTGCCCGGCGCGGCGGCGCGTGGGCGCGAACGCATCAGCTCCATCACCGTGCCGCGGCCCCCGCTGGAGCAGGCCTGGGCCAGCCTGGCGATGTCGGAGTCAGCGCCGGCGCTGTAGTCCTCGTTCCAGGCCACGCCCGAGCACATGCGCAGCAGCTCGCGGATTGTGTTGGCCTGGTAGGCGCTGCCCACCAACTCGGGCAGGTAGCGCGTCAAGGGCTCGTCCAGGCTGGCGATGCTGCCGTCCTTGAGCGCCGCGCCCATCAGGGTGGCAGTGAGCGACTTGGCTGCCGAAAACGAGGTCCAGCGCGTGCTGGCGTCGTTGCCCATCGCGTAGCGCTCCAGCGCCACCTCGCCGTTCTTCAGGATCAGCAGGCCGCTGCTGCGCTGGCGCTGCATGTAGTCATCGATGCTGTAGGAACGGTCCGCCAGGCTGTAGCTCAGCCCGGACAGCTGGCGGGCATGCGCGGTCAGTGGCCTGGCAGCGCTGCCGCGCCGTATCACCCGGGTGGGCGCCAGTCGGTCGGCATGTCGAAAGGTCGCGATCTGGTTCTCCGGCGTGGTCGTGAGCAGGCTGGGCGAGACGCGCTCGTCAATCTCGTCCGCGCCGCCGCCGCAGCCGGCCAGCCAGGGCAGACTGCCCAAGGCGAGCCGGCTCATCAGTTGCAGCGAGCCGCGTCTGCTGTAGGTGGGTCTCATCATGTCTCCGTCATGGTTTGTTGGTGGGGAGGCGGAGCCGCCTCGGCGTCAGCCTAGGCGGGGGGCGCGCGGCGCACGAGTTCGCAGATGCAGGGTCCGCAAATGAGGAGGCTTCGCAAGCAGGCGCCGGCCGGCTAAGCTGGGGCGCCGCGCGAATCCTGCCCGCATGTCCGACCCCCTCAGCCCCGCCACCTTGGAGCGCTTCAGCGCCGCCCTGCTGCGGCTGGGGGCCTTGGCCCATGAGGCCAGCGCCGCCGAATTTCTGGGCCAGGCCGTCAGCGTCCTGAGGGCGCAGATCCCCTTTGCACGCGGTTGGTGGGGCCTGGGCACCGATCTCGGCCCCGGCAAGGTGCCGGCCATCTATCAGACCCAGACGATCGGCCTGCCGGACAGCTTTACCGCCGAGTGGCGCGCCATCGCGCTGGTGGACAGCTTTGCCGAGACCACGCTCAGGCAGGCCGGCCAGGTGCAGCGCTTCGAGGCTTCGCAGGACGACGACGCGCCCGCGGAGGTCGCGGCATTCAGCCAGCGCCATGGCCTGCACCATGGCATGGCCTTGCGCATCGACGCGCTGGCGAGCGGGCATGGCTTCTTCATGGTCGTGTACCGCGACGCCGCGGCTGCGCCGTTCGACGCGGCCGAGGCGCTGCTGTTCAAGCAACTGTTGCTGCATGCGTTGCAGCTGTGGCATCAGCGCCTGCGCGACGCCTTGTCGGCCGTGGCGCAGGAGGAGTTGGCGCGCGCCGCTGTGGCGGCGCTGCCCGACGGGCGCCTGCTGTTCGCCGGCCCGGCCCTGTGTGAGCTGCTGTGGTCGCATTGGCCGCAATGGGACGGCATCACGTTGCCGGCCGAACTGCTGGCCCAGCTGCGGCGCCTGCCCCAGCAGCTGCGCCTGCCCGGCGGCACGCTGCACGCCAGCCGCCGCGGCGAACAGCTCTGGCTGCTGCGGCGCGCCGAGGCCGGTGGCCGGCCCGGGCTGGCGCCGCGCAAGATGCGGGTGGTGCATCTGTTTGCCGAGGGCAAGTCCTACAAGGAGATTGCGCGCGAGCTGGCCCTGAGCCCGGCGACGGTGCGCACCTATCTGCGCGACGCCTATCTGAGCCTGGGGGTCAGCAACAAGATCGAGCTGGGCGAGGCGCTGCGAGGCCAGGGGCGGACTGCCCGGACTCCCTAGAATCCGCGCATGTCATCGACCCCCAGTGCCGCCCTGCCGCCGCCGCAGCAACAGCCCACCCTCAGCGCCCGCGCTGCGGCCCTCTACCGCCTGGCGGTGGTCTGCCTGCTGGGCTTTGCCTCCGGCCTGCCGCTGGCGTTGACCGGTCAGGCCATGCAGGCCTGGCTCTCGGCCGAGGGCCTGGACGTGGCCACCATCGGCTTTCTGAGCCTGGTGGGCATGCCCTATACCTTCAAGTTCCTGTGGGCGCCGCTGATGGACCGCTTCGAGCTGCCGCTCCTGGGCCGGCGCCGCGGCTGGATCGTGCTCACGCAATTGCTGCTGGCCGGCGCCCTGCTGCTGATGGCCGGCACCTCGCCGGGCGCGGCGACGCGCGCCTTCGCGCTGCTGGCGGTGCTGGTGGCCTTTCTCTCGGCCTCGCAGGATGTGGTGATCAATGCCTACAGCACCGATGTGCTGGCCGCCAGCGAGCGCGGCCTGGGCAGCTCGCTGCAGGTGGTGGGCTACCGCATGGCGATGATTCTCTCGGGCGGCGTGGCCTTCATCTGGGTGGACGTGGCGCAGGGCGGCGGCTGGAGCTGGCCCGAGGTCTACCGCCTGATGGCCGGCCTGATGCTGGCCGCCGCCGCCTTCTCGGCGCTGGCGCTGCCGCGCCTCAGGCAGGCGGCCGCGCCGGCCAGCGTGGCGCGCCACGACATCCTGGGCTTTGTCGCCGTGGTGCTGGCGGTGGTGGCCGGCGTGGTGCTCACCGAGCAAGCCCTGACCCCCGCGATCAAGGCCCTGCTGGCGCCGCTGTGGGCCGGCAGCAGCGTGGCCGCCGGCCTGCAGGGCAAATGGACCGACCTGCTGATCCTGCTGGCCGGCATCGCGCTGACCCTGCCGCTGACCGCCTGGGCGGCGCGCGCGGCGCGCTTCGAGACCCTGCTGGGCGGCCTGCGCAACTACTTCGGCCAGCCCGGCGCGGCGGCCTTCCTGGCCTTCATCGTGCTCTACAAGCTGGGCGATGCCTTTGCCGGCGCGCTGATGACGCCCTTCCTGCTCAAGGCCCTGCATTTCGGCACCGCCGAGGTGGGCGTGGCCAACAAGGTGTTCGGGCTCTGGCTCACCATCGGCGGCGCCATCGTCGGCGGCGCGCTGATGCTGCGCATCGGCATGTGGCGCGCGCTGATGGCCTTCGGCATCCTGCAGGCGGCCAGCAATCTGGGTTTCTGGTGGCTGGCCCAGTACGGCGCCGGCAGCCTCGGCGCCCTCAGGGTGCCGGCCTTCGACTGGGGCTTCGTGAAGCTGGCCCAGGCCACCCAGGTGGATGGCAGCCTGCTGATGGTGGTGGCGCTGGAGAACCTCAGCGGCGGCATGGGCACGGCGGCCTTCCTGGCCTTCATGATGAGCTTGTGCAACCAGCGCTTCACCGCCACCCAGTTCGCCCTGCTCTCGGCCTTTGCCTCGGTGGGGCGGGTCTGGGTGGGGCCGCTGGCGGGGGTGCTGGCCGAGGCGATCGGCTGGCCCGATTTCTTCCTCGTCTCCATCGTGCTGGCGCTGCCGGCGCTGTGGCTGCTGAAGAAGCTGCGCGCCAGCGTGGAGGCGCTTGAAGTTCCGGCGAACGCCTCCAACTTGGACGACTGATCATGAGTACGAATTTCGACGCGGGCGCCGATGCCCATCTCCCCAGCGCACCGCGTTACGGCTTTGGCCGCTGCGAGTGCCGCGGCTGCGCGGCCGCGCAACCGCAGCGCCGCCTCTTCACCGGCCTGCTGGCAGCGGGCGGCACCCTCGCGGCCACGCCGCTATGGGCACGCGAAGGCGTGAACGTGGGCAAGAAGAGCTGGGCCGCCGATCTGGTGCCGGCCCAGCAGGTGGAGCAGGCCGCCGCCCAGCAGTATGTGCAGATGCAGCGCGAGGCGGCGCAGCAGCGCGCGCTGGCGCCCGCCAACCATCCGCAGGTGATCCGCCTGCGCGAGATTGCCAAGCGCATCATCCCGCACGCCTATGAGTGGAACCCGCGCGCCAAGGACTGGCGCTGGGAGGTGAACCTGTTCGCCAGCCAGCAGCTGAATGCCTTCTGCATGCCGGGCGGCAAGATCGCCTTCTATTACGGCATCCTCGAGAAGCTCAAGCTGGAGGACGACGAGGTCGCCACCATCATGGGCCACGAGGTCGCGCATGCGCTGCGCGAGCATGCGCGCGAGCGCATGGGCAAGAACGGGCTGACGCGCCTGGGCGCCAACGTGGTCTCTTCGCTGCTGGGCCTGGGCAATGTGGGCGACGCGCTGCTGGGCATGGGCAGCCAGCTGCTCACCCTGACCTTCAGCCGCGAGGACGAGACCGAGGCCGATCTGGTGGGCATGGAGCTGGCTGCGCGCGCCGGCTACGACCCGGCGGCCGGCGTGAGCCTGTGGCAGAAGATGGGCCAGGTCTCCAAGGGCGCGCCGCCGCAATGGCTGTCCACCCACCCCTCGGGCCCGACGCGCATCCGCGACATCGAGGCCAGCCTGCCCCAGGTGGCGGGCCTGTACCAGCGTGCCGAGAAGCCGACGCGGCGCTTCGAGATCGCGCCGCCCATCCCGGTGCGCCAGGGCTGAGCCCGACTCAGGTGCCCCGCACGTAGGGGTTGCTGCGGCGCTCCACGCCGAAGCTGCTCTCCGGCCCGTGGCCGGGGATGAAGACGGTGTCGTCGCCCATTGGCCAGAGCCGCTGGGTGATGGAGCGGATCAGCTCGTTGTGGTTGCCGCCGGGAAAGTCGCTGCGCCCCACGCCGCCGGCAAACAGCACATCGCCGACGAAGGCGCGCTTGGCCGCGGCCGAGAAGAACACCACATGGCCGGGCGTGTGGCCGGGGCAGTGGCGCACCTGCAATTCCTGCTTGCCGATGCGCACATGGTCGCCGTCCTGCAGCCACTGCGTGGGCGCGAAGGGCTCCGCCGGCGGGAAGCCGAACATCTGGCTCTGCTGCGGCAGGCCGTCGATCCAGAATTGGTCGCCCGGATGCGGGCCGATCACCGGCAGCCCCAGCTCGCGCGCCAGCTGGCCGGTGCCGCCGGCATGGTCGATATGGGCATGGGTGAGCCAGATCGCCTTCAGGTGCAGGCCCAGGCGCTGCACCTCGGCCAGCAGCTTGGTGATCTCGCCGCCCGGGTCGATCAGCGCCGCGTCCAGGGTCTCGTCACACCAGACCAGGGAGCAGTTCTGCTGGAAGGCGGTGACGGGGATGATTTGGTAGCGCAGCGACATGGGGGGATTGGATCTGATAACAAAGTTTCGAACTGAAGATCAATGTATCGAATGAGGCCCTCGAGCTTCACTGATTGAAAATGTCAAAGCCATCGAGTAGATGGTGGCGATCACCTCCACATGGTTTGATGCCGCTCGAATCACCTCAGTCGGTTGGCTCTAGGTTGCAGCAACATTTTCAGGCACATTCACAGACCAACAATCTGCGATAGCTCGCTGGCGACACGGTGCGCCGCCCAAGGGAGGGTCGATATGTTCGATAAGGAAGCCGCTCAGACGCGCCCGGCAGAACATCACTACTGGCTACTGGTGCTCTTCCTGGCAGTCGCCGTGGTGGGATGGAGCTTGTGGCTCACCTTCGGGGCAGCGTTCGTGCGCCAGGCCATTGCCGGCCAGGTGTCAGCATCGAAAGCCGCATCAGCATCGGCAACAACGCAAGCCCAGCCCGCCGGAGCAGCGCCGACTACGGTAGTGCCAGATTCAGGCGCGTCCGACCGCGCGACTTGGTTCACCGAACTTGGTCAGACGGGCGACGCGTTCGGTAGCTTCAACGCTCTGCTAACCGCGATCGCCGGTGCACTCGTCGCGTGGGCCGGCTATCTGCAGCATCAGTCACTAAAGGAGGCGCGTATTGCGCTGGTCCATGCGCAGGCTGACTCCGACGAAGAACGCAAGCATCGCCAACGGCAAGAATTCGAGTCGCTATTCTTCCAGCTGTTGCAGCTCACCAGCAAAGCTGCCGACCAGATTGAGGGCCCACGCAAGCTGGTCGAGATCGGCGCGCTCACGCCACCGCGTGGCAATGTGAAGAAGTACGCGCCCGGAAAAATGGGCAATCCAGGAATAAACGAGTTTGCGAGGAAAGTTTTCAAAAAGGCAATTGCAAGCCCGGCAACAGGTAGTCTTGAAGCACTGCTTGAATGCCTGATGCGGCTGTATGTCACTGAAGTCTTCGACCGCCGGCCCTCCCAGTTCGGCCCATATTTCCGGCTGCTCTATCAGACATTCCGACATGTCGCTGAATCGCAGCTCGAGTCCGAAGCTGACCGCATCAGGTACGCCAACATTGCTCGTGGCCAGATACCGGAGGGTGCTGTCTTGCTGCTTGCCTTGAACGGGTTAACAGAGGAAGGGCACAAGTTCATTCCTTTGATCGAACGGTTCGGGCTTTTGGAGCATATGCACCGCCGCTACAAGGGCGCGTTTCAGAATGCGCTGATTCTTGGCTACAGAGACATCGCTTTCCTCGGCAGTGCCTCACGGCCAATGCCGAACTACGGGTGGACCGATCAACCCAAGCTAAACGCCGGTCATTTCACGTCCGCAATGCATGCCCGCAAGGACGGCGACGGCAATGAAGACATGGCGCTCGGCTACCACGGCGACGATGAAGGCGATGACGGAATCGACGGCCGCGAGTAGGCCGCCGGCCTGTGCGGCTTATAAAGGAACACCGTCGACAATCTCACCGTCAGCGCACCACCCTTGTGCAAGCAATAAATTCCGCACTCGGGATGGGGTAGAGGAATGCGCAACCAGTGCCTGGCTTTCCTTGGCTCGACTAGCGAAACGATGCCGCCGCCCTCTCTAAGGGCTGCATAGGGAACATCCTCCGATGGACATTCTTGGTTTCGAATTCGAGGACGAACAGGGCTTCATGGCGGTCAAACTTCCGCCCGGGTTTCCGGTGGACGACATCAAAGAGCTATGCGAGCTGCTCCGCGACTCGGATCCATTGGTACCAGCCTTCAAACCGCCAGAGGTTGGCGTGTACAGCCTCGAAGCACAGGTGTGGGCTCTTCGAGTTGATGAACTTGACACTGTCATCATCCCGGATCGCAACGTCGCTTCGCGCATGGCCCAAATCGCGAAAGGAGGCCACGTCAGCAAGGACGCTCGGGTGGTGGCCGGCATAGTCGCCTTCGCACATTTCTTCGACATCCTCATGGAACCCTCGATCGCATTCCACGAGCTTGGGCGTCAGCAAGGCAATGAAGCTGCGCGGCAAGAGCTCTCCTGGTTCCGCGCCGCTGACCACGGCGAAAAGTTCGACTGGCTCGACGTGGCCTTAGGACGATCTGACCGACTGGCACGAGCAGGGACCCCGCGAGCACTTGAATCTCACGATCTCGCCATAGGCCTGAGGGACTGGAGCACAGGGTACGGCGCAATCTTGAAGCTGGCAGAGATTGAGCTATCTCATCGTGGATCGCCGTTAGAGAAGCTCATGACGCTTCTTGACTGGATGCATCACGAGTACTTCCTGTCCGGTCAAGTGGCCATCATGGCCTGCCTTTACTTCGGCCCAGTTAACGCGCCGAAGGCGGGCCTGATGAAAAGTCTGCGATCCTCTGATAGGGAGCGCGCCATCGACGGTGCGAAAAACGCGGCGTGGGACGCCCTCTACCTGAGCAAACTTATTTCCATAGTCAATGAAGCCGCTGGAGGCCCGAAGCGCTACTTGTACGCCAGCCTGGATCGCAAGGCGCGGCTGATCGCACGGATGGCCTTAGCTTTCGGATCGGACGGGCCGCACCACGGCGTGATGACCAGGATGCTGTTGGAGTGGTGGTCACTAGGCGATGCGGAGCAAATTGCCAACAAGCTGGTCGAGGCAGCAACCGACCTCGATTCGCCCGTGATGCACGAAAAGCGCAATCGAGCCGCGCTCGCCAAAATGGACACAATCGCCCGTGGCGAATCGCTTTTGCGGCAGTGGACCGTCTAAGCATCGGTGAACAGATTCGCAGCGCCCCAAGCGCGCTTTTCAAAACTACGACGTCAGCTGTTGCGCTCCATCGCACCGCGTAACGCTCAAAGTTCGAAACTCTGTTCTCAGCTCTCTTGGGAGCGGCCTGGGGACGAGACATCGTTGGGGCGCTCAATGTAGCGAACTTTGCGGCGTGGCAGAGCACTGCGTCACGTACGCGCATGCCGCCGCCGTGGTGGAATCGAGCCAGGCGCGCGCCAACCGGACCCATCCCATGAGCATCAATGTCGATCTTCGCCAGTTGGTCTATGCCCTCTCGGACGCGCTGGATCTGGTGGGTGTGGACGACATCGCGCATGGCAAGCGCGTCGGCGTGATGGCGGCCGAATGCGCCAAGGCGATGCAGTGGCCGGCGGCGGAGGTGCACTTCCTGTTCGACCTGGGCCTGCTGCACGACATCGGCGTGTCCAGCACCGCCACCCACCAGCACCTGATCGCCGAGTTCGACTGGGCCGGCTCGCAAGCCCATGCGGAAACCGGTTACGGCTTGCTGAAGGACTTCGCCCCTCTGGCGCGCATGGCGCTGCCGGTGCGCTACCACCACACGCGCTGGGACGCCCTGCTGGCCGGCCGGCAGCTGCCGCTGGAGCTGGCGCGCCAGGCCAATCTGATCCTGCTGGCGGACCGCGTGGATGCGATGGCCGCGCCCTTCTTTGCCGGCGGCCAGCTGCTGCAGCACCGCGAGCCGATCCGCCGGGAAATCGCCGCGCGCGCCGGCAGCTATTTCGCGCCCGACCTGGTGGAGGCGTTTCTGGCGGTGTCGGCGCATGAGGCGTTCTGGCTCAACCTCGAATCGAATGCGCTCGCCAACTACCTGGCCGGCATGCTGGCCACCGCCCAGCCCTACCAGGCCAGCAACGCCGAGCTGATGCAGCTGGCGACGATCTTCGCGCAGATCGTCGATGCGAAAAGCAGCTTCACCCACACCCATTCGCTGGGCGTGGCCAGGGTCGCACGCCGCCTGGCCGAGCACATGGGCGTCAGCGTGGATCATTGCGAGAAGCTCGAGATCGCCGGCCTGCTGCACGACTTGGGCAAGTTGCGCGTGCCCGATGCGATCCTGGAAAAGCCCGCGCCGCTGGACGAGGACGAGCGCCTGGTGATGCGCAGCCACAGCTTCGAGACCATGCAGATCCTCAAGAAGGTGAGGGGCTTCGAGGAGATCGCCAGCTGGGCCGCGGACCACCACGAGGCGCCCAGCGGCCTGGGCTATCCGCATGGCCTGGACGGCGCCAAGCTGGCGTTGGAGGCGCGCATCCTGCGCGTGGCCGACATCTTCCAGGCCATGGTGCAGGACCGCCCCTATCGCCCGGGCCTGTCGCGCCAGGCGGTGGCGCACTTCATGGCGGAGCTGCAGGGGCGCAACAGCATCGACGCCTCGATCGGCGGCGTGCTGCAGGCGCATCTGGATGAACTGATTCAGCTGGCGCGCGCGAGCGCCTGAAGCGCGTCCAGCTCAAACACCACCCGCACCAACTGCGGCCCATCGGGGTGGGCGCGCGTGCCGGCGCCGAGGCCGCGCATCAGCACCAGCATGCGGCGGTTCTCCACCAGCACATCGCCGGTGAGCGCGCGCAGGCCCTGCGCACGCGCATGGCCGGCCAGGCGTGCCATCAGGGCGCGACCCAGGCCCAGGCTCTGCCAGTCGTCGGCCACGGCGATGGCGAACTCGGCCTCGTCGGGATGGGTGGGGCTGCGCACATAGCGAGCGTCGGCCACGAGCTGCGGCGCCGGCTGCGCGGGCGCCGGCCACAGCGCCTGCGCCACCAGGGCCACATGCTGGTGCTGGTCCACCTCGGTCATCTGGCGCAGCAACTCGGGGCTGAGCTGGCGCAGGCCGACGTGGAAGCGCTTGTGGCGCGCATCCAGCGACAGGCCCGCGACAAAAGCCTGGGTGGCGGCGGCATCCTGTGCGCCGATGGCGCGCAGCAGCACGGCGCGGCCGCGCGGCAGGCGCAGCCGCTCGGCGCTGAGGGCCAGGCCCGGCCTGGCAATGGCTGCGGTGCTCATCACAGCGCTGCGCAGCCGGCGTGTGCCGGGCGCAGCTCCAGCACCGCCGGGCCGCCCAGGGCGCAGACCAGCAGTTCTTCGCTGCCGCCCACGGCCATGCCCTGGCCAGCCTCGAGCACGATGTCGCGCAGGTCGTGGTCAATGGTCACCCACAGGGTGCCGGCCGCGCTGGCCAGATAGGCTGACCTGGCGCCGCTCAGGCGCGAGACCTGGCCGCGTTCCAGCCGCAGCTGGGCTTGTTCGGTGCTGATCAACATGGCGGGCTCCTTGATGTAGGGGCGATGCATGCGAGGTCTGCATGCTGGCCGGTCCCGCAATAGGTGCTTGCAGGGACACCGGTGTGGAGCGAATATTGGGCGCCCGCCGGGGCGCTGACAAACGATCAATCGGAACCCATCGCATTCCTCCAGCGCATGCAAGAAAGAAAACCCCTGGACCGCCTGCCGCCGCTCGATCTGCTGGCCTCCTTCGAGGCCGCGGCGCGCCATCTCAGCTTCACCAAGGCTGCGGCCGAGCGTTTCGTGACGCAGTCGGCGATGAGCCGGCAGATGCGCGCGCTGGAGGAGGAGCTGGGGGTGGCGCTGTTCACGCGCCAGCACCGCGCGCTCGCGCTCACCGCCGAGGGCCAGCGCCTGCTCGCCAGTTGCACCCAGGTGCTGGGCAATCTGCGCAGCACCATGCGCGAGATCCGCGCGCCGCAGCAGCGCGAGGTGCTGGCGCTCACCACCACGCCGGGCTTTGCGGCGCTGTGGCTGATCCCGCGCCTGACCGCCTTCACGCGCGCGCATGCCGGCATCGATGTGCGGCTCGACGCGACGCTGGACAACCGCAACCTCGCCGCCGATGGCTTCGACATCGCGGTGCGCTACGGCAAGCTGGGCGCCCTGCGCGGCGCGCGCAAGCTCTTTGAGGAGGCGATGCTGCCGGTGTGCAGCCCGCGCCTGGTGGCCGAGCTGGCGCTGCCGCTGCGCGAGCCGGCCGACCTGGCCCACCACACCCTGCTGCATCTGGCGATGGATGGCGATGGCAGTGGCATGCCGATGGAATGGGAGCCCTGGCTGAGCGCCTGGGGTCTCGCCGACCTGCGCCCGGCCGCGCGCCTGAGCTTCACCAGCTATGCCGAGGCGATCGCCGCCGCGGTGGCGGGCCAGGGCGTGGCCCTGGGGCGGCGGCCGCTGGTGGATGGGCTGCTGGCGAGCGGCCAGCTGGTCACGCCCTTCGATGCCAACACCGCCTCGGCGCGCGCCTACCAGCTGATCGTCGACCCGGCCTCGCGCGCGCGGCCGGCGGTGCGGGCCTTCGAGCAATGGCTGCTGGCGCAGGCGGCGGGCTGAGCGGGCATGAAAAAAGGCCGGCCCCCGGAAGGGAGCCGGCCTTGCGGGGCCAAGCGCTGGCGCGTCAGTGCACGCCGTGCATCTTCTTGCGCATCCAGCCGTTCAACATCATCAGCACCAGACCGGCCGCGATCGGGATCAGGGTGAAGATCAGGAAGAAGGTCGACAGCGAGTAGGTGGCCGAGATCTGGTCGATGTAGGAGCCGGTGGAGCCGGCGACCTTGTTGGCGATCGCGGTGTTGAGGAACCAGACGCCGAACATCAGGCCCAGCAGCCGCTTGGGCGCCAGCTTGGAGATGTAGGACAGGCCCACCGGCGAGATGCACAGCTCGCCCATGGTGTGCAGCAGGTAGGCCAGCGTCAGGTACATCATGCTGACCTGGGCGGTCTTGGCGCCCGGGGCGATGCCGGCGGCACCATAGGCCAGCACCGCAAAGCCCAGGCCCAGCAGCACCAGGCCGACGCCGAACTTGATCGGGCCGCTGGGGTTCCACTTCTCTTCCCACATCTTCGAGAACAGCGGCGCCAGCACGACGATGAAGAAGCTGTTGAGCACGCCGAACCAGGTGGCCGGCACATCGCTCTGCTCCATCGCGAATTCGCGGCCCAGCATCCACAGGCACAGGCCCCAGATGATGGCGAAGGCGGTGGCCAGCGACAGGTTGGCAACCCAGACCTTGCCGCCGGTGCTGCGATAGAGCTTGAACAGCAGCCAGGAGAGGATGGCCGCCGGCACCACCGTCATCGCGGTGTTGATGAGCTTGAACACCAGCCCGCTCGTGCCCACCAGCACGCGGTCGGTGTAGTCGGCCGCGAAGATGGTCATCGAGCCACCGGCCTGCTCGAAGGCGAACCAGAAGAAGATGGTGAAGAAGGAGAACACGAAGATGGCCTTGAGGCGATCGGCCACCACATGCTCGGGGGTGTCGTCGAGCGCTTCCTCGGCCTGCTGCTCGCCCGGCTTGGCCGGGTCGCCAATGCTGCCGAACAGGCGCTGGCTGAAGAAGAACTGCAGCGCGCCCAGGATCATGAACACGCCGGCCAGGCCGAAGCCGAGGTGCCAGGACACCTTCTCGCCGATATAGCCGCACAGCGAGATGCCGAAGAAGGCGCCGGCGTTCACGCCCATGTAGAACAGCGTGTAGCCGCTGTCGCGCGCGCCCTCGTTGTCCTTGTTGTAGAGCTGGCCGACGATGGCCGAGATATTCGGCTTGAACAGGCCGGTGCCCAGGATCACCAGGCCCAGGCCGAGATAGAAGGTCGGCACCGTCTCCAGGAACAGCGAGATGTGGCCGGCGGCGATGATGACGGCGCCCCACAGCACCGAGCGCCGCGTGCCGAGGAAGCGGTCGGCGACATAGCCGCCCAGGATGGGGGTCAGGTAGGCCAGGCCGGTGTACCAGCCGTACAGGCTGGTGGCATCGGCGCGGCTCCAGCCCCAGCCGCCCTTGGACGCCTCGGTGACCAGGAACAGCACCAGCAGGGCGCGCATGCCGTAGTAGGAGAAGCGCTCCCACATTTCGGTGAAGAACAGCACGAACAGGCTGTTGGGGTGGCCGAGGATGGTGTGGGTGGCGGGCGCGCTGCCGGCGGCGGCGCCCATCGGAGTGGTGCTGATCACGGTGCTCATGGCGGTGCTCTGTTGAATAGCGTAAAGCGCCGACCGGGCGGGTAGCCCGGCGGCGCGCGCCGCATTGTCGCCTGCCTGGCCCGCCGGCCTCCTTGGCGTTTACGCCAGCCCGCCTGTCCAACCCAGGCTCAGGCTTGCCTGAGCTTGAACACCCGCACCAGTTCGGCCAGATGGTCGGCCTGCTGATGCAGGCTCTCGGCCGCCGCGGCGCTCTGCTCCACCAGCGCCGCATTCTGCTGCGTCGCGCGGTCCAGTTGCGAGACGGCCGCGCCTACCTGGCCGATGCCGCCGCTCTGCTCGTGGGTGGCGCGCGAGATCTGCTCGATGTACTGGCTGACTTGGTGGATCTGGTCCACGATCTCCTGCATGGAGCTGCCGGCATCGCTGACCTGGCGCGAGCCCGCCTCGACCTTCTCCGCGCTGTCGACGATCAGCGACTTGATCTCCTTGGCCGCATTGGCCGAGCGCTGCGCCAGCGAGCGCACCTCGCTGGCCACCACCGCAAAGCCGCGCCCCTGCTCGCCGGCCCGTGCCGCTTCCACGGCGGCGTTGAGGGCCAGGATGTTGGTCTGGAAGGCGATGCCGTCGATCACGCCGATGATGTCGGCGATCTTGCGTGAAGCTGTGCTGATATCTTCCATGGTGCTCACCACCTGGCCCACCACCACGCCGCCGCGGCTGGCCGCCTGCGAGGCCAGCACAGCCATCTGGTCGGCTTGGCGGGCGGTGTCGGCATTGGCCCTGACGGTGCTGGTCAGCTCTTCCATCGAGGCCGCGGTCTGCTGCAGATTGCTGGCCTGCTGCTCGGTGCGCTGGCTCAGATCGGCATTGCCGGTGGCGATCTGGGCCGAGCCGGTGGCGATCGACTCGGAGGCGCTGCGCACCCGGGTCACGATGCCGGCCAGGCTGGCCTGCATCTCGCCCAGCGAGGCCAGTACGCTGCCGGCCGCTGCATGCTGGGCACCAGCCACCGGACTCAGGTCGCCCTGGGCAACGCGGTGGGCGATCTTGCCCAGCGCGGCCGGCTCGGCGCCGAGGGCGCGGGTCAGGCTGCGGGTGATCAGCAGGCCGGCGGCGGCGGCGGCACCGAAGACCAGCAGGCAACCCAGCGCCACCCAGTTGCGCTGCGCCTGTGCCGCGGCCGTGGCGTCGGCGGCGACTTGACGGGCGCGCGCCTCGGTGTGGCTGCTGTAGGCCTCGGCGGCCTTGACGAGCGCCGCCAGCAGGGGCCGGCATTCGGCGTTCATCTTCGCGATGGCTTCCTGTTGCCGGCCGTTCAGCGCCAGTTCGACGATGGCCAGGGCCACCGGCCCGTAGGCACGCTCCACACGCTCGATCTCATGGCTGAGTTGGCGCGCCTCGGCGCTGACATCGGTGGCGCGCTCGATCATCTGCGTGAGCTTGGCCAGGTTTGCCTGCACCTCCTCGTGCGCCCGCAGCACGGCGGCCTTTTCCTGCGCCACCTCGTCCGGCTGTGTCAGCAGCACCAGGTTGCGCGCGGCAATGGCGCGGCGATCCACCGCGGTCTGCACATGGCCGGCCATCAGCGCGCGGGCGGTGAAGCCATTGGCAATGCGATCCAGATCGGCGCTGCTGTCACGCAGGGCCTTCAGCGACAGGCCGGCGATCGCCAGCACCAGCAGGGCAATGCCGCCGAAGGCAGCCGTCAGTTTGGCGCGCACGGTGTAGGAGCGGGAGGGCATGGAAGGTCTCGCAGGGTTGGGATGGCGGCAACGATAACGCATAAGATCTGACAACTTGATTCGTCAGAAATGACGATTTGAGCAGAATGTCACACCGCGCGGGAAGGGCACAATCGGAGTGGCTTTGAATGGCCGTATCGTCACATCTGAGTTGCACGATTTCTCCCTGATGCCCATGACTGTTCGCCCAGGCTTGCTCGCCCCCCACCACCGCCCGCTGGCCTGGATAGGCGCTGGCGCGCTGGCGTCCGGCCTCGCCGCCGCAGCGCTGCAGAGCTTTGACGACAGCGACGACTTTCTGCTCGCGCCCGAGCCCTACGGCTTTGATTTCTATGTGGTGCAACTGGCGCAACGCGGCGTGCGCGGTGTGGATCTGGTGCGCCTGATCCGGCGCCGCAGTGCGGCCGGCATCATCGCTCTGAGCAACGAGCGGCAGGATGAGTTCGTGGCGGCGTGCGAGGCCGGTGCCGACATGGTGCTGAGCCAGCATGCGCCGGCCGAACATCTGCTGGCCGCCATGACGGCGGTGCGGCGCCGCATCCACTTGCAGGCCAAGGCGGCTGCCACTGGTGCCGAGGCTTGGCGCCTGCTGGCCGACAGTGCCACGCTGCAGGCGCCGGACGGTACGCGCATTGCGCTCAGCGAAAGCGATCTGGCCATCATGCTGTGCTTTGCGCATGCCGATGGTGGCCGTGTGGAGCGTCGGCAGTTGGTGGAATGCCTCTGGGGCGAGCAGGCCGACGCCATGGACAACGCGCTGCACGCCACGCTCTACCGGCTGCGCAAGCGCATCGAGCTGGCCAGCCAGACGCTCGCGCCGGTGCGCGCGGTGGCGAAGGTGGGCTACGAGTTCAGGGCGCCGCTGCAGCTGGCGTAGCGCCAGCCGCATCAAGCATCAGCTGCAGCAGGCGCTGCGCACGCTCGGGTGCTACCAGCGGGCCCATCAACAGATGCTGGATCAGGTCGTCGGCCCCCGGCGTGCTGACAAAGGCCATGCTCCAGTCCCCGCAGCGGCGCTGGGCAATCGGCTCCGCCAGCAGCTCGTGGATGGCCTCGTGCCGACGGTCCCGGCGTATCGCCGCCATGGTCTCGGCCAGGGCCGCCGCCGGGCCTTCCAGCAACTGTGCGAAATGCCCGCCGGTGTACAGCAGCACGCCGGTGACGTCGCGGCGCTCGTTGAGCTGCCGCGCCAGGCGCAGCAACCCATCGAGTTCATCCGGCCGCGCGAGCGAACGGCTGATGTAGAAGAGCTGCTGCAGATCGGACGGGGCGGGCGTGCGCATGGTGCGCCGGATTTTAGTCAGGGCAGCTCGAGTCCGAAGCGGTGGGCGATGAAGGCCAGCATGTCGGCGCGCTCCTCGATGATCTTGGAGGTGGGCTTGCCGGCGCCGTGGCCGGCCTGCGTCTCGATGCGGATCAGCTTGGGCGCGCTGCCGGTCTCGGCCGCCTGCAGCGCCGCGGTGTACTTGAAGCTGTGCGCGGGCACGACGCGGTCGTCATGGTCGCCGGTGGTCACCAGGATGGCGGGGTAGGGCTTGCCGCCGCTCTGGATGTTGTGCAGCGGCGAGTAGGCCAGCAGGGCCTTGAACTCCTCGGCGTTCTCGCTCGAGCCGTAGTCGGGCACCCAGGCCCAGCCGATCGTGAACTTGTGGAAGCGCAGCATGTCCATCACGCCCACCTGGGGCACCGCGGCGCCGAACAGCTCGGGGCGCTGGTTCACCACCGCGCCCACCAGCAGGCCGCCGTTGCTGCCGCCGTTGATGGCGAGCTTGGCGGGCTGGGTGAACTTGTTGGCGATCAGCCATTCGGCCGCGGCGATGAAGTCGTCGAACACGTTCTGCTTCTTCAGCTTGGTGCCCGCCTCGTGCCACGCCGCGCCGTATTCGCCGCCACCGCGGATCGAGGCCAGCACGTAGACGCCCCCCATCTTCATCCAGGTAGCGGCGGTGACGTTGTAGCCGGGCGTCATCGCGGCATTGAAGCCGCCGTAGCCGTACAGCAGCGTCGGGTTGCTGCCGTCCAGCTTCAGGCCCTTCTTGTGGGCGATGAAGATCGGGAAACGCGTGCCGTCCTTGCTGGTGACGAACTCGCGGCGCGTCTCGAACTGCTCGGCATCGAAGGCGGTCTGCGGGAGCTTGAACACGCTGGCCTTGTTGGTCGCTACCTCGTAGCGGTAGATGGTGGCGGGCGAGTTGAGGCTGGTGTAGACGAAGAAGGTCTCGGCGTCGTCACTGCGCCCGGCAAAGCCCGAGGCCGTGCCGACGCCGGGCAGCGCCACCTCGCCGAGCGCACGGCCGTCCATGCCATGGATGCGCACCAGCGTGGAGGCGTCGCGCAGATAGCGCAGCAAGAGGCGGCCGCCCACGGCGGAGGCGCCGGTGAGCGCGTCGCTGCCTTCGGCCACCAGGGTCTTCCAGGCCTGCTTGCCCGAGCCCTTCAGGTCGATCGCGATCAGGCGGCCGCGTGGCGCATCCTGGTTGGTCTTGACGATCAGGGTGCTGGCGCCCATCGAGGCGACCGGCACGTACTCGGCATCGAAGGCCAGCGTCACGGCCTTGGGCGCGCCGCCGGCCGCCCCGGGGTAGGCGCCCTTGGAGAGCGGCAGCACCATCAGGCCGTTCTTGTTGCCGCCCTTCCAGACGCTGATGTAGACGAGCTTGCCGTCGTCCGAGACCTCGGCGCCAAAGCCCCATTCCTTCTCTTGCGGGTTGCTGGCCACCAGGGTGTCGTCGGCCTGCGGCGTGCCCAGGCGGTGGTAGTAGAGCTTCTGGAAGTAGTTGCTGCCGGTCAGCGCCGCGCCCTCGGCGGGGGCGTCGTAGCGGGCGTAGAAGAAGCCCTTGCCGTCGGGCGTCCAGGCGGCGCCGGAGAACTTCACCCACTCGAGCGTATCGGGCAGGTCGCGGCCGCTGGCGAGATCGCGCACGCGCCAGGTCTGCCAGTCGGAGCCGGCCTTGGAGCTGCCATAGGCCAGCAGCTTGCCATCGCGCGAGGCGGCGTAGCCGGACAGCGCCACCGTGCCGTCCTTGGAGAGCTGGTTGGGGTCCAGCGCCACCGCGGGCTGGGCCGTCAACGCGCTGGCGGTGTAGAGCACGCTCTGCTGCTGCAGGCCGTCGTTGCGCGTCCAGAAATAGCGGCCACCCTCCTTGAAGGGCAGGCCGAATTTCTCGAAGTTGTAGAGCTCGGTGTAGAGGCGGCGCACCGGCAGGCGCTGCGGCATGGCGGCGAGGAACTGGTCGGTGACGGCGTTCTGTGCCTGCACCCAGGCCTTGGTGTCGGCGCTATGGTCGTCTTCCAGCCAGCGGTAGGGGTCGGCCACGCTGCTGCCGTGGTAGCTGTCGGTCTGTTCGACCTGGCGCGTGGCGGGGTAGCTCAGGCTCTGAGCCTGTACGGCGCCGGCCAGGCACAGCGCGCTCAGTGCGACGCTTATGGCGGTCAGAAAGTTCGTCTTGCTCATCGTGCTCTCTTGTTTGTCGAGTCTCGGATGCCCCGGTGAGGGCGCGCCATTGTGCCCAGACTCGCGCGCGCATGACTTCCGGCACGGATGCGAGGTGAAGATACGTTTCGTATACAAATCGTATAGAATGCCGACATGGGTATCGTCAAAATTTCAGACCAGCTGCATGAGAGCCTGCGCGTTGCCAGCGGCGCGCTTTCACGCTCGATCAACGCGCAGGCGGAGCATTGGATGCGCATCGGCATGCTGGCCGAGCTGCACCCTGACCTCGATCACCGCGAGATCAGCCAGCTGCTGATACGGGCCGAGCAGAGCGGGGGGCTGGACCTGGCTGCGATCGCGGCCATACCGGCCAAGCCGCACGGCGGCCGCAAGGGCGTGCAATGAGGGGCGGCGGCGTCAAGATCCGCACGGCGGACGAGATCGCCAAGGCGCGCGAAGCCGGCCGCCTGGCCGCCCAGGTGCTGCACATGATTACGCCCTTTGTGCAGCCCGGCGTCAGCACCGACGCGCTGGACAAGATCTGCCACGACTACATCGTCGACGAGCTGAAGGTGACGCCGGCCAATATCGGCTACCACGGCTATCCCAAGACCCTGTGCAGCTCGGTCAACGAGGTGGTCTGCCATGGCATCCCCTCGGCCAGCAAGATCCTCAAGGATGGCGACATCGTCAACCTCGACGTGGCTGTCATCAAGGACGGCTGGTTCGGCGATACCAGCCGCATGTATTACGTGGGCGAGCCCAAGCCGCTGGCGCGCCGCCTGGTGGACACCACCTACGAGGCCATGCGCGCCGGCATCATGAAGGTGCGCCCCGGCGCCACCCTGGGCGACGTGGGCTTCGCGATCCAGCGCGTCGCGCATGCCGCGGGCTTCAGCGTGGTGCGCGAATACGGCGGCCATGGCATCGGCGACGTCTATCACGACGAGCCGCATGTGCTGCACTTCGGCAGGCCGGGCGAGGGCCTGCGCCTCAAGGAGGGCATGATCTTCACGGTGGAGCCCATGATCAACGCCGGCAAGCGCGGCGTGAAGGATCTGGCCGACGGCTGGACCGTGGTGACCATGGACCGCTCGCTGTCGGCGCAGTGGGAGCACATGGTGCTGGTCACCGCCAGCGGCTTCGAGCTGCTGACGCCCTGGCCCGAGGGCTTCGGGGCCTACCCCGCCATCACCAGTCAGTAGACGCTGCCGTTGGCGCCCGAGGAGGTCAGTACGCCGCCGATCACGTCCAGCCAGTAGGGCGCGACATTGAGGCTGCGGCTCCAGTTGCGCAGGTCCATCGTGCCCTCCTGGGCGCGCAGGCGGTCCACCCGTACGCTGGAGAAGGTCAGCGGCGTCTTGGGCTGGATGGTGGTGGCGGCGATGCTGGGGCGCAGGAAATAGGCGGCGCCATTGCCCATCACCGTGCCGACGCCATCGTCCACCACCACGGCGGTCTGCTCGTCCACGCCGATGCCGCGCGCGTCATCGGGGCGGGCGACCCAGGCGTCCTTGATGATGCGCGCCAGGAAGGTCATCAAGCGGCCCATGCGGTCGCGGGTGACGAGGTGGGCATCGGCAATCGTGTTGCCCAGGCCGGGCACGCTGGTGATGAAGCCGCGATCCAGCGTGAGGCGGCGGTCGTAGGGGTTGCTCAGCGCCTGGGCCGAGGTGATGGTGTCGTTCTGCGCCGAGAAGTCGAACTGCGCCAGCACCGCCAGGCCGGCACTGGTGCCGCCCACCGGCACCTTTCTGGCGATCAGGCCCTGCACCGCCTGATCCAGCGCCGTACCCTTCCAGAGGTTGATGTAGTCCCATTGATCGCCACCTGCGATGAAGAGCAGGTCGGCGCCGGCGACGATGCGCTGGACATTGGCGTCATTGGCGCCCTCGCGTGTCTTCACCACCAGGGTCTCGACCGAGTCGACCCCGCCCATCTGGTGGAGGTAATCGTTGTAGCCATCGGCACCCGAGGCGCGTATCACCACCACGTCGATCGGCGTGTTGCCCGCGCCGCGTGCCTTGGCAATCATGGCCATGAAGGCGGCGTCGACATCGGTGCCACCCCCCATCAGCACCGACATCGGCGTGGCGGGTGCCGGCGGGGCCTGGTTGTCGGCGCTGCCGGTGAGGTAGTAGTCGTAGTTCCTGGAGCTGTAGGTCGGGGTTCCGACCTTCTTGTCCGAACCGCCCGCCAGCGCCGGCGTGGCCAGCGTCATTGACAGCAGGCATACGGCCAACAGGCCCTGCATCAGTTCCAGACAGGAACGGCGTGAAAGCTTAGGCATGGGACGACTCCGAACCCGGCGCGGCAATGGCCAGGTGCCGGTCTAGTGTAGGGCGGCGGTGGCTGGCGTGCCGGGGCATTGACCCCCGGGATGGGTGTATGCGAGTCGACGTACAGACCCGCTCCACATGATGACGCCCTGAGTGCCGCCCGGCGCCAAGCCCGGCAGCGGGGAAACCTGACTCGGCCAGGCGCGCGGAAGGGGCTACATTGCGGATTGCCGCGGCGAACGGCCCGATGCTGTACTTCCAATGCAAGCCTTGCAGGAGACGATCGATGAAGCTGTACTACCACCCCGCCTCAACCACCAGCCGGCCGGTGATGCTGTTTGCCGCGGAGCAGAGGATTCCGCTGGAGATGCAGCTCGTGGACCTGTTCACCGGTGAGCATTACCAAGCGCCCTTCGAGGCCGTCAATCCGAATCATCTGGTGCCGGTGCTGGAAGATGGCGCGTTCCGTCTGACCGAGAGTTCGGCCATCCTCAAGTACCTGGCCGACAAGATCGACTCGCCGCTCTACCCCAAGGAGTTGCAGGCGCGTGCGCGCGTCAACGAGCGCATGGACTGGGTCAACACCCAGCTGTGCCGTGACTTTGCCTATGGCGCGGTCTACCCGCAGATCTTCCCGCTGCACAAGCGCCGCAGCGACGAGGCGCAGAGCGCGCAGCTGCAGTGGGGCTGCGAGCGCGCGCAGGCCTGGCTCAAGGTGCTGGACCAGCACATCCTCGGCGCCCAGAATCCCTATCTATGCGGCGCGCAGATGACGATCGCGGACTACTTCGCCAGCGCCTTCGTGGCGCTGGCCGAAATCATAGGCAGCGACCTGGCCGCCTATCCGCAGCTGCGGGCCTGGTTGGGCCGCATGAAGGCCTTGCCCAGCTGGGCGGCCGTCAACCAGGTGATCGATGGCTACGCGGCCTCCCTGAAGGGCCAGGCCATGGTGGCGGTGTAGGGCGGCCGGACGCTGACGAGGAGGCCACGATGATTCGCAAGCTGCATCACAACGCCTATCGCTGCCGCGACTCGGAGGCAACGCGCGCTTTCTACGAAGACTTTCTTGGCCTGCCGCTGAGCGGCACCCTGGAGATCACGCAGACGAAAAGCGGCCGCGCGACGCACACCTTGCATACCTTTTATCGGCTCGACGACGGCTCCTTCCTGGCCTTCTTCGAGGCGCCCGACATGCCTTTCGAGTTCAAGGCGCAGCACGATTTCGATCTGCATATCGCGCTGGAGGTGTCGCGGGAAACGCTCGAGCAGATGTTTGCCAAGGGTCGTGGCGCGGGCATCGAGACCCGCGGCGTGTCGGACCACCATTTCATTGACTCGATCTACTTCCGCGACCCCAATGGCTATGTGATCGAACTGTGTACCAAGCGCGCCGAGCATGATCAGGCCATGGATCCAGCCACGAACGGTGCGCGTGAGAAGCTGCGGCGCTGGACGGCATCCAAACCCGCGCCGCGCCAAGCCTAGCGCCATGGATCAGCGTGCCGTCGTCGGCCGCCCGCGAAATCAGAGCTTGAAGTCGTAGTCGATCGTCAGCGGCGCATGGTCGCTGAACTTCTGCGCCGTGTAGATCTGCTCGCGCTTGGCCAGCGCGGCGAGCGCGGGCGTGGCGAAGTGGTAGTCCAGGCGCCAGCCCACGTTCTTCGCATAGGCCTGGCCGCGGTTGCTCCACCAGGTGTATTGCTCGGGCTTGTCGTTGAGGGTGCGGAACACGTCGACCAGGCCGCCTGCGTCGGGGTTGATCAGCTGGCTGACCCAGGCGCGCTCCTCGGGCAGGAAACCAGAGTTCTTGAGGTTGCCCTTCCAGTTCTTCAGATCGATTTCCTTGTGCGCGATGTTCACGTCGCCCACCAGGATGAATTCGCGCTCCGCCTTCAGCGCCATCAGGTGCGGGTAGATGGCATCGAGGAAGCGGAACTTGGCCTCCTGGCGTTCCGGGCCGCTGCTGCCGCTGGGGAAGTAGCAGCTGATCAGGCTGAGCTTGCGGCCGGGCTTGTCGAAACGCTTCTCGACCCAGCGGCCCTCCTTGTTGAATTCCTCCACGCCGAAGCCCAGGATCAGGTCGCTGGGCTCCTCCCGGGTGTAGAGGCCGACACCCGAATAGCCCTTCTTCTCGGCGTAGTGGAAATGGCCGCGCAGCTGGCCCGAGCTGCAATAGACGCCGGCGACATGCTCGTCCTGCGCCTTGACCTCCTGAACGCCCAGCGCATCGGCTTTTTGCTCGGGCAGCCATTCGAAGAAACCCTTGCTCGCGGCGGAGCGGATGCCGTTGAGGTTGGCGGAGATGAAGCGCACGGTGATCTTTCTGGGGCGTGGACGAAAGTCTCGCAGTCTAGGGGGCTTCGCTGCCGGTGTCGTGGCCGACCCACATTTCCAACCGTCGATCGGTGGGGATTTGGCAAGCGCCGATGTGACTGCTAGATTTCGTGCACCCTCAATCGCAAACGTTTGCCGGCATTGGGTGCGCAAACGGAACCGCCAAAGGATGTACCCATGAAACAGCAAGGACTCAAGCCGAGCGCCCTGGCGCTGGCACTCGTGACCGCTTTCCCCATGCATGCCGCGCTGGCGCAGAGCGCCGAGTCGGCCGAGGCCCGCAAGGAGCCCGCGCAGCTGGAGGCGGTGATCGTGACCGGTAGCCGCCGCGTCGAGAACGTCAAAGAGGTGCCGATGTCGATCTCGGCCATCAAGGGTGATGCGCTCGACACCTACAACGCCAGCGGCCAGGACATCCGCGCCCTCTCGGCACGCGTGCCCAGCCTGAACATCGAATCCGATTTCGGCCGCACCTTCCCGCGTTTCTACATCCGCGGCCTGGGCAACACCGACTTCGACCTGAACGCCTCGCAGCCGGTGGGCTTGGTGTATGACGACGTGGTGCAGGAAAGCCCGATGCTGAAGGGCTTCCCGGTGTTCGACGTCGAGCAGGTGGAAGTGCTGCGCGGCCCGCAGGGCACGCTGTTCGGCCGCAACTCGCCGGCCGGCGTGATGAAGTTCGACTCGGTCAAGCCGGGCAAGCGCCTGGAGGGTTATGCCACCGTCGGCTTTGGCCGCTACAGCGCGCTGAACTTCGAGGGCGCGATCAACGTGCCCCTGAACGACGATTGGTCGCTGCGTGCCTCGGGCATGATGCAACGCGCCAGCGACCGCGTGCACAACCCCTTGCCGGACGCCGAGAAGGATCTGGAGGGCTACAACGACAAGGCCGTGCGCGTGCAGGCCTCGTACAAGAACGGCGGCTTCAACGCGCTGTTCAATGTGCATGGCCGCGACTACAAGGGCAACGCCACCACCTTCCGCGCCAACGTCATCAAGCGCGGCACGAATGATCTGGTGGACGGCTTCGACGCCTCGGTCTATCCGACCGATGGTTACAACAGCCAGACTCTCAAGTCCAGCGGCGTGAGCGCGCGCCTGCGCTGGGATCTGGACGGCATGACGCTGCATTCGATCACCGCCTACGACCGCGCCGAGTTCTACAGCCGCGGTGACGTGGACGGCGGCTTCGGCAGCCGCTTTGCCGGCATTCCGGACGGCCCCAAGTTCCCCGGCCAGCCCTCGGTGATCCCGTTTGACGCCCAGACCGCGGACGGCATGCCCTATCTGCGGCAGACCACGCAGGAGTTCCGCCTGCAGTCGGCCACCAAGGACGCACTGCAGTGGATCGGCGGCCTCTACTACTTCCAGGAGAAGCTGCAGGTCGACAGTTTCAACTTCGACTCCTTCTCCGCCGGCGACCCGCAGAACGGCTACGCCGTGCAGCACCAGTCGGCCAAGTCATGGGCGGCCTTTGGCAATCTGAGCTATGCGATCACGCCGGATCTCAAGATCCGCGGCGGCCTGCGCTACACGGATGACAAGAAGGACTTCGACGGCGCGCGCACCCAGACCCCGTTTGGCGGCGCCAACGTGGGCCCGCTGACCGCGCATCCCAAGTCCAGCAACTGGAGCTGGGACCTGGGCGCCAACTACAGCCTGGACAAGAACGTCGCCCTGTTCGCCCGCATCGCCACCGGCTATCGCGCGCCCTCCATCCAGGGCCGCGTGCTGTTCGGCGACACCATCTCGGTGGCCAATTCGGAGAAGGCGCTGTCCTTTGAGGCCGGCTTCAAGGCGGATCTGCTCAACAACACCGCGCGCATCAGCGGCACGGTGTTCAAGTACCAGGTCAAGGATCTGCAGCTCACCGCTGGCAGCGGCAGCACCAACCAGAACAAGCTGGTCAACGCCGCCAAGGCCGAGGGCCAGGGCTTCGAGCTGGACGCGCAGGCCATCATCGCGCGCGACTGGAAGACCACGCTGGGCCTGAGCTACAACGACACCGAGATCAAGGATCCCAACCTGTTCGTGCAGCCCTGCGGCAATGCCAACTTCCAGTTCCTGGAGGCCAATACCGGTTGCACGGTGCTGAACAAGCCGGGCCCATTGGCCGGCACGGTGCTGATCGGTGGCAACCCGCTGCCGCGCGCGCCCAAGTGGGTGATCAACTGGACGCTCAAGTACAGCACCGAGATCGGCAACGGCGACCTCTATGTGCTGACCGACTGGGCCTACAAGGACAAGTACAACATGTTCCTGTACGAGGCGGTCGAGTACAAGGCCAAGTCCTCGCTGGAAGGCGGCTTGCGCGTGGGCTACGGCTGGGCCAATGGCAAGTACGAGGTCGCCGCCTACTCGCGCAACATCACCAACCGCCAGCAAGTGGTGGCGGCGATCGACTTCAACAACCTCACCGGCATCATCAACGAACCGCGCAGCTACGGCGTGCAGTTCAAGGCCACGTACTGACAGGCCCGATCGCCTGGTACGCAGGCCCGGCCCTCAGAAGGGGCCGGGCCTTTTTTGTGCCGCCTACAATGCCGGCCAATCCCATCTCGTCCCCCGCCCATGAACACCCGCACCACCCCCCTGGCCCAGGAATTCGTCGCCTTTGCCGTCGAGGCGGGGGTGCTGCGCTTCGGCGAGTTCAAGACCAAGGCGGGGCGCCTGAGCCCCTATTTCTTCAACGCCGGCCTGTTCGACGATGGCGCCAAGCTGGGCCGCCTGGCCGGCTTCTATGCGCGCACCCTGATTGACTCGGGCATCCAGTTCGACATGATCTTCGGGCCGGCCTACAAGGGCATCACGCTGGCCGCCGCGGTGGCCATCGAGTTGGCGCGCCTGGGCCACAACAAGCCCTTTGCCTACAACCGCAAGGAAGCCAAGGATCATGGCGAGGGCGGCACCCTGGTGGGCGCGCCGGTGCAGGGCCGCGTGCTCATCATCGACGACGTGATCTCGGCCGGCACCTCGGTGCGCGAGTCCATCGCGATGATCCAGGCCGCGGGCGCCACGCCCTGCGGTGTCTCGATTGCCCTGGACCGCCAGGAGAAGGCGGTGGAGAACGGCGTGGAGAGCCCGAAGTCGGCGGTACAGTATGTGAGCGAGCAATTGCAACTGCCCGTGAGCGCAATTGCCGGCCTGTCGGACTTGCTGCAGTATTTGCAAACGACGAGCAGCCCTGCCATCGCCGCCCATGCGGGCGCGGTGCAAGCCTACCGAGATCGTTACGGAGTCTGATGCGCGCTTCCGAACTACGCGTCGTTGCCGCTCGCTGCGCTGCCGCCGCCACCTGCTGGCTGGCCGTTGCGGCCGCAGCGCTGGCGCAAACCCCGCTCAAATCCGCGGGCGGCATTTACAGCTGCACCACCGCCGATGGCCGACGCCTGACCTCGGACCGGCCGATCGCCGAATGCAGTGCGCGCGAACAGCGCGTGCTGAATGCCGACGGCTCCCTGCGCACGGTGGTGCCGCCGTCGATGTCGCCCGAAGAGCGTGCCGCGCAGGAGGCCAACGAGCGCAAGCTGGCGGCCGAGCGGGCCGCCAGGGCCGACGCGGCCCGGCGCGATCGCAACCTGATGACGCGCTACCGCAATGAGGCCCAGCATCAGAAGGCGCGCGAGTCGGCGCTGGACGACGTCGTCAAGTCGATGCAGATCTCCGAGAAGCGCGTGCAGGACCTGGCCGCGGAGCGCAAGCCCTTGCTGGACGAGGCCGAGTTCTACAAGGGCAGGCAGTTTCCCGCCAAGCTGAAGCTGCAGCTCGATGCCAACGACGCATCGACGCAGGCCCAGAAGGAGCTGATCGAGAACCAGAAGGCCGAGCTGGTGCGCGTCAACAAGCTCTACGACGCGGAGCTGGCGCGGCTCAGAAAGCTCTGGGCCGGCGCCGCTCCCGGTTCCGTCGACTAAGCGCCGAGCTTCTTCTTCAAGAGCTCGTTCACCGCTGCGGGGTTGGCCTTGCCCTTGGTGGCCTTCATGGCCTGACCCACCAGGGCGTTGAAGGCCTTGTCCTTGCCGGCGCGGAATTCATCCACCGACTTCTGGTTCATTGCCAGCACCTCGTCGAGGATGCGCTCGAGCTCGCCGGTGTCGCTCATCTGCTTCAGGCCCTTGGCCTCGATCAGCGCGTCGACGTCCGAACCTTCGCCACTCCACAACGCCTCGAACACCTGCTTGGCGGCGTTGTTGGAGATGGTGCCGTCCTGGATGCGCTGGATCAGCGCGCCCAGCAGGGTCGGGCTGACCGGGCTGGCCTCGATCTCACGCTCCTCGCTGTTGAGACGGCGCGAGACCTCGCCCATCAGCCAGTTGGCCACCAGCTTGGGTGCGCCGCAGACCTGCTTGGCGGCCTCGTAGAAGCGTGCCGTGGCCAGGCTCTGCGTCATGATGGCGGCGTCGTAGGCGGTCAGGCCGTCCTGCTGCTCGAAGCGCGCGGCCATCACCGAGGGCAGCTCGGGCATCTCGCCCTTCACCCGCTCCACCCATTCCGGCGCGATCAGCAGCGGCGGCAGGTCGGGGTCGGGGAAGTAGCGGTAGTCGGCCGAGTCTTCCTTGCTGCGCATCGCGCGCGTCTCGCCGGTGTCGGGGTTGAACAGCACCGTGGCCTGTTGAATCTTGCGGCCATCCTCGATCTCGTCGATCTGCCAGTTCACCTCGTAGTCCACCGCCTGGATCAGGTTGCGGAAGCTGTTGAGGTTTTTGATTTCGCGGCGCGTGCCATAGGGCTCGCCGGGCTTGCGCACCGAGACGTTGACGTCGCAGCGGAACGAGCCCTCCTGCATATTGCCGTCGCAGATGCCCAGCCACATCACCAGCGCGTGCAGGGTCTTGGCGTATTCGCAGGCCTCGGCGCCCGAGCGCATCTCGGGCTCGGAGACGATTTCCAGCAGCGGCGTGCCGGCGCGGTTCAGGTCGATGCCCGACTGGCCGTGGTAGTCCTCGTGCAGGCTCTTGCCGGCGTCTTCCTCGAGGTGGGCGCGCGTCAGGTTGACGACCTTCTTCTCGTCGCCGACGAAGAACTCCACGCGCCCGCCCTGCACCACCGGGATCTCGAACTGGCTGATCTGGTAGCCCTTGGGCAGGTCGGGGTAGAAGTAGTTCTTGCGCGCGAAGATCGACAGCGGCGCCACCTTGGCGCCCACCGCCAGGCCGAAGCGGATGGCGCGTTCCACCGCGCCGCGGTTCAGTACCGGCAGCGTGCCCGGCAGGGCCAGATCCACCGGCGAGGCCTGGGTGTTGGGGGCGGCGCCGAAGGCGGTGGAGGAGCCGCTGAAGATCTTCGAGGCGGTGGAGAGTTGGACGTGGTTTTCCAGGCCGATCACGACCTCGTAGCCACGGATCAGTTTGCTAGAAGATGCCATGTGCTTAGATTCCTGCGGGGGCTTGGGTGTGCCAGTCGGTGGCCTGCTGCAAGGCATGGGCCGCGTGCAAGAGCTGACCCTCCTTGAAGTAATTGCCCAAGAGCTGCAGCCCCACCGGCATGCCGCCTTCGCCGAAGCCCACCGGCACGCTCATGCCGGGCAGGCCGGCCAGCGAGCCCGGCAGGGTGAAGATGTCGGCCAGATAGGCCTTGACCGGGTCCTCGGCGCCCTCGCCGGCCTTCCAGGCCACGCTGGGGGCCACCGGGCCGGCGATCAGATCGCATTGCCGGAAGGCCTGCTGGAAGTCGTCGGCGATCATGCGGCGCAGCTTCTGGGCCTGCAGGTAGTAGGCGTCGTAGTAGCCATGGCTCAGCACATAGGTGCCGATCATGATGCGGCGCTTGACCTCGGCGCCAAAGCCTTCGGCGCGGCTCTTCTTGTACATGTCCAGCAGGTCGTCGTACTGGGCCGCACGGTGGCCGAACTTGACGCCATCGAAGCGGCTCAGGTTGGAGCTGGCCTCGGCCGGGGCAATGATGTAGTAGACCGGAATCGCCAGCTCGGTGCGGGGCAGGCTCACGTCCACCAGGGTGGCGCCGAGCTTTTCCAGCTCGGCCAGGCCGGCGCGCACCGCTACATTTACGTCCGCGGCCAGGGCAGCCGGGAAGAACTCGCGTGGCAGGCCGATGCGCAGGCCCTTGAGCGGCTGGGCGGCCGTCGCGCCCTCGCGGGCGGTCAGCATCTGGGCGTGGAAGTCCTGCGGCGGCTGTTGCACGCTGGTGGCATCGCGCTCGTCGAAGCCGCTCATGGCGGAGAGCAGCAGGGCGCAGTCCTCGGCGCTGCGCGCCATCGGGCCGGCCTGGTCCAGGCTGGAGGCGAAGGCGATCATGCCGTAGCGCGAGCACACGCCGTAGGTGGGCTTGATGCCGGTGATGCCGGTGAAGCTGGCGGGCTGGCGGATCGAGCCACCGGTGTCGGTGCCGGTGGTGGCCGGCACGATGCGCGCCGCCACTGCCACCGCCGAGCCGCCCGAGGAGCCGCCGGGCACGCGGCCCAGGTCCCAGGGGTTGTGGGCCGGGCCATAGGCCGAGTTCTCGTTGGCCGAGCCCATCGCGAACTCGTCGCAGTTGAGCTTGCCCAGCGAGACCGTGCCGGCGCCATTGAGCCTGGCCACCACGGTGGCGTCGAAGGGGCTCAGGTAGCCGGCGAGGATCTTGGAGCCGGCCGTGGTGGGCATGTCGGCGGTGACGTAGATGTCCTTGTGCGCCAGCGGGATGCCGATCAGGGCACCCGCCTCACCCGCCGCCAGGCGCGCATCGGCGGCCTGGGCGCGCGCCAAGGCACCCGCCGCATCCACATGCAGGAAGGCGCCCAGGGCCTGGTGGGAGGTAACACGTGCAAGCAGGTGTTGGGTCAGTTCGGCGCTGGAAAACGCCTTGGCGCGCAGGCCCTGGCCCAGTTCGGCCACGCCCATTTCGTGCAGGGACTTGGTGCTCATGCTCATTCGATGACCTTGGGAACCAGGAACAGGCCGTCTTCGACGGCGGGTGCGCTGCGTTGGTTGAGTTCGCGCTGATTGCTCTCGGTGACGGAGTCCTCGCGCAGGCGCAAGGCCACCTCCTGCACAGCGGAGAGCGGGGTGTACAGGGGCTCGACGCCGCTGGTGTCCACCGCGCTCATCTGCTCCACGATGGAGAAGAAGCCATTCAGCTGCCCGAGCAGGGCGGCCTGCTCGCTGTCGGCCAATTCCAGCCGGGCCAGGTGAGCGATGCGGCTCACGTCTTGAGGGGTCAGGGCCATGGGGGAAGCAAGTCCAAAAGTGTCAAAAACAAAGCCCTGGAAGGGCTTGCGCTAGGTCAGATCCTAGGGGTGATCGGGTATTATCTCCGCTTATCTCCATGCCATCGGGGCTGCGCGCCGTTCAGGTCCACGCAGCCTCGCTGTTTATGGTGCGAACGATTCCCGTGGCAGCTTGGTCTGCCGCCTTACCCTGACCCGCAAAGCCTGCTTTCGGACCGGGTGTGATCTGGAGCCACAGCTGCAGATGCGCCTGCCCGACGAACCCATCACATCATGTTCGCCTCCCTGCGCCGCTACTTTTCCACCGACCTCGCCATCGACCTCGGCACCGCCAACACCCTGATTTACGTGCGCGGCAAGGGCATCGTGCTGGACGAACCCTCGGTCGTCGCGATCCGCCACGAAGGCGGCCCGAATGGCAAGAAGACCATCCAGGCCGTCGGCCGGGAGGCCAAGGCCATGCTGGGCAAGGTGCCCGGCAATATCGAGGCGATCCGCCCGATGAAGGACGGCGTGATCGCCGACTTCACCGTCACCGAGCAGATGCTCAAGCAGTTCATCAAGATGGTGCACGACTCGAAGATGCTCAAGCCGAGCCCGAGGATCATCATCTGCGTGCCCTGCGGCTCCACCCAGGTCGAGCGCCGCGCGATCCGCGAGTCGGCGCTGGGCGCCGGTGCCAGCGAGGTCTACCTGATCGAGGAGCCGATGGCCGCGGCCATCGGTGCCGGCCTGCCGGTCAGCGAGGCCAGCGGCTCGATGGTGGTCGACATCGGCGGCGGCACCACCGAGGTGGGCGTGATCTCGCTGGGCGGCATGGTCTACAAGGGCTCGGTCCGCGTCGGCGGCGACAAGTTCGACGAGGCCATCATCAACTACATCCGCCGCAACTACGGCATGCTGATCGGCGAGCCCACCGCCGAGGCGATCAAGAAGAACATCGGCTCGGCCTTCCCCGGCTCCGAGGTGAAGGAAATGGAAGTCAAGGGCCGCAACCTCAGCGAGGGCGTGCCGCGCAGCTTCACGATCTCGTCCAACGAGATCCTGGAAGCCCTCACCGACCCGCTCAACCAGATCGTCTCCGCGGTGAAGAACGCGCTGGAACAGACCCCGCCCGAGCTGGGCGCCGACATCGCCGAGCGCGGCATGATGCTGACCGGTGGCGGCGCGCTGCTGCGCGACCTGGACCGCCTGCTGGCCGAGGAAACCGGCCTGCCGGTGCTGGTGGCCGAGGACCCGCTGACCTGCGTGGTGCGCGGTTGCGGCATGGCGCTGGAACGCATGGAGCGCCTGGGTTCGATCTTCACCTCGGAATAAGCCCGGGCCATGGTCTGCAGCGAGCCGGCACGTGTCCCACGGAGCCGGCTCTTGTGCATCTTGGTGAACATGTTCTGAACGCGCCATGCCCTTCGGCACCCTGGATCGCTCCCCGCCCCCCTTCTTTCGCCAAGGCCCCTCGGCGCTGACCAAGCTGCTGCTGTGCGCGGCGCTGGCGGTGTTCCTGATGGTGGCGGACGCGCGCTTCAAGGTGGCGCAGCCGGCGCGCGCCGCGCTGGCGCTGCTGCTGCACCCGGTGCAGCGCCTCTTGCTCTCGCCGGTGGACGCCTGGGAGCAGCTGGGCGACTACTCGCGCGGCATGGAGCGCGCCATGGCGGCCGAAGACCTGGCGCGCAAACAGCTGGTGCAGCAGGCCGAGCGGCTCTCGCGTGCGCAACAGCTGCAGGCCGAGAACCAGCGCCTGCGCGAACTGCTGAAGATGCGCGAGGCGCTGACGGTCAAATCGCTGGCGGCCGAGGTGCTTTACGAGGCCGCCGACCCCTATTCGCGGCGCGTCATCATCGACCGCGGCGGCCACCAGGGCGTGCGCGCCGGCTCGCCGGTGATCAACGATGCCGGCGTGCTGGGCCAGGTCACGCGCGTCTACAACTTCTCCGCCGAGGTGACGCTGCTGACCGACAAGGACGCCGCCATCCCGGTGCTCAACACCCGCACCCAGCAGCGCGGCGTGGCCTATGGCGGCGAGCGCAGCGAGGGCCCGATGGAGCTGCGCTTCATGGCCGCGAATGCCGACATCAAGAGCGGCGACCTGCTCTCCACCTCGGGCCTGGACGGCGTCTATCCGCCCGGCCTGCCGGTGGCCAAGGTGGCCCAGGTGGAGCGCCGCGGCGATACCAGTTTTGCGCGCGTGAGCCTGGCGCCGGTGGCCGAGCCCGACGCGGCGCGCCATGTGTTGATCCTGGAACCGCTGGAAGTGCATGAGGCGGCGCGCGCCGAAGCGGCGGCGGCGGCGGCCTCGGAGGCCGCGCTGTTCGCCGAGCGCAAGGCCCAGGTCAAGGCGGAAGCCAAGGCCAAGAAGGATGCGGCGCGTGAAAGTGCCAGGGACAAGGGGAATGAAAAGGGGAATGACAAGGGGGACACGCGATGATCATGCCGCGCGGCTCGGGCCAGCTGCTGCTGCCCGCCAATCCCCTCTTCATCGCCTTCACGTTGATCCTGGCCCTGGTGCTGGACATGGTGCCGCTGGGCCGCCAGCCGGCCATGCCGGATCTGCTGGCCATCACCCTGGTGTTCTGGAACGTGCACCAGCCGCGCCGCGTGGGCGTGGGCTTCGCCTTCGTGTTCGGCCTCTTCATCGATGTGCACCATGGCGCGCTGCTGGGTCAGCATGCGCTGGCCTACAGCCTCTTGAGCTTTGGTGCCGTGGCCCTGCACCGGCGCCTGCCCTGGTTTTCGCTGCCGGTGCAGGCGGTACAGGTGCTGCCGCTGTTCGTGCTGGCGCACCTGGCCTCGCTGCTGGTGCGCCTGATGGTGGGCGGCATGGCGCCGGGCTGGAGCCTGATGCTGGCGCCCTTGTTCGAGGCGGCACTGTGGCCGGTGGCCAGCTGGATCCTGCTGGCGCCGCAGCGCCGGCCGCCGGACCCCGATGCGCATCGCCCGCTCTAGCGCCTTGCCATGACGGTTCTGAAGAACCTCCATCAGGAGCTCTCGCGCTTTCGCTTCCGCGTGCTGGCGGCGGCGGGCTTCGTGCTGTTCTGCTTTGCCCTGCTGGCGGCGCGCCTGGTGTTCCTGCAGGTGGTGCAGCACGACACCCTGCTCGAGCGCGCCGAGTCGAACCGCGTCACGGTGGTGCCCATCGTGCCCAACCGCGGCCTCATCAAGGACCGCAACGGCATCGTGCTGGCCAGCAACTACTCGGCCTACACGCTCGAGATCACGCCCTCCAAGGTGCTCAATCTGGACGAGACCATCGACGCGCTGGCCGGCGTGGTGGAGATCCAGGGGCGTGACCGCCGCCGCTTCAAGCGGCTGATGGAGGAGAGCAAGAATTTCGAGTCCCTGCCGATCCGCACCAAGCTGACGGATACCGAGGTGGCGCGCTTCGCCGCCCAGCGTTTCCGCTTCCCCGGCGTGGAGATCAAGGCGAGGCTGTTCCGCAACTATCCGATGGGGCAGGTGGGCGCGCATCTGCTGGGCTATATCGGCCGCATCAACCAGGCCGAGAAGAAGGCCATGGAGGATTGGCCCGAGGAGGAGCTCTCCAACTACCGCGGCACCGAATACATCGGCAAGCTGGGCCTGGAGCAGGCCTACGAGAAGGAGCTGCACGGCAGCACCGGCTTCGAGGAAATGGAAACCAGCGCCGGCGGCCGCGCGGTGCGGCGCCTGGCGCACCAGCCGCCCACGCCCGGCAACACGCTGATGCTGTCGATCGACATTCGCCTGCAGGCCCTGGTGGAAGAGCTCTACAAGGACCGCCGTGGCGCCCTGGTGGCGATCGACCCGCGCAGCGGCGAGGTGCTGGCCTTCGTCTCCAAGCCCACCTTCGATCCCAACCTGTTCGTCGACGGTATCGATGCCGACAGCTGGCGCGAGCTCAATGAGGACATCGACAAGCCGCTGCTGAACCGCGCGCTGCGCGGCACCTACCCGCCCGGCTCGACCTTCAAGCCCTTCATGGCGATGGCGGCGCTCAACAGCGGCAAGCGCGGGCCCAGCGTGATCGTGCAGGACAATCTGACCTACAGCTTCGGCGGCCGCACCTTCGGCAGCCCGGAGACCGACCGGCCCGGCCCCAAGGACATGCGCCTGGCGATCGTCAGCTCGTCCAATGTCTACTTCTACAGCCTGGCCAACGAGATGGGGGTGGACCTGATCCACGATCAGCTGGAACCCTTCGGCCTGGGCCGCAAGACCGAGATCGACGTGCAGGGCGAGGTCACCGGCGTGCTGCCCTCGCAGGACTGGAAGCGCCGCTACTTCGCCAAGACTCCGGCAAATCAGAAATGGTTTCCCGGTGAGACGATCTCGCTGGGCATTGGCCAGGGCTACAACAACTTCACCATGTTGCAGATGGCCACCGCCGTGTCGACCCTGGCCACCGGCGGCCAGCGCTACAAGCCGCGCCTGGTGCGCGAGATCGAGGATGTGGTGAAGCATGAGAAGCGCCGCATCGCCAGCGACGCGCTCGAGCCCCTGCCGCTCAAGCCCGAGCATGTGGAGGTGATCGTCAACGCCATGAACGGCGTGACGATCGAGGGCACCTCGCGCGCCGCCTTCACGGGCGCGGCCTACCGCAGCGGCGGCAAGACCGGCACGGCCCAGGCCATCGGCCTGAAGGCGGGCGAGAAATACAGCGCCATCAAGGCCGACGAGCACAAGCGCGACCACTCGCTCTATATCGCCTTTGCGCCCGTTGAGGCGCCCACCATCGCGCTGGCGGTGATCGTGGAGAACGCCGGCTTCGGCTCGACCTCGGCCGCGCCGATCGCGCGCCGCGTGTTCGACTATGTGCTGACCGGCCAGTACCCCAGCGAGGAGGACATCGCGCTGACCCAGCAGGGCAAGACCACCGCGCCGGTGGGCCAGCCGCGCCCGGTCGCGCAAGTGCCCCTGCCAGGGGCGGCGCCGGCGGCCGCCAGCGCAACGGCATCGGGAGCCTCGCGATGAATATTGCCTTCAAGGCCCCCAGCCTCTGGCAGCGCCTGCGGCCCTGGTTCCAGGGCTTCGACCTGCCGCTGCTTCTGGCGATCGCCTGGTTGATGGGCCTGGGCCTGCTGTGCATGTACTCGGCCGGCTACGACCATGGCACGCGCTTTGTCGACCATGCGCGCAATATGCTGCTCTCGCTCGCCATCATGTTCCTGATGGCGCAGATACCGCCGCAGCGGCTGATGAAGCTGGCCGTGCCGCTCTACAGCGTGGGGGTGGCGCTGCTGGTGGCGACGGCGCTGTTCGGTGTCACCAAGAAGGGCGCGACGCGCTGGCTCAGCATCGGCGTGACGCAGATCCAGCCCTCCGAGATCCTGAAGATCGCGATGCCGCTGATGCTGGCCTGGTGGTTCCAGAAGCGTGAGGGCCTTTTGCGCCTGCCCGACTTCGTGGCCGCCTTCGTGTTGCTGGCGATTCCCGTCGGCCTGGTGGCCAAGCAGCCGGACCTGGGCACGGCCATCCTGGTGCTGGCCGCCGGCCTGTATGTGATCTTCTTCGCCGGCCTGTCCTGGAAGCTGATCGTGCCCGCCATCGCCATCGGCGCCATCGCCATCACGGCGCTGGTGATGAGCGAGGAGGCGATCTGTCAGCCCGAGGTGAAATGGCCGGTGCTGCGCGAGTACCAGAAGAACCGCGTCTGCACCCTGCTGGACCCGACCAAGGACCCGCTGGGCAAGGGCTTCCACATCATCCAGGGCGAGATCGCGATCGGCTCGGGCGGCGTGACCGGCAAGGGCTTCATGAAGGGCACGCAGACCCACCTGGAGTTCATCCCCGAGCGCACCACCGACTTCATCTTCGCCGCCTTTGGCGAGGAGTTCGGCCTGATCGGCGCGGCGGCCCTGCTGCTGGGCTTCAGCGCGCTGATCCTGCGCGGCCTGATGATCGCCTCCGAGGCGCCGACGCTGTTCTCGCGCCTGATGGCCGGGGCCATCACGCTGAGCTTCTTCACCTATGTGTTCGTCAACATGGGCATGGTGTCGGGCATCCTGCCGGTGGTGGGGGTGCCGCTGCCCTTCATCAGCTATGGCGGCACCGCCATGGTGATGCTGGGGCTGAGCCTTGGCATGCTGATGTCGATCTCCAAGAGCCGGCGCTTCATGCACCGCTGAGCGGAGGCTCCTCGCCCTTCAGCACATGGGCCTGGAAACGGATCGTGAAGCGCGCGCCCGGGCCCATGCCGTCGGGCTCCACCATGCCGGGCCGGCGCGGCCGCGCCTCGTCCAGCGTGACCTCGGCCTCGTGCTGCTGGGCGATCTCGCGCACGATCGCCAGGCCCAGGCCCGAGCCGTCCACATTCGTGCCGAGCGCGCGGTAGAAGGGCTGGAACACCTTCTCGCGCTCTGATTCCGGGATGCCGGGGCCGGAGTCTTCCACCTGCAGCACGCAGACCTGGCCGAACGGGTCTTCCACCACCCGCACGGTGATGGTGCCGCCGGCCGGCGTGTAGAGCAGGGCGTTGTCCACCAGATTGCGGATCAGCTCGCGGATCAGCAGCGGATGGCCCAGGATGCGCAGCGCGCTGCTGGCCTCGTCGGGGCCCTCGTAGCCGAGGTCCAGGCGCTTCTCCATCGCGCGCGGCACGAAGTCGCGCACCGTCTCGATGGCCAGCTCGGGCAGATTCACCTCGCTGCGGCGCGCCGCATGCTCCTGGTCTTCGGCCCGCGCCATCGCCAGCAGCTGGTTCACCATGTGCGCGGCGCGCTGGCTGGAGAGCGAGATCTGCTGCAGCGAACGTTTCAGTTCGCCGGGCGAGCTGCGGCCCTCGTCGATCTCGCGCTGCGCAAACTCGGCCTGGGTGCGCAGGCCGGCCAGCGGTGTCTTGAGCTGGTGCGCGGCGTCGGCGAGGAAATGCTTCTGGCTACTGATGGACTGGTCCAGGCGCTCCAGCAGGTCGTTGATGGCGCGCACCAGCGGCGCCACCTCGTCGGGAATGCGGCGCTCATCGATGGGGCTTAGGTCGGAGCTCTCGCGCGAGCGGATGCGGCGCTGTAGGTCGTTCAGCGGCGCGATGCCGCGCGCCAGCGCCAGCCACACCAGCAGCACGGCCAGCGGCAGGATCACGAACTGCGGCAGGATCACGCCCTTGATGATTTCGTTGGTGAGGCGCGCGCGCTTGCCCAGGGTCTCGGCCACCTGCACCAGCATGGTCTTGCCGCTGGGCCCCATGCCTTCGGGCACCACCCACAGATAGGCCACGCGCACGTTCTCGTTGTCCACCTCGTCGTCGCGGAAGTGCAGCTCCCAGGGCACGATGGTCTCGTCGGCGGTGGGCACGGGCAGGTTGCGGTCGCCGTTCAGGTACTCGCCGCGCAGCCCCAGCACCTGGTAGTAAATGGTGTCGGCCTCGTCGGCGCGCAGCAGCGCCGCGGCCTCGGGCGAGAGCGCATAGCGCGCGCTGGCTTTGCCGGCGCGCGGCTGCTCGGCCGCCACCTGCAGGCCCAGCGAGCGTGCCATCTCGCCCAGCTCGCGGTCGTAGGGCTTGCTGGCAATGCCCTGCGCCACCAGCCAGGTCAGCGCCACGCTGATGGGCCAGATCACCAGCAGGGGGGCGAGCATCCAGTCGAGGATCTCGCCGAAGAGCGAACGTTGCCCGGTATCAGCGGCCATGCATGACGCCGGGGGTCAGGTCTTGACTTCCTGGATCTTCTCCAGGCAGTAGCCCAGGCCGCGCACCGTGGCGATGCGTATCGGGCCCTGCTCGATCTTCTTGCGCAGGCGGTGGATGTAGACCTCGATGGCGTTGTTGCTGACCTCTTCGCCCCATTCGCACAGGCGCTCCACCAGCTGGTCCTTGCTGACCAGCCGGCCGGCGCGCTGCAGCAGCACCTCCAGCAGCGAGAGCTCGCGCGCCGAGAGCTCCACCATCTGGTCGTTGATGTATGCGACGCGGCCGGTGGCGTCGAACGACAGCGGGCCATGCTTGATGACGCTGGACGCGGTGCCCAGGCCGCGCCGGGTGAGGGCGCGCACGCGCGCCTCCAGCTCCTGCAGCGAGAAGGGCTTGGCCATGTAGTCGTCGGCGCCCAGGTCGAGGCCCTTGACGCGCTGCTCCACGCTGTCGGCCGCGGTGAGTATCAGCACCGGCACCGAGGTGCCGCGCGCGCGCAGCTTGCGCAGCACCTCCAGCCCGTGCAGGCGCGGCAGGCCCAGGTCCAGAATCACCAGATCGAACTCATGCGAGGCCAGCGCGGCATCGGCCTCGGTGCCGGTGCCCACCTGGTCCACGGCATAGCCCGAGGCGCGCAATGAGCGCAACAAGCCATCGGCCAGCACTTGGTCGTCTTCAGCGATCAGGATGCGCATCTTGTCTCCATGGGCCGGGGCAGGGATGCCGGCGCCTGTCCCTCATTCTATGGAGCCGCCCGCTTGCCGGCGGGCTTCGCATAAACTACTGTACGAATATACAGATTGCGCCATAATGCGCGCATCAACCGGAGAGCATTCATGGACGCCCCTGTCAAAGCCATCAACACCGAGAAAGCCAAGGCCCTGCAGGCCGCACTTGCCCAGATCGAAAAGCAATTCGGCAAGGGTTCCATCATGCGCCTGGGCGAGGGCGAGGTGATTGAAGACATCCAGGTGGTGTCCACCGGCTCGCTGGGCCTGGACATCGCACTGGGCGTGGGTGGCCTGCCGCGCGGCCGGGTGGTCGAGATCTACGGCCCGGAGTCCTCGGGCAAGACCACGCTGACCCTGCAGGTCATTGCCGAGATGCAAAAGCTCAGCGGCGTCTGCGCCTTCATCGACGCCGAGCATGCGCTGGACATCCAGTACGCGCAAAAGCTCGGCGTGAACCTGCAGGAGCTGCTGATCAGCCAGCCCGATACCGGCGAGCAGGCGCTGGAAATCGTCGATGCCCTGGTGCGCTCGGGTTCGGTGGACCTGATCGTGGTGGACTCGGTGGCCGCACTGACCCCCAAGGCCGAGCTGGAAGGCGAGATGGGCGACTCCCTGCCCGGCCTGCAGGCCCGCCTGATGAGCCAGGCCCTGCGCAAGCTCACCGCCACCATCAAGAAGACCAACTGCATGGTCATCTTCATCAACCAGATCCGCATGAAGATCGGCGTGATGTTCGGCAGCCCCGAGACCACCACCGGCGGCAACGCGCTGAAGTTCTACGCCTCGGTGCGCCTGGACATCCGCCGCATCGGCTCGATCAAGAAGGGTGAAGAGGTGATCGGCTCCGAGACCAAGGTCAAGGTGGTGAAGAACAAGGTTGCGCCCCCCTTCAAGACCGCCGAATTCGACATCCTCTATGGCGAGGGCATCAGCCGCGAGGGCGAGATCATCGACATGGGCGTGGTGGCCAAGGTGGTGGAGAAGTCCGGCTCCTGGTATGCCTATAACGGCGAGAAGATCGGCCAGGGCAAGGACAACGCGCGCGAGTTCCTGCGCGAGAACCGCGACGTGGCCATCGAGATCGAGAACAAGGTGCGCGAGTCCATGGGCGTGCCGCTGCTGACCGAGAGCGAGGCAGGCTGATCGGCACTGGCAGGCGGGCATGGTGCGCGGGCAGCCGCTGTCGCTGAAGGCGCGCGCCATCGGCCTGTTGGCACAGCGCGAGCACAGCCTGGCCGAGTTGCGGCGCAAGCTCGTGCGGCTGGCGCGGCAGCGCCTGGCCGAGGCTGACCAGCCCGGCGCTGTGGAGTCGCCCGATCCGGCCGAGCATGACGTGGGCGCGGAGGTCGATGCCCTGCTGGTCTGGCTGCAGGCCCAGGGCTATTTGAGCGAGGCACGCTTTGTCGAATCGCGCATCCATGCCCGCAGCCAGCGCTATGGCAATCTGCGCATCCAGCAGGAGCTTGCTCAGCATGGGGTGCAGCTCGAGGCCGAGCAGCAAGCCAGACTGAAGGACAGCGAACTCGAGCGTGCGCGCCAGATCTGGCAGCGCAAATTCGGCGGCGCGGCGCCGGCGGATGCCGCGGCCCGCGCCAAGCAGATGCGTTTTCTGGCCGGTCGGGGCTTCTCGGCCGAGGTGATACGCCGCGTGCTGCGCGCGGACGATGAATAGCCGGTGCCAGGGCTCCAAGCGGGCTTGATGTGGCGCAAGCTGGCGCCAGGAACGCCCGGCCAAGGTCGGTGTTGACAGCCTCGTGAAAGCCTTGATGCAGCGCAGCATGCTACATTGGCGCCCTGCGCAAGGCGTGCCCGCCGGCCTCTGAAGGCCTGCGGGCTACATTTTTGCGCCACTGCCGTCCACGCGTTTCATGTCCCTGCTCACCCCTTGTCCCGAGCGTCAGCTGCTGCACCGTCGAAGCATCGACGTGCAGGTCTATGCGCGCGCCGACGGCCTCTACGATGTCGAGGCGGAGCTCAAGGACAGCAAGACCCGCGACATTCCCCTGGCCCATGGCGTCCGCAAGGCGGGCGACCCGGTGCACGACATGCTGTTGCATCTGGTGGTGGACGCGCAGCTGAACATCCTTTCCTCCAGTTCGCAGACGCGCTGGATGCCTTATCCCGGGCATTGCGACCAGCATGGCGAGGCCTATGGCCGCCTGGTCGGCCTGAATCTGCTCAAGGGCTTTCGCGCCGAGGTCAAGCAACGGCTGGCCGGTGTGCATGGCTGCACCCATCTCACCGAGCTGACCCAGGTGCTGCCCACCGCGGTGATCCAGGCCTTCGCCGGGCTGGTGATCGACACCCGCGAAGGCTCGGCCGATGGCCAGCCGCCCTTCCAGCTGGATCGTTGCCATGCACTTCGCAGCGACGGCGCAGTGGTGCAAACTCATTACCCTCGCTGGTATCGCGGCGCGTCGGCTCGGCCGGACGCGCAGGCGCTGCCCGCATCTTCCTCTTCCTGATTCACCTCTATCCATCAAGCGAGACCTCCCTATGAAGATTCACGAGTACCAGGGCAAGGAAATCCTGCGCCAGTTCGGCGTGCCGGTGCCCCGCGGCATCCCGGCCTTCACCGTGCAAGAAGCGGTGGAAGCCGCGCAAAAGCTCGGCGGCCCGGTTTGGGTGGTCAAGGCGCAGATCCACGCCGGCGGCCGCGGCAAGGGCGGCGGCGTGAAGCTGGGCCGTTCGCTGGAAGACGTGAAGGCGCTGGCCGAGCAGATCCTGGGCATGCAGCTGGTGACGCACCAGACCGGCCCGCAAGGCCAGAAGGTCCGTCGCCTCTACATCGAAGAGGGCGCCGACATCAAGAATGAACTCTATGTGTCGCTGGTCACCGACCGCGGCACGCAGAAGGTGGCCTTCATCGCTTCGAGCGAGGGTGGCATGGACATCGAGGAAGTGGCGCATTCCACGCCCGAGAAGATCCTCACCGAGCTGATCGACCCGCTGGTCGGTCTGACGGTCGAGCAGGCCAGGAAGATCGCCGCCGGCATCGGCCTGAGCGGCCACTCGGTGGACCAGGCCGTCGATCTGTTCCAGAAGCTCTACAAGTGCTACATGGACACCGACGCGTCGCTGGTGGAAATCAACCCGCTGAACTGCGACTCCAAGGGCAATCTGATCGCCCTGGACGCCAAGTTCAACTTCGATGCCAACGCGCTGTTCCGTCATCCCGAGATCGTGGCCTACCGTGATCTGGACGAAGAAGATCCGGCCGAAGTGGAAGCATCCAAGTTCGACCTGGCCTACATCAGCCTGGACGGCAATATCGGCTGCCTGGTGAACGGCGCCGGTCTGGCGATGTCCACCATGGACACCATCAAGCTGTTCGGCGGCGAGCCGGCCAACTTCCTGGACGTGGGCGGCGGCGCCACCGCCGAGAAGGTCACCGAAGCCTTCAAGATCATGCTGAAGAACCCTGAAGTGAAGGGCATCCTGGTCAATATCTTCGGCGGCATCATGAAGTGCGACACCATCGCCGAAGGCGTGATCACGGCTTGCAAGGCGGTGAACCTGTCCGTGCCGCTGGTCGTGCGCATGAAGGGCACCAATGAAGAGCTGGGCAAGAAGATGCTGGCCGACTCCGGCCTGCCCATCATCGCTGCCGACACCATGGCCGAAGCCGCGACCAAGATCGTGGCCGCTGTCGCCTAAAGCCCCGCAAGGAAAGAAATCATGTCGATCTACATCAACAAAGACACCAAGGTCATCACCCAGGGCATCACCGGCAAGACCGGCCAGTTCCACACCCTGGGCTGCCAGGCCTATGCGAACGGCAAGAACGCCTTCGTCGCCGGCGTGAACCCCAAGAAGGCCGGTGAGAAGTTCTCGGACATCCCCATCTTCGCCACCGTCAAGGAAGCGGCCGCCCAGACCGGCGCCACCGTCTCGGTGATCTATGTGCCGCCCGCCGGCGCTGCCGCCGCGATCTGGGAAGCCGTGGAAGCCGACCTGGATCTGGCCATCTGCATCACGGAAGGCATCCCCGTCCGTGACATGCTGGAAATCCGCAACAAGATGAAGGCCAAGGAAGCGGCCGGCGGCAAGAAGACCCTGCTGCTGGGCCCCAACTGCCCCGGCCTGATCACGCCGGAAGAAATCAAGATCGGCATCATGCCCGGCCACATCCACCGCAAGGGCCGCATCGGCGTGGTCTCGCGTTCGGGCACGCTGACGTACGAAGCCGTGGCACAGCTGACCGAAATCGGCCTGGGCCAATCCAGCGCCGTCGGTATCGGTGGCGACCCGATCAACGGCCTGAAGCACATCGACGTGATGCAGGCCTTCAACGACGATCCGGATACCGACGCCGTCATCATGATCGGTGAAATCGGTGGCCCGGACGAGGCCGAAGCTGCGCGCTGGTGCAAGCTGAACATGAAGAAGCCGGTGGTCGGCTTCATCGCCGGCGTGACCGCCCCTCCCGGCAAGCGCATGGGCCATGCCGGCGCGCTGATCGCCGGCGGTGCCGATACGGCCGATGCCAAGCTCGCCATCATGGAAGAGTGCGGCTTCACCGTGACGCGCAATCCGTCCGAGATGGCCAAGCTGCTGAAGGGCCTGCTCTAAGCCGGCCGGCCCGGCCTGCGGGGGTGCGTACTATCACGCATCGGCGCGCAGGCCAGGCACCAGACAATCGTGGCGCCGCCAGGCGCGCGAACAAAAAGAGGGGCGCCACAGCCCCTCTTTGCATTTCGGCCGCCAGCGTCCGCATGGACGCCCAGGCTTTAGACTGGGCGATCTGAACCAGGATCCTTACCGCATCAGCACACACCATGGACATGCTGTTCAGTCCCGAATTCTGGCTTGCCGTCGGCCAGATCATCATGATCGACATCCTGCTGGGTGGCGACAACGCCGTCGTGATCGCGCTCGCCTGCCGCAAGCTGCCGGACGCGCAGCGCACCAAGGGCATCATCTGGGGCACGGCCGGCGCCATCGTGCTGCGCGTGGTGCTGATCTTCTTTGCGCTGACCCTGCTCAAGCTGCCCTATCTGAAGCTGATCGGGGGTGCGCTGCTGTTCTGGATCGGCATGAAGCTGCTGGTGCCCGAGGATGAGGACGAACATGCCAGTGTCCAGGCCAGCGACAAGCTCTGGGCCGCCGTCAAGACGGTGATCGTGGCCGACTTCGTGATGAGTCTGGACAACGTGATCGCGATCGCCGGCGCCGCCGAGGGTGCGGGTGGTGATCACAAGATGCCGCTGGTGATCTTCGGTCTGCTGGTGTCGATTCCCATCATCGTCTGGGGGAGCCAGATGGTGATCAAGCTGATGGACCGCTTCCCCGTCGTGATCACGGCCGGCGCCATGCTGCTGGGCTGGATCGCCGGCACCATGATGCTGTCCGATCCGGCGCTGAGCCCCTGGCTGCCCCTGCCGCCGGGCAGCGAACGCAAGGCCATCTCGGACGTGCTGCCGCTCTGGCATTACGCCAGCGGTGTGCTGGGCGCGCTGCTGGTGCTGGCGCTAGGCAAGCTGTTCGCGGCGCGCGCCGCGGGCGAGCAGGGCTGAGCTGCGCGCTCGAGCGGAGATGCCATGAACGCGCCCGGCTTCTGGAAACGCATTCTTGGCCGAGCCGAGCAGCCGGAGTCCGAGCCGTCCACCCAGCCCGAGCTGCACCAGTCCGCCAGCCTGGTGCCGGGTTATGTGCTGGGTGAGGAAATCGGTCGTGGCGCCATGGCCGTGGTGCACAAGGCCACCCAGAGCAAGACCGGCCGCCAGGTGGCGATCAAGCGCCTGGCCCTGCAGCGCGAGTTTGCGCCCGAGGACCTGATCGATGTGCGCGAGCGGTTCATGCGCGAGGCGCGCGCGGCCGGCCATCTGCAGCACCCGGACATCCTGCAGATCCTGGACGCCGGCGAGGTCGGTGGCGACACCTGGATCGCGATGGAATATGTGCTGGGGCGCGACCTCAGCCACTACACCCGCCCCGGCCAGTTGCTGCCGGCCCGTGAAGTGCTGCAGCTGGTGATTCGCCTGGCGCGTGCGCTCGCCTACGCGCACAGCCAGGGCGTGGTGCATCGCGACATCAAGCCGGCCAATGTGATGCTGGATCGGGTCAGCAACAGCATCAAGGTGATGGACTTTGGCATCGCACGCCTGGCCGACGGCAGCCGCACCCGCACCGGCCTGGTGCTGGGCACGCCCTCCTTCATGTCGCCCGAACAACTCGCCGGGCTGAAGGTGGATGGCCGCAGCGACCTCTATTCCCTCGGGGTGATGCTTTACCAGCTGCTGACCGGGCAGCTGCCGCATCAGAGCGACTCGATGGCGCAGCTGATGTACCAGATCGCCAACCAGCCGGCGCCGGATGTGCGCCACCTGCGACCCGACCTGCCCGAGTCCCTCGCGATGGTGCTGGCCCTGGCGCTGGAGAAGCGCCCCGAGCTGCGTTACGCAAGCGGCGAGCAGTTTGCGGCCGACCTCGAAGCCGTGCTGGCTCAAGGGGGGTTGACCGGCGGCCTGGATGGGACTGCCCCCGCCGGTGCGGCCGCCAGCGAGGCGGCGCCGGCCGACGGCAAGGCGTTCGCGCAAACACTGCGTCTGGATCTGAACGATCCAGGGCAGAATCCCTAATCAATCCCCAGACCTGCCCAGCCGACATGACCTTGGAGCTCTACTGCGCGACCGACGTGGGCCGCGCGCGCGACAACAACGAAGACTCGGTGGCCCTGGACGAAAGCGTCGGTCTGGCCGTGCTGGCCGATGGCATGGGCGGCTACAACGCGGGCGAGGTGGCCAGCCAGATGCTGACCTCCTTCATCAAGGCCGAGCTGGGCCGCTGGCTCAAGGAGGCCGGTTCGGCCGCTGCGGTGGCCGATGTGCGACGCGCCATGGACATCTGCGTGGACAACGCCAACCGCGCCATCTTCAACGCCGCCAATACCAACCCGCGCTATGCCGGCATGGGCACCACCCTGGTGCTGGCGACCTTCCGCGAGGGCCATCTGCTGCTGGGCCATGTGGGCGACTCGCGCGCCTACCGCCTGCGTGCCGGCCAGCTGACCCAGATCACCCGCGATCATTCCCTGCTGCAGGAGCAGCTCGACGCCGGGCTGCTGACGCCGGAAGAGGCGGTGTTCTCCAGCAACAAGAACCTGGTGACGCGCGCCGTCGGGGTGGAAGACGCGGTGATGCTGGAGCTGCATCAGCACGAGGTGCAGCCCGGCGACGTCTACCTGCTGTGTTCCGATGGTTTGTCCGATATGTTGGACAGCGAATCCATCCAGCAGTTGCTCTTAAGCTACCCTTCGCTGTCCGAAGCGGCCCAAGCGCTCATTGATGCAGCCAATGACATGGGTGGCAAGGATAATATTGCGATCGTATTGGCCAGGGCCGAGGGGCGCACCCGTCAGGGTAGCCGGGCCTGGTGGCCGTTCGGACGCAAGCAGTAAGCAAAAAAGCAAACAAAGCCTCGCCCGTGGTGCTGGCGGCACAAGCCGCGGTTCATTGGGCGCAACAACAGACTGAGGTCAAAGCATGGGCAAGCTGGTGGTTTCGCTCGACGGCGTGGTGATCAAGGAGGTCCAGATCACCAAGGACAAGACCACGCTCGGGCGCCGGCCGTACAACGACATCGTGATCGACAATCTGGCGGTCAGCGGTGAGCATGCCGTGCTGCAAATGGTGGGATCCGATGTCTTCATCGAGGATCTGAACTCCACCAACGGCACCTACATCAACGGCAAGGCGATCAAGAAGCAGCTGCTGGCCAACAACGACATCGTCGAGGTCGGCAAGTACAAGATCAAATTCCTGATCGAAGACAACGCCGATTACGAGAAGACCATGATTCTCAAGCCCGGGGCGACGCCGCCCTCGGGCTTCGGCCTGCCTTCCTCGTTTGGAGGCCTGGCTCCCGCCGCCAGTGCGGCCACGCCAGCCTCCATCAAGGTGCTGAATGGTGCCGCAGCGGGCCGCGAGGTCAGCCTCACCAAGGTCGTGACCACCGTGGGCAAGCCGGGCGTGCAGGTGGCCTCCATCACCAAGCGGCCCAGCGGCTACGTGTTCGCCCATGTCGAAGGCGCTTCGCGACCGACCGTGAACGGCCTGCCGCTCACGGGCGAATCGGTGGCCTTGAAGAGCGGCGATGTGATCGAGTTGGCGGGTACGCAGATGCAGTTCCTGCAGGGCTGAGCGTGCAGCTTTTCACGCTGGGCTTTGCCGGCCTGCCGTGCACCCCAAGGGGTGAGGAAAAACACCAACTTCCTGCCTTGCGGCTTTGGCCCAGGGGCGTAAATTGCGGGGCTGACCACCGCTACCCTCGGGTAGCGTTCCCGGGCCCCTGATGGGCTCGTCTCCAGAGCCCCTCATGAAGATTCGCGTCCTGGGTTGTTCCGGCGCCATCGCCGCTGGTTTCAAGACCACCTCCTTCCTGCTCGATGAGGACGTTCTCATCGACGCGGGCACCGGTGTGTGCGACCTCGATCTGGAGGCGATGGCGCGCATTGATCACATCCTGCTCAGCCATTCGCACCTGGATCATGTGCTGGGCATACCGTTGATGGCGGATGCTGTCATGCGCCAGCGCACGCAGGCCGGGCGCCCGCCCATCCAGGTCCATGCCCTGCCGCAGACCCTGGATGCCCTGCGACAGCATGTGTTCAACGGCGTGATCTGGCCTGATTTCACGCGGCTGCCGGATCGTGAGCACCCCATCCTGCAGTTTCGTCCCTTCGCCGTCGGCGAGCGCCTGGAATTCAACGGGCGTGCCGTCGAGGTATTGAGTGCAGCGCATACCGTGCCTGCCGTGGGCTTTGCCGTCGATGGCGGCGCGGGCGGCCATTGGGTCTTCACCGGCGACACCGGCCCCAATCCCGCGCTCTGGCAGCGCCTGGCCGAGCTCAAGCTGGCGCATCTCGTCATCGAGACGGCGTTTGGCAACGAGGAATGCGAGCTCGCCGAGCTCAGCCGGCATCTGTGCCCGCGCATGCTGGGTCAGGAGTTGGCCAAGCTGGCCGGCAGCGCCGACGTGCACATCACCCATATCAAGCCGGGCGAGATTGCCGCCGTGATGGCCGGCGTGCACGCGCTCACGACCGCACACCGTATCGCGGCGCTGGAGGCCGGGCGGGTGTTCAGCCTGGGCTGACGAAAGCTGTCAGCCACAAGGCGATGAGACCGAATGCGTCGGTCGGACTGACGAAAATTGTCAGCGCTGCCCGTCAAGTCCCCGGTGGTCCGTGACGCGCGTCACGAAAGCGGCCCAAATCCAGGCTGGCACGACCCCTGCATTCAAGGGGGGTGTCTCTACCCCTCAATCCTTTTCTTGTACGGAGTTGTCTATGAAGCGCGTTCAACAAGGTTTCACCCTGATCGAACTGATGATCGTGGTCGCCATCATCGGTATCCTGGCTGCTGTGGCAATTCCGCAGTACAAGGATTACACGTCCAAGTCCAAGGCCGCATCTGCGCTGACCAGCTTGGATGCTTACACGAAGGGCGTTGCACTTTGCGCTCAAGAAGCAGGTGGCGTTCTGACCAATTGCAATACTGGTACTAACGGCGTGCCGGCGACGATGGCGACGGCTCTGGTTAGCTCGGTCGCTGTGGCCGCCGGTATCATCACTGCGACTATTCCTGCCAATGCGATGGGCAATACAGCCGCTGGTACTATTGTCCTCACGCCTGACCAGACTGACGAAGCCCGGATGCGTTGGGCGATCACCTCGACCGGCATGCCTGCTGCAGTCACTGCTGCACTGACGAAGAACAACTGATCACCTTAGTGAATCAACTGCGCGATCAGCGCAATCCCAAGGGGCCGATTGGCCCCTTTTTCTCGTCTGCGGCGACCATGATGCCTTCGGTCAAGCTCAGCCAGGGCGTTTGAGTGGTGTTTGCTACTACAGTGGCAGGGCGTTTGGTTGGTGGGAGAGCAAGCTCATGACACGAAGATCGCCTGGTTTTACATTGATTGAATTGCTTCTGGTGCTGATCGTGATCGGCGTGCTGGCGGCGGTTGCCATACCTAACTACTCAGCCTACGTCACTCGCAGCCGTATCGACGAGGCAATGGGACTGTTGGGGCCGGCGAAACTTGCGCTGGGCGAGGCTTGCACCGGCAACTATCTGGCCGGAGCGGATCACGCCAAGCTGGGCTTGCCGCCCGCATCCAGCTATGCCACCGCGCAGTCGGTGAACTCTATTGCCGCCGAGGGTGTGAGTGCGACGACGGCGAAGATCACGGTGAACTTCAAGGCATTCGGAGACGTCAAGCTCAATGACAAGCTAGTACTGTCCGGTGCCTGTTCGCCGATGGCTATCGCCTGGGACGTTGATGCGAGTACGACGATTCCGCAAAAGTACCGTAACAACTTGCGCTGAGTTGGGCTTGTTCCCCCGCTGACTTCATGACATTTGTACGTACGCCGCTAGCGCTACTCGCTTGCGCCTTCCCGCTGCTGCTGGCCTACAACCTCACGCCCTCGGCCACGCTGTTCAATCAACTGCTGGCTCTGGGGGGCTGGGGCGCCTTGGTGCTGTATCTGAGCCTGCAGGTGCCGCTGGCGAGGGGGCGCATGCCGGCTGCGGCGTGGGGCCTGCTGCTGATGTTGCTGGCGGCCCTGAGTTCGCCGCTGCTGAACGGCCTGCCCTGGTCGCTCGCGCTGTCCGGTGCGGCCCTGCTGGGGGCGGCCATTACGGTGCTGCTGGCCGCGCAGGCGCTGGCGGGCGAGCAGCGCCAGGGTTTCTTTCTTGCCTTCATGTGGGCGCTGCTGCTGGCCGGGCTGGCCAGTGCACTGATCAGCCTGGTACAGGTCTTCATGCCGGACTGGGCCGATGGCAACTGGATCGCGCGCTCGGGCATCCCCGGCCGCGCGGTGGGCAATATGCGCCAGCCCAACCATCTGGCCAGCTTGCTGATCTGGGCTTGCGTGGCGGCGGTGGCGCTTGCTCAGCCCTTGGGCCCGCGGCGCCGGACCGCGCTGGCGCCCGCTACCTTGTCTGCCATCCTGCTGTTGCTGGTGCTGGCGATCGTGCTGAGCGCCTCGCGCACCGGCATGTTGGCGGTGCTGTTGCTGGCGCTATGGGGTGCGCTTGATCGCCGCCTGACGCCTGCCAGCCGCATCGCCCTGCTCGCCACGCCGGCGATGCTGGCACTGCACTGGGCCCTGTTGTCCGCCTGGGCAAGTCTGGGCAGTCATGCCTTCGGCGCCGAGGCGCGGCTGGCCGAGGGGGCGGGCTCACCGTCGCGGCTGGCTATCCTCCGCAATACCTGGGCCTTGCTGCAGCAGCACCCACTGACCGGCGTGGGTTGGGGTGAGTTCAACCTGGCCTGGTCGATGAGCCCCTTCCCCGACCGCCCGGTGGCCTTTTTTGACCATTGCCACAACCTGCCCATGCAGGTGCTGGTGGAGCTGGGCTGGCCGCTGGGGCTGGCGGTGCTGGGCTTGCTGCTTTGGTCGTGCTGGGTGGCCTGGCGCGAGTCCTGCCGCGCCAGCCTGGCAGATGAAGCGGTGATGCGGCGCAGCGCTTTCATGGTGGTGGCGATGATTGGCCTGCACAGCCTGCTGGAATATCCGCTCTGGTACAGCTACTTCCTGCTGCCCACGGCGTTCGCATTCGGTTTCTGTCTGGCGCCGCAAGTGCGCGGTGGTGGCGTGGTGGCATCGGCTCCGGCCGCGCTGCGGCTCTCGCTCGGCCTGGCGGGCGGCGCGCTGCTGTTGGGCAGCCTGTGGGCCGTGCAGGATTACTTGCAGGTGGTGGCGGTGTACGCGCCGCCGGCGCAAGCGGCGCCGCTGGAGCAGCGCATCGCGCGCGCGCAGCGCAGCCTGTTCTTTGCGGCCCAGGCCGATTACGCGGCAGCCACCAGTTCGCCACCCGGAGAGGCGGCGCTCGAAGCCACCCGGCGCACCGCACATAACCTCATCGATGTGCGCCTCATGATGGCCTGGGCCAAATCCCTGCACGCCGTCGGTGACACCGACCAGGCACGCTACGTGGTGCAAAGGCTCAGGGAGTTCCGCAGCGCCCAGGGCGCAGAGTGGCTGGAAGTCTGCGAACGGCCGCCAGCGGCGGCGGGCGAACTGCCCTTTCAGTGCGCGCCACCGCAGCATCGCTACGATTGGCGCGAGTTGCGCTGAGCATGCCGGCGACCCGGCAGATCAAGGCGCCTTCCAATCCCCCGACTTCCCACCCTGCTTCTCCAGCACCCGCACGCCATCGATCACCATGCCGCGGTCGGCGGCCTTGCACATGTCGTAGATGGTCAGCAGGCCGATCTGCACGGCGGTGAGCGCTTCCATTTCAACGCCGGTGCGGCCCAGCGTCTCCACCTGCGCACTGCAGTGCACGGCATGCCGGGCGGCATCGATCTCGAACTCCACCGCCACGCGCGTGATCGGCAGCGGGTGGCACAGCGGGATCAGGTCGGCGGTGCGCTTGGCGGCCTGGATCGCGGCAATGCGTGCCACGCCCAGCACATCGCCCTTCTTGGCGGTGCCCGCGGTGATGAGGGCCAGGGTGGCAGGCAGCATGCGTATCAGGCCGGTGGCGCGCGCGACGCGGTGCGTCACGTCCTTGGCGCCGACATCAACCATATGGGCCTGGCCTTGGGCATCGAAATGGGTCAGCGGTGATGGGGAGCTCATGGCGCGCAGCAATAAAGCAGAAACCTGTAGCCGCTCATCATAGTTGTGGCAGAGTCGTCAGCGACGCTGCCGCACTTGCCCCAGGAGAACTTCGACCGTGTCCCGATTCTTGCGAGCCTTGCAATCGCCGCCGCCGCGCCGCCTTATCGCGCTGGTGGCCGCGCTGGTGGTGTCGTCCAGCCTGAACACCCCGGCCATCGCGCAGGTCAACCTGCCGGCCCTGGGCGATTCTGTGTCGGCGGACGTGGACGTCGGCGCGGAGCGCAAGCTGGGTGATCAGGTGATGCGGCAGATCCGGCCCGACCCCGATTTCCTCGACGATCCCCTGCTGCAGGAGTATCTGGAGGCGACCTGGGCGCCGCTGGTGGCATCGGCCAAGCAGCTCGGCAATATCGGCGAGGACACGGTGGACCGCTTTGCATGGGAGACCTTTCTGGTGCGCGATCGCAGCGTGAATGCGTTCGCGTTGCCGGGCGGCTTCGTCGGCGTGCATCTGGGTCTGATTGCGATGACGGGCGCGCGCGACGAGCTCGCCTCGGTGCTGGCGCATGAACTCTCGCACGTGACGCAGCGCCATATCGCGCGCCGCATCGTGGGGGATTCGCGGACCAGCCTGCTGGCCACTGCCGGCATCCTGCTGGGCGTGCTGGCCGCGGCCAAGTCCGGCAATGTCGGCGCCGCGAATGCGGCCATCGTGGGTGGCCAGGCCGCCGCCGCGCAGTTGCAACTGAATTTCTCGCGCGACATGGAGCGCGAGGCCGACCGCGTCGGCTTCCAAGTCATGACCAAGGCCGGCTTCCGGCCCGCCGGCATGGCCAGCATGTTCGAGCGCATGGAGCAGGCCTACCACCTGATGGACACGGGCAGCTACCCCTATCTGCGCTCGCACCCGCTGACGAGCGAGCGCATCGGCGAGGCGCGTGCGCGCCTGGGCACGGGCGAGGTGCAGAGCCTGCCCAATGTGGCCGAGCATGCGCTGCTGGCGGCGCGTGCGCGCGTGCTGATGGACGCGCGTGCCGAGGCCTGGGCGCAGCTGCAGGCGCTGGACGCCGGGGCGCGCCAGGGCCAGGGCTTCGAGCAGCTGGCGGCGCGCTATGCCAGTGCGCTGGCCTCGATCAAGATGCGCGACTGGGCGCGCGCCGAGAGTGCGATCAAGACCGCCAATGTCCTGCTGGACATGCTGGGGCCCGATGCGCGCTCGCGCCGCTTGCTGGTCTATCTGCGCGCCGAGCTGGAAGCCGCGCGCAGCCAGCCCGTGGCCGGCCTGGCCGCGCTGGCGCCTCTGGCCGGCGAGCGCTCGCGACCCATGCTGCTGATGCGCGCGCAGCTGGCGCTGGTCGATACCCGCGAGGCGCAGCTGCGCGAGAGCAGCGAGGCGCTGCAGACCCATGTCAGCCTGCACGCGCAGGATGCCGGCGCCTGGAGCAGCCTGGGCCTGCTGTGGGACAAGCTGGGCCAGCCGCTGCGCGCCGTGCGCGCCCAGGCCGAGGCCCAGGCCGCGATGGGCGATCTCAATGGCGCCATCGACCGCATGCGCTCGGGCCTGCGCCAGTCGCGTGGGCGCGAGGCCGATCAATTCGAGGCCGCTGTGATCGACGCGCGCCTGCGCGCGCTGCTCTACGAGCGCCGCCAGCTGCTGGCCGATATGTATCCGCGCGGGGCGCCGCCCGGCGCCGAGCTGCCCAATTAGTCTGAGCTGACGAACAGCCGCTCGATCACCACGTCGATGAGCATGCCGCACAGGCTGTAGATCAGCGAGCCGATCAGCGCGGCGGCGAAACCCGTCACCGCAAAGCCGTCCAGCAGCGAGGCGGCGGCCCAGAACATCAGGGCGTTGATGACGAAAAGGAACAGGCCCAGGCTGAGCACGGTCACGGGCAGGGTCAGCAGCACCAGCAGCGGGCGCAGCAAGGTGTTGAGCAGTCCCAGTACCAGCGCCGCAATCATCGCCGAGCTGAAGCTCGTCACCTGCACGCCGGGATAGAGGTGCGCCACCAGCAGCAGGGCGCCGGAGAGCAGCAGCCAACGCGTCAATGTTTTCATGCGGGCAAGCATACAGGCAGGGCCCGACCCCGGTGAGGGGCGCCACCTCAGGGCTTTGCCCTAGGTGGAAGTTTGCGTGAGTTTGACGAAAAGCAAATGCGAACGATTCGCATTTGTTGTAGCATGTCGTCCTGGCAGCCAGACAGGCTGCGCCCGCAAGCCGCCACGACCATGCCTCAAGCCTCTCTCGCGCCCTACGGACCGATGTCCCTGCAGCCGGACCCGCGTGTCGAGCGTGCGCCTGCACGGGCCGTGGCCGCTGCCTTGCCGGCGCTGCCCATGCTGACGCCGCTGCGCTACGAGCCGCAGGCCGGGCGCGGCACGCGCCTCGCCGGTGTGGTGGTGCTGGCCCTGCATCTGCTGGGCATCTGGGCCATCATGCATATCGCGCCGATGCGCGAAGCGGTGCACAAGCTGGCGCCGCTGGTGGTCAGCATCGTCAGCGCACCCCAGCGCACCGAGCCGCCCAAACCCCTGCCCCTGCCGCCGCCTCCGCAGGCGCGCTTGCAGCAGCTGGAGCCGGCCACGCTGATTCCGGTGTTCCAGGTGAACGCGGCCGCAGCGCCCAGCGCTGCTGCAACCCAGGCCTCGCCGCCGACGCCCGCCGCCACGTCGCAGCCCAGCGAGCCCGTCAGCGCCGTGGCGGTGCAGCCGCTCCAGCCGCCCGCGCCCAAGCAGATCGCCGCCAGTGCCGTGCGCTACCTGGTGGCGCCGCCGGTCGAGGTGCCGATGCTGTCGCGCCGCGCCGGCGAGAGCGGTGTGGTGCTGCTGCGCGTGCTGGTCGACGCCCAGGGCCTGCCCAAGCAGATCCTGCTGCACAAGTCCTCGGGCTTTGCGCGCCTCGACGAACAGGCGCTGGCCGCGATGCGGCAGGCGCGCTTCAAGCCCCAGACCGAGAACGGCCAGGCAATCGAATGGTTCGTGATCGCGCCCCTGTCTTACGAACTGGAGCGCTGAGCCCGCCGCGCAAGACCTGACCCTCCTCTTTCATTCAATTCAATCCCGCTAGCCATGCCGGCGGCGCCTCTGGAGGCCGCCTGGGCAAAGCCATGCCCCAACTCCAGGAGCTCTCTCTCATGACTTCATCCCGCAAGAAAAAAACCACCTCCGGCGCCAAGCTGCTGCCGCTGGGCGCTCTGGCCGCCGGCTTCGGCCTGGCCGGCACGGCCTGGGCCCAGCAGCTGCCGCCTGCCAGCGACGAGGCGGTCGACAACGTGCTGCCGGTGGTGCGCGCCAAGGCCGCGGCCGAGAAGAGCGGCAAGGACGGCTATCAGGCCGTCGAGACGCGCATCGGCAAGGGCAAGCAGGAACTGCGCGACATCCCCCAATCGATCACCGTGGTGACCGAGAAGCTGATGGATGACCGCAACCTCGACACCATGAAGGAGGCGCTGAAGAACACCGCCGGCATCACCTTCCAGGCGGCCGAGGGTGGCGAGGAGGACATCCGCCTGCGCGGCTTCCCGCTGCAGGCCACCGGCGACGTGTTCGTCGACGGCATGCGCGATCCCGCCTTCTACGAGCGCGACACCTTCTTCCTCGATCGGCTCGAGCTGCTGCGCGGTTCGGCCTCGATGCTGTTCGGCCGCGGCTCGACCGGCGGCGCGGTGAACCAGGTCACCAAGCTCCCGCGCCTGATCGACGAGCATCAGCTCGATGTCACGGTGTCGAGCCACGCGGGCGTGCGTGCGGTGGGCGATTTCAATGTCCGGCTGGGCGAGAGCGCCGCGGCGCGCATCGGCACCATGCTGACCCGCTCCGACAACAACGGCGCCGGCTCATCGATCAACAAGGCCGGCGTGGCCGGCAGCCTGCGCTGGGGCATCGGCGAGGTGGACGAGTTCAACCTCGCGCTCTACCACCTGGTGAACAACAACGGCATGAACTACGGCATGCCCTGGATCAAGCCCACGCCCACCGCGCCGGCTGCCAGCACCACGCTGATGCCGGTGTCGCCCGATGCCTATTACGGCATGGCCAGCGACCGCAACGATGGCAGCGCCACCCATGCGACGCTGACGCACACCCACCGCTTCGGCACCCAGCTCGAGCTCGTCACCAAGATCCGCCAGGCCGACTACACGCGCGATCAGCGCGCCGGCACGGTGCGCTTTGCACCGGCGGCGCTGCAGCCGGGCGGCATCGCCGCGTCGCTGGCCAGCTTCGGCCCCGACACCGTGCTCGTGCGCGGCACGCAGCTGAAGATCCAGGACATGCAGAGCCTGCAGGCGCAAAGCGACCTGGCCGGCAAGATCAGCGCCCTGGGTGTCAGGCATGAGTTCCAGGCCGGCGCCGACATGTCGCTGGAGAAGAAGCAGGTCTACGGTGCGCTCACCGCTGCGCAGGGAGGGGTGGTGCCCGTCAAGCCGAGCACCACGGTGGGTCGTCCGGACGATGGCGCCGCCATCGACGAGAGCCGGCGCAGCCTGCGCCGCACCAGCGAATACCGCTCGCGCGCCTTCGGCGTGTATGCGCAGGACCTGATCCAGGTGGCGCCGCAATGGAAGCTGCTGGCCGGCCTGCGCTACGACAGCCTGCGCGGCGACTACGACAGCTTTGCCATCCCGAGCAATGCCAGCGCGCCGGTCAGCACCAGCAGGTACCGCATGAAGATCTCGGAATGGAGCAAGCGCCTGGGCCTGCTGTTTCAGCCTAACGAGCTGATGTCATTCCACGCCTCGGCGGCCACCTCCTTCAACACCTCGGGCGATGCCTACTCGCTGGGCGCCGACAACCAGAACCTGCCGCCCGAGCAGTCCATCAACCTCGAGCTCGGCGCCAAGATCGATTCGGCCGATGGCAAGCTGAGCTCGCGCTTCGCGCTGTTCCGCTCCACCAAGCTGCACGAGCGCAACACCGATCCGCTCGTCAATCTGGTCACGCTGTCGGGCAAGCGCCATGCCGCCGGCGTGGAGATGGACTTCAGCGGCCGCCTCACGGCCGACTGGGAGATCTTCCTTTCCTATATGTGGATGCCGGTGGCCAAGATCGACATCAGCTCGGCCGGCAGCGGCGAGATGCAGGGCGACCGCCCCTCGCTGACGCCGCAGCACACCGGCACGCTCTGGACCACCTACCAGCTCAGCCCCAAGCTGCGCGTCGGCGCCGGCCTGAATGGGCGCAGCGGCCAGCAGCCCAACCGCAACCCCGGCTTCTACGCGCCCAAGTTCATCACCGCCGACCTGATGGCCGAGTACGCGCTGATCGCCAACAAGCTGCTGTTCAAGGCGAATGTGAGCAATGTGGCCGACAAGCTCTATGCCGACTCGCTCTACACCGGCCACTATGTGCCCGGCGCCGGCCGCATGTTCCAGCTCACCGGCAGCTACAAGTTCTAGGAGTCCGCCATGTTGATCCGCATTCCCGAGGTACTGGACGTCGAGACCCTGCGCCAATTGCGCGCCGGGCTGGAGGAGGCCGAGTGGGAAAGCGGCGCGCGCACCGCGGGCAGCCAGGCGGCCCAGGTCAAGCACAACCAGCAGCTGCCGCGTGAGGCGCCCGCCACCCGGCAGCTGCAGGCCCTGCTGCTGGCCGCGCTGGAGCGCAACACGCTGTTCTTCACCGCGGCCCTGCCCAAGCGCGTGCTGCCGCCGATGTTCAACCGCTACGGCGGCGACAGCAACCACTACGGCGACCATGTGGATCAGGCGATCCGTTATGTGCCGGGTTCGGCGCAGCGCGTGCGCACCGACATCTCCTGCACCGTCTTCCTCGCCGACCCCACGGACTACGAGGGCGGCGAGCTGGTGATCGCCGACACCTATGGCGAGCAGCGCGTCAAGCTGGCGGCCGGCGATGCCGTGCTCTACCCGGGCACCAGCGTGCACCGCGTCGAGCCGGTCACGCGCGGCGCCAGGCTGGCCAGCTTCTTCTGGATCGAGAGCATGGTGCGCAGCGACGAGCAGCGCCGCCTGCTCTACGAGATGGACCTGGCACTCACCGCGCTGCGCAGCGAGCATGGCGAGAGCGCCGCCACGGTACAGCTCACCGGCACGTACCACAACCTGCTGCGCATGTGGGCCGACACATGAGCCTGTCCGCGCTGCAGCCGATCCCGCCCGAGGTCGTCAACCTGGCCGACTTCGAGGCCCATGCGATGGCGCGTGTGGATGCGCAGGCCTGGGCCTATCTCAGCGGTGGCGCGGCCGACGAGCTGACGCTGCGCGCCAACCGCAGCGCCTGGGACGCCATCAAGCTGCAGCCGCGCGTGCTGCGCGCGCTCGGCGGTGGCCACACGCGCGTGCCGCTGCTGGGCCGCGAGCTGGCGCATCCCATCCTGCTCGCGCCGATCGCCTACCAGCAGCTGGTGCATGCGGACGGCGAGCTGGCGAGCGCCTACGCCGCCGCGGCGCAGGGTGCCGGCATGGTGCTGAGCGCGCAGTCCAGCGTCGACATGGGTGCAGTGGCCGCGGCCTTCGCGCAGGAGCCGCAGGCAGGGCCGCTGTGGTTCCAGCTCTACTGGCGCGACGACCGCGCCTTCATGCGCGAGCTGCTGCAGCGCGTCGAGGCGGCCGGCTACCAGGCGCTGGTGCTGACGGTAGATGCACCGGTGCATGGCGCGCGCGACCGCGAGCGCCGCGCCGGCTTCCAGCTGCCGCCGCACATCCGCGCCGTCAATCTGGGCGGGGTCAAGCAGGCCTTGCAGCTGCAGGCCGGCCAGAGCGCGCTGTTCGACGGCCTGATGCCGCGCGCCGCCACCTGGGACGAGATCGACTGGCTGCGCGCGCACAGCCGGTTGCCGCTGCTGCTCAAGGGCGTGAGCCATGTGGACGACGGTCGCGAGGCGCTGCGGCGCGGCGTTGCCGGGCTGATCGTCTCCAACCACGGCGGCCGCACGCTGGACACCTTGCCGGCCAGCGCCGAACTGCTGCCGCCGCTGCGCGCGGCGCTCGGCGAGGACGCGACGCTGCTGGTCGACGGCGGCATCCGGCGCGGCACCGATGTGCTGAAGGCGATCGCGCTGGGCGCCGATGCGGTGCTGTTGGGGCGGCCCTATATGCATGCGCTGGCGACCGCCGGCGCGCATGGCGTGGCGCACGCGCTGCGGCTTTTGCGTGATGAACTCGAGATCGCGATGGCCCTGTGCGGCTGCAAGACACTGGCCGATGCGGGCCCGCATTTGCTGTGGTCCGCGCACAAGTGATGCACGGCTGCGACACATGAGGGTTTGTTGGGTGCTATTCATCAACTCTTCGCTGCAACTTCCCCTATGAAAGCCTTCTCAATGCCAGAGGTGCGCAGTACCATTGCCTGCGCAGGGTGCTAGAGAGAAATGAAGGGTCAGACCTTCGCCCGGGGCCCGGCACATCAACCAACCTTTGATGGAGAGAATCGAAATGGCAACTGCGAAGAAGGCCGCGCCCGCTAAGAAGGCGGCACCGGCCAAGAAGGCGGCAGCTCCGGCCAAGAAGGCCGCAGCACCTGCGAAGAAGGCAGCTCCTGCAAAGAAGGCAGCGCCGGCGAAGAAGGCAGCTCCGGTCAAGAAGGCCGCTGCACCCGCCAAGAAGCGCACGCCCAATGCAGCCTTCATGAAGGCCCTGACCCCCAGCGCAGCGCTGGCAGCCATCGTTGGTGCAGCTCCTCTGCCGCGCACCGACGTGACCAAGAAGGTCTGGGAATACATCAAGAAGCACAAGCTGCAAGACGAAGTGCAGAAGCGCATCATCGTCGCCGACGCCAAGCTGAAGGAAATCTTCGGCAAGGCCAAGGCCGATATGTTCGAAATGACCAAGCTGATCAACAGCCACTTGAAGTGAGATGACGGCCCGCTAACCGCGGGCCGGACTCTGACGATCAGGCCCGCGGTTCGCGGGCCTTTTTTATGGCGCTCAGCGCGCCGCCGACATGAAGCGCTGCAGCGCGGCCTTCAGGCGCGGCACCTCGATGGGCTTGAGCCAGTAGTCGATGAAGCCGGCCGCGCGTGCCGCGCGCACCTGCTGGTCATCGTTGTCGGCCGACAGCGCCACGCAGGGCAGCGCCTGCCAGCGCGCATCGGCGCGCAGCCGCGCCAGCAAGTCCATGCCGCTCATGTCGGGCAGGTTCATGTCGATCAGCACCAGGCCGGGGCTGATCTCGTTGAGCACGCCCAAGGCCTCGGCACCGTCTTCGGCGCACACCAGGGTCCAGTCGGGCAGCAGGCGGAACACCTCTTCCATCAGGATGATGTTGATGCGGTCGTCTTCGACGTACAGCACCTGGTGCGTGCTGGGTTGGGCGGGCGAGGGCAGGGTCATGGTGGGTTGGGCAAGCGGGCGCGCCCGCGCACGATACCAGCGATTGGCCGGCCGGCGGCAGGCCCGCATGCGGCGGCGAAAAGTGTGAACAAAGGCATGGATGGCGGCCCCCTTGCATGGGGGGGAAGACCCTAGGGTGCGCGTCACCGCTACTTACACTTGCGCCTCGTAGTCCCTCAGACCGCCGTCGCAACCCGGAAAGCCCTATGTCCCTCGTCGCTGCCCTTGCCCTTGCCGCATCCAGCGCCACCCTGCCCCACTGCTCGTGGGACCGGCCGGGCGTGAACCCCTTCATGGGCGATGTGGTGGCGGCCGTGGATCGCTACAAGGACATCCCGCAGGCCACGCGCGACAAGCTCAAGGCCCGCATGCAGGCGCGCCAGTACGACGAAATCGCCAGCATCAAGCGCGACAGCATCACCGGCAAGGCCCAGTACAGCAACGAGATCCGCGACATGCACTTCGGTGCCGGCAGCGTCTGCACGACGGTCAGCCGCGTGAAGTGGAGCGAGCAGCAGGAGGAGCGCGGCCTGGTCTATTGCGAAGATGGCCAGTGCATCATCGTGCCGACCGTGTGCCGCAACGTCAGCCGCATCAAGCGCCTGGCCGCGCGCCCGGTGGCCACGGCGCCGGCCGCTGCCGCCACGGTGGCCTCGTCTGCGCGCGAGGACGAGACGCCGCTGGAGTTCGATCCGCCGGCCGCCGGTGGCGACATGGGTGGCGGTGCGCAGGGCAGCTTCAACCAGGTGGCCGGTACGCCGCTGGCGCCCACTGCCTCGGGCCTCGGCCTGCCCGCCGGCAACGGCGGCACGCTGATCGTCGATGCGCGCCCCACGCCGCTGCCCCCGCCGCCGGTGCCCGGCCTGCCGCTGGGCCCCAATGGCAACGTCACCACGCCGGTGCCCGAACCCGGCAGCTGGGCCATGCTGCTGGCCGGCCTGGCCGCGCTGGGCTTCATGGCCCGGCGCCGCCCGCTGCGCTGAGGATCAGCGCCGCGCCAGCAGGGGCTTGAGGTAACGGCCCGTGTGGCTGCCCTCATGCCCGGCCAGCGCCTCGGGCGTGCCCGCCAGCAAGAGCTGACCCCCGCCCGAGCCGCCCTCGGGCCCCATGTCGATCAGCCAGTCGGCCGTCTTGATGACGTCGAGGTTGTGCTCGATCACGACGATGGTGTTGCCGGCGTCGCGCAGCTGGTGCAGCACCTTGAGCAGCAGCGCGATGTCGGCGAAGTGCAGGCCAGTGGTCGGCTCGTCGAGGATGTAGAGGGTGCGGCCGGTATCGCGCTTGGAGAGCTCCAGCGCCAGCTTGACGCGCTGCGCCTCGCCGCCCGAGAGCGTGGTGGCGCTCTGGCCCAGCTTCACATAGCCCAGGCCCACATCGAGCAGCGTCTGCAGCTTGCGCGCCAGCGTCGGCACGGCGCTGAAGAAGGCGTAGGCGTCCTCCACCGTCAGGTCCAGCACCTGGGTGATGTTCTTGCCCTTGTAGAGCACCTCCAGGGTCTCGCGGTTGTAACGCTTGCCATGGCAGACGTCGCAGGGCACGTAGACATCGGGCAGGAAGTGCATCTCCACCTTCAGCACGCCATCGCCCTGGCAGGCCTCGCAGCGGCCGCCGGCCACATTGAAGCTGAAGCGGCCCGGCCCGTAGCCGCGCTCGCGCGCGGTGGGCATCTCGGCGAACAGCTCGCGGATGGGCGTGAACAGACCGGTGTAGGTGGCCGGGTTGGAGCGCGGCGTGCGGCCGATCGGCGACTGGTCGACGTTGATGACCTTGTCGAAGGCCTCCATGCCCTCGATCTCGTCGTGTGCGGCCGGGTCCTGGTGGCTCTGATAGAGCTTCTTGGCCACGGCGGCGTAGAGCGTGTCGTTCACCAGCGTGCTCTTGCCCGAGCCCGAGACGCCGGTCACGCAGGTCAGCAGCCCGACCGGGAACTCGGCCGTCACGCCCTTCAGGTTGTTGCCGCGTGCGTTGACGATGCGCAGGCGCTGCTCGCCCGGCATATGGCGCTGGCCGGGCACCTCGATGCGCGCCGCACCGCTCAGATAGCGGCCGGTGAGCGAGTCGGGATTGGCCGCCACCTCGTCCGGAGTGCCCTGGGCGATGATCTGGCCGCCATGCACGCCGGCGCCGGGCCCCAAGTCCAGCACATGGTCGGCGGCGCGGATCGCGTCCTCGTCATGCTCGACCACCAGCACCGAGTTACCCAGGTCGCGCAGTCGCCGCAGCGTGGCGATGAGGCGGTCGTTGTCGCGCTGGTGCAGGCCGATGCTGGGCTCGTCCAGCACATACATCACGCCGGTCAGGCCCGAGCCGATCTGCGAGGCCAGGCGGATGCGCTGGGCCTCGCCGCCCGAGAGCGTGTCGGCGCTGCGGTCCAGGCTCAGGTAGTTGAGCCCCACGTCGTTGAGGAAGCGCAGGCGTGAGCTGATCTCGCGCACCACCTTGTCGCCGATCTCGGCCTTGGCGCCCTTGAGCTTCAGGCCTTCGAAATAGTGCAGGCATTCGCGCAGCGTGGCGTGCTCCACCTCGTAGATGGGCTTGCCCTTGAAGCCGGGCGCGGCGTCGGCCGGCTGCAGCACCACGTTGCGGGCCTCGCGGCGCAGGCGCGAGCCCTCGCAATGCGGGCAGGGCTTGGCGGCCATATAGCGCGCCAGGTCCTCGCGCACCGCGGCCGAGTCGGTTTCCTTGTAGCGCCGCTCCAGATTCGGCAGGATGCCCTCGAAGGGGTGCGAACGCTTCACGCTGCGCTTCTTGCCGGCCGCGCTTTCGGCCTGGTAGACGAAGGCGATGTCGTCCGTGCCCGAGCCGTGCAGCAGCACCTGGCGCGCGCTCTCGGGCAGCTCTTCAAAAGGCAGCTCGATGTCGAAACCGTAATGCGCCGCCACGCTTTCCAGGAAGGAGAAGGTGTAGCCGTTGCGGCGATCCCAGCCCTTCACCGCGCCGCTGGCGAGCGAGAGAGTGGGGAAGGCCACCACGCGTTCGGCATCGAACACGGTGACCTGGCCCAGGCCCTCGCAGCTGGGGCATGCGCCCACCGGCGAGTTGAAGGAGAACAGGCGCGGCTCCAGCTCGGGCAGCGAATAGCTGCACACCGGGCAGGAGAACTTGCTGGAGAAGATCGTCTCGGCGCCCGTGTCCATATTGAGCACCAGGGCGCGGCCCTCGGCCAGGCGCATCGCCGCCTCGAAGCTCTCGGCCAGGCGCTGGCGCAGGCTGTCGGCATTCTCGGCACGCAGCTTGATGCGGTCCACCACCACGTCGATGTCGTGCTTCTCGGCCTTCTTCAGCGCCGGGATGTCGGGCGCCTCCACCGTCTGGCCATCGACGCGAAAGCGCACATAACCCTGCGCCTGCAGGTCCTGGAACAGCTCGACGAACTCGCCCTTGCGGTCGCGCACCACCGGGGCCAGCAGCATCAGCTTGCTGTCCTCGGGCATGGCGAGGGTGGCGTCCACCATCTGGCTGGGGCTGGAGGCCTCCAGCGGCAGGTGGTGGTCGGGGCAGAAGGGCGTGCCGGCGCGCGCATAGAGCAGACGCAGGTAATCGTGGATCTCGGTGACCGTGCCGACGGTGGAGCGCGGGTTGTGGCTGGTGGCCTTCTGTTCGATGGAGATGGCGGGCGAGAGGCCCTCGATCACGTCCACATCGGGCTTGTCCATCAGCTGCAGGAACTGGCGCGCATAGGCCGAGAGGCTCTCGACATAGCGTCGCTGGCCCTCGGCATAGAGCGTGTCGAAGGCCAGGCTGGACTTGCCCGAGCCCGACAGCCCCGTGATCACCACCAGCTGGTTGCGCGGCAGATCGACGTCGATGTTCTTCAGATTGTGGGTGCGCGCACCCCGCACGCGGATCATCGGTGTTTCTGCGGGCAAGGGACGGTCGGGCTGGGACATGGGGCTCAAACAATGGGCGAACTCGCCATCATAGGGCGAGGGCCTCGTTTATCCCAATGGCAGCCGCACCCGGACACATAAACCGGGGGTTCCGCCCGGCCCCGGCAGCAGGGCCGAATCGCCCAGGCCTATGCTGCCGCCCAGCCCCAGCACCACGCTGCGCACGATCGCCAGGCCCAGGCCGCTGCCCTGCTGGGCCTGGTCGGGCACGCGGAAGAAGCGGTCGAACACGCGTTCGCGCCAGGGCTCGGGGATGCCGGGGCCCTGGTCGTGGAATTCCAGCAGCGCCTCTTGACCCTCGCGCCGCAGCCGTATCAGCAGATGGCCGCCCGGCGGGCTGTACTTGATGGCGTTCTCGGTCAGGTTGTCCAGCATCGAGGCCAGGCCCTCGTGCTCGCCGAAGACGCGCAGGCCGGCCTCGGCCTCGCAGTCCAGCTCCAGGCCCTTGCTGCTGGCCAGCAGGTCCAGCGCGGCCAGGCGGTCCTGTAGCAACTCGTCCAAGGCCAGGCGCTGCGGCGGCTGGGCCGCGGCGTCGCTGCGCATCAGGGCCAGCAGCTGGCCCACCAGGCGGGTGGCGCGCGCCTCGCTGCGCAACATGCCCTGCAGCCAGGCCTGCGATTGCGCGTCGTCCTGGTGGCGGCCCTGCAGGGCCTCGGCATGCACGCGCATCGCCGCCAGCGGTGTGCGCAGCTCGTGCGCCGCGTCGGCGATGAAGCTGCGCTCGCGCTGCAGGCCCTGCTGCACGCGCTTGAGCAGCGCGTTCACCGCGCTCAGCATGGGGCGCAGCTCGCGATGCTGGGGGGTGAACTGCAGCGGCGAGAGATCGCCCGCGCCGCGCAGCGCAATCTCGTGGCTGACGCGCCGCCAGGGCCGCAGCGCGATGCGCACCGAGATCCAGGCCGGCAGCACCAGCAGGGGCAGGCTGATCAAGAGCGGCAGCACCAGCAGGCCCTTGGAGCTGAGCGTCAGCAGCACATTGGTGGCGCTGCCCGGCAGCATCAGCGTCACGCGCACATTGGAGCGCTGCGACTGCTTGGTGAGCGCGCGCCAGCGCTGCCCCTGGCCCTCCACCCACTGCATGCCGTCGCCCGGTGGGCTCGGGATGGCGCCGGGCTCGCCCGGGCTGGCATAGACCAGCTCCGCGCCGCGCCATACCGTCATCGCCATGCGCAGCTGCGGCAGGTCGTCGGCACCGTTCTCGAGACGCTGGAACAGGTCGATCTGCTGCAGCACGCGTTGCAGCTGCTCGGGCTGGTCCTGCAGCGCCTCGGTCACGGCGATGATGGATTCGAAACGGTGACCGCTGTCGAACACCGAGGTGTCGCGCACCGCGTCGTTGATGGCAAAGGCGATCAGGCCCAGCCAGAGCGCCAGCACCAGCACCACCTGGGCCACCACCAGGCGGCGCAGCACCGAGGGCTCGCGCATGCGCGCAAGCCAGCGCGAGAGTCTCATTTGCCGCCGGCCCTGGCGGGGGCCTGGCGGTCGATCACATAGCCCACGCCGCGCACCGTGCGTATAAAGCCCTCGCCGATCTTCTTGCGCAGATTGGACATGTGCACGTCCAGCACATTGCTCTCGGCGCTGCCGCCGGGCAGCACCTGCTCCTCCAGCAGCCGGCGCGTCAGCACGCGGTCGGCGCGCTTCATCAGCGCCACCAGCAGCGCGAATTCCGAGCGCGAGAGCTCCACCGGGTCGCCCTTCACCAGCACGCGCATGGTCTGCTCCTGCACGCAGATGCCGCGCAGCTCGAGGGTCTCGTCCTCCTGGCCGTAGCTGCGCCGCACCAGGGCGCGCACGCGCGAGATCAGTTCGGCCAGGGCGAAGGGCTTGACGAGGTAATCGTCGGCGCCGCTGTCCAGACCCAGCAGGCGCTCCTGCAGGCTGTCGCGTGCGGTGAGTATCAGCACCGGCAGGCGCAGCTTCTCGCGCTTCAGATGGGCCAGCAGGCTGAGGCCGTCGCCATCCGGCAGCCCCAGGTCGAGCAGCACCAGATCGGCCACGCTGTTCGTCAGCGTCTGCATGGCGTCGGCCAGACGCCGTACCCACACCACCTCCATGCCCTGCTCGGCCAGCGCCATGCGCACGCCATTGCCCAGGTCCAGATCGTCTTCCACCAGCAGCACTTTCATGCCCCGTATTGGAACGCTTCAGCCTGAGGATGGCATGAAGTCACCTTCAGCCCCTCTTCAGCAAGCCTTGAGCGCAGCTTCAGGGCCGCTGGCCACACTGCAGCATGTCCCGGTCAACACGCGGTGCCGTGACTCGCAATGAACCATTCGCCGCTGCTCTGAAGGAAGTTATTCCATGCCATCGAAGAAACAACTCGCCCTGATCTCCGCCACTGCCCTGCTGCTCGCGGCCCAGGCCGCACAAGCCGCCCCGCAGTCCGACGAGCTGGGCGCCTACGGCGGCCTGTCGGTGGGCCGCAGCAGCTTCAGCCTGCCCAGCCCCTCGGTGCCCGTCACCGGCAAGGACAGCCGCGACACCGCCTACAAGCTCTATGGCGGCTATCGCCTGAACGAGAACTTCGGCCTCGAGGCCGGCTACGCCCGCCTGGGCAGCTTCAGCGAGCAGGCCACGCTGGCCACCGGCGCGGTGACGCAGGAGGGCAAGGCCAGCAGCTTCTACGCCGCCGCCACCGCCCGTCATGCGCTCAACGAGCAGTTCTCGCTGCAGGGCCGCCTGGGCGTGGCGCGCAACAAGGTCTCCGGCACCAACCTGCTGCCCGCGGGCGACAGCCTGCAGGGCAGCAAGACCAGCCTGATGTGGGGCGTGGGCGCCGAGTACAAGCTTGCCAAGAACCTGGCGCTGACGGCCGACTACGACAACTACGGCAAGGTCTCCAGCCAGGTGAAGGCCAGCACCTTCATGCTCGGCGCGCGTCTGAGCTTCTAAGCCGACGCTCGGCGCAATCCCCCCTGGTGGTGATCTCGCGGCAGGCCAGAATGGAGCCTGCCGAAGAATGCCCTGGGAGGGGATATGTGGGGAATCCAGCTGGGCCGCCTTGTCGCGGCCCTTTCATTTTTTCTTGGCGGTGCGGTCGCTGCGGCGCCGCCGCTGGAAGACTTCTTTCGCAAGCCGCAGATCGCGGCGCCCAAGCTCTCGCCCGATGGCCGCCACCTGGCGGTGCAGGTGGCGGGCGGCGACGGCGTGGTGCGCCTGGCGGTGATTGATCTGGACAAACCCGGCGAGGCCAAGGTGGTGGCCGGCTTTAGCAATGCCGATGTGCACAGCCATCACTGGGTGAACGACAAGAGACTGGTGCTGAACGTCAGCGTGGCGCAGAACGGCACCAGCCCGCAGATCGACCCTGGCCTGTGGGCGGTGAACCTCGACGGCAGCGATTTTCGGCCGCTCATCAAGGCCGTCAGCCAGTTCATCAAGGAGGCATCGCACATCGCCGACCGCCGATTGGATCGCAATTGGGCCTTCCACGGCGTTGCCGACGACGGCAGCAGCGATGTGTTTGTGGTGCGTCACCGCTGGTCGAACGAGCCCGAATCCATGGGCCTGGGCCTGGCGCGTCTGGATACCCTCACGGGCAAGCTCACCAGCCTCGTCGCCGGCGCGCCCAGCCATGTGACGGGCTGGGTGCTGGACACCGAGGGCCAGCCGGCCGCGCTCACTACGGTGCAGCAGGGGCGCCATGCCTCCTATCTGCGTGACGCCGAGGGGCAATGGAAGCGCTGGCAGGAGGGCGACAGCTTTCACGAGAGCTTCGACCAGCCCTATTGGTTCGGGCCCGATGGCCAGACCCTGGTAGCGACGAATCGCAGTGGCTTCAACGCGCTCTACCGCTTCGATCGCAAGACCCTGCAGCGCGAGGCGCAGCCGCTGATCTCGCTGCGGGGCTACGATTTCAGGGGCAGCCTTGTCTTCGACAAGCAGGCCAGGCAGCTGCTGGGCGTGCATTATGAAAACGATGCGCCCGGCAGTGTGTGGCTGCATCCTCAAATGAAGCAATGGCAGGCGGCCATCGATGCCAAGCTGCCCGGCACCGTCAACCGCGTCCACTGCAATCGCTGCCTGACGGCGCCGCGCCTGGTGGTCTCGGCCTACTCGGACCAGCGCCCCGCGAGCTTCTATCTCTATATGCCGGCGAGCGGAGAACTGCAGGCCCTGGCCGCTTCGATGCCCTGGATCAAGCCGGCCGAGATGGGGCGGCGCGACATGGTGCGCATCCAGGCCCGCGACGGCCTGGAGCTGCCCGTGCTGCTGACCCAGCCGGCCGATCGGGCACAGGCGGCCCGGCCCGCGGTGCTGCTGGTGCATGGCGGACCCTATGTGCGCGGCACGCATTGGCCCTGGGAGCCGATGGCGCAGTTCCTCGCCTCGCGCGGTTATGTGGTGATCGAGCCCGAGTTCCGCGGCAGCACCGGCTATGGCCAGGCGCATTTCAAGGCCGGGTGGAAGCAATGGGGCCTGGCCATGCAGGACGATGTGGCCGACGCGCTGGGCTGGGCCGTCAAGCAGGGCCTGGTCGACCCCAAGCGCGTCTGCATCGCCGGCGCCAGCTATGGCGGTTATGCCACCCTGATGGGCCTCATCAAGCAACCCGAGCTCTACCGCTGCGGCATCAACTGGGTCGGCGTGACCGACATCGAGCTGCTCTACAGCATCCATTGGAGCGATCTGGGTGGTGAGTGGAAGGGCTATGGCATGCCCGTGCTGGTGGGCGACCGCGACAAGGATGCCGAGCAACTGCGCGCCACCTCGCCGCTGCAGCGTGCGGCCGAACTCAAGCGCCCGCTGCTGATGGCCTATGGTGCCGAGGATCGCCGCGTGCCGCTCAAGCATGGCCTGGCCTTCCGTGACGCCATGCCCAAGGATCAGGAACTCGAATGGGTGGTCTACGACCACGAGGGCCATGGCTGGCGCGAGCTCAAGACCCAGCAGGACTTCTGGGGCCGGGTGGAGCGCTTCCTGGCCCGCCATCTCGGGGCTGCACCCTGAGGCGGTTTATTGGATGATGCGGGCATTGAAAATGACGGAGCAGCGATGAATCCAGAGCGCCCACAGCGCAAATCGTGGCTGGACGGCTTCATGGCCTATCCCCTGCCGGCGGGTGTGTCGGAGGCCGAGGTGCGGCGCCATATCGTGCTGCTGGACCAGGCCCTTTACGAGCGCTGGTGCCTGGGCCAGAACCTGCTCTATGCCTGGACCCCGAGCGAGCAAGGCCTGGCGGTGCTGGTGGCGCCGCACACCCTGCTGACCGAGTTCGTGCAGGGCGCCGGCGATGCGGCCGAGAAGGACCGCCGTGCCGCCTTGCTGGAGGGCTTGCTGGCACACCAGGAGCATCTGGAGGCGGCCGAGTTCGATCGCATCGCGGCCGAGCTGAGCCTGCAGCCCCAGCCGATCGCGCTGCCCTTCGCGCCGGCGCGCGGCCTGGGCCTGCCGCTGGTGGCGGCCATCGTCGAGCGTTACGGCATCCGCCTGGTGGAAGACCGCGCGGTGATCCTGCTCGACGCGGTGGGCTTCTCGCTGCTCACGCCGCTGGAGCAGGTGGTGCAGCTGGGCAGCCTGTCCTGCTCGGTGAACGCCGCCTACGCCAAGCTGCTGGACCGCGAGATCAATATCAACTTCGCGCGCACCACCACCGGCGACGGCTTCTACATCTGGAACCGGCGCCGCGGCATCGCCGCCAATGTCGAGCTCTACCAGCTGATGCAGTTCATCCTGGCCGACAACGCGTTGGCACGCGAACGCGCCGCGCGGCCCAGCGCGGTGCCGCTGCTGCGCGCCTGCTTCCACGTCGGCTCGCATTACGAGTTCTACCAGAGCGAAGGGCTGAACCCGACCTCGTTCAGCTATTTGGTCGGCCAGGTCACGATCGAACTGGCGCGCATGATCGAGCGCGCCCTGCCGGGCCAGATCCTGCTGGGCAAGTTCCGCACCATGATGCGCGAGCAGCAGCCCGGCGCGGCGCCGGCGCTGATCGACAGCGTCGCCTTTGTCGAGCGCACGCGCGAGCCGCTGCAGAAGCTCAACGGCCTGGCGCTGGGCGGCTCGGCGATCGACGAGATCGCCTGCTACCTGACCGGCCCGCGCGGCGAGGCGGGTGATGACGAGTTCGGCATCAGCGAGTTCGAGCTCACCGACAAGCATGGCCTGGCGCACCGCGTCTACAACGCCAAGATCAATATCCACCGACGCGACGGCGAACCCATCTACCTGGGCCTGCGCGAGGACGACCTGGGCGCCTTCCCGGCGCGGGTGGTGGAGGCATGAGCGCGCGGGCCGTTGTGGTGCGCGCGCTCGCGGCCGGCCTGCTGGTGCTGGCCGGTTGCGGCGGCGGTGGTGGCGGCGATGCCAGTGCGCCGGCGCCCGTTGCCGAGCCGGCGCTGGGCGCGCAATGCCTGAGCGGCTCGGTGGCGCGCCTGGAGCTGCCCAGCGCCGCGCTCACCGGGCGCAACACCGAGCTGAGCCTGCTGTCCTGCGGCACGGCGATCTTCACCGAGCTGCGCTGGACCCAGAGCGCCGGCCCGGCGCTCAAGCCGCTGTCGGCGCGCTCGCAGGCCCTCACGCTGGAGCCCGTCGAGCCCGGCAACTACCGCTTCGACCTGAGCTTCCGCGACGAGGCCGGCGTGCTGCGCAGCGGCTCGGCCGAGTTCAGCGTGGCGGCCGCCGGCGAGCCCGGCCTGGTGCTGCGCGGCGAGCCCTCGGCCTATGGCCAGGGGGCGCTGTCGCTGCGCGCCTGGGCGCCCGGGCTGAGCCAGGCCGAGCGCGATGGCGCCCGGCTGCAATGGAGCGTGGTCGATGGGCCGGCCACCACCCTGAAGGAAAGCGAGGGCTGGCGCGTGCTGCTGACGGCGCCGGCGGTCAGCCGCGACAGCCTGCTGCGCCTGCGCGCCACCGCCACGCTGGCGAGCGGCCGCACGCTCAGCCAGGACTTCCGGCTGCTGGTGCAAGCGCCGCCGCACCAGGCCGGCAGCGACGCGCTGTTCAAGGCCAGCGAGCCGGTCTCGCGCGTCTACCCCTACCTGAGCAGCAGCCCGCATGCGCAGGCGCTGCAGGACTGCGTCTACGCACCCAGCCTCAGCAACAGCAACACCTGCACGCTGGGGCGCCTGCCCTTGCTGGGGCAGGAGACGCGCGGCGAGCTGCCCACGGTGGCGCAGGTGATGCAGCGCGTGCTGGTCTCCAACGACTGGATGGGCGAGGCCTTCGAGAACTTCCTGCGCACCCAGGACGCGCAGGGCGATTTCCGGCGCCTGCTCAACGCCACCACGGCGGTGGTGATCGGTGGGCGCGTGCGGCCCTCGTTCTACTGGAGCGCCACCGGCGCCATCTACCTGGACGCCGCCAACCTCTGGAGCAGCCCCGAGCAGCGCGACACCCTCAGCGAAACCCCCGACCCGCGCAGCGACTATGGCGCCGAGCTGCACTACGCCGCACCCTGGCGCTATGTGCGCAACAACCAGTACGCCGCCGGCATCTATCCGGTGGCCGAGCGCGGCACGCGCGAGCCCGGCGCCCTGGTCTATGCCCTGGGCCCGCTGCTGTACCACGAGCTCAGCCATGCCGGCGACGCCGTGCCGCCGCGCCTGCATGCGCTGCTGAGCGGCGATCTGCGTGTCTGGCAGGCCAGCCCCGCGCTCACCACCGCCAAGGATCTGGCGCAGCGCCTGCCCTTCTACTCGCAAGAAATGGTGGCGCTGGGCCGCGTGCAGTTCTTTGGCGTGAAGGCGACGGCGGCGCAGATCGCCTACCAGCCGGCGGACATCGTGCGCTTCTTCAGCCAGGACCGCGTCAACGACGACTACAACTATTCCATGCCCGAGGGCGCCACGGTCTCGGCCGAGGACCCGGCCATGCTGGCCGAGGAGGCGATGATGCAGTTGCGCTACGGCGTGCTGCGCGACTTCGCCATCACCCCGGCCCTGCCCAGCGGTGGCAGCAGCGCCGAGCTGATCGTGCAATGGGGCCAGCGTGGCCGCATCGGCGAGGCGGCCCTGCGGCCGCGCGTGGCCCTGGTGCTGGAACAGCTGATGCCCTGGCTGGCGCCCGGCTTTGCCGATGCGCTGGCGCCGCCGCTGGCGCTCCGGCCCGGCCTGAGCTGGGGGCTGAACCTCGACCAGGCTGCCATCGCCGCCGGCCAGCCGCGTGCGCTGAGCGCGCGCGAGCGCCTCATCGAGGCCGAGCATGCGCAGCAGCGTGGCAGCGAAACGGCGCGCCGCGTGCGCGCCCAGCAGCTGCGGGACGGCGGCACGGGCCTGCGGCGCTAGCCGCAGGGGTCAGGCCTTGCCCTGTGCTCATGGCGTGAGATCAAGGTGCACAATCAGGCACAGCCAATGCAAAGTGCTCCTGCCCGGGGCGATGTCGTGAGCGTCTGCTGCTGATGAAATTGCCCAAGCCTTCCTTGTCCTTGCGCAGCGTCGTGCTGCTCGCCGTGGTGGTGGGGATCGCGGTGCCGGCGCTGCTCCTGCTGGCCTTCAGCGAGTCGCTGGTGCGGCGCAGCCTGGAGCCCCTGCTGGAGGGCCAGCGCTCGGCCGTGCTGACCCTGGCCGCCAACGGCCTGGCCGAGCCGCTCTGGACCGTCGACAGCCAGGCGGTGCAGCGCGCGCTCGAGCAGCTGCTGTCGGACGCCAGCGTCTGCGGCGTCGAGCTGAGCGAGGAGCGCCCCGGCGCGCCCAATCTGTTGTTCAAGAAATGCAGCCCGGACTGGCCCACCGTGACCCTGGTGGCGGCGGTGCGGCGCGACAACCAGGTGCTGGGCTCGCTGAGCGTGCGCTTCGACGATGCCGCGCTGGAGCACACCCTGGCCGGGGGGCGCGAGCAGATCGCGCTGATCGTCGGCCTGCAGGTCGTGATGGGCGTGACGGTGATGCTGCTGGTGCTCTATCTGCGCCTGGTGCGGCCGATCGACCGGCTCAAGCAGCAGGCCAGCGCGATCGCCCAGCGCGAAGCGGTGGTGCGCCTGCCCTGGAACCGGCGCGACGAGCTGGGCCAGCTGGGCGAACACCTCAACGAGGTGGGCGACCGCATCGACACCCTGATCGCCGACCTGGAGGGCAAGAACGCCCAGCTGCACCAGATGGCCATGTACGACCATCTCACCGGCCTGCCGAACCGCACCCTGTTCCGCGAGGTCTTCCAGCATGAGGCGGCGGTGGCCAAGCGCGAGGGCTCCAGCCTGGCCCTGCTGTTCGTCGACCTGGACCGCTTCAAGGCCATCAACGACTCGCTGGGCCATGCCGCCGGCGACAACATGCTGCTGGCCGCCAGCGAGCGCCTGCGCCACACGGTGCGCGAATCGGACCTGGCCTGCCGGGTCAGCGGCGACGAATTCCTGCTGCTGATGCGCGAGGCCTCGCCCAGCGACGTGGTCGCGCATGCCGCCCAGCGCCTCATCTCCACCCTGAATGCGCCGCTGCAGCTGCCCGAGGGGCTGGGCACGGCGAGCGTCTCGGCCAGCATCGGCATCGCCATGTTCCCGCGCGATGGCGAGGACTTCGACACCCTGGTGCGCCACGCCGACCTGGCCATGTACCGCGCCAAGCAGCAGGGCCGCTCGCGCTACAGCTTCTTCCAGCAGGACATGGATGCGAATGCGATGGCCAGGCTGGCGCTGGAGCGCGAGCTGGTGGCCGCGCTGGCCGAGCAGCAGCTGGAGCTGCATTACCAGCCCATCATCGACGCCGGCTCGGGCCGGGTCTGCGGGGTGGAGGGCCTGATGCGCTGGCAGCATCCGCAGCGCGGCCTGCTGATGCCGGGCAGCTTCATCACCCTGGCCGAGGAGTCGGGCCAGATCCAGGCCTTGGGGCGCTGGACGGTGGAGGTGGCCTGCGCCCAGCTGGCCGAGTGGAAGGCCGCCGGCCGCCACCCGGGCAATCTGGCCATCAACCTCTCGGCCCTGCAGTTCCGCGACCAGCGCCTGCCCGAGCAGGTGGCCGACGCGATGCGCCGCCATGGCGTGCTGCCCGGCGAACTGAGCATCGAGCTGACCGAAAGCACCCTGATGAGCGACAGCGACCTGTCGATGCAGACCATGGCGCGGCTGCGCGCCCTGGGCGTGGCGCTCTCGGTGGACGATTTCGGCACCGGTTATTCCTCGCTCTCCTACCTGAAGCTGTTGCGCCCGGCCAAGCTCAAGATCGACCGCAGCTTTGTGCACGACCTGCCGGTCAGCGCCGACGACCGTGCCCTGGTACAGGCCATCCTGGGCCTGGCGCAGGCGCTGGGCATTGGCGTGGTGGCCGAGGGCGTCGAGACCGAGGCGCAGCGCGAGGTGCTGCTGGAGCTGGGCTGCGCGCAGCAGCAGGGCTATTTCTATGCCCGGCCGGCCGCGGTGGCCAGCGTCACCGAGCGCCTGCCGGCCTGGCCGCCGACCGCCTGATCCCATTCGCCCCGGCAGACCGCAATTCGCGCCACGCTGCTGGCGATTCGTCGCCTGCCCCTGGCCCGCGCTCGCCCGGCTGACGAAACTGCAGGCATCGTCAACAAGCCCGGAACTCCAAGGAGTCCACCATGAACGCAGCCGCCAAGACCCTCATGACCGCCGTGCTCGCTGTGGCCAGCGCCGTGATGACCGGCCTGCTGCTGGCGGACCAGACGGATCCTTATGCGAGCCATGCGGTAACGCAGCACGACGCGCTGTTCTCGCAGGCCAAGGCTGCAGGCGCCAGTCCGCTCAAGCCGAGCTGAGCTGCACCGGAATGCGGCGCCGACCGAAGTGGCCCGGCTGTGCCGCGAAGCGCCCGGCCAGCGCCGTGCCGCAGCCCGGGCAGCGGCCGGCGGCGTCGAGGCGGTAGCTGCCGATCTCGTACCAGTCGCGCGTGATCAGGCATTCGCCGCAGCTCGTGCAACAGGTGCTGCCGCCCTCGGTGTCGTGCACATTGCCGGTGTAGACATGCCGCAGGCCCTCGCCCTGCGCAATCTGCCGGGCGCGTTGCAGGGTGGCCAGCGGCGTGGCCGGCAGCTTGTCGAGCTTGTAGTCCGGGTGAAAGGCGCTGAAATGCAGCGGCACCTCGGGCCCCAGCTCGCGTGCCACCCAGGCCGAGAGGGCCCGCAACTCGGCATCGCTGTCGTTCAGCCCGGGAATCAGCAGGGTGGTGATCTCCAGCCAGCAGTCTGTCTCGTGGCGGATGTAGCGCAGCGTCTCCAGCACCGGGGCCAGTTGCGCACCGGTCTGCTTGAAGTAGAAGTCTTCGCTGAAGCCCTTCAGATCGACATTGGCCGCGTCCATGCAGGCATAGAACTCGCGCCTCGGCGCGGCACTGATATAGCCCGCCGTCACCGCCACCGCCTGCAGGCCCAGCGCATGGCAGGCCTCGGCGGTGTCGATCGCATACTCGGCAAAGATGACCGGGTCGTTGTAGGTGAAGGCCACGCTGCGGCAGCCCAGCTCCTGGGCGGCCATGGCGATGCGCTCGGGCGCGGCGGCATCCATCAGGCGGTCCATCTCATGGCTCTTGGAGATGTCCCAGTTCTGGCAGAACTTGCAGGCCAGGTTGCAGCCGGCGGTGCCGAAGGAGAACACGCTGCTGCCGGGGTAGAAATGGTTCAGCGGCTTCTTCTCGATCGGGTCGACGCAAAAGCCCGAGCTGCGGCCATAGGTGGAGAGCAGCATCTGCCCGCCCTGGCGCTCGCGCACGAAGCACAGGCCTCGCTGGCCCTCGTGCAGCTTGCATTCACGCGGGCAGAGGTCGCATTGGATGCGGCCGTCGTCCAGGCCATGCCACCAGCGCGCCGGATAGTTGCTCATGGCTGCACCTCGCTGAAGCTCTGCACCTGGTAGCGCGCCAGCTGCAGGTCCTCGGCCCAGAAGTCGGCGGCCAGGCCGGCCTTCTGGCGCAGCGCGCGCAGGAAGTCCAGCGGCAGCGGCAGCTGCGCCCACACCTGCGGCAGGAAGGTGGCGCGCCGCCCGTGCCAGCCGAGCACCAGCCCGTCGATGCCCGGGCGCAGCTGTGCGCAGGCCTCCTCCAGGCTGCGCACCGGCAGCGGCTCGGCCGGGCCGAGCAGCGATACCTCGATCTCCAGCTGCGGCCACTCCTGCGCCGTCAGCGGCGCGAAACGCGGATCCTCGAAGGCCGCGGCGCGCGCCCGCGTCGGCAGCACGTCCTTCAGCAACTCGTCGGCCTCCAGCGTGCCGATGCAGCCGCGCAGCCTGCCTTGGGCATGCAGGGTGACGAAGCAGGCGCCGGGCTGCTCCAGGCGTGGATGCCAGGGCTCGGCGCGCAGCGGCAGGCCCAGTGCGCCGGCGATCGCATTGCGCGCACGCGCCAGCAGGGACTGGCCCAGTTCGCCGGGCGTGGCAAAGGCCAGCGCCGCATAGCCGACCACGCGGCTCTTGTCGCCCGCCGTGTCGCCGGAGTTGCGCAGGTCCAGCAGGCGCCCGGCCAGGCCATGGGCGCGCGCCGCCAGCATGGCGCCGGCCAGAGGCGTGGCGCCGCAGGCCTGTTCATGCGTGGGCGCCTGTTGCAGCGCCAGCAACTGCCGCACGGTGTCGCGGTCCATGGCCCGCGCCTGGGCATAGGGCAGGTAATGCGAGAGGTCGGAGCTGATCACGATCAGGGTCTCGTCGCCGCCCCACAGCAACTCCAGGGCTTCGGCCACCTCGGCCGCGCTGGCCTGGCCCACCACCAGGGGCACCAGGCTGAAGTCGCCCAGCAGCTGCTGCAGGAAGGGCAGCTGCACCTCCAGCGAATGCTCGAGGGCATGGGCGTCGGCATCGCGGCACAGCTGGTGCAGGGCGCTCAGCTGCGCGACGGCGGCCTGGTCCACGGCCAGCTCGCCCAGCGGCGTGGCAAAGCGCTGCGCCTCGGGCAGGCCCAGGCCGCGCAGCGCCACCCGGTGTGCCGGGCCCAGCAGCACGACGCGCCGGATCTGCCCGCGCCAGGGTCGCAGCAGCGCATAGGCATGGGCGGCCACCGGGCCGGAATAGCGGTAGCCCGCATGCGGCACGACCAGCAGCTTGGGCGGCCGCGCCTCATGCGCGGGCGGCACCGCATCCAGATAGCTGCCCAGCTCGCGCACCAGCGCCTCGGGGCGGGCCGGGTAGAAGCTGCCGGCGACGGCAGCGGGGCGGGTGGCAGCAAGCATGGCAGGCCTCGTACAGCGGGCGATGCCCGAATATGCGTGCCGCCGGGCCGAATCTCAAGAGGCGGCTTCGCGCTGCGCCGCGATCCACTGGTCCAGCCGGGCTTCCAGCATGTCCAGCGGCAGGGCGCCGCCGGCGAGGATGAGGTCGTGATAGCCGCGCACATCGAAGCGCGGCCCCAGCGCCGCCTCGGCCTTGGCGCGCAGGGCCAGCATGCGCAGCTGGCCGATCTTGTAGGAGAGCGCCTGCCCCGGCCAGCCGATATAGCGGTCGATCTCGTTGACGATGTCGACCTCGGTCTTGGCGGCGTTGGCGCGGAAGTAATCGATGGCCTGTGCGCGCGTCCAGCGCATCGCGTGCAGGCCGGTGTCCACCACCAGGCGCACCGCGCGCCACATGTCGTAGGTCAACTGGCCGAAGCGCGCGTACGGGTCCTGGTAGAGCCCCAGCTCATAGCCCAGCCGCTCGGCATAGAGCGCCCAGCCTTCGACATAGGCGTTGATGTCGGCAAAGCGGCGGAACTTGGGCAGGTCCTGCTGCTCCTGGGCCAGCGCGATCTGCAGATGATGGCCGGGCACGGCCTCGTGGGCGGTCAGCACCTCGATCTCGTAGCGCGGCCGCATCTCGGGCCGGTAGAGGTTGACGTAGTAATAGCCGGCGCGCGTGCCGTCCACCGAGGGGCCGCTGTAATAGGCGGCGGTGGTGTTGGGCGCGCTGGTGGCGGGGATGGCGCGCACGCCGTAGGGGCTGCGCGGCAGCTTGCCGAACAGGCGCGGCAGCTCGGGCTCGATGCGCTTGGCCGCCATCACATAGGCGGCAAACAAGGCCTCGGGCGTGTCGTAATAGAACTGCGGGTCGCTGCGCAGCTTGGCAAAGAACTCGGCCTTGCTGCCCTGGAAGCCCAGCTGGTCCATCACCTGCTGCATCTCGCCGTGCAGCCTGGCCACCTCGGCCAGGCCGATGGCGTGGATCTCGGCGGCCGTCAGCGTGGTGCTGGTGTGGTGCTCGATGCGGTTCTGGTAATAGGCCAGGCCGTCGGGGGTGTCCCAGATGCCCACGCTGTCGCGGCAGGCGGGCAGGTAGCGGCTGCGGAAAAAGGCTTCGAAGCGCCGGTAGGCCGGCACGATCCGATCGGCGATCAGCGCGCGTGCCCGCGCCTGCAGCGCCGGCACGCCCGGCATCGTTGCCGGCAGCTGCCGGAAGGCGGCGTAGAAGGGGCTTTGCGTCGGCTCGTCGACCAGCTGCATCGCGAGCTGTGGCAGCACCCGCTCCATCAGCAGGCGCGGCTGGGTGCGGCCGTCGCGGGCGCTGCGTGCGAGCAGCGCCTCGAACTGGGCCAGGTAGTCCGGCAGGCCCTGCAGGCGCTGCAGCCAGACCTCGACCTCGGCCGGGCTGCCCAGCGGCATCAGCTCGCTCAGCTCGTTGAGCGATTGCGGGCCGTCGCGCGCGGTGATGCTGTAGGCCTCGGGGTGCAGGGGCTGCAAGGCCAGCCGCGCCTGCAGCAGGTGCTCGAACAGCGCGTGGTTGAGCTGCTCCTCGGCCGGCAGGGCGCTGCGTGGCAGGGCGCGCAGCCGGGCCAGGGCGTCCGCATTGGCGGCATGGGCGCGCGCCTCGGCGGCCGGGCTCAGGTCCGGCCAGAGATGGTTGTAGGCGGTCTCGCCGTAGTAGCTGGCGAGCAGGGGGTTCTCGGCCATGTCGCGCTGCCAGGTGGCGTCGAACAGGGCGTGCAGGGCTTGGATCGGCATGGCTCGAGTGTCCATCAGCTGGCCCACCCGCTGCGCGTTCATCGCCCGCAAGCGCAGTTCAGCCGCTGGCTCTGCAGCTCCGTCGCCTGGGCCTGGAGCCGCGGCCGGCCTTTGACGAAACTGCAATCACTGACACAGCCAACCCAAGGAGCCCATCATGATGAACAGCACCAGCTACAAGGCATTTTTCTTCGGCATCGTTTCCGCCCTGGCCATCTCGGCGGCGTTCACGCACCAGACCGAAGCGGCGCAGGCGCCGAAGCAGGAAATCGTCAAGCTCGAGCGCGTCATCATCGAGGGCAAGCGCCTGCAGCCTAACGAGCAAGTGGCGCAGCTGCCGCGCGTGGTGATCGAGGGCCGCAGCCTGAACCATGGCGTGCAGCTGGCGTCGGCCCAGCCTGCCTGCGTCGCGCAGACGCTCTGCTGAGGCCTGGCGGCCACGCTGTCTCAGTCGGAGCAAATTTCTTTTTGCTCGCACCAAGCCCGGCCCCGGCCGGGCTTTTTCATTTCAGTCCGTGCCCAGCACGCGCAGGATCTCGCTGCCATAGGCTTCCAACTTCTTGGCGCCCACGCCGCTGATATGGGCCAGCTCGTCCAGGCTGCGCGGATGCTGTTTGGCCATCTCGGCCAGGGTGACGTTCTGGAAGATCACATAGGCCGGCAGGCCGTGTTCCTTCGCGACCTCGGCACGCCAGGCCTTGAGTTGGGCGAAGCGCTGCTGGGCCTCGTCGTCCAGGTCAATCGCCTCGCCTTTGCCGCCCTTTTGGGTGGTGGGCCGGGCCGTGCGCGAGAGCTTGCCCTTCTTGGGCGCCACCGTGGGCACGCGCAACAGCAGCTGCACCTCGCCCTTCAGCACGGCGCGCGCCGTTTCGCTCAAGGCCAGGGTGTTGTACTCGCCCTCGGCCACCACATGGCCCAGCGCCACCAGCTGGCGCAGCACCGCGCGCCATTGCTGCTCGGACAGGTCGGCGCCGATGGCCCAGGTGCTCAGGTGCTGGTGGCCGTATTGCTTGACCTTGTCGGTCTCCTTGCCGCGCAGCACGTCCAGCAGATGGCCCACGCCAAAGCGTTGGCCGCCGTTCTGGTGGAAGCGGTAGATGCAGGAGAGCGCCTTGCGCGCGGCCTCGGTGCCGTCCCAGGTGGCGGGCGGGTGCAGGCAGTTGTCGCAGTTGCCGCAGGGCTTGCTGTGCTCGCCGAAATAGCCCAGCAGGCGCACGCGCCGGCAGTCGGTGGCCTCGGCCAGGGCCAGCAGGGCATCGAGCTTGCCGCGCTGCACCTTCTTGAAGTCCTCGCTGGCGGGGCTTTCGTCGATCATGCGGCGCTGGTTCACCACATCGGCCAGGCCATAGGCCATCCAGGCATCGGCCGGCGCGCCGTCGCGTCCGGCGCGGCCGGTCTCCTGGTAGTAGCTCTCGATGTTCTTGGGCAGGTCCAGGTGGGCGACGAAGCGCACGTCGGGCTTGTCGATGCCCATGCCGAAGGCGATGGTGGCCACCATCACGATGCCGTCCTCGCGCAGAAAGCGATCCTGGTGGCGCTGGCGCACGCCGGCATCGAGCCCGGCGTGATAAGGCAGGGCCTTGATGCCCTCGCCCTCCAGCCAGGCGGCGGTTTCCTCCACCTTCTTGCGGCTCTGGCAGTAGACGACGCCGGCCTCATCCTCATGCTCGTCGTGGATGAAGCGCAGCAGCTGATCGCGCGGCTTGTCCTTCTCGACGATGGCGTAGCGGATATTGGGCCGGTCGAAGCTGGAGATGAAGATGCGCGCGTCTTCGAGCTTGAGGCGCTCGATGATGTCGGCACGCGTGATGTCGTCGGCGGTGGCGGTGAGCGCGATGCGCGGCACCTCGGGGAAGCGCTCGTGCAGCAGCGACAGCGCCAGGTACTCGCTGCGGAAGTCATGCCCCCATTGGCTGACGCAATGCGCCTCGTCGATCGCGAACAGGCTCAAAAGCCCGCGCTCGCGCAGCGAATCCAGCTGGGCCAGGAAGCGCGGGTTGGTGATGCGCTCGGGCGCGGCGTAGAGCATCACCAGTCGGCCGCTCATCATCTCGCGCTCCACATGGGCGGCCTCCTCGCTGCTGAGCGTGGAGTTGAGGAAGGCGGCATGCACGCCGGCCTCTTCCAGCGCACCCACCTGGTCGTGCATCAGCGCGATCAGCGGGCTCACCACGATGCTCACGCCCTGGCGCGCGCGGTGGCGGGCGATGGCCGGGATCTGGTAGCACAGGCTCTTGCCGCCGCCGGTGGGCATCAGCACCAGCGCGTCCCCGCCATGGGTGACATGCTCGACGATCTCGCCCTGGGCGCCCCGGAAGGCGGCATAGCCAAACACCTCTTGCAGGATGTCGGAGGGGGCGTGATGATGGTCGGCGTGCTGGCTCATAGAGCCCGCGATTGTCGAGGAGATTGCGCGTGACCGAGAAAGCCGATGCCTGGCGCGCCCAAATGAGTCGGCCGACGAGTTGCGATTTCACGCCGCCGCCCATCCCCGACGACGAGGCCGAACGTTTGGCCACGCTGCAGGCGCTGCGCATTCTCGACACCCCGCCCGAGGAGCGCTTCGACCGCTTCACGCGCCTGGCCAAGCGCCTGTTCGGCGTGCCCATCGTGGCCATCACCCTGATCGATGCCGAGCGCCAATGGCACAAGTCCGTGCAGGGCCTGGAGCTCGCCGAGCTGCCGCGCCCGCTCTCGTTTTGCGGCCATGCCATCCTCAGCGACCAGCTGCTGCTGGTACCCAACGCCCATGAAGACGCGCGCTTTGCCGGCAACCCGCTGGTGACCGGTGAGCCCTTCATCCACTTCTATGCCGGCCAGCCGCTACGCGCACCGAACGGCAAGCGCATGGGCAGCCTGTGCCTGATCGATACCCAGCCCCATCCCTTTGACGCCGATGACGAGGCCCTGCTGCGCGACCTCGCCCTGATGGTGGAGCATGAGCTGGCGATCCTGCAGATCGCCACGCTGGACGAGCTCACCGGCCTCACCAACCGGCGCGGTTTCGAGGCGCTGGCGCGGCATTCGCTGGGCATGTGCCGGCGCCTGCAGCGGTCGGCCTCGCTGCTGTTCTTCGACCTCGATCGCTTCAAGCAGATCAATGACGAGTTCGGCCATGCCGAGGGCGATCGCGCCCTGATCGATTTCGCCGCGCTGCTGCGCCGCACCTTCCGCGAGTCCGATGTGGTGGCGCGCCTGGGCGGCGACGAGTTCGCGGTGCTGCTGACGAATGCGGCGCATCTGGAGCGCGACGCGGCGCTGGACCGGCTGGCCTTCGCGGTGGCGGCCCACAATGCCCAGCCGGGGCAGCTCTATGCGCTGCAGTACAGCGTGGGCTGCGCCGACTTCGACGCCGAGCGCCATGCCGGCGCCGCCGAGCTGCTGGCCGAGGCGGACCGCCTCATGTACCGGCAGAAGCATGCCGGGCGGAAAGCCTAGCGAAACATCCGGGCTAGCGCTTGTCGCCCAGGCCCTTGATGCTGGAGGTGCCGGCCACGCTGGGCCTGACGGTCGGGCGGCCCCAGTAGTCGATGAAGCCGGCGCCGGCGATCTTGATGCGCAACTCCTCCTGCACCCACAGCGTGGCATTGCCGAGGCCGCTGATGGTCACATTGGCCTGCTGGCATTGCAGGTTCTCGGCCTGCAGCCGGCCCTTGCCGGCCACATGCAGGCTCAGCTCGCGCACCCGGCCGCTGGCCTGGGCCTCGCCGGCGCCGGCCATGCTGAACTGCAGGCTGTCGGCGGTCACGTCGTCCAGCCGCGCCTGGCCGGTGCCCGCCAGCTTCACCACCAGGCGCTCGGCGGCCAGCGGCCCGGGCGCCTGCAGATTGGCCGCGCCCGCCAGGCTGATGCCGGAGAGTCTGCGCGCGGTGACGGAGATCTGCAGCCGGCTGGAGGTCCAGAACTTCCAACCCTCCTTGCTCTGCACCGTGAGGATGTTGTCTTCCAGCGAGACCCGCACGCCCTTCTGGACATCGGCATCGCCGGCGATGAAGACCTGGTCCTCGTTGCCCTGCACCAGCTTGACATCGGCGGCGCCGCCGATGGCGATCTTCTCGAAGGGGCCGGGCGTGTAGAGCTTGCCCTCGTTGGCCTGGGCGCCTGCCGCCAGGCAGCAGCAGAGGCCGACGACCAGGGTGCCACGCATCGCGATGCTCATATCGATTGCTCCCGCAGGCGCTTGGAAACCTCACGGCTGGCGGTGAAGCGGGCGCCATCCTGCATCTGCACCACAAGCTGCGAGCTCTCGTCGGGTGTCATCGATTCGACGAAGTCCAGGTTGACGATGCAGCCGCGCTGCAGCTTGATGAAGCGGCTCGCATCCAGGCGCTGCTCGAAGCTGGTGATGGGCAGGCGCACCAGGAACTGGCGCCCCTTGCTGGCCACCGCGGTGTACTTGGTGTCGGAGCGCAGGTACTCGATCGCCTCTACCTGCAGCGGGAAGATCTTGCCCTGGTCGCGCACCAGGATGCGCGTCAGCGGCGTCTGATCCTGGTCTTCCTGCGTCAGCGCCTCCAGCGCGGGCAACGCTTGCTGAGCCTGAGGGAGCTGGCTGCCCAGCGCCTGCAGCGCGTGCTCCACGGCTTCCTGGAAACGCTCCTGCGCATAGGGCTTGAGCAGATAGTCCAGCGCATGCAGCTCGAAGGCGGCCAGCGCATGCTCGTCGTAGGCGGTGGTGAAGATCACCGCCGGTGCCGGCCCCGTCAGGCTGCCGCTGGCACGCTCGGTGGCGAGCGCGCGCAGCACCTGCAGGCCGGTCATGCCGGGCATGTTGATGTCCATGAAGACCAGCTCGGGCTTGAGCGCGCGGATCTGCGCCAGCGCGCTGTCGCCGCTGCTGCAGCTCGCCACCAGCTCCAGCTGCGGCAGCTCGGCCACCCAGGCGGCCAGGGCCTCGGCGGCCAGCGGTTCGTCTTCGGCGATGAGGGTACGGGTACGTTTCATGTCTGGGGTATCCACAGGTCGACGCGAAAGCCCTGGCCGGGTGCGGTGTGTACGCGCAGCCGGGCACGGCCCTCAAAGTCCAGCGCAAAGCGGCGCTTCAATGCGCTCAGGCCGATGCCGCGGCCGGGGCGGGGCTGCTCCAGCAGGGCGGGGTCGCAGCCGGCGCCGTCGTCCTGCACGGTCAGGGCCAGGCCCTGGGTGAGGGCGTCGCGGCGCGCGCTGATGCTGATGCAGCCGCCCTCGGCACGCGGGGCGATGCCGTGCAGGATGCAGTTCTCCACCAGCGGCTGCAGGGTCAGCGGCGGAATGTCGTCGCCCAGGGTCTGGGTGTCGAGCTGCCATTCCACGCGCAGGCGCTGGCCCAGGCGCAGCGCCTCCAGGGCCAGGTAGTCACGCACGAAGTCGATCTCCTCCTGCAGCGCCACGCGGTCGCTGGCCTCGCGTTTGCTGGCCAGCACATAGCGCAGCATGCCGGAGAAGCGCAGCAGGCCCTGCTCGGCCGCCTTGGCATCCTTGCGCGTCAGCGCGATCAGCGAGTTGAGCGTGTTGAAGAGGAAATGCGGATTCAGCTTGCCGCTGATGGCGGCCAGCTCGGCGCGTGCCAACGCCGATTCGGCCTGGGCCGCGGCCACCGCGCTGGCGCGCGCCTGGCGGGCATTCAGCACCGAGACGAAACCGGTGGCCAGGGCGGCGTAGACCAGCACGCCCCAGATCAGGCGCCACACCAGGTTCTGCTCCAGCATGGCCTCGGCATGCTCGAGGCCGAACAGGCCCCAGGCCAGCAGCACATTGCCGGCTAGCCAGGCCTCGCTGAAGACGATGGCGGCGCCCGCATGGCAGGCCAGCTGGGCCGCAGAGGGCCAGGACTTGCGCTGCAGCCAGGCCGCCACCGGATAGACCGCCGCGCCCAGCAGCATCGGCGCCCACAGCGAGGTGGTGGCCTGGTAGACCGCCTCCCAGAGTTCCCAGGTGCCGCGCTGCAGCTCGGTGCCGGCCAGCACGAACAGCAGCCAGGTCAGCAGGCAGGCCCCGGTATAGCCCAGCCAGAGCTTGCGCTGGCTGCCGGCGGGCGGCAGGGCGGGCTGCTTGGAGGGAATGATGGGGCCGGAGCGCATGCGCGCATCTTAGGCACGCGCCGGGCCCGCCGCGGGGCCGCGGAGATCAAGTGCGGGCCTGGGGGCGCCAAATGCCAGATTGCTGGGGGCACAGCCGGGCCCATGTCTGCATCTCGCCACGCCGCTCGGCGATGAAGCGCCGGGCCGCGGCGGCATCGGCAAAGGCCGGCAGATTGGGCGTGCGCATCGGCCCCAGCAGCGCCGAGCCCTGCACATAGACGGCGGCCTGCGCCGCCAGCCAGGCGCCGCTGGCCATGTCTCGCACATAGGCGGCCAGCACCTCGCCGGCCTGGCGCCCGGGCGTATAGCGCGCGGGCGCCTGAAGATAGCGCAGCAGGCTGTCGGGCGAATCGAAGAAGTAGGCGTCGCCGTCGGCAAAGATCAGCTGCGCAGCCCAGGCCGGGGCGCGCGCCGGGAACATGCCGCAGACCGGGCAGCGCGCCCGCTCGGGCAGGGGGCGCGCCGCCGCCGGGCCCAGGCCCGAGGCCGGGTCGTAGGGCGTGGGCGGGGCCTGGAAGCAGACCTCGCCCATGCCCGCATGTGCCGCATGCTCGGCCCTGGGCGCGGCGCTGCCCAGCAGGCCGGCGCTGGCGGCGCTGCCCAGCCAGGTCAGCAGGGATCGACGCGAGATCGCCATTGCGTCACAGCCTCTTACATGCGGCTGTCGTGCAGGGCGCCGCCGCTCAGGTCCACCAGCTCGGGCTTGACCTCGGCGAAGCGCAGCACCCGCCCGCCATGCTGGGCGGCGAAGGCCTTGGCGGCGGCCTCGTCGCGGAAGCTGGCAAGCGTCGGGCCCATCGAGCCATGGCGCTTGCTGCCGTGCACATAGAAGCCGCTGCGCGCGTCGAACCAATGGCCGCGGGGTTGCTCCCAGTCGGCCAGGGCCATGTCTTGCGTGAACACCGCGCGCACTGTCTTGACCTGCTCGGGTCTGAGCAGCACCGAGAACATTTCCACCGTGTCGCAGTACCAGGTCGGCTTGCTTTCGCCGGCGTAGTGGATCTGCGCCTTGGGGCCCGCGTAGTCGGCCAGCAGCATGCCGTCCAGGTCGCAGGTGCTCGCGGGCTCGATCTCGGCCGCCACCAGGGGCGCCTCGGCGGGCTTGCCGCAGGCGGCCAGCAGCAAGGTGGCGGCACCCCCGGCGAGCAGCAGGCGGCGGTTCATCATCATCGTCGGTGTCGTCATACCTTGAATCTCCAGGAAGCCAGCGCCAGCGGGCCGAGGATCCAGCCCAGCATGGCCGCGCCCATCAGCCAGGGGTTGGCCAGTGCGGGCGGCACGATGCTGGCCAGGCCGTAGAGGCTGCGCACCTCGTCGAGCGAAAACACATTCAGGATGCGGTACAGATCGGCCGGGTTGAGCAGCAGCACATAGGCCAGCGCCTCGCCCCCATAGGCGCCGCCGCTGGCCACCAGCAGGCCCAAGAGCAGCAGGTCGAACACCAGCACGAAGCCGAACCACAGCGCGATCGCCAGGCCCGAGGCGCGCGTGCGGTCGCGCGCCAGCACCGAGAGCAGCAGCGCCAGGCTCAGGAAGGCCATGCCCAGCAGCGCCGAGCTCAGCACAAAGCCCAGGTAGTGGTAGAGCCCGGCCCAGCTGAACTGCTGGTATAGCAGCACCGCCACCAGGGCGAAGCCGGCCAGGGTGGAGAGCGTCAGCGCCGCGGCCAGGCCCAGGTACTTGCCCAGCAGCAGCTCCAGCCGGGTGATGGGCAGGGCCAGCAGCAGGTCCAGCGAGCCGCGCTCGCGCTCGCCCACCACCGCGTCGAAGCCCAGCAGCAGGGCGATCAGGGGCACCAGATAGATCACCAGGCTGACCAGGCTGGCGATCGTGAACTCGATCGAGCGTGGCCCCACCTGGCCCTGGCTGGCGCCGCCGAAATAGGTGATGACGAGCGAGAACACCGTGAACACCAGCGCCACCGCCAGCACCCAGCGGTTGCGCAGGCGGTCGCGGAATTCCTTGCCCGCCAGCGTCAGCACTTGTCGAAGTTCCAGGCTCATGGGGCCTCCCGCAGGCCGAAGAACATGTCTTCCAGCGTGGGTTCATGGATCTGCACATCCTGCAGGCGCGCGGCCAGCGGCGCGAGCGCGCCCAGCAGCGCCATCTTGGCCGGGCGCGGGCAGCTGAAGCGTAAGAGCCCCTCGGCCTCGCGGAACTGCAGGCTGCCCAGCGGGCGCAGGCCCTCGCGCAGGGCCGGATGCTCGGCCGGCGCGGCGGCCAGCGAGACCTGCAGCGGCAGCTGCAGCTGCTCGCGCAGCTCGCTCACGCTGCCCTGGGCCTGGACGCGGCCGTTGGCCATGATGGCCAGGCGGTCGACGCGCTCCTGCAGCTCGGCCAGGATGTGCGAGGTGATCACCAGGGTCACACCTTGGGCGCGCAGGCCGTTCAGCACCGCATAGAACTCGCGGATCGCGCTGGGGTCCAGGCCGGTGGTGGGCTCGTCCAGGAACAGCACGCGCGGCGCGCCCAGCAAGGCCTGGGCAAAACCCAGGCGCTGGCGCATGCCCTTGGAAAACTCGCGCACCGCGCGCTGGGCCGCGCCAGCCAGGCCCACCTGCTCCAGCAGCGGCGCGCATTGCGCGGCGGGTGCGCCCTTCAGCTTGGCGAAGAACTGCAGGGTCTCGAGCGCCGTGAGGTTGTCGTACAGCACCAGGTTCTCGGGCAGGTAGCCGATGCTGCGGCGCGCGGCACGGAAGTCGCGCCCGCCCACATCGCTGCCGTTCACCAGGATCTGGCCGGCGCTGGGCCGGATCAGCCCCAGCATCATCTTGAACAAGGTGCTCTTGCCGGCGCCGTTGTGGCCGATCAGGCCCAGCAGCTGGCCGCGCGGCACGGCGAGGTCCACGCCGTCCACCGCTGTCAGCGCGCCGTAGCGCTTGCTGACGCCGCGCAGGCGGATGGCAGCGTCGCCATCAATGGTTGTTGAATCGCTTGTCACGCCAAGTGCTCCATGTCTTGTTGGCCGGGGCCATGCGGGGCGCGTCGTCCACCACGCTGGGCACGCGCAGCACCGGGAACTGCCGGCCCACCAGGCGCAGGGCCTGCACCGCGGGGCTGCCCAGCAGCAGCTTCATCTCGGGGTGGCGCCATTGCAGGCGGTCCACCATGTCGTTGGCCTCGTAGGGCAGGTCGCCGATGCCGTCGCCATCGCGGTCCCAGCCCAGGTAGTTGCTCCAGTGGTTGCCCTTGTCCTTCTCGCCGGGGCGGCCGCCCCAGCGCTCGTCGCGTGCGCCCACATAGCGCACCTGCTCGCGGTTGGCGACGAAGTCATTGCCCTCCACCACATTGCGCGTGGAGCCGGCGGCCAGGTGCACGCCCACCTGGTTGTCCACCACCAGGTTGCCGCGCAGGGTGACGTACTCGACGTCGTAGATGAAGAAGCCGCGCGCATTGCCGGCGATGACGTTGTCTTCCACCACCGAGTCCTGCAGGGTGCGCAGCATGATGCCGTGGTCGCTGTTGCCCCAGGTGCGGTTGTGGCGAACGATCTGGTTGCGCGCCTCCATCAACGCCAGGCCGCCGCGGTTCTGGTAGCTGTCGTTGTCCTCCCACAGGTTGTAGTAGGAGTTCATGTAATGCGTGCCGTAGCGGCTGTGGTGCAGGCGGTTGCCCTTGAACACCGCATGGTGCGAGACGTCCACATAGAGCGCGTCGCGCACGAAGCCAATGTGGTTGGCGAGGATGCGCGCGCCCTCGGTGTTGTAGAGCTGGATGCCGTTGCCGCGCTGCGAGCTGTTGTACTCGCGCTTGCCGGTGATGACGTTGGCCTCGATCAGCACCTCGTTGGCCTTCTCGATCCAGAGGCCGAACAGGTTGTAGCTGAGCTCGCAGTGCCGCACCACGGCGCGGTGCGCGCCGGGGCGGATGTAGATGCCGGCGTTCTGCTCCTTCAGGCTGTCGCCCGAGTCGCGCACCAGCAAGCCCTCGATCACGACGTCGGGGGCGGTGACGCGGATGGTGTCGCCCTTCATGCCGCCGCTGATGGTGGGGCGCCCCTCACCACGATTCAGGCCGCGCAGGGTCAGCGGCTTGTCCACCAGCAGGTTCTCGGCATAGCGGCCGCGTTCGATCTCGATCACATCGCCGGGCGCGGCGCGCGCGATCGCGGCCTGCACCGATTCGCCCGGCAGCACGCGCAGGGTGGCGGCCTGGGCTGACCCCAGCAGCACCGCCATCAGGAGGCAGGCCCACCATCTCATCCCAGCATCCCCAGCGACTTCAGCGTCAGGAACAGGGTGGCGCCGATCAGCAGGTTCTTGAAGCCCACATAGCTCGCCATGTCCATCCAGCCGGCCACGCGGTAGTTGGCGCGCCACCAGGGGCCGTCCTTCACATAGCGGCGGCCGCTCATGCGTATCAGCACCTCGTAGACGCTCCAGCCAAACCACCAGCCGATGATGGCGGCCGAGGAGAGCCGGCCGCTGGCGGCCAGCAGCCAGGCCAGGCTGGCCGCCACGGCCAGCGAGAAGCCGGCGATCTGCAGCGCGCGTTGCGAACGCCAGCCCGCGCGGCTCCAGGGGAAGAGGTGGTCGCGCAGCTCCATCAGCAGCCAGGTCAGGCGCGACTCGCCGGCCCGGTGGTAGGGCGCGGCCGGGTCGGTGGGCATGCGCGGGTCCGGGCCATTGGCCAATTTTTCGGGCATGGCCACCGGCTGGATCGGGATGAAGTAGCCATCCTGGCCGATGGGGGTGATCAAGAGGCCGTCGCGCTCGCGCCGCTTGCGCTCCTTGGCCAGCGGCGGGCAGCCGTGGGTGTCGGTGTAGAGCACCATGCAGTCCAGGCAATGCAGGCATTCGCGGTGGTCGATGCGGCCGGCCGCGTCGATGGCCTGGGCGCCGCAGCCCACGGCGCAGGCCTTGCAGCTGTTGCAGTCCTGCTTGCGCCGCAGGCCGAACCAGCGGAAGGTGCTGGGCATGGCCAGGGCCGCGCCGAGCGGGCAGATGTATTTGCAATAGGGCCGCTCGATGAAGAGCGAGATGCCCAGCAGCAGGGCCACGAACAGGCCGTAGGGCCAGGCGCGGTGGCTGATGCCGACCAGGAAGGTGGTCTTGAAGGGCTCCACCTCGGCCAGCATCTCGGCCTGCGTCATCGAGAACATCGAGACCGCCAGCAGGCCGAAGAAGATGCCGTACTTCAGCCACTTGAGCTTGTCGTGCAGGGGCTGCGGCAGCTGGGTCTGCCAGCGCTTCATGCCGAGCTTGCGGCCGAGCTTGTAGATCGCCTCGGAGAGCGAACCGAAGGGGCACATCCAGCCGCAGAACAGGCCGCGTCCGAACAGGAACACGGTGACGATGATGAAGATCCAGAAGATGAAGACGAAGGGGTCGGAGAGGAACAGCGACCAGGTCCACTGGAACAGCAGGGCATGGAACCAGGTCAGCACCTGGGTGATGGAGGGCTGGGCCATCACGCCAAAGCCGACGAAGGCGATCGACAGCGCCCAGGCGCTGTACTTGAAGGCGTTCACCGGCCATTTGTTCTTGTGCGTGGACGCGCGCGTGAGGCGCTCGCGCAGCGCGTAGACGATGCTCACGCCCAGCAGCAGGGCGATGAAGAGGCCGATCTCCAGCGCGCGCGTCTTCCAGATGCGCACCCAGGGTGCGTCGGGCTCCTGCACCACCGGGCGGCCGCCCTCCAGCAGGGCCGCCGGCAGCCAGTACTTGGACTCGAACACGGCGAAGCTGCGGTGGCCGGTGGCGCGGTCCACGCGGTTGCCCAGGAAGGCCAGCTTCCAGGGGTAGGCGGCCGAGAAGGCCCCGGCGCGCACGATGAAGATGGCCGATTCGCTGTAGCCCGGCGCACCGGCGGCCTCGATGCCGTAGAGATTCAGGTAGTCGAGGTCGCGGAAGGTGAAAGCGTCGGCACCCTGCTTGAGCTGCACGCGGTCGTAGATGCCGCCGCGCACAAAGCCCGAGCCCTTGAAGGATTCGGCGCCGGCGCTGCGGATCACGAAGAAGGCATGGTCGCCCTCTTTCAGGCGGCTGCGCAGATTCGCGAAGCCGCGCTCGCCCAGCAGGCTGGCGCCCAGCTCGGGGTGGTTCAGGTCGCCGAACCAGAGTTCGATGAAGGGCTCGGCGCCGCGCTCCAGCCCGACCTGCTCGGGCTTGACGCGCAGCTGCTGCACGGCGCCCAGCTGCACCAGCTCGGCCCAGCTGTAGTTGTTCCTGCCGCTCGCCGCATAGCGCGCCGCGTCGCGTTTCGTGGGGGCGATGATGCCCACCTGGCGCGCCACCGCGCTGCCGGAGAGCTGCATCACCTGGTTCTGCGCCACCACGGTGACGGTGGCGCCCGAGATCGCGTCCACGCCCAGCACGTTCTCTTCGGGGCGCGAAGGGCCCACCTCGATCAGGTCGGTGACCGACTTGCCCAGGTACTGCTGGTTGAAATTGATCAGGGCCTGCTCGGGGATGCCCAGCAGCAGGATGGGCTCGGAATGCTTGAGCACCTTCACGCCCACATAGCGACCCTTCACGTCCATGCCGATCAGCGTCACCACGGGCTTGCCGGAATAGGCGGGGGTGTCGGTGATGTCGGTGGACAGCATCACATAGCCCAGCAGCTTGCGCTTGCCGGGCTGCTGCGGGTCGGCCTCGCCATAGGCCTCCACATAGGGTGGCTGGCCCATGCGCGGCGAGAAGCCGGTGGCGCCGGGGAAGACCTCGCGGCAGGGCACCAGCGCGCACAGATCGGCGGCGGTGGCCAGCTCGGGGCTCAGGTGCGCCTCATAGGCCTGGGCGCCGGCCTGCAAGGGCAGCGCCGCAAGAAAAAGCGCGGCCACGAAGGCCGCGAAAAGTCGTAACACCGGCATTGTTCTTGTCCCTGCGGGGCCGCGGGGCTCGAGACCCGCGACCCTGCCTTCCTCATCTACTCGTTCAAGCCTCGACGATCATGCGCGTGCGCATCTCGAGGTGCAGCGCGTGGCAGAAGTGGGTGCAGTAGCACCAGAACACGCCCGGCTTGTCGGCCACGAAGGTGACCGAGGCCGTCTCCAGCGGGTTGACGATGAAGTTGACGTTGTACTTGGGGATGGCGAAGCCGTGCGTCAGATCCTCCACCTTGTCGAGGTTGGTGAGGATCAGCGTGACCTCGTCGCCCTTCTTGAGCTTGAACTCGCGCATGCTGAAGGCCGGGGCCTGCGAGGTCAGCTTGACGGTGACCTTCTTGCCATTGCGCGTCACGCCCGATTCCTTCGGGTCCTTCACCGCCAGCGGGAAGTCCTCCAGCGCGTAGACCTGCTTGGGCTTGACCAGATCGCGCTTGAAGATGATGAAGTCATGCGGTTCGCCGCGCACCGGGTGGTCGGCCAGCAGCACCATCTTCTCGCCCGAGATGTCGATCAGCTGCTCGTTCTCGGCATGCAGCGGGCCCACGGGCAGGAAGCGGTCCTTGGAGAACTTGCAGCCCACCGCCAGGTACTTGCCGTCGGCGGCGCGCGTCTCGGACTGGCTGGCGTTCAGGTGGCCCGGCTGGTACTGCACGTCGATGCGGTCCACCACGTACTTGGCGCTCTTGTCGCCGGCGTGGAACTTGATCGCGGCCTCGACGTTCCACTTCACCACCTGGCTGTCCAGGAACAGCGTGGTGAAGGCATTGCCGCGGCCGTCGAAGGCGGTGTGCAAGGGGCCCAGGCCCAGCTCGACCTCGGCGACGATGGCCTTGTCGGGCGATTCCAGCTTGCCGTCGAAGTAGTCCAGCACCTTGGCCAGCTCGATCACCGTGGCGGTGGGCGAGAGCTTGCCGGCGCAGATGAAGTACTTGGTGTCGGGGCTGGCGTTCACGCCGTGCGGGTTCTTGGGGACGCTCACATAGGCGGTCAGCGCGGTCTTGGGATCCTTGTTGGATTCCAGGCGGCCGTCCACCACCGGCACCTTGGAGTCGCCATAGGTCTTGAACTTGCCGGCCTTGACGGCCTCTTCGATGCGGGCGATGTTGAAGAACAGGCAGGCGTCGCGCTCGGCCGACATCATGTCCTCGTACTTCACGCCCATCTCGGTGTTGTACTGGTTGGTGGCGGCGAGCTTGCCGTCGTACGAGGTGGCGGTGAGGTCGCAGTTGCCGTCGATCAGCACCTGCCAGCGCACGTCCATGCTCTCGGCGTCCACGCAGGTGAACAGCGAGTGGTACTTCGTGCCGTCCTCGGTGCCCACGGTGTTGGGCAGGGGGATGGAGAACTCGGCGCCGCAGAACACGCGCGTGGTGTAGTTGATCTTCGGATCGACCGGGTCGGCCTTGTCCGGGAAGATGCCGTGGAAGCCCTGCACATTGGGCAGCTCGGTGATCTTGTCGCAGACGAAGTAGTCGAGCCGGATGCGCGCGATGCGGCTGTTGATCTTGTCGTTCACCCAGGCGTAGCGGCCGTCGTAGTTGCCGTCCTTGTAGGAGGCGTGCACGTGGTGGGTGTCGGCCACGGTGTAGCGCAGGCTGCCGTCGGCCTTGGTGCCCATCACCTTCTTGGATTCGTTGGTGATGCCCCAGCCCACCAGGGCGTCGGGGTTGAAGCAGGGAATGCGCAGCAGCTCGCGGCCCGAGGGCAGGCCCAGCACGCGCACGTCGCCGGTATGGCCGCCGCTCCACAGGCCGTGGTAGCTGTCCAGCTCGCCCGGCTTCAGGTGGGTGGCGTTGGCACCGCCGGCGCCATGCTGGGCGGTGGTGGCGGGCCCGCTGGCCGCGGCCGGGGCGGCGTCGCCCTTCTTGTCGGCACAGGCGGCAACGCCCAGGGTCAGGCCGGTGAGGGCCGCGGTGTTGATGAAGCGGCGGCGGCCCAGGATGGCGGGCTGCTCGTTGGAAACGGTGGTTTGTTCGTCGTTCATGTGCTGGCCTTGTGGGGTCGAAAAGTCCAGCGCATCGTCTTCACAAGCCCTGCCGCGCACCTTGAACCAGTTCAAGAAAAGCAAATAAGCTCAGAATCTGTATCTTGCATATAACAAATCGCTGGCGCCGCGTCGCAGGGCTCAGCAGAATCGCGCCTGTTTCGATCTGGAACCTGCCCGCTGGGAGGATGAGTGCGATGAGCAAGAAGAGCTTTGTTTTCAGAACTGCCGTGATGGCGCTGGCCCTGGCCGGCCTCGCCGCCTGCGGCAAACAGCCAGAGTCAGCGGCTCCCGCTGCGGCGCCTACGGCAGCAGCGCCGGCCCCGGTGGTCGCCGCCCCGGCCGAGAACGCGCTTGGCAAGTCCACCTTCGGCAAGGTCTGCGCCATGTGCCATGCGGCCGGCGTGGCCGGCGCCCCCAAGCCCGGCGACAAGGCCGACTGGGGCCCGCGCATCGCCCAGGGCGAGGAAACGCTTTACAAGCATGCGCTGGAGGGCTTCACCGGCGCCAAGGGCATGATGCCGGCACGCGGCGGTGGCGCGGCGCTGAAGGACGAGGAAGTCAAGGCGGCCGTCGATTACATGGTGGCGCAGTCGCGCTGAACGGGCAGGCCTTAACGATGCTGAGCCGACGCGCGTTTGGCGCCGCCCTGCCGCTGCTGGCCACCGCGCTCTATCTGCGCCCGGCCCTGGCCGACCCGCAGGTGCAGCGCGCCTCGCGGCCGCTGATGGGCACGCAGCTGGACATCACCGTGCAGGCGGCGGATGCCGAGCAGCGCCGGTTGGCCCTGCAGGCCGCTTTTGCCGAGATGGAGCGCCTGGCCGGCATGATGAGCCGCTACCGCGCGGCCAGCCTGGTGGCGGCGCTGCAGCGCGCTGCCGGTCAAGACGAGGTGGCGGTGCCGGACGAGATGTTCGCGGTGCTGCAGATGGCCAAGGCGATGGCGCGGCGCAGCGGCGGTGCCTTCGACCCCACCATCGGCGCGCTCGCTGAATGGAACTTCGACCCGGCCCGGCCCGCCATGCCCACGCCCGCGCAACTGGCGCGCGAGCTGCCCCTGGTGGATCACCGCGACCTGCTGCTGGACGAGCGCGCCATGACGGCGCGCCTGCGCCGCCCCGGCATGCGCCTGGACCTGGGCGGCATCGCCAAGCTGCCCATCCTGGCGGCCGGCATGCAGACCCTGCGTCGGCATGGCATCGAGCACGCCATGCTCAATGGCGGCGGCGATGTGCTGGTGCGGGGCCAGCTGCAGGGGCGCGATTGGCGCATTGGCCTGCGCGACCCGCGTGCGCCGGCACAGCTGCTGGGCACGCTGGCCCTCAGCGAGGGTTGGGTGGCCGCCTCGGGCGATTACGAGCGCTGCTTCGAGCGCGCCGGCCGCCGCTATCACCACATCCTCGATCCGCAGAGCGGTCAGCCCAGCCAGGGCCCGCATGGCGTGGTGCTGGTGGCGCGGCGCCTGGAAGCGATCAACGGCCTGGGTGCCGCCATCATGGTGGCGGGCGCCGAGGCCGGGCGCCGCTGGCTGGCGCAGACGCCCGAGGTCGACGCCCTGATCGCCGGGCGCGATGGCGGCCTGTGGCAGTCCGCCGGTATGGCGCGGCGGCTCGGGGCGGCATAATCTGCCCTTTCTCGCCAGCGGAGCGCATTCATCATGGCCTCGGTCAACAAAGTCATCCTCATCGGCAACCTGGGTCGCGATCCTGAGTTGCGCTACAACCCCAGCGGCGTGGCCTTCTGCACCATCAGCCTGGCCACCACCCGCACCTGGAAGAGCCGCGAGAGCGGCGAGCGCCAGGAAGAGACCGAATGGCACCGCGTCGTCTTCAACGACAAGCTGGCCGAGATCGTCGGCGAGTACTGCAAGAAGGGCCGTCCGCTCTATGTGGAAGGCCGCCTGCGCACCCGCAAGTGGCAGGACAAGGAAGGCAAGGACCAATACACCACCGAAATCATCGCCGACCAGATGCAGCTGCTGGGCGGCCGTGAGGGCGGCGGCGACGAAGGTGGTGGCGGTGGCGGTGGTGGCTATAGCCGCCAGGCCCGCGGTGGCGCCGAGCGTGGTGGCGAGATGGGTGGCGGCGGCGAAGCCCGCGAGTCGCGCGCCCCGGCCGCCCGTGCCCCGGCGCCGCGCCCGGCGCCGGCCCCCAAGCCCTCGACCGGCTTCGACGACATGGACGACGACATCCCGTTCTGACCCCGTCTGCCTGCTTCGGCCAGCCAGCCCAGCGCCCCGTCCAGGGCCCTGGGCTTTTTTCTTGGCTTAGTTCCTGGGCCGCCCGCCCAGCACGCGCGCCGGCAGGAACAGCAGCGCGCGTATCAAGGCGAACACGGCCTCGAAGCCGATGCCTATCAGCCGGAAGGGCAGCGAGATCAGCCAGACCAGGGGCCACAACAGCAGCGCCAGCAAGGCCAGGGGCCAGCACAGCACCAGCAGGATGAGCCAGCCGGTCAGGGTCAGCAAGGCGTTCATGGCGGGGCTCCGGGCGGGATGAAGTGCGTCGATTCTGCGCGGTGGGCGGCCGGATGCCACAGGCCATGCCCGGCCGGATGGCGGCGGCGCGTGAAAGCACCCATTGCCCGATCGCGGCCTGACCCTAGAATCGCCCCGAATTGCGCAGTCCGTCCGTCCATCTTTCCGGCCGCGTGAGGAAGAATCTCAAGGAGCTACCCCTATGAAGAACAAATTTGCCGCGCTGTCCGCTGGCCTCGCCCTGACCCTCAGCATGGGCCTGCTGGCCCCCGCCATGGCCGCCGGCCCGACGGGCCCGGATGCCTCCGCCGTGCAGACCGTGCGCGAGCAACTGCGCACCGACCGCAAGGCCTATGTGCTGAAGTCGCTGGCGCTGGACGAAGCCCAGGCCAAGGCCTTTGCCAAGGTCTACGACGCCTACGCCGCCGATCTCGCCAACCTGAGCCGCCAATCCACCCGCCTGTCGGTGGAGTTCATCGGTTTTGGCGACAAGCCCACCGACGCGCAGTCCAAGTACTTCGTCAAGGAGTACCTGGCCGTGGAAGACGCCGAGTTCAAGGTCTACCGCAAGTACCACCCGCGCATCGTCAAGGCCATCGGCCAGGCCGGCGCCGCACGTTTCCTGGCCACCGAGCGCCGCATCCGCGCGCTGCAGGAATTCGACCACTGGATGTGATGCCAGCGCGGCGGGCCCCCGTGGGCCCGCAGCCCGCCCGCAAGAGGGCCCGCCCGGGCCGCTTGCGGGTTTCTTTTTTGTCGCTAGGGTTTCCACCCGCTGACCCGCACATGAGGGCCCGGTGATGCCCCGATTGATGTGTCATGCGCCCGATGCCATAGTGCCGGGCCGAGTGAACGCTGGTGAGGGTCTGTAGACTGGGCTCAGCGCTGAGAAGAAACCATAGGGATGCCGAGCTGACCATGCCGCCGATTTCGTTGTTGTCGTACGTGAAGAAGAGCCAGCACCGGGGCTTCACCCTGCTGGAGCTGCTGGTGGTGATGGTCATCATCGGCCTGCTGGCGGGCTATGTGGGCCCCAAGTTCTTTGGCCAGATCGGCAAGTCCGAGGTCAAGGCGGCCAAGGCGCAGATCGATGCGCTGCAGAAATCGCTGGACCAGTACCGCATCGACCTGGGCCATTACCCCAGCACCGAGCAGGGCCTGCAGGCCCTGGTGGTGAAGCCCGCCGACGAGCCGCGCTGGGCCGGCCCCTACCTCAGCAAGGCCGTCCCCAAGGACCCCTGGCACAACGAGTATCAATACCGCGCCCCGGGCGAGCATGGCGAATACGACCTGCTTTCCTTCGGCCGCGACGGCCGCCCCGGCGGTGAGGGCGAAGACGCCGATCTGGTGAGCTGGTAATCAACGCCGGCCACCTTCCGCCGATGCCCACCTTCGAGGCCCGTGTCTTCCATCCCGACCAAGGGGTGATGCAGCGCCGCGTCGAGGCCGCCGATCGGCAGGCCGTCGCTGCGGCCCTGGGCGTGCTGCCCCAGCATGTGCTGGAGGTGCGCGAGCTGGGGGGCGGGGCCACGCGCGCGGCGCGGCGCGGCGGCTTCAGGCGCAATGCCCGCTTTCCGCTGCAGCTCTTCAGCCAGGAGCTGGCGGTGCTGTTGGACGCCGGCATCAGCCTGCTGGAGGCGCTGAGCACGCTGCGCGAGAAAGAGGGCAGCGAGGGCGTGCGCCAGGCGCTGGACGGCGTGGCCGAGGCGGTGCAGCAGGGCCAGCCGCTCTCGGCGGCGCTGCGCCAGCATCCCGAGGCTTTTGACGAGCTGATCTGCGCCATCGTGGCGGCGAATGAAAAGACCGGCCAGCTGGCCGTGGCCCTGGCCCAGCATGCGCGCTACCTGGCCTGGGTGGAGAGCCTGCGTTCGCGCCTGATCGCCGCCTGCGTCTACCCGGCCATGCTGCTGGTGGTGGGCTCGGCGGTCATCATGTTCCTGCTGCTGTTCGTGTTGCCGCGCTTTGCCGGCATCCTCGACGGCCTCGGCAACGAGCTGCCCTGGGGCTCGCGCCTGCTCATCGGCTTTGGCCAGACCGCCGGCGCCCATCCCTGGCTGGTGCTGGGTGCGGTGTCGGGTCTTGCCCTGCTGGCGGTGGCGGTGTTGCGGCACCGCCCGCTGCGCGAGCGCGTGCAGGCCAGCCTCTGGACCTTCCCCGGCCTGGGCCCGCGCCTGCGCGTGCTGGCGCTGGCGCGGCTGTACCGCAGCATGGGCATGCTGCTGGCCTCGGGCGTGCCGGTGCTGCCGGCGCTGCGCATCGTGCAGGACGTGGTGGCCCTGCCCTGGCGGCCCGCGGTGGCGGCGGTGGCCGAGCAGATCGCGCGCGGCGAGCGTTTCTCGGACGCACTGGAGGCGCATGAGCTGGCCACGCCGGTGGCGCGCCGCATGGTGCGGGTGGGCGAGCGCAGCGGCGAGCTGGCGGCGATGCTGGAGCGCGCCGCGGCCTTTCACGACGAAGAGGCGGTGCGCCTCACCGAGCTGCTGACGCGCGCCATTAACCCGGCGCTGATGCTAGTGATGGGCGTGCTGATCGGCGGCATCATCGTGCTGATGTACCTGCCGATCTTTCAGCTGGTGGAGCAAGTTCAGTGACGGATATGACCTCGCTGTCAGACTGGCTGCCGGCCGAGCAGGCGCCCTGGCATCTCGATTTCGAGCGCTGGCCGCAGGCCCAGGCGCAGCGCTGGCGGGCCGTGCTGGCGGTGAACGCGCAGGGCCGTTGCACCCTGCTGGCGGATCGCGCGCTCGACGCGCTGCTGCTGCAAAGCGTGGAGTCGCGCCTGCAGCTGCCGGTGCGCTGGCGGGTCTGCGAGGCCGCGGCGGTGGAGCATTGGCTGGGCGCCGGCGAGGCCGACTTCCGCGCGCTCTCGGATGTGGACGAGGCCATGGCCGGCAGCGAGACGCATGCGGCCGATGCCGAGGAACTCTCGGCGCTGCGCCTGTCGGAGCAGGTGAGCCCGGTGGTGCGCCTGCTCAACGCCACGCTCTACGACGCGCTGCAGGACGGCGCCAGCGATGTGCACATCGAATGCACGGCGCGCGGCGCGGTGATCCGTTTCCGCATCGACGGCGTGATGGCCCAGGTGCGCCAGGTGGATGGCGCGGCGGTGGCCGAGCAGCTGGTGTCGCGGCTCAAGGTGATGTCCGAGCTGGACATCGGCGAGCGCCGCCTGCCGCAGGACGGCCGCTTCAAGCTGAAGGTGCAGGGGCGCGAGATCGATTTCCGCCTCTCCATCATGCCCAGCGTGTTCGGCGAGGACGCGGTGGTGCGCGTGCTCGACCGCGCCCGCATCGAGAAAGAGAGCAGCGGCCAGCTGACGCTGGATGCGCTCGGTTTCGATGCCGAGGAGCGCGCCGCGATCCGCGCCCAGGCGCGCCAGCCGCATGGCATGCTGCTGGTGACCGGCCCCACCGGCAGTGGCAAGACCACCACGCTCTACGCCACCCTGGCCGAGATCCACACCGGCCAGGACAAGATCATCACCATCGAGGACCCGGTGGAGTACCAGCTGCCCGGCGTGGTGCAGATCCCGGTGAACGAGAAGAAGGGCCTGACCTTCTCGCGCGGCCTGCGCTCGATCCTGCGCCACGACCCGGACCGCGTGATGGTGGGCGAGATCCGCGATGCCGAGACCGCGCAGATCGCGGTGCAGGCCGCGCTCACCGGCCACCTGGTGTTCTCCACCGTGCATGCCAACAACGCCTTCGACGTGATCGGCCGCTTCATGCACATGGGGCTGGACCTCTACAACGTCGTCTCCGCGCTCAACGCGGTGCTGGCGCAGCGCCTGATGCGGCTGAACTGCCGGCATTGCGCACGGCCCTTCGTGCCCGACGTGGCCACCTTGGCGCGGCATGGCTTGAAGGCCGATGAGGGCACTTATATGAAGGGCGAGGGCTGCGGCCATTGCCGCGGCACCGGCTATCGCGGCCGGCGCGCGGTGGCCGAGCTGCTCAAGCTCGACGATGGCCTGCGCGACCTGATCGCCGCGCGCGCCCCGATGTCGCAGATCAAGGAAGCGGCGCGCAGCCGCGGCATGAAGCCGCTGCGCACGCTGGCGCTGCAGGCGGTGTGCCGCGGCGTCACCACCTTCGAGGAGCTGGAACGTGTCACCCTCGAGGAGTGAATCTTTCATGTCGGCAGCCGCGCAACCCAAGGGGCAGGTCCTGCGTTGGCGGCGCGCGCTGCGCGCACGCCTGGCGCGGCCGCAGGCCCTGTGGCTGGATGCGCGCGGGCAGCTGCAGGGCAGCAGCCTGGCGGATTGGGCCGCCGCCCATGCCGGCGGCGCGCTGGAGCTGGTGGTGTCCGAGCATCTGCTGGCGCATCTGCTCAGCGAGCCCGGCCTGCCGCTGGCCGACGACGCGGCCATAGCCGCCTATGCGCGCCAGCTCTTTGGCCATTACTTTGGCGCCGCGGCGCAGCGCTGGGCGCTGGCGCCCTGGCAAACGGGCGAGGCAGGGCATGGCGACAAGGACGCCAAGGGCGCCAGCGCCCTGCAGGGCCTGGACTGGCCGGCCGCCCAGGCCAGCCTGGCGGCCCAGCAGGTGCGCGTGCTGAGCCTGCGCCCCGCCTGGGCCGCCGTCCTGCAGGCGCTGGCCCCGCAGGAGCCGCAATGGCTGCGCGCGCCGCTGGCCGCGCTGGCCTGGGTGGAGGGCAGCCTGCTGACTTGGGCTGAGCTGCGCGAGGGCCGGTGCCAGGTCTTGCGCCATCAGCGCCTCGAAGCGGCCACGCCGGCCGCGCTGGGCGAGGCCCTGGCCGAACTGCGGCGCGAGGGCATGGAGGTCTTGCTGCTGGGCTATGGCCTGGCGGCGGGCACCGTGCCGGCCTGGCCGGGCGTGCGCGTGCTGGGCCGGCTCGACGGCAGCGCGCCCGAGCCCGACTGGCTGGCGCGGCCCGCACAGGCCTGGGCGCAGGCACCCAGGCCCGACTTCATCGCGCAGGGCCGGGCACGTTCGCCGCTGGCCTGGCCGCTGGCCGCCACCGGCGCCCTGGTGCTGGCCGCGGCCGCCTGGGGCGCCTGGGACAGCCGGGCAGACATGCTGCAGGCGCAGAGCCGCCTGGCCAGCCTGCAGAACCAGCAGCGTGGCCTGCCCGCGGCCAAGGTCGCCGCCGTCGCGGTAGCCAGCCCCGGCCGCACCGATCCGCTCGAGCAGGAGCGCCAGCGCAGCCTGGCCGAGGTGCAGCGCCTGTTGGCGCAGCCCTGGGGGCATTTGCTCGCCAACGTCGAGCAGGCGGGCCTCACCGGCGCACCCGGCGCGATCCACTGGCTGGGCCTGGACCTCAACACCGGCCGCATGGAGCTGCGCCTGGAGGGCCTGGCCAGCGACAAGGCCGTGGCCCTGCAACTGGTGGACCGCCTGAGTGCCGCGCCCGGCTGGAGCGAGGTGGTGCTGGGGCGTTTCCAGAACGGCAGCGAGGGCATGAGCGGGCAGCGCTTTGAGCTGGTGGCCAAGCTCAGGCCGGCGGCCCTGCAGGCCAGCCTGCCCGTGCAGGACAAGAAGCCATGAGGGCGCGCCTGAAATTTCATGCGCAGGCGCTGGGCTGGCCCGGCCTGCTGGGCCTGCTCCTGCTGCTGGCCGCGGCGGCGCTGGCGCTGGGCCTGACGCCGCGCTGGGAGGCGCAGGCGAGCCAATGGGAGGCCGAGGCCGGGCGCCTGCAGCGCCAGCTGCGCGCGCAGAAGCTGGCCGCTGCAGCCGCCACGCCCGGCGCCCAGGCCACGCTCACGCCGGCGCAATGGCAGCTGGGCCTGCCCTCGGGCGAGCAGCGCCAGCAGCGCCTGGCCGATCTGCTGGAACTGGGTCTGCGCCAGGGCCTGTTGAGTGTGCGCACCGAGCATCGCCTGACGGTGGATGTCAGCGCCGGCCTGGAGCGCCTGCGCATCACCATGCCGGTGCAGGGTGGCTATGCGCAGCTGCGCGGTTATATCGATGCGGCGCTGCTGCAGGACCCGGGGCTAAGCCTGGACAGCCTCAAGCTGCGCCGCGCCAATCCGCAGACGCCTGAGGTCGAGGCCGAGTTGCTGTGGTCGCTGCATGCGCGCCATGCGGCCGCGCCGGAGCAGGAGGCGCCGCGATGACGACGAGCAAGCAGGGTGTGAGCAAGCGTCAGCTGGCCCTGGCCGCGGCCCTGGCCGCCACCATCGCCGCGACGCTGTGGGCGGCGCAGAGCGAGGACGAAGAACCGGTGCAGGCCAGCGCCGGCGCGCGCCGTGCCGCCGCGCCAGCGGCTGCAGGCGCTAACCGTGTGGTGGCGCGTCCGTCCGCCGCGGCCAGCGCGCCGCTGCGCTTTGTGGCGCTGCAGCGCGCACCCTGGCCGGCGGTCAAGGACAGCGAGTTGGCGGCCTGGATGCTGCCGCCTCCACCGCCGCCTCCACCACCGCCGCCCCCCGCGCCCCCGTCACCGCCGGTGGCGCCGGCCTTCCCCTACCAGCTGATCGGGCGGCTGGAGGAAGCGGGCGTGAGCCAGGTGTTCCTGGCCGGCCCGGCGCGCAGCCTGAACGTCCGTGCGGGCGAGGTGATCGACGGTCAATGGCGCGTCGAACGCATCGCCCCCACCGGCCTCCAACTCCTCTGGTTGCCCGCCAAGCTGCCAGTCAACGTCGCATTCCGACCCGCACCATGAAGCAGCGCATGCATCGCACCCTTGCCCAAGTCTCGTTGACGCTGATGTTCGCGCTGGCTGGCTGCGGCCACCCCGCGCTGCGCCAGGCCGACGAGCTGGCGCGCAGCAACCAGCTGCCGCAGGCCAACGCGGTGCTGCAGCAGGCACTGCGCGAGGCGCCCCAGGACCATCAGCTGCGCGCCGCGCAGCTGCGCGTGGGCGATCAGCTCAAGGCGCGCCTGATGATGCAGATCGAGGGTGCGCGCCTGGCCTCGCGCTGGGAGGAGGCGCGCGAGGCCGTGCAGCGCCTGCGCGAGCTCGACCCCAAGCATGCGCGGCTGGAGTGGTACGAGACCGAGATCGGGCGCGGCGCGCGCCAGGACGCGGCCCTGCAGCAGGGCCGTGCGGCGCTGCGCGAGGGCCAGCTGGAGCGCGCCGAAAGCGTCGCGCGCGGCATCTTGGCCGAGTCGCCCCAGCATCCGGGCGCACGCCTGCTGCTGAGCCAGACCGCCCAGGCCCGGCCGCTGGAGTACGCCAGCGGCGAGCTGGGCCCGGCCTTCCAGAAGCCGGTGACGCTGGAGTTCCGCGAGGCGCCGCTGCGCCAGGTGTTCGAGGCGCTGGCGCGCAGCAGCAATATCAACTTCGTGTTCGACAAGGACGTGCGCTCGGACGCCAAGGTGACGATCTTCCTGCGCAATGTCAGCCTGGACGAGGCCATGCGCGTGATCCTCTCCACCCAGCAGCTGGACCGCAAGCTGCTCAACGAGAGCTCGGTGATGATCTTCCCGGCCACCCAGGGCAAGCAGCGCGAGCACCAGGAGCTGATCACCCGCACCCTCTACCTCACCAATGCCGATGTGAAGCAGGTGCAGGCGATGGTGCGCGCGATTGCCAAGGTGCGTGACATCCATATCGACGAGCGCCTCAACCTGATGGTGGTGCGCGACACCCCCGAGGTGCTGCGCCTGGTGGAGCGCCTGATCGCCTCGGTGGACCTGCCCGAGCCCGAGGTGATGCTGGAGGTGGAGGTGATGGAGCTGGCCACCGACCGCGTCGACCAGCTGGGGCTGCAATGGCCGGAGACCGTCTCCTACGGTCTGCTGGGCGTGAACGGCCAGGTGCCGCTGAGCCAGCGCGGCGACTTCCGCGCCAGCATCGCCAACCCGGCCGTGGTGGCCACCATCAAGGGCACCTCGGGCAATACCAATCTGCTCGCCAACCCCAAGATCCGCGTGCGCAACCGCGACAAGGCCAAGGTGCTGATCGGCCAGAAGGTGCCGGTCTTCACCACCACCACCAACTTCAGCGGCACCTCCTCGGTGGCCGCCTCGGTGTCCTATCTGGACGTGGGGCTGAAGCTCGAGGTGGAGCCCACCATCCAGCTCGACAACGATGTGGCCATCAAGGTCAACCTCGAGGTCAGCAACCTGATCCGTCAGGTCACCGGCCCGGGCGGCACCACCGCCTACGAGATCGGCACGCGCCAGACCAACACCACGCTGCGCCTGGCCGATGGCGAGACCCAGGTGCTGGCCGGCCTGATCAGCGATGAAGACCGCCGCAGCGCCACCGGCGTGCCGGGCCTCTCCAGCCTGCCGCTGCTGGGCAAGCTGTTCGGCGTGCAGACCGACAACCGCGCCAAGACCGAGGTGGTGCTGCTGATCACGCCGCGCATCGTGCGCAACCTGGCCCTGCCCGATGCCGGCCTGACCCAGCTGCCCGGCGGTACCGATGCCTCGCCGGGCGCGTTCAGCAGCCGGCTCAAACCCACGGCGCGGGTCGGCGTGGGTCTGGCGGGTGCTGCCGTGGCCGCGCCCAGGCCGCAGGCCGATGCGGCCGCGAATGCCGAGGTGCTGCTCAAGATGGATGTGACGCCGCAGGTGCCGGCGGGCGGCACGGTGTCGGTGACGCTCAGGCAGGACAGCGCCCATGCGGTGAAGGGCGAGCTCGAGTTCGATCCCGCCAAGCTGCAGCTGGCGCAGAACCTGCCTGGGGCCGTGCCCGGCCGTGCCAGCTTCGATCTGGCCCCGCGTGGCGAGCGCGTCATCGTGCTGCGCGCCCTTCCGGCGGCGGCGGGCCAGCCGCTCAACATCAGCGTGGGCGGCCTGCAGGCCAGCGGCCTGAATGGCGAGAGCCCGCCGGTGCGGCTGGAAGGCTCGGGCCTGGTGGCGGTCGAGGCGGCGAAGTAAATCTACCCATGCGCGCGCGCGGCTTCACGCTGATCGAAATGCTGGTGGTGCTGGCCATGCTCAGCGTGCTGGCGATGGCGGCGCGGCCGGTGCTGCTGCTGTCGGTGCAGCGCAGCCAGGAGTTCGCCCTGCGCGAGGCGCTGCGCACGCTGCGCGGCGCGCTCGATGCCTACAAGCGTGCCGCCGCCGAGGGCCATATCCAGCAGAGCCCGGAGGACAGCGGCTACCCGCCCGATCTGCAGGCGCTGGTGAAGGGCGTGGCGGATGCCAAATCGGCGAACGGCCGCAAGCTCTACTTCCTGCGCCGCCTGCCGCGCGACCCGCTGGCCGACTCGGCCCTGGCGCCCGAGGACAGCTGGGGCCTGCGCGCCGCCGACAGCCCGCCCGACGAACCGCGCGCCGGCCGCGATGTGTTCGATGTCTACTCCCGCTCCGAGCGCCGCGCGCTCGACGGCACGCTGTACAAGGACTGGTAGGCATGCGACAGCGCGGCTTCACCCTGATCGAGTTGATTGTCGTGATGGCGATCGTGGCCCTGCTCGCTAGCATCGCCGCGCCGCGCTACTTCAACAGCCTACAGAAATCGCGCGAGACGGCGCTGCGCACCTCGCTGAACGTGATGCGAGACGCCATCGACCAGTACGCGGCCGACAAGGGCCGTTACCCCGATTCGCTGCAGCAGCTGGCCGAGGCGCGCTATCTGCGCGAGATCCCCGAAGACCCGCTGCTGGGCCGGCGCGACGGCTGGGTCGAGCTGGGCCCGCCACCGGATGCGCAACTGAAGGGCCAGCTTTACGACCTGCGCAGCGGCGCGGCCGGGCGCGGCAGCGACGGGCGGCTGTATGCGGATTGGTGACGCGCGAGGCTTCACCTACCTCGGCATGCTGTTCTTCGTGGCCATCACCTCGGCCGCGTTGGCGGCGCTGGGCCAGCACTGGAGCACCGCGGCGCAGCGCGAGCGCGAGCGCGAGCTGGAGTTCCGCGGTCAGGAGATTGCGCGCGCGATCGAGAGCTATCTGCTGGCCAGCCCGAGCCAGCCGCCGGCCTACCCGCACAGCTTCGACGAACTGCTGCGCGACGGCCGCGGCATCAAGCCGCGCCACCATTTGCGGCGCCTCTATGTGGACCCGTTCACCGGCAAGCCGGACTGGGTGTTACTTGCGGCACCCACCGATCCGCGGGGGTTCGAGGGCGTGCGCAGCCGTTCGGAGCAGGCCTTGCTGCGGCAGCTTGGCGACATCGAGGGCGGCGCATCGCGCGCCAGCGACTGGCTCTTCAAACCCACGCCCACCCAGGCAAAACCTGACCCCGCCGCCAGCGCGGCATCGAGCCCGGGCCGCTGAGCGCTAGCGCGCGCTCGTGCCTACGGCGCTGTGGTTCTTCCCCGTATTTACCCTCAATCCCCCTGATTCAAGGGCGGGGCAACTCAGTATGGGCATTGTCCGGGGCGCCATCAGAATCCGCCTCCTGACGCACGCGTTGTTGTTCGGCCTCATTTGAGTTCTCTGCGTTGGGCGGCCAGTGTGGCGCTTGCCTGGTATCCCCGGGTCGTAGTCGCCAGCCAAAAAGAATCCGGGTGCAAGACACCAAAACATCATTGGTAACAAGAGAAGGAATAGTTATGAAACAGTCGTTGATCAAATCCGCGCTGGCCTTGGCCGCGTTGTGCGGCGTGGCCGGCACGGCGCATGCAGGCTTCATCACGTTCGATGGGCTGATGGAAACGCCCAATGCGCCCTTGATGCCCTTTTTGCTGCACGGCGACGAGTTCTACCAGTCTGGCTTTTGGATGGACCCGTTCTCCAACGCTGCCAGCGCGCAAGCGGGCGATCTGGTCGGTGCCATCGTCGATGGCTCGAATCTGGCCGGCACCTGCATGGGTGTGCTTTGCCCCAGCAACAACCAGACGAATTTCTTCACCGGCCTGAACGACGGTGCCATGGTGCTGGGCCGCATGAACGGCCTGGGCTTCCAGGTCAAGGGTTTTGATGCTGGCTTTGTTGGCAATGGCGATGCCCTGCCCGCTACGGCCGGCCTGATCCGTCTGCAAGGGCACAAGGCTGACGGCAGCGGCTTCCTGACCACCACTTTCAACCTGGATGGCCCGGACGCGAAAGGTGCGCTGAACTTCGCGCACTACAACCCCAGCGCGGCTTTTGCCACCACCACCTTCGATTACATGTACGTGTTCGGCTTCGCATGCAACGCCGCCGGCAGTTGCTCGGCCTTTAGTACCGACCGCGGCCAGTTCGCGCTCGACAACATCAATTTCGCAGAAATCCCTGAGCCCGCCAGCCTGGCGCTGACCGCACTGGCATTGGGCATGGCCGGCTTCGCACGCCGCCGCCGCTCGGCCTGAGCCCCAGCAACGCACAAAGGACTAGACACATCATGACGATGAAACTCAAGCCCGCAGCACTGGCGACCCTGGTGCTGCTGTCGAGCCTGGCCACCGCCGCCATGGCCCAGGAGCGCAAGACCTATCTGGTGCAGCTCAACAACGAGCCGGCCGCCACCTACCAGGGTGGTATCGAGGGCCTGGCCGCCACCCAGCCGGCCGCCGGCGAGACCTTCAAGTACGGTGCCGCCGCCGTGCAGGCCTATATCAACTACCTGGGCCAGCAACAGAGCAATGTGATCGCGCTGGTGGGCAATGCCCCCGTGCTGAGCACCTACAAGACCGTCTTCAACGGCTTCTCCGCCCAACTCACCGATGCTGAGGTGCTGACGCTGAAGGCCAGCCCCTACGTGGTGGATGTGATCGAGGATGTGCCGCGCCAGTTCGACACCATCAGCACCTCGAAGTTCCTGGGCCTGACGGCCCCGGGCGGCCTGTGGTCGCAGACGGTGGGTGGCAATGCCAACAATGGCGAGGGCATGGTGGTGGGTATCGTCGACGGCGGTATCTGGCCCGAGAACCCCGCGTTTTCAGACCGCGTGGATGGCAGCGGCGTGCCGACCTTTGGTGCCGGCACCCAGGTCTACGGCCCCCCGCCCGCCAGCTTCCTGGGCGGCTGCCAGGCCGGCGAGGGATTCAACCCCGCTCTGCATTGCAACAACAAGCTGATCGGCGCCAAGTTCTACAACACCGCATTCAAGGCCAATCAGCCGGTGATGCACTGGACGGACTTTGATTCGCCGCGCGACTCGGCTTCCGGCCCCAACGGCCATGGCGGCCACGGCGACCACACCGCCTCCACCGCGGCCGGCAACGGCGGCGCCACCGCCATCGTCTCGGGCATCCCGATGGGCACGGCCAGCGGCATGGCTCCGCGGGCCCGCGTGGCCGCATACAAGGTCTGCTGGACCTTCCCGAATCCCGCAGCCACCGACGGCACCGGCAGCCAGAACACTTGCTACAGCACCGACTCGGTGAAGGCCATCGACGACGCCGTCAACGACGGCGTGAACGTCATCAACTTCTCGATCAGCGGCTCGCAGACCTCGGTCAACGATCCGGTCGAGCAGGCCTTCTACCGCGCCTCGCTGGCCGGTGTGTTCGTGGCCGCCTCGGCCGGCAACAGCGGCCCGGCCAACCAGGTGGCCCACATCAGCCCCTGGCTGACCACGGTGGCGGCTTCGACGCATGACCGCAACCTGCAGGCCGACGCGACGCTCGGCAACGCTGCCCTGTATTCGGGTGCCTCGCTCAACACCACGCCGGTGGCCTCCACGCCGCTGATCCGCGCCGAAGACGCCGGCATGGGTGGCGGCAATGCCAATCTGTGCTTCAGCAGTGCTCCGCCGGCTGGCCAGGTCTTGCTCGATCCGGCCAAGGTGGCAGGCAAGATCGTGGTCTGCACGCGCGGCACGAACGCCCGCGTCGACAAGAGCTATGCCGTGCTGCAGGCCGGCGGCGTCGGCATGATCATGGCCGACAACGGCGCGGGTCTGGTGGCCGAGGCGCATTCGGTGCCCAGCATCCATGTGAGCCAGGCCGATGGCAACGCCATCAAGACCTATGCCCAGACGGCCGGTGCCACCGCCGCTATCGGTGCCTTCTACGCCGGCGTGAAACCTGCGCCCATCATGGCCGGCTTCTCCTCGCGCGGCCCCAACCAGGGCGACAGCAACATTCTCAAGCCCGATCTGACCGCACCCGGCGTGGACGTGATCGCCAGCGTGACGGCGGATCTGACCCAGCCGCAGCGCGACGCGGTGGCCAACGGCACGCTGGTGCCGCCGCCGGCCTGGGCTTCGTACCAGGGCACCTCGATGTCCAGCCCCCATGTGGCCGGCCTGGCCCTGCTGCTGAAGCAGGCGCACCCGACCTGGTCGCCCGCGGCGATCAAGTCGGCCCTGATGACCACCAGCTACTCGACCCTGAACGACGGCCTGGCCGCCGAGCAGAACGGCCTGCTGCCCTGGGCCCAGGGTGCCGGCCATGTGGCGCCCAACAAGGCCACCGATCCAGGCCTGGTGTATGACGCTGGCAAGGTCGACTATGTGCGCTACCAGTGCAAGGTCAACAAGGCCGCGGTGCAGCCGGCCTCGGACTGCACCACCTACGGCACGCTGGACGAGACCTACAACCTCAACCTGCCGTCCATCACCGTGGCGAACGTGCTGGGAACGGCGACCGTCACGCGTCGCGTCACCAATGTGGGCAGCAGCGCCGCGACCTACACGGCAACGGCCACGGTGCCTGGCTTCACCACGGTGGTGACGCCCAGCACGCTGACCCTGAACCCGGGTGACACCAAGAGCTTCACCGTCAAGCTGACCAGCGCTGGCGCGGCCACCAATGTGTGGCAGTTCGGTGCCCTGAGCTGGACCGATGGCAGCCATGTGGTGCGCAGCCCGATCCAGGCGCGCGTCGGCAAGCCCGTCGTCGCCCCCGCCAACCTGGCCTTCACCACCGCATCTGGCAGCAAGCTGATCACGGTGAAGACCGGCTTCACCGGCCGCATGGGTTCGGGCGTGGGCGGTCTGTCGCCCGTGACCATGGGTGCACCGGCCACGCTGACCCCGGGTGCGATGAACTCTGCGCAGCTGAAGACGGCCTGCCAGGCCGGTGTTGACCTGCCCAATGTGAAGGTCTACCCGATCGCCGTGCCCGCCAACACCATCGTGATGCGCGCAGCCCTGCGTCAGGTGGACGTGAGCGGCGCTGGTGACGACAACGACCTGGGTATCCTGGCGCCGGACGGCACCTGGGCCTACTCCGGCAACGACGGCTCCAACGAGGCGGCACAGATCGTCGGCCCGGCGGCTGGCAACTACCGTGTCTGCGTGGTGGCTTACGGCGGCGGCGCTGCGATGACGCACAGCCTCTCGAGCTGGGTGGTCAAGGCCGGCGACACCGGTGGCAGCTTCCGCGCCCTGCTGCCCAGCACGGTCTACGGCGGCAGCAGTGCCACCGTGGGTCTGAGCTGGTCGGGCCTGGCCGCGAGCGGCCGCTACCTCGGTGGCGTGCAGTTCAAGGACCTGAGCGCCGTGACGCAGGCCATCACGGTGGTGCGTGTCGAGACCAACGGCGGCCTGCCGCTGAGCGAACCTGCCGAAACGAGCGCCTACAAGCTGGTGCCCCTGGGCAACTAAGGCACGGGGCCTCAGCCCCGCCACGGCCGCAACCTGCAAGGGTTGCGGCCTTTTTTATTGCCCCGCGCTCTTATTGCGCGCTGGTAGCGCCCGCGCCGCCGCCAGGCAGCAGGCTGCAACGCCCGGCCTGGCAGCTCGCCCCCGGATCGGTGACCAGCCGGCAGTCCGACACCATGCCGGAGCGCAGGTTCTCGGCCCGGCGCGCGGCCGCATGTTGTTCGATCAGGCCCTGCAGCCGCGCTTCGTCGCTGCGCTTGCTGGACCAGGCCAGATAGGCCTCCGGGCCGCCGCAGGACTTGTGGCCTACCGCGATGCTGCGGCATTGCTGCGGCGTGTCGCAGGCGGCATCGCCGATCTCGGCCCTGATGTCCTTCAGCAGCGTGGCGCTGTCCTTGGCCTCCATCTTGGGCGCGCTGTTGCAGGCCGCGGTGGCGAGGGTCAGCAGGGTCATGCCGACGAGGCGCAAGAGGGTGTTGGGTGTGCTCATGGCCCATCCTCGCGCCTTCCAGGCCTGCCGGCAAGTGGCCATCCAGCGGCCAAAAAAAACGGCGCCCGAAGGCGCCGTCGTGGCTGGAGGGCTGATCAGCCCGCAGCTCAGAACTTCATGGTGCCGCCCACGAAGAAGGAGCGGCCGAACACGTCGTAGTAGCCCGGGATGGTGTCCAGTGCCTGCGTGCCCGAGTAGCCCGATGCGAAGATAGGCGGCTTCTTGTCGAACAGGTTGGTCACGCCGGCGTACAGCTCGGTCTTCTTGTTCAGGCTGTAGCCCAGGCGCAGGTTGTGGTACGTGTGCGCACCGACCATGGGGAAGCCATCGGCGGCCGAGCCCACGCCCATATCGGTACGGCCGATGTGGCGCATGTTCCAGTTCGCCTTGAAGGCGCCGAACTTCCAGCCCACGTTGACCGCGCCGGTGAACTTCACATAACCCTGCAGCGAGGTGGTACCACCGGCCTGACCCAGCAGGTCCACCGGATCTTCGCCGGCCAGCGGCACGAACGAGGCCTTGTCGTAGACGGTGGCGATGGCGCTCAGGTCGAAGTCACCATAGCTGCCGGTCTTGAAGTTGTAGTGCACGTCGATATCCACGCCGCTGACATCCAGCGAGGCGACGTTCTGCAGCTGCTCGTTGACCGACTTCAGCACGTAGTTCGCGCCGGGCAGCAGGGGGTGGGTGCCACGGGTCTTGGAATCGCACAGGAAGCGATTCGGCGTGTCGTAGCACAGGTTCACCGCGGTGCCGCGGTCCACGGTGGCGATCTGGTCCTTCACCTTGATGGTGAAGCGGTCGATCGCCAGCGTGAAGCCCTTCAGCATGCTGGGCTGGAACACCAGACCGTAGGTCAGCGTGGTGCCGATCTCCGGATTCAGGTTGGCATTGCCGCCCGACAGGCCTTCCACGCTCTGCTCGATGATCTGGCCGGGGTTGTAGTCGGCCGGCACACCGTCGGCCGCGCAGTTGGCGGCGCGCGTCGGGTTGGCATTGCGACGGCTGGCCGTGCAGGGGTCGTTGACCACACCGAAGGTCTGGCCCACACCCGACAGCTCGCCCGGCACCGGGGTGCGCACCGAGCGTGCCTTCTTGGCGCGGAAACGCAGGCCGTCGGTCGGCTCCCATTCGCCGCCCATGATCCAGGTGTTGTAGCTCTTGCCGCTGCTGCTGGAGTGGCGATAGGCGCCCTCGGCGTTCAGCATGTTGATGAAGGGCTTGTCGGCCAGCAGGGGCACCTGGATCTCGCCGAAGATCTCGCGCGTCTTGATCTTGATGTAGTCGGTGTCGCCGATCTGGTTGCCGGTCACGGTGCCCTGGTTGATCTGGGTGTCGTGATCCAGGCCGCCGTACAGCGAGCGGACCTCGGCACCGACGACGGTGCGCACATCGCCGGCGGGCAGCTTGAAGGCCGAGCCGCTCAGCGAGACGACGCTGTCGTTCAGGCTCTGCTTGCCGATCGAGGTGGTGCCCACGGTGAGGTACTTGGACATCTCCGCGGTGTAGGGCGCGAACGGGTTGATCGGCACGCAGCCCATGGCACGCGCGGTGGCGCTCGAGCACTGGTACTTGCCCGAGCCGGGTGCGGTTTCTTCCACGCGCAGACCGTCATACAGCTGCTGCAGGCCCACCGAGCCCTCGGTGCCCAGGATGGTCTTGGTGGTGCCGAAGGTGTGGTTGGCTTCCCAGCGCCAGTCGCTGCCAAAGCCCATCAGGCTGTCCAGCTCGCCTTTCACGCCGATCACGGCGCGCGCCATGTCGCGGTCGCTGCTGGCGCCGCGGTTGCCGCCCACGGTCTCCGACGAGAAGCGCTGCCACCAGGTCATTTCCGTGGCCTTGGCCGCCACCATGGCCGCCTTCAGAGCCGCGGGGATGAAGGGGTTGTTGAGCGGGATCGACGCCTCGGTCTCGCCGCCGACGAGGTTGGCGCTCGACTGGAAGGGGTTGCCCTCGAAGCTCGAATCGATCGAGGTCGATGCGTAGTTGAACTCACCAAAGGCGGTGACATTGGGCGCGAGCTTGTATTCGATGTCGCCGGCCATCACGACGCGCTTGGTCGGAATGGCCAGGTCGCGCTGGGCGTTGCGGTTGTAGCCGTCGACGGCGGTGGAGAAGGGGATCAGCTTGCCGCTGGCGTCGAGGAAGGAGCCGTTGCGCTGCGTGTAGCTCTTGCCGTCGCCGGGGAAGAAGCGGCCGGCCAGCGGCACGCCGGAGCGCGCCACCGGGCCCTTGCGGAAATCGTCCGGCGCGGGCCAGAACACGTCGTCGTCGCAGAGCTCGCGGTCCTTGCAGCTGACGTGGCCGTCCTTGTGGAATTCCATCGTCAGCAGCGCGCGGCCGTTGCCGCCCAGCTTGCTGCCGAACATGACATGGGCCTGGGTGCTCTTGTTGTCGCCGCGCTCGGTCTCGCCGTACTGCACGCCGACCTCGACGCCTTCGAAGCTCTTCTTCGTGATGATGTTGATCACGCCGGCCATGGCGTCGGCGCCATAGATGGCCGAAGCGCCGCCGGTGATGGTCTCAACGCGCTCGATATTGGCAAAGGGGATCGAGTTGAAATCGACGCCCGTGCTGGTGCTCGAGCCGCCGGGGACGCGGCGGCCGTTGATCAGCACCAGGGTCGACTGCGAGCCGAGGTTGCGCAGATTGGTCAGCTGCAGGCCGGAGGAGCTGACGCCCGAGAAGGTCGACTGCGTGCGCGAGGCGCCGAAGGCCGGCGTGAACTGCGGCAGCTGCGTCGCCATGTCGGCGAAGTTGGTCAGGCCCAGGTTGGCCATGGTCTCGGTGCTCACCGACATCACGGGCGTGGTGCCTTCCAGATTCGGGCGCACGATGCGCGAACCGGTGATGACGATGGCTTCCATCTTCTCGACCTTGGTGTCGGTCGACTGGGCGTGGGCGGGCATGGCGAACGGCAGCATGCCGGTGGCCAGCAGCGCAATGGCGCCGCTGACGCGGGATCGTTTAAACATGGGTTCTCCTAGATGATGGCTTTTGACCAGACGTGCATGTCGCTGGCCGCTTGAGTACGCGGCTTGTTGTTACGTCCAGATGCACCGGCCGCAGTCTTGGGGATGTGCTTGGTCACGGCAATGTGACGAAAGGCCCCCCGTGTCAGCGTCGCAACGTGACCAAACGCCTTGGTGCGCAATGCGCTTAGGTAATTACCCTTGGGCTAACCGACGAAAAATACGGCCGATTTCGCCGCCGCTCCCATGCCTCGGGGGCTGGCGCTCGGCCGAGCCGCGCCGTGCGCCCGTTCCGTGAGGGGATGAGAAAAGTTAGGGTGATGAATGGCACTCCATGGCGCCGCCGCGGATGTGCTTTGCCCAAGGGTGCCTCAGGCCGCGCGCAGGCAATCCACGATCTTCATGCGCGAAGCGCGCCAGGCCGGCACGAAGCCGCCCAGCAGGCCCATGAAGAGGGCGAAGGCCAGGGTCTGCCAGACGATGCGGCCGGTGAGCTTGAACTGGAAGGCCAGCTCGGCAAAGCTCTGGAAGTTGGTGGTCGAGATGTTCACCGCCTGCATGCTGGTGGCCGCCAGCAGGCCCAGCAGCCCGCCCACCAGGGCCAGCAGCAGGGCCTCGCACAGAAAGGCCAGCAGCACCGCGCCGCGCCGGAAGCCCAGCGCGCGCAAGGTGCCGATCTCGCCGGTGCGCTGGGCCACCGCGGCGAACATGGTGATCATGGCGCCGACGATGGCGCCGATCGAGAAGATCACCGAGAGCGAGGTGCCGAGGATGCTGATGAAGGTGGCCAGGGCCTCGCTCTGCTCGGCATAGAACTGGATCTCGGGCTTGGCCTCCACCGTCAGGCGCGGGTCGGCCGCGATGGCTTTCGTCACCGCCTCGAACTGGCTGCCATCGGTGAGCCGGAACACGATGCTGGAGAAGGCGTTGCGGCGGAAGGCCTGCAGCATCTGTTCGGCGTCGCCCCAGATCTCGGAGTCGAAGCCGGTGCGGCCGCTGTCGAACACGCCCACCACGGTCCAGTCGCGGCCGGCAAAGCGCAGCGTCTCGCCCAGCGCCGCGCCCTGGAAGCCCTCGGCCACCGCGCGGCCGGTGACGATCTCCGAGCTGCCGGGCCTGAACATACGGCCCTGCACCAGTTGCACCTGGGGGCGCAGCTCCAGCCCGGTGGCCGAGGTGCCGCGCACCGTCACATTGCTGGGCTTGCCGCTGCCGCGCTTGGGCAGGTTGTTCAGCACCACCGGCTCCTTGCTCAGCAAGACCTGACCCCGGGCACCGGTGGCGATGCCCGGCAGGCTCTCGAGGATGGCGGCCTGGCCACGGTCGACGCCGCTGTTGATCTCGGCGCCGGCGCCCTTGCGAAGCGCCATCACGTTGTCGGGCTGGCCGGTGGCCACCAGGGTCTGGCGTATGCCCTCGCTCATCATCAGCACGGTGGCGAACACATAGACCACCAGCGCCATGCCGCCGGCGGTGAGCAGGGTGGTGACGCGCCGCACCCAGAGGTTGCGGGCGATGTAGGCGAGCGGCAGCAGCTTCATATCACGCCACCTGGCGCAGGCCCGCCACGATGCTGATGCGGCTCATCTTCCAGGCCGGCCAGGCCGCCGCCACCGCGCCCACCAGCAGGGCCGCGAGCAGCTGCAGCGCCATGGTCAGCTCGGAGACCTGGAACACCGGGAACAGCGTGCCCACCGCGGCGCGGAAGGCGGCGGCCAGCGGCAGGGTCAGCAGCAGGCCGGACACGCCGCCCACCAGGGCGATCAGCAGGCTCTCGCCGAACAGCAGCCGCGCCACGAAGCCGGGCCCGAAGCCCAGCGCCTTGAGGGTGGCGTACTCGGCCAGGCGCTCGCGCGCCGTCATCGTCATGGTGTTGGCCATCACCGCCATGATGATGACGATGATGATGAGGCTGACCGCCTGCACCGCCACCAGGATGGCCTCGCTCATCGAGACGAAGCTGAGCTGGAAGGCCGATTCGGTCTCGGTGAGGGTCTCGGCCAGCGAGTTCTTGAACAGCGCGTCGACGCGCTGCGAGATGGGCGCGGCGTTGTGCGGCTCGTTGATGCCGATGATGTAGACGCCCACCTGGTCGGCGCGGCCGGGGTAGCGCTTGCGCAGGGTCTCGTTGATGAGACCCCAGTGGAACAGCAGCTGGCTCTCGTCGGTCTTGGCCTCGGCGCCGTCCCAGATGCCGCGCAGCGTGAAGCTCCAGGTGCCCGGGTAGATGGTGCCGCGCAGGGGGATCTGGTCGCCGATCTTCCAGCCGAACTTGTTGGCCAGCTTGCGGCCCACCACGCAGCCCTGGCGGTCGCGGATGAAGGCCAGGCGCTCCTCGTCCTTGAGGCGGTACTCGGGGTAGAGCGCCAGATAGCTGGCCGGCTCGACCGCGAACTGCGGGAAGAAGTTGCGCTCGGTGATGTAGACGCCGCCGAACCAGTTGGCCCAGGAGACGCTGGCCACGCCGTCCACCGCCTTGAGGCGCTGCGCGTAGTTGAGCGGCAGCGGGAAGGTCAGCGAGATCGCGCTGCGCGACACCAGTCGCGTGCTGCTGCTGCCCTCGACGCCGGCATACCAGGCATCGACGATGGTGCGCAGCAGGCCGAAGGCCGATACCGCCACCACCAGGCCCACCAGGGTCAGGAGGGTGCGCAGCTTGTGCCGGAAGGCATTGCGCAGCAGCAGCTTGAGGTAGAAGAGCATCCCGGTCGGCTCAGGGCTCGTGCACCAGCACGCCCTTTTCCAGGTGGATGAGGCGGTGCGCGCGCGCCGCGGCCTTGGGATCGTGGGTCACCATCACGATGGTCTTGCCGAGGCTGCGATTCAGCTCGTCCAGCAGCGACAGCACCTCCTCGCCGGTGTGGCGGTCGAGGTCGCCGGTGGGCTCGTCGGCCACGATCATGGCCGGGTCGCTGACCAGCGCACGCGCGATCGCCACGCGCTGCTGCTGGCCGCCCGAGAGCTCGTTGGGGTAATGGTCCATGCGGTCTTCCAGCCGCACCATCGCCAGCGCCGCCTCGGCATGGGCGCGGCGCTGCTTCGCGCCGAGGCCGCAGAGCAGCAGCGGCAGCTCGACGTTCTCCAGCGCGGTGAGCACCGGCATGAGGTTGTAGAACTGGAAGATGAAGCCGACGTTGGCGGCGCGCCAGTCGGCCAGCTGGCCCTCGCCGAGGGTGGCGATGTCGATGCCGCCGATCTCGATGCGGCCGCTGCTGGGCTGGTCGATGCCGGCGATCAGGTTCAGCAGCGTGCTCTTGCCCGAGCCGCTGGGGCCCATCAGGGCCACGAAGTCGCCGCGCTGCACGTCCAGCTCGATGTCCAGCAGCACCGGGATCTCCTGACCGCCGCGCTGGTAGGACTTGCTCAGGTGGCTGATGCGGATGAGGGCCTCGGACATGGTGCGCTTTTCTTTCTCACTTGGCGGCCAGCTTGACCTGGGCACCGTCCTTGAGCTTGTCGCTGGGCGCAAGCACCAAGCGCTCGCCGGACTTGATCGCGCCGCTCACCTCCAGCACATCGCCCAGCACGCGGCCCTTCTTCACCTCGACCGCTTCCAGCAATTCCTTTTCACCCTCGCGCTTCAGGCGGAACAAATAACTCTTGCCATCGCGCTCCAGCAGGGCCTTGGGGTTGACGGCCAGCACCGGCTGCTGCTCGGCCTCGGTGGGCGCCTGGGACAGAAACGCCACCTTGGCGCTCATCTCGGGCAGGATGCGCGGATCCAGTTTTCCCTCGAACTGCACCTTGGTGATGACGGTGGCCTTGGCGCGGTCCACCGTCGGCACGATGCCGCCCACGCGGCCGCGGAAGCGCTGGCCGGGCAGGGCGTCGAGTGTGATCTCCACCGGTTGGCCCTTGGCCGCCTTCGACAGGCTGCCCTCGGAGACATCGGCCTCCACCTCCAGCGTGCTCATGTCGGCCATCGTCACCACCGCGCCCTGCGAACCGGCCGCGTTGGAGAAGGGCGTGATGATGTCGCCCACATTGGCGTTCTTCAGCAGCACGATGCCGTCGAAGGGCGCGCGGATCTCGGTGAAATCGCGGTTCACCTCCTGCACCTTCAGCAGTGCCTGGGCCTGGCCCACGCCGGCCTGAGCTTGCGCCACGCCGGCCTGGGCGCTCGCCTGCGCGGCGCGCGCGGCATCGAGGCGGCGCTGCGCCGCCTCCATCGCCTGCGCCGACACAAAGCCCTGGGCCTGCAGGCTGCGGCTACGCTGGTATTCGGCCTCGGCATTGATCAGCTCCACCTCGGCCTGGCGCACGCCGGCCTGACTCTGGCGCTGCGCGGCCTCGGCCAGGCGCACGCCGGCCTGGGCGGTGCCGATGCCGGCCTGCACATCGCTGGCGTCCAGGCGCGCGATCAGCTCGCCCTTCTTCAGCAGCGAGCCCTCGCGCACCAGCAGCTCGATCAGGCGGCCGGTGGCCTTGGAGGCCACCGCGGCGCGGCGCTGTGCCACCACATAGCCCGAGGCGGTGAGCTGCAGGTATTGCTGCGAGGGCGTGCTCTGCAGCACCGTGGTGGTCTGCACCTCGGGGCTGCGCGGTGCCAGCGCCAGGCCGGCGGCCGCCAGCGCCACGGCGCCCAGCGCGATCCAGCGCCAGGGCAGGCGGCGTTGCTTGGCGCCCGGCGCCTGCCGGTCGATCTTCAGTTGCTTCAGCGGGGTCGTCTCAGCCATGTCGAAGAGCCTAGGTAGTGGCGCCGCGCGATGGTAGCCGGTGTTTTAGGATCGCGGCTTGATCAAGAAAAGACGAGGTGTTGATGTCGCTGCGGCCCTGCGTGCTGGTGCTGTGCCTCTTGCTGGCGGCCGCGCGGTGCTGGGCCGAGGAGGCCTTGCCCGCCTGCCCGGCCGGCCTGACGCCCGAGTTGGTGCTGCAGCGCCTGAACGCCCTGCGCGCCGAGCCGCGCCCATGCGGCAGTGTGGAGCGGGCGGCCGCGCCGGCGCTGCGCTGGGACTTGCGGCTGGCGGCCGCGGCCGAGGCCTATGCCGGCGAGCTGGCGCAGCGCGACACCATCAGCCATGTGGGCAGCCAGGGGCGCAGCCTGCGCGAGCGCCTCGGCGCGGCGGGCTATCTGATGAGTTCGGTGGGCGAGAACCTGGCGGCCGGCCCCGAGCAGCTGGACGATGCGCTGCAGATCTGGCTGGCCAGCGCCGCGCATTGCCATAACCTGATGGCGCCCGAGCTGGTCGATGCGGGCCTGGCCTGCGTGGCCGCGCCGGGGCGCTACCAGCGCTTCTGGGTGCTGTTGCTGGCGCGCAGTCCTAGATCCAGCCCAGATCGATCGCCCTGAGCACCGCCTGGGTGCGGTCGCGCACGCCCATCTTGGAGAAGATCGCCGAGCAGTGGTTCTTGATCACGCCCTCGCTATTGCCCAAGAGGGTGGCGATCTCGGTGTTGGAGCGGCCGCTCGCCACCAGGCGCAGCACCTGCAGCTCCTTGGGGCTCAGCGGGTCGGGCTGCTCGGTGGCGCTGAAGGCGCGTTCCACATGGGTGCTCTGGCGCTCCATGCGCTCGGTGAGGGTGGGGCGCAGCGCGGTGCCGCCGGCGGCCACGTCGCGCAGCGCCTGCAGCAGGGTGTCGGGGCTGATGGCCTTGAGCAGAAAACCCTTGGCACCGGCGCGCACCGCTTCGTCGAACACCGCGGCGTCGTCGAAGGTGGTGAGCAGCACCACCGGAATCTTCAGCGCCCGCGCCGCCAGCGCGCGGATCAGGCCGGTGCCGTCCAGGCGCGGCATGCGCATGTCCGACAGGATCACATCGGGCTGCTCCTGCGCGATCAGCTCCAGCGCTTCGGCGCCGTCCGCCGCCTCGCCGATGATGCGGATCTCCTCGTGCAGCGAGAGCAGGCCCTTGAGGCCTTCGCGCACCAGTTGCTGGTCTTCGACCAGCAGCACCTTGATTGCTTCTGTGGACATCTCAGGCCCTCCTTGGACACATCAATTCGATCATGAAACCGGGGCTGTAGCGCAGCACCTGCATGCTGCCGGCCAGCTCGCCCATGCGCTCCTGCATGCCCTTCAGGCCATTGCCCTCGCGCAGCCTGGGGGCACCCTGGCCGTTGTCTTCGATGGTGACGCGCACGCGCTGCGCATCGCCCTCGCCCTGCACGCTGAGGCAGACCTGCACCTGGGTGGCGCGCGCATGGCGCACGCTGTTGGTCACCGCCTCCTGCACGCAGCGTAGCAGGGCATGGGCCGCGCGTGGCGAGAGGTCGCGCGCGGCCTCGTCCAGGCTGAGCGTGATCTGGGTGCTGCCAATGCCCTCGGCGAGGGTGTGCAGCGCCGCGCTGAGGTCGATGCAGGCCGAGTTGCGCTCGCGCGAGACGGCGGCGCGCACATCCTCCAGCAGATGTGCGGCGCCCTCGCGCGCCTTGCCCACGGCCTGGGCGGCGGCGTCGGGGTCGGCGCGGTGCAGCAAGGCCTCGCTGAGCTGCAGGTGCAGGTTCAGCGCGGTGAGGTGGTGGCCCATCACATCGTGCAGCTCGCGCGCCATGCTCATGCGCTCGGCATAGCGCATCTGCTCCAGCTGCAGGCGCTCGCCGCTGTGCTTCTCGGCCAGCATGGCCTGCAGCCAGCGGCGCTTCTCGGCCTCGGCGGCGGCCATGCGGCCCAGTCCGAAGGCCATGCCATGCAGGCCCACCATGGCCATCATCAGGCCCAGGCTGTTGACCCACCAGGGCGTGTCGCTGCGCAGCTGCTCCAGCAACTGGCCGTCGCTGGGCAACCACCAGTAGAGCGCCAGATTGATCGCCACCTGGCTGAGCGCAAACATGAAGGCGGCGCGCACGCGCAGCAGCACCGCCGCCAGCGCGGTGACCAGAAAGGGCAGGCCCGGCGTGACCGCCAGCGCCACCAGGTCCAGCAGCAGGATGCGCGGCAGGGCATTGGGTGGCGGCTGGTCCATGCTGTTCTCGCGCGCCAGGCGCCAGAACTGGTAGGCGAACAGGCACACCAGGGTGAAGCTGGCCAGCACGATGAGCGGATCGCCGGGCTCGCCACCGAAGCGCCGGTAGAGATTGGCGAGCACGCCGTCATAGGCCTCGGTCTTGCGGCCCAGCAGGGCCCCGACGGTGGCGAACAGCTCCAGCAGGCAGACCGCCAGCGCGGCAATGCGCAGCACGAAGGCGGGCTGCGCGACGCGGGCGAGTAGACGATCCAAGAGGTGCAGAGGGGTCACGGACGAAGGCGCGAATCTGCCATGGCGCGCAGCTTAGTGGATGTGCGCTTCGTCATGTTTCCCTTCAGACGGGTGGCGCCGCAATGGCCTCGGCAATCACGCCGCCGCCCAGGCAGACCTCGCCGTCGTACAGCACCGCGCTCTGGCCCGGCGTGACGGCCCATTGCGGCTGCGCGAAATCGAGCCGGAACTGGCCCGGCGCGGGGCTCTCGGGCGTGAAAGCGCAGGCCGCGTCGGCCTGGCGGTAGCGCGTCTTGGCGCCGAAGCCGCCGTAGCCGGGCGGCGTGCCGGTCCAGGAGATGTCGTCGGCGATCAGGCTGTGGCTCAGCAGCCAGGGATGCTCATGCCCTTGCACCACATAGAGGGTGTTGCTCTGCATGTCCTTGCGCGCGACGAACCAGGGTGCATGCTCGCCGCCCCCGCGCGGTGCCCCTTTTTCCTTCACGCCGCCAATGCCCAGGCCCTGGCGCTGGCCCAGGGTGTAGAAGGACAGGCCCACATGCTCGCCCAGCTTGCGGCCGCGCTCGTCCTTGATGGGGCCGGGCTGGTGCGCCAGATAGCGGTTCAGGAATTCGCGGAAGGGCCGCTCGCCGATGAAGCAGATGCCGGTCGAATCCTTCTTCTTGGCATTGGGCAGGCCGATCTCCTCGGCGATGCGGCGCACCTCGGTCTTGGCCAGCTCGCCCACCGGGAACAGCGTCTTGGCCAGCTGCGCCTGGTTGAGGCGGTGCAGGAAGTAGCTCTGGTCCTTCAGCGGGTCCAGGCCTTTCAGCAACTGAACCTGCCCATTGAGCTCACGGACTCTGGCGTAGTGGCCAGTGGCAATCTTCTCGGCGCCCAGGCGCATGGCATGGTCGAGAAAGGCCTTGAACTTGATCTCGGCATTGCACAGCACATCGGGGTTGGGCGTGCGGCCGGCCTGGTACTCGCGCAGAAAGGCGGCGAACACGCGGTCCTTGTAGTCGGCCGCGAAGTTCACATGCTCGATCTCGATGCCGATCACATCGGCCACCGCGGCGGCGTCGACGAAGTCGATGTTCGACGAGCAGTATTCGCTGTCGTCGTCGTCTTCCCAGTTCTTCATGAAGATGCCCACCACCTCGTGGCCGGCCTTCTTCAGCAGATAGGCGGTGACGGCGGAATCCACGCCGCCGGACAGGCCGACGACGATGCGTTGCTTCTCGGAATTCATGGGGCCGGATTGTCCCGCATAGGCCGGCGGCTGGCTTGCCGAGGGGTTTGCCTACTCGGCCGGGTGTTGGCGCAGATAGGCCTGCAGCGCCGCCTGGCGTATCGCCTCCAGCTCGCCGCTGACCTGCAGCCGCTGCAGCACGGCCGCCAGCCGCGGCGCCAGCTCGGCCTGGCGGGCGCCCAGGTAGTGATACAGAAGATGCTCTTCCAGCGGCTGCTCCAGCCGCTTGAGCTTGCCCAGCCGCCGCAGCGGCGGGGCCTGCGCGGGTTCGGTGCAGAGCGCTACATCGGCAATGCCGGCGGCCAGCAGCTTGAAGAGTTCGTTCACCGAGCCTGCCTCGACGCGCCGCGCGCCGGCCGGCAGCATCTGCTCAATGCGCAGCACGCCGCGCTGGTAGGCGACCCGCAGGCCCTGCAGCTGCGCCCAGTCATGCGGCTGCACGCGCTTGGCGTCGTAGGTGTAGATGCGCACGGCCGAGGTGTTGATGGGCGTGGCGATGCGCAGCAGGTCCGGATGCGTGGCGGCAAATTCGTAGACGCGATGCAGATTGCCGTCGAGCTCGCCGGCCAGCATGGCCTGCAGCGCACGCCGGTTCGGCAGCGCGACAAACTCCAGCGGCTGGCCCAGCTCGGCATAGGCGCGGCTCAGCACGGCCTCGCTGACGGCGGTGAGCGGATCGGAATCGCGGTCCCAGCTGCCGATCCGCAATGGCACGGGCTGGGCCAGGGCAGCGCTGCTGCACAGCAGAACCGTCAGGCAGGAGAGGAGGCGCAGTAGCAGCATTCGCATCGGTTGGGCTCGAATGGGGCGTGAGTGTCGCAGGCTTGCGTGCCGGGCGTGTCAAGCCTTGCGCAGCGGCTCGTACAGCGAACCATCCACATGGACGGCGTCCAGCGGCAGGCGGCGGCCCGCCAGATGGTCCTCCACGCAGCGCAGCACCAGCGGGCTGCGATGGCGCGCCGCGGTGGCGCGCAGCTCCTCCAGCGTCATCCAGAGGGTGCGCAGGATGCCGCGGTCCAGCGTGCGGCCCGGGATCGGCTCGCCCACGCGGCCGGTGTAGGCCAGGCGCAGATAGGTCACGTCCTCATGCCGGGCGGGCCGCTGGAAGCGCGCCATGTAGAGGCCCAGCAAGGCCTCGGGCTCGAAGGCGCGTGCCGTCTCCTCCAGCGCCTCGCGCACCACCGCCTCCAGCGGCGACTCGCCCGGGTCCAGGTGGCCGGCCGGGTTGTTGAACATCAAACCTTCCGGCGTTTGCTCTTCCACCAGCAGGAAACGGCCCCTATCCTCAATCACCGCCGCGACAGTGACGCTGGGCTTCCATCTTTCGTTGTTCATGAACTGTCTCTTTCGCGCTTGTACGGGTGTCGAATGACATCCCTATTGTGTAAGCTCGCCGCAAGCTACCCATATCAAGTCATTCCCAGGCCGCAAGGCGAGGAGGATTCATGCAGATAGGTGTCCCGCGCGAGAGCGCGGCCGGAGAGACCCGTGTGGCGCTCACGCCCGAGACGGCCAAGAAGCTGAAAAGCCAGGGTCATGTCTTGCGTGTGGAGAGCGGCGCCGGCGTGGCGGCCAGCATCACCGACGAGGCCTATGCGGCCGCGGGTGCCGAGATCACCGACCGCGCCGGGGCGCTGGGCGCCGAGCTGGTGCTGAAGGTGAAGAGCCCGAATGCCGAGGAGCTGGCGCTGATGAAGCCCGGCAGCGCCCTGGTGGGCATGCTGAATCCCTTCGACAAGCCCGGCCTGCAGGCGCTGGCCACGGCCGGCCTGACCAGCTTCGCGCTGGAAGCCGCGCCGCGCACCACGCGCGCGCAAAGCATGGACGTGCTGTCCAGCCAGGCCAATATCGCCGGCTACAAGGCGGTGATGATCGCGGCGGACCGCTACCAGCGCTTCTTCCCCATGCTGATGACGGCCGCCGGCACCGTGAAGGCGGCGCGTGTGGTGGTGCTGGGCGTGGGCGTGGCGGGGCTGCAGGCGATTGCCACCGCCAAGCGCCTGGGCGCGGTGATCGAGGCCTCGGACGTGCGCCCTTCGGTGAAGGAGCAGGTCGAATCGCTGGGCGGCAAGTTCATCGACGTGCCCTACGAGACCGCCGAGGAGAAGGAAGCGGCCGAGGGCGTGGGCGGTTATGCCAAGCCGATGCCGCCGAGCTGGCTGGCGCGCCAGCAGGCCGAGGTGGCCAAGCGCGTGGCCCAGGCCGATGTGGTGATCACCACCGCCCTGATCCCGGGCCGTGCCGCGCCGGTGCTGGTGAGCGAGGAGATGGTCAGGAGCATGAAGCCGGGTTCGGTGATCGTGGACCTGGCGGCCGGCAAGGGCCCCGAGGGGCGCGGCGGCAACTGCCCGCTCACCGAGACCGACCAGACGGTGGTCAAGCATGGCGTGACCCTGGTGGGCGAGACCAATCTGGCGGCGCTGGTCGCGGCCGATGCCTCGGCCCTCTATGCCCGCAATGTGCTGGACTTCCTGAAGCTCGTGATCAGCAAGGAAGGCGCCTTCCAGGTGCCGGCCGATGACGACATCGTCGTCGCCTGCCTGATGACGCAAGACGGACAAGTGAAGAGGACCTGAGCCGCGATGGACACCGTATCCCCCACCCTGATCAATCTGATCATCTTCGTGCTGGCGATCTACGTCGGCTACCACGTGGTCTGGAATGTCACGCCGGCGCTGCACACGCCGCTGATGGCGGTGACCAACGCGATCTCGGCCATCGTCATCGTCGGCGCCATGCTGGCGGCGGCGCTGACCGAGACCGACCTCGGCAAGTTCATGGGCACGCTGGCGGTGGCGCTGGCGGCCGTGAACGTGTTCGGCGGCTTCCTGGTGACGCGTCGCATGCTTGAGATGTTCCGCAAGAAGGACAAGAAGCCGTCGAGCGGGGAGGCCGCGAAATGAGCTTGAACCTCGTCACCTTCCTCTACCTGGTTGCCAGCATCTGCTTCATCCAGGCGCTCAAGGGGCTCTCGCACCCCACCACCTCGATCAAGGGCAATCTGTTCGGCATGGTGGGCATGGCGATCGCCGCCGTCACCACCGGCGCGCTGATCGTCAAGCTGGCGGGCGGCAATGCCTTCGGCCTGACCTATGTGCTGGCGGGCCTGGTGATCGGCGGCGGCGCCGGTGCCTATATGGCCAACAAGGTCGAGATGACCAAGATGCCCGAGCTGGTGGCCTTCATGCACAGCATGATCGGCCTGGCGGCGGTGTTCATCGCGGTGGCCGCGGTGGCCGAGCCCTATGCCTTCGGCATCACCGCCAAGGGCATGGCCATTCCCGTGGGCAACCGCATCGAGCTGTTCCTGGGCGCGGCCATCGGTGCCATCACCTTCAGCGGTTCGGTGATCGCCTTCGGCAAGCTCAGCGGCAAGTACAAGTTCCGCCTCTTCCAGGGCGCGCCGGTGAGCTTTGCCGGCCAGCACATGCTGAACCTGGCGCTGGGCGTCACCACCCTGGGTCTGGGTGCCTATTTCGCCTGGAGCGAGAGCTGGGGCGCCTTCATGATCGTGCTGGCGCTGGCCTTCGTGCTGGGCGTGTTGATCATCATCCCGATCGGCGGCGCCGACATGCCGGTGGTGGTGTCGATGCTCAACAGCTACTCGGGCTGGGCGGCGGCCGGCATCGGCTTCTCGCTCAACAACTCGATGCTGATCATTGCCGGCTCGCTGGTGGGCAGCTCGGGCGCCATCCTCTCGTACATCATGTGCAAGGCGATGAACCGCTCGTTCTTCAACGTCATCCTGGGCGGCTTTGGTGGCGACGCCACGGCCGCGGCGGCGGGCGGTGCCGCGCAGCGCAACGTCAAGAGCGGCAGCGCCGACGATGCCGCCTTCATCATGGGCAATGCCGAGAGCGTCATCATCGTGCCGGGCTATGGCCTGGCGGTGGCGCGCGCCCAGCATGCGGTGAAGGAGCTGGCGGCCAAGCTCACCGAGAAGGGCGTCATCGTCAAGTACGCCATCCATCCGGTGGCGGGCCGCATGCCCGGCCACATGAACGTCCTGCTGGCCGAGGCCGAGGTGCCTTATGACCAGGTGTTCGAGATGGAGGACATCAATGGCGAGTTCGGCCAGGCCGACGTCGCCATCATCCTGGGCGCCAACGACGTCGTGAACCCCGCCGCGCATGTGAAGGGCAGCGCCATCTACGGCATGCCCATCCTGGAGGCCTACAAGGCCAAGACCATCATCGTCAACAAGCGCTCGATGGCGGCCGGCTACGCGGGCCTGGACAACGAGCTGTTCTACATGGACAAGACCATGATGGTGTTCGGTGACGCCAAGAAGGTGGTCGAGGACATGCTGAAGGCCGTGGAGTAGCGATGGAGGCTGGCGCCTGGGAGCCGGAGGCCGCACGCGCCGCCGCCCCAGCGCGCCGGCTGGATGGCTGGGCGCTGCTGGCGCTGGCCATCCTGCTGCCGGCCCTGCTGATGCTGGGCCTGCATGCGCTCTCGCAGCGCTACAACACCGCGCTGCCGCCCGAGGTGCAGCGCCTCAGCGAGGCGTGGCAGTTCTCCGACGACAGCGAGTTGCTGCCCGCGCGCCAGCCCGAGCATGCGCGCCGCGTCTTGCTGCCGTTTGCACAATCGCAGGTGCGCGGCGCGACCCTGGGCGCGAACTGGCTGATGCTGGACTTCGAGCTCGGCCAGCCGGCGCAGACACCCTTTCTGCTGAGCCTGCAGCACCGCCCCAGCGTCACCGTCTACCTGGACGGCGAGTTGCTCGCCTATTCCAGCGTGGGCGACGAGGTCGAGATCGCGCAGCGCGGCCTGATGCTGGGCAGCCGCAACCTGCTGGTGAACGTGCCGCCCTCGATGCTGGTGGCCGGGCAGCACCGGCTGGCCCTGCGCCTGTTTGCGCCCGGCTTCGAGGGCAGCAGCCTCTCGCCGGTGCTGCTGGGTCCGGCCGAGGCGGTGCGCAGCCTGCAGGAAAGCCGGCGCGCCTGGCAGGGCGCGCGCCTGGTCACCGCGCTCTGCGGCCTCATCATCGGCCTGTTCCTGCTGCTGGTCTGGCTGGCGCTGCGCCAGGAGTGGCTGAACGGCGTGACCGGCATCTACTGCCTGCTGGCGGCCCTGCTGCTGCTGCCCTATCTGGTGGGCCAGCCGCTGCTGCCAGCGCCCTGGTGGCGCATGCTGCTGGACGCCGCCGACGTGGTCTCCAAGGCGCTGATGCTGTTCCTGGTGGCCAAGCTGCTGGGCTGGCCGACGCGCTGGCCGCAGCGCCTGGCGCTCGCCTATGCCTTGCTGGGCCTGCCGCTTGACCTCTGGGCCGCCCATGCGGGCCTGGCCTGGACCGACTTCCAGCACCCCTGGCCCTGGTGGGCGCTGGGCAGCCGCAGCCTGGTGCTGCTGGTGGCCTGGGCGCTGGCGCTGCGGGCCGCCTGGCGCAGCGGCCGCGCGGTGCTGGGCATGGGCGCGGCGGTGGTGGGCCTGTCGGTGCTGGCCTGGATGTATGTGAGCTATTTCGCCCTGGTGGAGCGCGAGCGCTTCAGCGTGGTGGACGTGAACGTGGTGGGCTATGCCTGCCTCATCATGATGGCCGGCTTTGCGCTGCAGCGCCGCTTCGTGCATTCCCTGCGCGCCCAGACCCAGGCGCGCGCCGAGCTGGAGGCGGCGCTGGCCCAGCGCAGCGCCGAGCTGGAGGCGCGTTACCGCGAGCTGCAGCACAGCGAGCAGCTGCGCAGCGCGGCCGAGGAGCGTGAGCGCCTGCTGCAGGAGATGCACGACGGCCTGGGCTCGCAGCTGCTGATGGCCAAGCTGGGCGCCGAACAGGGCATGGACCGCGAGACCCTCAGCCGCCTGCTCGACGATTGCGTGGACGAGATGCGCCTCACCGTCGACGCCCTTGCCATCAACGATGGCGATCTGAGCCTGCTGCTGGCCAACTTCCGCCATCGCATGGGCAAGCGCCTGGGGGCCGCGGGCCTGGAACTGGACTGGCAGCTGGGCGACACGCCTTCGCTGCCACGCCTGATGGGCACGCATGGCCGCGATCTGGTGCGCATCGTGCAGGAGGCGCTCAGCAATGTGCTGCACCATGCCCAGGCCACGCGCGTGCGCTTTCGCACCCGGCTGACCGAGGATGGCGGCGCGGTGCTGCTCAGCATCAACGACAACGGCCGCGGCCTGCCCGAGGCGCCGCGCGCCGGCCAGGGCCTGCGCAATATGCGCAAGCGCGCACAGCGCATCGGCGCCGAGATCGCCTGGCGGCCGGGCGAGGAGGGCGGCTGCGAGATCTGCCTGCTGATTCCGGTCGCGCCGCTTGAGCGTGCGCTCTAAAGAGCGCTATCGAATCCCCTGATGCTGGGGGCGCCACCCATGGCCGAGAATGCGCCCACCGTACTGGAGACAAAAGATGGAGAAAATCTGGCTGAAGCATTATTCCGAGGGCGTGCCCGCGGAGATCAACACCGGGCTTTATCCGTCCTTGGTCGACCTGATGGACGCGGCGTTCAAGAAGTACCCGCAGCGCCCCGCTTACAAGATCATGGGGCGCAGCATCAGCTTCGCGCAGATCGACGAGATGTCGCGCGCCCTGGCCGCCTATCTGCAGAGCCTGGGCCTGGACAAGGGTGACCGCGTCGCCCTCATGATGCCCAACATCCCGCAATACCCGGTGGCGGTGGCGGCGGTGCTGCGCGCCGGCTATGTGGTGGTGAACGTGAACCCGCTCTACACGCCGCGCGAACTCGAGCACCAGCTCAAGGACGCCGGCGCCAAGGCCATCGTCATCATCGAGAACTTTGCTGCCACCCTGCAGCAGGTCGTCAACCAGGTGCCCACCAAGCATGTGGTGCTGGCCTCGATGGGCGATCTGCTGGGCTTCCCCAAGGGCCTGATCGTCAACTACGTGGTGCGCAAGGTGAAGAAGCTGGTGCCGGCCTTCGAGCTGCCCAGCGCGGTGCGCTTCAACGACGCGTTGAGCCGCGGCCGCGGCATGGCCTACAAGGCGCCGCATGTGCAGCCGGGCGATATCGCGGTGCTGCAATACACCGGCGGCACCACCGGCGTCAGCAAGGGCGCGGTGCTGCTGCACCGCAATCTGGTGGCCAATGTGATGCAGGCCGAGGCCTGGTACCAGCCGGCGCTCAAGAAGATCCCGGCCGGCGAGCAGATGGTGAGCATCTGCGCGCTGCCGCTGTATCACATCTTCGGTTTCACCACCAACATGATGCTGTCCATGCACATGGGCGGCTGCAATGTGCTGATCCCGAATCCGCGCGACCTGCCGGCGGTGTTCAAGGAGCTGGCCCAGCATCGCTTCCACAGCCTGCCGGCGGTGAACACGCTGTTCATGGCGATGGCCAATCATGCCGACTTCAACAGCGTGGACTGGAGCCATCTGGCGATCTCGGTGGGCGGCGGCATGGCGGTGCAGCAGGCCACCGCCAAGCTCTGGCTGGACAAGACCGGCTGCCCCATCGTGGAGGGCTACGGGCTGTCGGAGACCTCGCCGGTGGCCACCTGCAACCCCACCGACAGCACCGCCTACAGCGGCACCATCGGCATGCCGATGTCCAGCACCGAGCTCAAGCTGTTGGATGACGACGGCCAGGAGGTCGGCCCCGGCCAGGCCGGCGAGATCGCCATCAAGGGCCCACAGGTGATGGCCGGCTACTGGCAGCGCCCCGACGAAACCGCCAAGGTGATGACGCCCGACGGCTTCTTCCGCACCGGCGACATCGGCACGGTGGACGAGCGCGGCTACTTCAAGATCGTGGACCGCAAGAAGGACATGATTCTGGTGAGCGGCTTCAACGTCTATCCGAATGAGATCGAGGACGTGCTGACCCAGATGGAGGGCGTGCTGGAATGCGCCGCCGTGGGCATCCCGGACGAGAAGGCCGGCGAGGCCGTCAAGGTCGTGATCGTGAAGAAGAACCCGGCCATCAGCGAGGCCGACGTGCGCGCCTATTGCGAGGCCAACCTGACCGGCTACAAGCGCCCCAAGATCGTCGAGTTCCGCACCGAACTGCCCAAGACTCCGGTGGGCAAGATCCTGCGGCGTGAACTACGCGACAAAAAGTAGCATCGCGAGCGGCCACCGACGCACAGCCTCGGCGTAAGCTGAGCCACTGGAGGGATTGCGGTGCTGGACCTGAACTATCAGAAGACCGAAGCCGGACGCGCGGAAATCAAGAGCCGCGCCCTGGCCCTCTCGCGCGTGGCCCGCAATCTGCTGCTGGTGCTGGATGCCTCCAAGACCGCGCGCCAGTGGCTGGCGCTGGTGCAGGGCGCCACCGAGGCCGATTTCGAACTGCTGCTGCAGCACGCGCTGGTGGCGGCGCCCTTCGGGGCCACCGCGGCGATTCCTGCTGCTGGCGCTGCTGCTGCCCCTGCGCCCGCCGCGTCGCCCGTGCTGGCGCTGGACGGCAGCGAGCTGCCGCAGCTGGGCTACGAGGAGCTGTATGCCTACCTGACCCGCCATGCCAAGCAATACCTCGGCCTGATGAAGGGTTACCGGGTGGTGCTGGACGTGGAGCGCTGCGGCAATCTGCACGAGCTGCAGATGCTGGCGCAACGCTTTGTCGAACAGGTGCGCGAGGCCCAGGGCGAAGACCTGGCCCGGCAGGTGCGACGCGCCATGGGGATGAGCACCTAAACTGCGGGCTCAGGAGTTGAGCCATGCCCCCGCGTTTTTTTGTTGAGACCCCGCTTGCCGCTGGCGAGCTGAGCCTGCCGCCCAGCGCGGCCCGCCACGTGCAGGTGCTGCGCCTGCAGCCCGGCAGCCCCGTGACCCTGTTCGATGGCAGCGGCGGCGAGTGGCAGGCCGAGGTGCTGGCGATGGGCCGCAGCGAGGTGCGCGTGCACCTGCAGGCGCGCCAGCTGGTGCAGCGCGAGCTCGCGCAAGACCTGACCCTGGCGGTGGTGATGCCCGCCAACGACCGCATGGACGGCCTGATCGAGAAGGCCACCGAGCTGGGCGCCGCGGCGCTGCAGCCGCTCATGAGCGAGCGCTCGGTGCTGCGCCTGGCCGGCGAGCGCGCCGACAAGAAGGTGGCGCATTGGCAGGGCGTGGCGGTGGCGGCCAGCGAGCAGAGCGGCCGCACGCGCGTGCCGCGCATCGCGCCGGTGCAGCCGCTGGCGGCCTGGCTGGCCGGCCTGGGCGAGCCCTCGCCAGCGCAGCGGCGCTGGCTGCTGAGCCCGGGCGCCGCCAGGCCCCTGTATGAGCTGGTGAACCAGCAGGCCGCCGCAGCCGAGACGCTGGTGCTGAGCGGCCCCGAGGGCGGCTTGAGCCCGGCCGAGGAGGAGGCGGCGCGTGCGCGCGGCTTCGTGGCCGCCAAGCTGGGCCCGCGCATCCTGCGCGCCGATACCGCACCGCTGGCGGTGCTCTCCTGGCTGGCGCTGCAGTCGGCCTGAGCGCCGGCAGTTCAGTCGTTAGGTTCCGCGTTCGCGGCCTCTGACCTGGGCGCGCGCGCCGAGCCCGCCACCAGATCGAAGCGGAACAGCCGGCACTCGATCGGGCCGTTCCACATCGGGAAGCGGCGCGACTCCTTTAGCCGCATCTTGGTGGGCAGCTTCATGTCGGGGCTCAGCATCCAGGCGGTCCAGCCGGCGCTCGCCTGCGTGTAGCCGCGCTTCCAGTGCGAGGCCAGGCGGGGGAAGAAGTCGTCGGTGGCGTCGCGCTGCTCCGAGCCGCTGTGCTCGCGCACCGCGGCCGCCTTGCCGCGCACCTCGATGCGCTCGCCATAGGGCGGATTCATCATCAGCGTGCCGGGCATGCCCTCGGGCAGCTGCGGCGCCGGGCGCTCCAGCGCGTCGCCGCCGTTGAACTGGATGTACTGGGCCACGCCGGCGCGCTCGGCATTGCGGCGCGCGAAGTCCACCATGCGGAAGGCCACGTCGCTGGCGTAGATGGGCACGGCGGGTGCGTGCACGCGCGCCTGCGCGGCGCGCTTGAGCTCGGCCCAGCGGTTCTGCAGGGGCTGGAAGGGCAGCTGCGCCTCGAAGGCAAAGCGCCGCATGATGCCGGGTGCCGCGCCGCTGGCGATCAGCGCCGCCTCGATCGGGATGGTGCCCGAGCCGCAGCAGGGGTCGTGCAGGGCGCCGCCGGTGTCGGGCGTGCCCTTCCAGCCGGCCGCGGCCAGCATCGCGGCGGCCAGCGTTTCCTTCAGCGGGGCATCGCCCTTGTCGACGCGCCAGCCGCGCTTGAAGAGCGGCTCGCCCGAGGTGTCCACATAGAGCGCGGCGCGCTCCTCGCCGACATGCAGCACCACCGGCAGGTCGGGGGCATAGGTGTCGACGCTGGGGCGCTCGCCGGTGGCGTCGCGCAAGGTGTCGCAGATCGCGTCCTTCACCCGCAGGGTGGCGAAGTTGAGGCTCTTGAGCGGCGAGCGGTGGGCGGTGGTGTCGACCTTGATGGTGTGGCGCGGCGTGATCCAGCGCTCCCAGTCGACCTGGCGCGCCAGCGCATAGAGATCGTCCTCGTGGCGGTAGCCGCCCTCGATCAGCTCCACCAGCACGCGCTGCGCCAGCCGGCTCTCGAGATTGATGATCAGCACGCCTTCAGCTTCAGCGCGCACCGCGCAGCCGCCGCGCAGGGCCTCGATCTTGCCCTTGGGCAGCACGGCGCGCAGCTCCTGCTCCAGCAGGGCTTCGACACCGCCGGGGCAGGAGACAAACAGATTCAGGAGTTCGGCGCGGGACATGGCGGCAGGGGGCGGGAGAAAACGCCTATTGTCCCAGCTTGTGCGCCAGCGCCTCGAATTCCGCCAGCGGCAGCGGCCGGGCGAAGAAATAGCCCTGGAAGGCATGGCAGCCCTGGCCGCGCAGGGCCAGCATCTGGGCCTCGGTTTCGACGCCCTCGGCAATCACCGCCAGGCCCAGGCTATCGCCCAGCTGTATCACCGCGCGCGCAATCGCCTGGGCATTCGGCTCGGTGAGCAGATCGCGTACAAAGCTCTGGTCGATCTTGAGCTGGTCCAGCGGCAGGCGCTTCAGATAGGCCAGCGAGGAATAGCCGGTGCCGAAATCGTCCAGCGAGAAGCGCAGGCCCAGGCGGCGCAGCTCGCCCATCAGCGCGATCACCGCCTCCACGTCTTCCACCAGGGCGCTCTCGGTGAGCTCGAGCTTGAGCTTGTCGGTGGGCGCGCCGCTGCGCGCCAGCAGCTGCTGCATGAAGCCCAGCAAACCCTTCTGCCGGAACTGGTGTGCGCTCAGGTTCACCGCCAGGCTGAGCCCGGCCAGCGCCGGCACCTGGGCCCAGGCGCTGAGCTGGGCGCAGCTTTGCTGCAGCACCCATTCACCCAGCTGGCCGATCACGCCGCAATGCTCGGCCAGCGGGATGAACTGGGCCGGCGAGATCCAGCCGCGCTGCGGATGCTGCCAGCGCAGCAGGGCTTCGGCGCCCAGCAGGCGGCCGTCGGCATCGACCTGGGCCTGGTAGTGCAGCTCGAACTGCTGGTAGTTCACCGCCTGGCGCAGATCGGCCTCCAGCAGGGCCAGCTCGGCCATCGCCGCCTGGGTCACCGGGTCGAAGAAGCAGAGCCGGTTGCGCCCCGCGGCCTTGGCCTGGTAGAGCGCGTGATCGGCGTGCTTGAGCAGCTCCTCGGCGCTGGACTCGGCCTCGCCCCACATCACGATGCCGATGCTGGGCGTGCTGTGGTGCGCGCTGTCGTCCAGGTGGTAGGGCTGGCCCAGCACGCGCAGCAGCTTCTCGCCGGCGGCCTCGGCATGCAGGGCGGCGCGGCGCGCGTCCTGGCCCAGGTCCTGCAGCAGCACCACGAACTCGTCGCCGCCCCAGCGCGCCACCGTGTCTTCGGCGCGCAGCGAGGCCTGCAGGCGCTTGGCCACGGCCTGCAGCATGCGGTCGCCCATGCCGTGGCCCAGGGTGTCGTTGAGCGACTTGAAGTTGTCCAGGTCGATGAACAGCACCGCGCCCTGGCGCGCGCCGCGCCGGCTCGCCGCCAGGGCCTGGTGCAGGCGGTCCAGCAGCAGGCGGCGGTTCGGCAGGCCGGTGAGCGGGTCGTAGAAGGCGAGCTGCTCGATCGCGGCCTCGGCGCGCTTGCGCTCGGTGATGTCGCGCGTCAGGCCGATGAACAGCGGCTCGCCGTCGCGCTCGATGTGCGAGACCGCCAGGCTCATCGGAAAGCTCTGGCCGTCCTTGCGCAGACCGTTGACATCGCGGCCCAGCCCGATCACGCGCGGCGCGCCGCCTTCCAGATAACGCTTGATATGTGCGTCGTGCAGGCTGCGTTCGGGTTCGGCCATGAGCCGGTTGACGTTGCCGCCCAGCAGCTCGCGCGCCTGATAGCCGAACATGCGGCAGGCCGCCGGGTTGATCGAGGCGATCACGCCATGGCGGTCGATGGTGATGACGCCATCGACCATGTTGTCGAGGATGGCCTGGGTCTGCTCGGCCTGGGCCTTCAGCGCCTGCGCGGCCTGCTGGCGCAGCCGGGCCAGCAGGCCGCGGCGGCGTTGCCAGAGCCACAGCGTCAGCGCGGCGCCCAGGCTCAGCGCCAGGCCCAGCTGCAGCAGCGCCTGGCGCTGGCGCAGCCAGGGCGCCTCGACGCTGGCCAGCGTGCGCCCCACCGCCACCACCAGCTGCTTGTCGGCCGGCAGGCCGGCGGCGTGGACGCTGCGCGTGGCCACCAGGCGCAAGTCGTCGGTGAGGCGCGAATGCGCCAGCTGCAGGCTGGCCTCGCGCCCCTCGCTGAGATGCTGCTGCAGCACCGAGCCCGGCCGCTCCAGCAGATTGCGCCCCATCAGCTCCGGTTGCTCGGGCGCCAGCGTGAACAGCATGCCGTCCTGATGCGCCAGCGCGGCCCAGGTCTGCTCGGAGGGCTGGGCGGTCTGCAGCAGCAGGCCGAAGTAGTGCGGGTCCAGCAGCGCCATGACCAGGCCGACCGGCCGGTCGCGGTGATCGAAGAGCAGGCGCGCCAGGCTGATGGAATGCCCGGCCGGCGGGTCCAGCAGGGGCGGCGACAAATAGAGCATGCCGGCCTGCGGTTGGGCGCGCAGCGCCAGCACGGCGGCGTGCTGGTGCAGGTCCAGCTGCAGCAGGTCGACATGCGAGCTGGCCCTGACCTGGCCCTGGGCGTCCAGCAGCAACAGCGCGCGCACGCCCGGCATGGCCTGAGTCAGGGTGCGCATCAGGGGCTCGCCGTCCTGCTGCAGCTGGGCCGGCCGCCAGCCCGGCGCCTGCGAGGCCACCGTTTGCAGCGCGGCATGGGCCGCAATCATCTGCTGCGCGACGATGCCGTCCAGGGTGCGCACCAGGCCCTCGAGCTTCTCTCCCTCGTGGTGGCGCAGCGCCTCGCGTTCATTGGCCAGCCAGCCCAGCGCGAGGGCCCAGGCCAGCGCCAGCACCAGCGCCAGCAAGGCCCAGGCGCGCCAGCGCCTCCAGGCATGGACGGCGGGCAGGTCGAGGTGGGACGGGGCGGACATCGAGGGATGCCACGGTACCCAGTCCATGGGCTTCAAAGCTTGATGTTTCTCAATCTGAGGCCGGCTACATGGCCTTGCGCAGATTGGCCGGCGCGATCTTCAGCGCTTCGCGGTATTTCGCCACGGTGCGGCGCGCCACCTGGATGCCCTGCTCCTCCAGCATGCTGGAAAGCTGGCTGTCCGAGAGCGGCTTGGCGGCATCCTCGGCGGCCACGAACTGCTTGATGAGGGCGCGCACCGCGGTGCTGGAGGCATTGCCGCCCGCCTCGGTGTTGAGGCCCGAGCCGAAGAAGTACTTGAGCTCGAAGGTGCCCCAGGGCGTGGCCATGTATTTGGCGGTGGTGACGCGCGAGATGGTGGACTCGTGCAGGCCCAGCTCGTCGGCGATCTCGCGCAGCACCAGCGGCTTCATCGCCAGCTCGCCATGCGAGAAGAAGCCCTTCTGGCGCTCCACGATGGCCTCGGAGACGCGCAGGATGGTGTCGAAGCGCTGCTGGATGTTCTTGATGAACCAGCGCGCCTCCTGCAGCTGCGTGCCCAGCGGCGAATTGCTGACGCCGCCGCGCGTCTGACGCAGCGCATGGGCGTAGAGCTCGTTGATGCGCAGCTTGGGCATCACGTCGGGGTTGAGCGTGACGCGGAAGCCGCGGCCGGACTTGCGCACGATCACGTCCGGCACCACCGCCGCCGCCTCGCTGCGCGCGAACTGGCGGCCCGGCTTGGGCTCCAGCTCGGTGATCATGCCCTGGGCCTCGCGCAGCAAGGCCTCGTCGGCGCCAGTGAGCGACATCAGGCGCTTCAGGTCGCGCTTGGCCAGCAGCTCGAGGTATTGCTTGCAGATCAGGATCGCCACCACCTGGGCCTGGCTGCGCGGCTTGGCGCGCAACTGCAGCAGCAGGCATTCGGACAGGTTGCGCGCGCCCACGCCCACCGGCTCCAGGCTCTGCAACCACTTGAGCGCGCACTTGAGCGTGTCCAGCAGCTCCTCGCGCGCCTCGGCATCGGCATCGCCCGAGAGCGCCTCGGTGAGCTCTTCCAGGCTGTCTTCCAGATAGCCGTCCTCGTTGAGCGACTCAATCAGCACCATCAGCGCGGCGCGGTCGGTCTGGCTCAGCTGCATGCCGGCGAGCTGGGCGTTCAGATGCTCCTGCAGCGAGATGCCGGGGCCTTGCTGTTCGGGGCGCTCGCCATCGTCGTCGCCGCTGCCGCTGCCCGTGCCGGGTGTTTCACGGATGCCGTCGAAGTCGTCGCGCTCGGTGCCGTTCTCCCAGTCGTCGCGCTCGGTAGTGCCGAAGTCGTCGCCCTTGATCTCGGCCACCGACTCGCCCTCGCCGCTGCTCTCCGCGCTGACTTCGGCCGCCGAGTCCTCGCGCTGCAGCGGCGCCGCCGCATCCAGGCGCACCGGCGCGGCCTCGCCAAACTCCTCGTCGGTTTCCAGCAGCGGGTTGCTGGTGAGCATCTGCTCCACCTCCTGGTTCAGCTCCAGGGTGGAGAGCTGCAGCAGACGGATGGACTGCTGCAGCTGCGGCGTCAGCGACAGATGCTGGGAGAGGCGTACCTGCAGCGACGGTTTCATCGCTTACATGCGGAAGTTTTCGCCGAGATAGACCTTGCGCACGTCCGGGTTCTCGACGATCTCTTGCGGGGTGCCCTCGGCCAGCACGGCGCCCTCGCTGATGATGTAGGCGCGGTCGCAGATGCCCAGGGTCTCGCGCACATTGTGGTCGGTGATCAGGACCCCGATGCCGCGCGCCTTCAGGAAGCTGATGATGCGCTGGATCTCCAGCACCGCGATCGGGTCCACGCCGGCGAAAGGCTCGTCCAGCAGGATGAAGCGCGGCTGCGTGGCCAGGGCGCGCGCGATCTCGACGCGGCGCCGCTCGCCGCCCGACAGCGAGGGCGCCGGGCTGTCGCGCAGCTTCTCGATGCTCAGCTCGTGCAGCAGGGTCTCCAGCGCGGCATCGATGCGGGCGCGGGGCCAGGCCTTGCCATGGTCGTCGAGCTGCAATTCCAGCACCGCGCGGATGTTTTCTTCCACCGTGAGCTTGCGGAAGATCGAGGCCTCCTGCGGCAGATAGCTCAGGCCCAGGCGCGCACGCTGGTGGATGGGCAGACGCTGCACCGGCTGGCCGTCGATGCGGATCTCACCGGCATCGGCGCGCACCAGGCCCACGATCATGTAGAAGCTGGTGGTCTTGCCGGCGCCATTGGGGCCCAGCAGGCCCACCACCTCGCCGCTGTGCACGTCCACATGCACGTTCTTGACGACGCGGCGCACGCCATAGGTCTTTTGCAGGCCTTCCGCCTCCAGCCGGCTGGGCGCGATGCCGGTCTCCAGCGCCGGGGTGTGCTGCGTCATGAAGGCTTGCGCGGGCTGGTCTGCAGGGTCGGGCTGGTTTGCAGCGGCAACGGGGCGGAGGCGGCAGGCGCCGCGCTGCCCTCGGCGGCGCTGGCGGCCCTGGGCATCAGCACCACGCGCACGCGGCCGCTGGGATGCGGCGAGGCCAGGCCGCCGTCGACGCTGAAGACCTCGCTGCGGTTGTCGTAGACGATCAGCGCACCGGTGATCTCGTCGGCCACCGCGTCGCCGCGCACGCGGCGCACCACCGCGTTGCCGACGAAGCGCACGGTGTCGGAGCGGCTGTCGTATTCGAGCTGGTCGGCCGTGCCCTCGATGGCCTCGCCGGCCACGTCGCGCGCCTGGCGGAACTGCACCGGCTTGCCGGTCTCGCCGCTGGCGTAGGCCTGGTGGTAGCCGTCCGAGGTTTCACGCACATCCATGCGCTCGGCCTTCAGGAGCATGCTGCCCTTGCTGAGGATCACGTTGCCGTTGAACTCGGTGCGCTGGTTCACCACATCGAGCCGGCCGCCGCGCTCCGAGCTGATGTTGACGGGCTTGTTGCGGTCCGCCTTTTCGGCCCGCGCCAGCCCCGAGGCCAGCAGGGCTGCAAGGCACGCGCAGCACAGGAGGCTGCGGGCGGAGGTCGAGCTGGGCGTGGGGGTGGGCATAGGCGGCATAGAACTTGCAGACCATTCTAGCCCGGCCTGCTGGCGTCCGCGGCCGGGCTTGCCACCCGGATCAGGGCTTGCGGATGCGCTGGATCAGGAAGTCGCTGACCGCCAGTGCGCGTCGGCCGCCTTCGGTCTCGGGCAGGCGTTCGCCGCCGGCGGCGATGCTGGGCGAGGTCAGGAAGCGGCCGCCGATGCCGATCGAGGGCACGCCATCGATGCGGTAGGCCTCGCTGAGCTTCTCGGCCTGCTGGCACTTGGTGTTGACGCCGAAGGAGTTGTAGGCGTCCTGGTACTTGGCCGGGTCCACGCCCAGCTTGGAGAGGAAATCGGCCTGGCTCTTGGCGCTGTCGAGCGCCTGGCCCTGCTGGTGGATGGCCGCGAACACGGCGCCGCGCACCTGCGCTTCCTTGCCCATCGCTTCGAGCGCATAGAACATGCGCTGGTGGAGCTTCACATTGGCGCGGAAGGCCACATGCACCTTGCGGAAGCTCACATCGGCCGGCAGTTGCTGGGCCCAGGCCTCGATGGCGGGCTCGAAGGCGTAGCAATGCGGGCAGCCATACCAGAAGAACTCGACGATCTCGATCTTGCCCGGGGTGGTGGGCAGGGCCTGCGAGAGCTTCTGGTAATGCTTGCCCTCGATCGGACCGCCCTGCGCGAGCGCCAGGCCGGGCAGGCCGGCGCCGATGACGCTGAGGCCGAGTTGGGCGGAAAAATCACGACGCTTCATGCTGAATTTCCTCTGTAGGTGACGCTGAGCAGCGGGTCATTCTGACCCGGCTTGCTTAGGCGAGTCTTTAACGCTGAACCCGTACCAGATTGGCCTCGAAGCCGGCCGCCTCGATCTTGCGCTGCACGCCCTCGGCCTCGTCGCGGGCGTCCATCGGGCCCACGCGCACCCGGTAGACGGGGCGTCCGGACTGTTCCTTCTCGAACACCTTGGCGCTGAAGCCCTGGATCGCCAGCTTGGCGCGCTGCGCCTCGGCGTCCTCGGTGCGGGTATAGGCGCCCGCCTGCACGAAGTAGATGTAGGGATCGGCGGCCGGGGCGCTCGCGGCGGCGGCCTTCTCGGTGCTCTTGTCGGCCGGCTTCTCGGCGGGCTTGGCCTTGGCGGCCGTACTCGCGGCGGGCGCGACGGCGCTGGCGGCCGGGGCCGGCGTGCTTGTCACGGGCGCCGTCACCACGGGCGCGGGCGCACCGCCCACCACGCCGCTCGCCACCTTGGCGGCGCTCTTGCCGGCCAGCGGGGCGTTGGGGTCCCAGTTCTTGTTGCGCGCGGCCTCCTGCGCGTCTTGCTCGGCGGTGCGCTGCGGCACCTTGTCGACGAAGGGGATCGGCACCTTGGTGATGTAGAGCGCCACGCCCAGCGCCACCGCCAGGCCCAGCAGCAGGCCGACGATCAGGCCGAGGACGAAGCCACCGCGCTCACCGCTGTTCTTGTTCGCACCGCTCATGCGTTCTCCGTTGTTTCACGCGTCATCTGTTCCGGCGCGCTCACGCCCAGCACGGCCAGGGCATTGCGCAGCACCTGGCGGGTGGCGGCCAGCAGGGCCACGCGGGCGCGCGTCAGCTCCGGCGCCTGGTCCAGCACGCGCTCGGCCGCATAGTAGCTGTGATAGGCGCCGGCCAGGTCGCGCAGGTAGAAGGCCACGTCATGCGGGGCCAGGTCTTGCGCGGCGCTGGTGAGCATGCGCGGATAGTCGGCCAGCTTGAGCATCAGCGCGGCCTCGGTGGGGGCCGCCAGCAGGCTCAGGTCGGCGCCGGCCAGCGCGGCCGCGTCGCCACCCAGCTCCACCCATTTGCGTATCACCGAGCAGATGCGCGCATGCGCGTACTGCACGTAGAACACTGGGTTCTCGTCGTTCTGCTTCAGCGCCAGGTCGACGTCGAAGGTGAATTCGGTGTCGGCCTTGCGGCTGATCAGGAAGAAGCGCACCGCGTCGCGGCTGGTCCAGTCGATCAGGTCGCGCAGCGTCACGTAGGAGCCGGCGCGCTTGGAGATCTTGACCTCCTCGCCGCCCTTCATCACCGTGACCATCTTGTGCAGCACGTAGTCCGGGAAGCCCTGGGGGATGCCCACATTGGCCGCTTGCAGGCCGCCGCGCACGCGCGCGATGGTGCCGTGGTGGTCGGTGCCCTGCACATTGATGCACTTGGTGTAGCCGCGCTGGAACTTGTCGATGTGATAGGCGACGTCGGGCACGAAGTAGGTGTAGCCGCCCTCGGACTTGCGCATCACGCGGTCCTTGTCGTCCCCATAGTCGGTGGTCTTGAGCCAGAGCGCGCCATCGAACTCGTAGGTCTTGCCATTGGCGATCAGCTTGGCGACGGTGTCTTCCACGCGGCCCGAACTGTAGAGGCTGGATTCGAGGAAGTAGTTGTCGAAGCGCAGGCCGAAGGCTTGCAGGTCCAGATCCTGCTCATGGCGCAAATAGGCCACCGCGAACTGGCGGATGCCGTCCAGGTCGTCCACGTCGCCGGAGGCGGTGAACTGGCGGTCGTCGGCCTTGACGGTCTTCTTGGCGCGGAAGTCGTCGGCGATGTCCTGGATGTAGTCGCCGTTGTAGGCGGCGTCGGGCCAGCCGGCATCGCCGGGCTTGAGCCCCTTCAGCCGGCATTGCGTGGAGTTGGCCAGCGTGGCGATCTGCACACCGGCGTCGTTGTAATAGAACTCGCGTGTGACCTGGCTGCCCTGGGTTTGAAACAGGCTGCAAATGGCGTCACCGAGTGCGGCCTGGCGCGCATGGCCCACATGCAGCGGGCCGGTGGGGTTGGCCGAGACGAACTCGACCATCACATGCTGGTCGTTGGCGCCCTGGTGGCCGAAGTCCGCCGCGGCGCTCAGCACCTCGCCCACCACCGCCTGCTTGGCGGCCGGCTTGAGGCGGATGTTGATGAAGCCGGGGCCGGCGATTTCCATCGCATCCACCCAGCGCGCAAAGGCCGCGTGGCGCTGCAGCGCCTCGATCAGGGCTTGAGCGAGCTCGCGCGGATTCTTCTTCAGCGGGCGCGCCAGCTGCATCGCGGCGGTGCAGGCGAAATCGCCATGCGCGGCCTGCTTGGGCGATTCGAAGACCGGGGCCAGGGTGGCGCCGGGGCTCAGTTCTTGGATGGCTGCACCGAGGGCGGCGAGCAGCTCCTGCTTGGCTTGGATCATGGGCGGATTCTACGGGGGGCAGCCCGCTTGCCCGGGCGCCGGGGCTGGGGCAGGATACGCCCCACTCATGAGCAGCTCCCCACCCGCATCCAGTTCGACACCCGGCAGCCCGGCGGTCGCCGCCGAGCATGACCTGCCCGGCTATATCGGCAAGTACCGCGTGCTGCGGCGTCTGGGCGAGGGTGCCACCAGCGACGTGTTCCTGGCGCTGGACGAGTTCCGCGGCGTCGAGGTGGCCATCAAGCGGGTGCGTTCCTGGGCCATGGTGAGCCGCAACGGCCCCGATGGCGCGCAGATGACCAGCCGTTTCTTCGCCGCCGAGGCGGCCCTGGCCGGCCGGCTGCAGCATCCCAATGTGGTGCAGATCCTGGATGCCGTGCCCGAGCCCGACTCGCCCTATCTGGTGATGGAGTATGTGCAGGGCGTGACGCTCAAGCATTTCTGCCGCAGCGACCGCCTGCTGCCGCTGGACCAGATCGTCGAGCTGGGCTTCAAGTGCGCGATGGCGCTGGGCTATGTGTTCCGCCAGGGCCTGATCCACCGCGACGTGAAGCCGGCCAATCTGCTGGCGGTGCTGGACGGGCAGGGCGAGCTCACCGATGTGAAGGTGAGCGATTTCGGCAGTGCGCTCAACCTCAATTCCGACAGCACCCAGGTGCACCGTGTCGGCTCGCTGGCCTATATGCCGCCCGAGCAGATCGAGGGCGGCGACGTGGGCTGCCATGCCGACATCTATGCCCTGGGCGCGGTGCTCTACCACCTGGTGGCCGGGCGCCCGCCCTTCGACGCGCCGAGCCAGATGGCGCTGATGCACCAGATCTACCACCAGGCGCCGCAGACCCTGGTGGGGCTGCGCGGCGGCGTCACCCCCGAGCTGGACGCGGTGATCCTGCGGGCGCTGGCCAAGCACCCGGGCGAGCGCTACCCCGACTGGGACAGCTTTGCGCGTGCGCTGTCCGGTCTGGTGGCTAACCAGCTGGTGCCGCTGGCGCGGCTCTACGAGGTGAAGGACTCGGAGCGCTTCAACCTGCTGCGCGACCTGGAGTTCTTCGCCTTCTTCGGCGACGTGGAGCTGTGGGAGGTGGTGCACCGCGCGCGCTGGCGCCGCTATCCCGAGGGCCACGCGCTCTACAAGAAGGGCCAGGAGGGCAACACCTTCCACATCATTGCCCAGGGCGAGGTGGAGGTCTACCGCGATGGCAACAAGGTGGCCACGCTGGGCATGGGCACCTCGGTGGGCGAGATGGCCTATCTGTCGCCCAACCCCGATCTGCGCCGCCACAGCACCGACATCCGCGTGACGCAGATCTGCACCACCATCTCCTTCACGCCCGAGTCGCTGGCCCTGCTGAGTCCGGAATGCCAGCACCGCTTCGACCGCGCCTTCATCCAGGTGCTGGTGCGGCGCCTGCATGCGGCGCACGAGGCCTTGGCGCATCCGCGCCGCATCATGTGAGCGCCTGGGTCAACCATGCTTGAGAGCGGCGCGTTGCTGTGTTGGAATGCTCTCGGCACCTGTGCCACCTCTGCCAATCCCTCAGGGAAGGAAACCCCATGAAAAAGCTGATCAGCCTGTTCGCGCTCTCGCTTGCCGTTGTTGCCGGTGGCGCCCATGCCGCCGACAAGGCGCCCACCGCTCAGCAGAGCAAGATGGGCAGCTGCAACAAGGACGCCGGCGACAAGAAGGGCGACGAGCGCAAGGCCTTCATGAAGGAATGCCTGTCGGCCAAGCCCGCAGCGCCGGCCGCCTCCGGCACGCCGCAGCAGATGCGCATGAAGCAGTGCAACGTCGACGCCAAGGACAAGAAGGGCGACGAGCGCAAGGCCTTCATGAAGGATTGCCTGTCCAACAAGTCGTGATCTGACTCAGGCGGCCCGTGCCCAATAGGCCGGGCTGCCGTAGTTCTGCTTGAGGAAGTCGATCCACAAGCGCACCCGCAGCGGCAGGTGCTTGCGCTGCGGGATCACCGCAAAAATGCCATTGGGCGGCGCCGCGAAGGCGTCCAGCACGGTTTGCAGCCGGCCGGCCTGGATGTCGGCTTCCACCTCCCAGGTGCTGCGCCAGGCCAGGCCCAGACCGGCCAGGCACCAGTCGTGCAAGACCTGGCCATCGCTGCAGTCGAGCCGGCCGCTGGGCCGGGCATGGCTGAGTTCACCGTCCACCATGAAGGCCCAGCCGCGCGTCTGGCTGGCGTCGGAGCTGAGCATCAGGCATTGGTGGCGGGCCAGTTCGCCGGGGTGCTCGGGCACGCCGGCCCGCTTCAGGTAGGCGGGGCTGCCCACGCAGAGGCGGCGGTTGTCGGCCAGGCGCATGCTCACCAGGCTGGAGTCCACCAGATCGCCCACGCGCACCGCACAGTCGAAACCCTCGTTGACGATGTCGACCACGCGGTCGCTCAGGTTCAGCGACAGGCTCACGTCCGGATGCAGGGCCAGGAACTCGGGCACCAGGGGCGCCAGGTGGCGGCGCCCGAAACCGGCCGGCGCGGTGATGCGCAAATGCCCCGCGGCCTTGATGCCACCGGCGCTGACGCTGGCCTCGGCGTTCGCGAAGTCCACCAGCAGGCGCTGGCAGTCCTCCAGAAAAGCCGTGCCCTCGTGGGTGAGGGTGAGCTTGCGGGTGGTGCGCACCAGCAGCTTGACGCCCAGGCGCGCTTCCAGCGCATCGATGCGCCGACCCATCACCGCAGGCGCCACCCCCTCGGCCTGGGCGGCCGCGGTGAGGCTGCCCTTGGTGGCCACGGAGACAAAAGACTCGATCTGCTTGAGGCGATCCATGGCCGTGGATTGTGCTACCGCCCCGGCCTGAACAGCCTAATGAAACGAGAAAACCGTTTCATTTGTGCAAAAAAGTCAGGGATCTAGCGCGCCGCACCGCAGCAATTCCGCCCCCGAGCTCGCGTAAATTCAGGACCAGTAGTTCATCTTTGCCAGGAGTCCGTCATGAGTGAGCGCACCACCATCCACCGTCTGCAGATCGCCAGCCCGCTGGTCAGCTTCATCGAGCAGCAGGTGCTGCCGGGGACAGGTCTTGCCCCCGCGGCGTTCTGGGCCGGCTTCGACGCCATCGCGCACGACCTGGCCCCGAAGAACCGCGCCCTGCTGGCCGAGCGCGAGCGCCTGCAGACCGCGTTGGACCAGTGGCACAGCGCGCATCCCGGCCCGATCCAGGACATGCCGGCCTATCGCGCCTTCCTGCAGGAGATCGGCTATCTGGTGCCGCAGCCCGAGAACGTGCAATCCAGCACCGCCCATGTCGACGCCGAGCTGGCCCTGCAGGCCGGCCCGCAGCTGGTGGTGCCGATCCTGAATGCGCGTTACGCGCTGAACGCGGCCAACGCGCGCTGGGGCTCGCTGTATGACGCGCTCTACGGCACTGACGCGATCCCCGAGACCGATGGCGCCGAGCAAAAATTGGCAACAGGGGGCGCCTACAACCCGGTGCGCGGCGCCAAGGTGATTGCCTATGCGCGCCGCGTGCTCGACCAGGCCGCGCCGCTGGCCGGCGCCTTGTCGCATACCCAAGCCGCGGCCTACCGCGTCGAAGGCGGCCAATTGGTGGTGGAGCTGATCGGCGGCGGCCGCGCCGCGCTGCAAGACCCCGCGCAATTCGCGGGCTACCAGGGCGAGGTGGCGGCGCCGAGTTCGGTGCTGCTGGTGCACAACGGCCTGCATCTGGACATCCAGATCAACCGCGCCACGCCGATCGGCAAGAGCGACGCCGCCGGCGTCAGCGACCTGGTGCTGGAAGCGGCACTCTCGACCATCCTCGACCTGGAGGATTCGGTCGCCGCGGTGGATGCTGAGGACAAGCTGCTGGCCTACAGCAACTGGCTGGGCATCCAGCTGGGCACGCTGACCGAAGAGGTCAGCAAGGGCGGCAAGACGTTTACGCGCGCGCTCAACGCCGACCGGCGCTACAGCGCACCGAACGGCGGCGAGCTCGTGCTGCATGGCCGCTCGCTGATGTTCGTGCGCAATGTCGGCCACCTGATGACCAACCCGGCCATCCTGCTGGAGGGCGGCGCCGAGATCCCCGAGGGCATCATGGATGCGGTCATCACCGTCACCATCGCCCTGCATGACCTGAAGCGCCGCGGCAATTCGCGCACCGGCTCGATCTATATCGTCAAGCCCAAGATGCACGGCCCGGCCGAGGTGGCCTTCGCGGCCGAGCTGTTCGGCCGCGTCGAGCAATTGCTGGGCCTGCCCGACAGCACCGTCAAGCTGGGCATCATGGACGAGGAGCGCCGCACCAGCGTGAACCTGAAGGCCTGCATTGCCGCGGCCAGCAGCCGCGTGGCCTTCATCAACACCGGCTTCCTGGACCGCACCGGCGACGAGATGCATACCGCCATGCTGGCGGGCCCGATGATGCGCAAGGGCGATATGAAGAGCTCGGCCTGGATCCAGGCCTACGAGCGCAGCAATGTGCTGACCGGCCTGGCCTGCGGCCTGCGCGGCCGCGCCCAGATTGGCAAGGGCATGTGGGCCATGCCCGATCTGATGGCGGCCATGCTGGAGCAGAAGATCGCCCATCCCAAGGCCGGTGCGAACACCGCCTGGGTGCCCTCGCCCACCGCCGCGACCCTGCATGCCCTGCATTACCACCAGGTCAGCGTGACGGCGGTGCAGCAGGAGCTGGAGAAGGTCGATTTCCGAGCCGAGCGTGAGGACATTCTCAACAAGCTGCTGACCATTCCGGTGGTGGCCGAGGCGCGCTGGAGCGCAGCCGAGCGCCAGCAGGAACTGGACAACAACGTGCAGGGCATCCTGGGTTATGTGGTGCGCTGGGTGGACCAGGGCGTGGGTTGCTCCAAGGTGCCCGACATCCACAACGTCGGCCTGATGGAAGACCGCGCCACGCTGCGCATCTCCAGCCAGCACATCGCCAACTGGCTGCACCATGGGGTGGTGAGCGAGGCCCAGGTGCGCGAGACCTTTGCCCGCATGGCCCAGGTGGTCGACGCCCAGAACGCCGACGACCCGGCCTACCAGAGCCTGGCCGCGCATCCCGATGGCGCGGCATTCCAGGCGGCGCTGGACCTGGTGTTCAAGGGCAAGCAGCAACCCAGCGGCTACACCGAGCCGCTGCTGCATGCCTGGCGCCTGAAAGTGAAGGCCGCGGCGCGTTGAGCGCGCAGGAGCGTGTAGTTCGGCACTTGTCAAATGCGTTGCACGGACCCAACAGGGTCCCCCTCTATGCCCAAACGTAAAGCCAAACGTTAAAGTTTGTATACGTATTTGCTGCTGCGCCCAGTGCGTCTTCCCACAAGGGAGAGGTCGGGCGCAGTGGTTTTATTGGGCCACCACCTCAGAGGGACTTCATGTCGAGGACTTACAAATTCAGCGTGATCGGCGCCGCCGTCATCGCAGCCATGGGCACCATGTCGGCCCAGGCACAAAACCAGCTTGAGCGTATCGAGATCACGGGTTCGAGCATCAAGCGCATCGCCAGCGAAGGCGCACTGCCGGTCCAGATCATTGGCGCCGAGCAGATCCGCGCTTCGGGCGCGACCAGCGTGGCCGAAGTGATCCAGAAGCTGCCTTCGATGCAGGGCTTCCAGGTTGCCGACATCGCCATCGGCACCAACTCGGGTGGTATCGCCACTGCTTCCATCCATGACATCGGCGGTTCCTACACCCTGGTGCTGCTGAACGGCCGCCGTATCGCACCGACCGGCTCGGGCTCCACCATCAACCTGAACGCCATCCCGATGAGCGCCATCGAGCGCGTGGAAGTGCTGACCGACGGCGCCTCGGCCCTGTACGGCTCGGACGCCATCGCCGGCGTGGTGAACTTCGTGCTGAAGCGCAACAGCCAAGGCGGCAACGTCACGGTGCAGGCCAATGCCCCGCTGGAAGGCGGCGGCGCCTCGGCCAATGCCAGCGTCACCTATGGCGTGGGCGATATCGACAAGCAGGGCTTCAACCTCGTGGCCACCTATCGCCACGACGAGCAGAAGCAGATGAAGTCCGGCGACCGCGACTTCGCCAAGTCGGCCTGGGTGCCGTTCGAGTGGAACGGCAAGAACTACATCTACGACCGCACCAGCACCTCGGCCGATCCGGCCAATGCGCAGGTCACGTTCAAGACCCTGGCCGGCGAGCCCGCCAGCTCCAAGCTGGCGAACTACTCGTTCAACCCTTACTACAAGGCGAACGGCAACAAGTGCGCGCCTAACAACTACTACAGCCTGAACAACTCGGCCAGCGCCACCTCGGTGACCGAGATGTGCGCATTCGACTTCGTCAGCACGATCGACATCGTGCCCGAGTTCAAGCGCGACTCGCTGTTCCTGGCCGGCAACCTGAAGGTCAGCGACAAGGTGAACCTGTTCACCGACGCCGCCTACTCGCGCATCGACCTGATCGCACGTATCGCACCGAACCCCGTGCCCGTGGCCATTCCGGTCTCGTCCTCGCTGTTCACCAAGTACGTCGCCCCCTACCTGACGGCCAACCAGATTGCGCACGTCAACACGGTCAGCGCCGCCTACCGCGCCACCGACTTCGGCACGCGCGATTCGCAGACCGTCACCGACTCCAAGCACCTCGTGCTGGGCGCCGATGTGGACCTGGGCAACTGGACGGTGAACGGTGCCGTGACCTGGTCGCAGAACGCCATCGACGAGAAGTACGTCGGCGGCTATTTCAAGACCAAGGAGTTCACCGACATCATCAAGAATGTGTCGATCGACCCCTTCGTGCCGTCCGGCAACCAGACCGCCGCGGCCCAGTCGCTGATCGCCAACTCGATCTTCAACGGCACCATCCGTACCGCCACCACCACCATGAAGGCCGCCGACGTGCGCGCCTCGGGCGAGATCTTCAAGCTGCCGGCCGGCGCCGTCAGCATGGGTCTGGGCGGCGACTTCCGCAACTACCAGTACAAGCAGACGCCTTCGGCCGCTGCCGTGAACGGTGAGATCTACAACTTCAACGCGCCCACGCCTTACGACGTGAAGCGCGACAACATGGGCCTGTTCACCGAAGTGCTGGTGCCCGTGGTGAAGGATCTGGAGCTGACCGGCGCGCTGCGCTATGACTCGATCGGCAAGATCACCGACGCCGTCAACAACACCACGGTGGGCGACAAGGCCAGCAAGGTGACCTACAAGGTGTCGGCGCGTTACCAGGTCTCCAACGCCGTGCTGCTGCGCGGCTCCTACGGCACCGGCTTCAAGGCACCGTCGATGCTGGACATCTCGGCGCCGCTGGTGGCCAACGGCGTGACCGCAGCCAACTACCCCTGCCCCTTCCCCGGCACCGACGCCTGCAAGCCGGCTGACAAGACCCAGTACAGCCAGCTCGCCGGTGGCAACGCCAACCTGAAGCCCGAGCGCTCCAAGCAAGGCACGGTCGGTATCCGCTTCGAGCCCAGCAACGACTTCGGTATCGGTGCCGACTACTGGCGCGTCGACATCAGCGACGCCGTCAGCGGTGTGTCGGCCAACCAGGCTTTTGCCGATCCGCAGAAGTACAAGGAGCTGTTCACCACCTTCAGGACGCCGGCCGAGCCCCAGGCTTACTACGCGTTCAAGAGCCTGTCGATCAATATCGGCAAGGCCAAGACCTCGGGTATCGACTGGGACGTGGTGACGCGTTTCAACACGGGCGCTGGCCGTCTGACCGTTGGCCTGACCGGAACCTACATGATCGAGTCGTCGTACACCCGTCCTGGCACGGACAACGACTTCACCGACAGCCTGGGCAAGTACGGCGAGAACGCGGCAGTGACCTTCCGCAACATCGTGCGCGCCACCGCCAAGCTGGAAACCGGTGCCTTCACCAACACCCTGACCCTGAAGGCTCGTTCGGGCTACCAGGACATCACCGCCACCGTGCGTGATGTGGCCACCAACAAGAACACCACGGTCTCGGTCGTGGTGCCGCGTTACGCCACCGTGGATTGGCAAGGCAGCTACAAGTACAACAAGGATCTGGAACTGCGTCTGGGCGTGAACAACCTGTTCAACTCCAAGCCGCCGTTCACCCTGCGTGACTCCTCGGGCCACCAGGTTGGCTACGATCCGCGCTATGCCGATCCGATGATGCGCATGGTGTACGTCACCGGCAGCTACAACTTCTAAGTTCTAGCCACCCAGTGCAAAGGGGCCGCGCAAGCGGCCCCTTTTTTCATGGCGCGGCGCGTGCGGCGCCCGCCTGGATCAGATGCGATGGTGCGCGCTGGGGTCCCCCTGCGCACGCTCCAGCCGGCGCTGGCAGTCCAGGCAGCGCAGCGCCTCGGGCTGGCGCTGCAGGCGGTCGAAGGCGATCGCTTCGCCGCAATCGCTGCACAGGCCATAGCCCTGGCCGCGCAGGCGCTGCAAGGCCTCGTTGACCTGGCGCAGCTCGTCCAGATGGCGGTCGCTGCGCGCCAGGTCCACCTCGCGGTCGGCGTCGCGGGCGGGCTCGTCGTCGCCATCCTGCAGCAGCAGCTCGCGCGCATGCTCGGCGCGCGATTGCTCGCCCAGCTGGCCGTGCAGGCTGCGCTCCAGCTCCTGCTGGCGCTGCACCAGCAGCATCTCCAGCTGCGCATGCTGGCCGGGGGTCAGGTCTTGGGTCATGAGGCTTCTCCTAAGCTTTGATCATGCTCGCACCGCGCCGCCGGCGGAGATTTGATTCCGGTCAATACCGCCGCCGTCCCTAAAATGTGCCCAACTCAATAGGAGAGAACAAGCATGTCTGAACCCCTGGCTGCGGCGTCAATGCCGCAGCGATGCGAGGTGCTGGTGGTGGGCGCGGGCCCGGCCGGCAGCGCTGCGGCGCGTGTGCTGGCGCGTGCCGGCGTGGACGTGGTGCTGCTCGATCAGCAGCCCCAGGGGCGCGACAAGATCTGCGGCGATGGCCTGATTCCCGATGCCCATGCGGCCCTGCAGCGCCTGGGCCTGCTGGGCCAGGTGATGGCGCGTGCCGAGCCCGTGGCCCATGTGGGTTGCATCGGCCCGCGCGGCACCCGCATCGATGTGCCGGGCGAGCTGGCGGTGCTGCCGCGCCGCGAGCTCGACGAGCTGCTGTGCCAGGCGGCCCAGGACGCCGGTGCGCGTTTCATCGCGCCGGCGCGCTTCGAGAAGCCGCTGGAAGATGGCCAGGGGCGCGTCTGCGGCGCGCTCGTCGGCAAGGACGGCGTGCAGCATGAGCTGCAGGCCGACTGGGTGCTGCTGGCCACCGGCGCCGTGCCCAAGGCCCTGAGCGCCGCCGGCATGTGCGAACGCCACACGCCCAGCGGCGTGGCGCTGCGCGGCTATGTGCGCGCGCCCTCGATGGTGGGGCGCATCAAGGCCATGGAGGTGGTGTGGAGCAAGGCGGTGCGGCCCGGCTATGGCTGGATCTTCCCGGCCCCCAATGCCACTTTCAACATCGGCGTGGGCGTGACCGACAGCCACAGCGCCGTGGGCGGCAAGGGCGCCAAGAAGGAGCTCAATCTGCGCGCCATCTTCGATGCCTTTGTCGAGCATTACGAGCCCGCCGCGGCGCTGATGCGCGAGGGCGAGCTGGTGGGCGAACTCAAGGGTGCGCCGCTGCGCTGCACGCTGGACGGCGCGCGCTGGTCGCGCCCGGGCCTGCTGGTCACCGGCGAGGCGGCCGGCTCCACCTACAGCTTCACCGGCGAGGGCATCGGCAAGGCGATGGAGACCGGCATGCTGGCGGCCGAGGCGCTGCTGCAGGGGCGCCGCCAGCACAGCGACGATGCCGCGGTGCGCGCCGCCTATGAGCAGAGCCTGCATGCGCTCAAGCCCAAGTTCGATCTCTACCAGCGTGCCAACAAGGTGAACGCCATGCCTTGGCTGGCCGATCTGCTGATCTGGCGCGCCCAGCGCAGCCCGCGCCTGCTGCAGCGCATGAGCGGGGTGTTGCGCGAGACCAGCAACCCGGGCAACCTGATCAGCCTGAAGGGCTTCTCGCGACTCTTCCTGGAATAGACCATGTGCCAATTGCTCGGTATGAATGCCAAGCTGCCCACCGATGTGATGTTCAGCTTCACCGGGCTGGCGCAGCGTGCCGACGAGCACAAGGACGGCTTCGGCATCGCCTTCTTCGAGGGCCGCGGCCTGCGCCATTTCGTCGATCACCACAGCGCGCGCGTCTCGCCCCTGGCCAAGCTGGTGCAGGACTATCCGATCAAGAGCGACAACGTGATCGCCCATATCCGCAAGGCCACGCAGGGCCAGGTGGCGCTGGAGAACACCCACCCCTTTGTGCGCGAGCTGTGGGGGCGCTACTGGGTGTTTGCGCACAACGGCAATCTGAAAGACTTTGCGCCACGTCTGCATGGCGCGTTCCGGCCGGTGGGCCAGACCGACAGCGAGCGCGCCTTCTGCTGGTTGATGCAGGAGCTCGCCAAGGCGCATTGCGATGTGCCCAGCGTCACCGAGCTGAGCCACACCCTGCGCGAGCTGATGCCGCAGCTGAACCGCTATGGCACCTTCAATATGCTGCTCTCCAACGGCCAGGCGCTGTGGGCGCATGGCAGCACGCATCTGCACTATCTGCTGCGCCGCCACCCGTTCGGCCGCGTGCACCTGCAGGATGAGGATCTGAGCGTGGACTTCTCCGAGCACACCACGGCCGAAGACCGCGTCGCGGTGATCGCCACCGAGCCGCTCACGCGTGGCGAGCCCTGGGTGGCCATGGCTCCCGGCGAGCTCAAGGTGTTCGTGGGTGGCGAGCTGTTCGCCTGAAGCTGCCGGCCATTCATCGCCTGTTGGCGCCATTCGCCGCAGCAAGGTCTTGGGGCCTTCCGGTGGAACCTAGACTCGCGCCATGACGCACCGCCCCTACACCCTCGACTGGACCCAATGGATCTGCCCCGGGCCGCGGCGCCGCTTCTCGGCGCTGGAGTTGCGCCAGGCCGGCGCGCAGCCCTGGCCCAGGGGCATCGACCACTACGTCTACAGCAATACGCTGATCCTGGCCGCGGTGTTCTACAACGAACTGCCCAGGGGCCTGGGCCTGTGGGTGCTGCTGGCCTCGCTGTGCATGAGCGTGGCCAGCCTGCTGACGGCGCGCTGGCTCTGGCGCCAGCCCACCCGCAAGAACCTGAACCTGGCCTCCTGGGGGGCGGTGCTGGTGAGCCTTGTGCTGATCTTTGGGCTGGCCAAGGTGCATGGCAAGGAGATGCTCAGGTTCGCCGCGCCCGTCCTGGTGGCCGGCATCACCCTGGTGCTCAGCGCTTGGTGGTTCCTCACGCTCTACCGGGTGCAGCAGATCGAGGCACGCCTGCGCGAGCTGGCCGACCAGGAGGCCAGCCAGCGCCTGGCACGGCGCCTCGCCACCGCGCAGATCCAGCCGCACTTCCTCTTCAACACCCTGGCCTCGCTGCAGCATTGGGTCGACACCCAGGACAGCCGTGCCGCCGGCATGCTGCGCTCCTTCACCCGCTATCTGCGCGCTACCCTGCCGATGTTCGAGCATGAAAGCCTGCCGCTCGGCCAGGAGCTGCAGATCGTCGCCAGCTACCTGGAAGTGATGCAGGCGCGCCTGGGTGCGCGCCTGGCCTGGCGGATCGAGGCGGCGCCCGAGCTGCAAGACCTGACCCTGCCGCCCGGCGCCCTGCTGACCCTGGTGGAAAACGCCATCGGTCATGGCATCGAGCCGGCGCTGCGCGGCGGCCGCATCGATGTGCGCGCCTACCGCGAGGGCGCGGCGCTGCGCCTGGAGGTGCAGGACGACGGTGCCGGCCTGTGCGCCGAGACGGCAAGCGCCGACGGCCTGGGCCTGGCCAACACGCGCGAGCGCCTGCAGCAACTCTATGGCGCGCGCGCCAGCCTGCAGCTGCTGGCGCAGGAGCCGGGCTGCCTGGCCCGCATCACCATCCATGACGAGGGAGAACAGAGTCCATGAGAGCCCTGATTGCCGACGACGAGGAAGGCCCGCGCGAACAGCTGGCGGCCGCGCTGGCGCGCCTGTGGCCCGAGCTGCAGATCGTGGCGCGCAGCGAGAACGGCATCGACGCCTGGGACGATGCGCTGGCGCTGGAGCCCGACATCTGCTTCCTCGATATCCGCATGCCCGGCCTCACCGGCCTGGACGTGGCGCAGCGCCTGGCGCGCTTGAGCGAGCCGCCGCAGCTGGTGTTCGTCACCGCCTATGGCGACCACGCGCTCACCGCCTTCGAGGCCGGCGCGATCGACTATGTGCTCAAGCCGGTGGACGACGCCCGCCTGGCGCAGACGGTGGCGCGCCTGCGCAATCGGCAGGCCGCGGCGCAACCGAGCGCACAGGCCATGCAGGCCCTGCTGCAGCAGCTGCTGCCCGCGGTGCAGCGCCCGCCGGCCCGCCCCATCCAGGCCAGCCTGGGGCGCGAGATCAAGCTGATCGCGCCCGAGGAGGTAATCTATTTCGAGAGCGACAGCCGCTACACCCGCGTGGTGTTCGAGGGCGGCGAGGCGCTGATACGCACGCCGCTGAAGGAATTGCTGGCCACCCTGGATGGCGCGCAGTTCTGGCAGGTGCACCGCTCGGTGCTTGTGAACAGCCGCCACATCGCCAGCGCGCTGCGGGTGGACGAGAACAGCATGCAGCTCACGCTCAAGGGGCGCGAGGAGCGGCTGCCGGTGTCGCGCCAGTTCCAGTCGCTCTCCAAGGGCCAGTGAGTGTTTGCCGTGCTGCGCACGACAAGGGCCAGCCCGGGGTGCGCTAGCTGCCTTCCGGGCTCACAATCGGCGCCATCCCGACATCCAATGGTTCCGACATGGCTGCTGCTCTTCCATCTCCGCGTTTCGACGAGTTCTACCGCTACGATGCCCTGACCGAGCTGCTGTTCGCCTATGCGGAGGCACGGCCCAATCTGGTCTCGGTGCGCTCCATCGGCAAGAGCCACGAGGGGCGCGACATCTGGGTGCTGGTGCTCACCAACACCGCCACCGGCGCCGACGTCGACAAGCCGGCCTTCTGGCTGGACGGCAATATCCACGCCGCCGAGCTCAGCGCCAGCACCGCCTGCCTGTTCTACCTCAACGACCTGCTCAACAAGTACGGCCTGGAGCCGCAGGTGACGCAGCTGCTGGACACGCGCGTGATCTACATGGTGCCGCGCCTGAACCCCGACGGCGCGGAGCTGGCACTGGCGGACCGGCCGCGCCACATCCGCTCGTCCACGCGCCGCTACCCCTATGACGAGGAGCCGGTGGACGGCCTCAATATCGAGGACGTGGACGGCGATGGCCGCATCCTCACGATGCGCGTGCCCGACCCCCATGGCGGCTACAAGAAGCATGCCGGCGACCCTCGCCTGATGGTGGCGCGCGAGCCGGGAGAGTTCGGCGGCGAGTACTACCGCCTGATCCCCGAGGGCTTCATCAAGCACCACGACGGCCTCACCGTGACGATCAACCCCGATCGCGAGGGCCTGGACCTGAACCGCAACTTCCCCAGCGAGTGGCGGCAGGAATACAAGCAGCTCGGCGCCGGCCCCTACCCGACCAGCGAGCCCGAGGTGCGGGCCATGGTGGACTTCATCGTCGCCCACCCCAATATCGGCGCAGCCATCAGCTATCACACCCACAGCGGCGTGATCCTGCGGCCGATGGGCTCGCAGAGCGACGACGACATGATTCCCGAGGACCTGTGGAGCTACAAGCAGTTCTCGGCCCTGGGCGAGAAGCACACCGGCTACCCGGCCATCAGCATCTGGCACGACTTCAAGTACCACCCCAAGGACATCATCAGCGGCACGCAGGACTGGGTCTACGAGCACCTGGGCGCGCTGTTCTGGGTGGTGGAGATCTGGTCGCCCAACAAGGCCGCCGGCATCGAGGGCTACAAGTGGATCGACTGGTACCGCGAGCATCCGGTGGAGGACGATCTCAAGCTGCTCAAGTGGAGCGACGAGCAATGCGGCGGCCAGGCCCATGTGGACTGGCAGCCCTTCCAGCATCCGCAGCTCGGCGCGGTGGAGATCGGCGGCTGGGACAAGATGAACTTCTGGCGCAACCCGCCGCCGCACCTGCGCGAGCGCGAGGCGGCGCGCTTCCCGGCCTGGATGAACCAAATCGCGCTCTCGCTGCCCAAGCTGGAGCTGCTGCGCACCGAGGTGCGCGCGCTCGGCCCCGACACCTGGCGCGTGCGCCTGGCGGTCTCCAACAGCGGCTACCTGCCCGCCTACGTGACCAAGCGCGCGCTGGAGCGCAAGACGGTGCGCGGCGTGATGTTCCACATCCACCTGCCCGATCCGCTCCTGAACCCCGAGATCAGCCTGGTGAGCGGCAAGGAGCGCATGGAGGGCCCGCAACTGGAGGGTCATGCGCCCAAGCAGTCGCAGCATGCCTTCCTGCCCAGCCGCGAGGTCACCGCGGATCGCGCCGTGGGCGAGTGGGTGGTGCGCGCGCCCAAGGGCACGCGCCTGGCGCTGACGGCCAGCGCCGAGCGCGCCGGAACGGTCCGGACCGAGGTGGTGCTGGACTGAGATCGCTCGCCTGCCCGCGGCGGGCTGATCAGTCCTTTTTGGGTGCCAGGCCTTGCGCCTGCGCCGCCTGCATGGCCTCGCGCCAGACGCGCGCCGGCACGAAGGTACGCAGCTGGCCCAGCGCCTTCTCGATCAGCTCGGGATGCAGCTCGTGGCCGATGTCGGGCAGGATGTCGGCGGTGACGTCGGCGCCCAGGCGCACCAGGCGCTTGGCGGCGTCCACCTGGTCCTGGTAGGGCAGGGTGCCGTCCTGCAGGCCATGCATCAGGTGCAGGCTCACGTTCAGCGGCGCGTGCCCGGGCATATTGGCATAGGCGCCGCTGAAGGCCAGCACGCGGCCGGCCAGCGCCACCTCGGCCTGCACCGCTTCCAGCGCCATCACCGCCCCTTGCGAGAAGCCGGCCAGCGCCACGCGTTCCCAGGGCAGGTCGAACTGTTCGGCCCAGGCCCGCACGGTGGCGATGAAGCCGGGCAGGGCGGCCGCCACGCGCTGGCCATGGTTGTCGTCGTTGGCGTCCTTGAGCGAATACCACTGGTGACCCGCCCCACCACCGGGGATCTGGTCATAGGGCTCGGGCGCATTGATCGACACCACCGCGGCCTGCGGGTACTGGGCACGCAGGGCCTGGGCCAGCGGCCGCATCTGCGAGGCATCCGCGCCGGCACCGTGCGCCAGCAGGAACAGCAGATCGGGCAGGCCCTTGTCGGGCAGCAGGGCAAGGGCTTGGGAGCGGGCGGGGGTGTTCATGCCCCCGATTGTCCCTCCGGCGCTCAGGTCCGCAGATTGTCCGGGTCCTTGTGTCCGATCAGCCGCACCAGGGCCTGGCGCAGGCGCGGCGCGTCGATGGGCTTGGTGAGGAACTCGTTCATGCCGGCGGCCAGCGCCTCGTCGCGTTCGGACACCAGGGCCGCGGCGGTGAGTGCCACGATCGGCAGCTCCTCGGCGCTGAAGCGGCGGCGCACATGGCGGGTGGCCTCGTGGCCGCTCATCACCGGCATCTGCACGTCCATCAGCACGGCGTCGTAGGGCTTGCCCATGCTGGCGGCGGCGTTGATGGCCTCCACCGCCTGGCTGCCGTCGCTGGCCTGTGCCACCTCCAGCCCCCATTGCTCCAGCAGGGCCACGGCAATCATCATATTGACCGGGTTGTCCTCCACCATCAGCACGCGCAGGCCCTTCAGGTCCTCGTTGTCGCGCGCCTCGCGCAGCTGGGTGCTGATGGGGGTGGGCGCGGCGGAGAGCGGCAGCTCGGCCCAGAAGGTCGAGCCCTGGCCGGGCGTGCTCTCGCAGCCCACCTGGCCGCCCATCAGGCTGGCCAGTTCGCGGCAGATCGAGAGGCCCAGGCCGGTGCCGCCAAAGCGGCGCGTGGTCGATTCATCCGCCTGCGTGAAGGGCTGGAACAGCCGGCCCTGCATCTCGGCGCTGATGCCGGGGCCGGTGTCGCTGACCTCGATGCGGATGCGCTCCTCGTCGAGGCGGCGCACCTGCACGGCCACCGAACCCGACTCGGTGAACTTGAGCGCGTTGGTGAGGTAGTTGCTGAGGATCTGGCGCAACCGCACCGGGTCGCCCACCACCCAGGCGGGCACGGCCTCGTCGACGTCGATCTTGAAGGTCAGGCCGCGCGCCTGCGCCAGCGTCAGATAGGCCATGCGCATGGTGCCCAGCATGTCGCGCAGCGCAAAGGGCACGGACTCCAGCGTCAGGCGGCCGGCCTCGATCTTGCTCAGGTCCAGGATGTCGGAGATCAGGCCCGAGAGGCTCTCGGCGCTGTCCAGCATCTGGTCCAGGTAATGGCGGCGCGTCTCGTCGTCCAGGTCGGGCTGCTGCAGCATGCGCGCCAGGCCCACCACGCCGTTCAGCGGCGTGCGGATCTCGTGGCTGGTGTTGGCCAGGAAGGCGGTCTTGGCGCGGCTGGCGGCCTGCGCCTCGTCCTTGGCCTGGGCCAGCGCGGCCTCGACGCGGCGCTTCTCGGTGACGTCTTCCAGAATCCAGATGGTGCCGCCGCGGCTGGGGTGCTTGGGGTCCACCGCGCGCGCCAGCAGGCGGCAGAGGAAGGTCGAGCCGTCGCGGCGCCGCATCATGCGCTCGGCCTCGACCTGCTCGCCCGCCGCCAGGCGCGGGCCCAGCTCGGCGCCCACCGCCGCATAGTCGGCCATGCTGGGCCAGACCACGCTGCCATGCTGGCCGATCAGGCTGCCGTCGGGCCAGCCGAACATGTCTTCCACCAGCTTGTTGACCTGCACGAACTGCTGGTCGCGCGTCAGCGTGATGCCGATCGAGGCGTTCTCGAGAATCGCCGCGTGCACCAGCCGGGTCCGTTCGCTCTCCGACACGTCGCGCGCGTTGATGACCAGGTAGGACAGGCCCTCCATCACGAAGGGGGCCGCCGAGATCACCATCGCGATCGGATCGCCATGCTTGTTGATGAAGGTGGCCGGCATCTCGCTGACGCGGCCATGCTGGCGGATCGCCTCGACCAGGCGCTCGCGATCCTCATGCTTGTGCCAGATGCCCAGTTCGTCGGCGGTGTGGCCCAGCACCTCGTCGGTGCTGTAGCCGGTGAGCTCCTCGAAGGTCTTGTTGACCATCGCGTAGCGGCCTGAGTTGATCTCGGTGAGGGTGATCACATCCGGGCTGGTGGCCACCAGGTGCGAGAGCAGGCCCTCCGAGCGGCGCAGCGCGTCCTGCGCGCGCGAGGCCTCGGTCTGGTCGATGAAGAAGGAGAGCGTGGCCGGGCCGCTGGCGGCGTCCACGCGCACGCTGGTGGCCTGCACCAGGCGGCGCCGGCGCGACAGGGTGCGCAGCCTGAACTCGGCCATCGGCAGCATCGCACCCACCGGCATCGCCTCGATCTTGGCGGCGCGCTGGCGCGCGCGCTCGTCGTCGCCCGGCTCGTAATGCGAGAACAGGTCCTGGCCGATCATGCTGGAGCGCTGGGTGTAGCCGAACATCGCCATCGCGGCCGGGTTGGCATCCAGCACGCGGCCCCAGCGGTGCAGCACCAGGGGCGAGGGCGAGCGGCGGAACAGCTCGCGGTAGCGCGTCTCGGTGGCGACGATGGCCTGCTCGGCCTGCACCTCGCCGGTGACGTCGCGGCCGACACCCCAATAGCCGCGGAAATTGCCCTGCGCGTCGAAGCGTGGCTCGCCGCTCACCGACACGAAGCGCACCGTGCCGTCGTCGTTGCGGCGCCTTGCCACCACGCCGCGGAAGCTGCGGTGCGATTCGAGGTCGGCGCGGTGCGCGTCCATGTCCTCGTCGGACAGGCCCAGCTGCTCAAGCTCCCAGGGCGTCTTGCCCTGGCGCGCCTGCAGGTCCAGGCCGGAGGCGCCGGGGCGGTCTTCGGCCAGATGGGTGAAGCGGAACTCGCGGTCCATCTCCCAGTACCAGTCGGCCGCCATGCTGAGCAGGTGGCGGAAGCGCGCGCTGCGATCGCTGGCCTCCTGCACCGAGCGCCGCACCATGCGGGCGGTGCCCAGGCCCACGATCAGGCCGGCACTCAACAGCAGGCTGTGGGCCAGCAGGCGGGCGGGCAGGCTGACGCTGCGCTGGGCCACCGTGATCCAGCCGGCCAGCTCGGCCCAACCCAGGCCGGCCAGGCAGGCCAGGCCCATGCAGAACACGGCCAGGCCGGTGCGCAGGCCGACGATGGCGGTGGTCAGGGCCACCATCAGGCCCATCACGCCCAGGCTGATCGAGTACAGGCCGAGCTGGCGCGACACCGCGATAGCCAGCGCCAGCGCGATCACCAGCGCCTGCATCAGCAGCACCACGGCGCGGCCATGCTGGCGCGGCTGGCGCCACAGCAGGGCCAGGCCGGTGGCGGCGGTGCCCAGGGCCAGGCCCGGCGGCAGCCAGCCGCCCAGCGGCTCGCCCGGGCCGATGCTCAGTACCAGCATCGCGGTCACCACCGTGCACAGGCCCACGCAAGCCCACAGGAACAGGCGCACCGAGCGCCACAGCAGGCTTTGCTCCAGCGCCGTGCGGCCTTCGCCCGGGGGGAGGTCATGCCCCACCAGGCTGCTCAAATCATCCAGGCTGTCCTTGCTGCTGCTCACTGCGGGTGTCCACTCTCAGGCCAGCTGGGGAGTCTCAGCCACAAGCGGGGGTGGTGAACAGCAGGACAGACCCGGAAACCACAGACAGATCACCCGGAGTGAGGGGATCTGCGCAGTTTTTGGCGCTTCAGGCCTTGGCTTGCTTGAGCTGCTCGCGCGTCTGCAGGGCCACGCGGCGGGCCGCGGCGGCAAAGTCCTCGCCCTGGCTGGCGTAGAGCACGGCGCGCGAGGAGCTCACGATGATGGGGCTGCCCGGCCGCCAGCCCGCCTTCACGGTGGCGTCGGCATCGCCGCCCTGGGCGCCCACGCCCGGGATCAGCAGGGGCAGGGTGGGGGCCAGCTCGCGCACGCGCGCAATCTCGCCCGGGAAGGTGGCGCCCACCACCAGGCCCAGCTGGCCGTTCTTGTTCCAGTCGGTCTGGGCCAGGCGGGCCAGGTGCTCGTAGAGGCGCGGCTGGCCTGCCACGTCGGCCAGGCGCTGGTTCTGCCAGTCGCTGCCGCCGGGGTTGGAGGTGCGGCACAGCAGGATGGCGCCCTTGTCGGGATAGCGCAGATAGGGCTCGATGCTGTCGAAGCCCATGAAGGGCGAGAGCGTCACCGCATCGGCCTGGTAGCGCATGAAGGCCTCGCGGGCGTACTGCTCGGCGGTGGAGCCGATGTCGCCGCGCTTGGCGTCCAGGATCACCGGCACATGGGGCGCGACGCGCTTGATGTGCGCCATCAGGCGCTCCAGCTGGCTTTCGGCGCCATGCGCGGCGAAGTAGGCGATCTGCGGCTTGAAGGCGATCACCAGATCCTTGGTGGCGTCCACGATGGCGGCGCAGAAATCGTAGATGCGCGCCGCATCGTTCTTCCAGGCGCCCGGGAACTTGGCGGGTTCGGGGTCCAGCCCCACGCACAGCAGCGAGTCGTTGAGTTGTTCGGCGGCGTGGAGTTGCTGGATGAAATTCATGTGGCTTTTGGGGGCTGGTGGCAGGTGGCGTATTGTCGCGCTTTTGCTTTTTGCATGAGGAGCGAGCATGGAGGTGCTGCGGACCGAGAGACTGAGGCTGCGCTGGTTCACGCTGGACGACGCCGCCCAGGTGCTGGCGCTGCTCAACGAGCCGGGCTGGATCAGCAATATCTCCGATCCGGGCGTGCGCGATCTGGCGCAGGCGCGCGACTGGATGCAGGGCCGCCTGCTGGACCATTACTGGAAGCTGGGCCATGGCTTCTGGGCGGTGGAGCGCCTGGCCGATGGCGAGTTCCTGGGCCTGTGCGGCGTGTTCAAGCGCGATGCGCTGGAGCATCCCGATGTCGGCTATGCGCTGCTGGAGCGCCACCATGGCCGGGGCTATGCGCGCGAGGCCGCCGCGGCCAGCCTGCGCTATGCGCACGAGGTGCTGGGCCTGCGCTGCGTGCAGGCCATCATCGCGCCCCACAACGAGGCCTCGGCGCGCGTGCTGCTGGCCATCGGCATGCAGGAACAGGGCCTGCGCCAGGTGGCGGGCTACGACGGCGGCTCGGTGCTGTTCGAATGGCGCGCCGCCGGCGCGGAACCCGATGACGCGGCCCAGATCGATGCCCTTGCGGCGCGTTTTCTGGGCGCCTTCGACAACCGCGGCGGGCGCTGCCCGACGCTGGCGGCCTTGCCCTACTGGCTGCTGCCGGATGCGCAGATCCGCCACCACGATGGCCAGCAGGGCGCGCAGCTGATGGACGTGCCCGGTTTTGTGTTGCCGCGCGTCGAGCTCTTGCGCGAGGGCGGCCGGCTGCAGGACTTTGCCGAACGGGAGCTGGCGCAGGAGACGCGTATCCAGGGCCGGATCGCGCAGCGCTGGCTGCGCTACGAGAAGGCCGGGCGCCTGGATGACGCCCCCTATGCCGGCCGCGGCCAGAAGAGCTTGCAACTGCTGAAGACGGCGCGCGGCTGGAGGATCGCGGCCGTGCTGTGGGAGGATGAGGCCGCCTGAGTCGTGGAGAACGTCGGCGTGAACGTCGGCGCGAACGGATTTCCGTCCCTGCGCGCGCCGCGGCGCACGGAAATCCGTCCTTGCTCTTGCCGCGGCGGGCCTGCCGTGCACGAGGAATCAAGCACTTAGCGGCCGCTGCCGCGCGCCGGCTCCGGGAAATCCCGCAATGGCACAGCAAGTGCATGCCTTGCGCCATCATGCGCCGCACCACGCTCATCCGCTCGTTCTGCTGCCTAGCCGCCACCCTGCTGGCCGGCGCGGCCATGGCGGCCTCGCCCCTGCTGGCGCAGAGCGACACGCTGCGCCGTATCGCCGTCACCGGCACCATCAGCCTGGGCCACCGCGAATCCTCGGTGCCCTTCTCCTACTACGACGAGCGCCGCCAGGTGGTGGGCTATTCGCATGAGCTGATGCTCAGGGTGGTGGAGGCGGTGCGCAGCGAGCTGCAGCTGCCGGCGCTGACCCAGCGCTTGGTGCCCGTGACCTCGCAGAACCGCATGGCCCTGGTGCAGAACGGCACCGTGGACCTGGAATGCGGCTCCAGCTCCAACACCCTGGCGCGGCAACGCCAGGTGGCGTTCTCGACCTCCATCTTCGTGGTCAGCACGCGCATGCTGGTGCGCCAGGATTCGGGGTTGAAGGACTTTGCCGATCTGGCCGGCAAGCGCGCCGTGGTGACGGCCGGCACCACCTCCGAGCGCCTGCTGCGCAGCTGGAACGAAACCCATGGCGGCCGCATCCAGCTGCTCAGCGCGCGCGACCATGGCGACGCCTTCCAGTCGCTCGAGACCGGCAAGGTCGATGCGCTGATGCTGGACGATGCGCTGCTGCACGGCGAGCGTGCCAAGGCGGCGCGGCCCGAGGACTGGGTGGTCACCGGCACGCCCATGTCGGCCGAGGTCTATGGCTGCATGATGCGGCGCGGCGACCCCGGCTTCAAGGCCCTGGTGGACCGCGAGCTGACCCGCCTGCTGCTGAGCGGCGAGGCGCTGAAGATCTACACGCGCTGGTTCCAGCGCCCCATCCCGCCCAAGGGCCTGAACCTCAACCAACCGCCCTCCGAGGCGCTGCTGCGGCTCTACCAATTGCCCACCGATCAGGCCCTGCCCTGATCGATGCTTTGCTTTCCTTCTTTCAACCCGCCCCTTCCAGGAGACCCCATGAAGACGATCGCGTTTGCCCTGAGCCTTGCACTGGCCGCCACCGCCCATGCCGAAGACACGCTGAAGAAGATCAAGGACAGCGCCACGGCCACCATGGGCGTGCGCGAGTCCTCGGGTGCGCTCTCCTATACCCTGGGCGACGGCAAGTACGTGGGCTACCACGTCGAGATCTGCCAGCATGTGCTGGCCGATGTGCAGAAGCAGCTGGGCCTGACCAAGCTGGAGATCAAGTACCAGCCGGTGACCTCGCAGAACCGCATCCCGCTGGTGCAGAACGGCACCGTGGACATCGAGTGCGGCTCCACCACCAACAACCTGACGCGCCAGAAGGATGTGGCCTTTGCCGTCACCACCTTCGTCGAGGAAGTGCGCATCGCGGTGAAGGCCAACTCGGGCATCAGCTCGATCGGCCAGCTCAATGGCAAGAACGTCGCCACCACCACCGGCACGACCTCGGTGCAGACCCTGCGCAAGCATGAGCGCGCCACCGGCGTGGACTTCAAGGAGGTGTTCGGCAAGGACCATGCCGACAGCTTCCTGCTGCTGG